>PVMJ01000204.1_pt1 | contig 433707 bp, 423 predicted proteins | sample 1853361 | NCBI WGS metagenome assembly PVMJ01 (sample SAMN08533506, study PRJNA380276) | Synthetic metagenome, whole genome shotgun sequencing project. | isolation source: mock microbial community containing genomic DNA from 20 ATCC strains | collected 2017 | reverse complement strand
ACAATCATGTCGTCGATTATTACTACAAACTAAGAAAGCAGCCTAATGAGAAACCTCATAAGACTGCCATCATTGCTTGTATAAATCGATTATTAAAAACAATTCATTATCTTGTAATGAATCATAAATTGTACGATTATCAAATGTCACCACATTAGCCAAACGTACAATCAAATATAGTTTAACACCTTATTCAAAAAAATTAAAATGAACGGTTTAGTTAAGTAATGCTTATTTTAATTATAAGTACTTGACTAATCGTAGGAAAGAGGCTGGGACATAATTCCCTAGCATAATAGCCAGTAAATGAGTTTTCATAAATTCATTTACTGGCTATTTATTTACAATACTTCGTATTGTTGGCTCGCTTTCTTATCGGACAGCTTCAGCCTGTAGTCTTCAGCTTGTCCTGTTCCCTCAAGAGTCTCGCCAAAATACTTTGTGCTTATATGTAATTTTATATTAAAATACTTTAAAAAATATGGCCCTTTCGTATAATTTAATAAATACCAATAAACTAATTTAACGAGGTGCCTTATGTATAAAGACTATAACATGACTCAACATACTCTACTAATGGAAACTTCAGTTCTTATCCCCACAAATGATATTTCACGACATGTAAATGATATTGCAGAAACAATTCCCGATACTGAATTCGATGAATTCAGATATCATCGTGGCTTAATATAAGAAAAGTAACAGCTCAACGAGTTGAAAATCATCAAAAAATTATAAAAAAGACAATTCCTATATTATTTCAATAGAAATTGTCTTTATTTACTTATCTTGGAACTTTTTGTCCCAGCCTTTTTTTAATAATTTAATTGTCAGTGTCTAAGTTGAAAATGAACCTGACAAATAGTATTTATAAATAGAGTTAGAATTGAATTCAATGATATGATGACTCACTTTCCTATGTTAATTCATGATTCTCTTTATATTCGTTATATTTTCTTAGTAGTGTTTCAAAGAAAATGTGATAGCTAATAAAACTGGAATAATCAGTACCATCGTTTAAATAGAAGGTATTGCTTGAAACATAGACATTGTAATCAGCTTGTTGTGCCAATGTATTGTCTTTCATTGTTGTTACGGAAATAAAATATTTTTGTCTCAGTTGAAGCAATTGTGTGACTTCTTTAAGTTGATGTGTTTCGCCAGAAAGTGAAATGATGAAAAACAAATCTTCTGGAATTGTCTTGTTTAACACCATCTTTAGTTCATGAACATCATGTAACAATATAATATTTTTATGCATAGTCAACAGTATACGTTGTGCTTCTTCAGCGACATTCATCTGTGCACGTCCAGTACCATATAAGTATATTGTTGTAGCATGATGCATTTTGTGAGTTAATAAACGATAATCAATACGTTCTAAATAGTTGAATGTATTTTCAATTTCTTGTTTAAATTGCTCCATAGAATCAGAAGGAAGTTGATGATTCTTACTATCTTCAAATTTTAAAAAGGATTTAAAGTCACTATAACCATCAAAACCTAGTTTACGAGTGAAGCGATGAATCGTAGCATTTGAAGCATGTGTCTGTGAGGCTAAATCTTGTATTTTCATATTTTTGCAAACATCTATATGTGTATTAACATAATGTGCAATTTGTATATCATTATCATTTAATTGATCGAAATTAGAGTTTACACGTTCATCTAAAATCATCTTAACACCTCATCACTGAAAATATTTTCTTTATATGAAAATATAATCTAATTATACAAAAATGTTTCAAAGTGCGTCAACGTCATTGTCATTATGTAAGCGTTTACTATATATTGGTAATAACTTATTAAATAAAGAGCAATAAAGATAAACATATATTAGTTATCATAATTAAGGGAAGTGGGAGGTATTCAAAAATGAATGCAATTAAACGATTTGGTAGTGCAATGATAGTACCTGTTTTAATGTTTGCTTTTTTCGGTATTGTTTTGGGATTCGCTACATTATTTAAAAATCCAACCATTATGGGAGGATTAGCTGATCAGCAAACATTTTGGTTTAAATTTTGGTCTGTTATTGAATCAGGTGGTTGGGTAATATTTACACATATGGAAATTGTCTTTGTAGTTGGCTTACCATTATCTCTTGCTAAAAAAGCACCAGGACATGCAGCTTTAGCAGCTCTAATGGGATATTTAATGTTTAATACTTTTATCAATGCAATTTTAACTCAATGGCCACATACTTTTGGCGCTAATTTAAAAAAAGGTGTAGAAAACACAACAGGATTAAAATCGATTGCAGGTATTGAAACGTTAGATACCAATATTTTAGGTGCAATCATTATCTCAGGAATAATAACGTGGATACATAATAGATATTACAGTAAGCGTTTACCTGAAATGTTAGGTGTATTTCAAGGATTAACATTCGTTGTAACAATCTCTTTCTTTGTCATGCTACCAGTGGCAGCAATCACTTGTGTTGTTTGGCCAACGATTCAACACGGTATTGCTTCAATTCAATATTTTATTGTTGCATCAGGTTATATAGGTGTTTGGTTATATCATTTCTTAGAGCGTGTACTAATACCTACAGGATTGCATCATTTTATCTATGCACCAATCGAAGTAGGTCCAGTAGTTGTTAATCATGGTTTGAAAGCAGAATGGCTTCAACACTTAAACCAGTTTGCCGAAAGTAATAAACCACTTAAAGAACAATTCCCATATGGATTTATGTTGCAAGGAAATGGAAAGGTTTTTGGTTGTCTAGGTATAGCATTGGCAATGTATGCAACTACACCAAAAGAAAATCGTAAAAAAGTTGCTGCATTATTAATACCAGCAACACTTACGGCAGTAGTAGCTGGTATTACAGAACCACTTGAATTTACATTCTTATTTATTGCGCCATTTTTATTCGTATTACATGCACTACTAGCAGCAACTATGGATACACTGATGTATGGATTTGGTGTTGTAGGTAATATGGGTGGCGGTGTACTAGATTTTATTGCAACTAACTGGATACCATTAGGAAAAGCACATTGGATGACATATGTCTTTCAAGTAGTAATTGGTTTAATCTTTGTTGCAATTTACTACTTCTTATTTAAATATTTAATTTTAAAATTTGATATTCCATTACCAGGACGTAAGAAAGGTGAAGAAGAAGTTAAATTATTTTCCAAACAAGATTATAAAGATAAAAAAGGAGATTCAACTCGCAATCATTCACCTAATAGTGAATATGAAGAAAAGGCGATGTACTACCTAGAAGGTCTTGGAGGAAAAGAAAATATTAAAGACGTTACAAATTGTACGACACGTCTACGTTTAACTGTTAAAGACGAAAGTAAAGTTCAAGAAAGTGCCTATTTTACACATAATCAAATGTCTCATGGTTTAGTAAAAAGTGGCAAAAGTGTTCAAGTCGTCGTTGGAATGTCTGTACCTCAGGTAAGAGAAGCATTTGAAAATATTGTAAATGATGATCTATCTTAGATATAAAGTAACTCCCAAAATAATTCAAATAGAGATTATTTTGGGAGTTTTTGTATTTATATGTGTAAATAAGTTATTCTTGCTCATATATTCTATCTTTCTATTCATGAAATGCGTGCTTTATGTAGCATTTTTGCTCTATAACTTGCTGATAGGATATCAATATTACGCGTTGCAATAGTTTGAAGCAGCTTTGTGAAAATCTCAGGAGGACATGTGACGCTCGCGCAATTATTATTTAATGTATAATTCACATTATGATGATTCGCAAACATATTCATAATATCGATGACTTTATCTTTAATGAAGGCATCTTGTAAACCATCGATCGCTAAATCAAAGCGTTTAATAGATTGGTAAAGTTGTTCTGAATCAAGAAGTTCATTTACACGGTTGGGTAAAAGTATTTGATAAATAGCATAATTGTGGAAACTTAAGAAACTTATCAGATAAGGTAGTTGTAGCTTGGGGAGGCTAACTTCCAATGCGAACACATTGTTTTGCTTAATGATAGAATACTGAAAAGATTCACAAAAAGTAATTTCTTTACATAAATGTATTAATTTTTTTCGCGTTGAGCGAGATTTCAAACCTGCAACATTAATGATGTAGGTTTCAAATTTATCAATCAACATATGGGGACCTCCAATCGTTAACAATATATGTATGAAAATGATATGAATGCTTATATTTTATACGCTGTTCGTTTAAATAAATTGTACCACTCTTTTTTTTTAGAATCACTAAGACTTTTGATTGAAGTTGAAAGATTATAGTTATCTTATTTCGAATGAGTAATCATTGAAAGAAAAGTTTTATTCATTGCATAGTTAAGAACCAGATTTTATATTATTTGATGCTTAGTTATTTAGAAGCAAGCTTAAATCAAATTATGTTAGTATGAAAAATAATAAATATTGAAAGGAGATGACAATATGTATAAAGCTGTAGTGTTTGATTTTGATGGTACTGTCATTGATACCGAAAAGCATTTGTTCGATTTAATAAATACACATTTAAAAATCCATCAAGTAGCGCCGATTTCTTTAGAATTCTATAAACAATTTATTGGCGGTGAAGCTACTGAATTACATACATATTTAGAAGATGCTATTGGTTTCAAAAATAAAGAAAAAATTTATGATCAATATTATCAAACAAGTGTTGAATTGCCGGTAAATTCTACAATCATTCAATTGATGCAATATTTAAAAAAACGTCATATCCCAATGGCGATTACTACAAGTAGTTATAAAAAGAATATATATCCTATATTTAAACAATTAGGACTAGATACATATATTGATGTTGTTGTTGGTCGTGAAAATGTCGATAGTGTTCAACCTAATCCGGAAATTTATTTAAAAGCCGTACAAGAGCTTAATTATAATCCTACAACCTGCTTAGCAATTGAAGATTCTGTCAATGGTGCTACTGCAGCGATGCTAGCAGGATTAGATGTTGTCGTTAATACGAATATAATAACGAAGGATCAAGATTTTTCGACAGTTCAATGTGTTGGACAGGATATGGAATTTGAAGATATAAAGAATTCTTTATTTAAAGAATAAATTGGAGGTATTCAAAAATGGGCTATATTATCCTATTTTTCATAGCAGGTCCAGTAATTATAGGAGTGGGTAATCTTATATTGGGACCGATATTTAATAAACGTACACCTTTACATGTTCAATTTCGATCGTTTATTATTGGTTCTCTTGTGTACCTTATTCTCGCCACGATTTGCTATTTTTTGTTTCTTCAAGGCAAATTATAAGGCTATTTACAGTCTGAGTTGATTTAGAACAATGGTAAAGTTAACTTAACTAAAATAAGTTTGTTATTTATATTATAGAAAAGAAATCTAAAATTAATATTAATGATTTATACTAGTTTGAATATAAATATTAAATGAGGGACTCAAAATTCGTATAAATATCTTAGTTGTTCACTAATAACGAGATTTGAAAATCATGATAGATTGAGGTATATGTTTAAATCAATCATCGAGCGCACTTACTAAAAAAGTCTGGGACATAAATCATAATGTCCCAGACTTTTTTACTGTCTATTAAACAGTAATTTTGTTGAACTTACATAATCAATTTTAATACTAATGTTACTATAATAAGTATAATTAATAATAAATCAATGCCTACCATAATAGTATATCGTGTAGGTTTTTGGCCTTGCTGCTTAGCTAATACCATTGCTTTATAATTTGGAAGTAAACTAATGATTAACAAAATAATTACAATGAGTCCGATAATAATAGTCAAGATGAGCGACCTCCATTTTTTCTATTTAAGAACTCCCATATGACACCAGCAAACACACCTATAATTAGTCCGGCAATGATACCTATACGCGGAGTGAAAAAAATTGCTCCGAATATAAGGCATATAAAAAGCGCAATAGGCAAAGTTGTACCATAAATAAGTTTACGTTCTGACGAACTTAAAATTGTAAATACAATGATATAAATGACAAAGAAAACAATAGCTGCAATGACAGTTCGTACAATAATAGACGATATTGAAGCCTCTTTCATAGTCAATAAATTAAGAATTAAAAATGCAGTCATAAATATTAAAGAAAATTTGATTGCACGTATAACAAGCGCTTTATTCATATGAGCACTCCTTTACTATTTAAAAAAAGTATATCATATTTAAATAATTATTAAGAGCAAAGACATAGGTAAAATGGTAATGTGATTTAAGTTAAATTTGAAATGACATTGTATATAGTTTTAACAATCATTTTGTGTTATATAGCTAGGTGGTAAGCTGTTAATATTTTAAATCAACTATAAGAGTGTGTACTGAACTATTTCGTTTGCTCTATAATCTCTATTATCAAAAAGATTTTAATATGAGTGTTATCAAAAAGCAAGAAAACATCTTAGCAGGATAGGTAAGCGCTTTTACAGAATTGTAAAAATATTGTTTCAATTTTGTCAATTTGTAGTATAATTACGGAAATAAGATTATCAAAAATTCAATCTAGATTTAGAGATGGGGTCAAGTTATGGAAAATAATGAGTTGCAAAGGGGATTGAATGCACGTCAGATGCAGATGATTGCTCTTGGTGGAACAATTGGTGTTGGTCTTTTTATGGGAGCAACAAGCACAATTAAGTGGACAGGTCCATCAGTTATTCTTGCATATTTAATTGCTGGTATTTTTTTATTTTTAATCATGAGAGCCATGGGTGAAATGATATATATTAATCCAACCACTGGTTCTTTTGCGACGTTTGCTAGTGACTATATTCATCCAGCAGCTGGCTACATGACTGCTTGGAGCAATGTATTTCAATGGGTTGTCGTCGGCATGAGTGAAGTGATTGCAGTAGGAGAATATATGAACTACTGGTTCCCAAGCCTTCCTAATTGGATACCAGGAGTGATAGCAGTTCTCTTTTTGATGGCTGCTAACCTAGTTTCAGTAAAAGCGTTTGGAGAGTTTGAATTTTGGTTTGCCTTAATTAAAGTTGTAACTATTGTATTAATGATTATTGCAGGATTAGGATTAATTTTATTTGGTATAGGCAATGGAGGGAATCCAATAGGGATTTCTAACTTATGGTCACATGGTGGATTTATGCCAAATGGATTCATTGGATTTTTCTTTGCTTTATCTATTGTGATTGGATCATACCAAGGTGTTGAATTGATTGGCATCTCAGCAGGTGAAACCAAAAATCCTCAAACAAATATTGTAAAGGCAGTCAACGGAGTGATATGGAGAATTTTAATTTTCTATATTGGTGCAATTTTTGTCATTGTATCAGTATATCCTTGGAACCAATTAGGTAGTATTGGTAGTCCTTTTGTTGCAACGTTTGCTAAAGTGGGCATTACGTTTGCTGCTGGTTTAATAAACTTTGTAGTCTTAACAGCAGCATTGTCTGGTTGTAATTCAGGTATTTTTAGTGCAAGTCGAATGATTTATACTTTGGCAAAAAAAGGACAAATGCCTAAAGTATTTACTAAAGTAATGAAAAATGGCGTACCTTTCTACACTGTATTTGCAGTATCTATGGGAATATTAATTGGTGCTTTATTAAATGTTATACTTCCATTAATTATTGATGGAGCTGATAGTATCTTTGTATATGTATATAGTGCCTCTATTTTACCGGGAATGATACCTTGGTTTATGATTTTATTTAGTCATCTAAGATTTAGAAGGTTACATCCTGAAAAGGTTCACAATCATCCTTTTAAAATGCCGGGAGGGGCAATTGCCAATTATTTAACTATCATGTTTTTACTCCTAGTATTAGTCGGTATGTTACTTAACAAAGAAACTGTAGTATCGGTTGTTATTGGTATCGTGTTTTTAACAGCTGTGACACTTTATTATCTTATTAGATATCACAAAAAGGAACGACAAATATAATAAAAGATGAAATGAAGATTGATTGTTAAAATCAGTAATTTTTAAGAGTTAGTATAAATTAAAGCGATTCTTTCATACATTATCTTTTCTAGGATAAGTATAAAGAATCGCTTTTTATTATTTTAATGTTTAAAATCTATATTCGAGAGATGTTTACGGTAATTATCTAATGCAATTTTTGATTGAGTAATAAAATCTAAAGATGATTGATAATTTAGCGCAATATATCGATAGTACAATATATCAATAGTAAACATTTGTGCAAATAACGAAGTTGTGGCTCCCATACGCATCTCATTTTCATCGGTTTGTCCATAGGTTAAAACAATATTAGATTGCTTTGCAACTGGATTATCAGAAGTGCTTGAAATAGTCGCAATGGGAATGTGATAGTCTGCAATGACTTTAGCAATAGATTGCATTTCACTTTGAGTACCATTGTTAGATATAAATATAACACAATCATTAGAGTTACGTGTTGCTAACATAGTGGTGAAAATATGAGTTTCATGCACTAGTTGAATATTTAGACCGATGCGAGATAATTTTTGATATAAATCTGTTGCTACAACAAATGAGGCACCATAGCCGTAAATAAATATGGTTTCAGAATTTTTAATTAGATCACAAATTTCATCGATGATAGCAACGTTAATGGTTTCATTAGCATTACTTAACGCTGCCTTAGAGCGAGAATGCAATTTGTTTTTAAGTGAAATTGTACTTTCGTTATCAACTAACTCAACATTATATTGTGTGACTTCTTTAGGTAAAAATTTAGACAAACGTGTTTTAAGTTCATTAAAGCCACCGGGTGTTACCTTTTTACTTAGACGTATGATAGAAGTAGAACTAGTTTCTAATTGATTTGCAATTTCTTGAGAAGTCATATTAACAACTTTATGAGGATAGTTGAGAATAAATTGCGCAATTTTTTTCTCGTTTTTAGTGAAATAGGGATACTGGTTGTCAATCTTATACAAAATGTTTGGCAATTAAATCACCCATTTATTCAGGATTTCTCATTTCTTTAGTTGTGCCGAAGAAATAAGTAAAGATAAAGCCACCCGCATAAGCAGCTAGTAAACCTACGATGTAACCGAGATACATATTATTAGCAATCAATGGTAATAATGAAATACCACTTGGTCCTACAGCTGTCGCCCCAATATGACCGATACCACCAATGACAGCACCACCAACACCGCCACCTATACACGCAGTGAAGAAAGGGCGACCTAATGGAAGTGTTACACCATAAATTAAAGGTTCACCTATACCTAAGAACCCTACAGGAAGGGCACCTTTGAGCGTATTACGTAATTCTTTATTTTTACCGCATCTCACCCACAATGCAATCGCCGCACCGACTTGTCCAGCACCAGCCATAGCGGCAATAGGTAACAAGTAAGTGGAGCCAGTTTGATTGATTAATTCGATATGGATTGGGGTGAAGATATGATGTAATCCTAGCATGACTAAAGGTAAAAAGAATGCTCCTATAATGAATCCACTGAAAATGCCTCCTACTCCAATAATCCAGTTAATTACATAAACAAGACCATCGGAGACAAAGCCAGCTAGTGGCATGATTATAAATATAGTTAACAAACCAATAAGTAGTAAGGTTATTGTGGGCGTTACGATGATATCAATAGAGTTAGGTATTATTTTATGTAGTCGTTTCTCAACCATGCTTAATAACCAAACTGCGAAGATAACACCAATAATACCACCTTGTCCAGCAGCTAGATGTTCTCCAGTGAAAATATTTTTAATTGGATTTTCATCCGTGATACCGGTTAGTAATGTAGTACCACCGATTACTCCACCTAAACCTGGTGTAGCACCGAATACTTTCGCTGAGTTAATACCAGTGAAAATAGCTAAGTAAAATAACATACCATCTTTAATAACATTTAAGACAGTAACAATTTGTTGAATCCATTGACCTGAAATGGAACCTGCTGTAAGCAAGTTACTAAGTATTGCTGCAATCCCACCGATTAATCCTGCACCTATAAATGCTGGTATTAAAGGTATAAAGATATTAGCAATAGATTTTAACACTTTATTCCATTTACTTTGTTTTCGTTGACTTTGGAATTGTTTTTTATGTTCATACGCACGTTTTTCTGCCTGTGATTTATAACTTTGATTTTCAGTCGTCTCTTCAGCTAGAGTTGCTCCTGACTGGTCAGCCATAAGTTTAGCAACTTTATTAACAATCCCCGGTCCAACAACAACTTGAATTCTTTCATCTTCAACAACGCCTAATACGCCATTGATTGATTTTAATTCATCATAATTAACTTTTGCATCATTGTGTACTTTAATACGAACTCGAGTCATACAATGGATGATATTGCTTATGTTTTGAGAACCGCCTAATGCGTGGGTAATGTCTTTGGCAAGACGTTCTTCTTTACTCATGGAATCTCCTCCTTAAGTGTTGATAGCTTGCTTAATCACTCCATTATTTTGTTTTAAACGAAGTCTTGCATCTTGTTGAGTTGTGGAACATAAGTGCATTACGATAGCTATTTTGATATTGTGGTCTGATTTTTCATATAATTCTATAGCCTCTTGATGATTTAAATCACACACATCTTGAATTATGCGAATAGAACGATGGATTAACTTTTGATTTGTAGGTCGTAAATCAACCATTAAATTATCATAAACTTTACCCACGCCAATCATTGTCATTGTAGAAATCATATTTAAAACTAATTTTTGAGCAGTACCTGATTTTAATCTCGTAGAGCCTGTTAATACTTCAGGTCCCACATTGATTTCTAATACGTGATTTGAATTTTTACTTATATCACTGTGAACGTTACAAGAGAGTGCGACTGTTTCTGCATTCATTTTATTTGCATAAACTAGTGCACCTTTTACATATGGTGTACGTCCACTAGCAGAAATACCCACAACAATATCTTTGGATTGAAGATGGATGTTCTTTAAATCCTGTGCACCTTGTTCAGCATCATCTTCTGCACCTTCAATAGCTACCGTCATAGCTTTTTGTCCACCAGCGATGATTCCAATAATATCATTTGGTGAAACGTTAAAAGTTGGAACACATTCTGCTGCATCTAGTACGCCAAGTCTTCCACTTGTACCTGCACCAATATAAATAATTCGTCCTCCATTATTAAAGCGTTGAATTGCACTCTCTATCACTTTTGTTAAATTAGGAATAACAGGTTCTATCGCTTTAGGTACTAATTGATCTTCTTGATTCATAGTTTTTAATGCATCACTTAGATTCATTTCATCCAGATGCATCGTTTGTATATTTCTCGTTTCAGTAGTTAAATGATTCATTTGTTATTCTCCTTCGTATATACAAATTTAAAAGTATCTCCAGGTTGAATCAGTGATAACAATGGAACATCTTTATCACAAACATGACCAATACAATTGATGTGGGAATGACCTGGCATAGGAGCTTTTATAACTTGAATTTCTCCTTCATAACGACCATTCAAGTGATTATCAATTGTGATATCTCCTTGATCTCTATGTGCCGATCCTATCATTGGGACAGTCTGTTGATTATCTGTACGAGAATATTGAGATCGAATTACATGTTCAGGTGAATCTAATCTTGATGTGTGTATCTTTAAAACTTGTGATGTAAATGAGGAGTCTAGTTGATCTAAGTGTAAAATAAAGTGTCGATATAGCCACATATTAGATAATTGTTCCGCATAAATGTGTGATAATAGCGTATCACTAATTATAATGTCAGATATACCCGTTAATTGAAGGTCTTGTGCAGCAATAAGAGGGTGTTCAAAACGATGTTTTTCAACTGTAGGAAGACCTTTGAATAAGGGGCCTCTCTTCTGCGTGCCAGGTATAAAAGCACAAATTTTTGCATGCGCATCGTATTTTCTTATGAGTTGATTTTTTTCTTCAATAAATGAGATAGATAAACCAGTATCAGGTCTAGGATAATAATTATGACAGTATAAAAGTTGATTATTAAAATCAGTACAATATATGTGCGCTAACATGCTATCAGTTAATGTACTAGCATTAAGACAGCATTTGAAGCCGTGACTGATAATGTCTTTGATAAGGTCAATATTTAATTGATTATCTATACGAATATAAAAATCCCCATGAGGTAATTGGTTCAAATAACTGTAAATAGTTTGATTAAGTAATGAAGGGGTTACATCGATAATATAAGTGATTTGATAGGCTGATAATAGTTGGCATAAGTCTCCCAAATAAGCCATTTGATTTTTCTTGTCTTCCTCAGGTATCTGTAGTGAAGTAAAAACTACATCATAGCCTAAGTCAGCCATATTTAAAATATAATCTCGATCTAAATTCTGTCCTAGATAGACTGAGAAACCAAGCATTTTAAACACTCCTTCTTGATACCTAATCATGGCTAATTATAACCTTATTGCAACAAGTTTACAATTTAGTAAATAGAATAAATAATTTAATGTTTTAATTATAAGAGATTGATATTTATAATTATTTTTAACGTTAATATATAATTAATAGTATAGTAGTATAGAAACATTTGAATATACTAAAGAGCTTGTTTATGTTTGAGTAACTGTCGGTGAATGAGTGTTTGTTGTGTATTAATGTAATAAATTATATGTCCTTGGTTTAAAGTTAAAAGTGGAGAATCGTTTAACCTTCGAATCAATTGGCAGTACGATACAAGCGTATCATTAGAATTCAACAACAATTGATGAGACATTGCCCATTTCATCTCTTGATTTACAGTAAGGTTGAAATCATCTATAAAAGATTCAAATTTGTTATGATGTATGAGTGCATAGTATTTCGCATTTTCACTCAGAGAGAGTAATTTAACAAGTTGTTGTTCAATATGTAGTGAAATTTCTAAATAATTCATAAAGCCTCCCATATGATTGAATAATTATTGGTGAGTGGAAAGGATACAATGATGAAAAAAGATAAAAAAAGGCAAAGTTATAGGTTTAAAGATATAGTATGGCGTGATTTCAGTTTAATTGCGATAGGCTTTCTATGTATATTTATATTTAGCTTTATAGGTTTAACAATTGCTGCTATAGCTTTTCAAAGTATTAATGAATTACAACTTACTATGATTGGAACTCTAGGACAATTTATGTCATATATTTTAGTGATATTAGCTTTTTATTTTTTACATATCAATTCATTTGTAGATAGAGTTAAGAGTGGTTTTGATTATTTGAAAAAGCATTGGTTGTTTATAATTATCGTCATGTGTGCATCTTTTATTATTTCTAATGTTTATGACAAATTAATTGAACTATTACCTAAATATTTGCAATATAGTGAAACGCAAAATGAACTTGAACTCAATGAATTATTTAAAAGTGGTATATTTATTCCTTTTGCATTTGTACTTATTGTAATTGTAGGACCTATTGTTGAAGAATTGGTATTTAGACATTTGTTAATAGGTGAACTAGGTAAAAAGTTTAACTTTATTGTGATGGGGGTTATATCAGCATTGTCTTTTACATATATACATGTGAGTGATGCTAAGTCCCCATTTGAATTTGGAGCATATTTAATACTGGCAATAGCATTAGTATATGTTTACTTAAAATCGAATAGAAACTTAGCTTCATCAATTAGCTTACATATGTTAAATAATTTCATATCATTCATTTGGACAATTATAGTTGTATTCAGTAAATGATTTAAAAATATATTTCCGAGCAGTAGTTATAACGGGAAATTACTAAAGAGAGGTATAGTTTTGTCACTGGGACGAAAATGAAAGTTTAAAAATAGAAGTGTACATTAATAACTCTATAGACAGCTACTAGTGTGTTAAAATGCCTGGGGCCATTCGGCTATCCCAGGCTTTATTTTTATCATTCAGAAGGCGCTAAAAACTGTCGATAATTTTCAATTGAGATATCTTGGGTTTGTATCGTTTTTTCAAAAGAATATGAGATATCTTGAATATCAAGGATAGATAATTCACGAGTGTAACCTCTACCGATTTCAAATACAACAGCATGCCAAACAGCATTTTTGCATATTAAGCCTATAAAAATCACATTTTCAGCTTGAATTTGATTATTTTCATTTAAATCTACTAACATCACATTACGCTCCGTGCAATAAATTAAAATATCAGAAAATAATTGAGGTAGTGTGACATGATTAGAATCTTCAAATTTAATATAATAATCCATTTTTTTTAGCAATTTACGTAATCGTGTTTGAGGTAAATTTAAACATTGCTTGATTATTGCTCGAATTTCATTTTGATAAGGTAAAGTGGAATTGGACTGACTTTCATTTAGTGTTAAAAATAATGCCGAAAGTTGCTGTTCAGTTAACGATAAGGTGATTTTAGCATGTGCATCTTTGATTTGATAACCGCCTAATTTGCCATGACGAGCATATACTTTTACCCCTTGATCTTCTAATTCATCAATATCACGTAAAATAGTTCGCTTAGATACGTTAAATTGTTTTGCAAGCTGGGATGCAGTAATTTTGTCAGAACTTTGAATAGTTTGAATAATTCGATTTTGACGTTCTAATTTATTCAATGAAAGTCACCTCCATAAACATTACATATTACAATTATTATAACATATAAGCGACAATGATGACATTTTGATTGTTTCAACTCTGCGATAGTGTAAAATTATACAAAAAACTTTTAGAAAACGCTTACAAAAATAAAGACAATATGATACTATAATATTTGTAACAGGGGGAGCGATTAGACAAAGGGGTAGAGCTACATATTAGATAGCTGTATAATCGTTCAAGTTACATCAAAACATCTTCAATATTTATTACTTACTTTCCTTTCTATTTGTCGGCTAGTTATTGACTAGCCGATTTTTTAATTTTTATTGATACAAATTCTCATTTTATAACACTATGATTTACAATAGATTTTACATATAACTATAATGATTTTAAATGAAAGCACGATAGTCTTTGAAACAATGAAATGAAGGTGAAATTATGACAGAACTTTATTTAAAAAAATTAGATGAATACATATGTCAATGGATACGTGGTTTAGACAATATCATTCCACGTTTGGTTGAGAAAATGGAAACATCAACAAAAAAAGATAGGTTTGATTTAGTTACTAATGTTGATAAACAAATTCAGAATCATTTTCAAAACTTTCTTCAGGAACATTATCCTACACATCAATTACTAGCTGAAGAGAAAGATAACTCAGATATAACACCTTACGAGGGTCACCTCTGGATTATGGATCCTATAGATGGAACAAGTAATTTAGTGAAACAACAAGAAGATTACTGTATCATAATAGGATATTTTATTGATGGGGAACCTAAACTTTCATATATTTATGATTATCCACATCAAAGATTATATAGAGCAATTGCTGGTATAGGAGCCTACGAAAACAATCAATTAATGACAATGCCAAAAAGAATTGGTTTAAGAGAGGCAATTATTTCATTTAAACCACAAGTGTTAAAAGAAGAGACGGTTCAATCTTTATTTCAATCAGCCTTTGATTTTAGAAGTATTGGGTCTTGTGGTCTTGATTCTATTCGAGTGATAAAAGGTCAGTTTGGGGCACACATTAATACGAATCCTAAGCCATGGGATATTTCAGCACAATTTCTTTTTGCAAGAGAACTAGGTTTGATTATGACACAAATAAATGGTGAACCTCTTGATTTTAGTAAGGCGGGCCCATTTATTATTAGTAATCCTGGTTGTTACGATGATATGATACGTATCTTAAATGAAGGCAGAGGCTATTCAAAGAGTAGTCATCATATCGAGCGTGGTTAATGTATATTTTTATAAATTATATCAAATTAGCTCTATAGAGATTTTATACATTTAAACTATACGATTTCTTAAAGAAAATTTAAAATAATTAATGAATAGGTCTATAGATGTATACCAAATAAATTTATTTATAATATAATGACCTATGTATCATAAAACAACAAAATTATTGAATAGGAGTGGTAGGGATGCAAAGATCAGATAAAAGAAAAATGAGCCTGCCGATGAAAATACTACTATGGGTAGTGGGAATTTTATTTCTATTAGCAATCATTGCAGTTATTTATGTTAGTGCAAAAATATTTATTACAGGAGACAAAATACATAATCCGTTAAATAGAAATCATTCTGAATTACGTTCTGGAAAAGTAAATTTAAAAAATGGTGATCCATTTACTATTGCACTTTTTGGCGTAGATTCTGATGAAAAGCGAAAGCAACAAGGCGGTGGGGAACGAAGTGATACAATCATGGTACTTTCCATTAATCCGAAAGAAAAGAAAACTGAGCTAGTAAGTATTCCACGTGATACCAAAGCAGAAATAGCAGGTCGAGGTACTGAAGAAAAGATTAACCATGCATACGCTTATGGCGGTCCTAACATGGCTGTTAAAACAATTGAAAAATTAATGAATGTTCCAATTGACCATTACGCTACGATTGACATGGATGGACTACATGACATGATTGATACATTAGGTGGCGTTGATGTCGTAAGTAATAGTACATTTACAATGGGGGCTAATCACTTTGTTAAAGGTGAAAAAACACACGTAGATGGTGATGCTGCCATGGACTTTATTAGAAGTCGTAAAGAAGATGGGGCAGGAGGCGATTTTGGTAGACAAGAGCGTCAGCAACTTATCTTAGAAGCGATGGCAGATAAGTTGACAAGCGCTTCTTCAATCACTCATTTTAATACATTAATGAATCAAATTCAGAAAAATGTTAAAACAGATTTAAAATTAGGTGATCTTAATACAATTAGAACTAAGTATAAAGATGCTAATGACCAAGTTAATCGACATCAGTTAGAGGGTGAAGGTGGTATACAAAATGACGGTTTGTACTATTTCATACCAAGTGATGCATCTAAAAATGAAAATACACAATTACTAAGAGATAATTTAAATTTATAAAAAAGAAAAATTTTTAAAATCACATATAGTGTAATGCTTGAGTTAAAAACCTAGAACGAAATGTTCTAGGTTTTTTGCAAATTAAAGATGGCTGAGTTAAATATTCTCTTATTTTAGTTTTAAACATTTTTGCTAAATTTTTAAGGATTATATTGCATTATATATCATTTTCTTTTAACTAATACTTAAATAAACTGAGCTAATATGTAATTCAATGTCTATTAAACAAAAGGTTATGATATTCAATGCTAATGGCTTGAAATAAAGATATATATATTCAGACGTTTTAACAAATATCGCACAACTTGTCTTTTTGCTAGGAGAACTAGATGTTGAAGATTTAAGTGAATTATTATCACGTTTAAACAGTGGATACATGCTGCAAATCTAACCAAAACTGGTAATAAAACAACAATTAAAAATCTTGTTGGATTTTTACGTGATGATGATATCAATCGTAGTATGATATATATGTTAAATTTGCTTAGAGGAATGTCTCGTAATAACTAAATCTAGTACGGTTTAATACATTTTTAAACTAACATCTATCACTTAAATTTCTAGTACATTTGATATAAAAACTTTTTACCGTATTATGAGTCGACATTTATTCTTCTAATCATGTATGATTAGTAATGTTATTAAATATCATAGAAGGAGTGACGCATATCAATCCTAAAGTATTAAAAGCTCTAGCAATCACATCTAATGTACTATTAGTTATTGGAATCATCTGTTTAATTATGCTAAAGCTCATGTTAGCTATTGCATTTTTTGTTGTATCATTAACAATTAGTCTCGTCATTTTTAATGTTATGTTCAGACACCGTACAGGTATGAAAATTGCAATTAATGTCTCGTTCTTTATAGTTATGATTGCTATCGTAATAGCCTATTTTGTATTATCTTAAAATTTTTAGGAGTTAGTTGAAATGTTAAAGAATACTCGACTTCGAATGACGACATTGTTCATAATTAGCATACTCGTCATTTTAGCAATACTTTTTCTTATATTTGATACAAACCTTTTTAAAAATGATGTTAAACATACATTTAAAGAAGCGGTGTCTCTTCAAACAAGTGAGGGAAATATCCATACTAAAGAAGTTAATGGTAAGTTTATATATGCTTCTAAACAAGATATAGAGAAAGCTATGCAAATAAAACATAGTGATAATAATTTGAAGTACATGGATATATCAGAAAAAGTACCTATGTCAGAGAAGGAAGTTAACCATATCTTAAAAGGAAAAGGTATTTTAGAAAATAAGGGATCAACGTTTATTAAAGCCCAAGATAAATATGAAGTGAATATCCTATATCTCATCAGTCATGCACTAGTAGAGACAGGAAATGGTCAATCAGATTTATCAAAAGGAATTAAAGAAGGTGACCATCACTATTATAACTTTTTTGGTATTGGTGCTTTTGATGAAGATGCTGTAAAGACTGGTAAGAGTTTTGCTAAACAGAAGAAGTGGACCACTCCTGAAAAAGCGATAATGGGTGGCGCGTGGTTTGTGAGATACCATTACTTTAAAAATAATCAATTGAGCTTATATCAAATGCGGTGGAACCCACAAAATCCAGGCCAACATCAATATGCTAGTGATATTCAGTGGGCCAATAATATAGCTGATTTAATGGAGAAATACTATGATAAATATGGAATAAAAAAAGATCATATAAGAAAAAAATATTACAAATAAATAAAATTAGAGAATGAGTGAGCAATCAACTAAGTGTTTCATTCTATTTTGGCAATTTATATATGAATAGCTTCAAACAGAGTAGTTTTAACTTTGCCAATGATTAGCTATATGATAAAAAACTTGGGACAATAAAAGATGTCTCAGGTTTTTTAGGTTTAAAAGAATATTCGGAAGCATATACCCATTTAGAATTTTTAAATACTTCTTTTACAATAGAGTGAAAATTTAAAGTAAGCATTAACAATAGAACGAATAGAAATATATTCATTATTTTTAATTAGAGAATTGTATTTATTGACAATTAAAATAGAAGGGTTTGCTTTTCAACATGTGTGTGTATGCTAAAATAATAAAGAATGATAAATTTGAGGTGTAAAACATGAAAATAGCAATAGTAGGCGCAGGTATAGGTGGTTTAACTGCTGCTGCGTTATTAGAGGAACAAGGTCATCAAGTTAAAGTGTTTGAAAAAAATACTTCTATAAACGAATTGAGCGCTGGTATTGGGATAGGAGATAATGTTTTAAAAAAATTAGGGCATCATGACCTTGCTAAAGGCATTAAAAATGCTGGTCAAAATCTTACCGCAATGAATATTTATGATGAGCAAGGCACCCCATTAATGAGCGCTAAATTGAAGTCTCATTCCCTAAATGTCGCATTATCTAGACAAACTTTAATTGAGATCATACAGTCATATGTCGAAGAATCATCTATTCACACAGGATTTAAAGTTACTAAAATTGAACAAACGAGTTGTAAGGTTACCCTACATTTTACCAAACAGGAAAGTGAATCGTTTGATTTGTGTATTGGTGCTGATGGGTTACATTCTGTAGTAAGAGAGTCTGTAGGTGCACGAACTAAAATTCGTTACAATGGTTACACATGTTTTAGAGGCATGGTTGAAGATGTACAATTTAATGACCAACATGTTGCGAATGAATATTGGGGTGTTAAAGGACGAGTAGGTATAGTCCCATTAATTAATCAACGTGCTTATTGGTTTATTACTGTTCATGCTAAAGAAGGAGATCCAAAATATCAATCTTTTGGAAAACCCCATCTTCAAGCATATTTTAATCACTTTCCAGATGAAGTGAGAAAAGTGTTAGAAAGACAAAGTGAAACAGGTATTTTACTTCATGACATTTATGACTTAAAACCACTGAAGACATTCGTTTATGGACGTACTATTTTAATGGGCGATGCTGCGCATGCAACTACGCCTAATATGGGACAAGGTGCTAGTCAAGCTATGGAAGATGCAATTGTATTAGTGAATTGTTTAGAAAAATACGATTTTAATAAAGCGATTGAGCGTTACGATAAACTTAGAGTTAAACATACCGCAAAAGTGATTAGGCGTTCGAAAAAGATTGGTAAAATGGCTCAAAAGCATCATAAATTAACTGTTAAACTTAGAAATACCGCGATGAAATTAATACCAAATGCTTTGGCATCAGCTCAAACAAAATTTTTATACAAATCTAAAGAAAAGTAATATATGATGACATACATTGTTAAATGATAAAGTTAAATATTAAAAATGCAGTCATTTTAATAAATAAAGAGCTATGAAGATAGAGACTCAACTCAATATCTTCATAGCTCTTTTTGTGTTTATGTTGTTGAATGCACCAGTTAATTGACAATAAACTGAGGTTCATCACCATTTAATTTTTTTATTGTATCATTTGCAACAATTTTAGCCATCATATCTCTAGCTTCAAATGTTGCATTACCAATGTGAGGTGTAAGCACAACGTTTTTAAATGATTTTAATGCATCAGTGATTTCTGGCTCAAATTCATATACATCCAATGCAGCACCTTCAATAACTTTATTATCAAGTGCTTCAACTAAAGATTGTTCATTTACTATTGGACCACGTCCTGCATTAATTAAATAGGCAGTAGATTTCATTTTATTAAATTGTTCAGTATCAATCATATGATGCAGTGACGGATTATATGCCGCATTGATTGTGATAAAATCTGCATTTTTAAGTAAAGTATCTAAATCTACATATTTCGCACCGATATCTCGTTCTTTTTCTTCTTTACGATGAGGACCAGTGTACAGTACATCCATATCAAATGCGCGTGCGCGTTTAGCCACTGCACCTCCAATTTCACCTAAACCTATAATACCAATAGTTTTTCCTGATACCTCTCTGCCTCGGAAGAATAAGGGTGCCCAACCATCAAAACCTGTTGTTCTGGATAAATGATCTCCTTCTACAATTCTACGCGCTACTGATAAAATTAAACCGATTGTTAAATCAGCAGTAGCATTTGTCGAAGCGTGTGGTGTATTCGTAACATCTATATTTTGTTGTCTTGCATATTCGACATCAATATTATTAAAACCTGCACCATAATTCGCTATAATTTTAAGGTTATTAGCACTATCAATAATATCTTTATCAACAGAAGTTGATAGTAAACTAACTAATGCATCTGCATGTTCTACCCCTTTTTTTAAGGTTTCTTTATCGATAAGCCCCTCGCCATCATACATGTCTACCTCAAAATGTTCTTTCAATAAGTTAAGTCCCACTTCAGGTATTGCGCCTGCAATATAAACTTTTGTCATAACCATCACTCCTTCTTTTATGAATAGTATAGTAAAATAAGAAAGCGCAAACAATCATTAAACCTTAATGATTGATATTAATAACTTATTAAACGTAATCCAACAACTGAAATGATGATTAATAAAATACATAAAATTCTACTTAAACGTGTAGATTCTCCATAAAAAATCATTCCAATTAATGTACCACCAGCTGTACCAATTCCTGTCCATATAGCGTATGCAGTCCCCATAGGAATAGATACCATTGCAAATTTTAAAGTACTAAAGCTTAATATAAATGCTAATCCTAAAAAAATGACATAAATTTTATTCTTTGTACGTGACAGTTCATTTAACAGAACAACACCCAAAATTTCAAAACTTCCGGCTATCATTAGAAATAACCAAGCCATACTTTTTATCTCCCTTCTTTCGTTGCATCAGTTGTCAGTTTTAATCCTATTATTCCTAAAATAAGGGTCATTATTAAAAAGATTTTAGTGAAAGTAAATGGTTGGTTGAAGAAAATCATATCAACTAACACTGTACCAACAGCACCGATTCCGACAAAAAATGCATATACCGTACCAACTGGTAAGTGCTTCGAAGCATCAATGACTAGAAAAAAGCTTAAAGCAATAAAAAAGAGGGTGAATATCCATGTAAACAATGAGTGCGCTTGATCAAGTCCAGTGACCCAGATGATTTCAATAAAACCGGCTAATATAACTTTAAGCCATTGCATTCTTTTATTCCTCCTATTAAAGTAATAGAACCATTTTCTCAAATTCGTAACTTCGAGGCAATGGCTTCTCACAAACATTCCTATTAAATAAAAAATCCAATCTATTCTTACACAAGAATAGATTGGAGCAATTTTAATAATTTGAATACTGATTAATTCAGGTGGATGTAATTATATGAACTTGCTTCACTGGCAGAGATTGTTCGTGTGCTTATAGCGAATGGACCACCATCATAGTTCATTTCTGATACAGTAATAGAACCATCATTATTTACACTTTCAACGAAAGCAACATGTCCGAAAGCACCTTCAGATGATTGCATAATTGCACCTTCTTCAGGTGTATTATTTACAGTGAATCCTGCTGCTTGAGCTGCAGTTGCCCAGCTATTTGCATTCCCCCATGTTGATCCGATTTTTCCACCAGTTTTATCATAAACATACCAAGTACATTGGCCAGAAGTATATAAATTTCCTGAATTAGAAAATGATACTTCAGTTGTACTATAGTTATGTGTACTTTGTTGTTGATTGTTATTTTCAGCCGCATCTGCATGTGTTGTGTGGCCTAGAAATGCTATACCAAGTCCAGCTACCAATGTCGAGATTGTTTTGATTTTTTTCATAATATTTAACGCCTCCAAAAATTGTAATATTTATTAGATGTACTGCAAATTGATTTAAAAAGTTATTAACATGTTTACTCTTTTATGTGTGTGCATGTAGTTGTTCTTAACAACACTGAATACTTTAACAGATTTAATTGAAAATATGGGGATTGTTACTTATTCGTAAACAAAATAAAAAAACTTGATTATCTATGTAATAAAAGATAACCAAGATTACGAACTCAATTTATATTGTTTATGTGCTTCAAATCAAGATTTGATGGATCAAAAAGTAAATAAGTTCAAGTGTTTTATTACAATGATTCTGTAATAATGTAACTTATTTTATAAACGGTATCGTGAGTGGGATAGTGTAAGTTTTGCCTGACATATATTTTACACAAGCAATAATTGTACACACAAATGACATTATTAACAATGCTAATAAGATAAAAACTACCACCAGCAACAAAATCAATGAAAAGATGGCTAAACTTTCACTTATATTCATTAAAGGAACAATCATAAACATACATATCACGCCTACTGTTGAATAGATAGTATAAGAAATAAAATAGTTTAGATACGTTTTTCCAGATACATCAACAAGTCGGGACTCTTTACGTTTGATTAACCAAATAATCAAAGGACCAATGATACCAGTAAATAAACTTAATAAATAAATTAACATTGCCATTAAACGATTATCTTGACTTTCCTCATTTTGAATAGTTGATTGCTGGTGTACTATATTGTCATTCGATAAATTGTCTGATGAAGTTTGATCAGACACATTCTTAGATTCTAATTCATTGTAATTCGTGTGTTTGTCCATAATAGGTTTTACCTCCATTTGTAAAAAAAATGACTTAATGCAACTATAATTGTATCAATAATTAATTATTTATTAAATGTTAAATTTAGTTTTTATATCGATTGACGAAGTAGTTTGAAATATAGATAATTTGGTTATATAGTACTGTTGTTATTAATAAAATTTTAAGCGTTATATATAATAGTAAAGTAAATGGTAAAATTTCATTTTATAATGCAGTTCTAGTAAATATTTTAATCATTACATAAATGTGGAGAGGCACATCGTTCAATCAGGTTATGTTTGAATTGAGAACCACTCCTTTTTTATGGCAAGAATACAAAATATATTAGTGATTTATTGTAGTATAAGCATAAAAATTTAGTGAAAAGAGGTAAAAAAATGAAAATAGCTATTGTAGGTTCAGGTAATGGTGCAGTAACTGCTGCAGTGGATATGGTAGATAAAGGTCATGATGTACGATTATATTGTCGTAACGAATCTATTAGTAAATTTGATGTAGCCCTAGAAAAAGGTGGCTTTGATTTTTATAATGAGGGAGAAGAGAAGTTTATAGAGTTTACTGATATTAGTGATGATATGGAGTATGTTTTAGATGGTGCAGACATTGTCCAGGTAATCATTCCTTCATCATTCATTGAATATTATGCTAAAGTGATGTCAAAATTTGTGACGAACGACCATCTCATTTTCTTTAACATTGCTGCTTCAATGGGTTCAATACGATTTATGAATGTATTAGAAGATCGCCATATTGATGTCCATCCACACTTTGCAGAAGCAAATACATTAACATATGGTACACGTGTTGACTTTAACAATGCTAAAGTAGATTTATCTTTAAATGTTCGTCGTGTGTTCTTTTCAACATTTGATCGTAGTGAGTTAAATGAAAGTTATGAAAAGGTATCTAAAATTTACGATTATCTTGTAAAAGAAGAAAGTTTACTTAAAACTAACCTTGAAAATGGTAACCCAGAAGTACATCCTGGACCAACATTATTGAACGTTGGACGTATTGATTATTCAGAAGAGTTTTCTTTATATAAAGAAGGCATAACAAAACATACTGTGAGATTATTACATGCTATTGAGATAGAACGTTTAAATTTAGGGAGAAAATTAGGTTTTGAATTATCGACTGCCAAAGAATCACGTATTCAAAGAGGTTATTTAGAACGGAAAGACGAGGATGAACCGTTAAATCGTCTTTTTAATACTAGTCCTGTGTTTTCTCAAATTCCAGGACCGAATCACGTTGAAAATCGTTATTTAACTGAAGATATCGCATATGGATTAGTATTATGGTCTAGTTTAGGACGTGTCATTGATGTCCCGACACCTAATATCGATGCTGTTATTATGATAGCTTCAACTATTCTTGAACGCGATTTCTTTGAAGAGGGCCTCACTATCGAGGAATTAGGCTTAGATAAATTAGGATTAGAGTAATTTTTAGCAATTAAAATTTAAGAAAAGAGGTTTTGTTTCAAATCATACTGAAGGGAGCAAAAGTATGACTCAAAAGTATAGATATCCTACTTTTTTAGAATCTATTTCTACTATTTTAGTTATGGTTGTCGTTGTAGTAATTGGTTTTGTTTTCTTTAATATCCCGATACAAATATTATTATTAATTTCTTCAGCTTATGCAGCATTGATTGCACATAGAGTGGGATTAAAATGGAAGGATTTAGAAGAGGGGATTACTCATCGATTGAGCACGGCGATGCCAGCTATCTTTATTATTTTAGCTGTTGGAATCATTGTAGGAAGTTGGATGTATTCTGGAACAGTTCCAGCGTTAATTTACTATGGACTTAAATTTTTAAACCCAAGTTATTTATTAGTATCTGCATTTATAATCAGTGCAATGACTTCAATCGCTACAGGAACTGCTTGGGGATCGGCATCTACAGCAGGCATTGCACTCATATCAATTGCTAATCAATTAGGTGTGCCAGCAGGTATGGCTGCTGGTGCCATTATTGCAGGGGCGGTTTTTGGTGATAAAATGTCTCCATTATCTGATACTACAAATTTGGCAGCTCTCGTAACTAAAGTTAATATTTTTGCTCACATTAAATCGATGATGTGGACAACAATCCCTGCTTCTATAATAGGATTGGCTATATGGTTTATTGTTGGATTACAATTTAAGGGAGACGCAAATACACAACAAATTCAAAATCTATTAAAAGAATTAACAACAATTTATAACTTGAATTTTTGGGTATGGATTCCACTTATTATCATAATTTTATGTTTAATATTTAGAATCTCTACAGTACCGTCAATGCTTATCTCTAGTATCAGTGCTTTAGTTATTGGAACATTCGATCATCAATTTAATATGAAAGATGGTTTTAAAGCTTCTTTTGATGGATTTAATCATACGATGCTACACCAGTCTCATATTTCAGATAATGCTAAGACGTTGATTGAGCAGGGTGGTATGATGAGTATGACTCAAATCATTGTAACTATATTTTGTGGTTATGCTTTTGCTGGTATTGTTGAAAAGGCAGGTTGTTTAGACGTAATTTTAGAGACAATAGCTAAAGGCGTAAAGTCAGTTGGAACACTAATATTAATAACTGTAGTTTGTAGTATTATGCTAGTATTTGCAGCAGGCGTTGCTTCAATAGTTATTATTATGGTAGGTGTACTTATGAAAGATATGTTCGAAAAGATGAATGTCTCAAAGTCAGTGTTATCGCGTACACTTGAAGATTCAAGTACAATGGTATTGCCACTCATTCCATGGGGCACATCTGGTATATATTATGCACACCAACTTAATGTTTCAGTTGATCAGTTCTTTATATGGGCAATCCCATGTTACTTATGTGCATTCATTGCAATAATTTATGGCTTTACAGGTATAGGAATTAAAAAAATAAGTAGAAAATAAGTTTAAATATTATTGTAAGTGGAATGTAGATAATAGTTGAAACATTAACTTACGATATGAATTGTAGCTATAGTATCATAAGGCGTTTCAAGTTTGTTAATATCCTTTAAGTACATATCATGTATTTGTTTTGTAGCGAAATAAATGCATGACAGTACACGACGAATTCTTTTGACACTATTTTTGAGATGACATAATTATTGAGAAAACTACCACAACAATTGAATTTGTTTAAAGTTGTAATTGAGGTTAAAGCGTTTATTAATACGTTTTAATCTCAATTTTTTAATATCTATAAATCATAGAGCGGCGGTGTATTGTTTTAATCTTATATAAAGAAAAATGACTCTACACTGTATAAGTTGATAAAATACTGCTTAAAAAAACCTGAGACATTGATAATCAATGTCTCAGGTTTTTGACTATGTTATACAAGTTATATATATGATTAGTGAATATAGTTATATGAAGCAGCTTGGCTCGCAGAGATTGTACGTGAAGTGACAACACCTGCACCGTGACCGTAGTTCATTTCTGAAACTCTGATTGAACCATTGCTGTTTACACCTTCAACGTATGCTACGTGTCCGTATGCACCTTGTGACGTTTGTAAGATTGCACCTTTAGCTGGTGAATTGTTTACTGTGTAACCAGAACGTGCTGCAGCGTTTGCCCAGTTGTTTGCGTTACCCCATGTTGAACCGATTTTGCCACCTACTCTGTCAAATACATAATATGTACATTGACCTGAAGTGTATAAGTTACCAGATGCTGAGCGAGCGTTTGATAAAGATACACCGTTTGATGATGGCGCAGAAGTTGTTGTAACGTGAACATTACTACTTGATGTTGAATAGCTTGCGCCTAAACCACCAGTCGGTTGAGTTGTTCTTTGTGATTGCGTGTTGTTTGATTGATAGTTGTTGTAATTGTTGTAATTACTGTAGTTATTGTAGTTGCTATAGTTATTGTAACCATAGTAGTTGTAGTTATTATAATTATTATAGTTATATGAAGTATTTACACGATCTGGACTCCAGTTACCTTTCCAAGTGTAGTGGTAGTTACCTTCAGCATCGATTGTGTAAGTGTAGCTATATGAATAAGGGTCGTTTGGATTGTACCCATCATTATTTTGTTCTGCTGCTTGTGCGTCATGGTGTGCAAATGCGAAAGTAGCGATTCCTGCAGTTGCAATTGTAGCTGTAGCGATTTTTTTCATTGTTAAATATCCTCCTAAAAATTAAACTAGTTTTTTATAATTAATAATCATGTGATCAATGAGTTACAAAATAAATTTTTATTCGTTCTTGTTTAACGACAAGCCATACTCTAACAGAAAAATTGATGTTTGTGTGCATTGTTATTGATTTGTAATTTTTTGCTAATATTGTTACACAATCTCATTTAACCCAATTAATTTATGTAATATGAATAGAAATGATACGCTCAGCTTTTTTAAAGTATTTTATTTTGAGCAACACAAACACTGTTACATGAATGTAAAATTACTGAAAATTCTTTTTGATAATAATTAACATAGCAATGTGAATAAACAGTATTTGAATTTTTGATATTTTACGTTGATTTGATGATATGATTGAGCAATATTTTGAAAAAGCTATATAAATAGAAAAGAAAATTGATATAATTAAAATCTAATTTGTTACTACTAATTTTTTGAGAGTTGTATAATAGACACTGAAAAATAGATGTTGTCTAGTTATATTTAGTTTAGCAATCGGGGAGAAGTTTAATTTAAAATACACACTAGGACATCGTGAGGAAGACATATGAGAGAAAATTATTCGATACGTGTTTTTAATAATTTAGCCATTAATACAGAAAAGGCACTGAGTGTAAAGGTATTTTATTGTTTGAAAGGAAAATGTGAAGTCACTATCAATGTTCAGAAACATATATTAGAGAAAGATGATATAGCATTTGTTGTAATGAATGATACGTATTCACTGTTAAGTAATACAGAGACCATGTGTTGTATTATCGATATACCTATACATCGATATCTTAGTCAGAAGGATACTCAATTTTTAATAAGTGGTACAAAGATTGATGAAAGTAGTAGAGATAGAATAAAATATTGGATATTAAAAATATTAGAGCTCCATTGTTTATCTTATAATGATGTGTCCGAGATACAAAGGTTGATACAATTTTTACTTATTGAATTGAGTTATCTAAAGAAACCAAAACTTGATGTAAATAAAGATTTTTATTTATCTGAAGATATACATCAATATTTAGTGGATCATCATGACAGTAAAATCAACAAACATGAACTAGCTGAAGCTGTTAACCTATCAAATCAAGCACTTACATCTATGTTTAAACAAACGCCATTTCAAACATTTAATCAATATTTAAATCAACTTAGATTAAAATTTTGTCTTATAGATATTTTGACAACCCATAAACCTATCGAAGAAATAGCTATAGATCATGGTTTTCATCATTATTCTCGATTTATACAATTATTCAAAAATACATATGGTTACACACCTAAATTGATTAGAAGAGATTATATAGCGACGTCTATCTTCAAAAATACTGCTGAAGAAATTGATTTAGATAGACATTTTCTTATGAACATTCACGAATTACAAGATTTAGATTCAAAAATAATAAGTAAAAAATATATTAAGATGTCAGATAAAGGAAAAAAATATCGATCTTATGATATTTATATTGAAGATAACCGAAGTACTATTCTTGATCAGGAGCAGATAGTTCATATAAAGCGTAATTTAAGTTTAAGTCAAAAATCAATGCGTTATGTAATAGAACTTAACTACACTTCTATGATTGAAAACAAAGAGTTATGTCGTTATGAGATGTTGAAAATTTTACGTTTTTGTTCCGGTTTGAATTTAATTCCAACATTTAAAATCATTACCGATCGACATGATACTTTTACATCAAAGGAAAAAATGGCTCTGAAGTTAACATTTCAAATGTTATTCATCATGCTTAGGGAATTTAATCAACTTGAGATTGAATTTATAGTAGAGGACATGATGTTAAAACAAGTGGTGCAGTTAAAAAAGATGATTAGCTCTTATTTTGAATATTATAAATTAAATTATCGTATTAAAAATGAGAAAATTGGAAATGTTAATTATCAAAATTTAGAAAAACAAGTGACTCAAATTTTCATTCCTATTGATCAATTACATTTATATATTAAAGAGATGTCATTTGAAAAAGTCATTTTGGAAACCAGCTATTTGACCGATTTAAAAAGTGAGGTTGTAGAATATCCATGGCTTCAACATATTCATACATTAATTAAAATGTGTGGTTTAGTAAGGGGAGTTTTAATACAACCGTCCTTTGATTACGCTACCACATACACATATCATTCAAATTTAAAACCGCATCATATCTTGTCTTATGTAATAAGAATGTTTAACCAATTAAGGGGTACAATCGTCTATAAAGATGATGCAATCATTATGACTAAATATAAGTATGAATATCAGGCCATTGCTATCTTTTTAAAAAATAGGATTAAGGAAAATGTAAACCATCAACAATTAATTTTTTCAGATATTCAATCACTCAACCATGCAGAATATGAATATATAGAAATGATGCCACTTTTAATGAATGAGAATAATGAGCTAGATAGTCATATACCATACCCACATCAATATTGGTTAGCAAAGTTGAAGAGTAAAGAAAGCCAACAAGCAATAGTTGATCTTCCTAAAATGAGTATTGCTCATTTAACATTTCTTTGTTCGTAGTCGTGCAAGGTTGTTGACTAAGAAAGGATTATCATCAAATGCAACAACAGAAGATTAAACGATTCTTAGCCCATTTTGTATTAGATCACGTCACAATAGAATATTTGAAATATGGCCACCAGTTGACAATTGAACAGCTTAAATTATTAATATTTATATTACATTTCACTGAAAATCATAAAGAAGATTTAAGTTTAAATATGATCATCTTTTACAAAAATTATCAAAAAAACCAATTGTTAAAAAGTATTACACATCTATATGAATTTAATTGGATTTCAAAAAAACGACATCCATACGACCAACGTAGACTAGTTATTACATTAACTCAAAATCAATGTAGTAAAATAACTCAATTAATTGAAGAATTAGAACACTTCTTAGAGGTTAAATCTACATTAATAAACGAAATTAATCATTCAACTTTATTATCGTATTATTTAAAGTGCCATAGCCAATTTAGAGTAATTGAACAATCTTGCACCTCTCAACATTTAACATTAGAAGAATTATACCTTCTTGGGTTACTTATCATTAGTGATAACAAGACTACATTTAAAAGCATAAAAGTACATGCTTTAAAGGGAATCATTGCAATGGGACCTATTATTAAGACCTTACAGTCAAAAGGTTATCTCATTAAAAGTCGGAGTAGAGATGATGAACGCTATATTGTATTAACACTTAGAAAAGAAAAAGTTAATGTGATTCAGTCAGAAATCGAGGAATGTTACAATAAATTAGAACAGGGAATACAGCATGTGTAAAATAAAATTTATATTAAACAAAAGGAGCTGAAAGAATGATTTTAGACAATGTGAATCCTGATGATTTATTTCCTACCGAGAAAAAAGGGCCTTCTGTATTAGGTATGATTGAGTATAACGTGCAGGGTCAGACTAAATTTGAAGGTGCCTTCATAGCTACAAATGAACGGTTAATTATGAATGTTGATATGAATGGACAATTTTATTATCGTAATATACGTTATGATGAAATTAATCAAATTCATTGTGATGGTTCAGATATTATATTTGAGTTCAATATTGGAACAGTTCCAATGCGTGAAATTAAGACAGAAGATGTACAAGCTTTTGTTGATTATATAAAACAACAAATTCAATAAATATACTAGTTTATTATGTGATATTTACAATGAACTTAAAATTTTGAATTGTAAAAGATTTGATACCTTTAAAATTCCTTATGTAAAATAATTGACTGCTCTTTTGATGTATACGAATCAATCCCAATTAAACAGATATGTTATATTAAAATTTTAAAAAATACGATGACTTAATTAGTGATATATTATTAGGATTAATATTTTTAATTACATCAATTTCACTATTATAAATGTTTTGGTTAAGAAATAAATGTATAAATGCATTTTGTAGTTATAAAAATATTGAATTCTTATACTTATTTGTTTAAAATGTACCTTGTAACATGGGCGGAGAAATTTTCGGTTAGATAAAATACATGTGAACCTTGCTACAACAAGATGTGCATCAGAGGAGTGGTTTTATAATGGGAAAAATTAAAGACATCAATGATTTGGTTAATGCGACATTTCAAGTAAAAAAATTTTTTAGAGATACTAAAAAGCAATATAATTTAAATTATGAAGAAATTTATATTCTTAATCACATTTTGAAAAGTGAGTCTAACGAAATATCTTCAAAAGAAATTGCTACATGTTCAGAGTTTAAACCGTATTATTTAACTAAAGCATTACAAAAATTAAAAGATTTAAATTTACTATCTAAAAAGAGAAGCGTGCATGATGAAAGAACAGTAATTGTATTTGTATCAGATGAACAACGAGAAAAAATAAAAAAATTGATTTTAGAATTAGAAAACTATATCAAATAATACTAAGACACTGGCGTTTCATGTGTGTTTTTAAGATGAAGATTTCTAAAAAAGACTAGGTATCCCACTTTAAAGTGAGTACCTAGTCTTTTTATTTGAAAAAATTAATATTTTCTTAAGAAGTTAATTTGTCGATGATAAATCGTTTGATTGATATATGATTGAACACGAGTCAAAATTTCTTCTATTATTTGAGTTCTTTTAGTCAAAATACGAACGGCCAATCCATGAGTAGGTAATTGTGAGATACCTATTCTACAGTCGTATTGTTTTTGAAAATCAGCAACCGCCGCGTAAATATCGTCTATGAAACTTTGGTTTACATCTGGATGAATAAAATAAGCTGATCCTAAGTGTGTATAATTTTCCATATACCCAATGCCGTCAAGTCTGCTTTTATCAGGACTTAACATCATGTTATCGAAAACAACTAATTGATTGTCAATGTAAATTTCATTAATAAGATGCATATAATTATACGTGAAATCTTGGCCATTAGATGAATAGCCTGGAGTCAATATATCAGTGTAAAACATAGCACTATCTTCTTTAAGATTAAACGTATTATGTTGGAAAAATTTAGCGTTTTCATAGGCAATAATAGGATCTGCTACAAATTCCATATACGATTGATTTGATAAATTAAACGTTTGATACTGTTCTACATGGTCATTAGGCGTTTTATATATTTTAGTTGCACCTTGAGAAGTAAGCGTCACTTGTGCATTATCTTCTAAGTTGACGTTGACACGGTATCTATCTCCATCTAGATAACCTCCACCAACATTGACAATATAGAATGTTGGTACAGGAGATTGTTCTAAATATATAGGTCGTAGTACTTTGAGCGCCTTTTCAAAAAATATATTTCGTGCTTTTGAGCTTTGACCATTATTGAAAACTGTTAAATCTAGTTGACCGGTCCAACGTTGCTCAGCCATTAAGTTAACCCTTTCAGTAAGACGTCGTGCTCAATCCACTCAATAACTTTTTCTAAACCTTCATCAGTTTTTAAATTTGTAAAAGCGAATGGGCGATTTCCACGAAATACTTCAGTGTCTTTAGCCATTTGATCTAATGAAGCACCCACATATGGTGCAAGGTCAGTTTTATTAATAATGAAGAAATCAGATTTAATCATACCTTGTCCACCTTTACGTGGAATCTTTTCGCCTTGTGCAACATCAATGATATAAATTGAAAAGTCGACGAGTTCTGGACTAAAAGTAGCCGCTAAGTTATCGCCACCTGATTCAATAAAAATAAGTTCAATATCATCGTTACGTTCTAATAATTCATCTATAGCTGCGAAGTTCATTGAAGCGTCTTCACGAATAGCTGTATGAGGACAACCTCCAGTTTCCACACCGATAATTCTATCTTCTGGTAAAACACCAGTATTAACTAGTATTTTTTCATCTTCTTTAGTATAGATATCATTAGTAATAACGCCAATACTCATTTCTTTCGCAAGGCGTTTAACCACTTTTTCTATCAATTGGGTTTTACCTGCACCAACAGGACCCCCGATACCAATTTTAATTGGGTTTGACATCTCATATGCCTCCTATGAAATAAAGATTCGAACATGAACATTTTCATGTTCCATTTGATTAAGTTCCAAGCCGGGAGCAGTCATACCAAAATCGATTTCGTCCAATTCTAGTATGTGATTTCGTGTCTTCTCAATATGGGCTATCATTTCAGTTACGACTTGCTGTCCAGCTGTTTGTCCTAAAGGAATCGCTCTTACTGCATTTTGGGTAAGGCTAGAGATATTTTGATATAAATAATAATCAATGATGGATTCCACATCTACACCTAAAAAATGTCCTAGCATAGTAAAGCACACAGCAGGATGAAGCTTAATTTTATTGTTTTTCATTTGATTATAATACCATTGAATCCATTCACTATCATAAAGATCTAAAGCTAATTTTACCATGCGTGTACCCATTTGCTTAGCGCCAATACGCGTTTCTTTAGGTAGATTTTGTACGAAGAGTTTTTGGTTAATATCTAAAATTTTATCTTTGTCATTGTTAATTAATGCGTGGTAGACAATTCTCATAGCTATCCCATCTGAATAAGTTAATTGTTCGTTTATAAACAAATGTAACCATTTAATAAATGTCTCAGTATCATGTACAGTTTCTCGTTGAATATATGTTTCAAGTCCAAAAGAATGACTAAATGCACCTGTAGGAAACTGAGAATCACAGAACTGAAAAAGTCTTAAATGTTGGTGATCAATCATGTGAATGTCCTATATGTCGAAATGCTTGATTGACCTTTCTGTCTTCATGTGAGTAGGGGATACCCAACTCTTTTAATAAATCTTCAACAAGATAGTCATATTGAATAAGCATTTCAGTTTCTGTAAATTGGGCAGGCAGATGGCGATTACCTAGTTGATGAGCAATGTCTCCCATTTCCTTTAAATTTCTAGGTTTAATAACTAATAAGTCTTCGCTATTAACATCGACAATAATCATGTTTGTATCGTCTTGATATAAAATATCACCATATTGTAGGTCAATAGGTTGTTTAAGACGTATCCCTATTTCATTACCGTGATCTGTTTTAACACGTTGTATACGTTTAACCAAATCTGAGTTTTCAAGATAAACTTTTTCGACATGTTTTTGCTTTTCATCTTGAGATAAATTAGCAATATTTCCTTGAATTTCTTCTATAATCATGACTTATGTCCTCCTAGAATAAGAAGTATCTTTGTGTTAATGGTAATTCTGTTGCTGCTTCACTTGTGATTTTATTACCATCAACGAATACCTCATATGTTTGTGGATCTACATCTATTTTAGGTGTAGCATTATTATTTTTCATATCTGCCTTAGTTAAATTTCTAATATTTCTAACTGGTCGAACCATTCGTTTTAGATTGAGTTGACGATAAATACCGTTTTCATATGCAGTGTTAGAAACAAAAGTCATAGCAGTATGTGTAATGTTACCACCAAATTGACCATACATTTTGCGATATTTCAAAGGCTCTGATGTTGGTATGGAGCCATTAGCATCACCATTTACTGCTGAGTTAATCATGCCACCTTTAACAACAAGATCGGGTTTGGCACCGAAGAATTCTGGTTCCCACATTACTAAATCGGCAAGTTTACCCGCTTCTACAGATCCAACATAGTCAGAAATACCATGTGTAATGGCAGGATTGATTGTATATTTTGCAATGTAACGTTTAATACGATTATTATCGTGATATTCAAAGTCACCATCTAATGGTCCGCGTTGTTCTTTCATACGGTGTGCAACTTGCCAAGTACGTGTTACAACTTCACCGACACGTCCCATTGCTTGTGAATCTGAACTTACCATACTAAATACGCCCATATCTTGTAATACGTCTTCTGCTGCTATAGTTTCCTTACGTATACGAGAATCTGCAAATGCAATGTCTTCTGGTATTGAAGCATTAAGATGGTGAGTAATCATAACCATGTCTAAATGTTCATCTACAGTGTTGTGAGTGTAAGGTAATGTTGGGTTTGTAGAAGAAGGTAAGATGTTTGAATATGCAGCTGATTTGATTAAGTCAGGTGCATGACCACCACCAGCTCCTTCAGTATGATACATATGCAATACACGATCTTTCACAGCAGCCATTGTATCTTCCATAAATCCAGCTTCATTTAATGTATCTGCATGTAAAGCGACTTGAACATCAAACTCATCTGCAACGTCTAATGCATGACTTAATGCTGAAGGTGTAGCTCCCCAATCTTCATGTACTTTAAGACCTATAGCGCCTGCATGAATTTGTTCAATAAGTGCAGTATGATTGACAGCTTGACCTTTACCAGTAAATCCTACATTAATAGGCATCTCTTCTGCTGCTTCTAACATGCGATGAATATGCCAAGGTCCTGGTGTTACAGTAGTCGCTTTAGCACCTTCAGAAGCACCAGTTCCTCCACCGATATGCGTTGTAATACCACTCTCAAGTGCAACTTCAGCTTGTTCAGGATTGATGAAGTGCACGTGTGTATCGATACCGCCGGCAGTAACAATTTTACCTTCAGCAGCAATAATATCAGTTGTTGCACCAATGATGATGTCAACGTTATCCATTATATCTGGGTTTCCAGCTTTACCGATCTTAAAAATATAACCATTTTTAATTCCGATATCTGCTTTAACAATCTTGTCATAATCAATAATTAATGCGTTAGTTAAAACTAAATCGGCTACATTTTTATCATCTCTTGTCACATTAGGATTTTGAGCCATACCATCACGAATTGATTTTCCGCCACCGAAAGTAGCTTCATCTCCATAATTTGCATAGTCTTTTTCAACTTGTGCAAACAAGTTCGTATCTCCTAATCTCACAGAGTCTCCTACAGTTGGTCCATAAAGACTTGTGTATTGAGATTGTGTCATTTTAAAACTCATGCTTATTTACCACCTTTTTTATTCGCATTGTCTTCGCCTGCATCGTTTTTAACGGCGGCGTTTTGATTTGAATCATTTGGACGGAATACGCGTTCTTCGTCAATATCGCCATCGACTAAACCACGGAATCCATAAATTTTACGTCGTCCAGAATATTCGACAAGTTGTACTTTTTTTTCATCTCCAGGTTCAAATCTCACTGCAGCTCCTGCAGGAATATCCAAATGTTTACCATATGCTTTCTCACGATCAAATTCTAATGCTTTATTTGCTTCGAAAAAGTGGAAATGTGAACCTACTTGTATAGGTCTATCGCCTGTATTTTTTACTTCAATCACCGTTTCGGGATGATGTTTATTGACTTCTATTTCAGTATTTTTAACAATAATTTCACCAGGAATCATTGATATAGCCTCCTTAAACGATTGGGTGATGGACTGTTATTAACTTAGTACCATCTGGAAAAGTTGCTTCAATTTCAAGTTCTGTAATCATGTTAGCTACGCCATCCATGACATCTTCCTCGTTTAAAATTGTTTTTCCATAGCTCATGAGTTCAGCTACCGTTTTACCATCACGCGCGCCTTCTAATAATTCATCACTGATTAAAGCAAGTGCTTCAGGATGATTAAGTTTAAGTCCTCTTGCTTTTCTACGACGTGCAACCTCAGCAGCTACAACTATCATCAATTTGTCTTGTTCACGTTGTGTAAAGTGCAAAACTATCCCTTCTTTCATATTAATTTGTCTTGCAAATTTTATATTAAAACTATTTAATGAAGTATACAAGTATAATACTTTGATAATTTTATCTAATTAACAATGTTTTTTAAATTAAGTGTATAAAGTTGAATAAATATGAAAAATATCCAGCGTACATAAACATTATTTTAGTAAAATGTAATTGATATGATGAATATTTAATGGTAATTTGAAAACTGTCTTTATTAAATAATTAATGTAGTGAATAAAAGGAGGCTATAAAATTGAAATTGATAAAAGTAATTTTAAGTAGTATCTCTCAAGTGGTTTTAATTAATAATCCATATACTGGGTTATTCATTTTAATTGGACTGTTCGCAGTGAATTGGAAAGTAGGAATCAGTGCAATGATTGCAAGTGTAATGACTTGGATATTGGCACCATATATGAATTACACAAAAGAAGAAATCGAAAGTGGATTAGCCGGATTTAACCCTGTATTAACCGCAATTGCACTTACTTTATTTTTGGATAGCAATTGGAGCGGTATATTAATCACATTCGTAGCCACTATTTTAACGCTACCGATTGGAGCAGCGGTTAGAGAAGTATTGAAACCACATAAAATAGCGTTTCTAACTAGTCCGTATGTTATTATGACGTGGATTACTTTATTAATACCTAATCAACTTAAAACGTTACATACTCAGATTGATATTATTCCGGAGCATATAGAAAAGGTATCTTTAAATAATGACCACACCCGTGTTCATTTTTTTCAATCAGTTTTAGATGGATTTGGACAAATATTTTTAATGCCCAGCATAATAGGTGGTTTGTTAATTCTAATAGGGATTTTTATAGGTTCTAAAAAAGCTGGAATTGTTTCTATAATTGCAAACATTATTGGGTTCCTAATAATTATATTACTGGGTGGAGACTATAGTAGTATAAATGAAGGCATATTTGGCTATAATGTAGTTTTATCTGCGATTGCGCTAGGTGTCACTTTTGAGACAGCAATCCATAGTTATCTCGCAATGATTTTAGGAATAGTACTCACTGCATTCATACATTTAGGTTTGAGCACATTGCTCGCACCATTAGGTTTACCAACTTTAACATGGCCATTTATTTTTGCTACATGGATTATGTTGTTTGCAGGAATTAAAAATCAATCTGTATAAATAATGCATAAAAAATGAAAATATTAAAATTTAAAAATTGAGTTAACCTTAATTGATACATTGTGATTATTTTTAAATTTATAGTCGCAACTGTTTTAGATCAGATTTTTAATTCAATGAGTTTTATGTCCGAAATTTTAGCATTACTCTATAAAGTTTAAACGTATTTGAAAATCAAAATTCTACTAAAAAGCATCTGTCTACATTATGAATGTGGCGATGCTTTTTATATTTAAAATTTATAAAAGAAATAAAATTGACTATCTAGATACATTCATAGATTAAGTTATGTATATATTAATTGTTAACTTTTCAATATCAGAGGGAAATGCGTATGAAGTACAATTAGTAAATTTTGAAAAAATAAAGTCGAGTGTTAAACTATGAATAATTAAATTTAAAATAAAACGAGTCATAGGGGGCGTAAATGTGATGGAGTCTTTTTTAATTCACACTGACATTCAAAAAAAGTGGATTCGTAAATTTAAAAAGATTGAAAGTGAATTCAAAGCACGCGCAGCTGAAAATGATATTCAATCTAGATTTCCATATGAAAATATTGAGTGGCTGATAAAGGAAGGATATACTAAACTAACTTTGCCTGTAGAGTATGGGGGTGAAGGTGCTACTATTGAAGATATGGTGATTTTACAAAGTTATTTGGGTACTATTGATGGAGCAACTGCTTTATCTATAGGGTGGCATTTAAGTGTAATTGGTCAATTGTACGAGCAACATATGTGGTCACTATCAATGTTAGATTCCTTTGCTAAAGAAGTTGTTCATGGTGCACTGATCAATAGAGCAGTCAGTGAAGCGGAAACTGGTAGTCCTACTAGAGGTGGTCGCCCATCTACACATGCTGTTAAAGCTGAAAATGGTTATGTTATAAACGGTGTTAAAACCTTTACATCTATGAGTAAGGCGTTGACACATTATATTGTTGGTGCGTATGTTGAAGAAACTAAATCAATGGGATTCTTTTTAATTCCTCAGTCAACTAAAGGTGTAAGTATTGCTGACAACTGGGATATGGTTGGTATGAGAGCGACTGAGAGCCATGATTTAATTCTTGATGATGTTTATGTTCCTAATGAAAATTTTGTAGAATCAAAACGTGAATCAAGACCTAATGGTTGGCTTCTTCATATACCGAGCTGTTATCTAGGTATTGCACAAGCAGCTCGTGACTATGCAGTAGATTTTGCAAAAAATTATCGTCCTAATAGTATTACAGGTACGATTGATAGTTTACCTACAGTGCAACAAAATTTAGGGAAAATGGAAAGTTTATTACTTTCTGCAAGACATTTTCTATGGAGTACAGCTAGAGGGTATCAATCATATACAGAGGATGCACAAATATGGAATGAAACCTCAGCAAGTAAAGTGGTGGTAATGAACCAAGGTATAGAAATCGTTGATTTAGCTATGAGAATAGTTGGAGCTAAGAGTCTAGAAATGAGCAGACCTCTTCAACGGTACTATAGAGATATACGTGCTGGATTACATAATCCACCAATGGAAGATATGGCTTACACTAATATTGCTAAAAGTATTACAAACAAACTTTAATGTCATATTGATATTCTTTAAAGGAATGAGATGGAATTTAACGTTTTTCATTGCAATGCATATAAAGTATAAAAAAGCGCGATGTACATCAACAATTTAATTCAGTCATCGATTGACTTCAAGTTAAGTATGCCTGTGACAACTTTTTTGTCACAGGCTTTTCTAATGCAACCATAATGAAATCGCTGTGTAACTGCTAAAAATTTTTAATAATTATAGGTTGCCATGTATTCAATGATTAACTTTAAATTATTTGGTGTCACGAAAGGTTTCAAATATAATTAAGTTATTCATTAAAAAACGTTAGGAGTATCAACTATGACCAAAGTATATTTTAATCATGATGGTGGCGTTGATGATCTAGTGTCACTATTTTTATTATTACAAATGGAAAATATAGAACTTGTTGGCGTAAGTACGATTGGTGCAGACTGCTATTTAGAGCCTTCATTAAGTGCTTCATTAAAGATTATAAATCGTTTTTCAGACGTTGAAATTAATGTAGCACCATCATATGAAAGAGGGAAAAATCCTTTTCCAAAAGAATGGAGAATGCATGCTTTCTTTATGGATGCCTTACCAGTGCTAAATGAGTCTTGTATACCCAAAAGATGCAAGGCTAGTGAGGACGAGGCGTATATAGATATTATTCGTAAAGTGAAGAGTTGTGATGAGAAAGTTACATTGTTATTTACTGGACCGCTTACAGATTTAGCTAAAGCTATAAAATATGACAACTCAATTTTAAAAAATATAGAGAAATTAGTTTGGATGGGTGGAACGTTTTTAGACAAAGGAAATGTTGAAGAACCAGAACATGATGGTACAGCTGAATGGAATGCATTTTGGGATCCTGAGGCTGTAAAAGTTGTATTAGATAGTGATATGAATGTCGATATTGTTGCTTTAGAAAGTACAAATCAAGTCCCTCTAACAATGGAAGTTCGTCAAATGTGGGCAGATAAAAGACAATATTTAGGCGTTGATTTTCTGGGCACAAGTTACGCAGCAGTACCACCACTCACACATTTTGTGACCAATTCAACATACTTTTTATGGGATGTATTAACTACTGCTTATGTGGGTTCTCCAAATTTAGTTGAATCAACGAAATTGAAAATTGATGTAGTCAGTCAAGGACCTAGTCAAGGGAGAACATTCCAATCTGAATATGGACGTGAAGTTCAAATCATTACGGATGTAAATAAACAAGCATTTTTTAACTACATAACGGATTTAGCAAAGAAAATCGAGTCCTAAGTTTTATTTGTTAATAAAAAGGTTCATCTACTTCAACTTATTGTAAACTTTCCATTCATAAAAGTTTACAAGGGTGCTATAATAAAATCTATGTAAGGAGGATGAACAAGTGACTACAAAACATTTAGTATATACAGCTTTAATGACTGCTATCATTTGTATTTTAGGTATAGTACCAAGTGTACCTCTGCCATTTATGCCAGTCCCTATTGTATTACAGAATATAGGAATCTTTTTGGCAGGAATTATTTTAGGGCGAAAGCTTGGTACTACTAGTGTTATTGTCTTTTTACTATTGGTAGCTACAGGTTTGCCAGTGCTTTCTGGAGGCCGTGGGGGAATTGGCGTATTTGCAGGACCTTCGGCAGGATTCTTATTCTTATATCCTGTTGTAGCTTACTTTATAGGCATTATTCGTGATGCATATTTGCATAAAATTAATTTCTTAGTGATTTTTATAGCTACACTAGTTATCGGTGTATTAGGATTAGATATATTAGGTACTATCATTATGGGCTTTATTATACATATACCTATCTCTAAGGCATTTATATTATCATTTACATTTATGCCAGGTGATATCATTAAGGCTATTATTGCAAGTTTAATAGGTGCAGCAATTTTAAATCATTCACGTTTCAAGACTCTTATTCAATAACTAAAAAATAATAATAAAGTTGATGAGGCGATATTTATGTCGAAAATAACTTTTAAAGATATTTATATTGATGGAAATAAAATAACTGAAGATTCTAGAAAGGCGATTTATCTCTTACCTCCTCAACCATTAAAATATGCTAGTAACACGTGGATTTATAAAACGATGCCAACAATGAACCAGTGGCTTAAAGACATTGAAGTTCAAAAGAAAATGCATCTAAATCAATCATCCTATCATCTTTCATTTTCATTTCCAGCTAATGAAAAGATAGATGAAGTATTGTTGGAAAAAATACGTGAACTAGGTTTTCAGATAGGAGTACTTGAGCTCTATGTCATTGAAGCTAAAGCGTTAAAAGAGCTCTCCCGCAAAAGAGACGTAGATATTCAACTTGTATCAAGCAATAATATCAATGATTACCTTCATGTTTATGATGCGTTTGCACGGCCTTTTGGTGATAGCTATGCCAACATGGTTAAACAACATATTTATAGCTCATATAACTTGGACGATATTGAACGTTTAGTTGCATATGTTAACCATCAACCAGTTGGAATAGTCGATATTATAATGACGGATAAAACAATAGAAATAGATGGTTTTGGGGTTTTAGAAGAATTCCAACATCAAGGTATCGGTTCTGAAATACAAGCTTACGTTGGACGTATGGCTAATGAGCGACCTGTTATTCTTGTTGCAGATGGAAAAGATACTGCTAAAGATATGTATCTAAGACAAGGATATGTATATCAAGGTTTTAAGTATCATATTTTAAAAGAAAATATTTAAGTTAATTGAAATTTTATATCGAAATGATAACCTAAGATGGATTGTTAAATCAATTCATCTTGGGTATTTTTTATGAGTTGAAAAGGTGATCGTAAATGAAATGTTAATCTTAAAATTCATTTAATTTATGATTCTTTCTGGGTGACTATTAAAATGATTTTCTCGAATAAACTCAATTGCGGTAATGTATAAATCTTTTGCAAGTTGTATTGCAAGTGAAGTAGGGGCAGATTTAGATAATATAATTTCTACATCGATTTTAGCTGCTTTGATTAAAATTTCAGATGAAATACGATCGCTAAAAATTAAAACCTTATCTCTCACCGGTATATGTCGTTGAATACAATAACTGTATAATTTATCAAGAGCGTTATGACGTCAGATTTCGTAGCGATGTTCAAAAAATTTTTTCCATCACTGATGGCAGCATTATGGAGACCACCCATTTGTTTGAAAATAATACTTGCATCCTGTAATTGCGTCATCATATTAATAACTTGTTAGGGTTGAAGTTAAATGGTTGTCATTGATGTTTTGGCAATAGCTGCATCATTTTGAAAATAAAAGGCTCTGCTTTTACCACAACAGGAAGCAAGCACACGTTTTGTAGGATGTTCGAAGTGATGGCCTACTGATTGAGTTAGTTTCACATGAGCGAATCCTTTACTTTCGTCGATATGAATGGATTGTAAGTCATTTCTCTTTAAGAATATACCTTCAGATGCAAGAAAACCTAAAGTCAATTCTTCTAAATAGTTTCGACTACAAATAATAGTTGCAAACTTAAATTCGTTGACTTTAATTGTTAATGGCATCTCTGTTATACATGAATCCGATGCTGTATATAAGTGTCCATTTTCAAATTTGATTATAGTTTGTTTTTGCGTCACATCTTTTTTCATTTTTTACCCCTTGAATCATAACTACTTATTATCATAAAAGAAACTCAATTCTCACTCTTTTGTATATCATATTATTAGGAAAGGACTTTTAAGAAGATTTTGTAAAGTAAATTGAAGTACATATAGTTGTATAAATAATGACATAATTTATCACATTTTATTTCTTTTTCAAATAATATTTAAAGCGTATAATAAAGGTTAAATGGAGGTAGGCTATCATGAAAATTAAACATATTTTTGTTATCATTTTAACATTGTGTGTAGTGTTAGCAGGTTGTACCAACGAGAAAGGTCAGAATAAAGAACAGAATGAAAAACAACCGACAAAAGGTGATAAACAAGAACTTCAAGTTTCTGCTGCAGCAAGTTTGACTGAAGTCAGTAAAGCATTAGGAAATGAATTTAAAAAGGACCATCCAAATGTAGAAATTAAATTTAACTATGGCGGATCAGGTGCGTTAAGACAACAGATAGAAGCGGGTGCTCCGGCAGATGTCATGATGTCAGCTAACACTAAAGATATAGACCTGTTGAAGAAAAAAAACAAAGCACATGACACTTATAATTATGCAAAGAATCAACTTGTATTAATTGGCGATAAAAATAAAAGTTATACCTCTGTAAAAGATTTAAATCAAAACGACAAACTCGCACTAGGACAAATAAAAACAGTGCCTGCTGGTAAATATGCAAAACAATATTTAGATGATCAACATTTATATGGTGATGTTAAAGATAAAATTATTTTTGCTAAAGACGTAAAACAAGTATTAAATTATGTGGAAAAAGGAAATGCACAGGAAGGATTCGTTTACAAAACAGACTTATATCAACAAAAGAAAAAAGCAAATAAAGTTAAAGTCATCGAAGAAATTAAATTAAGCAAACCAATTACTTATAAAGCAGGTGCAACTTCAGATAAAAAATTAGCTAAAGAATGGATTAACTTCTTAAAATCTAATAAAGCTAAACAAATTCTTAAAGAATATCAATTTTCTGTATAAGGAGTTCAGAGCTATGCCTGATTTAACGTCCTTTTGGATTTCTTTTCGTGTTGCTTTAATCAGTACAATGATAGTTACTATTTTTGGCATTTTGATTTCTAAATGGCTATACAATAAAAAAAGATATTGGGTAAATCTATTAGAAAGTTTTATCATTTTACCAATTGTGTTACCACCTACTGTCCTTGGTTTTATACTATTAATTATATTTTCAACAAGAAGTCCTGTAGGAGAATTCTTTACTAATATCTTACACTTACCAGTTGTATTTACATTGACAGGTGCAGTGATTGCATCTGTCATTGTTAGTTTTCCCCTTATGTATCAACATACAGTGAATGGTTTTCGAAGTATAGATTCAAAGATGTTAAATACTGCAAGAACGATGGGAGCAAGTGAAACAAAAATATTTCTTAAATTGGTGTTACCATTATCTAAACGTTCTATTCTTGCAGGTATTATGATGAGCTTTGCAAGAGCAATAGGTGAATTTGGTGCTACTTTGATGGTTGCTGGCTATATCCCAGACAAAACAAATACATTGCCTTTAGAAATTTATTTTTTAGTGGAGCAAGGGAAAGAAAATGAAGCATGGTTATGGGTGCTTGTATTAGTTGCGTTTGCGGTAACTGTCATAGCGACCATAAATCTGGTTAATCGTGATACGTTTAGGGAGGTTGATTAAATGCTCACAATTAAAGTGAATGGTGTTCTTAATCAGACGAAAATTAATATAAATATAAAGGATCAACACCCTAAGATATATGCGATACAGGGACCATCTGGAATTGGAAAGACAACAATTTTAAATATAATTGCCGGTTTGAAAGCTATAAATTATTCATATATAAAGGTTGGTAAACGTGTATTAACTGATTCACGACACCATTTGAATGTTAAGGTTCAACAACGTCGTATAGGATATCTATTTCAAGATTATCAACTTTTCCCCAATATGAATGTTTATAACAACATAACGTTTATGACTAAACCTTCTGAACATATCAATGAACTTATTCATACTCTAAAAATAGAGCATTTACTTGAAAAGTATCCTGTGACCTTATCAGGAGGTGAAGCTCAGCGCGTCGCTTTAGCAAGGGCGCTAAGTACGAAACCCGATTTGATTTTGCTTGATGAGCCTTTTTCAAGTTTAGATGATAAAACAAAAAACGAAGGTATCAAATTAATTTTAAAAATATTCGAAGCATGGCAAATTCCTATTATATTTGTAACGCATTCAAATTATGAAGCGCAACAAATGGCGCATGAGATTATAACAATTGAAGATTGTATACAAATATAGTAAGAAGTGCTATTTATCTGTTAATTTTAACAATAATTTGTATATTCAAAATATAAAGAGAGGTTTAGAGATCTAATGCAAGAAAGATACTCGAGACAAGTGTTGTTTAAGGAAATTGGTTTAAAAGGTCAAAGTCTACTTGAGAAAAAACATGTGCTTATAGTAGGTATGGGTGCGTTAGGAACACACTTAGCTGAGGGATTAGTGAGAGCGGGAATAAATAAGTTAACCATTGTTGATAGAGATTACATTGAATTTAGCAATTTACAACGACAAACGCTCTTTATAGAGCGTGATGCAGAAGATGTACTACCAAAAGTAATCGCTGCACAGAAAGTTTTAAAAGAGATACGTAAAGATGTAGAGATAGATGCTTATATTGAGCATGTTAATTACAATTTCTTAGAGCAACATGGCATGCATGTCGATATCATATTAGATGCAACTGATAATTTTGATACACGTCAGTTAATTAATGACTTTGCTTATAAACATCAGATTCCTTGGATTTATGGTGGTGTTGTACAAAGTACATATGTTCAGGCAACGTTTATTCCTGGTGAAACACCGTGTTTTAATTGCTTAATGCCTCAATTACCATCTATTAATTTAACATGTGATACGGTTGGAGTTATTCAACCAGCTGTAACAATGACAACCAGTTTACAACTCGTTGATGCATTGAAGTTGCTGACTGGTAATAAGGTTAATAAACACTTCACTTACGGGGATATTTGGACAGGAGATCATTATACATTTGGTTTTAGTCGTATGCAAAATGAAGATTGTAAAACTTGTGGTAATGCTCCAACATATCCACACCTTAATCAACATCAACAAGATTATGCGACCTTATGTGGAAGAGACACTGTTCAATATAAAAATGCTGATATTTCTCAGGAAATATTACTATCATTTCTCGAGCGAAATCATATTCAATATCGCACGAATTTATATATGACAATGTTTAGGTTTAGAGAACATCGAATTGTTGCATTTTCTGGAGGTAGATTTTTGATACATGGAACGACAGAACCTAAAAAAGCAATTCAATTAATGCATCAACTATTTGGTTAAATATAAGGGAGTGAATAAACATGCACAAACATCAACATCAGAATATTCATTTAAACAGACCGATTCATGTAGCAATTTTGACTGTATCGGATACGAGAGATTATGATTCTGATAAAGGTGGTCAACTGATTCAATCTTTGATAAATCAACATGAGAATCATGTTGATATTAACCACTATCGAATTGTTAAAGATGATATAGAAGCTATTACACACCAACTTAAGCTTTGGTTAACTTCGTCAAATCAACTAGATGTCATTATTACAACGGGAGGAACAGGTATCTCACAAAGAGATGTGACAATAGAAGCTGTTCGCCCATTGTTAACTAAAGAATTAGAAGGTTTTGGTGAATTATTTAGATACTTAAGTTATACCGAAGATGTTGGTACAAGAGCATTATTAACTCGAGCTATTGCAGGTACCTGTGATAGCACCTTAATTTTTGCACTTCCTGGCTCAACTGGTGCAATTAAACTTGCAATAGAAAAATTAATTAAACCTGAATTGAGTCACTTAGTGTTTGAATTAAATAAAGACATTAGGAATTAAGTAATTTCAAGATATTAGATATAATGTACGAATCTTTAATTTATACAATAAATAGAATTATCAATTTTTTCTGTGGAAGTCGCCAGATTTACCACCAGATTTAGATTCTAAGTACGTTTCTCCAATTATCATGCCTTTGTCTATAGCTTTTGTCATATCATAGATTGTAAGTGCTGTAACTGAAGCAGCAGTCAATGCTTCCATTTCAACACCAGTTTTACCTGTTGTAGACACGACCGCTGTAATATTTAAACGATATGAATCATCATTATTTGAATCCCATTTGAAGGATATATCTATGCCTGTAAGTGGTAATGGATGACACATAGGAATGATTGTAGAAGTGTTTTTAGCTGCCATAATACCAGCAATTTGCGCAGTATTAAGTACATTTCCTTTACTATTAGTATTTTGAGTAATTTGACTATAAATTTTTTCATTAACTATTATACTTGAGTGTGCTTCTGCTACACGTTTTGTAATTTCTTTATTAGAAACATCAACCATTTTAGCATTACCTTGTTTATTAATATGTGTGAAATTAGTCATTTTTTCCCTCCTATTAGGAGTAAGTATATCATGAAAATTAATATTTTTTGGAGATGAGTGTATGTCTGTAGAGAAAAGAACGCCAATATCAGTTAAAGAAGCAATTAAACGTATTATGAAACAACATGTTGAAGTGAAGAATATCAATATTAATTTAGATGAAAGTTTAGGACATATTCTTGCTGAAGATATTGTTGCGACCTATGATATACCAAGATTTAATAAATCACCCTACGATGGGTTTGCAATTAGAAGTGAAGATTCACAAGGTGCAAGTGGCGAAAACCGTATTGAATTTGAAGTAATAGATCATATCGGTGCAGGTTCAGTTTCAGAAAAAACAATTGATAAAAACCAAGCAATTCGAATAATGACTGGTGCTCAAATTCCTTCTGGAGCTGATGCCGTAGTAATGTTTGAACAAACTATTGAATCTGAAACAACTTTTACAATTAGAAAATCCTTTAAACATTTAGAAAATATTTCGCTACAAGGTGAAGAAATAAAAGCTGGTGATATTGTACTACATAAAGGTATGCGTATTAACTCAGGTGTGATAGCAGTCTTAGCTACATACGGTTATACTAAAGTGCGAGTGGCTCGAAAACCAACTGTTGCAGTAATTGCTACAGGTAGTGAATTGCTTGAAGTAGAAGATGAGCTTGAACCAGGAAAGATACGAAATTCAAACGGACCAATGATTAAAGCATTAGCTAAACAATTTGGAATACAAGTTGGAATGTATAAAGTTCAGCATGATAATCTCGAAAAGAGTATTGAGGTTGTAAAAAAAGCTTTATCAGAGCATGATTTAGTAATTACTACCGGAGGTGTGTCGGTAGGAGATTTTGATTACTTACCAGAAATATACAAGTCCATCCAAGCACAGATACTATTTAACAAAGTGGCTCAAAGACCAGGTAGTGTTACTACGGTTGCATTTGCAGATGGTAAATATTTATTTGGCTTATCTGGAAACCCTTCAGCCTGCTATACAGGATTTGAATTATATGTCAAACCTGCTGTAAATAAGCTCATGGGAGCTAAAGCTTGTTATCCGCAAATAATCAAAGCTACACTTATGGAAGATTTTAATAAAGCTAACCCATTTACACGATTGATTCGTGCTAAGGCAACATTAACAAAAGCTGGAATGACAGTAATACCATCTGGATTTAATAAATCAGGTGCAGTTGTAGCCATTGCGCACGCTAATGCTATGATTATGCTTCCTGGTGGCACACGTGGATTTAAAGCGGGCAACATTGTTGATGTGATTTTGACCGAATCTAATAGTTTTGAAGAGGAATTGATACTATGATTTTACAAATTGTAGGTATGAAAAATTCAGGGAAAACCACATTGATGAACCATGCTATATCATTTTTAAAAGAACGAGGCTATTCAGTAGTAACAATTAAACATCACGGGCATATTGGTGAAGAAATTGAATTACAGTCATCTGATGTTGACCACATGAAACATTTCGCTGCGGGCGCAGACCAAAGTATTGTTCAGGGGCATCATTTACAGCAAACAGTGACACGTAAAAAGAAACAATCGCTTAGAGAAATAATAGAAAATTCTGTTACAATTGATTGTAGTATCATTTTAGTTGAGGGCTTTAAAGAAGCAAATTATGATAAAATTATCGTTTATAAAAATAATGATGAATTAAGAAGTCTACAAGGACTTTCTCACGTCATAGGGAAAATAGAAACCAATCATCCACGTGCAAGTAATCAACTTGAGCACTTACTCAATAAATTAATTAAGGATAAGGGAATGAATTAAATGAAGCAATTTGAAATCGTGACTCAACCTATTGAAACAGAACAATATAGGGATTTTACGATTAACGAACGTCAAGGTGCCGTAGTCGTATTTACTGGTCACGTAAGAGAGTGGACTAAAGGTATTCGTACACAACATTTAGAGTATGAAGCTTATATACCAATGGCTGAGAAAAAATTAGCTCAAATTGGTAAAGAAATTGAAGAAAAGTGGCCTGGAACAATAACAACAATTGTACATCGAATTGGTCCATTACAAATATCAGATATTGCAGTTTTAATTGCAGTATCTTCACCGCATAGAAAAGCAGCATATGCAGCGAATGAATACGCCATCGAGCGCATAAAGGAAATTGTTCCAATTTGGAAAAAGGAAATTTGGGAAGATGGTGCTGAATGGCAAGGTCATCAAAAGGGAACATATAATGAAGCAAAAAAGGGGAAAGCAAGATGAAAATTTTATATTTTGCAGAGTTAAAAGAGTTGCTCAATCGATCTACTGAAACAATACATTTAGATACGACATTAACTGTTCAAGAATTCGAGTCATATTTATTAAAACACCATAGTGAACTTAAATCTAAAAAATTTCAAATAGCTGTTAATGAAGAATTCGTCAGACAGGATGATATAGTTCAACCAGGAGATACAATTGCGCTCATTCCACCGGTCAGTGGGGGTTGATCAAGATGAAAGCAATTATTTTAGCAGGTGGAGAATCTAGCCGATTTGGTAAAGCTAAAGCTTTTGCTAAAATTGATAATCAATATTTTTATCAAAAAATTATAGAAACGTTAAAATCTACAAATATGTTTAATCGCATTATCATTAGCACTAATTCCCAATTAGCTTCTCAGTTTGAATATGAATATGTGATTATTGATGACGAACATCATCAAAATAAAGGGCCGCTAACAGGAATTTACTCAGTGATGAAACAATACATGGATGAAGAATTGTTTTTCATTGTATCTGTTGATACACCAATGATTACAAGTAAAGCAGTGAATGGGTTATATCATTTCATGGTATCAAACTTAATTGAATCACGTTTAGATATTGTCGCATTTAAAGAAGGAGAAATATGTATACCGACGATTGGTTTTTATACACTTTCGACGTTTCCTTTTATTGAAAAAGCTTTAAATTCAAATCATTTAAGTCTGAAGCATGTCTTTAAACAATTATCGACAGATTGGTTAGATGTTACTGAAATTGACTCGCCTTATTATTGGTATAAGAATATTAATTTTCAGCATGATTTGGACTCTTTAAAAATGCAGATAAATGAATAAGGAGGTCCAACAATGAAAGAGGTAATACAAGATAAATTAGGCCGTCCAATACGGGATTTAAGAATATCGGTCACTGATCGATGTAATTTCAGATGTGATTATTGTATGCCAAAGGAAATCTTTGGAGATGATTACACTTTCTTACCTAAGAATGAATTGCTTACTTTTGAAGAATTAACACGAATTTCAAAGATTTATGCTCAATTAGGAGTTAAAAAGATAAGAATTACAGGAGGAGAGCCTCTCTTACGACGCAATCTTTATAAACTTGTAGAGCAATTAAATCTCATAGATGGTATAGAGGATATTGGATTGACTACTAATGGCTTGTTATTAAAAAAACATGGAAAAAATTTATATCAAGCTGGTTTACGACGTATTAATGTAAGTTTAGATGCGATTGAGGATAACGTTTTTCAAGAAATTAACAATAGAAATATTAAAGCGTCTACAATCTTAGAACAAATTGATTATGCAGTATCAATAGGTTTTGAAGTTAAAGTAAACGTGGTTATTCAAAAAGGGGTTAATGATAATCAAATTATCCCGATGATTGATTATTTTAAAAATAAAAATATCGAAGTACGTTTTATTGAATTTATGGATGTAGGTAACGATAATGGATGGAATTTCAATAAAGTTGTAACTAAAGAAGAAATGCTTAATATGATAGAACAACATTTTGAGATAAGTCCTGTAGCTCCATTACGTATTAAGGCTTTTACATCAAACCCTTCTGAGGAGGCAAATAAACAACCATAAAATTTACCATCTGAATCATTTTGTTCCACATGTACGCGTGCTCGATTGTCTTCAGATGGTAAATTTTATGGTTGTTTATTTGCCTCCTCAGAAGGGTTTGATGTAAAAGCCTTAATACGTAATGGAGCTACAGATGATGATTTAAAAGCACAATTTAAACGATTGTGGAGTATTAGAAACGATCAGTACTCTGATAAGCGTACGATGCAAACTATTGAGAATAATAGAAAGAAAAAAATTAATATGAATTATATAGGTGGATAGGCTTAGTCTAGAATTTTAATACTTATGGTATTTTAAGCATTTAAATTTAGTTTCAAAAGTTTATAATACTAATAAATTATATTAAATAAGCAAGAAACAATTAATACAGTTTTGAGTATTTATAGACAACATATGCTTAAGTCTTCATGTTAAACATTTTAAATCCATAATTTTATACATTTAGTTAGTTAATATAGCTACGACAAAACCTATTTAGATATTTTAAATGCCTTTCAACATATAACTGATTGTTTAAATTGTTTAATTTCAAAACAATATTTAGAGGCAATTTTAATATTTGTTATAGATTAAATGCAAAACCTGTAATATAATAAAAATAAGCAATTGAGTTTTATCACACAAACACAACATCCAAGAATCAACTTAGGAGGCATATTATTATGAGTAACAAAGTACAACGTTTTATTGAATCAGAGAGAGAATTAAGTCAATTAAAGCATTGGCTTAAAACAACATATCGTATTTCTATTGAAGAATTTGTAGTTCTTTACAAGGTCTATGCAGACACTAAAATTAGTGGTAAAGAGTTACGAGACACATTACATTTCGAGATGTTATGGGATACTAGTAAAATTGATGTGATTATTCGTAAAATCTATAAGAAAGAACTCATTTCTAAATTACGCTCAGAAACCGATGAAAGACAAGTTTACTATTTCTTCGATGCAAAGCAAAAGAAATTATTGGACAAAATGACTGGAGAAATTGAAACAATTAGTATTGCAAATTAAGGACAGTAAATTTTAAATCTAAAAGTGGCTAAATAAATTATAAAATGAGCCTGGGACATAAAGTTCCAGGATAAGTAAATAAAGACAATTTCTATTGAAATAATATAGAAATTGTCTTTTTTATGATTTTTTTGATTATTTTCAGCTCGTTGGGTTGTTACTTTTATTATATTAAGTGTCATTAGTACAAATCTTAGTTGTCTTTTGGCTTTATTCATCCCTCGAACGGACATACGAGTGAAAATCCAAAATCAGGCTCCACATCAATTTTACTTTGACTGTAGATGGTTTTGTTTTGGTTCTGAAAGCTTTTTTAATTTGGGCATTGAAATATTCCCAACTATAATTCCTCATTATTTTTTTATTTGTTTTTGAATTGATTAATCGTTTTATAAGAAGGCTTTTGATTTTATGATAGCCACATCATTCGGATATTATCATTAAGTAATTTTTCTATCTTACGTCCTGAAAACACAGATTGTGTGTAGGCATATAGAACTACTTTTAACATCATTTTTGGATGGTATGATATTCCACCACGATGATGTCTGAATTCAGTCTCTAGAATTGTTTCTACAATATGCTGAAGACTACAGGCTGAAGCTGTCGCCTAAGAAAGCGAACCAACAATACGAAGTATTGTAAATAAAGAAGCCAGTAAATGAATTTATGAAAACTCATTTACTGGCTATTTTGCTAGGAATTAGGTCCCAACCACTATTTTTATTATTTTTTATACCCTATATTTTTATTATTTTTTATACCCTAACATAGTGATATAGCAATGTTGGAATAAAATTTACATAAAAGTCATTTTGACATATTTAGGTATGTTAATTTAGACGTTTTTTTTAAATTCTAGTAGTTAATATGAAGTGCTGTAAACCTTACGTCCGTGCACTAAAATATAGATGACTAAAGTTGTAAATCCTAAAATACCCATGATTCCATATAATTGACTATAAGAAATCATATGTGTGAAAAGACCTAGTAAGGATGGTCCAAATCCAATTCCTATATCTAAACCAATAAAGTAAGTTGATGTAGCTAAGCCATATTTATTTGATGGAGATACTTTTATTGCGATAGCTTGCATACAAGATGACAAGTTACCATAACCAATTCCTAATGCGATACCTGCAATAAGTAATACCCATCCGTTAAAACTAAGCATCAGTAGAACAAAAGATAATACTAAAAAGATAAATGCTGGATAAACAACTACATTTTCGTTTTTATCATCCATCAATCTTCCAGCAATAGGTCTTGTTATGAGGGACGCAATAGCATAAAAAATGAAAAAGTAACTTGCTGATGTAACTAGATCTCTTTCAACAGCAAAAGCCTGTAAATAAGTTAAAATTGCAGCGTAAGTAACACCGATTAATAGCATGACGAATGCTACCGGAATGGCTTCTTTGGCTACAAAATGAGCCAAATTGAATCGTTTATGTGTAATTGTGTTTTCTTTAACTGTTGTGAAATTAATTTTAATTAACAGTGATAATAGACCACTTATGACACCTAAAATTACACAAATAGTAAATAAAATATTGATAGAAAAGGAATTCATCAATAACATACCAAAAAATGGGCCAATAGCGGTTCCCAACACCAAACTTAATGAGAATAAACTGATACCTTCACTTTTGCGTGTAGGTGGTGTAATATATGCTGCTATTGTTCCTGTAGCAGTTGTAGCAACCGCTGTTGCTAAGCCGTTCATTAAACGCACCATCATTAAGAACCAAACAGAACCAGGTATAAAATAAAGTAGCTGTGTTACTACTAAACATATTAAACCAAAAATGAGAATTTTTTTTGGACCAAATCGATTGACGTATTTACCTGTTACAAATCGACCTATTAATGATCCTACTATAAAAAGTCCGACTACGAGTCCAGCAACAGAATCAGAAGCATGGTATTCTGATTTACTATAGCTCGCGATAACGACAATTAATAAATACATACATAGATAAACAAAAAAGTTAATAGCAAAGTTAATATTAAAACTCTTCGTAAAGATGGGGTCTTTAATTATTGTAGACTGATTCATTACTGTTCCTCCTTTATCATTGCTTCATGAATTTGAGACATCGCATTTGTAATATCAAATACTTGCTCATCAGTTAATCCAGTTTTTTTTATAATATCTTGTTGAATGACAGTGATCTTTTTATTAATAGTTTCAAAAAGTCTTTGGCCTTTGTCAGTTAAACTCAATAATTTCTCTCTCTTATCAACTCCTGTTTTTGTCATGACCCAACCATTGTCTAACAACACTTTAATCAACTTTCGTGTTGTAGGCTTTTCTATTGAACGACGATGAGAAATTTTTACAAGGGTAGTAGGTTGATAATTGGCAATATCTCTTAGCACAAGCCATTGGCCAGTATGAATCTGATGCTGATCTAATATAGGTTGTGTAAGTTTAATATAGGGTCTATATATACCTATAAAACTATTGAAAAATTCATTGGTTAAAATATCTAACACCTCATTGTTATATTAGTTAGCTTGGCTAACTATTTAAAAGACAGAGACAATTATATGACTAAAATGTGAATTTTGCAATGGTCTTAGATTCCTTTTTAATATTTAAAGTAATTAAAGTTAGATTTTGTTAAAATGAGCAATAACATGTGGAGGGGGAGAAAGTTGAACTTAAAATTAGACCATATCATTCACTATTTACATCAATTAGAGTCATTTAAGTTTCCCGGAGAAATATTAGAATTGCAAAATGGTGGAAGACATCATCATTTGGGCACCTTTAATCAAATAGCACCGATTAAAAATAGTTATATCGAATTGCTAGATGTTGAAAATGAGTCAAAACTTAGCAATATAGCTAAAACTGAAGAAGGTCGTGTATCATTTGCTACAAAAATAGTGCAGGATCATTTTAAACAAGGGTTTAAAGGTATTTGTTTTAGAACAAAGGATATAAATCAGGTTAAAAGTACTTTAGAAAATAGAGGCGTTGATGTGATAGGTCCTATTGATATGGAAAGAGAAAACAAAAAAGGTCATCAAATTCGTTGGAGATTGCTATATATTGCTAACCCTGACTATACAGTCAAACCACCTTTCTTTATAGAATGGGATAACAACAAAAAGCAAAACCTATCACAAATACATAATTTCAACTTGTCATCGTTTAAAATTAAAGAGGTGATTATTACTAGCACTCAACGTGAAACAACAGTAAGTCTTTGGAAAGAATGGTATAACCTGAAAATAGTAAATGAAACGGCTACATCTACTGATCTCAAATTAGAAACTGATGAAGTTATCTATAAAATAGAAGACGGCAAAGATTCAGGTTTTCATACATTAATAATGACCGATATCAATGCCACAGCACCATATTCAATATTTATACGTGGTGCTAAATATCGTTTTGAGCCACCCAACTAGTATAAATATAGATAGGCACTGTGAATAATTAAACCGATGTGTATGAAAGCGAAAACGGTAGATAAAATACTTAGAATCAATTCATAGTTTGTGGTACGTAAAAAAATAAAAAAAATGGATATAATAAATATAAATGCTACGAAGATGACACGAAGACTAAAATATGAAATTGTTAGTGGGTGATTGATTGTAATAATGATTGCCACGAGATTTAGGATAATAAATAACAATAAAATAAACTTTCTCATATAAAAACCTCTTTACTAGTTGTTAGTAATCATTATATCAAGGGTAATAGTATTGAAAGAACTAAAACGGTTTGAAAGTGACATCGTCGACATCGTTCTCATTAAGATGTATAATTAAAATTACTGTAAAATAAAGGAGATATTTTAAACCATGGAAAAGATGAACATCACTAATCAACAACATGACGCATTTGTGAAATCTCATCCCAATGGTGATTTATTACAATTATCTAAGTGGGCAGATACGAAAAAATTAACAGGATGGTATTCAAGAAGAATTGCTGTCGGTGAAAATGGTCAAATTAAAGGTGTTGGCCAGCTACTATTCAAAAAAATACCTAAACTTCCATACACTTTATGCTATGTATCTAGGGGATTTGTAGCTGATTATAATAATAAAGAAGTGTTAGAAGCTCTACTTAGCTATGCTAAAGAAGTAGCAAAAGATGAAAAGTCGTATGCTATCAAAATAGATCCCGATGTCGAAGTAGATAAAGGTGCAGAAGCACTTAAAAATCTACGTGAGCTTGGGTTTAAACATAAAGGTTTTAAAGAAGGACTGTCTAAAGACTATATTCAACCAAGAATGACTATGATTACGCCTATTGACAAAACAGATGATGAATTAGTTCAAAGTTTCGAACGTCGAAATCGTTCAAAAGTAAGACTTGCACTGAAGCGTGGAACTAAAGTAGAACGATCAAATCGCGAGGGGCTTAAAATCTTTGCTAATTTAATGAAGATAACTGGGGAGAGAGATGGTTTTTTAACTCGAGATATTAGTTATTTTGAAAATATATATGATGCACTTCATGAAGACGGTGATGCAGAACTCTTCCTTGTTAAATTAGAGCCTAAGCCAGTATTAGATACGGTTAATCAAGATCTTGAAGCACAATTAGCTGAGAAAGAGAAATTACAATCAAAAAAGCAAGATAAAAAGACACTTAATAAACTTAATGATATTGATAATAAAATTAAGAAAACAAATGAATTAAAATCGGATTTAACAGAACTTGAAAAAAGCGAGCCAGAAGGTATTTACTTGTCAGGAGCGCTCTTAATGTTTGCAGGAAACAAATCTTACTATCTCTATGGCGCTTCCTCGAATGACTATCGTGATTTCTTACCAAACCATCACATGCAATTTGAAATGATGAAATATGCACGTGAGCATGGTGCAACAACCTATGACTTTGGTGGTACAGATAATGATCCTGATAAAGATTCAGAACATTATGGGTTGTGGGCTTTTAAACGAGTTTGGGGTACATATTTAAGTGAAAAAATTGGAGAATTTGATTATGTATTAAATCAACCGCTATATCATTTAGTTGAGAAAGTGAAACCTCGTTTAACGAAAGCTAAAATTAAAATATCACGTAAACTTAAAGGTAAATAACTACTACATTCAGATCTGAACGCTTCTATAGATAAATTGAGAGCGTTCAGATTTTTTATAAGAAAGGAAAAAATGAATGATTAAAAAATTATTACAATTTTCGTTAGGTAATAAATTCGCTATTTTTTTGATGGTAGTTTTAATTATATTAGGTGGCGTTTATTCAAGCGCCAAATTAAAACTTGAATTATTACCAGATGTTGAAAATCCAGTTATTTCAGTTCAAACTACAATGTCTGGAGCAACACCCCAGTCAACACAAGATGAAATAAGTAGCAAGATTGATAATCAAGTACGCTCGTTGGCCTACGTAAATAGTGTACAGACTGAATCTATACCTAATGCTTCTATAGTAACTGTAGAATACGATAATGGTACAGATATGGATAAAGCTGAAGAACAATTAAAAAAAGAAATCGACAAAATTAAGTTTAAAGATGGCGTTGGTGAACCCGAATTAACAAGGAACTCTATGGATGCTTTTCCAATTGTGGCATATTCTTTTACGAGTAATAATCAAAAGTTAAAAGACGTTACTAAAAAGTTAAATCAACAGCTCGTACCAAAATTACAAACCATTGATGGTGTACAAAATGCACAATTAAACGGTCAAACTAATCGTGAAGTATCGTTAAAGTTTAAACAAAAAAATTTAGATGAAAAAGGTTTAACTGCAAATGATGTTGAGAACTATATAAAAACGGCTACACGTGAAACGCCATTAGGACTTTTCCAATTTAATAAGAGTAATAAATCTATTGTTGTTGATGGTCAATTTAAATCTGTAGACGCTTTTAAAAATCTTAAAATCCCTTTATCTATTTCTGGACAAGCTGCACAAAATGATAGCGATTCCGACAGTGATAGTCTAATGCCAAGTGATAATACTCGCTCGACTAATAGTTCAACTCATATGGCACAGAAAGGCCAAATGCCATCTGTACCACTTAAAGATTTAGCAGATATTAGTGTCGGTGATGAACGTACTTCTATATCCAAGACAAATGGAAAAGATGCTGTTAACTTACAAATTATGAAATCACAAGATGCTAATACTGTGCAAGTTGCGAGAGAAGTTCAGAAAAAAGTAGATGAATTTGTACGTAATGAGAGTGGAATGAAATCTATTAAAACAATGGATACTGCTAAACCTATTGAAGACTCTCTTTATACTATGGTTGAAAAGGCCGCTCTCGGTACGATTGTTGCTATTATCGTTATTCTTCTGTTTTTAAGAAATATAAGAACTACAGCTATTTCAATTGTATCTATACCAATGTCAATATTAATTGCGCTCATAGCATTAAAATTAAGCAACGTATCATTAAATATTCTTACTTTAGGTGCATTAACGGTTGCAATCGGGCGAGTTATAGATGATTCTATAGTTGTCGTTGAGAATATATTTAGAAGATTATCTGATCCGAATGAGAAGCTCAAAGGTGAAAATTTAATTATAAGCGCTACTAGAGAAGTATTTAAACCTATTATGTCATCGACCCTTGTTACTATAGTAGTGTTTTTACCACTAGTGTTTGTGTCAGGTTCAGTAGGTGAAATGTTTAGACCATTTGCGCTAGCCATTACTTTTAGTTTATTAGCTTCACTACTTGTTTCGATTACCCTAGTGCCTTCTTTAGGTGCAACATTTTTTAAAAATGGCGTTAAAAATAGGGAACAAAAAGAAGGTCTAGGAACAGTTGGGAGAGCCTATAGAAGCGCTTTGAATTGGTCACTTAATCATAAATGGATTGTGCTTATAGTTAGTATTTTTATTTTAGTTGGAAGTGTGGTCATAGGCGCAAGAAATCTAGGAACGAGTTATATTTCAACTGGAGATAATAAATTTTTAGCTCTAACATATACTCCAAAACCTGGAGAAACACAGAAATCTGTGACACAACATGCTGAAAAAGTACAAAATTATTTAGATAAAAAAGATAAAGTAGAAACTGTTCAATATTCTATAGGTGGTCCTACACCACAAGATCCTACCGGTAGTACCAACAGCATGGCAATTATGATTAAATATCAATCTGACACGCCTAATTTTGATGAAGAGCCTGATAAAGTACTTAAACATATCGAGACATTTAAACAACCTGGAGAATGGAAAAATCAAGATTTAGGAACAGGAGCAGGTAATAATTCTGTTGAAGTAACTGTCAAAGGACCTAATACAAGTGCAATGAAAGATACAGTCAACCGTGTAGAGAAAATGATGACTGATATTAAAGGCATAACGAATGTTAAATCTGATTTATCACAGACGTATGACCAATATGAAATAAAAGTTGACCAAAATAAAGCTGCAGATAATGGTATTTCTGCTGCACAACTTGCGATGAATCTTAATGAAAACTTACCTGAGAAAACAATTTCTACAGTTAATGAAAAGGGTAAATCTATAGATGTAAAGGTCAAACAAAATAAGCAAACAGATTGGTCTTCTCAAAAAATTAAAAACATTAAACTAAATAAGCCTACGGGCGGTACGATTAAACTTAGTGAAATAGCATCTCTTAAAAAATCATATACACCAAGTAAACTGACTCAAGAAGATGGCGATTATGCTACGACTGTTACAGGTAAAGTGACTGATAAAGATGTGGGTGGTAAATCTCAACAAGTTATGGCTAAAGTGAAAGACCTTGAGAAACCTAGTCATATTAAAATTAATGTCGGCGGTGCAACTGATGACATTGATAAGGCTATTTCTCAGCTTGCTATGGCGATGATAGCAGCAATTATCATTGTTTATTTAATTTTAGTTATTACATTTAGAGGTGGTCTGGCACCATTTACAATCTTGTTCTCATTACCATTTACGGTTATCGGTGTAGTACTTGCACTCATCATTACCGGAGAAACTATTTCAGTTCCAAGTTTAATAGGTATGCTTATGTTAATTGGTATCGTTGTTACGAATGCTATAGTATTAATCGATCGTGTTATTAACAATGAAAAACAAGGTATGCCGATGAAACAGGCATTGATAGAAGCGGGTGGTACACGGATAAGACCTATATTAATGACAGCAATTGCAACAATAGGTGCACTAGTGCCGTTGTTATTTGGTCATGACAGTTCAATATTAATTTCAAAAGGTATGGCTGCAACAGTAATAGGTGGATTAATTTCTTCAACGCTACTCACACTCTTTGTAGTACCGGTTATATACGAAATTTTATTCACTTTAAAAAATAAAATTACTAAAAAGTTTAATATGTAAAAAAACGACTTAGGTAAGATGATTATACTTACCTAAGTCGTTTTTATTTTTTAATATAGTATAAAAATTAAAATAATAAATATAACAAATAATAAAAGTGATAAGATATTCAAGATACTAACACCTTTTTTATCATCTTTTAATTCTTTAAAACCAGTCACTTCAACATTACCAACTAAAAGCAATAAAACGACAAATACCCACCAATTTTCTTTAGGGAATTGTAACGTTGTCAAAGCAACTACAAATAGTAACAATATGCCCATAACAATTCTCAAGATTCGAGTTATGACAGAATGCATTTTAAAAATACTAATGTACGAAACAATTAAGTATAAAACAGGCAATAAAATAAGATAAAGTTTCATAAAGAGCCACCCTTTCTATTACGAATAATATATTAGCACGATAAAAATCATATGACTAGAATACGAGTAGAGATTAATTGGTTGTCGTAGCTTCATAAGTTGCTTTGCAAACCAAAATTTAAAAATTCTAGATATACGTGTTTATTAAATCAGTTATTGATTGTCAATATGATAACAATGTTTAAAACATTGATTTTTAGATTCTAATGTCATCTACAATTGGCAAAAAATTTTAATAAATTTTGTAGTTTAAATTTATACTTATGGGTTAAACAATCAACGTGCTAAATTTTAAGATTGTTGATTTAATTTTGAACGTATATAGGAGATTTCTTGTTCAATATTTTCAAGTTGTTTAAGTAGAGGGTCAATATCTTGATGAAGCGACTCACGTTTTTCTAAATCGTTTTGTAATCGTGTATAATCATATTTAAGTTCTGATAACTTTGAATTCAAGTCCATCGTATCATTCTCCTCTTCAAAGGGTTAATAGTAGTAATTTTTACATTTAATAAAGATTATATCACGAAATACGATACTTCTAAATAAGTGGGACACGATATCAAAGTACTCATTTGTATAAACTAGAAAGAAGGAATCAATGTGACTGAACAATTTGTCATAATTATATTATTAATAGCACTTGGTTATTTTCTTAAACGTATGAATTACTTGAAAGCAACTGATAGTCAAGTACTTTCAACTTTAGTGTTAAATGTTACATTACCTTCACTCGTTATAGTTAACTTAAATAGTGCAAAATTAGATGTATCTTTTTCAATATTACCTATAATGATGATTATTTACGGTATAGTAGCTAAAATTATTGTAATTTGGTTCTTTAGAAAATATGATAACCATATGCGTGGTTCTGTTGGTATGATGACTGGATCTATGAATATTGGTTTGTTTGCTTATCCGTTGGTTGAAGCGATATGGCCATCTAAAGGTATGATATATTTCGGAATGGTTGATATTGGTGGGGCCATTATCATGTTTGGTATTACTTATTTTGTAGGAAGTTATTTTAGCGAAGGTAGTGACCAATTTAACTTCAAATTTTTAGGAAAAAAATTAGTTCAATCAGTCCCATTAGTAACCTATATGATTATGTTTGGATTGAACATGTCTCATATTCATATATGGCAACCAGCTATTGATTTCTTTAGTGTATTATCAAAGGCGAATATGCCTTTATCCATGATATTATTAGGTGTAATGCTTAATTTTAGTATTGAGAGAGAATACCTCCCTGTAACAATTAAATATCTTTGTTTACATTACGGGTTAGGTATGTTAGCTGGAACACTAGTTCACTTTTTATTACCTGTATCTGATGATATGATTAAAACAACCTTGCTTATAACGTGGTTATTACCAGTAGGAGTAGCAATCATACCATATTCGATTCAATTCAAATATAAGACATTACCATTTGTTGGAATGGTAACTAATTTAACCATTATTATTAGCATTATCATTTTGTATATTTATCAAGCTGTATTTGTATAAAAATTGATTGCATAATCAATATACTTATTTATATAACTAAAAAAGCTATGAAGAAATGTATCATTGTAGATATCTTCATAGCTTTTTTATTATAGTTTGTCACTTATATTCAGTCGATGACTGATACTTTTTAAGACTACTATTCATTACTAATTTATGACATTTTATTTCTAGTTAAAATTGAAAAATGCTACTTAACCTTTACCACCCATAAATGCTGGATAGTTCATCATGCCACCATCAACGTACAATGTTGTACCGTGTATATAACTTGCAAGATCTGAAGATAGGAATAGTACTGCATTAGCTACATCTTGAGCATTTCCAATTTCACGTGCAGGTATCATTTTTATTGTTTCTTCACGCGTCGTTGGGTCAGAAAATTTTTCTTCAGTGTGTTCAGTAACAATTGCCCCAGGAGATATATTATTAATACGAATACCGTATTGGGCATATTCCATTGACATTGTTTCCATCATTAATTTTAAGCCACCTTTACTTGCGGCATAGTGTACATAATTAGGCCATGGAATAGTGTCATGAACACTCGAAATGTTAATAATAGTACCTTTCTTGTTTTCCTTTAAAAATTGATTGATGGCTTCTCTTGAACCCACAAAGGCGCCAGTTAAGTTTATGTCAATAACTTTTTGCCAGTCGTCAATCGACATTTCATGAGTTGGGATTGAATTTTCGAATCCAGCATTATTAATTATAATGTCTAAAGTTCCAAAGTGATTAATTGTTGTTTCAATCATTCGTTTAATATCTTCTTCAATTGAAACATCACCTTGAACCACCAATGTTTGACCACCAAATTTAGCAACAGTTTGTTTAATTTCCTCAATTTCATCATGATGTCGATCAGAACGGTAATTTATAACAACCTTGGCCTTAGCTTTACCAAAATTTTCCGCAATAGATTTGCCAATTTCAGTGGCAGCTCCAGTAATAAGAACCACTTTATTTTCTAATTCTTCAAACACTATGTTACCTCCCTAAAGTTTAAAATTCTATTTTAAGTTGCCTAAAATGATTGAAGCTATAACTATAACGATAATACCTGACCAAATACCAATCATTTGGCGACGATCTTTTTTCTCCCCTAGAATAAAGATACCCCCTAAAGTTGAAACAATAACAAGCAGTTGTGATAATGAGAAACTAGTTGCTACACCAACTTTAGGTTGTGAATAGAACATAAATAAGTTACCGATACCCCAGATAACACCTGGTATAAGATTTAGAGCAGTAGATTTAATTGAAGTATTATGGTTCATTGAAAGGATTAATCCTCCAATTGCCATACCAATTGATTGGAAGAAGAGAGCATCTGTACCACTTACTCCAAAAATATCTCCAAGAACGACATAACCTACGTAACCGATTGTTGATAGAAGTAATATTCCCATTGCTTTTTTAAATTCTGGGTTATCGGATTTGCCTTCGCTTTTGGCTTTAAGTGATGTTAAAGAAATACCTACAACCAATAAGATCATTGCTATAAGTCCCATCACTACTTGAACAATCGTGCTCCATTCACCTAAGAAAATAGCGCTAAATAGAGTGGTACCGACAAGTTGCATACCCGTTGAAATAGGCATCGTTTTAGATACACCTATTAAATGCACTGATTTTAATTGATTACCTTGACCAAAAGCCCATAGAGCTCCTGATACTAAACCGACAATAATTACTGTAAGGTTATCAAACGCTGCGTGTCCAGTAGCAAGTAGAGAAAATCCGATAAAAAGTGTACCTAAAGTTGTACCTCGAATCTGATTATATGGTCCACCACCTACAAAAACATTTATAATGACTACACTACCCCAAAACAGGGCTGGTAAAAGTGCTATCAAAAAATCTACAATTTGCACTTATTACTCACTCTCCTAAGAACAAAATTAAGTGTCCCAATTACACTCGAAATCATTCTATAGTAATTAAAAAAAGAAGTAAAAAACAACACCTTAAAAGTGTTGAAATTTTTAGTAAGTAAATATTCGTATTAAGTGATAATGTGTTTTTGAACTATATGATTGAACAAGATATGTATATATAACTATCTTAATTAATTTTATATATAGTAATTTACAAAAAGATACATGTTACAATGTATGTAATTCTATAACATGATGTATTTTATAAATGTGAAAGGAAAATTAAAATGAAATCTTTAATCTTAGCTGAAAAACCATCTGTCGGAAGAGATATCGCTAATGCTTTGAATCTTCAACAAAAAAGTAATGGTTATATAGAAGGGAAACAGTATATAGTAACTTGGGCATTGGGGCATCTTGTGACAAATGCAACGCCTGAACAATATAACCCTTCATATAAAGAATGGAATTTAGAAGACTTACCTATCATTCCTAAGAAAATGAAAACAGTAGTGATTAGTAAAACAAATAGACAATTTAAAATTGTAAAATCTTTAATTTTAGATAAAAATGTTAAAGAAATTATTATAGCAACAGATGCTGGACGAGAAGGTGAACTAGTAGCTCGTCTTATTTTAGATAAAGTAGGTAATAAAAAACCAATCAAGCGTTTGTGGATTAGTTCGGTTACAAAAAAAGCCATACAAGAAGGATTTAAACAGTTAAAAAATGGAAACGCGTATCAAAATTTATATGAAGCAGCACTTGCACGAAGTGAAGCAGATTGGATAGTAGGGATTAATGCAACACGTGCACTAACGACAAAATATGATGCACAATTATCATTAGGTCGTGTACAAACTCCAACAATACAAATAGTTAAATCAAGACAAGATGAGATTAACTATTTTAAACCAGAAAAATATTACACGTTATCCATTAATGTTGATGGTTACGATTTAAACCTTAAGCAACAAAAGCGATATAAAGATAAAAAAGAATTAGAATTGATTGAACATAAAATTAAACATCAAGAAGGAAAGATATTAGAAGTTAAAGGAAAAAATAAGAAATCTTACGCGCAACCTTTATTTAATTTAACAGATTTACAACAAGAGGCATATAAACGTTACAAGATGGGGCCAAAGGAGACACTAAATACATTACAACATTTATATGAGAGACATAAGTTAGTAACCTATCCCCGTACAGATTCTAATTATTTAACAGATGATATGGTCGATACAATTCAAGAACGGTTAAGAGCAATTTTAGCTACAGATTATAAATCTCATGTTCGAGATTTAATTTCTGAGTCCTTTTCTTCTAAAATGCATATTTTTAATAATCAAAAAGTTTCAGATCATCATGCGATTATTCCCACAGAGGTTAGACCATCTATTGAACAATTGAGTCAACGAGAGTTTAAAATTTATATGCTAATCGCAGAAAGATTTTTAGAAAATTTAATGAATCCTTATTTATATGAAGTTTTAACAATCCATGCACAACTGAAAGATTACAATTTTGTTTTAAAAGAGATAATACCTAAACAATTAGGATATAAAGCTTTAAAAGATCAAACCTCTTCGCATACTTTAACGCATTCTTTTAAAGAAGGTCAGTTATTTAAAGTACATCGTATTGAGATTCATGAACATGAAACAAAGGCACCGGAATATTTTAACGAAGGTTCATTACTTAAAGCCATGGAGAATCCACAAAATCATATTGATTTGAATGATAAAAAGTATGCAAAAACACTCAAACATTCGGGGGGGATTGGAACTGTAGCAACTAGGGCTGATATTATAGAAAAGTTATTTAACATGAATGCTTTAGAGTCGCGAGATGGCAAAATTAAAGTTACATCAAAAGGAAAACAAATTTTAGAATTGTCTCCAAGTGAATTAACCTCACCTATACTAACAGCCCAATGGGAAGAAAAATTAATGCTTATCGAAAAGGGGAAATATAATTCTCAGAAATTCATACAGGAAATGAAAAACTTTACATTTAAAGTAGTAAATAAAATTAAAAGCAGTGAGCAAAAATATAAACATGATAATTTAACAACAACCGAGTGCCCAACATGTGGTAAGTTTATGATAAAAGTCAAAACTAAAAATGGACAGATGCTTGTATGTCAAGATCCCAAATGTAAAACTAAGAAAAATATTCAACGCAAGACTAATGCACGTTGCCCTAATTGTAAGAAAAAAATGACTTTATTCGGTAAAGGGAAAGAAGCTGTTTATAGATGTGTATGTGGCCACACAGAAACTCAATCACAAATGGACAAAAGAATGAGAGATAAAACGAATGGTAAAGTTTCACGTAAAGAAATGAAAAAATATATAAATAAAAAAGAAGAAATCGACAATAATCCATTCAAAGATGCTCTGAAAAATCTCAAATTGTAGATAAATATCGAACTTCTTTGTGACTTTCAACTAAAAAGTTCGTTTTTGGTATTGTTTTTTAAGAAATTTGATATTAAACTATTAAAGTATTTCAAATAAAGGAGCATTCATTGTGAAAAAGTACTTCCAGTTCGATAAGCATGGGACAAGTTATAAAAATGAAATTTTAGGTGGAATTACGACCTTTCTATCAATGGCATATATTCTAGCTGTAAACCCGCAAATTTTAAGTTTAGCTGGTGTAAAAGGTGCAACAAGTGATATGAAGATGGATCAAGGTGCCATCTTTGTAGCGACAGCTTTAGCAGCGTTTGTTGGATCATTATTTATGGGATTAATTGCTAAATATCCAATTGCTTTAGCACCTGGTATGGGGTTAAATGCATTTTTTGCTTTTACAGTAGTATTAACTATGGGAATTCCTTGGCAAGTAGGATTAACAGGTGTTCTATTCTCTGGTATATTTTTTGCATTACTTACTGTTACTGGTTTAAGAGAAGTTATTATCAATGCTATCCCTCATCAAATGAAGCTAGCTGTTTCGGCAGGGATTGGTTTATTTATCACATTTGTGGGGTTACAAAGTTCAGGGATAATAATTAAAAGTGATTCAACTTTAGTAAAATTAGGACATTTGACTGAAGCACCAGTACTTTTAGCGATTTTCGGAATCATTGTTACGGTCATTTTATATGCTATGAAAATTCCTGGTTCAATTTTTATAGGAATGATTGTAACTGCCGTAGCGGGTATGCTAACTGGTCAAATTCATCCACCATCAGGAATAATTGGAGAAGTTCCAAGTATCAAGCCAACCTTTGGTGCGGCATTTGAATCATTTAAAGATCCTGGTCAACTGTTTACTATTCAATTCCTAATTGTTATTTTAACATTCTTGTTCATTGATTTCTTTGATACAGCTGGTACGTTAGTAGCTGTTGCCACGCAAGCAGGATTGATGAAAGATAACAAATTACCGAGAGCTGGAAGAGCGTTATTCTCTGACTCTTTAGCAACTATTGTAGGTTCTGTGTTTGGTACAACTACCACAACATCATATATTGAGTCTACTTCTGGCGTAGCTGTAGGGGCTAGAACAGGATTTGCAAGTATAGTCACGGGTATTTGTTTCTTATTAGCATTATTCTTTAGTCCGTTAATAGAAGTTGTAACAAGTGCAGTAACTACACCTGCTTTAGTTGTAGTAGGTGTATTGATGGCGGCTAATTTTGCTGATATAAATTGGAAGCAATTTGAAGTTGCAGTACCAGCTTTTATTACAATCATTATGATGCCATTGTCTTATTCTATTGCCACTGGTATTGCATGTGGATTTATTTTTTATCCAATAACAATGATTATCACTAAAAAGTATAAAGAAGTTCATCCAATTATGTACTTTTTAATGGCTTTGTTTATATTATATTTTATATTCGTTCATAAATAATAAAAAGGAGTTGAAACGTTGAAGTTTCAGCTCCTTTTTGTATAATAGTATGAATTTTAATCATTATCTCCTTTAATTCGTTTTTTATATTGAGTATAAACGACCCTTGCATTTTTATTAGGGATATAAGTGGGTGCAGCTAAGACAATAAATACGAAGAAAATCATTAAGAAGAATAAAATCCAATGAATTACCATACCTATAACTGGTAAGAACGCAACGAAGGATCCTATTAATCCTAAGAAAGGAATGACAAACATAGGTTTAATTGAGTTCTGTGAATCCACTAATAATATAATGATGAGCACAAGATATAGAAGAGCGTTAAACAACAATGGTTGCCATCCAAAACTTAGAATTACACTGCCACCTAGAAATGGAATACCATAGAAAAATTCACAGACAATAAGAAAGACTCCTATGATTGCCAAAGATATTTTCACTCCATTTTTCATTTTATCACTCCCATTCAACTACTATTATATATAATAATTGAGAATAATAATATTGATTTGATTTAGAATGTTTAACATTAGAAAATAAAAAGTAAAAAAATTTCTCTAAAATGGTTGAACAACATCATCATTTAAAGTACAATTATCAAGTATGTGTTAGACAGTTATATATAAGATTACTGGAAAACCTTGAATTATCAATGTTTTTCATGTATTATATTTAATGTTGGACTTTATGAAAAGCGATGAAGCGAAAGGTTACTGACACACCCGGCCGCTTTGCCATGGCGTTGTGTGAGATAGTTTTCGTGGAGAAGTCTATCACTTAAACGTAGACGAATAAGGAGGGAAAATTATGGCAAAACAAAAAATCAGAATCAGATTAAAAGCTTATGATCATCGTGTGATTGATCAATCAGCAGAAAAAATTGTTGAAACTGCAAAACGTTCTGGTGCAGATGTTTCTGGACCAATTCCATTACCAACAGAAAAATCAGTTTATACAATTATTCGTGCTGTGCATAAGTACAAAGATTCTCGTGAACAATTCGAACAACGTACTCATAAACGTTTAATCGACATTGTTAATCCAACACCTAAAACGGTAGATGCTCTAATGGGCTTAAACTTACCATCAGGTGTAGACATCGAAATTAAATTATAATAGAACAATATAGGAGGTGGACTTTCGATGACCAAAGGAATCTTAGGAAGAAAAATTGGGATGACACAAGTTTTCGGTGAAAATGGTGAATTAATCCCTGTAACAGTTGTAGAAGCTAGTCAAAACGTTGTATTACAAAAGAAAACTGAAGAAGTTGATGGTTATAATGCTATCCAAGTAGGTTTTGAAGATAAACAAGCATATAAGAAAGGTTCTAAATCTAATAAATATGCTAATAAACCAGCTGAAGGTCATGCTAAAAAAGCTGACACAGCACCTAAGCGCTTCATTCGTGAATTCCGCAACGTTAACGTTGACGAATACGAACTAGGTCAAGAAGTCTCAGTTGATACATTCGAAACTGGTGACATCATTGATGTTACAGGCGTTTCAAAAGGTAAAGGTTTCCAAGGTGCTATTAAACGTCATGGACAAGGTCGTGGACCAATGGCTCACGGTTCTCATTTCCATAGAGCGCCAGGCTCTGTAGGTATGGCATCAGACGCTTCAAAAGTGTTTAAAGGACAAAAAATGCCAGGACGTATGGGTGGAAACACTGTTACTGTTCAAAACTTAGAAGTCGTTCAAGTTGACACTGAAAATAGTGTGATTTTAGTAAAAGGCAATGTACCTGGACCTAAAAAAGGTTTAGTAGAAATCACAACTTCAATAAAAAAAGGTAATAAATAATTAAGAAGCGAAAGGAGGAAATTGCATAATGGCTAATTATGATGTTTTAAAAGTAGACGGATCAAAATCAGGTTCAGTTGAATTAAACGATGCAGTATTTGCTATCGAACCTAATAATAGCGTTCTATTTGAAGCTATTAACTTACAACGTGCGTCATTACGCCAAGGTACTCACGCTGTTAAGAATCGTTCAGCAGTACGTGGTGGTGGACGTAAACCATGGAGACAAAAAGGTACAGGTCGTGCACGTCAAGGTACAATCCGTGCTCCACAATGGCGTGGTGGTGGTGTAGTATTCGGACCAACACCAAGAAGCTATGCATATAAAATGCCAAAGAAAATGCGTCGTTTAGCATTACGTTCTGCATTATCTTTTAAAGTTCAAGAAAATAGCTTTACAATTGTAGATACTTTTGGTTTTGAAGCACCAAAAACAAAAGAATTCAAAAATGTATTAACTACTCTTGAACAACCTAAGAAAGTATTAGTTGTAACAGAAAACGAAGATGTAAATGTTGAATTATCAGCACGTAACATTCCTGGTGTTCAAGTTACAACTGCTCAAGGATTAAATGTACTTGATCTAACAAGCGCTGACAGTGTAATCATTACAGAAGCAGCTGCGAAAAAAGTTGAGGAGGTGCTCGCATAATGGAAGCAAGAGATGTTCTTAAGCGCCCCGTAATCACTGAAAAATCTTCTGAAGCTATGGCAGAAGATAAATACACTTTCGATGTAGATACTCGTGCAAATAAAACACAAGTTAAAATTGCTGTTGAAGAAATCTTCGACGTTAAAGTTGATAGTGTAAATATTATCAACTACAAACCTAAGAAAAAACGTATGGGCCGTTACCAAGGCTATACAAACAAAAGAAGAAAAGCGATTGTTAAACTAAAAGAGGGTTCAATCGATTTATTTAACTAAAAAATTACCAATAAGGAGGTAAGCGACAATGGCTCTTAAAAAATATAAGCCAATTACAAATGGTCGTCGTAATATGACTACTTTAGATTTCGCTGAAATCACAAAAACAACACCTGAAAAGTCATTATTACAACCGCTACCGAAAAGAGCGGGACGCAATAACCAAGGTAAATTGACTGTTCGCCATCATGGTGGTGGACACAAACGTCAATACCGTGTTATCGATTTTAAACGTAACAAAGATGGAATCATTGCTAAAGTTGATTCAATTCAATATGATCCAAACCGTTCAGCAAACATTGCATTGCTAGTTTATGCTGATGGTGAAAAAAGATATATCATCGCACCTAAAGGATTACAAGTAGGTCAAACTGTCGAAAGTGGTGCTGAGGCAGATATCAAAGTTGGTAATGCTTTACCATTACAAAATATTCCAGTTGGGACAGTAATTCATAACATCGAGTTAAAACCTGGTAAAGGTGGACAACTTGCTCGTTCTGCTGGTGCTAGCTCTCAAGTATTAGGTAAAGAAGGTAAATATGTATTAATCAGATTAAGATCTGGTGAAGTACGTATGATTTTATCTACATGTCGTGCAACAATTGGTCAAGTTGGCAACTTACAACATGAATTAGTAAATGTTGGTAAAGCAGGACGCTCTAGATGGAAAGGCGTTCGCCCAACTGTACGTGGTTCTGTAATGAACCCTAATGATCACCCACACGGTGGTGGTGAAGGTCGTGCTCCAATCGGTAGACCATCTCCAATGTCACCATGGGGTAAACCTACGCTTGGTAAGAAAACTCGTCGTGGTAAAAAATCTTCTGACAAACTTATCGTTCGTGGACGTAAGAAAAAATAATATTAAAAACTTATTTGGGTGTGCGGCGTAAAGCTGCACGCACACAATAAGAAGGGAGGCGCCCAAATGGCTCGTAGTATTAAAAAAGGACCTTTCGTCGATGATCACTTAATGAAAAAAGTAGAAGCTCAAGACGGAAGTGAAAAGAAACAAGTGATTAAAACATGGTCTCGTCGTTCTACAATTTTCCCAAATTTCATTGGCCATACTTTTGCAGTATACGATGGACGTAAACATGTACCTGTATATGTCACTGAAGATATGGTAGGTCACAAATTAGGTGAATTTGCTCCTACACGTACTTTTAAAGGACATGCAGCAGACGACAAGAAAACAAGAAGATAATTTTAATAAGTAGAGGAGGAAATCCTGATGGAAGCAAAAGCGGTTGCTAGAACAATAAGAATCGCACCTCGTAAAGTAAGACTTGTTCTTGATTTAATCAGAGGTAAAAATGCTGGAGAAGCTATTGCTATTTTAAAATTAACTAATAAAGCTTCATCACCAGTAATCGAAAAAGTATTAATGTCCGCTTTGGCAAATGCTGAGCACAACTATGATATGAATACAGATGAATTAGTTGTAAAAGAAGCATATGCTAATGAAGGACCAACTTTAAAACGTTTCCGCCCACGTGCACAAGGACGTGCAAGTGCAATTAATAAACGTACAAGCCACATTACAATCGTCGTAAGTGACGGTAAAGAAGAAGCTAAAGAAGCTTAATAACTTTCTAAGGAGGGAATACTGTGGGTCAAAAAATTAATCCAATCGGACTTCGTGTCGGTGTTATCCGTGATTGGGAAGCAAAATGGTATGCTGAAAAAGACTTTGCTTCACTTTTACATGAAGACTTAAAAATCCGTAAATTTATTGATAATGAATTAAAAGAAGCGTCAGTTTCTCACGTAGATATTGAACGTGCAGCAAATCGCATCAATATTGCTATCCATACTGGTAAGCCAGGAATGGTTATTGGTAAAGGCGGTTCAGAAATTGAAAAACTTCGTAACAAATTAAATACCTTAACTGATAAAAAAGTACACATCAACGTAATTGAAATTAAGAAAATTGATATTGATGCACGTTTAGTTGCAGAAAATATTGCACGTCAATTAGAAAATCGTGCTTCATTCCGTCGTGTACAAAAACAAGCTATTACAAGAGCTATGAAAAATGGTGCTAAAGGTATCAAAACTCAAGTATCAGGTCGTTTAGGCGGAGCTGACATCGCTCGTGCTGAACAATACTCAGAAGGAACTGTTCCACTTCATACATTACGTGCTGACATTGATTATGCACACGCTGAAGCCGATACAACATATGGTAAATTAGGCGTTAAAGTATGGATATATCGTGGAGAAGTTCTTCCTACTAAGAACACTAGTGAAGGAGGAAAATAAAAATGTTACTACCAAAACGTGTAAAATATCGTCGTCAGCATCGTCCAAAAACAACTGGTCGTTCTAAAGGCGGTAACTACGTAACATTTGGTGAGTATGGATTACAAGCTACAACTACATCTTGGATCACATCTCGTCAAATCGAATCAGCTCGTATTGCAATGACACGTTACATGAAACGTGGCGGGAAAGTTTGGATTAAAATCTTCCCTCATACACCATATACTAAAAAACCTTTAGAAGTACGTATGGGTGCTGGTAAAGGTGCGGTTGAAGGCTGGATAGCAGTTGTTAAACCTGGTAGAATTTTATTCGAAGTAGCTGGTGTACCTGAAGAAGTTGCTCGTGAAGCATTACGTTTAGCAAGTCACAAACTTCCAGTAAAATCTAAGTTTGTAAAACGTGAAGAATTGGGTGGTGAAACAAATGAAAGCTAAGGAAATTAGAGACTTAACCACTTCAGAAATCGAAGAACAAATCAAATCTTCAAAAGAAGAGCTTTTTAACCTACGCTTTCAGTTAGCTACAGGTCAATTAGAAGAAACGGCACGTATTCGCACAGTAAGAAAAACGATTGCACGTCTAAAAACTGTTGCTCGTGAAAGAGAAATTGAACAAAGCAAGGCTAATCAATAATAATTGAAAGAGGAGGTTACGAAAGTGAGCGAAAGAAACGATCGTAAAGTTTATGTAGGTAGAGTTGTTTCAGATAAAATGGACAAAACAGTCACTGTTCTAGTGGAAACTTACAAAACGCACAAATTATACGGCAAACGAGTAAAATACTCTAAAAAATATAAAACTCATGATGAAAACAATTCAGCTAAATTAGGAGACATTGTTAAAATTCAAGAAACTCGTCCTTTATCAGCAACAAAACGTTTTCGTTTAGTAGAAATTGTTGAAGAGTCAGTAATTATTTAATCAAGATTAGAGATAAGGGAGGTTTAACTAATGATCCAACAAGAAACACGCTTAAAAGTAGCAGACAATTCTGGTGCTCGTGAAGTTCTTACAATTAAAGTATTAGGTGGATCTGGTCGCAAAACAGCGAACATTGGTGATATTATTGTATGTACTGTTAAAAATGCAACACCAGGTGGCGTTGTCAAAAAAGGTGACGTTGTAAAAGCTGTTGTAGTTCGTACAAAATCAGGTGTTCGTCGTGAAGACGGTTCATATATTAAATTTGACGAAAATGCATGTGTTATCATCCGTGATGACAAAGGCCCACGTGGTACTCGTATCTTTGGTCCTGTTGCTCGTGAATTACGTGAAGGAAACTTCATGAAAATTGTATCACTAGCTCCAGAAGTACTATAATACCAATCAAATAAATTCACATAATTTAAGGAGGTGCCCACATGCATATAAAAAAAGGTGACAACGTAAAAGTTATCGCAGGTAAAGACAAAGGTAAAGAAGGTAAAGTAGTAGCTACTGAACCAAAAAAAGACCGTGTCGTTGTGGAAGGTGTTAACGTTATAAAAAAACACCAAAAACCAACTCAATTAAACCCTGAAGGTGGAATTTTAGAAACAGAGGCAGCAATCCATGTTTCTAACGTACAATTATTAGATCCTAAAACAAATGAACCTACACGTGTAGGATATAAAACAGTTGATGGTAAAAAAGTTCGTATCGCTAAAAAATCAGGCGAAGAAATTAAAGCTAATAATTAATAACTAGTTGAAAGGAGGATCCACTTTGAACCGTTTAAAAGAAAAATTTAATACAGAAGTTACTGAAAACTTAGTGAAAAAATTCAATTATAGTTCAGTGATGGAAGTACCAAAAATTGAGAAAATCGTTGTGAATATGGGTGTAGGTGACGCAGTTCAAAATTCTAAAGTTTTAGACAATGCTGTTGAAGAGTTAGAATTAATTACTGGTCAAAAACCATTAGTAACAAAAGCTAAAAAATCAGTTGCAACATTCCGTTTACGTGAAGGTATGCCAATCGGTGCGAAAGTCACTCTTCGCGGAGAAAGAATGTATGAATTCTTAGACAAACTCATTGCAGTTTCATTACCACGTGTACGTGACTTCCAAGGTGTTTCTAAAACAGCTTTTGATGGTCGTGGAAATTACACACTTGGTGTTAAAGAACAATTAATTTTCCCAGAAATTGACTACGATAAAGTAACAAAAGTTAGAGGAATGGATATTGTTATCGTAACAACTGCTAACACTGACGAGGAAGCTCGTGAATTGTTAACAAACTTCGGTATGCCATTTCGTAAATAATCTCTAAAAGGAGGCTAATAAAGTGGCTAAAACTTCAATGGTTGCTAAGCAACAAAAAAAACAAAAATTCGCTGTACGTGAATATACTCGTTGTGAACGCTGTGGTCGTCCACATTCTGTGTATCGTAAATTTAAATTATGCCGTATTTGTTTCCGTGAATTAGCTTACAAAGGTCAGATTCCTGGCGTACGTAAAGCTAGCTGGTAATAATAAGAGTCTGAAAGGAGGCAACAATCAATGACAATGACAGATCCAATCGCAGATATGCTTACTCGTGTAAGAAACGCTAACATGGTTCGCCACGAGAAATTAGAATTACCTGCGTCTAATATTAAAAAAGAAATTGCTGAAATCTTAAAGAGTGAAGGTTTCATTAAAAATGTTGAATATGTAGAAGACGATAAACAAGGTGTTATTCGTTTATTCTTGAAATATGGTCAAAACAATGAACGTGTTATCACAGGTTTAAAACGTATTTCTAAACCAGGTTTACGTGTTTACGCTAAAGCAAATGAAGTGCCAAAAGTATTAAATGGCTTAGGTATTGCATTAGTTTCAACTTCTGAAGGTGTTATCACTGATAAAGAAGCAAGAAAACGTAATGTTGGTGGAGAAATTATCGCATACGTTTGGTAATAAATAATAAGGAGGTGCCATAACATGAGTCGTGTTGGTAAGAAAATTATTGACATTCCTAGTGACGTAACAGTAACTTTTGACGGAAGTCATGTCACTGTAAAAGGTCCAAAAGGTGAATTAGAAAGAACTTTAAATGAAAGAATGACATTTAAACAAGAAGAAAACACTGTTGAAGTTGTAAGACCATCTGATTCTAAAGAAGACAGAACAGATCATGGTACAACTCGTGCTTTATTAAATAATATGGTACTAGGTGTTTCTCAAGGTTACGAAAAAACACTTGAGCTTGTTGGTGTAGGTTACCGTGCACAAATGCAAGGTAAAGATTTAGTACTTAATGTTGGATACTCTCACCCAGTTGAAATTAAAGCAGAAGAAGGCATTACTTTCGCTGTTGAGAAAAATACAACTGTTAAAGTATCTGGTGTTTCTAAAGAACAAGTTGGTGCGATTGCTTCTAACATTCGTTCTGTAAGACCTCCAGAACCTTATAAAGGTAAAGGTATTCGCTACCAAGGTGAATATGTACGCCGTAAAGAAGGTAAAACTGGTAAATAATAGATAACACTCTAAAGAAAGGAGTATTGAAATGATCAGTAAAATTGATAAAAACAAAGTACGTTTGAAAAGACATGCTCGTGTTCGTACTAAATTATCAGGTACAGCTGAAAAGCCACGTTTAAATGTGTATCGTTCAAACAAACACATCTATGCACAAATTATTGATGACGTTAAAGGCGTAACACTTGCTCAAGCATCATCACAAGATAAAGATATTGCAAACACATCAGCTTCAAAAGTTGACTTAGCAACTACTGTTGGTCAAGAAATTGCTAAAAAAGCTAACGATAAAGGTATTAAAGAAATCGTCTTCGATCGCGGAGGATATTTATACCACGGACGTGTTAAAGCTTTAGCTGATGCTGCAAGAGAAAATGGATTAGAATTTTAATTAAAGGAGGGACACATTCATGGCTCGTAGAGAAGAAGAAACTAAAGAATTTGAAGAACGCGTTGTTACGATTAACCGTGTTGCTAAAGTTGTAAAAGGTGGTCGTCGTTTCCGTTTCACTGCATTAGTGGTTGTTGGAGATAAAAATGGTCGTGTAGGTTTCGGTACTGGTAAAGCGCAAGAGGTACCAGAAGCTATCAAAAAAGCTGTTGAAGCAGCTAAAAAAGATTTAGTAGTTGTTCCACGTGTAGAAGGTACGACTCCTCATACTATAACTGGTCAATATGGGTCAGGTAGCGTATTTATGAAACCAGCTGCACCTGGTACAGGAGTTATCGCTGGTGGACCAGTTCGTGCCGTATTAGAGTTAGCAGGAATTACTGATATCTTAAGTAAATCTTTAGGATCAAATACTCCTATTAATATGGTTCGTGCGACTATCAACGGTTTACAAAACTTAAAAAATGCAGAAGATGTTGCTAAATTACGTGGCAAATCTGTAGAAGAATTATACAATTAAGGAGGGAAAATAAGTTATGGCTAAATTACAAATTACCCTCACTCGTAGTGTTATTGGTCGTCCTGAAACACAACGTAAAACTGTTGAAGCTTTAGGTCTTAAAAAGACTAATAGTTCAGTAGTTGTTGAAGATAACCCTGCAATTCGTGGGCAAATCAACAAAGTTAAGCATTTATTAACAATTGAAGAAAAATAATTAAGGAGGTGCCGAAATGAAATTACATGAGTTAAAAGCAGCTGAAGGATCACGTCGTGTACGTAACCGTGTAGGTCGTGGTGCTGCAACTGGTAACGGTAAAACAAGTGGCCGTGGTCAAAAAGGTCAAAAAGCACGTTCAGGTGGTAAAGTAAGACCAGGATTTGAAGGTGGACAATTACCTTTATTCCGTCGTTTGCCTAAACGTGGTTTCACTAACATTAACCGTAAAGAATATGCTATTGTTAACTTAGACCAACTCAATAAATTTGAAGATGGTACTGAAGTTACTCCAGCTTTATTAGTAGAATCTGGTGTTGTTAAGAATGAAAAATCTGGTATCAAAGTACTAGGTAACGGTTCACTAGACAAGAAATTAACAGTGAAAGCTCATAAATTTTCAGCTTCAGCAGCAGAAGCTATTGATGCAAAAGGTGGAGCACACGAGGTGATCTAATGTTTCAAACGTTTGTACGTTTCTTTACAACTAAAGAAGTACGAAACAAGATTTTCTTCACTCTAGCAATGTTAGTTATTTTTAAAATAGGAACGTATATTCCTGCTCCAGGAGTTAATCCTGAAGCCTTCAATCATCCACAGGGATCTCAAGGTGCCACTGAGTTATTAAATACTTTTGGTGGCGGTGCCTTGAAACGTTTCTCAATATTTGCGATGGGAATCATGCCTTATATCACTGCATCCATCGTCATGCAATTACTGCAAATGGATATTGTTCCTAAATTTACAGAGTGGGCAAAACAAGGTGAAATGGGTAGAAGAAAAATTAATAACGTAACTCGTTATTTTGCTATAATTTTGGCTTTTATCCAATCTATAGGTATGGCTTTCCAATTTAATAACTATCTCAAAGGACAACTTATTATAGAAAAGTCTGTTATGAGTTATTTATTAATTGCAGTTGTATTAACAGCGGGAACAGCTTTCTTAATTTGGCTTGGTGACCAAATCACACAGTTTGGTGTTGGTAACGGTATTTCTCTTATCATCTTTGCAGGTATATTATCAACTTTACCTTCGAGTCTAGAACAATTTGCACAATCAGTGTTTGTGGGTCAAGACGATACTTCACTTGCTTGGCTGAAAATACTAGGATTGATTGTAGCCTTGATTTTACTAACAGTAGGCGCAATATTTGTTCTTGAAGCTAAACGTAAAATACCTATTCAATATGCAAAGAAACAATCTGCTCAACGATTAGGTTCACAAGCAACTTATCTACCTTTGAAAGTTAACTCTGCCGGTGTTATTCCAGTTATCTTTGCGATGGCGTTTTTCTTGTTACCAAGAACATTGACTTTATTCTTCCCGAAAGCAGAATGGGCACAGAATATTGCTGATACTGCCAACCCGTCAAGTAATATTGGAATGATTATTTATGTAGTTTTAATTATTGCATTTGCATATTTTTATGCTTTTGTACAAGTTAATCCTGAAAAAATGGCAGATAACCTTAAAAAGCAAGGTAGTTATGTCCCAGGAATTAGACCTGGTGAACAAACAAAAAAATATATTACTAAAGTACTTTATAGATTGACTTTTGTTGGTTCAATTTTCTTAGCAGCTATAGCTATTTTACCTATAATTGCGACTAAATTTATGGGCTTACCACAATCAATTCAAATTGGTGGTACGAGTCTTTTGATCGTTATTGGTGTAGCTATTGAAACTATGAAAACTTTAGAAGCACAAGTCACTCAAAAAGAATATAAAGGCTTTGGTGGTAGATAATTTGTAGGAGGGCATTTATGAATATCATTTTAATGGGCTTACCTGGTGCAGGTAAGGGGACTCAGGCGAGTGAAATTGTTAAGAAATTCCCAATACCACATATTTCTACTGGTGACATGTTCAGAAAAGCGATTAAAGATGAAACAGATTTAGGAAAAGAAGCTAAATCATATATGGATCGTGGAGAATTAGTTCCTGATGAAGTTACTGTAGGTATCGTTAAAGAAAGAATTTCTGAAGACGATGCAAAAAAAGGATTCTTGTTAGATGGATTCCCAAGAACTATAGATCAAGCTGAGTCATTAAGTCAAATTATGTCTGAGCTTGATAGAGAAATTGATGCTGTCATTAATATCGAAGTTCCTGAGGAAGAATTAATGAATCGTCTTACAGGTCGTCGTATCTGTGAGAAATGTGGTACAACATATCATCTTGTATTTAATCCTCCAAAGGTTGATGGTATATGTGATATCGATGGTGGAAAGTTATATCAACGTGAAGATGACAATCCAGAAACAGTATCTAATCGTTTGAGCGTTAATGTTAAACAATCTAAGCCTATTTTAGAATATTACAACAACAAAGGTGTCTTGAAAAACATTGATGGTTCAAAAGATATTGACGAAGTAACCAACGATGTCATTGATATCTTAGATCATTTATAATAGATCAACACTATACGATCTATGTTTCAGTGAGTATTAAAGTAAATTTAACAGAATGAGTGACAAATAACGATATTTAATTCCCGTATTTTTGTTGAACTTATATTAAACCATCACGAATAGATTCGTATCGTTAAGTTGTCTATTGACGATTACCTTACTATTGCAAAAAGGGGGAAGTTAATCAATGGCTAAACAAGATGTAATTGAATTAGAAGGTACAGTACTAGATACTTTACCAAACGCAATGTTTAAAGTAGAATTAGAAAATGGTCATGAGATTTTAGCTCACGTAAGTGGTAAAATCAGAATGAATTACATTCGTATTCTACCTGGCGACAAAGTAACTGTTGAGATGTCTCCGTATGATTTATCGCGCGGTAGAATTACTTATCGTTATAAATAATCGTCACTCCATAATATAGGGAGGTATAAAAATGAAAGTAAGACCATCAGTAAAACCAATATGCGAAAAATGCAAAGTCATTAAACGTAAAGGTAAAGTAATGGTAATTTGTGATAATCCAAAACACAAACAAAGACAAGGTTAATAAAAGAGAGGTGTAAATTAATATGGCACGTATTGCAGGAGTGGATATTCCACGTGAAAAACGCATTGTTATCTCATTAACATACGTATATGGTATTGGTACTTCAACTGCTAATAAAATTGTAGAAGAAGCTAACGTATCAGCAGATACTCGCGTTAAAGATTTAACTGACGATGAATTAGGTCGTATCCGTGAAGTTGTAGATGGCTACAAAGTAGAAGGTGACTTACGCCGTGAACAAAACTTAAACATTAAACGTTTAATGGAAATTTCATCATACCGCGGAATTCGTCATCGTCGTGGCTTACCAGTTCGTGGACAAAAAACTAAAAACAATGCTCGTACACGTAAAGGTCCAGTTAAAACAGTAGCTAATAAGAAAAAATAATAGGTAAAGGAGGCAAAATTTAATGGCACGTAAACAAGTATCTCGTAAACGTAGAGTGAAAAAGAATATTGAAAATGGTGTAGCTCACATCCGTTCAACATTCAATAATACTATCGTAACTATCACTGATGAATTCGGTAATGCATTATCTTGGTCATCAGCTGGTGCATTAGGATTCAAAGGATCTAAAAAATCAACTCCATTTGCAGCTCAAATGGCTTCAGAAACAGCTTCTAAAACTGCTATGGAACATGGTTTGAAAACAGTAGAAGTAACAGTAAAAGGACCTGGTCCAGGCCGTGAATCTGCTATCCGTGCACTACAATCTGCAGGTTTAGAAGTAACTGCAATCAGAGACGTTACTCCAGTACCACACAACGGTTGTCGTCCACCAAAACGTCGTCGCGTATAATTTTTAAATGTATTGTTACAAGTCACTGAGCAAACAGTTTAAATCTAGTCGACGTATTTAAGGAGGATATTTGTAAATGATAGAAATTGAAAAACCTAGAATTGAGACAATTGAAGTTAGTGAAGATGCTAAATTCGGTAAATTCGTTGTTGAACCACTTGAACGTGGCTATGGTACTACACTAGGAAACTCCTTACGTCGTATCCTACTATCTTCATTACCAGGTGCAGCCGTTAAGTACATCGAGATTGAAGGAGTTTTACACGAATTTTCAGCAGTAGATAATGTAGTAGAAGATGTTTCAACAATCATTATGAACATTAAAAAACTTGCATTAAAAATTTACTCTGAAGAAGATAAAACTTTAGAAATTGATGTTAAAGATGAAGGCGAAGTAACTGCAAGTGACATTACTCACGACAGTGATGTTGAGATTTTAAATCCAGAGCTTAAAATCGCAACAGTGTCTAAAGGTGGACATCTTAAAGTGCGTCTTGTTGCTAATAAGGGTAGAGGTTACGCATTAGCTGAACAAAATAATACTAGTGATTTACCAATTGGTGTAATTCCTGTTGATTCACTATATTCACCTGTTGAACGTGTAAACTATACAGTTGAAAATACACGCGTAGGTCAAAGTAGTGATTTTGATAAATTAACTTTAGATGTTTGGACAAATGGTTCAATCACACCACAAGAGTCAGTATCATTAGCAGCTAAAATAATGACTGAACACTTGAATATCTTTGTAAGTCTAACTGATGAGGCTCAAAACGCTGAAATCATGATTGAAAAAGAAGAAGATCAAAAAGAAAAAGTACTTGAAATGTCTATTGAAGAATTAGACTTATCTGTACGTTCTTATAACTGCTTAAAACGCGCAGGAATCAATTCTGTACAAGAGTTAGCTGATAAATCTGAAGCTGACATGATGAAAGTGCGTAATTTAGGTCGTAAATCTCTAGAAGAAGTAAAATATAAATTAGAAGATTTAGGATTAGGATTAAGAAAAGAAGATTGATAAAGGAGGTTAACTCATGGGTTACAGAAAATTAGGTCGTACTTCTGATCAACGTAAAGCAATGTTACGTGACTTAGCAACTTCATTAATCGTTAGTGAACGTATCGAGACAACTGAAGCTCGTGCTAAAGAAGTTCGTAGTGTAGTAGAGAAATTGATCACACTTGGTAAAAAAGGTGATTTAGCATCTCGTCGTAATGCTGCTAAAACTTTACGTAATGTTGAAATTTTAAATGAAGATGACTCTACACAAACTGCTCTTCAAAAATTATTTGGTGAAATCGCTGAACGTTATAGTGAACGTCAAGGTGGTTACACTCGTATTCTTAAAGTAGGCCCTCGTCGTGGTGACGGCGCTGAATCAGTAATTATTGAATTAGTTTAATCTAATTTTAAGACACAAGTTATAACTTAGTTGTCTAACCTTAATAAATACACATTTACTACTTATATATAAAGCAAATGAGTGCAACGATAATGTTTGCCACATACAAATATTGTCTAGCTCAGAGTACCCCATCCAACTAAATAATTATTTAAGCGTGAACTCAACATTTGATGGGGTGCGCGCTTTTTTATTTAAGCTATAGTTAATGACACTATAGCTTTTTTTATAATTCATATTACAAATGATTAAATTATACATATCTGATATACAGTCAATTTGAATTATTGTAGAATGTTTAGTGATATAAAAATATTAGGAGTGGTTGATGTGAATGGGTCAAATCCTATCATTGAATTTAAAGATGTATCATTTCAATATCAAAGTGACGCTGCTTTCACATTAAATCGCGTTTCGTTCTCAATACCAGCTGGACAATGGACTTCTATTGTAGGTCACAATGGTTCAGGAAAATCTACTATTGCTAAACTTATGGTAGGTATAGAAGAACCAAGTGAAGGACAAATTCTATTTCAAAATCTACCAGTAGACTCTCAAAATAAGCGAGAAGTGAGGAAACATATCGGAATTGTTTTTCAAAACCCCGATAATCAATTTGTAGGTTCTATAGTTAAATTTGATGTTGCTTTTGGTCTTGAAAACCAACTTGTTCCTTATAAAGAAATGGTATCTAAAGTTAATCAAGTATTAACTGAAGTAGATATGATAAATAAAGCCGATGATGAACCCCATTCACTTTCAGGAGGGCAGAAACAACGTGTTGCCATTGCTGGGGTACTTGCACTTAATCCTGATGTGCTGATTTTAGATGAAGCGACAACGATGCTAGATCCTCATGGAAAGTCATCTTTACTTAACCTTGTAAATGAAGTTAAAGTAAATAATCATGTTACAATTATTTCAATCACTCATGATTTAGATGAAGCAATGCATGCTGATCAAATCATTGTATTGAATAAAGGAACTGTTTTTAAGCAAGGAACACCTCAAGATATTTTTAAGTGCGAAGAGGCACTAATATCGGTTGGATTGGACTTACCATTTCCTTTGAAAATGAATCGACTTTTAGGTTTTGATTCAACTTATGTAACTTATGAAGGGTTGATTAAAAAATTATGAGTATACAATTTAATCAAGTGAGTTATATTTATCAACAAGGGACACCTTATGAATTTGAAGCTATTAAAAACGTTTCACTAACTCTTGAACAGGGCAAGTATTATGCAATTATTGGTCAAACTGGAAGTGGGAAATCCACTCTGATTCAACATTTGAATGCTTTATTAAAGCCCACTACAGGTTCAGTCAACATTAATGGTTTAGAAGTTACAAATAAAACTAAAGACAAGCACTTACGTCACATAAGAAAAGAAGTAGGTATAGTATTTCAATTTCCAGAATCCCAATTATTTGAAGATAGCGTTGAAAAAGAAATTGAGTTTGGACCTAAAAATTTTAATATGAACCTAAAAAATGTTAAAGATAAAGCTTTTCAACTTCTTCTTGAATTAGGTTTTTCAAGAAATGTGATGTCATCCTCTCCATTTCAAATGTCGGGAGGACAAATGAGAAAAATAGCCATTGTTTCCATTTTGGCTATGGATCCACAAGTAATTATTCTAGATGAACCGACTGCTGGGTTAGACCCGAATAGTAAACACCAAGTCATGTCTTTAATAAAGAAAATACAAATAGAAGAAAATAAAACGATTATTCTTGTTTCACATGATATGGATGATGTAGCACGTTATTCCGATGAAGTTGTAGTAATGAATAAAGGGACGATAGTAGAAAAATCAAATCCTAGAAATTTATTTAGTCAAAAAACGCAATTATTAAAGTGGCATATAGAGTTGCCTAAAGTAGTGAAATTACAGAAAGATATCGAAAAAAAATATAATATGTTATTTCCAAAGCTTGCCACGAATGAAGAAGAGTTTGTGAAGTTGTATAAGGAGTGGCATCATGAAAAATAAATTAATCATTGGACGATATCTTCCTATGCAATCAATTATTCATCAGCTTGATCCTAGAGCTAAGTTAATATTTGTCTTTTTCTTTATTCTTTTAATTTTTTTCTGTCATTCACTAGGTACATATGCATGGCTGTTTCTTTTTATAATATTATTTATTAAGTTAGCACGTATTCCTTTTTGGTTTTTAATTAAAGGATTAACACTTATCTTCTTCTTCTTGGTTTTCACTTTTTCTATGCATGTGTTATTTACTAATGGAGGTATCGTATTATTTCAATGGAAGTTTATCACTATTGAATCAAATGGTGTTATGGAAGGAATTTATATATCACTAAGATTGATTTTTATAGTTATGATTGCAACAATCATGACACTTTCGACTAGTCCGATTGATTTAACAGATGCTTTTGAAAAATTATTTGCACCTCTTAAAGTGATTAAAGTACCAGTGCATCAATTAAGTATGATGATGTCTATTGCTCTAAGGTTTATACCAACGTTAATGGACGAATTAGAAAAAATTATACTTGCTCAAAAATCTAGAGGATCAGAAATAAGTTCAGGAAGTTTAATAACACGAATTAGAGCTTTTATACCCATCATGATTCCATTATTTATTTCAGCCTTTCAAAGAGCAGAAGAACTAGCTATAGCAATGGAAGTCAGAGGTTATGATATTAACATCAAACGAACAAGCTATAGGTTATTACATTGGCAATATAAAGACACATTAACAGTCTTACTTTTAATACCTATCGCTACTATATTATTTATTTTAAAATTTTCAGGAGTGTAAATATTGCGTATATTAGTTGAAATTGCTTATCAAGGTAACCAATTTTTAGGTTTTCAAATTCAGCAACAAGGACGAACTGTTCAACAACAATTTGAAAAGATTCTTAAACGAATGCATAAACATCATGTACGAATTCATCCCTCAAGCAGAACAGACAGGGGTGTGCATGCGTATCAGCAATTCTTTCATTTCGATACCGAATTGAATATTGATAACAAACAATGGCAATATGCGATGAATCGAGCTTTACCAGATGATATTTACGTTAAAAATGTACGAAATGTCGACGAGTATTTTCATTGTCGTTATGACTGCGTAGGCAAACGCTATCGTTACAAAGTTTATCAAGGTAATCATCGAAATCCTTTTAAGAGTGGTACTGAAACATTTGTTAATGAAACATTAGACTATGATAAAATGAACAAAGCTGCTCAAGAATTTATAGGTACACATGATTTTACCGGTTTTTGTTCACAGAAAACAGAAGTTGAAAGCAAAGTAAGAACACTATATCAGAGTGAAATTGTTGCTACTAAAGAAGGGTTTGATTATGTCGTAACAGGTTCTGGATTCCTTTATAATATGGTCCGTGTATTGGTAGCTTTCTTAATTGAAGTAGGAAAAGGAAAGCGTGAACCTAATGACGTCCCTAAGCTCTTAGAGGACAAAAATAGAAATAATGTGCCTCTCACAGCTCCACCTGACGGATTATATTTAGAAAAGATTTATTTAAGCCCAGAAGAATTGATACAAGAATATGGGAAAGATATAAAAATACACTACAAAAAATCGTTGGAAAAACACTAATTGTCATTGACAAAAGTACTGTGAAATTATATGATTATTAACGGTATTGTTTTATATCACCCCACGATAAGCCCCGGAAACTTATTGTGTTACAAGATATATAAGCAAAGCAGAACAACAGTTAATGAAATAAATGAAATCTTACGCTTTTAAATCGTAACAATAATGATAGTTGTTAGTGCAATAAACATAGGTTCGAATGTGATTTATTCGTACTGCAATTAATGAACGAAGCATTTATTTTTAGGAGGACAATTATTATGCGTCAAACATTTATGGCAAATGAATCAAACATTGAGCGCAAATGGTATGTTATTGATGCTGAAGGCCAAACATTAGGTCGTTTATCATCAGAAGTAGCTGCTATATTACGCGGTAAAAATAAAGTAACTTATACACCACATGTTGATACTGGTGATTATGTAATTATCATTAATGCATCTAAAATTGAATTCACTGGTAACAAAGAACAAGACAAAATGTATCACCGTCATTCAAATCACCCAGGCGGTTTAAAATCAATCTCCGCTGGTGAATTAAAAAGAACAAATCCTGAACGTTTATTAGAAACTTCAATTAAAGGTATGTTACCAAGTACACGCTTAGGTGAAAAACAAGGTAAAAAATTATTTGTATATGGTGGCGCTGAACATCCACACGCTGCACAACAACCAGAAAACTACGAGTTACGTGGTTAATTAGAAGGAGGAAATTACATTGGCACAAGTTGAATATAAAGGCACAGGCCGTCGTAAAAACTCAGTAGCACGTGTACGTTTAGTACCTGGCGAAGGTAACATTACTGTTAACGAACGTGATGTACGTGACTACTTACCATTCGAATCATTAATTTTAGACTTAAATCAACCATTTGATGTTACAGAAACTAAAGGTAACTATGATGTTTTAGTTAACGTACACGGTGGCGGATTTACTGGACAAGCTCAAGCAATCCGACATGGAATTGCACGTGCTTTATTAGAAGCAGATCCTGAATACAGAGGTTCTTTAAAACGCGCTGGATTACTTACTCGTGACCCACGTATGAAAGAACGTAAAAAACCAGGTCTTAAAAAAGCACGTCGTTCACCACAATTCTCAAAACGTTAATTTTTGGCGAACAACATTTACACTTCCCGTTTATTGGGAAGTGTTTTTTTATAATTTAAGACTGAGACAATTAGATGTCCCAGTCTTTATTATTGAGTAGGATTTAGATTATTCATTTAAAAAGCACTTTATTCAAGCTTTTTAAATACTATGCTATGCCCTAAAATTAAGAAAGTTTCATCAAGAAATTCTATGGATTTGACGTGTTTGATTTTGGAGCATGAGTAGTGGATTTTGAACTTAATTTGACTTCTATGTTACTTAACTATTACTATTTACAATTTCTTCTATAACACTAGTCATATCATCGTGTATAACTAAGCTAGCTGTATGATCATATGGAGTTGCATCTCTATTAATGATAACTAGGTTGTCACCTTTAAATTCTGATACAAAACCAGCAGCAGGTTGTACAACAAGTGATGAACCTAATACGATGAGCGTATCTGCATGTTGAATTTTATCTAATGCCTTGAAGACTGTTTTTTGATTTAACATCTCGCCGTATAAAACAATATCAGGTCTGATGACGTTACCACATTTTTCACAATATTTGAGATGATGTGTCATGACATATGATTTTGAGTACTCCTCATAACAGTTAATACAATAAAAGCGATTAAGTGTACCATGTAGCTCATCAATATTGTGACTACCTGCATCTTCGTGTAAACCATCTATATTTTGAGTGATGACGCCAAGTGATTTTTGCTGATTTTCCAGTTGTGCAATCCATTGATGAACAATATTAGGTTTTTTATCGGCAATTAAAAGTCTTTCATGATAAAAGTTTATAAAACTTTCTTTATTATCATGTAAATGATCAATGCTAAGCAAATACTCTGGAGACTGTCCATCTTTTGATATTTCATCATACAAGCCACCCATTGAGCGAAAATCTGGAATTCCGCTTGCAACTGAAACACCAGCTCCTGTAAAGAAAACAATTTGATTAGAGTTGTTTACGATATCTTTTAACTGTTGAATATCTGGTTTTTTCATTTGTTTTCACCTCATTATCATAGATATTATGTAAGTACTTATTTATTATCAACTACAATATAATTTAATATTAAAGAATTCATGTTATGATTTAAAGTAATGATTGAAGTTATTTCTAAATTTTTAATGAAAATCAGTAGTATTTTTGAAAATCAAAATAATCATATAAAAAGTAAAAGTTGATATTGAAAGCTACAATATAAATTTTAAATTCGTAAGATAGTAAATGATAAACTTCTAAAATAATGAATCTGTTTCAATATTATGATATATAGTAATTATAGGAAGTGAATAAATCAATGAACAAATATGATAGGTTAGATGAAATCACAAAATTAGTAAATAAACGAGGTTCTGTAAGAACAAATGAAATCGTCGAAGATCTAAATGTGTCAGATATGACTGTGCGCCGTGATCTCGCAGAGCTTGAAGAAAAAGGTGTTCTCACTAAAATACATGGTGGTGCTCGTAGTAATTCAGCTTTCCAATATAAAGAAATGTCTCATCAAGAAAAACATACACGTTTTATTGAAGAAAAACGATTTATAGCAAAGAATGCAGTAGATTTAATTGAAGATGGAGATACTATTTTCTTAGGTCCAGGTACTACAGTTCAAAAATTAGCTGAAGAAATAAATCATTATTCATTAACAATTATTACTAATTGTTTACCAGTATTTAATATATTAATAAAAAAACAAACGTTACATTTCAGAGTCTATTTATTAGGTGGGGAAATGCGTGATTTAACTGAAGCATTTGTAGGTGAGATGACAAATCAGTTATTAAGTCAACTAAGATTTAGTAAAATGTTTTTTAGTAGTAATGGTGTTAAAGATGGTCTAGCTATGACATCCTCAATAGAAGAGGCTTATACGCAACAAATTGCACTTAGCCATTCGTTGGAAAAATATTTACTGATTGACTCTTCAAAAATTGGTAAGGATGATTTTTCATCATTTTGTGAGCTTCGTGAACTCAATGCAGTTTTAACAGATAATAATGACTTGGAAAAGAAAGAAAAAATAGAATCATATGTTGAGGTTATTAGCTAAAGTCGTTAACATATTGTCTTTAAAGTGAATATAAATATATTTAAGCATCATAATAATGTCAATTAAACATTATTATTAAGCAATAAAATCAGATGATAAGAATTTTAAAATTAAATAAGTAGTTTAAGTAAAAGTAGCAATAAAATTTTTTAAATTTATTGCTACTTTTTTAAATAAACATTTTGCATAGAGAAAAACAGCAATTTCTTTTTAAATCAACATATATCAAACAAAAATACATGACAATTGTTTGTTATATGTTGATTATTTGTTTAAATATGTTTATAATTTAGGTGTAAAGATTTGAAAGCGCTTTTTCAAAAACACATGTGTTTAATCACCTTAATTCAAAAAAGGAGACTTATTATGACGATTATTATTGGTTCAGATGTAGATGGCAAACGCTTAAAAGAATTAATTAAAGATTATTTGGAAGACAACGATTATGATGTTTTAGATGTTACAGAAGGAAAAGATCTAGACTTTGTTGATTCAACAGTCTCTGTAGCTAAAGAAGTTCAAAAGTCCGACGACAATCTAGGTATTGCTATAGATGCCTATGGTGCAGGTAGTTTTATTGTAGCAACTAAAATTAAGGGAATGATTGCGGCTGAGGTTTCAGATGAGCGTTCAGCTTACATGACACGTAGCCATAATAATGCACGCATGATTACTATGGGAGCTGAAATTGTTGGAGATACGCTTGCTAAGAATGTCGCAAAAGAATTTGTCAATGGTCATTACGATGGTGGACGTCATCAAATCCGCGTAGATATGTTAAATAAAATGTGTTAATAGGAGGAATAAAAATGAAAATTGCAATAGGTTGCGATCATATTGTTACTGATACAAAAATGGAAGTTTCACAACACTTAAAATCACAGGGACATGAAGTGATAGATGTTGGAACTTATGATTTCACACGTACACATTATCCGATTTATGGAAAAAAGGTAGGAGAAAAAGTTGCGAGTGGTGAAGCAGATTTAGGTGTATGTATTTGTGGTACTGGTGTAGGAATTAGTAATGCTGCAAACAAAGTACCAGGTGTTAGAACTGCTTTAGTTAGAGATATGACATCAGCGCTTTATTCTAAAGAAGAGTTAAACGCCAATGTTGTAAGTTTTGGCGGTAAAGTAGCAGGTGAATTATTTATTTTCGACATCGTTGATGCATTCATTGAGGCAGAGTACAAACCTACTGAAGAAAATAAAAAATTAATTGCTAAAATCAATCATTTAGAAGCACATAACAATGACCAAGCTGATCCACATTTCTTCGACGAGTTCTTAGAAAAATGGAATAAAGGTGAATATCACGATTAAGGAAGATGTCCAATGATTTTAACATTAACTTTAAATCCCTCAGTTGATATATCTTATCCTTTAGATCAGTTTAATTTAGATACTGTTAATAGGGTATCTCAAACAAGCAAAACAGCAGGCGGTAAAGGATTAAATGTTACTAGAGTATTGTCTGAATTTGGTGAAGACGTAATAGCAAGTGGTTTTTTAGGTGGAGCATTAGGTCAATATATTGAAGAACAAATAGAAACTACTCGTATTAAACAAGCATTTTTCAAAATCAAAGGCGAAACAAGAAATTGTATTGCAATACTACATGAGGGACAACAAACTGAAATCCTTGAAAAGGGTCCCACGATTGAACTTAAGGAATCAGAGGAATTCAAGTCACATCTATTAAAACTTTTCAAAGAAACTGATGTGGCTGTTATGTCTGGTAGTCTGCCCAAAGGACTTAATACTGATTATTATACGGATATTGTGAGATTAGCAAAAGAACAAGGAATTTTGACCATTTTAGATAGCTCTGGTCAATCACTTGAGGAAGTTCTTATTAGTAATGAGAAACCTACAGTAATTAAACCAAATATAGATGAATTATCACAACTTTTAAATTACAAAGTAACTAATGATATTAAAGAATTGAAAGCGGCAGTAAGTCAGCCAATATTTAATGATATTGAATGGATTATTGTTTCATTGGGCAGTGAAGGTGCTTTTGCAAAACATAATCAAAAATTTTATAAGGTGAATATTCCCAACATTAAAGTAGTTAATCCTGTTGGGTCAGGAGATTCTACTGTAGCAGGTATTGCTTCTGGACTCATTCATCAACAAACCGATGAAGAGTTATTAAAAAAAGCAAATGCATTCGGAATGCTAAATGCAATGGAACAACAAACAGGTCATATTAATACAGATAAATTTGACGAAATATTCAAACAAATAGAAGTTATAGAGGTGTAATTTATGACAAAATCACAACAAAAAGTGTCATCAATTGAGAAATTAAGTAATCAAGAAGGTATTATTTCAGCTTTAGCATTTGATCAACGTGGTGCATTAAAAAGAATGATGGCAGAACATCAATCTGAAACACCAACAGTTGAGCAAATAGAACAATTAAAAGTACTTGTTTCTGAAGAATTAACTCAATATGCGTCTTCAATTTTATTAGATCCAGAATATGGTTTACCAGCATCAGATGCTCGAAATAATGACTGCGGACTATTACTTGCATACGAAAAAACTGGATATGATGTGAATGCGAAAGGTCGTTTGCCAGATTGCTTGGTAGAATGGTCTGCGAAACGTTTGAAAGAGCAAGGGGCCAATGCAGTTAAATTTTTACTTTATTATGATGTAGATGACACAGAAGAAATTAACATACAAAAGAAAGCATATATTGAACGAATTGGTTCAGAATGTGTTGCCGAAGATATTCCTTTCTTCTTGGAAGTTTTAACATATGACGACAATATTCCTGACAATAAAAGTGCAGAATTCGCTAAAGTTAAGCCACGTAAAGTTAATGAAGCAATGAAGTTATTCTCTGAAGATTGTTTTAATGTGGATGTACTTAAAGTTGAAGTACCTGTGAATATGAATTTTGTGGAAGGATTTTCAGAAGGAGAAGTTGTTTATACTAAAGAAGAAGCTGCACAACATTTCCGTGATCAAGATGCAGCTACTCACTTACCATATATTTATTTAAGTGCAGGTGTATCAGCAGAATTGTTCCAAGATACATTAAAATTTGCGCATGATTCTGGTGCGCAATTCAATGGTGTTTTATGTGGACGTGCCACATGGTCAGGAGCAGTTAAGGTATACATTGAAGAAGGAGAGCAAGCTGCCAGAGAATGGTTGCGTACGGTAGGATTTAAGAATATTGATGATTTGAATACAGTATTGAAAACAACAGCTACATCATGGAAAAACAAATAATGTAAGGGAGGATATTCAAATGAATAGAGATGAGGTACAATTACTCGGATTTGAAATTGTTGCCTATGCTGGGGATGCACGTTCAAAATTATTAGAAGCTTTAAATGCTGCTAAAGATAGTGAATTTGATAAAGCAGAACAACTTGTAGAGGAAGCGAATGAATGTATTGCTAATGCACATAAAGCACAAACCAATCTTCTAGCTCAAGAGGCTAAAGGCGAGGATATCGCATATAGTATCACTATGATTCATGGTCAAGACCATTTAATGACAACATTACTTTTAAAAGATTTAATGAAGCATTTAATTGAATTATACAAAAAAGGGAGCTGACCCCTATGAATAAATTAATAGCATGGATAGAAAAAGGAAAGCCATTCTTTGAAAAAATATCACGAAATATTTATTTAAGAGCGATTCGTGATGGATTTATTGCTGCTATTCCAATTATCTTATTCTCAAGTATATTTATTTTAATTACCTATGTACCAAATGTGTTTGGTTTTACTTGGAGTAAAACTATGGAAGGTATATTGATGAAACCCTATAACTATACAATGGGAATAGTTGGTTTGCTTGTAGCAGGAACCACAGCTAAATCTTTAACTGATTCTTACAATCGAAAACTAGATAAAACGAATCAGATTAACTTTATTTCGACAATGATGGCAGCTATTTGTGGATTTTTATTCTTAGCTGCTGATCCTGTTAAAGATGGTGGATTTTCAAGTGCATTTATGGGAACAAAAGGTTTATTGACAGCCTTTATTTCTGCGTTTATTACCGTGATTGTTTATAATTTCTTTGTCAAAAGAAATATTACCATTAAAATGCCTAAAGAAGTACCACCAAATATATCTCAAGTATTTAAAGATATTTTCCCTTTATCAGCCGTAATTTTAATTTTGTATGCTTTAGACTTACTTTCTAGAGCAATAGTCCACACGAATGTAGCAAATGCAGTATTAAAAGTATTTGAGCCACTATTTACTGCGGCAGATGGTTGGATTGGGGTAACACTCATATTCGGTGCGTTTGCGTTCTTCTGGTTTGTAGGTATTCATGGACCTTCTATTGTTGAACCAGCGATTGCAGCAATTACTTATGCGAACCTTGAAACAAATTTACACTTAATACAAGCTGGAGAACATGCTGATAAAGTAATTACACCGGGTACACAGATGTTCGTAGCAACTATGGGAGGAACCGGTGCAACATTAGTTGTTCCATTTATGTTTATGTGGTTAACAAAATCAAAAAGAAATAAAGCGATAGGTAGAGCATCAGTCGTACCTACATTCTTTGGTGTCAATGAACCCATACTTTTTGGTGCACCACTAGTACTAAATCCGGTATTCTTTATACCTTTTATTTTTGCACCTATAGTAAATATATGGATTTTTAAATTTTTTGTTGATGTTTTAAATATGAATAGTTTTAGTATCTTTTTACCTTGGACTACTCCTGGTCCACTCGGTATTGTTATGGGGACTGGATTTGCATTTTGGTCATTTGTGTTAGCAATATTACTTATTGTTGTTGATGTGATTATTTACTATCCATTCTTAAAAGTATACGATGAACAAGTGCTTGAAGAAGAATTAGGAAATAAAGAAGCAAATAATGAATTAAAAGAAAAAGTATCAGCAAACTTTGATACGAAAAAAGCCGATGCTATTTTAGCAACTGCAGGGGCAAGTGAAGCGGATACTGATGATACATCTTCAGTTGATGAAACAACTTCTACATCCTCTACAGATACTATTAGTGAACAAACAAATGTTTTAGTTTTATGTGCAGGTGGAGGTACAAGTGGTTTACTAGCTAATGCTTTAAATAAAGCTGCTGAAGAGTATGAAGTACCAGTAAAAGCAGCAGCAGGTGGTTATGGTGCACATATGGATATTATGAAAGATTATCAATTAATTATCTTAGCACCACAAGTTGCTTCGAATTTTGAAGATATTAAACAAGATACTGATCGCTTAGGAATTAAATTAGCCAAAACTGAAGGCGCTCAATATATCAAGTTAACAAGAGACGGTGAGGCGGCTTTAGAATTTGTAAAACAACAATTTAACAATTAAAAAGGAGTTTTATATATGACTAAGAAATTACCTGATGACTTTATTTTTGGTGGAGCAACCGCTGCTTATCAAGCAGAAGGAGCTACTCAGACTGATGGTAAAGGGCGTGTCGCTTGGGACACGTATTTAGAGGAGAATTATTGGTACACAGCTGAACCAGCAAGTGATTTTTATAACAGATATCCTGTTGACTTGGAATTAAGTGAACGCTTTGGTGTAAATGGTATACGTATCTCAATTGCTTGGTCTCGTATTTTTCCTAAAGGTTACGGTGAAGTGAATCAAAAAGGTGTCGAGTATTATCATAATCTTTTCAAAGAATGTCATAAACGTCATGTTGAACCTTTTGTAACATTACATCACTTTGACACACCAGAGGTACTTCACAAAGATGGAGATTTCTTAAATCGTAAAACAATAGACTATTTTGTAGATTATGCTGAATTTTGTTTTAAAGAATTTCCAGAAGTTAAGTATTGGACAACATTCAATGAAATTGGGCCGATTGGTGATGGTCAATATTTAGTTGGTAAATTCCCTCCAGGTATCAAATATGACTTTGAAAAAGTATTCCAATCTCATCATAATATGATGGTTGCACACGCACGTGCTGTTAAACTTTTTAAAGATGAAAATTATAAGGGAGAAATAGGTGTTGTCCATGCATTACCTACAAAATATCCATATGATCCATCTAATCCTGAAGATGTGAGAGCAGCCGAACTTGAAGACATTATTCATAATAAATTTATTTTAGATGCAACATACCTTGGTAAGTACTCACGTGAAACGATGGAAGGAGTACAACACATCTTATCTGTGAATGGTGGTCAATTAGAGATTTCTGATGAAGACTACAAAATTTTAGATGAAGCTAAGGATTTAAACGATTTCTTAGGTATTAATTATTATATGAGTGACTGGATGCGTGGTTTTGAAGGCGAATCTGAAATAACACATAATGCCACTGGTGATAAAGGTGGATCTAAGTATCAACTTAAAGGTGTAGGACAACGTGAATTTGATGTTGATGTTCCTAGAACCGATTGGGATTGGATGATTTATCCACAAGGTTTATATGACCAAATTATGCGTGTAGTAAAAGATTATCCGAATTATCATAAGATTTATATTACTGAAAATGGATTAGGATATAAAGATGTATTCGACGAAAAAGAAAAAACAGTACATGACGATGCACGAATTGACTATATTAAACAGCATCTAAGTGTGATAGCAGATGCGATTGCAGATGGTGCCAATGTTAAGGGATACTTCTTATGGTCTCTTATGGATGTATTTTCATGGTCAAATGGTTATGAAAAAAGATACGGTTTATTCTACGTTGATTTTGAAACACAAGAAAGATTCCCTAAGAAAAGTGCATATTGGTACAAAGAACTTGCAGAAAGTAAAGAAATTAAATAAAAGCTAAATATTAACTAGTAAATAAGTCATCTAACTAAGAGCACTTATTAAAGTATTTAAAACAAAAACGATTATTTCCAATGAAAATGATTTGGAAATAATCGTTTTTTAATACGTATATTCATTTTCAAGTAAAGTAGTTTAAAATGAAGTTATGTCTAATTGTGATATATCTTATCGAACCAAGATTATTTTAAAGTAATCCCATAAATCAAATAATTTATTACTAATAATAGTATAATTAATAAATAAACATGAAGAGGGCTAATGATGAAGTCAAAATTCACAATTCTATTATTTACAATCTTTTCTACAACAGTATTAGTTTTGGTTATTATTTATAACAAAACTCAATCCCAATCATACATTTCGACTCACTATTCTAATAATAAAATAAAAACAACAGCAACACTTTTTTTACATGGTTATGGTGGTAGCGAACGCTCAGAAACGTTTATGGTCAAACAAGCGTTAAATAAAAATGTAACCAATGAGGTGATAACCGCTAGAGTGAGTAGTGAAGGAAAAGTATATTTTGATAAAAAATTAAGTGAAGATGCAGCAAACCCTATTGTCAAAGTAGAATTTAAAGATAATAAAAATGGAAATTTTAAAGAAAATGCTTATTGGATTAAAGAAGTTCTATCACAACTAAAAAGTCAATTTGGAATTCAACAATTTAATTTTGTAGGACATTCAATGGGGAACATGTCATTTGCTTTTTACATGAAAAATTATGGGGACGATCGACATTTGCCACAACTTAAAAAGGAAGTTAATATAGCGGGAGTTTATAACGGGATTTTGAATATGAATGAGAACGTGAATGAAATTATCGTTGATAAACAGGGGAAACCAAGTAGAATGAATGCCGCATATCGGCAATTGTTATCACTGTATAAGATTTATTGTGGTAAGGAAATAGAAGTTTTAAATATCTACGGAGATTTAGAAGATGGCTCACATTCAGATGGACGTGTGTCAAATAGCTCTTCTCAATCGCTTCAATATTTACTAAGAGGTAGCACTAAGTCTTATCAAGAAATGAAATTTAAAGGTGCAAAGGCACAACATAGTCAATTACATGAGAATAAAGATGTTGCAAATGAAATCATACAATTCTTATGGGAAACTTAAAAGTAGTAAACAAAACGCACGATTGAATGATAACTTGACTTTCAAGTGAATCAATCGTGCGTCTTTTAGTAATAGTCTAAAATTCATCGCGTGAACAAGATGGAATCAATTCATTCGCAATTAACTCAATTAATTCCATTCTAGCGTCTTCACCAAATACATGAGGTAAGATGATGATTTCATCCACTTTAAATTGTTGATGAAGTAAGGTAAGTTGTTCCGCAACATCATTTGGCATTCCGTATATGATTTTCGATTTCATCTTTTCAAGCTTTTCTAATTCTCGTTGACTATAATGCTTGTTCTGTGCTGTTTCAATCGATGGATAACTCTTAGGTTGATTTAAATAGTTAATACGCATCAACCAAAGTTGAAGCGTATGTAGCAATTGTTTAACTCTAGATAAATTAGAAGCTGTTACCACAAAAGTTGCTAAAATAACATATGGTTTCGCATTATTAATTTCACCATGATAAGCTTTAAAATATTTTCTATAAGTGCTTATAGCTTCATGAAGGTCTGTCTCAGATTGTCCCATTCGTGCAATAACAAAAGGTAGTCCGCGCTGAGCAGCTAATTTTGCGCTTCTATTACTCATACCTAAAATATATAGTTGAGGAAATGAAGTAACCATAGGTGTAGCTAATAATGATTTAAAACGATGGTCTTGAGTTGTATCGTTATTGAAGTATTTAAGCAAATCAGTAATCTGAGTATTGAATGGTAATTTTTCATTTTTGTTTTCATTTAGTGCTGCATTAACATTTTTAAAGCTTGGCGAACGTCCGATAGCCATATCGATACGTTGGGGGTGTCTTGCTTCCATAATTTTAAATTGCTCAGCTACTTTATAAGGACTATAATGTGGTAACATCACACCTCCACTACCAACTCTGATGTGTTGTGTGTGTTCTAAAATCGACATCATTATTATTTCAGGTGCACTAGAAACGACAGAATAAACTTGATGATGTTCTGCAACCCAGTATCGTAAGTACCCAAGTTTCTCAGCGTGTTGGGCTAATTTAATACTATGCTTTAGGGCGTCATTTGGGGTACGCCCTTCGAACAACGGGACATAATCAAGTAAACTTAATCTCATGAACACACATCTCCTCTTCATTTATATTCAGGATACTATAAATATTATTATACAAATGATATGTAATGATTGCGATTGAATTGTTTAGGGTAACACAATAGCATAAACTACTATTATAAGGATGATGATGATATGAATAATGAACAAATAGTATTTAATAAAGTACCAGACGGAATGCCACAAGACGATACATTTAAATATGAAGATATAGATGTTATTGAACCTTCAGAAAATGAATTGCAATTGAAAACATTATATATATCGGTTGATCCATATATGAGAGGACGTATGACAAATGCTGATTCTTATGTAGATCCGTTCAAACAAGGGGAACCGTTCAATGGACATACGGTATCTAAAGTTTTGAAATCCAAGGATAGTAATTTTGATGAAGGTGATATAGTAGTGGGTATGCTACCTTGGAGAAAAATAAATACAGTAAATAGTGAGTATGTTAACAAAGTACCTACTTCTGACGTACCATTACATCTTTATCTTAGTGTGTTGGGGATGCCTGGTCAGACTGCTTATCATGGATTACTTGATATTGGACAACCTAAAGAAGGTGAAACAGTAGTTATTTCAGCAGCTTCAGGTGCAGTTGGTTCAGTTGTGGGCCAAATTGCGAAGCTTAAAGGTTGCAGAGTCGTTGGTATAGCTGGTGGAGATAAAAAAGTGAACTATCTAAAAAATGAACTTCGTTTTGATGCTGGTATCGATTACAAAAAAGATAATTTCCCTGAAGCGTTAAAAGAAGCGGTGCCTAACGGTATAGATGTCTACTTCGAAAATGTAGGTGGATATATTGGCGATGAAGTCTTCAAACATCTCAATACACATGCAAGAATTCCTGTTTGTGGTGCGATTTCATCCTATAATCATCCAGAAAAAGATATTGGACCACGCATTCAGCAAACATTGATTAAAAATCAAGCAATGATGAGAGGTTTCATAGTAGCAGAATTCGCTGATGGTTTTAAAGAAGCGAGCAAACAATTAGCTCAATGGGTTCAAGAGAATAAAATTAAAACACAAGTTTCAGTAGAAGATGGTTTTGATAAAGTGCCGCAAGCCTTTAGAAATCTGCTAACTGGTGATAATTTTGGTAAACAAGTTATTAAAGTGGCAAGTGAATAAAAGCAAAGCATTAATTTACTTGTCGATAAAACGTTTGCACTATAAGTGGTAAATTGAAGTGATATAATAAAATTAAATAATTTTAAAGAGGTGGCACTATGAAAGCGATAGGATTTAAGTCTTCATTCCAATTAGATGAAGGAAATTGTTTTGAGGAATTTAACTTTGATATACCTCATCCATCCGGCCATGAATTATTAGTCAAGGTTCAAAGTATTAGTGTGAATCCTGTTGATACAAAACAGCGTACAATGCCAGTTGACAAAGTGCCACGTGTACTTGGCTTTGATGCTGTTGGTGTGATTGAAAAGATAGGAGATCAAGTGTCAATGTTTCAAGAAGGGGACGTCGTTTTTTATTCAGGTTCTCCTAACCAAAATGGTTCGAATGAAGAATACCAATTAATAGAGGAATATTTAGTAGCTAAAGCACCTACAAATTTGAAAAGTGAACAAGCAGCTAGCCTACCTTTAACTGGGCTAACAGCTTATGAAACGCTTTTCGATGTTTTTGGAATTTCAAAAGAACCATCTGAAAATAAAGGTAAATCATTGTTAATAATTAATGGAGCAGGTGGTGTAGGTAGTATTGCAACACAGATAGCGAAATTTTATGGGTTGAAGGTTATTACAACTGCTTCGAGAGAGGATACTATAAAGTGGTCTGTTAATATGGGTGCTGATGTTGTACTGAATCATAAGAAAGATTTAAGTCAACAATTTAAAGATAATCATATTGAGGGTGTTGACTATATCTTTTGTACATTCGATACAGATATGTATTATGAAATGATGGTTAACTTAGTTAAACCTAGAGGACATATTGCGACAATTGTCGCATTTAATTCGCAACAAGATTTAAATTTATTGAAATCTAAAAGTGTAACATTTACGCATGAATTTATGTTTTCAAGACCATTACACCATACAGATGATGTAATCAAACATCATGAATATCTTAAGGATATAACAGAAAAGGTTGAACAGGGATATTATCAACCAACTACCACGAAAGTTATCGACGGATTAGATGTAGATAGCCTTTATGAAGCGCATCAAATTTTAGAGTCTCATTCTATGATTGGTAAGCTTGTTATCAATCTTAAGTAAAAAACGTCATAAAAATCTTAGTATATGCATGAAAAGGTGATAACATTTAATATCCTAATTCAGTTTGAAGATTTAATATGAAACGTAATCCATACGAGACAAGCGTTTATTTTAACTCAGTGATTAATTATTAATACACTATAAAAGCCTGGATCAATTGATGTTCCAGGCTTTTATATTTGTCATTTGAAAATTATTAATCATTTCAAACAGAGTGTGATAGAACATGTATATTTAATCTTTTGATGTAATGTATTAGTCGATTATAACCATGAATTTTAATTTAACCACTTTTACTTTATTTGAATGATGATATTCTTACTTAAGTCTACTATTTGTATCAATCGTGTTTAAATATGTTTAGTTCCTGCCTGGTGATTAATATCATTTTATATAAGTTAGTGTAATATTTTGTTCTTATACGCAGTCAACATAAAGTCATTACAATATAGCTTATAGTGACTGTATTACCATTTTCATGAATGGTTATTTCAATTATTCGATTCTAATACAAATATCCAATAAAAGAACAACCTAGACGTTATCAGACATATATAACACCAGACAAGAAAAAACATATATTAAAATTTAAAACTCTATAATGAAATTAAAATTAATTTGCTTAATTCTGGTTTTCAATTAAAAAAATAGGGAATAATGACTGTAAGCTGTACTTCTTTAAATATATTTTAATTAAGATATCAATTTGAATTATTAATGTTTTAAAAAATATTTATAGGGTACCTAATTGATGTATAATCTAAAATTAACTTTTGCTAAGGAGGTGACGTGCGAGGTGAAAAGACTTAAGAATTTTATTCTCGGCTTACTCATTGTGGCTATAGTTGGCTTCCTATTATTTATGTATATAGATGATAGTCGCATTCAAAGTTATCAAGACTACTTCTTACAATTTAATTGGTTCCAACCACTATTGATTGGGCTTGCAGGATTACTTATATTAATCGGACTTATATTAGTACTTAGTATTTTTAAACCTACGCATCGCAAACCTGGACTTTATAAAAACTTTGATGATGGACATATTTACGTATCACGTAAAGCTGTTGAAAAAACAATTTACGATACAATCGCTAAATATGATCAAGTTAGACAACCAAATGTTGTAAGTAAGCTTTATAACAAAAAGAATAAATCATTTATTGACATCAAAGCAGATTTCTTCGTACCAAACCATGTTCAAGTTAAGAGTTTAACAGAGAGTATCCGTGCTGATATCAAAAGTAATGTTGAACACTTTACTGAAATTCCTGTTAGAAAATTAGAAGTTAACGTACGTGATCAGAAAACATCTGGTCCACGTGTATTGTAAGGGAGGGATACCATGGCTGATAATAACAATCAAAACGGACAAGACGCTACTCAACAATTTATAAATATTTTAAAATCGTTTAAATGGCGTATTATTGGATTTTTAGCATTTTTAATTATAGCTATATTATTCCTAACTCTCGGATTCTGGAAGACAATTTTAATTATAGTGTTATGTTTAATAGGAATCGGTATCGGGTATATTAAAGACCGTACACAAGATTTCTTAAACTTCCTAAATAGATGGAGTTAGACTCAGATATTAAGAAGTTTCTAATCAATTAATTTATGAATAAAACTAATTTAAAAATAAAGGAGAATGTATTATGGCAGTAGATAACAATAAAGCTAAACAAGCATATGATAATCAAACAGGTGTTAATGAACAAGAAAGAAAAGAGCAACAACAAGCTCAAAATAATCAACCTCAATTTGAAAACAAATTAACTTTCTCAGATGAAGTAGTTGAAAAAATTGCAGGTATTGCAGCACGTGAAGTTAAAGGAATTTTAGACATGAAAGGTGGCTTCACAGATAGCTTTACTAACGCTTTCTCAAACGGTAACAATGTAACTACAGGCGTATCTGTAGAAGTTGGAGAAAAACAAGCTGCTGTAGATTTAAAAGTTATTTTAGAATATGGTGAATCTGCACCTAAAATTTTCCGTAAAGTGACAGACTTAGTTAAAGAACAAGTAAAATATATTACTGGTTTAGAAGTTGTTGAAGTTAACATGCAAGTTGACGACGTAATGACAAAAAAAGAATGGCAACAAAAAAATGAAAAAGATAACAAAGAAAACAATGAAAGAGAAGGTTTAAAATAATCAATCTCTTGATGTATACCAAAAAAGCACTTGAGCATGACGCTCAAGTGCTTTTTGATTTTATAAATCATTCTTTCTATGAAGTGGATTATTCACTTTAATATACGTATATTCATGTGCTTGATCCTCTAAACGCATTGTTGTGACACACTTATAATCGATTTCGGATGCGAAAATAGTGCGCTTGATGTTGTTGAGATGTTGTTTTGAAATATGAGTCATGTGATTAAAAATGTCTTCTACTGTTTGTGAAATAATTTGCCATATTTCTTGTTCAAGGACTTTACTATTAGAATATTTAGCTATTGTAATAACGAGTTCACCTAAATGATTTTGAACTGTTGAATAGAACATTTTATTAAATACTGATGTTTTAGAATTTGTAAGGATTCTAGATTTTTCATGGAAATGTCTAGTGGTAAATCCAGCATTATTCAATTGTTCATTATCAATACGTAATCCTTCAAAGTCCCTGATATAAATCATATTTAGTGAGCCATCTTTATTAAAAGTTGCCACTGAATTTTGTAAATGTGCCTCTAGCGAAATTCCATATTTTGAATAAAGAGGGATAACTAAGCCAAGAAGAGCTTTGCTATAGTCTTTAATCCATTGTTTCGCTGCTTCTTCATAATTTTTATATTGATGCGTATTTTGATACGTTTTGATTAACGTACAGATTGGTGCTTCAGTATTATAGGGATAGGTCGCAACCAAACTTGATGGAATTACTGGCACTGTTTCATTAGATATAAATTGATATAAATTATTTCTAAACAAAGTCCCTAATTGTTCACTTCTATCTGTTTGAATTGCCTCATTGTCGTTTCGATTATAAAAGTGAATCCCTGCATTTTCATCGATATAAGTAGATTGATAATGTGAAAAATCTTCATCTTTTGACATAATCTCTCTTAAAATTTGCGTCACTAATGGTCCATTATATGTCGTTTGTTCAGACAATGTTCGAATCTCACCGGTTATATGTACATTCGTCGATAACTTGATGTGCGGGGATAAATCAGGTTGTTTAGGTACTAACGTTCTAAATGATAGACCGGCATAATATGGTACCGAATGATTACTTATCAATATTAACTTTTCATTTAGTTCATCCCGATAATCACTTTGTAAAATATGTTTTATTTGCCAAGGGTGAACCATCATTAAATGATAATTTTGTAAATTAAAATCTTCGCCAAATTCTTTTTCTAAGGTTTTAATTAAGTCGGGAAACATTTGCTTTACGGCAACATTGTAATCTACATTCGATGATTGAATACGACTTATACTTTTATGAATAAAAACGGCTCTTAGATGAATAACATTACCAAATTCTGATGAATACATAAAGTTTTCCTCAGCATTCATTCCTTTTCTTAACTTAGCACCAGGATGAAGGGGATGACCTTCGATGACAGATTGTTCGGAACGCAAGTAACTATCATTTGCATTTTTAATAAGGTTATATAATGGCGCTCTTTCATTACGCATCGTATAGTGCTGGAAACTTAAAGCAAAAGTCATATTAGCTGCACTATTATTTAAATCATTTCTAAATTGTACGCTAGCCTCGTTATTTAAGTTTTCATCTTCAATTAATATCCAATCTAATATTTGATTAGGATGTAGTACACGTTCAAAATCATCTTCTTTACTTAGATTCTTAAAATAAAAAGGTCCTTCAACATCAATGCGATCGAATGCATGCATTCCAGTTATTGGTGCATACAAATAAATATTAGATGTTGGAAAATAGATTTCTAAAATGGCAATCACATTAACTCCGTATCCAGCAAACTGATGTCGATTAAGTATACGACTATGATCGCGACTTTTTACTAAATTCTCCCTATGTAAAGATGTAATTAAACGTTGACTTACTTTATCACGTCCATCTAATAAATGATCAATATAATTAGAAGACCAATTAGGATTATGATGTTTAAGAAAGTCATATACATTATGTTCATCTTCAGTCATTATTATATTTTGTTTATTTATAAATTGATTGAAATTCATAATTCACCTCTAAAAAATATTTTACAAAAATAAATAACATTTGTATAATCCATATTAATGATAATGATAATTATTATCAATGAAAAAGACAGGTGGAATTTGATGGCAAAATATTTCTTTTCCAGTTCTTTTCTGTTATTTTTAGGAAATTGGATTGGTCAAGTGGGTTTAAATTGGTTCGTACTCACAACATATCATAATGCTGTATATTTGGGTTTAGTTAATTTCTGTCGTCTTATACCTATTTTACTATTAAGTGTTTGGGCAGGATCCATAGCTGATAAATATGACAAAGGGCTTCTGTTACGGATCACTATTACTTCATCATTCATAATTACAGCATTATTGTGTTTACTTACTTATAGTCTTAACAGTATACCGATTTTCATCATTCTTTTATATGCAACATTTAGGGGCATACTAAGTGCTGTAGAAACTCCAGTGAGACAAGCAGTTTTACCTGATTTATCTAGTAAAATTTCTACAACTCAAGCAGTTTCTTTTCATTCGTTCATTATTAATATATGCCGATCAATAGGACCAGCAATAGCAGGTGGATTAATAGCTGTATACCATACACCCACTACATTTTTAGCTCAAGCAGTGTGCTATTTTATCGCAGCAGTTTTATGTATACCTATTCATTTTGAAGTCATATTAAGTCAAAAAGAAGGAAAAGCACTACCACTTAAAGTTGTACTAAATTATTTTAAAAGTAATTTAGAAGGTAGTCAGATATTCATTACGTCTATAATTATTATGGCAACAGGCTTTTCTTACACTACAGTTTTACCAGTATTAACAAACCATATTTTTCCTGGTCAATCGCAAGTGTTTGGTATAGCTATGACTTTTTGTGCGATTGGAGGAATAGTTGCAACAATAGTCTTACCATCAATTTTAAAACACTTGAGTACAGTAAAAATGTATTATCTCAGTTCAATATTATTTGGTATAGCTTTACTAGGTATTATCATACATCATTTAGTAGTTATGTTTATCTGTATTACGTTAATAGGCTTGTTTAGTCAATGGGCTAGAACAACTAATAGAGTTTATTTTCAACATAGTGTAAAGGACTGTGATAGAGGGAAAGTATTAAGTATTATAATGATGGATCGAGGTATGATTCCGTTAGGTAGTTTAATAATGAGCTTTTTCGCGGATATGTTCGGTATTTTAACTACATTTACTATTATGGGAATTAGCACTATCAGTATTTCACTCATTTTTTATATCATACAACGTATTTCGAATATGGAGGAGAGCAATAATGAATCATAAGGAATGGCTTTTAGCTGACAAAAACATCCAATATCGAACGATTAACGCAATGATTAAGGAACATATTGTTTCTGAAGGTATGCGTATTAAAGAAGGTACGTGTAAAGTTGAAATTTTTCTCAATAATCACCTTTTATCGTTAAAAGTAGCGCGAAAAAGTGCCTTAAAAAGATACGTTTTTACTGGTGACATAGTATTAAAAAATAAAAAATTGTCTCAATCAATTGAAAGTTTAGAAGAACTTCTTCAAATACTAACGGAAATATTTCATATCAACATTTCAAAACGATTATACGATGAATTAATACATAGTAGGGATAGTTTGTATGAAACGTACAAACATTTTTATAATAGACAAACACTCATTCATCAGAGTATGAAATTTAGTAAATTACCCGATTCTATAAATTTTATTGCTTGGCTGCAACATTTACAAGATAGTGGTATTACAGATGATTTAAGTTACTCGGAAAGTCTTGTGATAGAAGGGCATCCAACACATCCTTTAACAAAAACTAAATTGCCTCTCAGTACTAATGAATTGAAACTTTATGCACCAGAATTTGAAAAAGTTATTCCATTAAATATTATGCTTATTGAAAAAAATCATGTAGTAACAACAGCAATAAATGATGATCAAAATTTTATTCTAAATCAAGTTATTCCTGAATATCGAGATCGTTTAAAATGCTACCTCGAGCCACTTCGATTAAATCTTAACGATTACAGAGTGATGTTGATACATCCTTGGCAGTATGATCATACTATCGGCGAACAATTTGAAGAATGGATAGCCAAGAAAATCTTACTACCTACACCATTTACTGTTGAGTCCAAAGCTACTTTATCATTTAGAACAATGGATTTAATTCATACACCATATCATGTGAAATTGCCAGTAAATGTTCAAGCTACAAGTGCTGTTAGAACAGTTTCATCAGTTACGACTGTAGATGGTCCTAAGTTAAGCCATGCATTACAAGGATTGCTTCAGGAATTTCCAGAACTTCAAGTCGCGATGGAACCTTATGGAGCTTATGCTCACACGGCATCTGATTTATCAAAACAATTAGCGCTTATCATACGTCAAAAACCTACGATATATGATTATGGTTGTACAGTTGTAACAGCTAGTTTAGTTAATCCTAATCCAATTGATAATCAGGCAGTTGTAGATAGTTATTTAAAATGGATAGAAAATGAAATCACACTTGATCATATTAAGCATTTTATAGCAATTTATACACAAATCTTAGTTACACCGCTTATTGCGTATATTCAAAATTATGGCATAGCACTTGAAGCACATATGCAAAATACGATTGTTAATCTTGGACCTAATTATAAAATGAAATTCATTGTACGTGATTTAGGTGGTTCTCGTATAGATTTAAATACACTTAAACAGAAAGTTCCTCAAATAGATGTTACAAATGAAAGTCTTATTGCAGATACTATTGAAGAGGTTATTGCTAAATTTCAACATGCAGTTATTCAAAATCAACTAGCAGAATTGATTCATCATTTTAATCAGTATGATGAAGTAATAGAAGAAGAATTATTTGAAATTGTGCGTGAAGAAATCGAAATGGCAATCGATAATGACAAGCCACATGCTGAAAAATTGAAAAAAATATTGTTTGGGTCAACTATCACAGTCAAAGCTTTATTAAGTATGAGAATGGAAAATAAAGTGAAAAAATATTTAAATACCAAGTTAGATAATCCAATAAAAAAAGAGGTGTAGTGCATGGCGAATGTTCGTGTCAATTTATCTAAAATTAAATATAATGCCAAAGTACTTCAATCGTTATTAGAACGTAGACATATCCATTTCACACCAGTAATTAAATGTGTCGCAGGGGATAAACGTATTGTATCAAGTATTAAGTCTTTAGGAATTACTCATTTTGCTGAATCAAGACTAGATAACATTGAACAACTCAAAGATTTAGATATTACATTTACATTGTTACGACCTACTGTTGAAGCAGATTTGGAAAAGATGATTTCAAGAGTAGAAATGAGTATCCAAACTGAATTAACCACAATCAAAAAACTTAATACGTTAGCAAAATCACTTGATATTAAACATCAAATCATGCTAATGGTTGACTGGAAAGATGGTAGAGAAGGGGTCTTGACCTATGATGTGGTGCGTTATGTTCAAGAAGTACTTAGATTATCTCACATACAACTTGTTGGCTTGGCATTTAATTTTATGTGCTTTAAATCAGAAGCACCCAATGAAAAAGATGTTCGTATGATAAACAAATTCATACATAATGTAGAAAACGAAACTCATTTTAAGTTTAGAATTATTTCAGGTGGAAATTCGAGTATGTTACCTCAAACACTGTACAATCATTTAGATAAAATCAATGATCTTCGTATAGGGGAGGCATTATTAAGGGGTATAGATACGACGACAAATCATTCAATTAATAGCTTATATCAAAATGCGATAGTATTAGAAGCAGAAATTATAGAGATAAAACCACGTCTATATCAAAAAAATAATCAATCTTATTTACAAGCTATAGTAGATATCGGTTATTTAGATACGTTTATTGAGGGGATAAAACCTCTTGGGAATGATATAAGAATATTAGGTGCATCAAGTGATCATTTGATGATTGATTTAAATAACCAAGATCATTATCAAATCGGTGATAAACTTCAATTTAGCTTGAATTATGAAGCACTGTCTCAGAGCATGTATATGAAAAATTTAACTAAGTTATATAGTAGTGATTCAAAAATAGAATCCCTTGTTCAGAACTTCGATATGCCTATATATTCCCAGTGCTAATAGTTCTTATTTACCTTTAACTCAACGCACCGTCTCAAATTAAATTTGATAGGTTTTACTTATTAAAAACCAGCATTTTTTGTAAACATCATTTGTTCAGAATTGGATTAATTATGAAAATAATAAAATAAGTTATTGACATTGAGAATCGTTATCAATAAACTAATAATGTAAGCATATACATATTAAGGAGTGGAATCAGTGAGAGGTTTAAAAATTTTAAGTGTAATTGGCTTATTGTTTGTTTTAATTGCAACTGCAGCATGTGGAAATAATAGTTCAAGTAACTCAAGTAAAGAGTCATCAAAAGATGGAGTTGAAATCAAGCACGAAGAAGGTACTACGAAAGTACCTAAACACCCTAAACGTGTTGTTGTTCTTGAGTATTCATTTGTTGATGCGTTAGTTGCTTTAGATGTTAAACCTGTTGGGATAGCGGATGATAACAAAAAAAATCGTATTATTAAACCATTAAGAGATAAAATTGGAAAATACACTTCTGTAGGAACACGTAAGCAACCTAACTTAGAAGAAATCAGTAAACTTAAACCAGATTTAATTATTGCTGATAATAATAGACACAAAGGTATTTATAAAGACTTAAATAAAATTGCTCCTACGATTGAACTGAAAAGTTTCGATGGAGATTATAATGAAAATATTGATGCTTTTAAAACAATTTCAAAAGCTTTAGGTAAAGAAGAAGAAGGTAAAAAACGCTTAGAAGAACACGATAAGAAAATTGAAGAATATAAAAAAGAAATAACTATGGATAAAAATCAAAAGGTATTGCCTGCAGTAGCTGCTAAATCAGGTTTGCTTGCTCATCCAAGCAACTCTTATGTTGGTCAATTCCTAAGTCAACTAGGTTTTAAAGAAGCATTAAGTGATGATGTTACTAAAGGTTTAAGTAAGTATCTTAAAGGACCTTACTTACAAATGAACACTGAAACTTTATCTCAAGTGAATCCTGAGCGTATGTTCATAATGACAAACAAAGCAAGTTCTAACGAACCTTCACTAAAAGAACTAGAAAAAGATCCTGTATGGAAGAAATTAAACGCTGTGAAAAATCAACGTGTTGATATTTTAGACCGTGACTTATGGGCAAGATCACGTGGTTTAATTTCTTCAGAAGAAATGGCAAAAGAACTTGTTGAATTATCTAAGAAAGATAGTAAAAAAGATAATAAGTAAGGTGGAAAACAATGACTATGGTGAATAAAGATAGTCAATCCGCTATTGAACAAAAAAAGAAAAAGCGCACTACACTCACTTTTATTGTGGGTGTGTGCCTTCTTTTTATTTCAGTATATTTGAATTTAGCGATTGGTTCTTCAAAAATACAATTTAATGATATTTTAAGTTATGTAACTGGACACACGAATACAAAGGCAACTTTCTTAATACACAATGTACGTATGCCAAGAATGTTAGCTGGTTTAATTATTGGTGGCGCTTTAGCAATTGCAGGTTTATTGATGCAAGCAATTACCAAAAATCCTTTGGCTTCACCACAGATTTTTGGTGTGAATGCAGGTGCTTCCTTCGTTATTGTACTTATAACTGTACTTATACCATCACTAGGCTCTTACTCTACAATTTTAGCGATAATTGGTGCCTTCTTAGGAGGTTTTACTGTTTATACATTGTCTGGCTCTACTAAGTCGATTACACCGATTAAATTAGCACTTGCAGGTATGGCTATTCATCTGTTCTTTAGTAGTATGACTCAAGGTATAATTATTCTAAATGAAGATTCTAATGATACAGTGATGTTCTGGTTAGTTGGTTCATTAGCCGGTATAAAATGGCAACAGATTATATTTATCTTACCATTTTTACTCCTTGCTATTTTTGTGACCATATTTATGGGAAGACAATTAACTATATTAGAGTTAGGTGATGATATTGCCAGAGGATTAGGACAAAGAACAGAAATCGTCAGAATGATTGTTGGAATATTGGTCGTTGTTCTTGCTGGTGTTTCTGTTTCTATTGCTGGGCCTATAGGATTTGTAGGTTTGATAGTTCCACACATAGTGAAAAGATATATAAATAAAAATTATGTATTGATGATACCTTTAACATTTATATTCGGCGCTACTTTATTACTTATTTCTGATGTATTGTGTCGCTTAATTACTTATCCATTCGAATCGCCAGTAGGTATTGTTACATCATTTGTTGGTGCTTTTTACTTCTTATTCATAACTGTTAGAGGGGTGAATCGCATATGATTAAACAAAACCTGAAGATGCGCTATACCATTGTCTTACTGTTATTAATTTTTAGTACAATCTTTAGTCTATGTATAGGATCAGTAATGATTAATCCTATTCATGCAGTTACAGGCTTCTTTTTACACAATGACTTTATTTTAAATGAATATCGAATTCCTAGAACACTTTTAGGATTACTTATAGGCAGTAGTTTAGCTATTTCTGGCTCGGTGATACAAGGGGTTATAAGAAATCCACTTGCTTCACCTGATGTTATTGGAATAACAAAAGGGGCAAGTTTAGCAGCAGTAATGATCATAATGATATTTCCATCAGCACCTCTATTTGTTCTTCCTTTAGGTTCATTTATCGGTGCTTTGACAATAAGTATTATTCTTTCAGTTCTTATTTCAAAATTTGATGTAAAGGGATCAAAATTAGCATTGATAGGTTTAGCGATAGGTGCAATTTGTACGGCCATTGTCCAATTCTTGCTTATACGTAATCCTCTTGATGCAAATAATGCGTTATTATGGTTGACTGGTAGTTTATACGGTCATAATATAGTCAATTTTTATAGTTTATTACCATGGTTTATTATCACTGTACCTATAGTATTGTTATTAGGGTATCAACTTGATATTTTAAATTTAGGTGATCATGTAGCCATTGCACTAGGAGCACGTGTAAAAATCTTAAAAATGATTTTACTTGTATTAGCAGTAATGTTAGCAGGTGCTTCCATTGCGGTAGTAGGGGGTATTAGTTTTTTAGGTCTTATAGCACCTCATATTGCACGTCAACTTGTCGGCCATAAAAATATACATGTTATAATCATGTCAGGTTTGGTAGGAGCAATATTATTAACTTTTGGTGATGGTTTAGCAAGAGGTATACAACCTCCTCTTGATATTCCTGTAGGTGTTGTAATAGCAATTATAGGCGCACCTTATTTCTTATTTTTATTACGTAAGATGTAGTAAATTTGATAGTTTCAATATCGTATTTTTTAGTTATAGAGCCTGATACATTACAAATTAATGTACAGGCTCTTATTGATGTCACAATATCATTTTGATGGCCCATTAAAAAATAAAAAAATAAATCATATACGAATAGAACTGCTTAAATGAAAAAGAGTTAAAATGGATTTGCTAAAAGTTAATAAATAGCGTATAGTGTTCTTTACGTAATTATTCAAAATAATGCATATATATAATGTGATATACTTTAAATTACATATGGATATAAAAAGATAGAAATGGATTGAATATATATGAATGGATTTAAAAAAGTTGACATAGTAAGAGGTAGAATTAAATTTATCACTATGTCATTGTTAGGGATTATATTATTTTTAGTTCCTATACCAGTCGTTCAAGATGGAAAGCAGCAAACGACACTTCCTATAGCTTTTTTAGCTGGTTTATTAAAAGATTGGCTTGGTGGTATCATGCCAATTTTAATTGTAACCATCATAACTGTATCAGGTATTTTAACAATATTATGCTCTACAATTTATAAAAATAAATTAAATCCTCAAGGTTTAATGAGCAGTGCTTTCAACGTTAAAATAGGATGGCTTGTTTTGAGAGTATTAGCTGTCTTCTTTTCTTGGTTAACATTTTTAAATATTGGACCTGAAATGATTAAATCTGAAGATACAGGTGGATTAGTATTTTCAAGTTTATTACCTACTCTTGTAGCAGTATTTTTATTTGCTGCAATCTTTTTACCTTTATTAATGGAGTATGGTCTATTAGAATTACTTGGACCCATCTTTAGACCTATCATGCGACCTTTGTTTACTTTACCTGGTAGATCGACAGTTGATAATCTAGCTTCATTTATAGGTGATGGTACAGTTGGTGTTTTAATTACTAGTAGACAATATGGTGAAGGATATTACTCTAGAAGAGAAGCAACAGTAATATCCACAACCTTTAGTGTTGTATCTATTACGTTCGCTATTGTCATTGCCGAAACAATTAGAATGCAAGATCAATTTTTCTATTTTTATTTAACAGTTGTCATTTCATGCTTAATTGCAGCAATGATTATGCCAAGAATTTGGCCACTTAAAAATATTCCTGACGAATATGCTAAAGAAGTAAGTGAAGAGGCTCGTAATGAACAGCTACCAGAAGGCAAAACAGCATTAAAATATGGTTTTGATTTAGCAACTGAAGTTGGAATTAAATCGCCAGGGTTTAAAGAATTTTTAATTTCAGGTTTTAAAACAGTTGTAGATATGTGGTTTGTAATTTTACCAGTTGTTATGAGTATAGGAACAATAGCTACCATTATTGCTAACTACACGCCTGTTTTTGAAATTATAGGAAAACCATTTGTTCCAGTACTAGAATTGTTACAAATTCCAGAAGCACATGAAGCATCACAAACAATTTTAATTGGGTTTGCCGATATGTTCTTACCTTCAATTCTTATTGAAGGGGTTCAAAATGATGTAACACGTTTTGTAATTGGAGCATTGAGTATCTCACAACTTGTGTATTTATCTGAAGTAGGCGGCGTGATTCTTGGTTCTAAAATTCCAGTTAGTATAAGTAAATTATTTATGATTTTTTTAATTCGTACTATCATTACGCTTCCAATAATTGCTTTATTAGCGCATTTATTTATCGGATAAAAGATATACTCATTTTTAATTTAGTGAGAGTGGGGGGAAGAAAATCATAACAACAGTAATATAAATTACTAATGGTTGAAATAAAAATTCTCATATATCAAACTTGTTCTAATTTTTATAATTATAAAAATTAGACAATAAATCATATACGTATTCTAGCCCACTCCCTTTAGATAATTTATCTTCTGTTCAAAGAAGATAAAACATTTGATTTAACAATTTCGCTTTTAATGACTGGTGAATCTTCGGATTTTCCAGTATTTTTATGTGCTTGTTTAAATACATCACTATTCACCCAATTTTTAAAATCTTCTTCAGTTTCCCACCAACTATTTACATACATATCTTCGCTATAATCATCTTTATCAATTTGCCAAACTTCAATACCTTCAAAGCCCTTTAAAGATTCAATAGGTCCTCCTTTAGTAAAATTAGGCGCCATTTGTTTTGCATATCCTTTTTTTACAGTGATTCTATTTGTAACAACGAACATTCTAATTACCTCCAAGTCTATTTTCTTCAATATAATATTTATCATTTAGCTTTGCAATTTTGTAAATATCACATTAAAAAACTGTCGACATTGTATTGAATTATGTCGACAGTCTAATTATAAAGTTATGTTGAAAAATATAAATCTGTAATTTATTTTGTTAACTCATTATATACTTTTTGATCATTTTGAGTGTAAATAATATATAAGTGTTGATCGGTATCAATTAATACGCGATTTGTTTTTCCGAAAGTAGAACCAATACGAGAGATTTCTTTACCATTCTCTTCTGGTACGGCATGAATATCTTGATCTTGAGTAACATTTTTAATTTCATTATTTGGAATTTTGATATCTGCTACTCTCCATTGAATACGAACTTCATTATCGTTTTTCTTAACTGTCATTGCCATTGAAAACACTTCCTTTAATTAATTTATAAACCTATCATAAATGATTGTGTAATCGTTTTCAAGTATTTATGTGATACTTTTTAAAATTATGTCATACTAATAAAATATAAGTACGAAAGTATGTTCGCATTATAGGATGAAATATGCTAAAATATTTTTATAAAGGAGAACAAAACATGACAGGTAAAACACACGCATCATGTGGCTTTTTAGTCGGTGCAATAACCACACAATATTTTCATACAGATATATTTACTTCTATATCAGTGATTGTACTTTCAGTCATTTCAAGTATATTGCCAGATATATGTCATACACAAAGTAAAATAGGAAGACGATTTAGGCTTACTAGTTTTTTTGTCAGAATTTTATTTGGTCATAGAACATTTACGCATTCACTTTTATTTATTATAGGAATTAGTTTTTTACTGTACTTCATACAAACTCCGATGTATTATATGGTTGCAATTGTTATTGGTATGTTTTCGCATGTTATACTTGATATATTAACCCCAAGAGGTGTTAAACTATTATATCCTTTACCATTTAATATCGTATCACCCATTCATTTTAAAACTGGGGGACTAGTAGATGTATCTCTAGCTACTGCATTAAGTGTTGGTGCGATATATACTTTATTTCAACCATATTTAAATACTATGATGCACTATTGGTTAATCAAATAAGATTATTATGAGAAAAATAACAATTAAAATTACGTATACATAAGGAGCGTTATCATGTTAGACAAAAATCAATTGGAAAAGTATAACCAAGAGCATTTGTATGAATATGAAAAATTAATGAGTAGTAATGAAAAGAATGCTTTAGATGAAAAAGTAGATCAGTTAAATCTTGCAGAAATTCAAGATTTATATCAAGATTTATATGTTAATAGAAAAACTATTGATGATGTATCTTCTGTATCTGAAGTCAAATATGAAGTGAAATCACGACTCAATGAAGAAGAACGACATACATATGAACAAAAAGGTTATGAGGCAATACGAAATGGTGAATTTGCTGTATTATTGATGGCTGGAGGACAAGGTACGCGTTTAGGATATAAAGGGCCTAAAGGTTCTTTTGAAATAGAGGGTACGAGTTTATTTGAACTTCAGGCGCGTCAACTGATTCGTTTAAAAGAAGAAACCGGCCACACAATTAATTGGTATATTATGACAAGTGACATTAATCATAAAGATACAATAGAGTATTTTAAACAACATAAATATTTTAACTATGATGCCAATCATATTCATTTCTTTAAGCAAGATAACATTGTTGCTTTAAGTGAAGAAGGAAAGCTTGTTTTAAATAGAGATGGACATATAATGGAAACACCTAATGGTAATGGGGGTGTATTCAAGTCTCTTAAGAAAGCAGGATACCTTGATAAGATGCAACAAGATCACGTCAAATATATCTTCTTAAATAACATTGATAATGTCTTAGTTAAAGTTTTAGACCCGTTATTTGCCGGTTTTACAGTGACACAAAGTAAAGACATCACATCAAAAACAATTCAACCTAAAGATAGTGAAAGTGTAGGTCGGCTTGTAAATGTTGATTGTAAAGACACTGTGTTAGAGTATTCTGAATTAGATACAGACATAGTAAATCAATTTAACAATGCTAATATAGGTATCCATGCTTTTAAACTAGGTTTCATTACCAGTGCTGTTGATAGAGAATTACCGTATCATTTGGCAATCAAGCAATTAAAGCAATTAGATGAAAATTTTGGTGTGGTTGAACGTCCTACATTAAAGTTTGAATTATTTTATTTTGATATATTTAGGTACGGTACAAGCTTTGTAACATTACAAGTTCCAAGAGAAGAAGAATTTTCACCTTTAAAAAATAAAGAAGGTAAGGATAGTGTACATACAGCTACAGAAGATTTAAAACGAATGGATTTGATTTAACTAAAGGTGGTGGAATAGATGTCTCAATCATCTAAGCGAAAAAACGATTCTGTGGTAGAAACTTTTAAGGACATCATTCCTTTAACATTTGGAGAAGAGATTGGTAATGCAGCATCACATGGTGCTGCTGCATTACTTACATTATTTATTCTTCCATATGCAGCAGTGCATAGTTTTAACAATGGTGGCACATTAGAGTCAATTAGTGTGTCAGTTTATGTGATTAGTATTTTTATGATGTTCATATCATCAACCATTTATCATTCAATGCAAAATAATACGTCTCATAAATATATATTAAGGATTATTGACCATAGTATGATTTATGTGGCTATTTCAGGAACATACACACCTGTTTTGTTAAGTGTTGTCGGCGGTTGGTTAGGTTGGCTCGTGACAATATTATTATGGGGAACGACATTATGGGGGATTTTGTATAAATCAATAGCAACTAAAGTCAATCATAGATTAAGTCTCATTGTTTATTTGGTGATGGGATGGGTAGGTATCATATTTTTACCTATTATTATTATGCGAACATCATGGTGGTTTATTTTCTTTATATTTCTTGGTGGGTTATCTTATACTATCGGAGCATGGTTTTATGCCCAAAAAAATAAACCTTATTTTCATATGATTTGGCATATATTTATTGTTCTTGCTTCTTTCTTACATATGATAGGCATTTTTTATTTTATGTGATTGCAACATTCTGTCATTATAAGTTAGAGAGAAAAATAAGTATTATTTTTAGAAATATCATTATACTTCAAATAAACACATGATTGCGTTGAAATTTTAACTTTATAGACTTTATAAAGGGGTGAGATGTACTGATCTCACTCTTTTTTATTGAAAACAAAAGGTGTATGAGTATCATCATATTAAAAAGTCAATTTTACGTTTCAATAGCTAAATCCAATAAAAAGGGAGTTTTTTTATGAATCTTAAGTCTATCATTACTGTAATGGCACTCATACTAATAATGTTTATGGCAGCTATAGAAACATCTATTATTTCATTAGCATTACCAACAATAAAAAATAGTTTGAATGCCGGTAATCTAGTTTCATTAGTATTTACCGTATATTTTATTGCTTTAGTCATAGCTAACCCTATCGTTGGTGAACTTATGTCTAGATTTAAAATTATTTACATTGCTGTTGTAGGGGTATTATTGTTTGCCTTAGGTAGTTTAATGTCGGGATTAAGTCAGACGTTTACTTTTTTAATTATCTCTCGAACAGTACAAGGTTTTGGAGCAGGAGTTATGATGTCACTCTCACAAATAGTTCCTAAGTTGGCTTTTGAAATTCCTTTGAGATATAAAATTATGGGTATAGTTGGAAGTGTTTGGGGAATTTCGAGTATTATTGGCCCATTATTAGGTGGTGCGATTTTAGAGTTTGCTTCATGGCATTGGCTATTCTATATCAATATTCCTATTGCTATAGTGGCAATAATACTTGTACTTATGACTTTTCATTTTCCTGATGAGACACAAGTACAACAGAGTCGTTTTGATATAAAAGGATTGATTATCTTTTATATCTTTATAGCTTTATTAATGTTTGGTTTACTCAACCAACATCATATTATTTTTAACATATTCTCAATTATTTTAGCTTTAGCTGTTTTATGGCTACTATTTAAAATAGAAAATAGTATCGAACAACCATTTCTTCCAACAAAAGAATTTAACATATCAATAGTTCTAGTTTTTATAACGGATTTACTTATTGCGATAACACTGATGGGATATAATTTATATATACCAGTATATTTACAAGAAAAACTTAGTTTATCACCTTTACAAAGTGGATTTGTAATATTCCCGTTGTCTGTTGCTTGGATTACGCTTAATTTCAATTTAGCTAAAATAGAAGCGCATTTTACTAGAAAAACATTATATATTTGCTCATTTTTTGTTTTATTAGTTAGTAGTCTGATGATAATGTTTGGCTTAAAACTCCCATTGCTTATTGCTTTTGCGGTTGTTTTTGCAGGTTTAAGTTTTGGTTATATTTATACAAAAGATAGTGTTATTGTCCAAGAGGAAACTTCTCCAAAAAATATGAAAAAGATGATGTCATTTTATGCATTGACAAAAAATTTAGGTTCGTCAGTCGGATCTACGATTATGGGCTATATGTATGCACTAAATGTTGGTTTATTTGGTTCTAATTTACACAATGTATTAGGATTAGTCTTAATAATTGCAGTATGTTTAATTGTAATGTGGATGACATTATATAAAAGCAATACTATTCAATCTTAGAAAAAATGCAGAATGATTTTTTAATTATGAGCAAGTAGAAATGCATATACCATATCTACTTGCTTTTTTGTGAAAATAAAATGAAATAAGTTGAGATGAGAAGCAGAAATGTTGTATAACTTAAAATTTTATATGCTCTTATTTACATGATAATATATATGTATACGAAGTGTAGGGGAGGACAAAAGTGATGAAATTTTTAAAAAATAAATCATATCATTTATTAGTAACACTTATTGTTCTCACTATATTTGTTATTTCCGGAGCAATTTTTTTAACATTTTTAGGCTTTGGTTTGTACGGTTTGAGTCGCATCCTTATTTATTTACACTTAGGCGATTTTAGTTACAATAAAGGCTTTTATGATAATTTAATATACTACGGTAGTTATATCGTTTTAGGCTATTTTACTTTATTTTCAATTGAGCATTTAATGGATTATTTTAAAAAGAATCTTCCAAAAAATCCATACTTTCAAGGTATTAACTTTCATCTCATCTCCTATATTGTTACTACAATTATGTTTTATTTTATAGTTCACATACACTATGTACATGTTAATATACATTTTTGGGTAATTATGATTATTATAGGATTTTTATTTGTATGTAAAGAAGTTTTTTATCCTGAAAGTAAAAATTTGAATAATAAAAAGTAAGGCTTCTGTAAAAAAGAGAATTTAATATGGAATAATTGAACTTAACGATAGAAAATAATTTAATTATTTAATGGTAATGATTGATAATGCTAATAAAAATTGCAGTTGTGTCATGCTTTACCAAGCAGTTCAAAGTTTAAATAATTACACTATAATGGCATCCAAAATAATAAGAAATCTCTATATTATTCTGAGCATTAAGTTTGTATCTGTAATTAAAATTTGGTTGAATATGGAATTATCATTTGAATAAAAAGGAGTATATGTTTATGGCCAGTTATGAATTGTCTAAGACTAAGCGAAATTTAATTGTATCTGTAATGTTAATTAGCGCTTTCGTGGCCATTTTAAATCAAACATTACTTAATACAGCCTTGCCACACATTATGCGTGAGTTAAATATTAATGAGAATACATCGCAGTGGCTGATTACAGGTTTCATGTTAGTGAATGGTGTCATGATTCCACTCACCGCTTATTTAATGGATAAAGTAAAAACAAGACCGCTATATTTAGGTGCAATGGGATCATTTCTGATAGGGTCTATCGTTGCTGCTATTGCACCTAATTTTGGCGTGCTCATGATTGCACGGGTAATTCAAGCTGTCGGTGCAGGTATACTCATGCCATTAATGCAATTTACATTGTTTACATTGTTCTCCAAAGAACACCGTGGATTTGCAATGGGACTTGCAGGATTAGTTATACAATTTGCACCTGCAATTGGACCTACATTTACTGGTTTAATCATTGACAATGCAAGTTGGAGAGTGCCATTTATTGTTATTGTCGGTATAGCATTAGTTACATTTATATTTGGTTTTGTATCGATTTCAAGTTATAACACGACGAAAGAAACAAAACTGGATAAAAGATCCGTTATATACTCTACATTAGGTTTTGGCTTAATGCTTTATGCTTTCAGTAGTGCTGGTAACCTAGGTTTTTCTAACCCAATTGTTCTTTGTTCAGTTTTAATAAGTTTAATCATCATTGGCATTTTTGTTAAACGACAAATTACAATTTCTAATCCATTATTAAATTTGAAAATATTTAATAACAAAATATTTTGTTTTTCTACAATTACTTCTATGATCATTATGTTATCTATGGTAGGACCTGCTTTACTTATTCCATTGTATGTTCAAAATGCTTTAGGATTATCTGCGTTGCTATCAGGATTAGTAATTATGCCTGGCGCGATTATCAATGGTATTATGTCTGTGTTTACAGGAAAGTTTTACGATAAATATGGGCCTAGACCGTTAATATTTACTGGGTTTATCTTATTGATTTCTTGTACATTTCTATTATGCTTTCTTAAAGTAGATACATCCTATACGTATTTGATAGTAATCTATGCGATTCGTATGTTTGCAGTGTCTTTACTAATGATGCCTATCAATACGACCGGGATAAATGCATTGAAAACTGAAGACATTTCCCACGGAACGGCAATTATGAACTTTGGTCGTGTTATGGCGGGATCTCTAGGAACTGCTCTAATGGTCACTTTTATGAGTATAGGTGCTCAATGGGTTGTATCATCAAGTGAACACGCTAGTAAAGAAATGATCCAGCGACAAAGTGTTGCTGTGGGAGTTGATGTATCGTTCGCCTTAGTCACTGTTTTTGTGATTATTGCTTTTGTTCTAGCGTTATTTATAAAGGAGCCTAATCATTTAACTCACAATAGTAGGAAAGTATAATAATTAGAGGTTAGTCTATTTTAAAAATGGGCTAACTTCTTTTTTTATATTAGGAAAAGTCTTATACTAAAAAATATAAATGATATATATATAAACAGGCAACTATAGTTGCTATGTAGATAAATTAAAAATCAATAAGGGGGATTTACTTTGTTAACGGTAAATCAAGTTAAAGAAATTGTAGGGGCATTAAAGGATCCGATTATTGATGTGCCATTGAGAGAATCTGAAGGTATTGTTGATGTCTCTATTAAGGATAATATTAACCATGTGAGTGTTAAAGTGGCAATGGCGCAATTAGGGGGACAGCCACAATTAGATCTTCAAATGGCTATAGTCAAAGCCTTAAAAGAAAATGGTGCAAATACTGTGGGAATTCGTTTTGAAGAACTTCCTAGCGAAGTAGTCGAAAGATATATAGGAAAAGGTAGTGAAAAGCCCAAAACCATTGAAGAACTATTATCACAAAATAATCCAGTTGAATTCATTTCTATAGCTTCAGGTAAAGGTGGGGTTGGTAAATCGACAGTTGCTGTCAATCTAGCCGTAGCATTAGCAAGAGAAGGTAAGAAAGTAGGATTAGTAGACGCTGATATATACGGTTTTAGTGTGCCTGATATGATGGGAATAGATGAAAGACCAGGTATAGATGGTAAGGAGATTATACCTGTAGAGAGACATGGAGTAAAAGTTATTTCAATGGCATTTTTTGTTGAAGAAAATGCACCGGTTATTTGGAGAGGTCCAATGCTTGGTAAGATGCTTACGAATTTCTTTACAGAAGTACAGTGGGGAGAACTTGATTACTTACTTCTTGATTTACCACCTGGCACAGGAGATGTAGCTTTAGATGTACATTCAATGTTACCATCAAGTAAGGAAATTATAGTAACTACACCGCATCCAACCGCGGCGTTTGTAGCGGCACGAGCAGGTGCAATGGCTAAACATACAGAACATACAATTCTTGGTGTTATAGAAAATATGAGCTATTTTGAAAGTAAAGAAACAGGTAAAAAAGAGTATGTTTTCGGAAAAGGAGGAGGCAAAAAGCTTTCTGATGAACTTGAGACGCAATTATTTGCTGAACTTCCTTTAGAACAACCTACATGGAATCCCAATGACTTTTCGCCTTCGATATATCAATCGGATGATCGTCTAGGAGAATTGTATACTTTAATCGCAAGAAAAGTTATAGCAAGCACCCAAAAACAATAAAATCGAGAATATCTAAATTGGCGTTTAAATCGTGTGAAAAATATTTTCATACGATTTTTCTATTGCAAATTTTAAGAAATGTGTTAGAATGTTTTCTTGTGAGTGAATAAAAGAACTCATACGAATAAAAAATAATTCAATTTAATTGTTGACTTCAAAACATAAAATTGATATTATATAAAAGTCGCTGAAAAGCGGATGTAAAGCGATTGATAATTTTGTTGAGTTGGTGTAAAAATAACCCTTGCAAAGTTAACGAAAAGCTTTTAAAATTAATTAAGTAATATCAATTAGTTATTGACTTTTCTTAAAACAATATAGTACAATAAAAAAGATTGATTTTACTAAATGAACATTGAAAACTGAATGACAATATGTCAACGTTAATTCCAATAAACAGTAACGAAACGTTACAAACTATTTAGTATTTATGAGCTAATCAAACATCATAATTTTTTATGGAGAGTTTGATCCTGGCTCAGGATGAACGCTGGCGGCGTGCCTAATACATGCAAGTCGAGCGAACAGACGAGGAGCTTGCTCCTCTGACGTTAGCGGCGGACGGGTGAGTAACACGTGGATAACCTACCTATAAGACTGGGATAACTTCGGGAAACCGGAGCTAATACCGGATAATATATTGAACCGCATGGTTCAATAGTGAAAGACGGTTTTGCTGTCACTTATAGATGGATCCGCGCCGCATTAGCTAGTTGGTAAGGTAACGGCTTACCAAGGCGACGATGCGTAGCCGACCTGAGAGGGTGATCGGCCACACTGGAACTGAGACACGGTCCAGACTCCTACGGGAGGCAGCAGTAGGGAATCTTCCGCAATGGGCGAAAGCCTGACGGAGCAACGCCGCGTGAGTGATGAAGGTCTTCGGATCGTAAAACTCTGTTATTAGGGAAGAACAAATGTGTAAGTAACTATGCACGTCTTGACGGTACCTAATCAGAAAGCCACGGCTAACTACGTGCCAGCAGCCGCGGTAATACGTAGGTGGCAAGCGTTATCCGGAATTATTGGGCGTAAAGCGCGCGTAGGCGGTTTTTTAAGTCTGATGTGAAAGCCCACGGCTCAACCGTGGAGGGTCATTGGAAACTGGAAAACTTGAGTGCAGAAGAGGAAAGTGGAATTCCATGTGTAGCGGTGAAATGCGCAGAGATATGGAGGAACACCAGTGGCGAAGGCGACTTTCTGGTCTGTAACTGACGCTGATGTGCGAAAGCGTGGGGATCAAACAGGATTAGATACCCTGGTAGTCCACGCCGTAAACGATGAGTGCTAAGTGTTAGGGGGTTTCCGCCCCTTAGTGCTGCAGCTAACGCATTAAGCACTCCGCCTGGGGAGTACGACCGCAAGGTTGAAACTCAAAGGAATTGACGGGGACCCGCACAAGCGGTGGAGCATGTGGTTTAATTCGAAGCAACGCGAAGAACCTTACCAAATCTTGACATCCTCTGACCCCTCTAGAGATAGAGTTTTCCCCTTCGGGGGACAGAGTGACAGGTGGTGCATGGTTGTCGTCAGCTCGTGTCGTGAGATGTTGGGTTAAGTCCCGCAACGAGCGCAACCCTTAAGCTTAGTTGCCATCATTAAGTTGGGCACTCTAAGTTGACTGCCGGTGACAAACCGGAGGAAGGTGGGGATGACGTCAAATCATCATGCCCCTTATGATTTGGGCTACACACGTGCTACAATGGACAATACAAAAAGCAGCGAAACCGCGAGGTCAAGCAAATCCCATAAAGTTGTTCTCAGTTCGGATTGTAGTCTGCAACTCGACTATATGAAGCTGGAATCGCTAGTAATCGTAGATCAGCATGCTACGGTGAATACGTTCCCGGGTCTTGTACACACCGCCCGTCACACCACGAGAGTTTGTAACACCCGAAGCCGGTGGAGTAACCATTTGGAGCTAGCCGTCGAAGGTGGGACAAATGATTGGGGTGAAGTCGTAACAAGGTAGCCGTATCGGAAGGTGCGGCTGGATCACCTCCTTTCTAAGGATATATTCGGAACATCTTCTACGAAGATGAGGGATAACGTGACATATTGTATTCAGTTTTGAATGTTTATTAACATTCTTTGTACATTGAAAACTAGATAAGTAAGTAAGATTTTACCAAGCAAAACCGAGTGAATAGAGTTTTAAATAAGCTTGAATTCATAAATAATCGCTAGTGTTCGAAAGAACACTCACAAGATTAATAACTAGTTTTAGCTATTTATTTTGAATAACAATTCAAAATATGGTGGAAACATAGATTAAGTTATTAAGGGCGCACGGTGGATGCCTTGGCACTAGAAGCCGATGAAGGACGTTACTAACGACGATATGCTTTGGGTAGCTGTAAGTAAGCGTTGATCCAGAGATTTCCGAATGGGGGAACCCAGCATGAGTTATGTCATGTTATCGACATGTGAATTCATAGCATGTCAGAAGGCAGACCCGGAGAACTGAAACATCTTAGTACCCGGAGGAAGAGAAAGAAAAATCGATTCCCTGAGTAGCGGCGAGCGAAACGGGAATAGCCCAAACCAACAAGCTTGCTTGTTGGGGTTGTAGGACACTCTATACGGAGTTACAAAAGAACATGTTAGACGAATCATCTGGAAAGATGAATCAAAGAAGGTAATAATCCTGTAGTCGAAAACATATTCTCTCTTGAGTGGATCCTGAGTACGACGGAGCACGTGAAATTCCGTCGGAATCTGGGAGGACCATCTCCTAAGGCTAAATACTCTCTAGTGACCGATAGTGAACCAGTACCGTGAGGGAAAGGTGAAAAGTACCCCGGAAGGGGAGTGAAAGAGAACTTGAAACCGTGTGCTTACAAGTAGTCAGAGCCCGTTAATGGGTGATGGCGTGCCTTTTGTAGAATGAACCGGCGAGTTACGATCTGATGCAAGGTTAAGCAGCAAATGTGGAGCCGCAGCGAAAGCGAGTCTGAATAGGGCGTTGAGTATTTGGTCGTAGACCCGAAACCAGGTGATCTACCCTTGGTCAGGTTGAAGTTCAGGTAACACTGAATGGAGGACCGAACCGACTTACGTTGAAAAGTGAGCGGATGAACTGAGGGTAGCGGAGAAATTCCAATCGAACTTGGAGATAGCTGGTTCTCTCCGAAATAGCTTTAGGGCTAGCCTCAAGTGATGATTATTGGAGGTAGAGCACTGTTTGGACGAGGGGCCCCTCTCGGGTTACCGAATTCAGACAAACTCCGAATGCCAATTAATTTAACTTGGGAGTCAGAACATGGGTGATAAGGTCCGTGTTCGAAAGGGAAACAGCCCAGACCACCAGCTAAGGTCCCAAAATATATGTTAAGTGGAAAAGGATGTGGCGTTGCCCAGACAACTAGGATGTTGGCTTAGAAGCAGCCATCATTTAAAGAGTGCGTAATAGCTCACTAGTCGAGTGACACTGCGCCGAAAATGTACCGGGGCTAAACATATTACCGAAGCTGTGGATTGTCCTTTGGACAATGGTAGGAGAGCGTTCTAAGGGCGTCGAAGCATGATCGCAAGGACATGTGGAGCGCTTAGAAGTGAGAATGCCGGTGTGAGTAGCGAAAGACGGGTGAGAATCCCGTCCACCGATTGACTAAGGTTTCCAGAGGAAGGCTCGTCCGCTCTGGGTTAGTCGGGTCCTAAGCTGAGGCCGACAGGCGTAGGCGATGGATAACAGGTTGATATTCCTGTACCACCTAGTATCGTTTTAATCGATGGGGGGACGCAGTAGGATAGGCGAAGCGTGCTGTTGGAGTGCACGTCCAAGCAGTAAGGCTGAGTGTTAGGCAAATCCGGCACTCATAAGGCTGAGCTGTGATGGGGAGAGGAAATTGTTTCCTCGAGTCGTTGATTTCACACTGCCGAGAAAAGCCTCTAGATAGATAACAGGTGCCCGTACCGCAAACCGACACAGGTAGTCAAGATGAGAATTCTAAGGTGAGCGAGCGAACTCTCGTTAAGGAACTCGGCAAAATGACCCCGTAACTTCGGGAGAAGGGGTGCTCTTTAGGGTTCACGCCCAGAAGAGCCGCAGTGAATAGGCCCAAGCGACTGTTTATCAAAAACACAGGTCTCTGCTAAACCGTAAGGTGATGTATAGGGGCTGACGCCTGCCCGGTGCTGGAAGGTTAAGAGGAGTGGTTAGCTTCTGCGAAGCTACGAATCGAAGCCCCAGTAAACGGCGGCCGTAACTATAACGGTCCTAAGGTAGCGAAATTCCTTGTCGGGTAAGTTCCGACCCGCACGAAAGGCGTAACGATTTGGGCACTGTCTCAACGAGAGACTCGGTGAAATCATAGTACCTGTGAAGATGCAGGTTACCCGCGACAGGACGGAAAGACCCCGTGGAGCTTTACTGTAGCCTGATATTGAAATTCGGCACAGCTTGTACAGGATAGGTAGGAGCCTTTGAAACGTGAGCGCTAGCTTACGTGGAGGCGTTGGTGGGATACTACCCTAGCTGTGTTGGCTTTCTAACCCGCACCACTTATCGTGGTGGGAGACAGTGTCAGGCGGGCAGTTTGACTGGGGCGGTCGCCTCCTAAAAGGTAACGGAGGCGCTCAAAGGTTCTCTCAGAATGGTTGGAAATCATTCATAGAGTGTAAAGGCATAAGGGAGCTTGACTGCGAGACCTACAAGTCGAGCAGGGTCGAAAGACGGACTTAGTGATCCGGTGGTTCCGCATGGAAGGGCCATCGCTCAACGGATAAAAGCTACCCCGGGGATAACAGGCTTATCTCCCCCAAGAGTTCACATCGACGGGGAGGTTTGGCACCTCGATGTCGGCTCATCGCATCCTGGGGCTGTAGTCGGTCCCAAGGGTTGGGCTGTTCGCCCATTAAAGCGGTACGCGAGCTGGGTTCAGAACGTCGTGAGACAGTTCGGTCCCTATCCGTCGTGGGCGTAGGAAATTTGAGAGGAGCTGTCCTTAGTACGAGAGGACCGGGATGGACATACCTCTGGTGTACCAGTTGTCGTGCCAACGGCATAGCTGGGTAGCTATGTATGGACGGGATAAGTGCTGAAAGCATCTAAGCATGAAGCCCCCCTCAAGATGAGATTTCCCAACTTCGGTTATAAGATCCCTCGAAGATGACGAGGTTAATAGGTTCGAGGTGGAAGCGTGGTGACACGTGGAGCTGACGAATACTAATCGATCGAAGACTTAATCAATTTTTAAAAAACGTTTTGCGACGCAAAATCTTACTTACTATCTAGTTTTGAATGTATAATCATTCATTTGTCTGGTGACAATGGCAAGGAGGTCACACCTGTTCCCATGCCGAACACAGAAGTTAAGCTCCTTAGCGCCGATGGTAGTCGGACTGACGTTCCGCTAGAGTAGGACGTTGCCAGGCAAAATATTACTATTCCGCAGTAGCTCAGTGGTAGAGCTATCGGCTGTTAACCGATCGGTCGTAGGTTCGAATCCTACCTGCGGAGCCATGGCTCCTTGGTCAAGCGGTTAAGACACCGCCCTTTCACGGCGGTAACACGGGTTCGAGTCCCGTAGGAGTCATTTTATGGAGAATTAGCTCAGCTGGGAGAGCATCTGCCTTACAAGCAGAGGGTCGGCGGTTCGAACCCGTCATTCTCCACCATTTAATTAAATACTGCGGAGGGGTAGCGAAGTGGCTAAACGCGGCGGACTGTAAATCCGCTCCTTCGGGTTCGGCAGTTCGAATCTGCCCCCCTCCACCATTCTTGGGCTATAGCCAAGCGGTAAGGCAACGGACTTTGACTCCGTCATGCGCTGGTTCGAATCCAGCTAGCCCAGCCATTAGAGCCATTAGCTCAGTTGGTAGAGCATCTGACTTTTAATCAGAGGGTCAGAGGTTCGAATCCTCTATGGCTCACTTTCTAGACATCTTCAATCGAAGGTGTCTTTTTTTTATTTGTTGGTATTTTTTACTTTTATTTCTTATTTAAGAATTTTTCTAAAATGTTATTTTGTCGTATGACAGTGTCAATAATGATTGGTATAATAATCAATATGGAAAAGTATTACCCGGAGGAGATGTTATGGATTTTTCCAATTTTTTTCAAAATCTGAGTACTATAAAAATTATTACTAGTTTACTCGATTTACTGATTGTTTGGTATGTGTTGTATCTTCTCATTACAGTTTTTAAAGGTACTAAAGCAATTCAATTATTAAAGGGAATAGTTGTCATTGTTATCGGCCAGCAAATCAGTAAAATTCTTAACTTAACAGCAACATCTAAATTGTTTGATATTGTAATTCAATGGGGTGTTTTAGCACTCATTGTGATATTTCAACCTGAAATAAGAAGAGCCTTAGAACAATTAGGTAGAGGAAGTTTTTTAAAACGATATACGAATACTTATAGTCGCGATGAAGAAAAGTTGATTCAATCTGTGTCTAAAGCTGTTCAATATATGGCTAAGCGACGCATTGGTGCGCTTATTGTTTTTGAAAAAGAGACAGGTTTGCAGGATTATATAGAAACTGGAATACCGATGAATTCAGACATATCTCAAGAGCTACTAACTAATGTATTTATCCCTAATACGCCATTACACGATGGTGCAATGATAATTCAAGGAAGTAAGATTGCCGTTGCTGCAAGTTATTTACCATTATCAGATAGTGTTAAAATATCAAAAAGTTTAGGAACTAGACATAGAGCGGCAGTTGGAATTTCAGAAGTTTCTGATGCTTTTACTGTTGTTGTATCAGAAGAAACTGGTGATATATCAGTCACTTTTGATGGAAAATTAAGAAGAGATATTTCAAAAGATGTTTTTGAAGAATTGCTTGCTGAACATTGGTTTGGTGCACACTTTCAAAAGAAAGGTGTGAATTCATAAATGCTTGAAAGTAAATGGGGATTAAGATTTGTCGCTCTCATATTAGCAGTTTTTTTCTTTTTATCAGTAAATAATGTGTTCGGAAATATTTTTAATACAGATGATTTATCTCAAAAATCATCCAAAACTATTCAAGATGTGCCCGTTGATGTTATCTATAATAGTAAAGACCTACATGTAACTAAAATTCCTGAAAACGTCGATGTTAATTTAACAGGACCACAATCAAAATTAATCAAAATTGAAAACCCTGAAGATTTGAAAGTAGTTGTTGATCTTTCTGGAAAAAAAGCAGGGAAATATCAAAAAAAATATCAAGTTAGAGGCATAGATAGTGGTATCAACTATCAAATTAAACCTGAAGTTGCACACATTAACCTTGAAAATAAAATAACACGAGTTATGCATGTGCAACCAGACATTAGTAGTAACAGTTTAGATCCAAAATATAAAATAAGTAAACAAAGTATTTCACCAGAAACTGTAAAAGTGACTGGTGGAGAGCAACAATTAAAAAATATAGCTTATTTAAAAGCAACCTTTAAAAATTCTAGTAAAGTGAACAAAGACACCAATGATGTTGCAGATGTTAGTGCATTTGATAAACAATTGAATAAATTAAATGTATCAATTAATCCAAATGAAGTTAATTTAAAAGTAACAGTTGAACCATTCAGTAAAATGGTTAAGGTACGTACAAAAACAACGGGTAAGCTTAATGAAAATAAAGAATTAGATAGTGTTAAACTGGAAGATAAAGAAGTAGAAATCTTTGGTAATAGAGATGAATTACAAAATATTAATGAAATTACTGCTGAAGTAGATATTGATGGAATTTCAGAATCTACAGAAAAAACAGTATCATTTAACTTACCTAAAGATGTGACTAAAGTGAATCCAAAGGAAACAAAAGCGTATATAAATGTTAAAAATTGATAGATACAAAAGGAGCGTTTAAAAATGGGAAAATATTTTGGTACTGATGGTGTTCGTGGTGTCGCTAACCAAGAACTCACACCTGAATTGGCTTTTAAACTAGGTAGATACGGAGGATATGTTCTCGCACATAATAAGGGTGAAAAGCATCCTCGAGTTTTAGTAGGAAGAGATACAAGAGTTTCAGGAGAAATGCTAGAATCTGCATTAATTGCTGGTTTAATTTCAATTGGCGCAGAAGTGATGCGCTTAGGTGTTATTTCAACACCGGGTGTGGCTTATTTGACTAAAGAAATGGAAGCAGCATTAGGTGTTATGATTTCTGCGTCACATAATCCGGTTGCTGATAATGGAATTAAATTTTTTGGTTCAGATGGCTTTAAATTGTCAGATGATCAAGAAAATGAAATTGAGCAATTATTAGATCAAACCAATCCTGATTTACCACGACCAGTAGGAGAGGATATTGTACATTATTCAGATTATTTTGAAGGTGCACAAAAGTATCTAAGTTATCTTAAATCAACTGTTGATGTTAATTTTGAGGGTCTTAAAATTGTATTAGATGGTGCAAACGGGTCAACTTCTTCTTTAGCCCCATTCTTGTTTGGCGATTTAGAAGCGGATACTGAGACAATTGGATGTAATCCAGATGGTTATAACATTAATGAACAATGTGGCTCTACTCATCCAGAAAAATTAGCTGAAGCTGTGTTAGAAACTGAAAGTGACTTTGGTTTAGCTTTTGATGGAGATGGCGATCGAATTATTGCGGTAGATGAAAATGGACAAATTGTAGATGGAGATCAAATTATGTTCATTATTGGTCAAGAGATGTATAAAAACCAAGAACTCAATGGAAATATGATAGTTTCGACAGTAATGAGTAACCTTGGTTTCTACAAAGCTCTAGAAAAAGAAGGTATTCAGTCAAACAAAACTAAAGTTGGAGATCGCTATGTTGTCGAGGAAATGAGAAGAGGAAATTATAATCTTGGTGGTGAACAATCCGGTCATATCGTATTAATGGATTACAATACTACTGGTGATGGATTATTAACGGGTGTTCAGTTGGCTTCCGTTATTAAAATGAGTGGTAAAACTCTAAGCGAGTTAGCTTCTCAAATGAAAAAGTACCCACAATCTTTAATTAATGTGAGAGTGACTGACAAATATCGTGTTGAAGAGAATATTCATGTTCAAGAGATAATGACGAAAGTTGAAACAGAGATGAATGGTGAAGGAAGAATTCTTGTTCGTCCTTCTGGAACTGAACCTTTAGTACGTGTAATGGTTGAGGCTGCAACTGACGCGGATGCTGAAAGATATGCTCAAAGTATCGCTGACGTTGTTGAAGACAAAATGGGCTTAGATAAATAATACTTTCATGTTTAAATTCATATATAAAACAGATTTATGATGTTACAGACATAAATCTGTTTTTTTTAACAGAATTTTATCTTTTAAAAAGATTTGAAAAATATATTTTTTTATTTTGAGAATAATTCATCGATGTATCTATTCAGAACTATTACTATTTGTGAAAAATACTGTTAAATCGTTTGCAAATTAATTCGTTGACAGTGTACAATGAATATTAATGGAAAGGAGGAGAGTCTAGGTTATTAATAATTAAAGCGCCTGTGCAAAATACCTAAATAGTTATCAAGTATTAAAAGTTAAAATAGTAGAACTTTTATAGATAACGATTTGGATTTTGTAGACGAGGAGGATAGTGATCGAATCAGATCGGCGGATGCTATCCCGGATGTGGCACATTCGTTAGCTTATTAAGTAAATCATTAAGGTGACTTAGTGGACAAAGTTAATAAGATCGCCAAACTAAATAAATTATTTTGGGAAACTACGGATAGCGTGTATAAAATTCATATAATAGCACGCTTATTTCATGATGTATTCGTTGATAATGATTATGATAGGGGATTATCAAATTTAAGCAGTGATAATTAATCATAATAGCCGTGTTATCCCATTTGTTGGAGGATATTATATGTGTGGAATTGTTGGTTATATTGGCTACGATAATGCCAAAGAATTACTATTAAAAGGGTTAGAAAAATTAGAATATCGTGGTTATGACTCAGCAGGTATTGCTGTAGTTAATGATGATGGTACAAAACTTTTTAAAGAAAAAGGAAGAATTGCTGAATTACGTAAAGTTGCAGATAATAGTGATGAGGATGGTACGTTAGGAATTGGTCATACACGTTGGGCGACACATGGTGTTCCAAATTATGAAAATTCACATCCACACCAGTCAACATCTGGACGTTTTACATTAGTTCATAATGGTGTAATTGAAAATTATGAAGAATTAAAAGCTGAATATTTATCTGATGTCACTTTTTCATCAGAAACTGATACGGAAGTTATTGTACAATTAGTAGATTATTTTTCTAGACAAGGATTAGCTACAGAAGATGCATTTACAAAAGTAGTTAAATTATTACATGGGTCATATGCTTTAGGATTATTAGATGATAATGATAAAGATACTATTTATGTGGCTAAAAACAAGTCTCCGCTTTTAGTAGGTGTAGGTGAAGGTTTCAATGTTATTGCTTCTGATGCTCTAGCAATGTTACAAACTACAAACCAATACAAAGAGATACATGACCATGAAATAGTTATTGTTAAGCGAGACACAGTAGAAATTAAAGATCTTGAGGGGCACATTCAACAACGTGATACGTATACGGCAGAAATAGATGCTGCTGATGCAGAAAAAGGCGTATATGATCATTACATGTTAAAAGAAATTCATGAACAGCCTGCAGTGATGCGTCGCATTATTCAAGAATATCAAGATGAAAAAGGTAATTTAAAAATCGATTCAGAGATTATTAATGATGTAGCAGATGCTGATCGTATTTACATCGTTGCAGCTGGTACTAGTTATCATGCTGGATTGGTTGGTAAAGAATTTATTGAAAAATGGGCAGGTGTACCTACTGAGGTTCATGTAGCTTCTGAATTTGTATATAATATGCCACTTCTTTCTGAAAAACCACTATTTATTTATATTTCACAATCTGGTGAAACAGCTGATAGTCGTGCTGTATTAGTTGAAACAAATAAGTTAGGTCACAAATCATTAACAATTACTAATGTTGCTGGTTCAACATTATCACGTGAAGCGGATCATACATTACTTTTACATGCTGGACCTGAGATTGCAGTCGCATCTACAAAAGCATATACAGCGCAAATTGCTGTTTTATCTATCTTATCTCAAATTGTTGCTAAAAATCATGGTCGTGAAACCGATGTTGATTTATTAAGAGAACTAGCTAAGGTTACTACAGCTATTGAAACAATTGTTGACGATGCACCTAAGATGGAGCAAATTGCAACGGATTTCTTAAAAACTACTCGTAATGCATTCTTTATTGGACGAACAATTGATTATAATGTTAGTTTAGAAGGTGCATTAAAATTAAAAGAAATTTCTTATATTCAAGCTGAAGGATTTGCAGGTGGGGAATTAAAGCACGGAACAATCGCTTTGATTGAAGATGGCACACCTGTTATAGGTTTAGCTACACAAGAAAACGTTAATCTATCAATTCGTGGAAATATGAAAGAAGTAGTAGCACGTGGTGCATATCCTTGTATGATTTCAATGGAAGGTTTGAATAAAGAAGGAGACACATACGTGATTCCACAAGTACATGAATTATTAACTCCTTTAGTATCTGTAGTGACAATGCAATTAATCTCATATTATGCTGCGTTACAACGAGATTTAGATGTTGACAAACCTCGTAACTTAGCCAAATCGGTTACAGTAGAGTAAAATGTTTATAATTTAGAGTAGCCTAAATGGCTACTCTTTATTTTTGAATTAATTTTAGATTTATCCTTCAATTAATTTTAACGAAGCGGTTTAATGCCGTTGTTAAATGACTTTAATGAGTACCCTAAATTAACTAGTATTGGATAAACCTACAACTGGAATGGATTTTATATAAAGAGACAACTATTTAAAACATTTGGTAAGCATATTTTAAATGATTCACAACTTTCTGTCATACTTGTAACACATATAATAGAAGAAATGCTGTTATTTTTGAAAAAGATTTACTTAAAGACTTTTAAATATTTAACAAGGTTAATATTTAAGATGTTATGAGATCTTTATCGGATGACAATTTTTTTGATAGGGATGTCATTGTAAATAAGAGAAGACAACGTTATAGTATGTTCAAAGTGTAATCAAAGCCGTTGCACTTTAGTATGATAAGTGACACAATTTAAGTGTATAAGTTAGAGTCTTGAATGGAGGATAATATGAAAAATATAAAAGCAATTTTTTTAGATATGGATGGAACGATTTTACATGAAAATAATAAAGCCTCGGAATATACTAAACAAGTGATTAATGAATTGAGAGAGCAAAATTATAAAGTTTTCCTTGCTACTGGGAGATCTTATTCAGAAATCAGTCAGCTTGTTCCTGATGGATTCACTGTAGATGGTATTATCAGTTCGAATGGAACTTCAGGTGAAATTCATGGAGATAATTTGTTTAGACATAGTTTAACTTTAGAACGAGTACAGAAAATTGTGGAATTGGCTAAAAAACAACATATTTATTATGAAGTTTTTCCTTTTGAAAGTAATCGTATATCTCTTAAAGAAGATGAAGATTGGATGAAAGAAATGATTTCCACTATAGAGCCACCTGACGCTGTAAGTCAAAGTGAGTGGTCATCGCGAAGAGAGGCAATTAAAGGAAAAATAGATTGGCGAGATACCTTACCTGATGCACACTTTTCTAAAATATATTTATTTAGTCCCAACTTAGATAAAATAACTGATTTTCGCAACCAGCTTGTTGAAAACCAATCAAATTTAGGTATTACCGTATCTAATTCTTCGCGTTATAATGCTGAAACGATGCCATATCATACAGATAAGGGTACAGGTATCAAGGAAATGATTGATCACTATGGTATTAAGCAAGAAGAAACTTTAGTTATTGGTGATAGTGATAATGATAGAGCTATGTTTAATTTTGGCCATCACACTGTTGCAATGAAAAATGCAAGACAAGAAATTAAAAATCTTACAGATGATATTACCGAATACACGAACGAAGAAGATGGTGCAGCACATTACTTAAAAAGTCATTTATTAGATAACTAGTTTTCAGGTCAGTATCTTGTTGTTAAACGGTCGATCACGATAGTTTATATCAGTAAACATAGGCAAATGGACACTTTCATGATTAAATATGAGAGTGTCCATTTGCCTATTTAAATTATATATTTATCAACTGGTTCATTATGCTTATTTAAATTATATGCATGAGCATTAATAAAATATTTAAAGAGGATTTTCACAAAAATGCAATTACAATATAAAAAGCCCAACATGAAAGACTAATAAAATTTCATGTTGGGCAAAATACTTTAAATTTAAATTAATAAAGTAATCTAAGGACAATCAACTATTTCTTATCAAATAGATTTTTAGATTGTTCTGTAACATTTTCTTTATTTTCATTTACTTTTTCTTTGATGGAATCATATATGTTATTTTCTTGACTATCAGTTTTGTCTTGTTGTATATGTGTTTGTTGATCTTTCATTTTATCTGCTTCTGTATCTTTGGAGTTGGAAGCATTTAATTTAGTATCTACTTTGTCGTTTACATTACCTTTGTTAATATCTTTATTTTTATGACGTCTTTTGCTTTTGACTGGTTTGTCACCACGTCTAACGAAATAATTAATAATTCCAAAAATCAAAATGTAATAAAGACATAGGCGTAATACTATAGATACGATTCTAGCTATTATAATAATAGTTTGAGCCACCGTTTGAGACATACTGCTTGTTAAGTATTGTACACCGAATAATAGCGGTTTGTTAATAATACTTGCAAGTAAACTAATAAGTAATACGCCAATGAAAAATTTAAACCAAGTTTTCTTACCGTTTTTAATACCTTTAAATCCTTCTTTTAAATTACTCATTACTTTACGAGATGAATCTTCTGTATAAGCGGTAGTATAATTAATAATGAATATAATTACAAACCAATAGAAAATTGATGAGATGAAACCTGTTATGAGTAACAACACAATTTGTATTGTAATTAAAATTCCCATTGGATTGTCGTAGCCGCTTATTGATTGTTGTAAGCCGATTAATATTGGGCTAAGAGCTAAACTATATAATTTATTTAATAGCACTAGAATAAGTACGATTACAATGAATAAAACTAAAGTTATTAAAGCTAAAATTACTGATTTAGCATATTTGCCTTTTTTAAAAGCAAAAAATAAATCACTAAAAAGAACTTTCTCTTTATTAATAGCTTTTTGAATTGCATATACTGTACCAGTTATCAATGGGTAACCTACAAAAATAAATAATAAAGCTAAAATGAGTAAAATAAAAATAATAGATATTATAGGTTTTGTAGTAGATTCACCGAGTTGAGCTAACATTGGTAACCTTTGAGCTCTTAATATAACTAATGAGAATGCAATATTAGAAGTAATATAGCAAATGACAAAAGTTATTAATGAGAGTAGTATTAACTTTAGATTATGTGGTTTTGCTTTTTGAAATCCGGATTTATAATAATTAAACAAATTTTAAGCACTCCTTTTTTTTCATATAAATACAATATCAAAATTCTAATAAATTTTAAATTAATATCTAACATAATAGAGCACAAAATGTTAGAATATGCTAATAAGATAACATTGAAGGGAGATAATATCATGAAATTTGCTGTTATCACTGATATTCATGGAAACTTTGATGCGCTTCAAACTGTTTTAGATGATATTGATAGTAGAGATGATATCGAAAAAATTTATAACCTAGGTGATAACATAGGGATTGGACATGAGACAAATAAAGTACTGGATACTATATTTGACCGGGATGATATGGAAATGATTGCAGGTAATCATGATGAAGCTATTATGTCACTCGTCAATGGAACACCTTATCCTGAAGATTTAAAAGGGAAATTTTATGAGCATCATCAATGGATAGAAGGACATTTAGATGAGTCCTATTACGATGAAATTAATCAATTGCCTAGATATATTGAAATGACCATAAAAGGGAAAAAGATTTTATTTATTCATTATGAAATTGAAAATGATAAAATGTCAGCTCCTATTGATGAACAACCTTTTGCACCTATTACAAAAGATGACGAACAAGCTATTTCTGAATTATTTAAAGACAAAGAAGCCGATTTAATTTTATTTGGACATAACCATAGGTTGCATATGTTTGATGATAAATCAACAGTATATTTTAATCCTGGATCAGTAGGTTTGAACAATGGTTCAAACACCGTATATGGTATTATTACCGTTAATGAAAAAGGAATTTCAGTAGAGAGAGTGAAATTAGCGTACAATAATGAAGAATTTTTAGCAGGATTTGAAGAAAAGCAAGTACCAGCTAGAGAATTTATATTTAAGAATTTCATTTAAAGTAAGATGTTTATATGTGAAAAAGTAAATATTGAGATAGATTCATCTGAAATTTATAAAACCTATTGAAAATTTTTAGAGCGTGGGAACATAACTGATGTCCCACGCTCTTAATATATAGAATGATTGAAATGGGGTTCTACTCACAAAAACTCTCTTTTAAATTAAGATAAGATTTTTAGGTTGAGTCTTTGAATGAAATAGAACCTTCAATCTACATCTTTATTTATATTTAAAAAGTATCGATAGAAATAAACTCACTAATGAGAGTGTTCATGTATACCTGAGCACAATGTTGATTCATCGTGTTTGTGTTCTGGTGTTTCAAGTTGTATTGTCATATGCTGAATATTTAATTGCAATAGGTCACTTTCGATTGACTTTAACATTGTTTCACACGTTTGAACTGATAAATATTCTGGTACAACTGCATGACAACTTAATGCATTCATATCATTTGAAATGGTCCATACATGACAATCATGTACATTTTGAATTCTTTCATCTTTACTAATTGCTTTAATTACAGCATTTAAATCTATATCATTAGGCGTTCCTTCCATCAATATGTTAAGGGATGATTTAGAAATGCCGTAAGCACTTTTTAAAATAATTAACGAAACTAAAATACTAGCTATAGGATCCGCTATTGTAAAATTAAAGCCCCAAATTAAAAGAGAAGCAACGATTGCGCCAACAGAGCCGAACAAGTCTCCAAGTACATGTAAAAATGCGCCTCTCATATTAAGGTTGTGAGAGGTATCTCCTCCTTTAAACATAAGTATCGCTACAATGATATTTACCATAAGACCAATCACACTAATGATGAACATTTCCTTCGATTGAACCTCAGGAGGTTCTAAAAATCTTCGTATCGCTTCGATTATTATAATAATACTGATGATAAATAGGGTAACTCCATTGAAAAGTGCTGCTAAAATCTCAAAACGCTTGTAACCATATGTTTTACTTTTTGTAGCATGCTTTTCAGCATATATAAAAGCTATAAGAGCTACTCCTAAGGATATAGCGTCACTTAGCATGTGAAAACCATCAGACAATAATGCTAGACTATTTGCTAAAAACCCACCTATAATTTCTACAAGCATGAAGAGACTAATGATAATGAAAGAAAACATGAGTACCTTTTTATTATCTGTATGAACGTGTCCGTGTGCATGAGAATGATGATGTTGATGATTATGATTTGTCATTAGAAATTCCACCTTCACTAGGATGTTTGGCGTGGTGAATGGCTTGTTTAAGTAAAGTTGAAACGTGTATATCATCTATAGAATAAATCATTGATTGCCCTTGTCTTTTAGATTTAACAAGATGAGTGCTTTTAAGTAGTTTCAATTGATGTGATACATTTGATTGAGTCATATTTAAAGAATGTGAAATATGTCCAACACTTGCTTCACCGTTTTCAAGAAACTCCATTATTCTCACACGATTAAAATCACTTAAAGCTTTGAAAATATGAGTGACTTTAATCAATGTATCCTGATTGCTTTCAACGTTAATATGATATCCACTCATTGAAAATTCACACTCCAACATATGAATATTTGTTCATATATTAATATAATGAGAAGATTGAAATATGTCAATAATACACTAACGTTTAATATTCTCTTGAAGTGGTAAATACTAAGTACGATTTTTTGAAGGAGGACGTTTGAAATGAGTATTTTAGTTATTGGAGCAAATGGAGGCGTAGGTTCTAAACTAGTAAGTCAATTAAATGAAGAACACGTTGATTTTACAGCTGGTGTACGTAAGGAAGATCAAGTTAAAGAATTAGAAAATAAAGGGATTAAAGCTACATTAATAGATGTAGAAAAAAATAGTATTAATGATTTAAAAAATATCTTTACAGATTATGATAAAGTTATCTTTTCAGTTGGATCTGGTGGAAGCACTGGAGCGGATAAAACAATCATTGTTGATTTAGATGGTGCTGTAAAAACAATTAAAGCTAGTAAAGAAGCGGGTATCAAACATTATGTTATGGTATCAACATACGATTCTAGACGTGAAGCATTCGATGCGAGTGGAGATTTAAAACCGTATACAATTGCAAAGCATTATGCTGATGATTACTTAAGAACATCAGATCTTAATTATACAATTGTACATCCAGGTTCACTTACAGATGATGCTGGAACTGGAAAAATAGAAGCTGATTTATATTTCGACAAAGCAGGATCAATTCCACGTGAAGATGTTGCTACAGTTTTAAAAGAAGTAGTAACTTCTGATGGTTTTAATAATCAAGAATTCCAAATTTTAAGTGGCAATCATGGTGTTAAAGATGCATTGAAAAACTATGAATCTTAAAATTTAAAATTAAGTACGTATTAAAAATTATTTGTCTTTTATAATACAACTTGATACAAAGTTCGTTCCTATTATCGTTAGAATTGTTGTAATTTGTTTTTAAATACTTCAATTTCTAATCAGTATTTGAGGGGGCAAGATAAGGAAATCAAAAGTCTTATCTTGTTCCCTTTTTATATTCAAAGTTAAATATTTTAATGAGTATAATTATACTAAATTTTCTACTTTTAAATGAACTTGAAAAGAGTGTAATGCTTGATTCTATTGAATCCAATTTAAAGCATTGTTATTTTAAAGGATCATTTTCAGAAAATAATGGTATAGTAATCAATAAAACGCTTTATTAGATTAGTAAAAATGATGCTATTCAATTTATTAGGCAGTTGATATAATATGTAAGAATCCTACGTCAAATGGACACAGGATAGAAAGTTTATAAAATGATAGTATATTCATATAGTAGTTTGTGAAATAATCATATATGCTACACTCAATACGAGTGAGAAAGATAGTTAGCTTCAAATACATATCTTAAAAGAAGGGCTATGTTGTATCAAAAGTAGTTTTATTATTTAACATTGTGTGATATTCAAGCATAGATAATGATTTAAGTTTAAGCTTTTAATAATGGAGGTGTGAACATGCCGTTATTTTTAAAACCCATTTTTCTGGATAAAGTATGGGGCAGTGATAATCTTCGTCAATTTGGGTATCAACTACCTAATAATCACATAGGTGAATGTTGGGGAATTTCAGCACATCCACACGGAAAAAGTGTGATTGAAAATGGTATATTTGCTGGTCAAACATTGGATCAAGTATGGAACAATCATAGAGAAATATTTGGAGATTTTCCAAGTAAAGATTTTCCATTAATGGCTAAAATTGTAGATGCTGCTGCGCCATTGTCTATTCATGTACATCCCGACGATTCTTATGCATATGAACACGAAGAAGGTCAATATGGAAAATCTGAATGTTGGTACATCATTGAAGCTGATGAAGGTGCAAAGATTACTATAGGTACGTATGCGAAATCTCGTGATGAATTTGAAGAGCAATTGGAGCAAGGTACATTTGAAAATTATTTGAGAACAATACAAGTGCAACCAGGTGATTTTTACTTTATACCAGCTGGAACGATACATTCTATAGGTGCAGGCATTATGGCGTATGAAGTCATGCAATCATCAGATATTTCATACAGAATTTATGATTATCATAGAAAAACTGATAATAGCGAGGAACGTGAATTAAATATAGATAAGGCATTAGATGTTATTAATTATTCAAATGAACTACCTAATATCACTCCTCAAAATGAAGTGATAGAAAATCACAATTGTACACATATTGTATCTAGTGATTTTTTTACTATGGTTAAGTGGGATATTTCTGGAACTCTAAATTATATGAAGCCTAGAGAATTTTGTCTTGTTTCTGTTTTAGATGGACAAGGTAAACTTATTGTAGATGGTGATATATATGAAATATCTAAAGGTTCAAACTTTGTGTTAACTTCCGAAGATTTAGATAGTGTTTTCGAAGGAGATTTTAAACTAATCATTAGTTACATTTAATATATATTAAAAATATACCAATTTAAGTATAGGTGATATAAGGAGAGAGGCTTTGTGAAGCAATTTATATATATTTCTCTAGTTTGTGGCATTATTTCCGGAGCAGGGATATTTTTACAATTACCACATTATCCATCTATGATGATTCCAAGATTTGTGGCGATTCTTGGAATAATTAGCGCTGCAATCACAATAAGAGATAAGGAAATAAGTGGTATGCTTAAACTTGGTGGGATAATGATTAATATAATGCCGTTACTTGGGAGTGTCATTGCTAAATAAAAGATGATGATATGCAAGTGTCTAACGATGATACTTGCATTTTTAATTTTTAAAATCAACTTTTAATGATAAGTGTTGTTTAGAATAGTGGATGATATTATGATAAAATAAATGAAAATATTTAATAATAATGATGATCACATTAAAGTGATTACTGATGAAACCCATGGTTGTTTAAAGTGAATGATATGAAAATAGAACATAAATTAATTTTAAGATAAGGAGCATTATAATGACTGAGGAAATTAACTATTTTTGGCTTAATTGTGGTTACAATAGATGGAATCATAATGAACCATTAGTGGGACAGACAGCGTTATTTGAATCTGGCGCACATTTTAATCCTACACAAGGATATAGAGCATTTAAAAAAGCTAAAGCTGGAGATCAAGTGATTTTCTATCAAGTACAAACAGATTCTGGACTTTTAGGTATAGGTGAAATTATAAGTGTGCAATCCGGTGCTCAAAATAAAATAAGAGTAGAATTTAAATTTAAAGAAACGCTAAAACCACTTACAACGGATTATCTTAAAAGAAGTGAAACACTCGATTTTCGTATGAGTAACATGAGGGAAACACTTTTCAACCAAATCAGAGAGTCAGAATTTGAGTTAATAGTTAGTTTAGGTAAAGGAAAATCGAAAATTCCTCGATATTTTTTATTAGCAGAAACAGAAGCGTTTGAACCTGGTAAAAACTATACTATATTTACTCATACATTTAATGGAATCAAAAGGAATGGTTATCATTTTTACACTCAACTAGAGGTGGGTGATAACATTATTATATATAATAAATATCAAAACCAATCGGTTATCGGTATTGGCGAAGTATCAAAGCATATACATGAGAAACCACCTATACCAGGTCGAACGAATAGTACAGCTATTGAAATTTTTTATGAGAAAGATATCAAGCCCATTTCATTAGGTCATTTAAATAAACATCCTAAATTGAAGAATCTGTACTTTTTACAAGAAAATGCGAAACAGTCAATAGCAAGTATGTCACAAGCTCAATACGATGCCATTTTGGACATGAGTATGAATAATGGTATTAAACATCCTTTTGAAACAGTAAAAAAAGCAGAACTATCAACTCAAAATGCTGAAGATGATAGTTTAAAACCTTTTGTATTATTAGTTGTTGAACAAAAAGGAGAAGGCTTAAAGGCAGCTGAAGAATTACTCCAAAAAACAAATGCAAACCCTGTGATTACTAGCGGACATCCAGATTTTACTGAAGATATGCTTTATGGTAAATATTTACCTAATGAGTCAGGAGCGCTATATTATCGTGAAGGATTCATCACACATCTAATGCCTAAGAAAGATAAAAGTTATTTAGTCATTGATAACTTCAATCGCATCGATGTAGATATTTTCCAAACATATATTAATGTACTTGAAGGCTATGAAGTGACATTACCGAGATATAATAAAGATGGAAGCATGATTAAGTGGTCAAAAAATAAAGATTCTTTTTATCATTTTAATCCTAATTGGCATATTGTTGGTATTACATATGACTCTATAGAAAAAATTAAGCAAAAATATTCGTCACAGTTTTTAAAATATACGCGTATCGTCAAAGTGAATCATGACTAATCGTGTTATCAGTCGTATGAAGAACACATAACTGATTCATTTTATAGAGTAGGTTATAACTATATATTTCCTAGTGATTTAAACCTTGTTAAGTTAGAATGATGTTAACTTAATAAGGTTTATTTATTATACCTAAATGGGAATATAAATAATTAAGCAATGAAAAAGGAGTGTATACACATGCCAATAATTTATTATGATGGAAATTGTGTTTATTGTTATAACTATGCAATTTGGTTAATTCAAAACGGACTTTCACATAAATATGAGTTTGCAACAATTAAAGGTCAAATAGGTAAACAATTTTTTGAAAATTATCCTGATGCTCAAAATAAGAATAGTGTTATTCTTCAAAAAGGAAATCATTTAGAATTTGAATCACAGGCTGTTGCAACATTGATATCGTCACTACCTAATCACTCTAAATTTCTTGGAATAGGATTAAGATTAATTCCTAAACCACTAAGAGATTTAGGATATCGATTATTTGCAAATAATCGAGATAAAATGTGGAAAACACATTGGCACAAGCCAACTGATTATGAAAAATCATTTTTTCTTGATGATAATGAAAAAATCAAACTAACCTAATTGATAAAATATAATTTAATTGATAATAAAAGAAGATGAACAAGCTCAAAATTAAGATCATTTAGGCAGATGTTTTGAGAAATTAAAGTATTATTTATTTTGTCTCTTAGTGTTATTTTACTTTACAAATTAGAATTATTATAATATAATAACCATTGTAAAAATGAGGTTCGAAGGAGTGTTTGATATGAGTCAACAACAAGATGTAGTCAAAGAATTAAATCAACAAGTCGCAAACTGGACGGTAGCTTATACAAAGTTGCATAATTTCCATTGGTACGTTAAAGGTCCTAATTTCTTTTCTTTACACACAAAATTCGAAGAATTATACAATGAAGCTAGTCAATATGTTGATGATTTAGCAGAAAGAATTTTGGCAATAGGTGGTAATCCAATTGGAACACTTTCCGAGTGTTTAGATAAATCAATAGTAAATGAAGCAGGAAAACATTATTCAGCTGAAGAAATGGTAGAAGAATTGTCTAAAGATTTTTCTAAAATCTCTAAACAATTAGAACAAGCAATTGAAGTGGCGGGAAGTGCTAGTGATGACGTTTCAGAAGATATGTTTATCGGCATGCAAACTTCAGTTGATAAGCATAATTGGATGTTACAATCTTATTTAGGTCATTAATTTTTAATAACTTACATTTTAATTTTAAATTGACGATCTCAAATATTTTAAGTGTAGCTATTAGAAAAGAGTGGGACGACAAACGCATTTAGTGTTTGTCATCCCACTCTATTTTTATATTTTCTATTCAGCTATTTCGAGCGCTATTTCCATCATTTGAGTAAATGATGTTTGTCTCTCTTCTGCACTAGTGGCTTCATCTCTTAGAATATGATCACTTACTGTAAAAATACCTAAAGCCTTTTTATTTGCATGGATGGCATTTAAATATAGACCTGCAGATTCCATTTCGATACCTAAGATACCCATCTTTTTCCATGAATCATTAAAAGTTGAATCAGCATTATAAAATGTATCAGATGACAAAACGTTACCTACATGTGATATGGCACCAATTTCATCAGCAGCTTTCTTAGCTTTAGCTACTAGATTAAAATCAGCAATAGGCGCAAAGTGACCCGGTATATTAAATTGATCAACATAATTTGAGTTTGTGGAAGCGGCTTGTGCAATAATCACATCATATAAATTGACATCTTCTTGAAGAGCGCCACATGAACCTACGCGAATGATTGTATCCACATCAAAGAAATGGTAAAGTTCATAAGAATAAATACCAATACTTGGAATTCCCATCCCAGAGCCCATCACAGAAACTTCTTTGCCTTTATAAGTTCCTGTGTAACCAAACATATTACGTACTGTATTGAATTGTTCAACATTTTCTAAAAAATTTTCAGCAATATATTGAGCACGTAATGGATCGCCTGGCATTAATACAGTTTTAGCTATTTTAACTCCATTTGGGTTAATGTGAGGTGTACTTTCTGTCATAATATATCTTCTCCTTAATAGTCAGTTCGCAATATCATTATAACCGTTATATTACCATTTTAAGATAACATTTGTTTATCTTTTTTGCGAATTTTTGTACTATATAATTGAAGGTAAATATGTTTTGTTTTTTAACGATATATTAAAGTTATATGAAGATTTATTATTTGGAGATAGTAATAAACTAAAAAACATGGAGGAAAAATGATGAATAAAGCAAAATTGATAGACCATACATTATTAAAACCTGATTCAACAAAGGAACAAATAGATACTATTATAAATGAAGCAAAAGCATATCAGTTTAAGTCTGTATGTGTGAACCCTACACATGTACAATATGCATCTGAACAACTTAAAGGAACAGACGTTTTAGTGTGTACTGTTATTGGATTTCCACTAGGTGCAACAACTACAGCGGTTAAATCTTATGAAACAAAAGATGCGATTAACAATGGTGCCCAAGAGATTGATATGGTGATAAATATTGGAGCACTTAAGGATGGCCGTTTTGATGAAGTGCAAAATGATATCGAAGCCGTCGTTCAAGCAGCCAATGGTAAAACAGTTAAGGTAATTATTGAGACTGTTTTATTAACTGAGAAAGAGAAGATTAAAGCATGTCAATTATCTGAAGCGGCAGGTGCACATTTTGTTAAAACATCCACAGGTTTTGCTGGTGGGGGTGCAACAGTTGAAGATGTAAAATTAATGAAAGATACTGTTGGTGATCGTTTAGAAGTAAAAGCGTCAGGCGGCGTGAGAAATCTAGAAGATTTTAATAATATGATTGAAGCGGGTGCTACACGTATTGGTGCTAGTGCCGGTGTGCAAATTATTCAAGGACTTGAATCAAATACTGATTACTAATACTAAATTTATGTCTAAAGGAATGATGAATAATGAGAATGATTGACATCATAGAAAAGAAACGAGACGGTAAGTCATTAACAAAAGAAGAAATAGAATTTTTTGTAAACGGATACACTCATGAGGAGGTTCCAGATTACCAAGCTTCAAGTTTAGCTATGGCGATATTCTTTCAAGATATGAATGATGAAGAAAGAGCGGCATTGACAATGTCAATGGTTAACTCAGGAGAGAAGATCGACTTAAGCGATATCAATGGTATTAAGGTAGACAAGCATTCTACAGGGGGCGTCGGTGATACAACGACACTCGTTCTTGCCCCATTAGTAGCGGCAGTAGGTGTTCCAGTTGCAAAGATGAGTGGTCGTGGTCTAGGACATACGGGGGGGACGATAGATAAATTAGAATCAGTTAAGGGATTTAATGTTGAAATCAGTGAAAAAGATTTTATAAAACTTGTAAATGATAACCAAGTAGCAGTAATAGGCCAATCAGGCAATCTCACACCAGCTGATAAAAAATTATATGCACTACGGGATGTAACAGGGACAGTTAATTCTATTCCTCTAATCGCTTCGTCCATAATGAGTAAGAAAATTGCTGCTGGCGCAGATGCAATTGTTCTAGATGTCAAAACTGGCAGTGGTGCGTTTATGAAGACGCTAGATGATGCCGAAGCGCTTGCGCATGCGATGGTAAGAATTGGTAATAATGTAGGTCGTAATACGATGGCTATTATTTCAGATATGAGTCAACCTTTAGGAAATGCAATTGGTAATGCGCTCGAATTAAAAGAAGCTATCTCAACATTAAAAGGAAATGGGCCGAAAGACCTAACAGAGCTTGTGTTAACACTTGGTTCTCAAATGGTTGTCTTAGCTGAACAAGCAACATCTTTAGATGAAGCGCGTCAGATGCTAATCGATGCTATAAAAACAGGCAAAGCTTTAAACAAATTCAAAACATTTCTATCGAATCAAGGAGGAGATGACTCTATTGTGGATTCTCCTGAAAAGTTACCTAGCGCGAAATATCAAGTTGAATTTAAAGCTAAAAAAGATGGTTATATAACTGAAATAATAGCTAATGAGATAGGCGTTGCTTCAATGATGTTAGGCGCTGGTCGTCAAACAAAAGAAGACGTTATTGATTTAGGTGTAGGTATCGTGTTAAATAAAAAAGTAGGAGAACATGTTGAGAAAGGTGAAAATATTTTAACTATTCATACCAACACCAAAGAGATCGATGATATTTTATATAAACTAGACAATAGTATTACTATTGAGAGTAAGGGCGAAGCTCCAACCTTAATTCATAAAATAATAACCGAGTAGGAGATGTAAATGATGACTACACCGTTCAAAAGAATTCATCTAATAGTTATGGACTCAGTAGGTATAGGCGAAGGTCCTGATGCAGCGGCATTCAATGACGAAGGATCACACACTTTAAAGCATACTTTAGAAGGATTTAAGCAAAAGTTACCACATCTAGAACAACTTGGATTAGGAAATATTGCACCGCTTCCTGTTGTTTCAAAAGTAACGCATCCGGGTGCATTTTATACCAAACTAAGTGAAGCTTCAGTAGGCAAGGATACAATGACAGGACATTGGGAAATTATGGGGTTAAATATTATGCAACCATTTAAGGTTTATCCAAATGGTTTCCCAGCAGAGCTTGTTAAAGAGATTGAATCAATGACTGGACGCAAGGTTGTAGCAAATAGACCTGCTTCAGGAACTCAGATTATTGACGAGTGGGGCGAACATCAAATGAAAACTGGAGATTTAATAGTTTATACTAGTGCTGATCCAGTCTTACAAATTGCTGCACATGAAGACGTGATTCCACTTGAAGAACTTTACGAGATTTGTGAAAAAGTTCGTGAACTAACAAAAGATCCTAAATATTTAATAGGGAGAATCATTGCTCGACCATATGTTGGTGAACCTGGTAACTTCACTAGAACTTCTAATCGACATGATTACGCGTTAAAACCATTTGGACGAACAGTGATGAATAGCCTTAAAGATAGTGGTTATGATGTAATCGCGATTGGTAAAATTAACGATATTTATGACGGTGAAGGCGTGACAGAAGCTATACGTACTAAAAATAATATGGACGGTATGGATCAATTGATTGAAGTTGTAAAAAAAGATTTTGAAGGTATCAGTTTCCTTAATTTAGTTGATTTTGATGCATTGTATGGCCATCGTCGTGATAAAGAAGGGTATGCTCAAGCAATTAAAGATTTTGATCTTCGTTTACCTGAATTAATGAATCATTTAAGAGAAGATGATTTAGTTATTATTACAGCTGATCATGGTAATGATCCAATTGCTAAAGGTACAGATCATACACGTGAATACATTCCACTTTTAATGTTTAGTCCGAAAATTAAAGATTATCATGAACTTTCACAAGACACGACATTTAGCTCTATCGGTGTTACAATAGCAGATAACTTCAACGTAGAATTACCTAAATATGGAAAAAGTTATTTAAAAGAAATGGGGGTTGAGCATCAATGAAAGTTTTAAGATTCTTATTAGGACTAGCATTTGGAACAGCTGGTGTTTTACATTTTACTAGAGAGAGACAATTTAGAAATATTGTTCCAGATTATTTACCTTTACAAAAAACTGCTGTATTGGTAACAGGTGTTATAGAAATCTTTTTTGGTATCATGTTGCTTATTAAAAGACCAGCATCATGGTTGAAAAAGGGTATTAATTTATTCTTGTTAGCAGTGTTCCCAGCAAATATTTATATGGCTCGTAAAGGATTGCCATTAGGTGACAAAGAACTACCTAAATGGGCACTTTATTCGAGATTACCATTGCAATTTGTGCTTATTAAAGCCATTAAAAAATTATAATTTTTACAGAAAATAAGACCTTCTAAAATGCTAACTAGTTAGTATTTTAGAAGGCTTTTTTATAAAAAAGAGAAACATCGAAGGGAAGATTCATTCGACATTTCTCCATAATGATATTAATTAAGCTTTTATGCTTAGTTGTATTGTTAATTATTTACCTTCTCCGTAGATGTCATTCCATTGCTCTCTTTTATCTAAAAATGCTTGAGCAATTGTTTTAGCACCTTCTAAAGAATGACTTGCAGCCCAACCACATTGAACCTCATTACAAGCTGGGACTTCGCTAGCATTTAACACATCATGCAATGTTTGATCGATAATATTTAATACGTCATCGTAGTCGTCATGATTAATAAATGAAACATAGAATCCAGTTTGACAACCCATAGGACTTAAATCTACTACTTTATCAGTATGATTTCTAATGTTTTCTGCCATTAAATGCTCTAAGGAATGTAGACCAGGCATATCCATATGTTCCTTATTGGGCTGTTTGAAACGAATGTCATATTTGTGTATGACATCACCATTAAGACCTTCCATAGTCCCGGCTAGACGAATAAAAGGTGCAACAACCTTAGTATGGTCTAAATTAAAGCTTTCTACATTCATTTTAGTCATGCATTTATCCTCCTTATTGCTCTACAGCAATTTTTTGTTTAATTCAATAAATAGATTGTAACAATACTCTAATACATTTACAATTTTTCTAAACTAATAGACTGTTGTCTTTTAAATTGTAAGAAAATTGTGTAAAAATTAATGACAACCAGTATTAAATCCGATAAAATAAGTAATAATTAAAAAAGAATGATTGATACGCAAAGTTTCAAAGGGAGTTAGATACAATGCATAATAAACAAAAGATATTAGATTTTATAGAAAATAATAAATATGATTATGTAGAAATAAGTCATCGTATTCATGAACGCCCTGAATTAGGCAATGAAGAAATTTTTGCATCGAGAACATTAATTGACCAATTAAGAGCAAATCGATTCGAAATCGAAACGGATATTGCAGGACATGCAACAGGATTTATAGCAACGTATGATTCTGATATGACTGGACCGGTTATAGGATTTCTAGCTGAATATGATGCTTTACCTGGTCTTGGTCACGCATGCGGGCATAATATTATTGGTACTGCTAGCGTACTTGCTGCAGTAGCACTAAAAGAAGTCGTCGATGAAATTGGTGGTAAAGTAGTCGTTTTGGGATGTCCTGCTGAAGAAGGTGGGGAAAATGGCTCCGCAAAAGCTTCTTATGTTAAAGCAGGTGTCATTGATGAAATTGATGTAGCATTGATGATTCATCCTGGAAATGAAACCTATCGTACAATTAATACTTTAGCTGTGGATGTTCTAGATATTAAATTCTATGGACGTAGTGCGCATGCATCTGAAAATGCAGATGAAGCATTAAACGCTTTAGATGCAATGATTTCATATTTTAATGGTATAGCACAGTTAAGGCAACACATTAAAAAAGGACAACGAGTTCACGGGGTTATTTTAGACGGTGGTAAAGCGGCTAATATTATACCTGATTTTACACATGCGAGATTTTATACTCGAGCTACTTCACGGAAAGAACTTGATGTTTTAACTGAAAAAGTAAACCAAATTGCAAGAGGTGCTGCGATTCAAACTGGGTGTGATTTTGAATTTGGTCCTATCCAGAATGGTGTAAACGAATTTATCAAAGCGCCTAAACTTGATGATTTATTTGAAAAATATGCAACTGAATTAGGAGAAGAAGTGATTGATGATGATTTTGGTTATGGATCTACAGATACAGGTAATGTAAGTCATGTTGTACCAACTATACATCCACATATTAAAATTGGTTCTCGAAATCTTGTAGGACATACCCACCGCTTTAGAGAAGCGGCTGCAAGTTTACAAGGTGATCAGGCACTCATTCGAGGTGCAAAAATTTTAGCATTAATGGGACTAGAATTAATCGAAAATAAACCGTTGTTAGACGAAATAATTGAAGAGCATACGCATATAAAGGGGCATGTTAAGTAATGAATAATAAAGTAAATGGTCCGTTTCTCACACTTAGTGATTTGTATAATGATGACATTGTTTACACATCTCGACCTTCATATGTGTCGAACCCATGGTTGAAACCAGATGAACACCAATCAAATTTCTTAACTGGAAGAGAATTACTTATAGCTAATCGTTTTCCTGTCATTGTTCATGAGGCAAGTGTTACAAACAAATTAGAACAACTTTTTAATATAGTGGGTAGGGAAATTCCACCACATACTTATAAATTTAAAGATCAAGAAACATATGAAAGCTTGATAAGGAATTTAGCTCTTCATCAAGGTAAAAAAATCTACTTTCAATATATTCATAATGAAGATATTTTACCTAAAGAATATTATGCACTTGATAAAGATGTTTTTGTTGCTCTTAATAATAAAGCACGAATTCCAGAATGGACTAATAACAAATATCTACCACAAAGAGAAATTGTCTCAATTAAAGATTTTGAATCTCGTATTCAAGCATGGTCGTATCCATTTGTCATAAAACCAGGCGATGATTTACCTACAGCAGGAGGATATGGTGTTATGATTTGTTATAATGATACAGATTTAGATAAAGCTATCACACGCATCAACAATGCATCAGCAGAGACTGAACATTTAATCATTGAGCAAAAAATTAATGCAGTGAATAACTATTGTGTACAATTTGCTTATTCAGATGATATTGGTATCAAATACTTAGGAACAGCGCAACAGTTAACTAATGACTATGGATTTTACAACGGAAATGAAAATGTTAATGATGTGCCTCAGAATGTAATAGACGCTGGTAGAGAGATTATGGAAATAGGCGTAAGCAAAGGTTTTTTTGGTGTAGCAGGTTTTGACTTACTAGTAGATGATAATAATGATGTTTATGCGATTGATTTAAACTTTAGGCAAAACGGATCAACGAGTATGCTACTTTTAGCAAAAGATTTAACTCATGGATATCATAAATTTTACAGTTACTTTTCTAATGGAGATAATACAAAATTCTATAATGCTATTTTAAAATACGTAGAATTAGGTGTACTTTATCCACTTTCCTATTACGATGGAGATTGGTATGGAAAGAATCAAGTTAATTCTAGATTTGGCTGCATTTGGCATGGGGAAAATAAAGAATTAATTAATCAATATGAACAACAATTTATATTGGAAGCTGGATTATAAGTGTATGATTCTTTAAGAATATTAAGTAGTGTTTGATAAAAAAGTTAGAATAATCAATCATGTCCCAGTTTACAAATAAGATTTGAATTTTAACATTATTGACTATCAATCGTTAGTATTTTAAGATTTAAAGTAAGAAACACTATGAATAACTTATGAATTGAGGGTTAAGTATGTCATACAAATATGAAGCATTTTTTAAAGATATTTTGATTAATGAATATATTTATTTTGCTTCAAAAAATAAAAAATTAATTAGAATACAACATGAGAATTTGCCATATATTGCTATGTGGACAGACGAAAATGTTGCTGAGTCTTATTTGTTACATCATTCAATTGATTACGACAAAATCATTAGAGCAGATATTGACCGTTTTGTAACATATGAAATGGATGAAATCTTTGATCCAGGTGACAAAGTTTTAGTTAATGTGAATAATGGTGAAGAAGGAAACATTGTAGATATAGTTAAAATGACTGATGAGTTGATGTCTGAATTAGATGATATAAGAATGAGAGAGTTTATTAAAGATGTCGCAAAATATGACGAAGTATACGGATTGACAAACAAAGGTGAAAAGAATTTTATTATGATTTCAGATGATGACCATAACAAACCACACATCATGCCTGTTTGGAGTATTAAGAGTAGAGCGCGTAAAGTACGTGATCAAGATTTTGAAGAATGTGATTTAATCGAAATTGAAGGTGAAGTCTTTAGTGAATGGTTAGACAAGTTACGCGATGATAATAAAGCAGTGGCGATTGATTTGAAATCAGGTGTTGTTGGTACTGTTGTATCAGCGCAAAAACTGTCAAATGAAGCAACATTTTAATTGATTATATTAGAAAAAGTCTGCGACATGTTTATAGTATTTACACCCCATAAGTTAGATTTTAATTTAACTTTTGGGGTGCTTTTTTTATAAACGAACATTATAAATTTGATATTAAAAAGATGTTTGAAGCTAAAAACTGAGAAAATTCAACGTATAAAGTAAGTTAGATGGTAAGGGAAGTAACAATCCATACCAATTTGCTTCCAGTCATTTTCCTATTAGAGGTAAAGTGCTCCTAAAGCGCCTGAAAAAGCACCATTCTCAATATAGTACGGTTTAAATCCTCTTAGAACAGTGTAATTTTCAACAACTTCACGTAGTAATTGATTGTTATTAAATGATGAACCGATATATACAACGTGATTAGTCTTATATTCACGTGCTAAAGTAATAGCCATAGTTGTTATAACTTCACCAACGACGCCAATTGCAGAGGCAAGTTTGTTAGCTGATGTAAACTGATTATCTAAGTGATGTAATACATTTCCAAAATTTGCTGCTGTTAAATCTCCAGGAATTGGTGGTTCAGTATCTTTATAAATATGTTTTACTTTTAAATCAATGGCATCACGATCTCCATTTTGAGCTAAATTCGTTAATTCTTTATAATCTGTTATATTGGACAATAAATAGCCTAAACCTTGTATCATCCCGCCTCCGGTACCTACACCTCCAACACGTTGCTGGTCTTTTCCATCAAAATAGTGGAAAGAAGTACCTGTACCTACATTAGCAAAAATGTAATGTTCAATTTGATGACCTTGTTCATCCAATAAAATTTCTAAACCTTTTGATGATGCATCGAACTCTACAAATATTTCAGGGGAATGATGAATTTGATCTGCTATTACTCCAGCATTTCCACCTGTAAGCTTTAATGTTTCGATTTCTTCATTGTTAAGCCAATCTATGACTTTTTGGATATTAGTTGTTAATTCAGTTCTGTAATATCTACGATTGTCATGCTCTTGTACAATTTTAATTAAAGTCCCTCCGGCATCAATTCCAATCTTCATATGTCTATCACTCCATAACAATTATTGTCACTCATTATAGTATAGTAAAATAACTGAAAAACAAGTGAATATTTATAGAAAGCTCTTATTAAGGTACACTTATGTTAATAATACAGTTAATAATAAACATAGGGTAGTCATTATAGTGATGACATAGATATTGATAAAATGAGGTTGTAATGAGTTGAATTAGGGTAAAATGATGTTGAGCAAGGGAAAATGTTATACATAACTAGTCCGATAGTCATAATTATTCAATTCATATATAATATAAGTGGTAATTAATAGATAGGGGTAAAGCAATGTTTATAAAAAAAGATTTTGATGATATTACAGTTCAAGTATTTGAAGAAAAATATAGAGATGCACTTAACCAATTTGAATTAAGTGAACGACAACAAATATATTCTTCATTGCCTCAAACTGTTTTAGATGATGCATTAAAAGATGAAAATCGAATTGCTAATGTAGCTTTAAATAAAGAAGGAAAAGTAGTGGGGTTCTTCGTATTGCATCGTTATTATCAACATGAAGGTTATGATACACCAAACAATGTTGTTTATGTACGTTCATTGTCAGTTAATGAAAAGTTTCAAGGCCATGGATATGGGACAAAAATGATGATGTTTTTACCAGAGTATGTTCAAGCATTATTTCCTGATTTTACACATTTATACTTAGTAGTAGACGCTGAAAACCAAAGTGCTTGGAACGTTTATGAACGTGCAGGTTTTATGCATACAGCTACAAAAGAAGAAGGACCTATTGGGAAAGAAAGACTTTATTATTTAGATTTAGATTCAAAACATGTATCTTCTTTAAGGCTAAAAGAGGGGGAAGCCGCATATAATGATGATATTCACGTGATTAATTTGCTTAAAGATGATGTAAAGGTAGGCTTTATTGCACTAGAACAAAATGATAATAAAATGAATATTTCTGCAATCGAAGTTAATAAGCAAAATAGGAATGAGGGAATTGCAGAAAGTGCTTTACGCCAATTACCAACGTATATACGTAAACAGTTTGAAGACATTGAAATTTTATCAATTACTTTATATGGCGAACGTAATGAATTAAAACCATTGTGCTTGAATAGTAATTTTGTAGCAATAGAGGAAACTGAGGATTATACACGTTTTGAAAAATATATTAATTATTAACAGTGATTGCTAAATCACAACTTGTCATTTATAATTTATTTTTGTTACTATTAACAAATGATTATTTGACGTTAATTTAAAGAAAATCCTTTGAAAGGAAGTATTTTTATATGAAAATTCAAGATTACACAAAAGAAATGGTTGATGAGAAATCATTCATCGATATGGCCTATACTTTATTAAATGATAAACAAACAACGATGAATTTATATGATATTATTGATGAATTTAAATCTTTAGGCGGATATGAGTATGAAGATATTGAAAATCGAATCGTACAATTCTATACCGATTTAAACACTGATGGTCGTTTTTTAAATGTAGGAGAAAATCTTTGGGGTCTACGTGATTGGTACTCTGTAGATGATATTGAGGAAAAAATCGCACCAACAATTCAAAAATTCGATATTCTAGATGACGAAGATGAAGAAGATCAAAACCTTAAATTATTAGGTGATGACGACGCTGATGAAGATGACGATATTCCTGCTCAAACAGATGATCAAGAAACATTAGACGAGTCAGATAATGATGAAGATGATGTTGAAATGAATGAAGCAGATATCGTTATTGATGAAGACGAAGACGAAGATATTGCTGAAGGTGAAGAAGAAGCCTTTGAAGACGCCGAAGACTTTAATGATTAATCAAGTAACTATATTTTAATTTAAAAATATGTCTCGCTTTATAACAGAAACATTAAAGTGGGACTTTTATTTTTATTTAAAAGGTGGTAGTATTTTATTTGGGCTCCTTTAATTAGGACACGTGTATTAAATAGATACGCTCCCCTTACAATTGCTGTGAGAGGGAGCGATTTTTTTATTTTTAATATTCATAATGAAATGTAAAAGTGAATCAAATTGTTGAGTAATATACCAAATTTATTTCATTATTATTGTTAAATACATAGGTTACTCACAGTTTTTAATAGATTTTATCAATCATTAAATAGTTTACTAAATTTTACAGGAGGTCAGACAATGACAAAGTTTATTTTTGTAACAGGCGGGGTTGTGTCATCATTAGGAAAAGGAATAACAGCCGCTTCTCTAGGAAGATTACTTAAAGATAGAGGACTTAAAGTTACAATACAAAAATTCGATCCATATTTAAATGTAGACCCAGGCACAATGAGTCCGTATCAACATGGTGAAGTGTTCGTTACAGACGATGGTGCTGAGACTGATTTAGACTTAGGACATTATGAACGTTTTATAGATATTAATTTAAATAAATATTCAAATGTTACTGCCGGAAAAGTATATTCACATGTGTTGAAAAAAGAACGCCGTGGTGATTACTTGGGTGGTACTGTACAAGTTATTCCCCATATTACAAACGAAATTAAAGAAAGATTGCTATTAGCTGGTGAGAGTACTAATGCGGATGTTGTAATTACTGAAATTGGTGGAACAACAGGTGATATAGAGTCTTTACCTTTCTTGGAAGCCATTCGTCAAATTAGAAGCGACTTAGGTCGTGAAAATGTAATGTATGTACATTGTACTTTGCTACCATATATTAAAGCTGCTGGGGAAATGAAAACAAAACCTACACAGCACAGTGTTAAAGAATTACGAGGTCTAGGTATTCAACCTGATTTAATAGTAGTACGTACAGAATACGAAATGACACAAGATTTGAAAGACAAAATCGCCCTATTTTGTGATATCAAAAAGGAAAGTGTTATAGAATGTAGAGATGCAGATTCTCTTTATGAAATTCCGTTACAACTTAGTAAGCAAAATATGGACGACATTGTTATTCAACGTTTACAATTAAATGCCAAGTATGAAACGCAATTGGATGAGTGGAAACATCTATTAAATACCGTTAATAATTTAGATGGTAAAATTACAATCGGTTTAGTTGGTAAATATGTGAGCTTACAAGATGCTTATCTATCAGTTGTTGAATCACTTAAGCATGCTGGTTATCCATTTAAAAAAGACGTTGTGGTAAAATGGATTGATTCAAGTGAGGTCAATGATGATAATGTTGAGGCTTATTTATCCGACGTTGATGGTATTTTAGTTCCTGGTGGATTTGGATTCAGAGCAAGTGAAGGTAAAATTGCAGCTATTCGTTATGCCCGTGAGAATAACATACCATTCTTTGGCATTTGTCTAGGAATGCAATTGGCAACTGTTGAATTTGCGCGTCATGTTTTAGGCTATGAAGGTGCGCATTCAGCAGAATTAGATCCAAGTACACCATATCCAATTATAGATTTATTACCAGAACAAAAAGATATTGAAGATTTAGGTGGAACCTTAAGACTTGGTCTTTATCCTTGCCACATTAAAGAAGGTACATTGGCAGAGAAAATTTATAATAAAAACGATATTGAAGAACGTCATCGTCATAGATATGAATTCAATAACGAGTTTAGGGAACAATTAGAAAGTAACGGTATGGTATTTTCAGGTACAAGTCCAGATGGTCGTTTAGTAGAAATTATTGAAATACCTAAAAATGATTTCTTTATTGCATGTCAATTCCATCCTGAATTCTTATCAAGACCTAATCGTCCACAGCCTATATTTAAATCATTTGTAGAAGCGGCGTTGAATTACCAACAAAAATAATTGTTTTGATACGCAAACAATATAAAAATAAATAAAAATGGTCATTTCCTTAAAAGCAAGAAGGAAATGACCATTTTTAATTGCCTGTTAAAACTTTAACAGTGTACTTTATTTATCATTATAGATTAGATGTTTTGGTTATAATTATTATACGTTGTTGCTTCATCAGTTAATCACACGGATGAAATTATTTTATAGAAAATAATTGAACGACTTCACACATATTCTATAAATCTAGGTCTCTAGTCATCTCAATCATTTGAGTATAAATATCATAATAAATATAATTTAAGGCCATCGGATGTGGTTGAATGATTTTATCATAATCTTCTGTGTAAACAATGGGCCTAGGTGTTGATAAATTAACATAATGAATTAAATGATTAGGAAAATCATCTCGTTTAGGGTTATTACAAATAAGCACTAAATCGACATCTAAATCAATAAGTTGAAGTACATCACTTTCAACTTCCGAAGTGTAGTATGGTGAAAATAACAGTACCCTATCTGTTGTATCTATATCGTTAAAATTTTGTAAATCTTCAAGTGGTAAGCTAGACGCTAATTTTTCATGGCTTTGTAATATGAATGACTCATAGAATTTTAAATCATCGTAGCCTTTGATATAGACATGTCCTTCTCCACCAATTGCTTGAATGAGACATTGAGCTGCCATTTGAATATCCAACTCTTGTTTTTCAAGCCGATTAAAAATACCAGTTAATTGTGTGTTTAAGATTTTTGACATTGTAAACCTCCAATCTCTTTACTGAAATATTGTAAATAATCCTAGATAGATATGCAATATGTGAACATTTTTCGAAATGTATTCGCTTCCAAAAACGTAAAAACAACTAATTATAAAAAATATCAATATTAAATAAAATATTCGAATGCAATCAGTATATATTTTTGATATAATGACGTTGAAAAAAACGTGCACTGTTGCACTCAAGGAGGAACTTTAATGCCTTTAGTTTCAATGAAAGAAATGTTAATCGATGCGAAAGAAAACGGTTATGCGGTTGGTCAATACAATCTTAATAACCTCGAATTTACACAAGCTATTTTAGAAGCGTCTCAAGAAGAGAATGCGCCAGTTATTTTAGGTGTTTCTGAAGGGGCAGCTCGTTATATGAGTGGTTTTTATACAGTTGTGAAAATGGTAGAAGGTTTAATGCATGACTTAAACATCACAATCCCAGTAGCAATTCATTTAGACCACGGTTCAAGCTTTGAAAAATGTAAAGAAGCAATTGATGCTGGATTCACATCTGTAATGATTGATGCATCTCATAGTCCTTTTGAAGAAAATGTTGAAATCACTTCTAAAGTAGTTGAGTATGCTCATGATAGAGGCGTTTCTGTAGAAGCTGAATTAGGTACAGTTGGTGGACAAGAAGACGACGTAGTTGCTGATGGCGTTATCTATGCAGACCCTAAAGAATGTCAAGAATTAGTAGAAAAAACTGGAATTGATACTTTAGCTCCAGCATTAGGTTCTGTACATGGACCATATAAAGGTGAACCTAAATTAGGATTTAAAGAGATGGAAGAAATTGGTGCTTCAACTGGATTACCTTTAGTATTACACGGTGGTACAGGTATTCCAACTAAAGATATTCAAAAAGCTATTCCTTATGGTACTGCTAAAATTAACGTGAATACTGAAAATCAAATTGCGTCTGCTAAAGCAGTTCGTGAAGTATTAAACAACGACAAAGATGTGTATGATCCACGTAAATATTTAGGACCAGCACGTGAAGCAATTAAAGAGACAGTTAAAGGTAAAATTAGAGAATTCGGTACTTCTAATCGCGCTAAATAATTTAAATATCTTTGCTATTGGTCATTGAACATAAGTTCAGTGGCCTCTTTTTATGCTATAATAATGACAGAAATTTACATTTTATGGTTACAATATTCAATTTCGGGAAGGTTTTATATAATAAAATAGCTTACAAACGAATAATTAACAAAATAAATGATTAATTGAAAAGATAAGTGGTATTAGTTCATTGACGTATTCTTAGTCGTAATTAGCAATCTTTATAAAAAACAAAATGATGCTATAAATAAATTGTATTTATTTATTGTAAAAATAAGTATTTTACAAATAAAGTAAAATTATCTTATAATGCTAATAATGTGATATTTTAAAAAGAAGGAAACAAAGGAGAAAAGTGATATGGCTCAAGAGGTAATAAAAATTAGAGGTGGACAAGCACTAAAAGGAGAAGTAGAAATTAGTGGAGCAAAAAATAGTGCAGTTGCTATTATCCCCGCAACTTTATTAGCTCAAGGACAAGTAAAGTTGGAAGGCCTTCCTCAAATCTCTGATGTCGAAACTCTAGTAAGTTTGTTAGAAGATTTAAATATTGAAGCAAGATTAAATGGTAAACAATTAGAAGTGGATACTACACAAATAGAGAATGCACCTCTACCTAATAATAAAGTTGAGTCTTTACGTGCTTCTTATTATATGATGGGCGCAATGCTTGGTCGTTTTAAAAAATGTGTAATTGGATTGCCAGGTGGATGTCCACTCGGGCCAAGACCTATTGATCAACATATTAAGGGATTCAAAGCATTAGGAGCAGAAATTGACGAATCTAGCAATACATCCATGAAATTAGTAGCAAAAGAACTTAGAGGCGCTCATATATTTTTAGATATGGTAAGTGTTGGAGCGACGATTAATATTATGCTTGCGGCAGTCCATGCCAAAGGTCAAACTGTTATTGATAATGCAGCCAAAGAACCTGAAGTCGTAGATGTTGCAAACTTTTTAATGAGTATGGGTGCTGATATTAGAGGAGCAGGTACAACATCAATAAAAATCAATGGTGTTGAGGAACTAAAAGGTTCAGAGTATCAAATTATTCCGGACAGAATTGAAGCTGGTTCTTATATGTGTATGGCCGCAGCAATGGGTGAGGAGGTCATTTTACATAATATTGTTCCTAAACATGTTGAAGCTTTAACTGTTAAGTTGCAAGAGTTAGGTGTAGATATTGAAATTGAAGATGAAAAAATAATCATTCGTAAACAAACACCGTATAAAAATGTAGATATAAAAACGCTTGTTTATCCAGGTTTTGCAACTGATTTACAACAACCTATTACACCATTATTATTCATGACAGAAGGACCTTCGTTTGTGACTGATACTATTTATCCAGCGCGTTTTAAACATGTAGAAGAATTACAGTGTATGGGTGCTAATATTAAATCGGATGAGGGAACAGCTGTGATTAAACCTTCGACACTTAATGGAGCTGAAGTATATGCAAGTGATTTACGCGCAGGCGCTTGCTTAATTACTGCAGGTTTAATAGCTGAAGGTGTGACGACAATATTTAATGTAAAACATATTTATAGAGGATATACTAACATCGTTGAACATCTTAAAGCACTTGGTGCTGATATTTGGACGGAAACGGTATAATTCTTAACACAATTTTTAAATTAACAACATTTATATTTGAGTGATATGAAATAGTGAGTGTATCAGAATTCATGTTAAATACGTTGTTTCTTTACAACAAACCCTAAACTTGTAATGTCTGAAAAATAATCTTATGAATCAATCGAATTTAGGATGTTGGAATAGAGTACAAAAAGACCGATTTAAGCGCAATTTTAATTTAGTGATTGACTTACCTATAAGTTAAACATACTAAGATTAGCTATGAAGAAATCTATGACGATAGATTTTTTCATAGCTATTTTTTATAGTTATAGAGAGAAGTAGACTGTCCAGACTCTTGGATTTTAAATCCGTATAAAAAACAAGTCAGCTTTACTCTCGCCTTTTGAAATTCGTTTGTAGTATGTTGGGTTCTTGAAACCGTGTATAGGAAAATGAAATGAGAAAGGTTAAGTAAAGTTTTTAGCTTCTCAATTATTCAAAGGAGGTTTTTTTATCGATTACTTAGGTGTTGATATTAGTAAAAGAAGTAGTGTAGTTGCACATTATAAAAATGAAAAATTCCAAAAAGAGTTTTTCATCCAAAATAATAAAAATGGTTACAACTATTTACTCAAGTATTTGAATGACTTAGACCACCCACAACTCATTTTTGAATCTACAGGTATCTATTCAAGAAGTATGGAACGATTTTGTTGTGTAAATCAAATTAACTATATTCAAATGAATCCGTTAGAAGCCAAATTTAAAACGAGCGCTCTAAGATCATGGAAAACTGATCAGGCAGATGCTCATAAGCTTGCTTGTTTAGGACCGACGCTTAAACAAACAGACAACTTACCTATACATGAGTTAATATTCTTTGAATTAAGAGAACGCGTCCGTTTTCATCTAGAAATCGAGAATGAACAAAATCGACTTAAATTTCAGATCCTTGAATTACTCCATCAAACATTCCCTGGTTTAGAAAGATTATTTAGTAGTCGATATTCAATCATTGCACTCAACATCGCAGAAATCTTTACTCATCCAGACATGGTTCTTGATATCGACAAGGAGGTACTGATTACACATATATTCAATTCTACAGATAAGGGAATGTCAATGGATAAAGCTACAAAATATGCACTTCAATTAAGGGTGATTGCTCAAGAAAGCTATCCTAATGTCGATAGACATTCCTTTCTAGTCGAAAAATTACGCTTACTTATTCAACAATTAAAACAATCTATTCATCATCTCAAACAATTAGATGATGCCATGATTCAATTAGCACAACAACTCGATTATTTTGAAAATATTCATTCGATACCTGGTATTGGTAAGCTAAGCACAGCTATGATTATTGGGGAGATTGGTGATATTAAGCGATTTAAATCAAATAAACAACTCAATGCTTTTGTTGGCATTGATATCAAACGATATCAATCAGGTCATACACACTGTAGAGATACCATCAACAAGCGTGGTAATAAAAAAGCGAGAAAACTTTTATTTTGGGTGATTATGAATATAATAAGAGGGCAGCATCATTATGACAATCATGTCGTCGATTATTACTACAAACTAAGAAAGCAGCCTAATGAGAAACCTCATAAGACTGCCATCATTGCTTGTATAAATCGATTATTAAAAACAATTCATTATCTTGTAATGAATCATAAATTGTACGATTATCAAATGTCACCACATTAGCCAAACGTACAATCAAATATAGTTTAACACCTTATTCAAAAAAATTAAAATGAACGGTTTAGTTAAGTAATGCTTATTTTAATTATAAGTACTTGACTAATCGTAGGAAGAGAGTCTGGGACATTAATGTCTCAGGCTCTTTTTGGTTCAAAATCAAATTTGAAAAATATAATTTGATATCTCAAATTATATTAAGTGCATTTTAGAAAATAGCATTTATTTAAATCGACCTGTGAGCAAGTTATGTTTATTACCTGTAAAAATAGGATAGTATATGTATATATCTTTTCTAAGGAGTGAATATAATAAGATGAGAAATTTCACTAAACAATATATAAACGGTGAATGGGTTGATAGTGCAAGCGGTGAAACTATTGATGTTATTAACCCTGCAACTGAAGAAGTAATGGGTAAAATTGCTAAAGGTAACGAAGAAGATGTTAATAAAGCTGTAGATGCTGCAGATAAAGTATATTTAGAATTTAGACATAGTTCTGTTGAAGAAAGAAGAGAACTTTTAGATAAAATCGTAAAAGAATATCAAAATAGAAAAAATGATTTAATTGAAGCAATTACTGATGAACTAGGAGCGCCTTTATCAGTTTCCGAGAACGTTCATTATCAAATGGGATTGAATCATTTTACAGCTGCAAGAGATGCTTTAGATAGCTTCCAATTTGAAGAACAACGTGGCGATGATTTGGTTGTTAAAGAAGCAATTGGAGTTGCTGGACTTGTTACACCTTGGAATTTCCCTACAAACCAAACTTCACTTAAATTAGCTGCTGCGTTTGCTGCTGGTAGCCCTGTTGTTTTAAAACCATCTGAAGAAACACCATTTGCTGCAATTATTTTAGCAGAAATTTTTGATAAAGTAGGCGTACCTAAAGGTGTGTTTAACTTAGTCAATGGTGATGGATCTGGAGTAGGAAATCCTTTAAGTGAACATCCAAAAGTAAGAATGATGTCATTTACAGGTTCTGGTCCTACAGGTTCAAAAATTATGGAAAAAGCTGCAAAAGACTTCAAAAAAGTGTCTCTTGAATTGGGTGGGAAATCACCTTATATCGTATTAGATGACGTTGATGTTGAAGAAGCTGCTAATGCAACAACGAAAAAAGTAGTTAACAATACAGGTCAAGTTTGTACTGCAGGAACACGTGTACTTATTCCTGAAAGTATTAAAGAAGACTACTTAACAGCAGTTAAAGAAGCATTTAGTAAAGTTAAAGTAGGTCAACCAAGAGAAGAAGGAACTCAAGTAGGTCCTATTATTAGTAAAAAACAATTTGATCAAGTTCAGGATTACATTGATAAAGGTATCAATGAAGGAGCAGAGTTATTCTACGGTGGTCCAGGTAAACCAGAAGGATTAGATAAAGGATATTTTGCGCGTCCAACTATATTTATTAATGTAGATAATCACATGACGATTGCACAAGAAGAAATTTTCGGACCTGTCATGTCTGTAATCACTTATAATAATCTTGACGAAGCTATTGAAATTGCTAATGATACTAAATATGGTCTTGCTGGCTATGTTATTGGTAAAGATAAAGATACATTGAGACATGTTGCTCGTTCAATCGAAGCTGGTACAATTGAAATTAATGAAGCTGGTAGAAAACCAGACTTACCATTCGGTGGTTATAAAGAATCTGGCTTAGGTCGTGAATGGGGCGATTATGGTATCGAAGAATTCTTAGAAGTAAAATCAATAGCTGGATATTTTAAATAATTAGTAAATTAAATGTTGCAATTAAACAAAGCACGGAACTAATTTTGTTCTGTGTTTTGTTTTTTATGTTAAAATTCCTAAAATCATTTTGTAATTAAAATGAAAATTTGCTATAGTTAGTCTAGTAATTAGAAGGTTGAGAAATATACAAACGTATAAATATAGCTATAATGTGACTTTTTATTATTGTCAGTCACATAAATATCGAGATAAGAATCTATTATTTGGTTAAGCTAACTATGCGTTTATTATTTTTGAACTTCGTAAAATAAATAATTAATGAAATGGGTGCAAGTCTATGCCTGGTAGAGAACGAACATCTCCGCAGTATGAATCTTTCCACGAATTATATAAAAACAATACTACTAAAGAGCTCACTCAAAAAGCCAAATCTTTAAAATTAACTAATTACAGTAAATTAAATAAAAAAGAATTGGTACTTGCCATTATGGAAGCACAAATGGAAAAAGATGGTAATTACTATATGGAAGGAATATTAGATGATATTCAACAAGATGGATATGGTTTCTTAAGAACCGTTAACTATTCTAAAGGTGAGAAGGATATTTATATTTCTGCAAGCCAAATTCGACGTTTTGAAATAAAACGTGGTGATAAAGTAACGGGTAAAGTTCGTAAACCAAAAGATAATGAAAAATATTATGGTCTACTTCAAGTTGATTTTGTAAACGACCATAATGCAGAAGAAGTCAAAAAACGTCCTCACTTCCAAGCTTTAACACCTCTTTATCCGGAAGAAAGAATCCTATTAGAAACGCAATCTACAAATTATTCCACTCGTATTATGGATTTAGTCACACCAATAGGTCTTGGTCAACGTGGTCTTATAGTTGCACCACCTAAAGCTGGTAAGACAAGTTTATTAAAAGAAATCGCTAACGCAATAGCGAGTAATAAACCGGAAGCGAATTTGTTTATATTACTAGTAGGTGAGCGTCCAGAAGAAGTGACGGATATTGAAAGATCGGTTGAATCTGCAGAAGTCGTTCATTCGACTTTCGATGAACCACCAGAACACCATGTTAAAGTTGCTGAATTATTATTAGAGCGTGCAAAACGATTAGTTGAAATTGGAGAAGATGTAATTATACTTATGGACTCCATAACACGTTTGGCACGAGCATATAATCTAGTCATACCACCTAGTGGACGTACATTGTCAGGTGGGCTTGATCCCGCTTCATTACACAAACCTAAAGCGTTTTTCGGTGCAGCACGTAACATTGAAGCTGGGGGAAGTTTGACAATTTTAGCTACTGCTTTAGTTGAGACAGGATCTCGTATGGATGATATGATCTATGAAGAGTTCAAGGGTACAGGTAATATGGAATTACATCTTGATCGTAAGTTATCAGAACGTAGAATATTCCCAGCGATAGACATAGGTCGTAGTTCAACACGAAAAGAAGAGCTATTAATCACTAAAGCGGAATTAGATTCATTATGGCAATTACGAAATTTATTTACTGATTCAACAGACTTTACAGAACGTTTTATTAGAAAACTTAAGCGTTCGAAAAATAATGAAGAATTCTTTAAGCAATTGCAAAAAGCAGCTGAAGAGAGTACTAAAACTGGAAGACCAATTATTTAAACTCGTAGATTAAGGGTTGCGTTTTCCAAATATTACTATTATAATTACACAGTATTGGGTAAAAAACTCACAAATAACTCTGTTCCAGATGGTTCAGGGCAAAGGAGCTGAAAAAAATGAAACAAGGAATTCATCCTGAATACCACAAAGTTATCTTTTTAGATACAACAACAAACTTTAAATTCTTAAGTGGTTCTACAAAAACATCTTCAGAAACTATGGAATGGGAAGATGGAAATGAATACCCAGTTATTCGTTTAGATGTATCATCAGATTCTCATCCATTCTATACTGGACGTCAAAAATTCGCAGCAGCGGATGGTCGTGTGGAACGTTTCAACAAAAAGTTTGGACTCAAATCAAACAACAACTAATTTTGGATTTCAACTGTCTACTTTCCCGTTTGGGTATTGTAGACAGTTTTTTATTATAGAGTTTTGTTGAATCATCAACTCTATATCAAAGCTCTTTATATCTATAAAATCTACGATTAGTATAATTATATATAGAGGTGTGTAAAACTTTTTATAAATCATTCGTTCAATTTTTAAATTTCATAATGCACCTGTAAATTATGATTCTTACTTTGAAAATACATTTATCTACATAAAAAATATGATATAATTAAGCGATTATGTTTTGAAAAAGGTGGAACTATCAATGTATGAAACGTACCATTCAGGTTGGATTGAAACCATAACAGGAAGTATGTTTAGTGGGAAATCTGAAGAACTTATACGTCGCTTAAGACGTGGAATATACGCTAAACAAAAGGTGGTTGTTTTCAAACCAGCAATTGATGATCGTTACCATAAAGAAAAGGTCGTCTCACATAATGGTAATGAGATAGAAGCGATTAATATATCTACAGCTCAAGAAATTTTAAATCATAAGCTAGAAGAAGTAAACGTCATCGGAATTGACGAAGTGCAATTTTTTGAAGACGATATTGTCAACATAGTTGAAAAATTAGCTGAAAACGGGCATCGTGTTATTGTAGCAGGTTTAGATATGGATTTTAGAGGAGAACCGTTTAAACCTATGCCCAAGTTGCTCGCAGTTAGTGAACATATTACAAAGTTGCAAGCAGTATGTTCTGTATGTGGTTCACCTTCGAGTCGTACACAACGGTTAATAAATGGTGAACCGGCGAAAGTAGATGATCCCATCATATTGGTTGGTGCAAATGAAAGTTACGAGCCACGTTGTAGAGCACATCATATAGTTGCACCTAGTGAAAATGAGAAGGAGGAAATGTAGTGTTTGATCAATTAGATATAGTAGAAGAACGATATGAACAATTAAATGAATTACTGAGTGATCCTGATGTCGTGAATGACGCTGATAAATTAAGAAAATATTCAAAAGAACAAGCTGACTTACAAAAGACTGTTGATGTGTACAGAAGTTATAAAACCAAAAAAGAAGAATTACAAGATATTGAAGATATGCTAAATGAAACATCTGATAAAGAAGAAGTTGAAATGCTAAAAGAAGAAAGTAGTGCTTTAAAAACAGAATTACCTGATATGGAAGAAGAATTAAAAATCTTACTTATACCTAAAGATCCTAATGATGATAAAGATGTTATAGTTGAAATCCGTGCAGCTGCAGGGGGAGATGAAGCTGCAATATTTGCTGGGGACTTAATGAGAATGTATTCAAAATACGCCGAGGCAAACGGATTTAAAACAGAAATAGTTGAAGCTTCAGAAAGTGATCATGGTGGATATAAAGAAGTGAGTTTCTCAGTATCTGGTACAGGTGCTTACAGTAAATTAAAATTTGAAAATGGTGCACATAGGGTCCAACGTGTGCCTGAAACAGAATCAGGGGGGCGAATTCACACTTCTACCGCAACTGTTGCTGTATTACCTGAAGCTGAAGATGTCGAAATTGAGATACGTAATGAAGATTTAAAAATTGATACTTATCGCTCTAGTGGTGCTGGTGGTCAGCACGTTAACACGACTGACTCTGCAGTGCGTATTACACACTTGCCGACTGGTGTTATAGCAACTTCTTCTGAAAAGTCTCAAATTCAAAACCGAGAAAAAGCTATGAAAGTTTTAAAAGCACGATTGTATGATATGAAATTGCAAGAAGAACAACAAAAATATGCTTCTCAAAGAAAATCAGCTGTTGGTACAGGTGATCGTTCTGAAAGAATAAGAACTTATAATTATCCTCAAAGTCGTGTGACAGATCATCGAATTGGTTTAACGCTTCAAAAGTTAAATCAAATCATGGAAGGAAATTTAGACGAGATTGTGGAGGCACTCACACTTTCAGAACAAACTGAGAAACTGAAAGAATTAAACAATGGTGAATTATAAAGAGAAGTTTGCAGAAGCCAAGACAATTGCCGTAAATGAGGGGTTTGAATCAACTCGTGCCGAATGGTTGTTTTTAGATGTTTTTGGTTGGTCGAAAACAGATTATTTAATTCATAAAGATGAGCAAATGTCTTTGACATCAATTAACAAATTGGATAAAGCGTTGGATAGAATGATCACAGGAGAACCTATTCAATACATTGTTGGATTTCAGTCTTTTTATGGTTATCAATATAAAGTGAATCAACACTGTCTTATACCAAGGCCTGAAACCGAGGAAGTTATGTTGCATTTTTTAGAATTGTGTAAAAAGACTGATACCATAGCAGATATTGGAACTGGAAGTGGTGCTATAGCAATTACGCTTAAGTTACTGCAACCTGAATTAAATGTTATTGCAACAGATTTGTATGAAGATGCTTTAAATGTAGCTAAGCAAAATGCTAGTCATTATCACCAAAATATTCAGTTTTTGCGTGGAAATGCTTTAAAACCGCTAATTGAAAATGATATAAAATTGGATGGGCTGATATCTAATCCACCATACATAGGCCATAGTGAAATAATAGATATGGAGTCAACAGTACTAAATTATGAGCCACATCATGCTCTATTTGCTGAGAAAAACGGATTTGCTATTTATGAGTCAATATTAGAAGATTTACCATTTGTAATGAAACAAGGTGGACATGTTGTTTTTGAAATAGGTTATAGTCAAGGAGATATCTTAAAAAGAATGATTCAAGATTTATATCCTGAAAAAGAAGTAGAGATTTTCAAAGATATCAATGGAAATCAGCGTATTATATCTATTATTTGGTAGTTAAACAATTTATAAGATATTTTTTATAGTTGTTTTGTATAAGAAAAACGTGACTTTCGATCAGCAACATAGCACGGGTGGAATTTTAATTCAACTTTTTGAAAATGAATTAAATTCTGCCCTTATTTCTTTACAGCATATAATCACAGAAGAGGTGAAAACATGCACACACAAATATGGGATTTAAGAATGTATAAAAATAATGTTAGTCAATATCCACATATAGATGAGATAAAACAAACTTTCCTAGATGGAGGTTTAGTAGCGATACCTACTGAAACAGTATATGGTCTTGGTGCGAATGCTAGAAACGAAGAAGCAGTCGAAAACATCTATGTTGCAAAAGGACGTCCGTCCGATAATCCGTTAATCGTTCATATTCACAGTATTGAACAACTCGATGATTTTGTAGAGTATATTGATGATAAGGTTAAAGTATTGATGGATGAATTTTGGCCGGGACCTATTTCTTTTATATTACCACTTAAACAGGGATATCTTTGCAGTAAAGTGACTGGTGGATTAGAATCTATCGCTGTTAGAATGCCTAGTCATAAAATAGGGAGAGCATTACTTCAAATTGTAGATGAACCCATAGCAGCTCCTAGTGCTAATATTAGTGGTCGACCGTCACCAACAACTTTTGAACATGTGAATAGAGATTTAAATGGTAAAGTCAACGGTATAGTTAATGGTGATCAATGTGAAGAAGGACTTGAAAGTACTGTGATTGATTGCACACAGTTTCCGTTTCGTATCGCGCGACCAGGTTCAATTACGCAAGATATGATAGAAACTAAACTACCTCATTCGATAAATCGTCAAATATATGAGGAAAATGAAAAGCCTATCGCACCTGGTATGAAATATAAACATTATTCCCCAGAGACCCCATTAACAATTGTTAAAGATTTAAATAAAAAAATTGCTAATGATGATAAATGGTCAAAAGTAGCATTTGTATTCCCAGAGAGTCAAAGAAGTTTGATTCCCGAAAATAGCATTTTTATATCTTTATGTGAAAATAAGGGAGATTTTAAATCAGCAGGCCATAATTTATATGAAATTTTACATGAACTTGACCAGAATGAAGAAATAGAAGAGGCATATATTTATGGATTTGAAGATAATCATCACACTGAAGCTATCATGAACCGAATGTTAAAAGCAGCAAGTTATAAACTAATTAAAGGTGAAAAGCTATGAAAATAATTTTTGTATGTAGTGGCAACACTTGTCGAAGCCCACTGGCTGAAAGTATAGCCAAGTCCCTTTTACCACACGATAGTATAGCTTCAAGAGGGCTATTCGCAGTTGAGGGACAGGCCATATCTAAGGAATCGTTAGAATTAATTCATAAGTACGATTTACCTGAACCATCACGAGCACAAGCATTTCATATAGATGATCTTGATGCTGATATTATACTTACCATGACGCAAGCTCATAAAGATTTAATATTTTCTATGTATGGACGACAATCTAATGTCTTTACATTAAATGAGTATGTAGGTGACACACAAGAAATTGATGACCCATTTGGTGGCTCGTTTGATGTTTATGAACAAACTTATACCAAAATTTATGATTTAGTCGACAAAATAAAATTTAAACACGAGTAAAGTAAAATATATATAATTAGTATATGTTAAGCTTTAAATAAGTTATAATTAAGGAGTATAGCAAGTTTGCTATGTTCCTTTTTTATTTTATACAAAGGGGTGGGTTCAAATGCGTGATTTACAACAACTGCTTGATGAATTGAAAGATATGTCATTCTTTAATCCAGGCGAAATGTGTATCATTGGTTGTTCAACTTCCGAAGTTATAGGTAAACGTATTGGTTCTGTTGGATCAATGGACGTAGCTAAAGAAATTTACGAAAATTTGAAACAACTAGAGATTGATACAGGCGTGACATTTGCTTTTCAAGGATGTGAACATATTAATAGGGCAGTAACGATAGAAAGAGCAAATTTCAACCCATTGACTATGGAAGAAGTTACTGTCGTTCCAGACGTTCATGCAGGTGGTAGTTTATCCACTTACGCTTATCAACAAATGGAAGATCCTATTGTTGTTGAGCATATTACTGTTTCAAAAGGTATAGATATAGGTCAGACCTTAATTGGAATGCATATTAAACATGTGTGTGTTCCTGTAAGAACAAGTGTTAAACAAATTGGAGAAGCTATCGTTACCATAGCGACATCTAGACCTAAGAAAATTGGTGGCGAACGAGCTAAATATCAATAAATATTGAGGAAGAAGGGGATTTAAATGTCTTATATCGAGAAAAAGGATAAAGTTGTTTACGATGCTATTCAAAAGGAGTTTCAACGACAAAATAGTAATATTGAACTCATTGCATCAGAAAATTTCGTATCACAAGCAGTTATGGAAGCCCAAGGTTCAGTATTAACGAATAAATATGCTGAGGGTTATCCTGGGCGTCGTTATTATGGAGGGTGTGAGCATGTAGATGTAACTGAGTCCATTGCCATTGAAAGAGCAAAAGCTTTATTTGGAGCAGAACATGTTAATGTTCAACCCCATTCAGGTTCTCAAGCTAATATGGCTGTGTATTTGGTTGCTTTAGAAATGGGCGATACTGTGTTAGGTATGAATTTGAGTCATGGTGGTCATTTAACACATGGGGCAACTGTCAATTTTAGTGGTAAATTTTATCATTTTGTTGAATATGGTGTGGACCAAGAAAATGAATTAATAAACTATGATGAAGTGAGACGTTTAGCAATTGAGCATCAACCTAAATTAATTGTAGCTGGTGCTTCAGCATATTCAAGAACTATTGACTTTAAAAAATTTAAAGAAATTGCTGATGAAGTAGGAGCTAAATTGATGGTAGATATGGCACATATTGCTGGTTTAGTAGCTGCTGGTTTACATCCTAATCCTGTAGAATATGCTGATTTTGTGACTACTACAACTCATAAAACTTTACGCGGTCCACGTGGTGGTATGATTTTATGTAAAGAAGAATATAAAAAAGATATAGATAAAACAATCTTCCCAGGTATTCAAGGCGGTCCATTAGAACATGTCATCGCCGCAAAAGCTGTTGCATTTGGAGAAGCTTTGAACGACGATTTTAAAGATTATCAAAATCAAGTCATTAAAAATGCACAAGCTTTAGCTCAAACATTAATTGAAGAAGGCTTCAGAGTTGTATCTGGCGGAACAGACAATCATTTAGTTGCAGTTGATGTTAAAGGTTCTATCAATATGACTGGTAAATTAGCTGAAGAGACACTTGATAAAGTAGGAATTACATGTAATAAGAATACTATTCCATTTGATAAAGAAAAACCGTTTGTAACAAGTGGTGTTAGACTAGGAACACCAGCAGCTACAACTCGTGGTTTTGATGAATCTGCATTTGTGGAAGTAGCAAAAATTATTAGTTTAGCATTAAATAACTATGATAATGATACTAAACTAAATGAAGCTAAAGAGAGAGTTCACGCACTCACATCTAAATATCCATTATATAATTAATAGACATACACATTGGAGGAAAATGATTATGAGTAAAGTACATGTTTTTGATCACCCATTAATACAACACAAACTAAGTTATATTAGAGATGCTCGCACTGGAACAAAAGAGTTTAGGGAACTTGTAGATGAAGTCGGTATGTTAATGGCTTATGAAGTAACTAGAGACTTAGAACTGCAAGATGTTGAAATACAAACACCTGTGACTAAAATGACAGCTAAACGTTTGGCGGGTAAAAAGTTAGCAATTGTACCTATTTTAAGAGCTGGTCTAGGCATGACAGATGGTGTGTTAAGTCTTGTTCCTGCTGCTAGGGTAGGACATATAGGACTATATAGAGATCCAGAGACTCTTGAAGCGGTAGAGTACTTTGCGAAAATGCCTCAAGACATCGATGAACGTCAAATTATTGTGGTTGATCCTATGCTTGCTACTGGTGCTTCAGCTATTGAAGCAATTTCTTCATTAAAAAAACGTGGAGCTAAAAGTATACGTTTTATGTGTTTAATAGCTGCCCCTGAAGGCGTTGAAAAAATGCAAGAAGCACACCCAGATGTAGATATATATATTGCGGCATTAGATGAAAAATTAAATGACAAAGCGTATATTACACCAGGTTTAGGTGATGCAGGGGATAGATTATTCGGTACTAAATAATAGATTCGGAGATAGATATTTTTGATGAAAAAAGTTATGACCATATTTGGAACTAGGCCTGAAGCTATAAAAATGGCTCCGTTGATTAAAACGTTAGAGAAAGATTCTGACCTGGAACCCGTTGTTGTAGTCACCGCCCAACATAGAGAGATGCTTGATTCAGTGTTGAATACTTTTAACATAAGTGCAGATTATGATTTGAATATTATGAAAGCTGGTCAAACATTGTCTGAAGTAACATCTGAAGCAATGAAAAAGTTAGAAGATATCATACAAAAGGAAGTGCCTGATATGGTACTTGTTCATGGTGATACAGTGACAACCTTTTCTGGAGCATTAGCCGCATTTTATAGTCAAACACCTATAGGACATGTTGAAGCTGGATTAAGGAGTTATAATAAATATTCACCTTATCCTGAAGAAATAAATAGACAAATGGTTGGGGTAATGGCAGATTTGCACTTTGCCCCAACCTATAATGCTGCACAGAATTTAGTAAAAGAGGGTAAATTAGCCAAACATATAGCTATCACTGGTAATACAGCTATTGACGCAATGAATTATACAATCGATCACCAATATTCATCATCTATCATACAAAAACATAAAAATAAAAACTTTATTTTACTCACAGCACATAGACGTGAAAATATAGGTAAACCTATGATAAACGTGTTTAAAGCGATTAGAAAGTTGATTGATGAATATCAGGATTTAGCGTTGGTCTATCCTATGCATATGAATCCCAAAGTAAGAGATATTGCGCAAAAATATTTAGGAAATCATCCTAGGATTGAATTGATAGAACCACTTGATGTGGTTGATTTTCATAATTTTGCTAAACAAGCATATCTCATTATGACTGACTCTGGTGGAATACAAGAGGAGGCACCATCATTACACAAACCAGTTTTAGTATTGAGAGATAGTACTGAAAGACCGGAGGGAGTAGATGCTGGAACTTTGAGAGTCATTGGTACGAATGAAGAAGATGTCTATAATGAAACTAAAAAATTAATAGAAAACCCAGACCTTTATCAAAAAATGAGTCAAGCTGTTAATCCATATGGCGATGGACAAGCTAGTGAGAGAATTGTGCAACATATAAAATATTATTTTAATTTGACAAATGACAGACCCAATCATTTTGAATTTACAAAAGATTTATAAAATGACAAATGTGAATTTTTTGTGACAAAAACCGGTGAAAATTTAACAAGAATTTGAATAGAATTGACACCATACAACAGGCTATATTATCATTTAGATTGTATGAGTGGAACGGTTTACATGATTGGTATAGGACACTCGGAGGCTATAAAATGCGTCGTTTCAACATCATTTTCAAACAATATTTGCAATATTATCTTTATATATTGGTAATAATTGGAATATTGTACTCAATTTCACCCCACCCATTTCTCTTGGGTCTTATGATAGGTACATGTGGTTCTTTAGTAAATACATACATCTTTGAGATTTATTTAGCTAAATCAATGCATAAAGAAACTACACAAATGTCTACTGGTAGTACTTGGAGGTATTTAGTGGCAGTTATTGCATGTGTATTATGGTTATTCTTTAAAGAACACATTAATATTATCGGAGTTTTAATTGGGTTAATGATTTCTTATATTGTAATCATATTGCGCCCTCTACTACAAAGGGAGTAAAAATTTAATAGAAAGAGGTGAGTTTATGGATCACAAATCCCCACTCGTTAGTTGGAACGTCTTTGGTTTCGATATTGTTTTTAATTTGGCCAGTGTTTTAATGGTAGTGATTACAGCAATTTTAGTTTTTATTTTAGCTATAGTTTGCACTCGAAACTTAAAGAAACGACCAACTGGAAAACAAAACTTCATTGAATGGGTATTTGATTTTGTTAGAGGTATTATTGAAAGTAATATGGCCTGGAAAAAAGGTGGGAATTTCCACTTCTTAGCAGTGACATTAATTCTTTTCATTTTTGTGGCCAACATGCTTGGTTTACCGTTCGCAATTGTCACTCATGACCATACGCTATGGTGGAAATCACCAACAGCAGACGCTACGGTAACTCTAACGTTATCTACAACTATGATTTTGTTAACGCACTATTACGGTATTAAAATGCGTGGAACAAAAGCTTATGCAGCTGGATATTTTAAACCTTTCTGGCCATTAGCTATTATTAATGTATTCGAAGAATTCACTTCTACATTAACTTTAGGTCTACGTTTGTACGGTAATATTTTTGCAGGTGAATTATTACTCGGTTTACTTGCATCATTGTTCTTTGAACAACCTGCATGGGGTTGGATAATTAGTATTCCTGGATTAATTGTTTGGCAAGCGTTCTCTATATTCGTGGGAACAATTCAAGCATATATCTTTGTAATGCTTTCAATGGTTTACATGTCACATAAAGTGGCAGACGGACATTAATATAATTTAGTAACTATATAAATATTAGGAGGAAATTTTATTATGAATTTAATCGCAGCGGCAATCGCAATTGGTTTATCAGCATTAGGTGCAGGTATTGGTAACGGTCTTATCGTATCTAGAACAGTTGAAGGTGTAGCACGTCAACCAGAAGCACGTGGGCAATTAATGGGTATCATGTTCATTGGTGTTGGTTTAGTTGAGGCATTACCAATCATCGGTGTTGTAATTGCATTCATGACATTTGCTGGATAAGACATTTTATAAGGCGAAGTCTAATGAGAGACTATCGCCGTTCGTTTTGTTTTTTATAGCTTAGTGATTATTTTGACGAAAGGAGTGTCATGAGCCCGTGACTGCAACAGCTAATACATTTATTCTCGGTGCAGGAGTTGAATGGGGGACAACATTTGTAACACTCGTAACATTTGTAATCCTCATCATACTTTTGAAGAAATTTGCTTGGGGTCCATTAAAAGAAGTAATGGACAAACGTGAACGTGATATCAATAAAGATATTGACGACGCAGAACAAGCTAAGATAAATGCTCAAAAACTTGAAGAAGAAAATAGAAAGACACTTAAAGAAACTCAAGATGAAGTTCAAAAAATCTTAGACGATGCTAAGATTCAAGCACGTAAGCAACATGAAGAAATTATTCATGAAGCTAACGAAAAAGCTAATGGTATGATTGAAACTGCTCAAAGTGAAATTAATAGTCAAAAAGAACGTGCAATTTCTGATATTAATAATCAAGTTTCTGAACTATCAGTACTTATTGCATCTAAAGTTCTTAGAAAAGAAATTTCAGAGCAAGATCAAAAAGAATTAGTTGAAAAGTATTTAAAAGAGGCAGGGGATAAATAATGGCAAAGGTAGCAAAAAAATATGCCAAAGCATTATTTGATGTCGCTCTAGATACAAATCAACTAGATGTTGTCTATGAAGATTTAGAAACAATTAGCCATTCATCGTTTGATTTCATCAAACAACTTAAAGCAATTGATAGTAATCCAAGCTTAACTGCAAATCAACGTGAAGAATTTGTAGAAAGAGTTTACAACGAAGCAAATCCATATGTGGTAAATACTTTAAAAGTATTAGCAGATAACCGACATATTTCAATTGTAGAGAATGTTTTTAAATCATTCCAAAATTTATATAACAAATACTACAAACAAGATTTTGCAATTATTGAATCGACTTACGAGTTAAGCGAAGATGAAATATCAAGAATTGTAGAACTTATCAAAAAGCAAACTGAATTATCAAATGTAATTGTTAACACTAAAATCAATCAAGATTTAATTGGTGGATTTAGAGTTAAGGTTGGAACTACAGTTATGGATGGTAGTGTTAGAAATGACCTTGTTCAATTACAAAGAAAATTTGAAAGAGCTAACTAATATTTAAAGAGGAGTGACATAGATGGCCATAAAAGCTGAAGAAATCAGTGCATTGCTTCGCTCACAAATTGAAAATTATGAGTCAGAAATGTCCGTTACAGATGTTGGTACAGTACTCCAAATTGGTGACGGTATCGCATTAATTCACGGACTTAACGACGTTATGGCTGGTGAGCTAGTAGAATTCCATAACGGTGTTCTTGGTTTAGCACAAAACCTTGAAGAATCTAATGTGGGTGTGGTTATTTTAGGACCATATGAAGAAATTAGTGAAGGTGACGAAGTTAAACGTACTGGCCGAATTATGGAAGTACCAGTCGGAGAGGAAATGATAGGAAGAGTTGTTAATCCTCTTGGACAACCCATTGACGGACAAGGTCCAATCAATGCGACTAAAACTCGTCCTGTAGAGAAAAAAGCAACTGGCGTAATGGATCGTAAATCTGTAGATGAACCATTACAAACAGGTATCAAAGCAATTGATGCTTTAGTACCAATTGGCCGTGGTCAACGTGAATTAATCATTGGTGACCGTCAAACTGGTAAAACAACTGTTGCAATTGATTCAATCTTAAACCAAAAAGATCAAGATACAATTTGTATTTATGTTGCAATAGGTCAAAAAGATTCAACAGTTCGTGCAAATGTTGAAAAATTAAGACAAGCAGGTGCTTTAGACTACACAATCGTTGTATCTGCATCCGCAGCTGATCCAGCACCATTACTTTATATTGCACCTTATTCTGGTGTAACTATGGGTGAAGAGTTCATGTTTAATGGAAAACATGTTCTTATCGTTTACGATGATTTAACTAAACAAGCGGCAGCATACCGTGAGCTATCATTATTATTACGTAGACCACCAGGTCGTGAAGCATATCCTGGGGACGTGTTCTACTTACACAGTAGATTATTAGAAAGAGCTGCAAAACTTAACGATGATCTTGGAGGCGGTTCAATTACTGCTTTACCAATCATTGAAACTCAAGCTGGCGATATCTCAGCATACGTTCCAACAAATGTTATCTCAATTACTGACGGACAAATATTCTTACAATCTGATTTATTCTTCTCAGGTGTTAGACCAGCGATTAATGCTGGGCAATCAGTATCTCGTGTTGGTGGTTCAGCTCAAATTAAAGCGATGAAAAAAGTTGCAGGAACATTACGTTTAGACTTAGCTTCATATCGTGAGTTAGAATCATTTGCGCAATTTGGTTCTGATTTAGATGAATTTACAGCTAAAAAATTAGCGCGTGGTGAACGTACTGTTGAAGTATTAAAACAAGGTCAAAATAACCCACTGCCTGTAGAACATCAAGTACTTATTATTTTTGCTTTAACTAAAGGTTACTTAGATGATATTCCTGTCCAAGATATCAATCGTTTTGAAGAGGAATTTAACCACTGGGCTGAGTCAAATGCAACTGAATTATTAAATGAAATTAGAGAAACTGGTGCTTTACCAGATGCTGATAAATTTGATTCTGCTATCACAGAATTTAAAAAAGGATTTAATAAATCAGAAGAATAAAATCTAATTTAATCGTAATAGAGAGTACATTCTAAATCTTATAAATCGTTAAATTAAGATTAATACTCCAAAGGTGGTGAGATAATGGCCTCTCTTAAAGAGATAGATAGTCGTATTAAATCGACAAGTAAGATGAAGCAAATAACAAAGGCGATGAACATGGTTTCTAGTTCAAAATTACGTAGAGCTGAGAAAAATACTAAATCATTTAGACCTTATATGGAAAAGATGCAAGATGCTATTACAGCTGTAGCTGGTTCAAATAGTACTTCTAATCATCCAATGCTTAAATCTAGAGATATTAAAAGAAGTGGTTACTTAGTAATCACTAGTGATAAAGGTTTAGCCGGTGCCTATAGTACAAATGTTTTAAAAAGCTTAGTAAACGATATCAATTCTAAACACAACGACAGTAGTGAATATAGTCTAATCGTTTTAGGTCAGCAAGGTGTAGATTTCTTCAAACATAGAGGATATGAAATTGAAAGTTCTTTAGTTGAAGTTCCAGATCAACCTTCATTTAAATCTATTCAATCTATAGCTAAACATGCTATTGATTTATTTAGCGAGGAAAACATAGATGAATTGACTATTTATTACAGTCATTATGTTAGTGTCTTAGAAAATAAACCTGCAACTAAACAAGTTTTACCATTATCTCAAGAAGATTCAGGTCAAGGACATGGTCAAATGTCTTCATACGAATTTGAACCAGATAAAGAATCTATTTTAAGCGTTATTTTGCCACAATACGTTGAAAGCTTAATCTACGGTACAATCTTAGATGCAAAAGCTAGTGAACATGCTTCACGTATGACAGCAATGAGAAATGCTTCAGATAATGCGACAGAACTAATCGATGATTTATCATTAGAATACAATAGAGCGAGACAAGCTGCGATTACTCAACAAATTACTGAAATTGTTGGTGGATCATCAGCTCTTGAGTAATAATAAAAGGAGGAAATCAACATGGGAATTGGCCGTGTAACTCAAGTTATGGGTCCAGTAATAGATGTTCGTTTTGAACATAACGAAGTACCTGAGATAAATAATGCATTACACATCGAAGTTCCTAAAGAAGATGGAGCGCTTCAATTAACATTAGAAGTTGCACTTCAACTAGGTGACGATGTAGTTCGTACAATTGCAATGGACTCAACTGACGGCGTTCAAAGAGGAATGGAAGTTAAAGATACAGGTAGAGACATAAGTGTACCTGTCGGTGACGTAACTCTAGGAAGAGTGTTTAACGTACTAGGAGAAACTATTGACTTAGATGAAAAAATTGATGATTCAGTACGACGTGACCCTATCCATAGACAAGCTCCAGGATTCGACGAATTATCAACAAAAGTAGAAATCTTAGAAACTGGTATTAAAGTAGTAGACTTATTAGCACCTTACATAAAAGGTGGTAAAATTGGATTATTTGGTGGTGCCGGTGTAGGTAAAACCGTACTAATCCAAGAACTTATTAATAACATCGCTCAAGAACACGGTGGTATCTCAGTATTCGCTGGTGTTGGTGAACGTACACGTGAAGGTAATGATCTTTACTATGAAATGAGTGACAGTGGTGTTATCAAGAAAACTGCAATGGTCTTTGGTCAAATGAATGAGCCACCTGGTGCACGTATGCGTGTAGCATTATCCGGATTAACAATGGCCGAATATTTCCGAGATGAAGAAGGCCAAGATGTGTTATTATTCATTGATAACATTTTCAGATTCACTCAAGCTGGTTCAGAAGTTTCTGCGTTATTAGGTCGTATGCCATCAGCTGTTGGTTATCAACCTACACTTGCTACAGAAATGGGTCAATTACAAGAACGTATAAGTTCAACAAATAAAGGTTCAGTTACATCAATTCAAGCTGTTTTCGTACCAGCCGATGACTATACTGACCCTGCGCCAGCAACAACGTTCGCACACTTAGATTCAACAACAAACTTAGAGCGTAAATTAACAGAAATGGGTATTTATCCAGCTGTAGACCCGCTTGCTTCTACATCTAGAGCTTTGGAACCTTCAGTAGTAGGTCAAGAGCATTATGATGTGGCACGTGAAGTTCAATCTACTTTACAAAAATATAGAGAGTTACAAGATATTATTGCGATTCTTGGTATGGATGAATTATCAGATGAAGATAAACAAACTGTGGAACGAGCACGTAGAATTCAATTCTTCTTATCACAAAACTTCCACGTTGCAGAACAATTTACTGGACAAAAAGGTTCATATGTACCTGTTAAAACAACAGTTGCAGACTTCAGAGATATTTTAGATGGTAAGTATGACCATATTCCTGAAGACGCATTCCGTTTAGTAGGTAGCATGGAAGACGTAATTGAGAAAGCAAAAGATATGGGTGTTGAAGTCTAATAATTAGGAGGTATGGATAATGAATACACTTAGACTAAATATTGTCACTCCTAATGGTTCTGTCTATGAACGTGAAGACGTTGAGATGGCTGTCTTACAAACAACAGCTGGTGAAATGGGGATTATGTATGGTCACATTCCAACTGTTGCTGCATTAAAAACAGGTCATGTGAAAGTTAATTTTCACAACGGAAATGAATTTATTGCAGTAAGTGATGGCTTTATTGAAGCAAGACAACATCAATTATCAATTATCGTCCAAACGGCCGAACCTGCTAGTGAAATCGATGTTGAAAGAGCTAAATTAGCTAAGTCGAGAGCAGAATCACATTTAGAAGATGATGATGATAATACAGACATAAATAGAGCTAAAAGAGCACTTGAACGAGCAAATAATCGTTTACGTGTTGCAGAATTACAATAATTAAAAAAGGTTCGATAGTATATTTTAATGACTATCGAACCTTTTTTTAAATTTTAAAATGTTAAAAAGTAATATCCATTTTTATAAGTATCTTTATTGCCTCTTTTCGTGTACAATGTTATACAGTAATCTTACGAAGGAGCTTAATATGGATTATCTTGGTCAGTTCGCAATTGTTCATTTAATCTTACATGTTGTTTGTATTTGCGTAGCTTATTGGGCTTTAAATTCCATAAAATTAGACCAATTTTTTAAAAAGGGCTACCCATTACAAGTTCAAGTTTGTATGATTTTTATTTCTATTTTACTGGGTACGGCAGTCAGTAACTTTATAGTTGATTTATTGCAATATTCAACTCAAGTGAAATACTTGATAAAATAACTATGTAATTGTTATTTAATTTATAAGTTAAATATGATCATATGACGAATATTTAATTAAAATGTTGGGAAATGTATAACTGATTAGAGTTTTAAGTGGAGGATTAAAGATGGATAAAATAGTAATAAATGGTGGAAATCGTTTAACAGGTGAAGTTAATGTTGAAGGAGCTAAAAATGCTGTATTACCTGTACTTACAGCGTCATTACTTGCTTCTGAAGGACACAGTAAACTAGTTAATGTCCCAGAGTTAAGCGATGTTGAAACAATCAATAATGTATTATCTACACTCAATGCAAATGTAGAGTATGATAAAGATAAAAATGCAGTTAAAGTTGATGCAACTAAAACTTTAAATGAAGAAGCCCCTTATGAATATGTGAGTAAAATGCGAGCAAGCATCTTGGTTATGGGACCACTACTTGCTCGACTAGGGCATGCTATTGTTGCTTTGCCAGGAGGATGTGCGATTGGAACACGTCCTATCGAGCAGCACATTAAAGGATTTGAAGCTTTAGGTGCAGACATTCATTTAGAAAATGGAAATATTTATGCAAATGCTAAAGATGGATTAAAGGGAGCACATATTCATTTAGATTTTCCGAGTGTAGGTGCAACTCAAAATATTATTATGGCAGCGTCCTTGGCATCAGGAAAATCTATCATTGAGAATGTCGCTAAAGAACCTGAAATTGTTGATTTAGCTAATTATATTAATGAAATGGGCGGTAAAATTACAGGTGCAGGTACTGATACCATTACGATACATGGTGTTGAAAAACTTTACGGTGTTGAACATGCAATTATACCAGATAGAATTGAAGCTGGAACGTTACTTATCGCAGGTGCAATAACTCGTGGTGACATATTTGTACGTGGTGCAATTAAAGAACATATGGCTAGTTTAATATATAAGCTTGAAGAGATGGGGGTAGATCTTGAATATTATGAAGAAGGTATAAGAGTTACAGCAAATGGAGATTTAAATCCAGTAGATGTAAAAACTTTACCACACCCAGGTTTCCCAACTGATATGCAATCTCAAATGATGGCTTTATTATTAACAGCAAATGGACACAAAGTGATTACTGAGACTGTTTTTGAAAATAGATTTATGCACGTTGCAGAATTTAGAAGAATGAATGCGAATATAAGTGTTGAAGGAAGAAGTGCTAAAATTGAAGGAAAAAGCCATTTACAAGGTGCTCAAGTTAAAGCAACAGATTTAAGAGCTGCTGCAGCCTTAATCTTAGCTGGTTTAGTTGCAGAGGGAACTACGCAAGTGACTGAGTTAAAGCATCTAGATAGAGGATACGTCAATTTACATGGAAAACTAAAAAGTCTAGGTGCAAACATAGAACGTGTAAATCGATAATATTATTACAGCTTAAGCTCGGAGGTTTTAAAAATGGAAACGATTTTTGATTATAATCAAATTAAACAAATTATCCCACATAGACAACCTTTTTTACTAATAGATAAAATTGTAGAGTATGAAGAAGGTAAAAGGTGTGTAGGACTAAAGCAAGTATCAGGTAATGAACCATTTTTCCAGGGACATTTCCCTAATTACGCTGTGATGCCTGGTGTTCTTATTACAGAAGCTTTAGCGCAAACTGGTGCAGTAGCTATGTTAAATAGTGAAGAAAATAAAGGGAAAATAGCATTGTTTGCAGGCATTGATAAGTGTCGCTTCAAAAAACAAGTCGTACCTGGAGATACATTAATGTTGGAAGTTGAAATAACTAAAATAAAAGGTCCTATTGGTAAGGGTTCGGCTAAAGCGACTGTTGATGGCCAACTTGCTTGTAGCTGTGAACTTACTTTTGCTATTCAAGATGCTTAATCTTAGATAATTAAACTCTTTAGGTAAAATAATTCGTATTGTGATAACAAAATAGTAAAACTTATTTAAAGAATATCGCACAGATTATTGACCTAACACTTTATGTATATTGAATTTCTGGTTGAAATACTTTAAGTCAGGTCTCGCCTAGAAATATAAGTATCAAATGGCAGTACTTTTTAATATAGTAATCTCTGTTCGTAAAGAGCCTGGAACAATGGTTAATTCATGTTCTAGGCTTTATTTATGTTCAATATTTAAAATTGTATATGATTTAAATATATGAAAATTAAATGTTTTATAATTACCCTTGGTGTTTATCTTTCGATTTTCTCATCTTTCAACTTAGGTTTTGATTGCATCATACGATTAAATGTTTTTTTCAACTTTTCACCTGTAAGTCCTTCATCAACTAATTCTTCTAATAAACTCTCAGCGTATTCTTGTCTCAAAGTGTAGATGTGACATTCTAAAACGACTGACATTGAATATTTAAAATTTTTAACGCTTTTAACTGTTGCATTAAATAACGCTGGATCGTTAGCAGGTCTTGTGATGACTACTCTAATATCTAAAAGTTGTTTGTTATCCTTATATTGCTTAAATGTTTCATAGTGTTCATTTGAAATTACTATTTCTAGTAACCACCCAGTGCCACTTCCTTCTTTATTTATAATCACACCATCTTCAATGACGTATTCTGATATTGCACCATGTTCATTCACAATTTGAAATCTTACTGCCTTAAAAGTTTTCATAATATCACTTCTCCAAATTTTTTTATTAATACAATAATAGAAATTTATGTCAGATTTAGATATAATACTTCAATATTTTCTTTAAATATATCAAAATCTCATCGTCATTTACTAACAATTTCAATAAAATTGTGGTTTTGACCAGTGAACTAAGCTCAGTTATGATTAGAACATAAGAAGGAGGTGACACATGTTAAATAAAATAGTCATTGTTGGTAGAATGACGAAAGATGCTCAAATCTATGAAAAGGAGGATAACAAAATAGCAACATTTTGCGTTGCTACAGAAAGAAACTACAAAGATGATAATAATGAAATTTCTACAGATTATTTACTTTGTAAAGCTTTCGGTAAAACTGCCACTAATATTGAAAAGTACACTAGTCAAGGTACTTTAGTAGGTATAACTGGACAAATGCGTTCAAGAAAATATGAAAAAGAAGGCCAAACACATTTTGTTACAGAATTATACGTTGAAACAATAAAATTCATGTCCCCAAAAAATAAAAACAATGAAACTCCCTCTGATAATCAATTTGAAAACAACACTTATCAACCTGATGATTTAGAAATAATTCATATTTAAACAACTAACTTTTCCTTTAAAACTCCATCCTATATTTAATAAATTAATTTATCCTTTCTTTCAATTATACTCGAGCGGCCTTTGTTAATCATAAAATATTAATAAAAGGTCGCTTTAAATACATAGCAAAGGCCTATAATTTCAATAATTATCTGATAAATTTCATTTGTATTACAACGATATTGTAGTAATATGACTCGAAAAAACTATCATGATAGGAATCATTACGGTTATTCATAAAAATTAGCATCCTATTTCATGTAATTGTAGTGTAAAAAATAGGCGTTTATTTTTATTTCAGTGTAACCTGCACGATTTTTATAGATGTTACAGTGGGTTACGTAAACAAATTAAGAAAACAAATCACTTTTAGGAGGATTTTTAATAATGAAAAAAACATTAGTTGCATCATCATTAGCTATAGGACTAGGCGTTGTAGCAGGTAACGCAGGTCATGACGCACATGCAAGTGAGACTACAAATGTTGATAAAGCAGAGTTAGCTCAAAAAGCGTTAACTAATGATCAATCACTAAATGAAAGCCCTGTTCAAGAAGGTGCTTATAATATTAATTTTGATTACAATGGTAATTCATATCATTTTGAATCTGATGGTTCTACTTGGAGTTGGAGTTATGAATCAACAAACAATGCTACGCAACCTGTTCAACCAAGCCAATCTCAAGTAGCTACACAACAACAACCTGTACAAGTATCAGCACCACAAAATGAGCAAACAGCACAACCACAAACAAAATCAACATCTACAAGTCAAACTTCTTCAAGTAAAGCTTCAAGTGGTTCATCAGTAAATGTAAATTCACATTTACAACAAATTGCTCAACGTGAATCAGGTGGCGATATTCATGCAATAAACCCATCTTCAGGTGCAGCAGGTAAATATCAATTCTTACAATCAACTTGGGATTCTGTTGCTCCAAGTCAATATAAAGGTGTTTCACCTGCAAAAGCTCCAGAAAGCGTACAAGACCGAGCAGCAGTAAAATTATATAATACTGGTGGCCCAGGTCATTGGGTAACTGCATAATTAAAATATGAAGTATCTACCATCTTCTCGAATTTGAGAAGATGGTTTTTTATTGTACGACTTATTTGATTTACATGTAATCGTTTGCTATGGTTGATAATGAATCATATATTATTTGCTACTAGGGGAGCCAAAAGGCTGAGATGAATGTATTCAGACCCTTATAACCTGATTTGGTTAATACCAACGTAGGAAAGTAGTTATTAACTATTCGTCATTGAGATGTCTTGGTCTAACTACTTTCTTCGCTGGGAAGTAGTTTTATTTTTTGAGGAGGCTAATTATGACATTTTCAAAAGAGTTGAGGGAAGCATCAAGACCTATTATTGATGACATTTACAATGATGGTTTTATTCAAGATTTACTAGCAGGTAAGTTATCTAATCAAGCTGTAAGACAATACTTAAGAGCAGACGCTTCTTATTTAAAAGAGTTTACAAATATTTATGCAATGCTCATACCCAAAATGAGTTCTATGGAAGATGTTAAATTTCTAGTAGAACAAATTGAGTTTATGTTAGAAGGAGAAGTTGAAGCGCATGAGGTTCTAGCTGATTTCATTAATGAACCATATGAAGAAATAGTAAAAGAAAAAGTATGGCCACCAAGTGGTGATCATTATATTAAACATATGTACTTCAATGCATTTGCACGTGAAAATGCAGCCTTCACGATTGCAGCGATGGCACCCTGTCCATACGTCTACGCTGTCATTGGTAAACGTGCGATGGAAGATCCCAAATTAAATAAAGAATCAGTGACTTCTAAATGGTTTCAATTTTATAGTACTGAAATGGACGAACTTGTTGATGTGTTCGATCAATTGATGGACCGTTTAACTAAACATTGTAGTGAGACAGAAAAAAAAGAGATTAAAGAAAATTTCTTGCAAAGTACTATTCATGAGAGACATTTCTTCAATATGGCATATATTAATGAAAAATGGGAATATGGGGGAAATAACAATGAATAAACCTAAAATTGCACTAACAATAGCAGGCACAGATCCCACCGGTGGGGCAGGTGTTATGGCGGATTTAAAATCATTTCACGCGTGTGGCGTTTATGGTATGGCCACTATAACAAGTATCGTTGCTCAAAATACCCTAGGAGTTCAACATATCCATAATTTAGAATCTTCATGGGTAAAGGAACAACTTGATAGTGTGTTTGATGATGAATTACCACAAGCTATCAAAACGGGTATGATTGCAACAAAAAAAACGATGGAGTTGATTCAAAGTTACTTAAAGGAACATTCCAATATTCCTTATGTGATTGATCCAGTTATGCTTGCCAAAAGTGGTGATTCATTGATGGATGAAAATACTAAAAATCATTTGCAATCAACATTATTACCTTTGGCTGATGTTGTCACTCCGAATATACCTGAAGCTGAGGAAATTACTGGTATTAAAATTAATGATGAAGAAAGCATACGTAAAGCAGGTCAAATCTTTATTAATGAAATTGGTAGTAAGGGTGTTGTAATTAAGGGAGGGCATTCAGCCGATTTAAATAATGCTAAAGATTTTCTTTTTACTAAGAATGAAACGTATACCTTTGAGAACAAACGCTTTGATACTAAACATACTCATGGAACTGGTTGTACTTTTTCAGCAGTTATTACAGCAGAATTAGCTAAAGGTCGTTCCATAAAAGATGCAGTTAAAAAAGCAAAAGAGTTTATTTCATTAAGTATTGAACATACCCCAGAAATTGGCAAGGGGAGAGGACCTGTAAATCATTTTGCTTATATGAAGAAAGTAGGTTTAGATGATGAATAATTTAGAACGATTACGTTCAGAAAATCCACTCGTAATTTGCTATACCAATGATGTTGTGAAAAACTTTACTGCGAATGGTTTACTAAGTTTAGGTGCTAGTCCCGCAATGAGTGAGGCACCAGAAGAAGCTGAAGATTTTACTCGAATGGCTAGTGCGCTTTTAATTAACATCGGTACACTCACACGTGAAAATGAAGAAGACATTATCAAAATAGGTAAAATTGCTAATCAGCAAGGTACACCAATAGTTTTTGATCCAGTGGCAGTTGGTGCTTCTACATATCGTAAAAATTTTTGTCAACGTTTTCTTGGTGAAGTTAATGTCACAGTAATAAAAGGCAATGCTTCAGAAATATTGACATTAATAGATTTTAATACAACTATGAAAGGTACTGACAGTGACAGCGAATTAGATTCAGTAAATATTGCAAAAAAAGCGGCTAATACTTTAAATACTGCTATTGTCATTACTGGAAAAGATGATATTATTGCAAAAAATGAGAAAATAATTAAATTATCTAATGGTTCTCCGCTTCTTACTAAAATCACGGGGGCTGGATGCTTGTTAGGTGGTGTATTAGCAAGTTTCTTGTTTAGAAATACTCAACCTTCAATTGATTTATTAGTTGAAGCGGTAAGTGTCTACAACATCGCGGCAGAATTTGCTGAACAAGCGCCTCATGTAAATGGACCTAGTACTTTTCTATCTGAACTGCTAGATCAACTTTATCAGATGAATGACATTACTTATAAAAATCAAGTCAAAAAGGTAGAGATATGAATATGATGTTTGATTCAAAACAATTATCAGTCTATTTTATTTGCGGAACACAAGATATACCTAAAAATAAATCAATTGAGCAAGTTCTCAAAGAGGCATTAGAAGCTGGAATCACGCTATATCAATTTCGTGAAAAAGGTCCGAATGCACTAAAAGGGGAAAAGAAAAAACAGTTAGCCTTAAAACTTAAACAATTATGTCACTCATATCACGTACCTATGATAGTTAATGATGATGTTCAATTAGCCCAAGAGATTAATGCTGATGGCATTCATGTAGGTCAAGATGATATGGAAATTCAACAATTTGCAAGCCAATTTAAAAATAAGATTATAGGTTTAAGTGTTGGGAATTTGAAAGAGTATCAACAATCTGATTTGTCTAAAGTTGATTACATTGGAGTAGGTCCAATGTATACAACATCATCAAAAGATGACGCTAGTAAACCTGTTGGTCCATCTATGATATCTCAATTAAGATTATATATTCATGATTTTCCTATAGTTGCCATTGGAGGTATAAATGAAACTAACGTGCAGCCTATTGTTGACGAAGGTGCAGATGGTATTTCTGTCATCTCAGCTATTACACGTAGTACCAATATAGACAAAACGGTTAAATATTTCTTAAGATATTTCACCTAAATCTCTATTTTTTCTACTTTTTGTTTTCTACTATTGAATTAGTATGATAAAATATACTCTATGTGAATATAACATTAGAGGTGGAAAAATGAAGAAAAAAGCGTTACTACCTTTGTTTTTGGGAATAATGATTTTTCTAGCAGGTTGTGATTACTCTACACCTGAGAAGCAAGATGGATTCTTCTTTAATACTTTTGTTCAACCTATGAAACATCTCTTACAGTGGTTAGGAAATGATGTTTTTCATAATAATTTTGGACTAGCAATTATTGTATTAGTTCTTTTCATTCGTTTAATCTTGTTACCATTTATGTTATCTAACTATAAAAATAGTCACATGATGCGTGAGAAAATGAAAGTGGCTAAACCTGAAGTAGATGGCATTCAAGAAAAGGTTAAACGTGCGCGAACACAAGAAGAAAAAATGGCTGCAAACCAAGAACTTATGGAAGTTTATAAAAAATATGATATGAACCCTATGAAGAGCATGTTAGGATGTTTACCTATACTTATTCAAATGCCAATTATTATGGGATTATACTTTGTATTAAAAGATAAGCTTGTAAATGGTTTATCTGAACATCCGCATTTCTTATGGTTCAATTTAACTAAGCCTGATATTTGGATTACAGTTATTGCCGGTGTGCTATACTTTATTCAAGCTGTAGTTTCAAGCAAAACGATGCCTCAAGAGCAACGTCAGATGGGCTATATGATGATGGTTATTTCTCCAATAATGATTATTTGGATTTCTTTACAAGCATCATCAGCTTTAGGTTTATATTGGTCTGTCAGTGCATTATTCTTAGTAATTCAAACGCATTTTGCTAATATTTATTACTCTAAACTTGCTAAAAAAGAAGTTCAACCTTTTATTGAAAAGTATGAAAGAGAACATAATCCATATTCAAAGAAAAAAGGGAAAAATACTCAAGTAGTATCAAAAAAGAATAAAAAATAATAAACAATAACCTGAGACATCAATCGTTGTCTCAGGTATTTTTTGTGGTAGATGCTAATGGACTTTGGTTAAAACATGAGTTAACAATATATCTTTTATTTGAATTTACTCTTTATTAAAATTCCACTCTGACATAAATTGTTTGAGATATTGAATCATAAATTGATGTCTTTCTTCAGCAAGTTTTTTTGCAGTAGGAGTGTGCATTAAATCTTTTAATTTAAATAATTTTTCATAAAAATGTTTTATTGCTGAATTGTCTAATTCTTCAACGAGAGACGTATGTAACTCTTCATTTGAAAGCTTCGTTTCAGTCCACATAGGTTCACCAAAGTGTCCTGAAAACTGGAATGTTCTCGCAATGCCGATTGCTCCTATTGCATCTAGGCGATCAGCATCTCTAACGATTTCACCATCTATTGAAAGTTTAACGTGATTATTTTTACCAGCTCGATAACTCATATGTTTAATAATATAGAGAACTTGTTGTGATATTTCACTGCTTAAATCTAGGGTAGATAAGAACTGTTTAAGCTGATCATATGCTAAAATTTCATCAGTTAATTTACTATCAACAGTATCATGCAATAAAGATGATAGTTCTATAACAAGTGTATCTGTTATATTTTCTCGTTTAGCGATATAACAAGCGTTGTTATAGACACGTTCCACATGTGCAATATCATGTCCAGTTGTATCATGTTGATGGAAACTTTTCATATACTCATAAGCTTTTTTAATCTTCATTCTTGAGTTCATAGATAGACTCCTTACTTAATTTAAAAGTAGCAAAGTATTTAATTTTTTACATTTAGTATTTAATAGTATCTTTGACATCCTTTATAATGGTTTAATTAATGAAACTACTTATCCTATTACATTAAAGAAGATATAAATGAAGAAGTGAACCTTTCGTTAAGCGTTCACTTCTTGCAAATTATTATAAAATTGGAGAAAGTAGTTGTGAAATCCCTTCTTTGAATTTAACTAGCAGATTTCGTTTAGCATATTCTTCAGAAGTGAGCTTGTTAGATAATTTCATATCATTAATGAAAGCTTGTTTTAATGATCGTGCTACGCCTTCATCATAAATAAAAGCATTGACCTCAAAGTTTAATGTAAAGCTTCGATTATCCATATTGGCAGTTCCTACACTTGCTACCTCATCATCAATGACAAGTGTTTTTGAATGTAGAAAACCATTATCATAATGATAGACATTAACGCCAGCTTCAAGTAAAGACGCTACGTTTTTAAGCGTAGCCCAATAAACAAAGGGATGATCACGTTTGTTAGGAACCATGATGTTAACATCCACACCACCAAGCGCTGCAATTTTAATCGAATCTAAAAAAGCTTGATCGGGAATGAAGTATGGTGATTGAATGTATATAGATTCTTTGGCTGATGAAATCATTTTTAAATAACCATATTTAATTTGTTCCCAATCTTCATCAGGCCCACTTGAAGCAATTTGTATGCCTATCGTACCACCAGAGTCAACATCAGGAAAATATCGAGATTCATAAGTTAAATTGTCACGAGTTGATTGTGAGTTCCAATCTAAGATGAATCTAAGTTGAAGGGCATTTACCGCGTCACCTTTAATACGTAAGTGTGTGTCCCTCCAATAACCAAATTTCTTAGATTTACCTATATATTCATCTCCTACATTAAAACCACCAACATATCCAATCGTACCGTCAATGACTACTATTTTTCTGTGGTTTCTATTATTCATTCTTAAATTAATAAGTGGTAATTTTGATGGAAAGAAAGATTCAGCGTGACCGCCTTTTTGACGAAACTTTTTTAGATCTTTCTTTCGTAAATCTCTTGAGCCCATATCATCGTATAGCATTTTAACTTCTATACCTTCTTCAGCTTTTTTTTCTAATTCATGTAACAATTGCTTTCCGAGATTATCACTATGAATAATGTAGTATTGGATGTGAATATATGATTGTGCGTGTCTAATATCATTAATTAAATCATCGAACTTCTGATGACCATCTGTATAAATTGTTAGATCATTATCAGTTGTTAAAAAAGCAGCATTATTATAAAGTAACATTTGTACCATTTCTTTAAATTTAACAATTTGATGATTACCCTTAGAAAAGTCTTGCTTTTTCAATGCCTCTAATTGCTCGTCAACAATCATTTCAAGACCAACTTTATCCTCTTTGGCGAGTTTAAATATATGTTCTCTCTGTATTTGGCGACCTAATAATAAATACAATATGAATCCTACTAAAGGTAGAAAAACTAAAACCAATAACCACGCCCATATAGAATTTGCTGTACGCCTCTCCATGAAAATAATAATGAATGCAAAAACTAAATTTAATAAAAAGGCACTAACTAATAAAATATTAATTATAATATTAGATTGATGAAGTGCCATAGTAAAGACTTCTATCATAGGTTACCTCCTTTATGATTGTTTATTCTCACTCAGTTTTCATTTCAGTGATTTTTAAATATAATTATAGCATGAAGAAATACGATTATCATGGTTAGATAATATTTAATTACCTGAATCATTGACGAGTGAATTTATGAATAATACGATATAATATGAACAGAGGTGACTTTATGGCAGACATGGAGAGTGCACATCACTCAGAGCAAATAAAAACAAATTTAAAATCAAGATTAAATAGAATAGAAGGTCAAGTAAGAGCAATAAATCGTATGATTGATGATGACGTTTACTGTGATGATGTACTAACTCAAATTAGAGCAACACGTTCAGCATTGAATAGTGTAGCTACTAAATTACTAGACCATCACATGAAAGGTTGTATTATGGAAAAAATAAACGACGGTGCGCAAGAAGAAGCAATGGATGAATTGCTCGTGACATTCCAAAAATTAATAAAAGATTAAGAGGGTATGAAATTGAAAAAAGGATTGATAAATGTTTCAGGTATTAAAACAACTGAACAAGCTAAACAGCTCAAAGATCATTTATCTAAGATGATAGGCATCAATAGTGTGGATATCGATTACCAAATGAATGAGATTCGAGTAGAATTTGACACTCCTGCAAATTTAAATAACATTGAAAAAGAAATTTACGATTACGGATTTCGTATTTTATAATTAAATAATTGCGCTTAATTCATTTTTCGTTTGAATTATTATAGCTTTTAGAAATATTTAAAAATATTTTTAGAATGATGTAGTAAAGTAGAAGTAATTAGGGTATTATTGAAATAAAGCTATTTCTAACGAGGTGATAATTGTGAAGAATCAAGATAAGATTCAAAATGTAGTCAAATTATTATCATCATTGGGTGTGAATATTAAGAAAACTAAGTCTCGTTTAGATATTATTAATACTTTGCCTACATCTAATCAAGTAAGTCATGAATTAAAATAATTTGCATGATAATATAATATTTTATGTATTGATTATCTAAATTAATATATAAAGAGAGACACTGTTCATCGTGAATAGTGTCTCTTATTTTATACAGGTTAAATTGTATTAGATTTTTTAGATAATGTGGTTATTTCATATCTTTGGGGTTCATGATAATAAATTGAAAGAACTACTCCTATACCAGTCATTAAACTCCATAAAGAACTTCCACCGTAACTAATAAACGGAAGTGGTATACCTGTAATCGGTAATAATTGAACCGTCATGCCGATATTTTGTAACACGTGAAAAACAATCAACGATACATATCCTATGATAAATACTTTGTTAAACTGACTATCAATTTTACTAGCTAACCGTATAAGGTGAAATATTAAGAATAAGAAAAGTAATATCAATAATACTGAACCTATAAAGCCCATTTCTTCTCCAATCACTGAAAAAATAAAGTCGGTATGATTCTCAGGAATATAAACTTCGCCATGGTTATAACCTTTACCTAATAATTGACCTGAACCAATAGCTTTTAAAGATTCTGTTAAGTGATATCCATCTCCACTACTGTATGAATAGGGATCTAACCAAGAATTGATACGTCCCATTTGATACATTTTTATTCCTAATAGGTTTTCTATTAAGGATGGTTTATAAATGATAGCTAATATAATACTAGAACCACTTACAAATGCAACAATAAAAAGAGGGGCTAATATCCTCCATGTTATTCCACTTACTAACATGACGCCAGCTATAATTGCACATAACACCAAAGTAGTACCTAGGTCATTTTGCAATAGAATTAATGCCATAGGTATAATGGATACACCTAAAATTTTAAAAAATAACATTAAATCAGACTGAAAAGACTTATTAAATGTAAATTGGTTATGTTTAGATATCGTTTTAGCCAAAGCAAGTATAAGTATAATTTTCATGAATTCGGAAGGTTGGATGCTTATAGGACCGAAACTGTACCAACTTTTAGCACCATTAATAATTGGGGTGATTGAAGTTTCAGGTAAAATAAGTAACCCTATTAATAGAACGCAAAATATACTGTATAAAATATAAGTATTATTTTTAATTTTTTTCGGTGAAATTATCATAATTAAAAATGCAATAATAGCTCCGAAAATATAATAAATAATTTGTCTAATACTGAAATTTGCACTATATTGTCCGCCACCCATAGCGGAACTGATTAAAATAACACTTGTTAGTGCTAATAGTGATATAACTAGTACGAGTATCCAGTCTACTTTACGTAACCAGTTACGTTTAGGTTGTTGACGAGAAGAATAATTCATTGCTTACTCCTTTATGTATATGGATCACTTTTCAAAATTTCTGTAGATACTTTTACAATATTTTAATCATCTGTATTCATTCATATTTTCTAATCAAATATATATTAATTTTACATGACTTCTTTTAAATTTGCTAGAATATCACAGAATGATAGCACCTTATTAACTTTTAATATGTAATAGTCATAATAAAAATATGTATATTAGCGCAAATTGTCATTAAAATTTAGTTCTATATTTAGATTATCAAATGCAATTGAATTTAAAAATATGATAATATTAAGTTTCAGAAGCCGTTATGTACTTAAAGTAGTAAATAAAAAGATCAATTAAACAATTACGTTAAAGAAAAAGGCTAAAAGAACTGTAATTGTAATGGAGGAAAACGAAATGACAAAAGAAAATATTTGTATCGTTTTTGGAGGTAAAAGTGCAGAACACGATGTTTCAATTTTAACTGCACAAAATGTTTTAAACGCAATTGATAAAGAACGATATCAAGTTGATATCATTTATATAACAAACGATGGTGAATGGAAGAAAAAAGATAATATTACACAAGAAATAAAAAATACTGATGAACTCGTCATTAACGATGTAGAGACTGGAGAAATCTCACAGTTACTCAGTAAAGGTAGTTTAGGAAAATCATATGATGCAGTATTCCCATTATTGCATGGTCCAAATGGAGAAGATGGAACTATCCAAGGTCTTTTTGAAGTACTTGATATACCATATGTAGGTAATGGTGTGTTAGCTGCTTCAAGCTCAATGGATAAACTTGTGATGAAACAATTATTTGAGCATAGAGGTTTACCTCAATTACCTTATATTAGCTTTTTAAGAAGTGAGTATGAAAAATATGAAAATAATATCATTAAATTAGTTAATGATAAGTTAACATATCCGGTATTTGTAAAACCTGCTAATCTCGGTTCAAGTGTTGGTATAAGTAAATGTAACAATGAAGAAGAATTAAAATCTGGGATAACTGAAGCATTCCAATTTGATCGTAAACTTGTCATTGAACAAGGGATTAATGCTAGAGAGATCGAAGTAGCTGTCTTAGGTAACGATTATCCTGAAACGACATGGCCTGGTGAGGTTGTTAAGGATGTAGCGTTTTATGATTATAAATCAAAGTATAAAGACGGTAAGATTAGATTAGATATTCCAGCAGATTTAGATCAAGATGTTCAAATGACATTAAGAAACATGGCATTAGAGGCCTTTAAAGCTACTGATTGTTCGGGATTAGTTCGTGCAGATTTCTTTGTTACTGATGATAATCAAATTTATATCAATGAAACAAATGCCATGCCAGGATTTACTGCATATAGTATGTATCCAAACTTATGGAAAAATATGGGCTTATCTTACCCTGATTTAATTGCTAAATTGATTGATTTGGCTAAAGAACGTTATGAAGATAAAAAGAAAAATAAATATAAAATTGATTATTAGAGGTTTTAGTTATGATAAACGTAACATTAGAGCAAATTAAAAACTGGATAGATTGTGAAATTGATGAAAAACATTTAAAAAAAACAATAAATGGCGTTTCAATTGATTCACGAAAAATCAATGAAGGGGCGTTATTTATACCTTTTAAAGGTGAGAATGTTGATGGCCATCGTTTTATCACACAAGCTTTGAACGATGGTGCTGGAGCTGTTTTTAGTGAAAAAGAGAATAAACATTCTGAAGGGAACCAAGGTCCTATTATTTGGGTAGAAGATACTTTAATAGCCTTACAGCAATTGGCAAAAGCATATCTAAATCATGTAAATCCTAAGGTGATAGCGGTTACTGGTTCTAATGGAAAAACAACAACAAAAGACATGATTGAAAGTGTATTATCAACTGAATTTAAAGTTAAGAAAACACAAGGAAATTATAATAATGAAATTGGAATGCCGTTGACTTTACTAGAACTTGATGAAGACACAGAAATTTCTATTCTAGAAATGGGGATGTCAGGTTTTCATCAAATAGAGTTGTTATCTCATATCGCACAACCTGATATAGCGGTCATCACAAACATTGGCGAATCACATATGCAAGATTTAGGATCGCGAGAAGGCATTGCAAAAGCTAAATTTGAAATAACAACTGGTCTCAAAACAAATGGTATATTTATTTATGACGGAGATGAACCTTTATTAAAACCTCATGTTAATCAAGTTAAAAATGCGAAATTAATAAGCATTGGGTTAAATTCAGACAGTACATATACTTGTCATATGAACGATGTAAAAAACGAAGGTATTCATTTTACTATCAATCAAAAAGAACATTATCATTTACCAATTTTGGGCACGCATAATATGAAAAATGCTGCTATTGCAATTGCTATTGGACATGAATTAGGCCTAAATGAAACAATAATTCAAAATAATATTCACAACGTGCAATTAACCGCTATGAGAATGGAAAGACATGAATCATCAAACAATGTAACAGTAATTAATGACGCATATAATGCAAGTCCAACGAGTATGAAAGCAGCCATTGATACATTAAGTGTTATGAAAGGTCGAAAAATTTTAATATTAGCAGATGTACTTGAATTAGGACCTAATAGTCAATTGATGCACAAACAAGTTGGTGAATATTTGAAAGATAAAAATATTGATGTTTTATATACATTTGGTAAAGAAGCTAGTTATATCTATGATAGTGGTAAAGTTTTTGTTAAAGAAGCAAAATACTTTGATAATAAAGACCAGTTAATTCAGACGTTAATATCTCAAGTTAAACCTGAGGATAAAGTCTTAGTTAAAGGTTCACGAGGTATGAAGCTTGAGGAAGTTGTTGACGCATTGTTGTAATATAAAATCTAATTTCAAAGCATGCAATGAATGAGCATCTGTAAATTAATTAGGATGTTACTTTCATTGCATGCTTTTATTTTTTTGGTAAACTATGAAAAAGCGCTTACATTACATATTGCACGACCTTTTTGAAAGTTAAATAGTTTGATGAATTACATTGAAAACAGTAAATGTGTGAAATTGCTTTATTGCTATAATATTTTTAAGGTGGTACTATATAGAAGTTGATAAAACATAAGTGAACATATATGTAAAAAAAGCATATTAAGAAATATACACGTAAAAGGAGAATTATTTTGCAAAATTTTAAAGAACTAGGGATTTCGGATAAAACGGTTCAAACACTAGAAGCAATGGGATTTAAAGAACCGACACCTATCCAAAAAGATAGCATCCCTTATGCGTTAGAAGGAGATGACATCCTTGGACAAGCCCAAACTGGTACTGGGAAAACAGGGGCGTTTGGTATACCTTTAATTGAGAAAGTTGTAGGCCAACAGGGTGTTCAATCATTAATTCTTGCGCCAACGAGAGAGCTTGCTATGCAAGTAGCTGAGCAATTAAGAGAGTTCAGTAAAGGTCAAAAAGTACAAGTTGTTACAGTCTTTGGTGGTATGCCTATTGAAAGACAGATTAAAGTATTAAAAAGAGGCCCTCAAATTGTAGTAGGTACGCCGGGAAGAGTTATTGATCATCTTAATCGTCGTACACTTAAAACTCAAGGAATTCACACGCTTATTTTAGATGAAGCAGATGAAATGATGAATATGGGATTCATCGATGATATGAGATTTATTATGGATAAAATTCCAGCTGAACAACGTCAAACTATGCTATTTTCAGCTACGATGCCAAAAGCAATCCAAGAATTGGTACAGCAGTTTATGAAAGCTCCTAAAATAATTAAGACAATGAATAATGAAATGTCAGATCCTCAAATTGATGAATATTATACAATAGTTAAAGAATTAGAGAAATTTGATACATTTACAAACTTTTTAGATGTTCATCAGCCTGAATTGGCGATTGTCTTTGGTCGTACTAAGCGTCGCGTAGATGAATTAACAAGCGCGCTATTATCTAAAGGATACAAAGCAGAAGGTTTACATGGTGATATTACCCAAGCAAAACGTTTAGAAGTATTGAAGAAATTTAAGAACGATCAAATAGATATTTTAGTTGCTACAGATGTGGCTGCACGTGGTCTTGATATTTCTGGTGTGAGTCATGTTTATAATTTTGATATCCCTCAAGATACAGAAAGTTATACTCACCGTATTGGACGTACTGGTCGAGCAGGAAAAGAAGGTATTGCAGTTACTTTTGTAAATCCAATTGAGATGGATTATATTCGACAAATTGAAGATGTCAATAATCGTCGAATGAAAGCATTAAGACCTCCACATCGTAAAGAGGTGCTTAAAGCGCGTGAAGATGATATTAAAGATAGAGTTCAAAACTGGATGTCAAGAGAAAATGAGCCGCGTTTACAAAGAATATCAAGTGAATTACTTAAAGAATATGATAGTACAGAATTAGTAGCCTCTTTACTTCAAGAACTTGTAGAAGCTAATGATGAAGTGGAAGTACAATTAACTTTTGAAAAACCATTAGCACGTAAAAATCGCAGTAGTAAAGGCGGTTCTAGAAGAAGTAATCATAAACGTGGTAATGGTAAGTTTGATAATAAAAATAGACGATCAAAAGGGTCTAAAGGTCAATCAAGCAAAAAGAAAAACCAAAAGAAATTTGACCGTAGAGATAAGCAACAAAAAAGTGGTAATCAATCACTAAAAGGTCGCACATTTGCAGATCATCAAAAATAAATAAATTAACTAGCCTGAGATAATTTTTTGTCTCAGGCATTTTTTATTTATACGAATTAAAAAGTACATATGTATTGAGCATAAAACTTATTATATAGTAGGTGTGACGCGTCGATATGAATTTTTTCATTTTTGCATGTGAATAAATTTTTTAATAAATAATACATTGAAAATATAGGTCGCTGTTATTTTTTAGACTTTATTATCACTATGCTATAATGTGGGTAAATCTTGAAAAGGAGTATATTTATGAAAAATGATAGTACGTTTCATAGAAGCCCAATCCAAGCGCTAAAGTACTATTACATAACTAGTTGCATAGGTTTATTTATTTTGCTTGTTATACTTAGTTTACTTTTGTATTTTAGCTATTTAAATCATTGGTGGCCTTTTACATCCTACATCTTTCTTGGGCTAGGTTTGTTATCTATTTTAAACACTTGTATATCTCCACTAATTAAATATAGATATCATTATTATAAAATTCACGAAGATTTTGTCATATTAAAAAGATTATTTATTTTTAAGAAAGAAGAATTAAGTAAAATAGAGAGAATACAATTTATCGATATTGGAACTAATCCATTATCAAAAAAATTAAATCTTAATTCCATAACTTTATTTACTGCAGGTCATACAATCTCATTTCCAATAATATCTGAGAAAGAAGCACAAAATATTCAACAACAAATACTATTGAGATTGAGAGGTGCAAATGACGATGTATAGTCCGCAAAAGCTACATCCAATTTCTTATATTGATGGCTTGATTAGTGTGATTAAATCAAATTTCATTGTAATTATCATCTTTTTATTTAATATAAAAGATTTTAAATATGATGATTTTTCGTCTTATATTATTCCAGGTATAATGACTTTGATATTTTCTATCGGTTTCATTCATAATATTATTAAGGTTTATAATACACGATATTGGATTGAAGAGGATCATTTTATATTAACTACTGGTGTTTTTAATAAGGAACGAAAAGAACTAAATATTAGTCGCATACAATCTGCAGATACGTCTCAAGGATTGATTAATCAGATTGTTGGCGGCGTTGAACTCATTATTAAAACACCAAGTGATGGCATAGAATTAGGGACAATTTCAAAAAAGCAAAGTGAAGTTATTGAACAAGAATTGCGATCTATTCAAGAACGCATGAATAACCAGGTAAATCAAGAAGCTAAAGAGTTAAATGATGAGAATCATACTCAGACATATCAACAACATGCCAAACCCCAATATGCAATATTTAAAATGCCTTTTAAACAACTATTATTTATGTCTATGACAAGTGGAGCTATAGCACTTGCTTTTGTGACACTATCTCCTATTATTGGCAGTCTCTCAAGTGTTATTCCATGGGATAAATTTGGTGAAGAAATATCTTCTGTATTTAAAACGATATATTTCATTGTCATTTTTATTGTCATACTAGTGTTATTATTAAGTTATATAATCGGAACTATCATGTACTTAATAAAGTTTTATGGATATCAAGTTATTCAAGATAATCATCAACTTAAAATTCAATATGGATTATTTACGAAGAAAAATATCACTGTACCAACTGACCGACTGCAAGGTGTACTTGAACATCAATCTTTTATACGAAAATTATTTGGTTATACATCTATACATTTCTATATTACAAGTGATATAGATACTACTGAAGGGGAACCCACTGATAATGATGGAAGAATTATGATTTTACCGTTTATTCCAAGAAAAGAGGCATATAAAGTGATTAGACCTTTGGTTCCTGAGATGACATTTAATCATGCTAAAATTGGCATGCCTTTAAAAGGATTTCATCGTCACTTTCTAATTCCTTCCATATGTATTATTGGTATAGGCATTATTGGATGGTATATGTGGTCTTTATGGTCTTTAATCATAGCTTTATTACCAATCTTATTATTTTTTGTTTACGCTATACTTTATACACGTTTTAGTGGTTTTGCTTTTAGCGAATCAGAGCTTGTTGTCCAAAAAGCGTCTATATTAAATATTAAGAGATTTTATGTTAAAAAAGAAAAAGTTTTAGGAATGACTATTAGCCAACATCCCTTTCTTGAAAGAAGTCAACTCGCAAATTTTCAATTTGTTATTGCTAAGGGTAGTAGTCAGCAAAACATTGGTTTGAAGTTTAGTGAAGTAGATAATGTTCTTAAACTCAAAAATTGGTACATGAAAGGTGATACTCATGAAGTCTTATAAATATATGCACCAAAATGGTATTAAAGTAATGAGAATTAGTGGTGCTTTTTGGACGTTTTTACTAGTGATAGCATTGTCTATTTTAATATTGCTTAATGAATTAAAATTCCATTTTATTAATACTAAAAATTTAATAATTGGAGCAATAATTTTAACTACAATAGTTTGTATTTTATTTATGATTATAGTGCCTTGGTTTAAGTTTAAACATCTTAGATATTTTTTAGATGATAAAGAAATACATATTAGAGAAGGTATCATTTTTATAGATGTTCACGTCATCCCTTACTTTAGAATACAAAATATAGATATAGTTGAGGGATTTATCATGAGAAAGTTCCAACTCGCTTCGCTGTCATTATCAACTGCTGGGGGAAATTCTGAAATAGCATTGATAGATATTCAAGAAGCACAAAGATTGAAAAAACAAATTAAACAACAAAAATCAATAACGACAAATGTAACTTCATTAGAAAAATTAAACGATGATATATAAAAGACTTGATAAAAGATTATTGGTGATATACTAAAGAGGCGATACAAGTGATTTATGGAATAGGTATAGATTTAATAGAAATTGAACGAATTAAAAATCTTCAGAATCAAACAAAATTTATTGAAAGAATACTTACTATAGAGGAAAGGGACAAATTAAATCAATATACACACGAGCAACGTAGATTAGAATTTTTAGCTGGACGCTTTACAGTGAAAGAAGCATTTAGTAAGGCCTTAGGTACAGGGTTAGGGAAATCAGTATCGTTTCAGGACATTAACTGTTACAACGACGCTCTAGGTAAACCATGTATTGACTATCCTGGTTTTTATACACATGTGAGTATTACACATACGGAGAATTATGCTATGAGTCAAGTTATTCTTGAAAAAAACGAATGAAAATTGGATAGAATTTTTAATCATCAGAAATAAGATGAAGTAAGTAGTTTCAAGGAGGACATATATATGTCAGAGAAGTTTTATAGAGCAACATATTTAAATGTGAATTTAGATGCAATTTTAGCAAATTATCAAAATTTCAATCAATTACACGCTAATAAGACTGTCATTTCAGTTATTAAAGCAAATGGATATGGATTAGGAAGTGTGAAAATAGCACAACATTTAATGCGTCATGGTGCAACATTTTTTGCGGTGGCTACACTTGATGAAGCAATAGAGTTAAGAATGCATGGAGTTGATGCTAAATTATTAGTTTTAGGCGTTGTTCCAACAGAAGACATTGAGAAGGCTATACAGCATCGTGTTGCATTAACAGTACCTTCTAAAGCATGGTTGAAGGAAACTATCAAGCAAATTCCTGATGATAACCAAAAAAATTTATGGCTACATGTAAAATTAGATACTGGTATGGGCCGAATTGGAATGAAAGATATAGATGAATATAAAGAAGTGGTTGATTTAATTAATAAAAGAGATCATTTAGTTTTTGAAGGGGTTTTCACACATTTTGCGAGTGCTGATGAACCTGGAAGTTCTATGAATGAACAATATACTTTGTTCAAAGAGATGGTTAATCAAGTTGAGAAACCAATTTATATTCATTGTCAAAATTCTGCTGGATCACTACTCATGGATGGTCAATTTTGTAATGCAATAAGATTAGGAATCTCTCTTTATGGATACTATCCTTCAGAATATGTTAAAGATAATGTGAAAGTTCATTTAAGACCGAGTGCGCAGTTAGTATCAGAAACCGTTCAAGTCAAAACGCTTAAAGTTGGGGAAACTGTTAGTTATGGACGTACATTTATTGCTGATGAAGAAATGACAATTGCAATTTTACCTATTGGGTATGCCGACGGATATTTAAGATCGATGCAAGGTGCATTCGTCAATGTTAACGGGAGTCAATGTGAAGTCATTGGACGCATTTGTATGGACCAAATGATAGTTAAGGTTCCTTCTCATGTAAAAACGGGTGAAAAAGTAATACTTATGGATAATCACGTTGATTCACCACAATCAGCTGAAGCCGTAGCAAATAAACAAGGTACAATTAACTACGAAGTATTATGTAATTTATCAAGACGTCTTCCAAGAATATATTATTATGATAATAATGAAGAGGTTACTAACGAATTGTTAAAATAGTATAGTCACTGATTAGGAAATTTGTTATTATAAAACTAAATTGATGCTAATATAACAACTTTTGGAATCAGATGGAGGTTCTTTTCATGTTATCTTTTAATCAAAATAGAAACCACAGTCTTGAACAATCTTTAAAAGAAGGTTATGCACAAATGGCCGATTTAAACCTCTCCCTAGCAACAGAAGCTTTCCCGATAGAGTGTGAAGCTTGTGATTGCAATGAATCACATTTAATATCTAATTCAAAGAATGAATGATTAGAAGAGGAGATGTTTATTTAGCGGATTTATCACCAGTTCAAGGGTCTGAACAAGGGGGAGTAAGACCTGTAGTTATCATTCAAAATGATACTGGTAATAAATATAGTCCAACTGTAATTGTAGCTGCGATTACTGGTAGGATTAATAAAGCGAAAATACCAACCCACGTAGAAATTGAAAAGAAAAAGTATAAATTAGACAAAGATTCAGTTATTCTTCTTGAACAAATTAGAACACTAGATAAAAAGCGTTTAAAAGAAAAATTAACATTTTTATCAGAGAGTAAAATGATAGAGGTTGATAATGCCTTAGATATTAGTTTGGGATTAAATAACTTTGATCATCATAAATCTTAAATAATTATATGCAGTAAACATAAAAAAATATTGAAATAAAAGGCAATAACTTTATAATAATTAAGTGTTTAAGTAATATTAGGATATTTAAACACTTATATAGTTGTCGATATGTCTATTTATATTTGATTTAAGACGTATCACTATAGTTATTATGAAAATGTATTTATTATAAAAGGATGTCTTGAGTTTTTAAGGCTTTAGGTTATCCATTCCTAAAGTCTTTTTTAGCTATCAACAAAGTTTTAACACCAAAAATTATGCTATTCGCAGAAAGTAAATAAAGGTTTCATATTGTTATAAAAATGATGGGATATTGAAGTGGAAGTAAGGAGGCGCATTTCGTGGAAGAATTCACAAAAAGTTATAAAGCCCTTGTTAAAGAAAGTTTAATAACTAACAATAAAACATTATTAATTAAGAAATGTGAAGCATTCACAAATGAAGTTATAAAGAAAGATGTTTTACCTGAAGATATAGTTGAGATACATAAAGATTATATTAATACATTAGATTTAACTGAAGAAGATATTTTAGAAACGCTCGATGTGTTACAAGAAGTCGTTAAAGGATTTGGATATAGTTACCGAGATTACCAAAGACTTGTTAATAAGCTTCAAGTCCACGATAAAGAAATGGATTTAGCCTCAAGACTTCAACAAACTATGCTGAAAGCTGATATTCCACAATTTGATAGCATTCAAATAGGAGTGATATCTGTTGCTGCACAAAAAGTAAGTGGTGATTATTTTAATCTTATTGATCATAAAGATGGCACAATGAGTTTTGCTGTGGCAGACGTTATAGGTTCAGGTATTCCAGCAGCTTTAGCTATGAGTATGATAAAATTTGGCATGGATGCTTATGGACATTCACAACTACCTAGTGATGGTTTGAAGCGTTTGAACCGTGTTGTTGAAAAGAACGTTAACCAAAATATGTTTGTCACAATGTTTTATGGACTGTATGAAGAGATGAATCATCTTCTTTACTGTAGCTCAGCTGGGCATGAACCTGGCTATATATATCGCGCAGAAACTGAAGCGTTTGAGGAAATTGGTGTGCGAGGAAGAGTTCTAGGTGTGAGTCCCAAAACACGTTATAGCCAACAGGAAATCCCTATTTACCTTGATGATTTAATCATAATTTTTACTGATGGTGTTACAGAGGCACGAGATGTAGAGGGTAATTTTATTGATAAAGATAAGTTGTTAGACTTAATTCAAAAATATAAGCATATGCATCCACAGGATATAGTTCAAATTATTTACGAAGCGATTTTAAAATTACAAAATCCTGCGAGAAAAGATGATATGACTATTTTAATTATAAAAAGAGTAAACTAATTTATAAAATATAGATTAAAGTTAATTCATGTAGGGTATAGGTGATTTTGAGTACATATGTAGGATAAACACATTTGATAAAAACTAGGAGTGTATTAAATGAATCTAAATATTGAAACAATAACTCATGATGATTTTTATGAGGTTAAAGTTGGTGGAGAATTGGACGTATATACTGTACCTGAATTAGAAGAGGTACTAGTACCAATGAGACAAGAAGGCACACATGATGTTCACGTTAACTTAGCTAATGTGAGCTATATGGATTCAACAGGCCTCGGTTTATTCGTAGGCACGCTAAAAGCATTAAATCAAAATGATAAAAATCTCTATATCTTAGGTGTTTCAGAGCGGATAGGTAGATTGTTTGATATTACAGGTTTAAAAGATTTAATGCATGTTAATGAAGGAACGGAGGTAGAATAACATGCAATCTACACAAGATTATATTGAAATGCGGTTGCCAGCTTCTGCAGAATACGTAAGTTTAATACGTTTGACGCTTTCAGGGGTATTTTCAAGAGCTGGCGCATCTTACGATGATATAGAGGATTCTAAAATAGCAGTGAGTGAAGCGGTGACAAATGCGGTTAAACATGCATATAAAAAAAATTCTGAAATAGGCATGATTAATCTTTGTTTTGAAATATTTGATGATAGAATTAAAATCGTTATTTCAGACCAAGGTGAAAGTTTTGATTATGAAGCCACAAAATCACATTTAGGTCCATATAATGATAATGAAAATATTGATTTTCTACGTGAAGGTGGTCTAGGATTATTTTTAATTGAGTCTTTAATGGATGAAGTTACTGTTTATAAAGAATCTGGTGTAACAATCAGTATGATTAAGTATATAAAAAAAGAGCAGGTGCGAAATAATGGCGAAAGAGTCGAAATCAGCTAGTGAAGTATCACCTGAACAAATTAACCAATGGATTAAACAACATCAAGAAAACGAAGATAGCCAAGCTCAAGATAAATTAGTAAAACATTATCGTAAGCTGATTGAATCTTTAGCTTATAGGTACTCTAAGGGACAATCACATCATGAAGATTTAGTTCAAGTTGGTATGGTTGGTCTAATAGGTGCTATTAATAGATTTGATTTATCATTTGATCGTAAGTTTGAAGCCTTCTTAGTACCAACAGTTATTGGTGAGATTAAAAGATATTTACGAGATAAAACATGGAGTGTTCATGTACCTAGACGTATTAAAGAAATTGGTCCAAGAATCAAAAAAGTTAGTGATGAATTAACAAATGAACTTGAACGTTCACCATCTATTAGTGAAATCGCACAACGCTTAGAAGTTTCAGATGAAGAAGTTTTGGAAGCGATGGAGATGGGGCAGAGTTACAATGCCCTGAGTGTGGATCACTCTATAGAAGCAGATAAAGATGGTTCGACAGTTACATTATTAGATATTATGGGACAACAAGATGATAATTATGATTTAACGGAAAAACGTATGATATTAGAACGTATTTTACCTATTTTGTCAGAGAGAGAAAGACAAATCATACAATGTACTTTTATTGAAGGTCTTAGCCAAAAAGAGACTGGTGAAAGAATTGGTCTTAGTCAAATGCATGTTTCACGTTTGCAACGTACCGCAATAAAAAAATTACAAGAAGCTGCAAGACAGTAAACGAGTTGTTAACAGATTTGGCAATTAAATCCGTTATAATAGCCTGGGATGAATTAAAATAAGTTCATTTCAGGTTTTCTTATATTTATATTTGCATGATTTAATAAATTTAAAATTAGTATTAGTTATATGAAATATTGGATACTATTAGAATGAATTTTATCAATCTGAATTATATCTCTATTTTTACTAGGTACTCTGATTGAAATGAATCGCTAGAAAATCAATTTAATTATTATGTTAAGATAAATAAGTAATTTTAAAGAAAAGCGTGGTAGAAAAGACAAATGGATAACAGTTTAATTGAAACAATTGTAAGTAAATATCAATTTTCGGAAAAACAAATTAAAGCAGTTTTAAAATTGCTGAAAGAAAACAATACGGTTCCATTTATAGCAAGATATCGTAAAGAAGCTACAGGTGGACTTGATGAAGTAGAAATTAAACAAATCAATGATGAATATAACTATATGTTAAATCTTCAAAAACGTAAAGAAGAAGTAATACATAATATTGATCAACAGGGTCTATTAACTTCTGATTTAAAGCAAGACATATTAACACAGACGAAGCTACAAAGAGTTGAAGATTTATATCGTCCATATAAACAAAAAAAGAAAACACGTGCAACTGAGGCTAAAAGAAAAGGATTAGAAGATTTAGCAGATTGGTTTTCACAATCAAAATTGGATACAAAAATTGAAGATAAAGCTCAATTATTCTTAAATGATGAAGTGACTACAATTGAAGATGCGATAGAAGGGGCTAAAGATATTATAGCTGAACGTATTTCGGATAATCCTCAATATCGCTCTAAAATACTTAAAGATGTTTTTAATCAGGGACTAATTGTTTCCTCGAAAAAGAAAAAAGCCGAAGATGAGAAACAAACATTTTCTATGTACTATGATTACAAGGAACCAATTAAACGTATTGCTAATCATCGTGTTTTAGCGATGAATCGAGGAGAAAAAGAAAAAGTATTATCAATAAAAATTGATTTTGACACGACACGTATTCAAAGAGAAATAGCAAATGTTGAGATAAAAACTCAAAATGAAGCAACTCCGTTTATTAAAGAGGCTATTCAGGATAGCCTTAAGCGATTAATTCTTCCTTCAATAGAAAGAGAAATTAGAGGAGATTTAACACAAAATGCAGAATCTCATGCAATAGATGTATTCAGTGAAAATCTTAGAAATTTATTACTACAACCACCAATGAAAGGTAAACAAATTCTTGGAGTAGATCCAGCATTTAGAACAGGGTGCAAACTTGCTGTCGTCAATCCATTTGGTACCTTTATTGCTAAAGGTGTTATTTATCCTCATCCTCCAATATCAAAAGTTGAGGCAGCCGAAAAAGAGCTGGTAAAGATGATAAGTGACTATAATATTGAGCTTTTAGCGATTGGTAACGGTACTGCGAGTAGAGAAACTGAACAATTTGTTGCTCAAGTAATAAAAAAATATCAACTTCAAGCTCAATTTATCATAGTCAATGAAGCTGGCGCATCAGTTTATTCAGCATCAGAAATTGCTAGACAAGAATTTCCAGATTTTCAAGTAGAAGAACGAAGTGCAGTTTCAATTGGTAGAAGAGTTCAGGATCCTTTAAGCGAACTTGTTAAAATAGATCCTAAATCTATAGGAGTAGGACAGTACCAACATGATGTCAACCAAAAAGATTTAAGTAGTGCCTTAACGTTTGTAGTAGAGACTGCCGTCAATCAAGTTGGTGTGGATGTGAATACTGCTTCTAAATCCTTGTTACAATATGTATCAGGTCTTACATCAACTATCGCTCAAAATATTATTGATTATAAGGAAGAAAACGGACCTATAAAACATCATAAAGAAATAAGTAGAATTAAACGATTAGGTGCAAAAACATTTGAGCAAAGTATTGGTTTTTTAAGAATTGTTGATGGTGAAGAACCTTTAGATAATACTGCAATACACCCTGAAAGTTACGATGTTGCATATCGCATGCTTCATCAATTAGATTTAACTGCACAAGATATAGGTTCCGTTAAACTCAAAAACACGTTATCAAATGTTAATATTTCAACACTTGTATCTCAATTAAATATTGGTGAACCTACATTAAAAGATATAATACAATCATTGATTGCACCTAATAGAGATCCAAGAGATGAATTTGAAACACCTATTTTGAAGTCCGATGTATTATCGATTGAAGATTTATCTAAAGGCATGAAGTTGAATGGTACAGTAAGAAATGTTGTTGACTTTGGAGCATTTGTAGATATCGGTGTTAAACAAGACGGACTAGTACACATATCAAAATTATCTAAGAAATTCGTTAAAAATCCAATGGATATGATAAGTGTAGGAGATATTGTAGAAGTTTGGATTTTAGATATAGATGAAAATAAAGGCAAAGTTTCATTGACTATGGTTGCCCCAAATGAATAATTTAGCATTACAAAGCCTTACCGAAAGTATAGCGATAAAGTATTTTGGCAAAGCTTTTAAGCACGAGGTATATTATAATAAACGTTTACGTACCACTGGCGGTAGATATATATTAAGTAGTCATAATATAGAAATAAATCCAAAACAGTATGAAATGTTTGGAGAAAAAGCAGTCATTGATATCATAAAACATGAACTGTGTCATTATTTTCTTCATTTAGCTGGTGAAGGATATCAACATCGTGATAAAGCATTCAAGAGTTTGAGCGCCAAAGTAGGAGCACCTAGGTTTTGTACTCCGACAGAATCTTATCAAGATAGAGCTAATTATAAATATAGGTGCATCTATTGTGAACAAGAATTTATTCGTATAAAGCGTGTGAATCTTGAAAAAATGCGTTGTGGACGATGTGGAGGTATTTTAAAACTTCTTCAAACAAGAAAGTGAAAGAATTTAAATCATCATTTTGTTTTGAAAATGAATTGTTAAAATTAATAAAAGAGTACTTGTACTAATCATATATAAATTTAACCTGAGTCATTTATAATGTCTCAGGTTTTTCTATGATATGTCTTGAAGATATATATATAAATAGCTGAGTAAGGGCAAATAATTATTAAAATAAGATGTAAAAGATAAGTAATTTTATTTTGAATCAATGAGAAACCATTAAATTATCTTACAGTTTTTGATTTAATACTGAAAATTGAAATGTTAATAATCACAAAATTATATGTTTGATGATTATTGTCTTATGAATTTTATCATTAGGCGTCTTATTAATTGTAAAGTAATAATCGATGACTTGAATATGGTGATGTAACTTTTTTATATTATTATTCTCCATATAAAGGTAATTTTAGTTATCCTTGACTTACGCTATGGTAGTAAAATAATTAAAAAGAACATATTTGTATTTTTTAATTGAAGTTTAAGATAATATTGTAGAATGATTTACGATGTAATGCTATATAATTTGACTTGTGTATAATGTTACAAACAAAATTTAAATTATACTTGTAAAAGCATTGACAATGTAATTGTTGTGATATATCATAGTTATCGTTGTCTTAATAAGAGGTCTTAATATTAAGTACTAATTAATTTTATTAATATAAAGTTAAATTATTATTGACAAAACGTAACAAAGCATTTACAATAGTTAATGTTCTCGATAATTAAATTCTAATTATGCGTTTTGCCAGCGGTCGTGGCGGAATGGCAGACGCGCTAGGTTGAGGGCCTAGTGGGAGTTAATCCCGTGGAGGTTCAAGTCCTCTCGGCCGCACCAAATTGAATTTTTATATCTACATGCGGGTGTAGTTTAATGGCAAAACCTCAGCCTTCCAAGCTGATGTTGTGGGTTCGATTCCCATCACCCGCTCCATTTTAAATATGAACATTGAAAACTGAATGACAATATGTCAACGTTAATTCCAATAAACAGTAACGAAACGTTACAAACTATTTAGTATTTATGAGCTAATCAAACATCATAATTTTTATGGAGAGTTTGATCCTGGCTCAGGATGAACGCTGGCGGCGTGCCTAATACATGCAAGTCGAGCGAACAGACGAGGAGCTTGCTCCTCTGACGTTAGCGGCGGACGGGTGAGTAACACGTGGATAACCTACCTATAAGACTGGGATAACTTCGGGAAACCGGAGCTAATACCGGATAATATATTGAACCGCATGGTTCAATAGTGAAAGACGGTTTTGCTGTCACTTATAGATGGATCCGCGCCGCATTAGCTAGTTGGTAAGGTAACGGCTTACCAAGGCAACGATGCGTAGCCGACCTGAGAGGGTGATCGGCCACACTGGAACTGAGACACGGTCCAGACTCCTACGGGAGGCAGCAGTAGGGAATCTTCCGCAATGGGCGAAAGCTTGACGGAGCAACGCCGCGTGAGTGATGAAGGTCTTCGGATCGTAAAACTCTGTTATTAGGGAAGAACAAATGTGTAAGTAACTATGCACGTCTTGACGGTACCTAATCAGAAAGCCACGGCTAACTACGTGCCAGCAGCCGCGGTAATACGTAGGTGGCAAGCGTTATCCGGAATTATTGGGCGTAAAGCGCGCGTAGGCGGTTTTTTAAGTCTGATGTGAAAGCCCACGGCTCAACCGTGGAGGGTCATTGGAAACTGGAAAACTTGAGTGCAGAAGAGGAAAGTGGAATTCCATGTGTAGCGGTGAAATGCGCAGAGATATGGAGGAACACCAGTGGCGAAGGCGACTTTCTGGTCTGTAACTGACGCTGATGTGCGAAAGCGTGGGGATCAAACAGGATTAGATACCCTGGTAGTCCACGCCGTAAACGATGAGTGCTAAGTGTTAGGGGGTTTCCGCCCCTTAGTGCTGCAGCTAACGCATTAAGCACTCCGCCTGGGGAGTACGACCGCAAGGTTGAAACTCAAAGGAATTGACGGGGACCCGCACAAGCGGTGGAGCATGTGGTTTAATTCGAAGCAACGCGAAGAACCTTACCAAATCTTGACATCCTCTGATCCCTCTAGAGATAGAGGTTTCCCCTTCGGGGGACAGAGTGACAGGTGGTGCATGGTTGTCGTCAGCTCGTGTCGTGAGATGTTGGGTTAAGTCCCGCAACGAGCGCAACCCTTAAGCTTAGTTGCCATCATTAAGTTGGGCACTCTAAGTTGACTGCCGGTGACAAACCGGAGGAAGGTGGGGATGACGTCAAATCATCATGCCCCTTATGATTTGGGCTACACACGTGCTACAATGGACAATACAAAGGGCAGCGAAACCGCGAGGTCAAGCAAATCCCATAAAGTTGTTCTCAGTTCGGATTGTAGTCTGCAACTCGACTATATGAAGCTGGAATCGCTAGTAATCGTAGATCAGCATGCTACGGTGAATACGTTCCCGGGTCTTGTACACACCGCCCGTCACACCACGAGAGTTTGTAACACCCGAAGCCGGTGGAGTAACCATTTGGAGCTAGCCGTCGAAGGTGGGACAAATGATTGGGGTGAAGTCGTAACAAGGTAGCCGTATCGGAAGGTGCGGCTGGATCACCTCCTTTCTAAGGATATATTCGGAACATCTTCTACGAAGATGAGGGATAACGTGACATATTGTATTCAGTTTTGAATGTTTATTAACATTCTTTGTACATTGAAAACTAGATAAGTAAGTAAGATTTTACCAAGCAAAACCGAGTGAATAGAGTTTTAAATAAGCTTGAATTCATAAATAATCGCTAGTGTTCGAAAGAACACTCACAAGATTAATAACTAGTTTTAGCTATTTATTTTGAATAACAATTCAAAATATGGTGGAAACATAGATTAAGTTATTAAGGGCGCACGGTGGATGCCTTGGCACTAGAAGCCGATGAAGGACGTTACTAACGACGATATGCTTTGGGTAGCTGTAAGTAAGCGTTGATCCAGAGATTTCCGAATGGGGGAACCCAGCATGAGTTATGTCATGTTATCGACATGTGAATTCATAGCATGTCAGAAGGCAGACCCGGAGAACTGAAACATCTTAGTACCCGGAGGAAGAGAAAGAAAAATCGATTCCCTGAGTAGCGGCGAGCGAAACGGGAAGAGCCCAAACCAACAAGCTTGCTTGTTGGGGTTGTAGGACACTCTATACGGAGTTACAAAAGAACATGTTAGACGAATCATCTGGAAAGATGAATCAAAGAAGGTAATAATCCTGTAGTCGAAAACATATTCTCTCTTGAGTGGATCCTGAGTACGACGGAGCACGTGAAATTCCGTCGGAATCTGGGAGGACCATCTCCTAAGGCTAAATACTCTCTAGTGACCGATAGTGAACCAGTACCGTGAGGGAAAGGTGAAAAGTACCCCGGAAGGGGAGTGAAAGAGAACTTGAAACCGTGTGCTTACAAGTAGTCAGAGCCCGTTAATGGGTGATGGCGTGCCTTTTGTAGAATGAACCGGCGAGTTACGATCTGATGCAAGGTTAAGCAGCAAATGTGGAGCCGCAGCGAAAGCGAGTCTGAATAGGGCGTTGAGTATTTGGTCGTAGACCCGAAACCAGGTGATCTACCCTTGGTCAGGTTGAAGTTCAGGTAACACTGAATGGAGGACCGAACCGACTTACGTTGAAAAGTGAGCGGATGAACTGAGGGTAGCGGAGAAATTCCAATCGAACTTGGAGATAGCTGGTTCTCTCCGAAATAGCTTTAGGGCTAGCCTCAAGTGATGATTATTGGAGGTAGAGCACTGTTTGGACGAGGGGCCCCTCTCGGGTTACCGAATTCAGACAAACTCCGAATGCCAATTAATTTAACTTGGGAGTCAGAACATGGGTGATAAGGTCCGTGTTCGAAAGGGAAACAGCCCAGACCACCAGCTAAGGTCCCAAAATATATGTTAAGTGGAAAAGGATGTGGCGTTGCCCAGACAACTAGGATGTTGGCTTAGAAGCAGCCATCATTTAAAGAGTGCGTAATAGCTCACTAGTCGAGTGACACTGCGCCGAAAATGTACCGGGGCTAAACATATTACCGAAGCTGTGGATTGTCCTTTGGACAATGGTAGGAGAGCGTTCTAAGGGCGTCGAAGCATGATCGCAAGGACATGTGGAGCGCTTAGAAGTGAGAATGCCGGTGTGAGTAGCGAAAGACGGGTGAGAATCCCGTCCACCGATTGACTAAGGTTTCCAGAGGAAGGCTCGTCCGCTCTGGGTTAGTCGGGTCCTAAGCTGAGGCCGACAGGCGTAGGCGATGGATAACAGGTTGATATTCCTGTACCACCTAGTATCGTTTTAATCGATGGGGGGACGCAGTAGGATAGGCGAAGCGTGCTGTTGGAGTGCACGTCCAAGCAGTAAGGCTGAGTGTTAGGCAAATCCGGCACTCATAAGGCTGAGCTGTGATGGGGAGAGGAAATTGTTTCCTCGAGTCGCTGATTTCACACTGCCGAGAAAAGCCTCTAGATAGATAACAGGTGCCCGTACCGCAAACCGACACAGGTAGTCAAGATGAGAATTCTAAGGTGAGCGAGCGAACTCTCGTTAAGGAACTCGGCAAAATGACCCCGTAACTTCGGGAGAAGGGGTGCTCTTTAGGGTTCACGCCCAGAAGAGCCGCAGTGAATAGGCCCAAGCGACTGTTTATCAAAAACACAGGTCTCTGCTAAACCGTAAGGTGATGTATAGGGGCTGACGCCTGCCCGGTGCTGGAAGGTTAAGAGGAGTGGTTAGCTTCTGCGAAGCTACGAATCGAAGCCCCAGTAAACGGCGGCCGTAACTATAACGGTCCTAAGGTAGCGAAATTCCTTGTCGGGTAAGTTCCGACCCGCACGAAAGGCGTAACGATTTGGGCACTGTCTCAACGAGAGACTCGGTGAAATCATAGTACCTGTGAAGATGCAGGTTACCCGCGACAGGACGGAAAGACCCCGTGGAGCTTTACTGTAGCCTGATATTGAAATTCGGCACAGCTTGTACAGGATAGGTAGGAGCCTTTGAAACGTGAGCGCTAGCTTACGTGGAGGCGTTGGTGGGATACTACCCTAGCTGTGTTGGCTTTCTAACCCGCACCACTTATCGTGGTGGGAGACAGTGTCAGGCGGGCAGTTTGACTGGGGCGGTCGCCTCCTAAAAGGTAACGGAGGCGCTCAAAGGTTCCCTCAGAATGGTTGGAAATCATTCATAGAGTGTAAAGGCATAAGGGAGCTTGACTGCGAGACCTACAAGTCGAGCAGGGTCGAAAGACGGACTTAGTGATCCGGTGGTTCCGCATGGAAGGGCCATCGCTCAACGGATAAAAGCTACCCCGGGGATAACAGGCTTATCTCCCCCAAGAGTTCACATCGACGGGGAGGTTTGGCACCTCGATGTCGGCTCATCGCATCCTGGGGCTGTAGTCGGTCCCAAGGGTTGGGCTGTTCGCCCATTAAAGCGGTACGCGAGCTGGGTTCAGAACGTCGTGAGACAGTTCGGTCCCTATCCGTCGTGGGCGTAGGAAATTTGAGAGGAGCTGTCCTTAGTACGAGAGGACCGGGATGGACATACCTCTGGTGTACCAGTTGTCGTGCCAACGGCATAGCTGGGTAGCTATGTATGGACGGGATAAGTGCTGAAAGCATCTAAGCATGAAGCCCCCCTCAAGATGAGATTTCCCAACTTCGGTTATAAGATCCCTCGAAGATGACGAGGTTAATAGGTTCGAGGTGGAAGCGTGGTGACACGTGGAGCTGACGAATACTAATCGATCGAAGACTTAATCAATTTTTAAAAAACGTTTTGCGACGCAAAATCTTACTTACTATCTAGTTTTGAATGTATAATCATTCATTTGTCTGGTGACAATGGCAAGGAGGTCACACCTGTTCCCATGCCGAACACAGAAGTTAAGCTCCTTAGCGCCGATGGTAGTCGGACTGACGTTCCGCTAGAGTAGGACGTTGCCAGGCAAATATCGTATGGATGCGATGAGCCTAATCGAGACCGAAAGGTCTCTTTTTTTATACAAAATTAGTTTTAAAAAAGAAAGTGTTTGATATGAAAAAGTAAACATATCGAGGAATAGAAAGCGCTTGTAACTTATGAATTTGGGAGCGAGAGTAATGAAATTAGTCGAGCTACAAGGTTCAACAAGAGACGAAAATGAAACACAAGAGGGCGAGCGCTTATCTCAAGTGAAGAAAGTTTCTTAGCCGAGGGAACAAACTGACATTCTAAAATAAGATACTAAAATGAAGACGACGAATTAATAATATATTCGTCGTCTTCGGATTTGGTTATAAAATTAACTTAAATAAGTAATGAATATAACATTTTATTTTCATTGATATAAATATTAGAAGGATCAAATTGACATACGCGATCTTTTAACTGAATGAGATCATCATGATGTTTCAGCTGTATACCTATAATAACAGTTCCAGTGTTTTGTGATGTTTTCTTTAAATATTCAAATTTTGTAATATCGTCTTGAGGTCCGAGGACATCATTGACAAATTCTCTTAAAGCACCAGGTCTTTGTGGGAAATTTAAAATAAAGTAATGTTTCATTTCTTCAAATAGAAGGGAACGCTCCTCAATTTCTTTCATTCGATTAATATCATTGTTGCCTCCACTTACTATGCATACAATAGTTTTATTTTCAATCTGCTTTTTATATTGTTCTAAGGCACTTACACTTAAAGCACCAGCTGGTTCAGCAACAATCGCTTGTTTAGAGTACATATCCAGAATTGTGGAGCAAACAGCTCCTTCGTCAACTTGAACATAATCATCCACTTTATCTTTCGCAATATCAAAGGTAATATCACCAACTCTTGCTACTGAAGCTCCATCAACAAACTTATCAATATTTTCTAAAGTAACTATACTATGGTTGATAACGACTGATTGATACATACTACTGGCACCGGTTGGTTCAACACCAATAATTTTAGTATGGGGGGAATGTGCTTTAAAATATGTGCTCACTCCTGAAATAAGACCGCCACCACCTATAGCAGCAAATACATAATCAAATGTTTTATCCTCTTTTTCAGCTTGATTTAATATTTCCTTAGCTAAAGTGCCTTGTCCTGCAATAGTATATACATTATTAAATGGGTCAATAAAATTCATTTTATGTTGCTTCGTATAGTTTAAAGCTTGTGCTAAGCAGTGATCAAATGTATCGCCAATTAATACTATTTCTACGTTACTATCCCCGAAGAATTTGACTTGATTGATTTTTTGTCGTGGTGTAGTTACTGGCATGAAAATAACAGCTTTTAAATTGAGTTTTTTGGCAGTATAAGCAACACCTTGAGCATGATTTCCAGCACTTGCGCAAGTAATACCTTTATTTTTTTCTTCATTGGATAATACTGAAATAGCATTATAAGCTCCTCTTAATTTAAAGGATCGTACCCACTGTAAATCTTCTCTTTTTAAATAAACATTACAATTATATTTTTGAGATAAGTAATGGTCGAATTGTAAGGGAGTTTCTTTTACTATATTTTTTAGACGTAAATATGCTTCATCTATATCTTTTGTCGAAACTTTAGTTCTTACTGTCACTGTCATTCACACCTTTAAAAAGTTTTTTCGTATTTTTCTATTAAATTTTCAAATTGTAAAGTAATAGCAATATCGTCTAAGCCATGGATTAATTTATTTTTCCAGGTTTCATCTATATCAAAATGAAAAGACTGAGACACCGTAGACACTGTTTGATTAGATAAATCAACAGTTATTTCATCAAATTGAGCTAAATGTTCTCTTTCTTTCTGATTTAAACATATAGGTAACATTGCGTTTTTAGTACAATTCATGTAAAAGATGTCACTAAAACTTCCTGCAATAATAATGTTAAAACCATAATCTTTTAAGGCCCACGCTGCATGCTCACGGCTAGAACCACAACCAAAGTTATCTCCAGTAATTAGAATTGACGCACCATGATATTTTGGTTTATTAGGATTAAAATCAGGATTATCACTACCATCAGGTAAGTAACGCCATTCATCAAAAGCAAAAGGTCCAAAGCCTGATTTAGAGACCCGCTTAAGATGCACTTTGGGAATGATTTGGTCAGTATCTATATTGTCATAAAAAAGGGGGACAGTTTTTCCGGTATATATAGTGATTGGTTTGATTTCCAATTATACTACCACCTTTCTAACATCAATGAATTTACCATTAATCGCAGCAGCAGCAGCCATAACAGGGGATACCAAATGTGTACGAGCGCCTTTGCCTTGTCTTCCTTCAAAATTGCGATTACTCGTGGATGCACAATGTACTCCTTCAGGAACTTGATCTGGATTCATACCTAAGCACATAGAACATCCTGGTTCACGCCACTCAAATCCAGCATCTTTAAATAATTTATCTAGTCCCAGAGCTTCAGCTTCCTTCTTAACAGTTCTTGAACCCGGAACCACAATAGCAGTAATATTTGGATGAACTTGTTGTCCTTTAATAATATGACTTGCTTCAATAAGATCAGATAATCTTGCATTCGTGCATGAACCTAAAAAAACATAACCTAATTTTATATCTTCGGCTTTTTGACCTGGGTGAAGTCCCATATAGTCATAAGCACGTTGGTCATTTGCATTTTTAATTTCTGGGAATGGATTACTAAAACTAACTCCCATTTCTGGGTTAGTTCCCCAAGTTACTTGAGGTTCTAAATTTGTTACATCAAGTTCAATAACTTTATCAAAATAGGCATCATCATCAGAATAAAGTTCTTTCCACCACGCCATAGAACTATCAAAATCAGTAGCATAAGGACGACCTTTTACGTAATTAAAGGTTGTTTCATCAGGTTGCATTAAACCATACTTTGCTCCTGCTTCAATAGCCATATTACAAATCGTCATACGTGCTTCCATGGATAAATTTTTTATAGTTTCTCCTGTAAATTCAAGAGCATAACCAGTACCGAAATCTACACCATATTGATTGATTAAATATAAAATAATGTCTTTAGCATAAACTCCAGCTGGTAAAGAACCATTTATATTAATTTTCAAATTTTTAGGTTTTGTTTGCCATAATGTTTGTGTGGCAAATACATGTTCAACCTCGCTTGTTCCTATCCCAAATGCGATAGCACCAAATGCGCCATGTGTAGCAGTATGTGAATCTCCACATACAATAGTTTTTCCTGGTTGAGTTAATCCAGTTTCTGGTCCAACCATATGCACAATACCTTGTTCGTCAGAACCCATATCAAAAATATGTACACCAAAGTCCTTAGCATTTTGTTGTAAAGTTGTAATTTGTTTATTAGCAATTTCATCTTTTATATTAAAAATATCAATTGTGGGAACGTTATGATCTAAAGTTGCAAAGGTTAGATCAGGTCTTCTGAGTTTACGATTTTGTATTCTAAGTCCTTCAAACGCTTGAGGAGAAGTGACTTCATGAATGAGATGTAAATCAATGTATAATAATTGTGGTTCACCTTCTTTTCCATGAAGCACATGTTTTTTCCATACTTTATCAAACAGTGTTTGACCCATAATTTTCTCCTCCTCTTATAGATATTTTTCTTTAAGCAATTTAAAAATTTTTGAAGTTCGATATTGTCCACCTAAATCTGCAGTTGTCTTATTAGATTGAATAAACGAGTAAACAATTGACTCAAGTTCGTTAGCAGCATCATTTTGATTTAAACTTTCTCTTAAGCAAAGTGCTAAAGATAGAACCATACCAAATGGATTCGCTTTATCTTCATTAGCTATATCTGGTGCTGAACCATGAATTGGTTCATAAAGACGTGTACCTGTTTGACCAAAACTAGCTGATGGAGAAAGACCTAGAGACCCTGGTATAACAGATGCTTCATCACTTAAAATATCTCCGAAAAGATTCTCTGTTACAATCACATCAAATTGCGTAGGTTGAGTGATCAGATGCATGCTACAAGCATCAACTAGCATATGATTAACTTCTACTTCTGGATAATCCTTTTTTACATCGTTTACTATTTGTCGCCATAACTTACTAGAGGATAGAACGTTTTCCTTATCAACAGAAGTTAATTTTTTACGTCTACGATTTGCAAGATTAAAAGCGATTCTCACAATACGTTCAATTTCTTGACTTGAATATTTTAATGAGTCTAAAGCTTCGGTTTTTTTAACATAGCTTGGTTCACCAAAATAAATCCCGCTCGTTAATTCTCTTACTATAACTAAATCTGTGCCTTCTACAATATCTTGTTTTAGTGGTGAAAGATGACTAGCCCCTTTAGTTACAAATGTAGGTCGAATATTAGCAAATAAATTTAAGGATTTCCTCAGTTTTAACAAACCGTGTTCTGGACGATTATTTGGGTCTGTCCATTTAGGCCCTCCAATCGCGCCTAATAAAATAGCATCTGCATTTTTACATGATTGTAATGTTTCGTTAGTTAAAGGTGTACCATAATAATCTATTGAAACACCTCCAAAATGATGACTTTCCAAATGGTATTCAAAATGATATTTTTCACTTATTAATTTTAAAAGTTCTAATGTACCAGATAGAATCTCTGGTCCTATACCATCTCCAGGTAAGGCAACTATTTTATAACTCATGTACGTATACCTTCTTTCAACTCATATTCTGAAATATATTTAGCATGAGCATCGATATATGCTTTACATGAAGCTTTTAATATATCGTGGTCTATACCTATGCCTGTCACTTCAATATGATTAATAATGATTCGTACATGTACTTCTGCTTGAGCATCAGTACCTTCTGTTACAGAATCAATACGATAATCAATTAATTCTGCGTCTTTCTTGAAAATTCGGTCAACAGCATTATAAATTGCAACAATTGAACCCGTTCCAATACTTGAATCTTGTTTAACTTGTCCGTTTCTTTCCTTTATAACTACTACTGCACTTTGTAGACCTTTAGATACGTATTGAAGTTGTAAGTTATCAAGTTGAAAAATAGCATTGTGTTCATGTTCGGAGCCATGTATAATCGCATGAATATCTCTATCGGATACATTTTTTTTCTTATCGGCAATTTCTTTAAATTGTTTAAATAATGTAACTTGATCTTCCAATTTAATTTCATATCCCAGAGCTTTAAGCTTTTCGGCAAATGCATGTTTACCAGACAATTTACCTAGTGGCAATTCTGTTGTATTCACACCTACAAGTTGAGGTGTCATGATTTCATAGGTTTCACGATGTTTAAGGACACCGTCTTGGTGAATTCCGGATTCATGACTAAATGCATTTTGACCGACTATAGCTTTATTTCTAGGTACACGGATACCAGCATATCTTGAAATTAAGTCAGATGTTTTCTTAGTTTCTTCAAGGTTAATTTGAGATTCAAGACCATAGTGGTCCTTCCTTACATATAAAGCCAAAGCGACTTCTTCAAGTGAGGCATTTCCTGCTCTTTCACCAATACCGTTCACGGTACCTTCAATACGTCTAGCTCCACCTTCAATAGCTGCTAAACTATTAGCAACTGCCATTCCGAGATCATCATGACAATGTGCACTAAAGATAATTTTAGAATTTGACTTAACGGCCTGTGTTAATTGTTTAAAAATTTCGCCATACTCTGTAGGATAACTAAATCCAACTGTATCAGGGATGTTGATAATTGTGGCTCCTGCGTTAATCGCAGTTTGAACACATTCAATTAAAAATGGAATTTCAGTTCTTGTTGCATCCTCTGGAGAGAATTGTACGACTTCAAAAAATTGTTTTGCATAAGAAACGTGTTCTTTTATTGATGTTAAAACTTCATCTTGAGTCATTTTTAATTTATGTTCTAAATGAATAGGGGAGGTTGCAATGAATACATGTACTTGAGGTTTTACAGCTTCTTTAGTGGCTTCATATACAGCATCAATATCAGATTTTTTACATCTAGCTAAACCACACACTGCTGTTGTAGTCAAAGTTTTAGCTATAGCTTCTACTGATTTAAAGCTACCAGTACTAGAAGCAGGAAAACCTGCTTCTAGTACATCTACTCCCCATTTTTCTAGTTGCTTGGCAATTTTTAATCTTTCATCAAAAGTAAAATTGACTCCTGGCGTTTGTTCACCATCTCTAAGTGTTGTATCAAAAATTTGAATATGTTCTTCCATTAAAAACACCCCTCTACTGTTGTTATTTTTCAATACTTTTAGATTTAATGAATGGCATCATTTCTCTTAATTCACGTCCAACTTGTTCAATTTGATGACCATGTTGATCTTCACGTAATTGATAGAATTCTTTAAAGCCATTTTTGTTATCTTCAACAAATCTACGGCTAAAGTTACCATTTTGAATATCTTCAAGTACTTTTTTCATATTTTCTTTAACATTAGGTGTAATTACTCTTGGTCCAGAAACATAGTCGCCAAATTCAGCAGTGTTAGAGATAGAATAACGGACATTTTCCATTCCGCCTTCATACATTAAATCAACAATTAATTTCATTTCGTGTAAGACTTCAAAATAAGCTAATTCAGGTTGGTAACCTGCTTCCACAAGTGTTTCGAATCCACTCTGAATTAATTTGGAAACTCCTCCACAAAGTACAGCTTGTTCACCGAATAAATCTGTTTCAGTTTCTTCTTTAAATGTCGTTTCAATGACCCCGGCACGAGTAGCACCAATGCCTTTTGCGTAGCTTAAAGCAATGTTTCTAGCTTGGCCTGTAGCATCTTGTTGAACACCAAATAATGCTGGTACGGCACTTCCTTCAACAAATGTACGTCTAACTAAATGACCAGGTCCTTTAGGTGCTACTAAAAAGACATCGACATCACTAGGTGGTTCGATAACACTGAAATGGATATTAAAACCGTGTGCGAATGCTAAAGCATTTCCTTTTTCTAAATATGGTTTAATTTCCTTGTTATATACTTCACCTTGAATTTCATCAGGCAATAGTACCATCACTACATCTGCTTGTTGTGTTGCTTCACTTACCGTATAAACATCAAATCCATCTTCTTTAGCTTTATTAAATGATCGTCCTGGACGCAGGCCAATGACTACATCATAACCATTGTCCTTTAAATTTTGTGCATGTGCATGTCCTTGTGAGCCATAACCAATGACAGCAATTTTTTTACCTTGTAATGCATCCTGAGTTACTGTTTCGTCGTAATATACTTTTGTCATAATAAAATCCTCCAGTCATTTTATAGAAAGTTCTGAATTTTCAAAATAATTTATGCGTAAAAGGTGCATGATGTTAGTTATGTTTAGTTGATTTTTTAACTAGCGCATCAAAACGTTTATTCACTTTTAACACTTAGTACATTTACTTGTTGTGATAGTTTTTTAAGAACAATTTTAAAAGTATCATCATCTTTAATATTGACTTTAAGTTTCATATTAGAAATTCCTTCTTTGTCTGAATGTTTAACATGAAGTTCATCAATATTACATTGTAAGCGAACGAAGGCGCTAGTAATTCTGTTCAAAGTACTCACTTGATCAACTAATGTAAAATGAATTGTTCGTTCCATTAGTAACCCTCCATTTCATGATTTGATTTGCCACTAGGTACCATTGGATTAACTGGTTCTATAGGTGAGATTCTAACTTCAATGAGTGCCGGTCCATGATATGCAAATGCTTCATCAATTGAAGATTCTAATTTATCTGGAGAATCTATCAAGAATCCCTTAATACCATATGCTTCCGCCATTTTCATAAAATCAGGTTGATCGTTAAATACAGAATGAGAAAATCGTTTATTAAAGAATTTATCTTGCCATTGTTTTACCATACCTAAAGTTCCGTTATTAATAAGTACTATTTTGACATTAAGTCCATATTCTGGAAGTAAAGCCATTTCTTGGTTCGTCATTTGAAAACCGCCATCTCCTACAAAACATACAACTGTTTTCTCAGGTTCAGCTAATTGTGCTCCTATTGCTGATGGAATTCCAAATCCCATAGTACCTAAACCACCACTTGTTACCCATTGTCCATAATTTTTAAATGGATAGAATTGTGCTGTCCACATTTGGTGTTGGCCTACGTCAGTTGTAACAATTGCATTTCCATTGGTAACTTTGCCAATATATTCAATCGCTTTTTGTGGTTTGCAAAAGTTTTTATCATTTTCATCATATTTAAATGGATAGTTACTTTTGTTATTAATACAATAATCGTTCCATTCTTCGTGGGAGGATGTTAAAACTTGCTCATGGCATAAGTTCTCAAGCACAAGCTTGCAATCAGCGACTATACCTAAATCTGTATTAATAACTTTATTTATTTCAGAAGGGTCGATATCTACATGTACAACCTTTGCATTTGGTGCGAATGCATCAGGCTTACTTGCAAGACGATCATCGAATCTACTACCTAAATTGATAAGTAAATCACAATTTGTTAAAGCCATATTACTTGCATAAGATCCATGCATACCTCCCATACCTAAGAATAAAGGGTGATGATAAGGTACTGCTCCAAGTCCTAGGAGAGTTGTAACTGTAGGGATTTGATGTCTTGTCACAAATTCTGTTAATAAATGATTAGATTTAGAGTGATTAATACCAGCACCTGCAAGAATAAGAGGTTTCTTAGCTTCTTTAATCATATATATTAACTTATTAATATCCTCTTTATTTGGGTTACTATTAACTTCATAACCAGGAATATTAATATCTTTTGTAAGTTCAACATCAGTTTTAAGCACACCCATATCTTTAGGGAAATCAATCACTACAGGACCTTTTCTTCCAGTGTTCGCTAAATGAAAGGCTTCATGAACAATTCTTGGAATGTCTTCAATCTTTTTAACTTGATAATTGTGTTTTGTAATAGGTGTAGTCATCGAGAGTAAATCAGCTTCTTGGAAAGCATCTTTACCAATACCAGGTGTAGCAACTTGACCAGTAAAAACGACTAGTGGTAAAGAGTCGCTATATGCATCAGTAATACCTGTAATGGCATTTGTTGCACCGGGTCCACTTGTCACAACAACGACTCCTGTTTTACCAGAGACACGCGCATATCCTTCAGCAGCATGTGTAGCACCTTGTTCATGACGAGCAAGAATATGTTTGATTTTCCCGTCATAAAATGTATCGTATAAAGGTAAGACAGCTCCACCGGGATAACCGAAGATAAAATCTACATCTTCCTGCTGAAGTGCTTCAACTAATAATTGAGAACCACTGCGTGTTATTAAGGGTTGTGATTCCTTTGTTTGATGCACAGAAGGGTGAGGCGAAGCCATTGATTTTTGATTTGACATTTTAATCATCTCCTAATTAAATAAGGTTTTCCGGAACTTGCATAATACCTCCAGTATTAGCGCTTGTGACTAAACTAGTATATCTAGCTAAGTAGCCTGTTTTAACCTTTGCTCTGAATGGTTCAAGCTGATTTTTACGGCGATACAGTTCTTCTTCAGATTGATTGACGTTTAGAGTTCTATTGATTAAATCAATCGTAATTTTATCACCATCTCTTATTAAGCCAATGGGTCCACCTGAAGCGGCTTCAGGTGAAATATGTCCAACTGCAATACCTCTAGTTGCTCCCGAAAATCTACCGTCCGTAATTAATGCAACATCTTTACCTAATCCTCTGCCCACTATGGAAGACGTAGGGGCTAGCATTTCTGGCATTCCAGGACCTCCCTTAGGTCCCTCATATCTAATAACAACAACATGTCCTTCTCTTACTGTATGATTATCAATGGCTTCAACAGCTTCATCATGAGAGTTAAAACAAATTGCCTTTCCTGTAAATACTTTAATTGAAGGATCAACTCCACCGACCTTGATTACCGCTCCTTTAGGTGCGAGGTTTCCGAATAAAACAGATAATCCACCTTGTTTATCATAAGGGTTTTCAAGAGGATGAATAACATCAAAATTTTTGATGTTTTTACCTTCATTATTTTCTCTCAAGGTTTTACCCGTAACTGTTAATCTATCCGGATGTAAAGTACCATCCTTTTTCATCAATTCATTTATAATAGCTGGGACGCCACCTGCTTCATGAACATCGTGCATAGAATAAGAAGAACTAGGTGCAATTTTAGAAAGGTAAGGTGTTTTTTTAGCAATTTCATTAATACGTTCTAAATCGTAGTCAATACCTGCTTCATTTGCAATTGCAAGAGTATGAAGAACAGTATTAGTAGAACCTCCCATGGCCATATCAAGAGCAAAAGCATCATCAATTGCATCTTGTGTGATAATATCGCGAGGTTTAATATCATTTTTAATATTTTCAACCAACCTGAATGCAGCTTGTCTAATCATTTCACGACGTTGGTCACTCACAGCTAGAGCTGTACCATTATATGGTAGGGCTAAACCTAAAACTTCCATTAAACAGTTCATTGAGTTTGCGGTAAACATACCGGCGCACGAACCACATGTAGGACAAGCGTTTTGCTCCATGTCTAAAAATGCTTCTTTTGAGATTGTTCCTTCTTTAAAAGCTCCAACCGCTTCAAACATTGAAGATAATGTCAATGCCTTACCTTGAGCGGAAAGACCAGCTTTCATTGGGCCTCCTGAGCAAAAGATAGCTGGTACATTTGTTCTAACAGCTGCGAGTAACATTCCTGGCGTAATTTTATCGCAATTAGGAATGTAAAAAACACCATCAAACCAATGAGCGTTAATAACTGTTTCAGCTGCATCTGCGATAATTTCTCTTGAAGGTAAGGAATATCTCATGCCAATATGTCCCATAGCGATTCCATCGTCAACACCAATAGTATTAAATTCGAATGGGATAGCACCTGCTTCTCTAATAGCTTCCTTTGCGATGTCTGCTAATTCTCTTAAATGAACGTGCCCAGGAACAATATCAATATAAGAGTTACAAATTGCTACGAAAGGTTTATTCATATCTGTAGGTTGTTTAAGAGCGCCAGTCGCATGTAAAAGACTTCTTGCAGGAGCTTGGTGATCTCCTTTTTTGATCATATCACTTCGCATATATCGTTCCCCCATATAATTATTTAGAAAATAAAAAAACGTCCCAATGAATATTGGGACGTTATTAAGTCCCATCCAACTAGAAATAGGACTTAAACATTTAGAAGTTAAAACTTTTCTAAAGTTCGAGTCCTTACGAGTATAATAAAATGATAATAGCATGTTGAGTTGTTGGTAGGTCTAGCGTAGATAGATAAGTCATTTTATTATACTCCTTTCGTTGAATGGTCATTTATTCTTAATAGTTTGAATTGTTTTAAAATTTGATAAATTCAATTTACTACATGTGGTGAATTGTGTCAATAATAAATTTAGAATTTTCTAAAAATTTATAGAGGACAAGCTTAAATATTTTACGAAGAAATTTGAATTAAAATTTGTTACAATGAATAAGTTAATAAACCATGTAGAAATGTTTATATATCTTTAAATATAGAGATAATTTGATTTTAAATAATCATATATAGGAGAGTAAAAATTGATAACTATTCACAATTTAAATGAAATGGATAAATTTGCTCAAATACTTGTAAAACATTTAAGTGCTAAGGACTTGATTTTATTAAATGGTGACCTAGGAGCAGGGAAAACTACATTAACGCAATTTATAGGAAAAGCGTTAGGTGTTAAAAGAACGATAAACTCACCAACATTTAATATAATCAAATCTTATACAGGTTCAAGCATACGATTACATCATATGGACTGTTATCGACTTGAAGGTGAGGAAGATGATTTAGGTTTCGATGAATATTTTGAAGACAATGCTATCATAGTTATAGAGTGGAGTAAATTTATCAAAGATTTCCTTCCTCCTAATCACTTAACTATTAATATAAGTGTCAAAGATGCGAATGAGAGACAAGTATCCATTGAAACACATGGGCAACATTATGCATTAGTAAAGGAGGCAATTTTGAATGAACTATCTTCTAATTGATACGTCAAACCAACCTTTATCAGTAGCTATTATGAAAGATAATGAAGTGATTGCTGAAAAAACAACTGATATCAAAAAGAATCATTCAGTGCAACTCATGCCCGAAATAGCAGAAATTCTTACAGAAAGTAAAATAAATAAAACAGAAATAACTGATATCGTGGTAGCGGAAGGTCCAGGTTCATATACCGGTCTTAGAATAGGGGTTACTGTTGCTAAAACATTAGCGTATGCATTAAACACTAACTTATATGGTGTCTCATCACTTAAAGCACTTGCTAGCACAGTAAAAGACAGTACGAAGTTGTTAGTACCCATTTTTGATGCTAGAAGAGAAGCAGTTTATGCAGGTGTTTATCAATATCAGGACAATGAATTAATAACCATTATTGATGACACTTATATACCTATTTTTGAACTTATTGAAAAACTTCATCAATTAAACCAACCTTATGTGTTTGTAGGATTTCATATCGAAAAAATAAAACATTTATTAGACAGTGACATCGTAGAACAGTTACCACAAGCTTCAAGTATGAAGCAATTAATCCAAAAACCAGAAAATATACATTCATTTACTCCTAAATATCATAAATTATCAGAGGCGGAACGAAATTGGTTAAACCAACAAGAGAACAATTGAATATTAGGAAAATGAGTGTGGAAGATGTTCCTAAAGTTTTTGATATAGAAAGAAATAGTTTCTCACACAGTTCGTGGTCAATCGATGCATTTTATCATGAAATAGAAAACAACGAATTTGCTACATATTTTGTTATAGAATTTAGTGACAAAATAATTGGATATGTTGGTTTATGGTTAGTCGTTGATCAAGCACAAATTACAACGATAGCTATATCAAAGGCATTTAGAGGCTATGGTCTTGGGCAACTTTTACTTAAATATGCAATGAACTATGCACGTTTTTCTTGTGATGTGATGAGTTTAGAAGTAAGAATAGATAATGATGTTGCACAACATGTTTATAGGAATTTGGGATTCCAAAATGGTGGAAAAAGAAAGAATTATTATGGAGAAGGCGAGGACGCATTAGTCATGTGGGTGAATTTGAAATGACAAATAATAAATTAATCTTAGCAATTGAAACAAGTTGTGATGAAACGAGTGTAAGTGTAATAAAGAATGGCACTGAACTTTTATCTAATACTGTTTTAAGTCAAATAGATAGTCACAAACGTTTTGGTGGTGTTGTACCTGAAGTTGCTAGTAGACATCATGTTGAAGGAATAACAGCAACTATAGATGAATCGTTAGTGAGTGCAAAAGTGAAAATGGAAGACATTGACGCTATTGCAGTAACACAAGGCCCAGGATTAATAGGAGCTTTATTGATTGGTATTAATGCGGCTAAAGCTTTGGCATTTGCTTATGATAAGCCTATTATTCCAGTACATCATATTGCTGGTCATATTTATGCCAATCACTTAGAACAACCATTAACGTTTCCACTAATGTCATTGATTGTATCTGGTGGTCATACTGAACTAGTATATATGAAAAATCATTTAGATTTCGAAGTGATTGGTGAAACGAGAGATGATGCAGTAGGAGAAGCTTATGATAAAGTTGCTCGAACAATCAATCTTCCTTATCCTGGTGGACCGCATATTGATCGATTAGCAGCTAAAGGTAAAGATGTATATGATTTTCCAAGAGTTTGGCTCGAAAAAGATAGTTATGATTTTAGTTTTAGTGGTCTTAAAAGTGCTGTAATAAATAAACTGCATAATTTAAGACAGAAAAATATTGAAATTGTAGCTGAAGATGTTGCAACGAGTTTCCAAAATAGTGTTGTAGAAGTTTTAACCTATAAAGCTATTCATGCTTGTAAAACTTATAATGTTAATCGCTTAATTGTTGCAGGTGGTGTTGCTAGTAATAAAGGATTAAGAAATGCACTAAGTGAAGCATGTAAAAAAGAGGGTATACACCTTACTATTCCAAGTCCTGTTCTTTGCACTGATAATGCAGCGATGATTGGTGCTGCTGGATATTATTTATATCAAGCTGGTTTGCGTGGCGATTTAGCTTTAAATGGACAAAATAATATTGATATTGAAACTTTTTCTGTTTAAATAATATTTCAAAGCGCCTATCTAAGAGTAACTACTTTTAGATAGGCGCTTAACTTTTTTATAAATATTAAACTAATTAATTCTAGAGGTTTCGAATATTTTGTTGAGCACGCTGATAAATATCGATAGGAAACTGCGTAATGCGTAGTAATTCAATTGCATTACGTGTATTGGCTTTACCTGGTTTAATTTTGTAATCGAAAAATATGCTATTTTCTTGAATTGATTCATTAAAATGATAATTATTATATGTATTTTCTAATAATGTTGATAATTCAACATCATGTGTCGCAGCGATAACCTGATATGCTTTTTGATTATCTAAATACGATAATACTGATTCAGAAGCCGCAATACGTTCAGTTGTATTCGTTCCTTTAAAAATTTCATCTATAAAACAATATATCTTATTGCACTGATGAGTGTTAAATAATCTACGAATAGACTTAAGTTCTGACATGAAATAACTGTCACCACTTAAAACGTCATCCGCATTTGCCATTGATGTCATTACATAGCCAGGTTGATAAATAAATGAGTGAGCTGTTGCAGTTTGTATCGATTGAGCTAAAATCAAATTTAGTGCAACTGCTTTCATAAATGTAGATTTTCCTGATGCATTAGAGCCTGTGAGCAATATATGATTTGAAATGTCAATTGTGTTAGCAATCGCATTTTCTTCATCTAGTAGAGGATGAATGATTGATTTCATTTGAAGACCATTAATATTGTGATTGATTTTAGGATAACAATAATGTGTCAAAGTATGTTGATACATAGCTATAGAGTAATGATTATCTAATATGCTTATGTAGTCATAACATGTCATAACTTCTTCTTGATACTTAAAGTAGCTGCGTTGTATTAAATGAAATAAAACATAATCTATCATGAATACTAATTTAATAAACATGATTATGCTACTCGCCATATCTTGTGATTCTACTCTAGCTAATAAACCACTAAAACGGCGTGAAGCTTTAAAATGAGTAAAATCAACACTTATCGCGGGCGTGCTCTCAATCTTACTTAAAGCTTGACTTTGCTTTATAACATTAGCAGTATAAAAAATTGATTTTAAATCTTGGTCATAAGATTTTTTTAGTTTGAAAGATAATATTGCATTTAAAATCATAAAAGTAAGACATATTAATATACCTTTTGAAGGAATTAAAAAAATGAATGCGAACCCGATAAATGGTAACAACGGACAAAACATTAATAAAATATTTCGCTTAGTGGGTAACATTTGATCTGGAAACAAAGGGTATACATTTTTACCAATTTTAGAAAGAATGTAAGATACATTTAAACGAAATACTTTATTTTCTTTAAACATGTTTATCAATGAGGTTTGATTTACCTTAAACATACCTCTTAAAGTTGCATATAGTCGCATTTCACCAATTGCAGTGAAATTAAAATTAATTTTATGAAATAACGTATCCATATTTAGGTCTGACCAAGTCTTATCGTCGATAAATGACTGCTCATTGTAATGATCGCGGTAAGCGTGATATTGGGCATCGAATCGTGAATTAGGACGTATAAAACTTTCTAATTTTAATTTGTTATCCCATAAAGTATTTATTTTAGCAATCTGTTTACGCCTCTCTATAATAGAGATAATTACATTTACAAGTGTAATTAGGATGATGAAAGTTAATATAATCAGTACTAAGGTTTGATTGTTCGTCATGAAGTTTAGTTCTCCTTTTTCTTTCTTAATAAATTATTTCATAAATGAATAACGTAAACAATTGAAAATAGAAAATAAGTTGTCAATAGGGAACGTGCGTACTTATCAACAAAATGTGAGTAAGTTGTGGGTAAGTAGTGAAGTTGTTTGTGGATATGTAAATAAATAAGTAAAATTAAAAAAGAAAAAGTGTTAATTTACTTGTGGATAAGTAGGGTAACTCTGTGGATAGTGATTATGAAAGTAATTCAAGCTGTTAATAATATTTGTGTAAAAAAATACTAAAAGACACTGAAAAGTCATATATTCAACTTTCAGGTGTCTTGTCATTATGTTGGAAATTAGAGCTTTTCTTGTAATTTTTCCCATTCCAACATTATTTGTTCTAATTTTTGTTCGGTATCGGATTTTTGATTGGCAAATTTACTAGCTTTTAGAGGGTCGTTAAATACTTCAGGTTGTGTTAACTGTTCGTCGATATGTGATATTTGTGCTTCTAATTCTTCGATTTGTCTTTCACAATGTTCAATTTGTCTTTCTAATTTACGTTGTTGTCTTTTTTGTTGCTTTTGACTGATATAGGTTGAAGTATTTGCGTCTTGATTTATCTCTTTATTTTCAAAATTATTTTGAGTTATTGTTTCATGTGCTTTGATAGCTGCAGCTTCTTCAGTTTTCTCAATATAATACTGATAATCTCCCAAATACATTTGGCCACCATTAATGTTTAAATCAAAAACTTTATTTGCAAGTTGGTTAATAAAATAACGATCATGTGATACAAAAATAATTGTGCCTTCAAAATCTTTCAATGCTTGTTCAAGCATTTCTTTAGAATCAATATCTAAATGGTTAGTCGGTTCATCTAAGATAAGAACATTATCACGTTGTAACATTAAAAGTGCTAATTGTAATCGTGCCTTTTCGCCGCCGGATAAGTCATTGATAATTTTTTTTACGTCTTCTTGAACGAACAAGAAACGCCCTAATACTGCCCGTACATCTTTTTCATTCATATGTGGATATTGATCCCAAACATAATCGAGAATGGTTTTATTTGATTTAAATTCAGCTTGTTTTTGATCATAGTAACCAATTTGTAAATTAGCACCAAAGATAATTTGACCACCTAGTTTATGTTGTTTTTCAGCAATTGTTTTTATCAATGTTGTTTTACCAACACCATTTGGACCAATGATAGCTATATGATCCCCTTTAAAGATTTCGAGGTTTATAGGTAGTGTAATAGGTGAGTCGTAACCAATTTTTAAATCATGAATGTGCATCACATCATTACCAGTATTACGGTCGAAGCCAAATTGTATATTTGCACTTCTAGCATCTATCATAGGTTTATCAATACGTTCCATTTTTTCCAATGTTTTACGTCTACTCTTAGCCATGCCGCTTGTAGATGCACGAGTAATATTTTTTTCTACAAAGGTTTCTAAACGCTTGATTTCTTCTTGTTGCTTTTCAAATTCTTGCATGCGTTTTTCGTAATACTGATTACGTTGCTTTATAAATTGCTCATAGTTTCCTACATAGTGTTTTACATTTCCTAGAGCAACATCATAAACTTGAGTTACAATTTTATCTAAAAAATATCTATCATGACTGATAATTACAATTGCCCCTTTAAAGTACTTTAAGTAATCCTCTAACCACTTGGTTGTTTCCATGTCTAGATGGTTAGTTGGTTCATCAAGAAGGAGTAAATCGGGTTCTTTAAGTAACATTTGAGCAAGAGAAAGACGTGTTTTTTGACCACCACTAAAATCATTAATAGGCTTGTTGAAATCGCTTTCTGTAAAGTTAAGCCCGTGCAGGACTGTTTTAATTTTACTCTCATATTGATAACCATCTAATTGCTCATAACGATTCGTTAAAGTTTCATATTTTTCAATATGTGATTGATATTCATCGGATTCATAATCTTGTCCATTTCGTGCAAGCCAATCGGTTTCATCCTTAATTAAATTTTCAATTTTCTTTATATGTTCAAAAGGCTTAGACATTTCTTCAAAGACAGTAGCTTCTGAATTGAGTGTCATTTGCTGAGTTAAATAACTCATTGTCAAATTTTTGATTTTTGATATTCGACCACTATCGTAATTTTCCACACCTGCTATGATTTTCATTAATGTCGATTTACCAGCTCCATTACGGCCTACTACGCCGATTCTTTCGCCAGTTTTCACCTCAAAATTAACATCTGTGAAGATATCTTCACCATCGAACGATTTGGAGATGTCATTAAGTTGTAAAAGTATCATTCGATTCTCACCTTTCTATGTATTTGAAATAGGTTTAAACTATATATAAAGTATTTGTTTTTGAATATTTAAATTTTTGTTAATTCTATATTATCGAATTTTAAATAGAAAAATAAATTGCGTACGTTATCTTGAAATGATGTTAAACTCAATTACTTCTATTCTACAGTATTCATAGAACACATGAAACTAGGATATTTATTTTTAAAAATTAATAATGTATAATGTTTAAGTATTCGTTGTAGACAATTATTTGTATTATGAGATGACATTCCACATATGTTTTAACTCATTTACTGATTTTAATGATACATGCATAATATACGCGAAAAAGGGGGGTTAGATATATGCCAGATGATTTTAAAATTCCTCGCGCTACGTTAAAACGTCTACCTTTATATTACCGATTGGTCAGTATTTTGAAAGGTAAAGGTATAGATCGTGTTAATTCTAAAACAATAAGTGAAGCACTACAAATTGATTCAGCTACAATAAGAAGAGACTTTTCATACTTTGGTGAATTAGGAAAAAAAGGATATGGATATAATATAGATAGTATGCTTGAATTCTTTAAATCAGAATTAAGTGAGAGCGATCAAATTAAAATTGCCATTATAGGTATCGGTAATTTAGGGCGTGCATTACTTACATATAACTTTTCAATACATGATGAGATGACAATTACTGAAGCTTTTGATATTAGACCAGATATTATAGGTGAGAATATCGGTGACGTTGTGGTAAAACATAGTGATGATATCAAAACGACATTAGAATCAGAAGATATTGATGTAGTCATTTTAACAACACCAGATAATGTGGCACAACAAGTAGCTGATGAACTTGTTAAAGCCGGTGTTAAAGGTATACTAAACTTTACGCCACGTCGAATTAAAACACCCCAAGATGTCCAAGTACATCATATTGATTTTGGTATAGAGTTACAATCATTATTGTTCTTCATGAAAAATTATAGTAAATAATTAATAAAAATCACATTAACATAGTACTCTCAAGTGAGAAGTGAGAGTGCTTTTTTTATATTAAACAGTTACAATAGATTATAAATACGAAACTTTTTAACAAAAATTGTAAGTTGATATTTATTGTAATGGGAGATTGAAACAAATGACTCAAGAAATAAATTGTAATTTCAAATCACATATTCCCAGAATAATGACAGTTCCCGGTATATTGTTAATACATGAAAATAAGTTGGAGTTTAAGGCATATAGTCAAAACAATAATCCATTCAATATTCAATTCGAACTCTCTAGCATTGTGCGGTATAGAATATCGAAAGGGTTATTAGGAAATAAATTGTTTATTTATTATTCTGACCAGGAGTGGTATAAATTTAGTAACTTATCTAAGAGTGACTTAATCAAACTCACAAAATATTTATATTAAAACATAATAAATAAAATTAAGAATTTGCAAAATATAGTCCTTTCTACTATAATACCTTAGTATTTATATCGGAAAAGGTGATAAAATGGTGTGGACAATTATAAGCGGATTAGTCGTTGGCATATTGCTAGGATTTGTAATGCAGAGAACAAGATTTTGTTTAGCTGGTGGATTTAGAGATATGTACGTTCAAAAGAGTAACAAAATGTTTTATGCATTGCTTATTGCTATTACAGTCCAAAGTATTGGTTTACTTATTCTAAAGAACTTAAATATTATAGAGGTTCCAGCAGAAACATTTCCAGTTATAGGAACTATTTTGGGATCCTTCGTTTTTGGAATAGGGATAGTATTAGCTGGAGGATGCGCGACAGGAACTTGGTATAGGGCTGGTGAAGGGTTAATTGGAAGTTGGGTGGCATTAATATTTTATGCATTGACTTCAGCCGTAACTAAAACTGGGGTACTTCTTCCAATAATGAATCAAATAAATAAACCGACGCAAGTCAGCACAAGTATGACGAGTACAACAGGTATACCACAATGGATTCTCGTCATGTTATTAACTGTAATTACAATATTTTTAGTTGTGAAAACAATTCGAAAACCTAAAATAATGGTGCCCCAACTTAAACAAAAATATAGTGGTATTAGACATTACCTATTTGAAAAAAGATATCATCCATTTGTTGCTGGCATTGCAATAGGTTTTATTGCTCTACTTGCTTGGCCTATGAGTGAATCTACTGGGAGAATGGGTGGCTTAGGTATAACAACACCATCTGCAAATCTTGTAAATTATCTTATTTCAGGAGATTTAAAATTTATTGATTGGGGTGTGCTTTTGGTACTAGGTATATTCATAGGTTCTTATATAGCTGCAAAAGGGTCTAAAGAGTTTAGATGGAGATTGCCAGATATTAAGACAATTCGCAATAGTGCGCTTGGTGGTATATTTATGGGATTTGGTGCTTCAGTTGCAGGTGGTTGCTCTATCGGTAATGGTTTAGTTGAGACAGCTACAATGAGTTGGCAAGGATGGATTGCTTTAGCCTCTATGATTATTGGTGTTTGGTTTATGAGTTATTTTATTTTTGTAAAACCTATGAAAAAGTTACAACAAGTATCTCAAAGCTAAGATTGGTTATTCTAATGTGACATTAGATAAAGTGAATGAGGAGGTATATCAATGGTATACGAATTAGGAACAGTAGGGATGGTTTGTCCATTTCCTTTAATAGAAGCACAAAAGAAAATGAATGAATTAAATCAAGGGGATGAATTGAAAATCGATTTCGATTGCACCCAGGCTACGGAAGCATTACCTAATTGGGCTGCAGAAAATGGATATCCAGTTACAAACTATGAGCAACTTGATGATGCATCATGGACGATTACTATTCAAAAGGCATAAAAATTTATAGTTATAAAGTTGATAAACAGATTTTTTGAGGATAGGAAATTAAGCAAATTTAATTATAGATGTGATTGACGAGAAAAAAGTTAAATTAAGTAGCTATTAGCTATATCGTTGAAAGAAAGAGCTAAACTTGAAGACTGTTTTTAATTTAATGAAATTCGTTAGTAGAATTATGATAGCCTGAGACAACAATCATTGTCCCAGGCTTATTTATTATTGTAATGAGATAACTAAATCAAGATTATCTTTTTATTATACTCATTACTAACATAGTGTAACGAAAATAATATGTTTTTAGTACAACGCTTATATATACAATGTAACTTAAAGTGACATTCTGTGTAACATGACCTTACCTAATTTTGCTTTTAAAAAAAACACTCATTATGATGTTTTTAAAGGAAGTGGTAAGTATGAATATGAATGATACAATATTTCTATTTTTATGTACTCTATTAGTATGGTTAATGACACCAGGTTTGAGCCTTTTTTATGGGGGACTCGTACAATCAAAAAATGCTTTAAATACTGTAATGCAAAGTATGGTTGCCATTGTCATTGTCACATTTATATGGATAATGATTGGTTTCTCTTTAAGTTTTGATGGAGGTAATCAATGGATAGGTGGTTTGAAATTTTTGGGTCTTCATCATGTTGGTTTTGAAACTTCAAAAACTTTGAGTCCTCATATACCTCTCTCATTATTTATGTTGTTTCAAATGATGTTTTGTACAATTGCGGTATCTATTTTATCAGGTTCGATAGCCGAGAAAATGAGATTCATTCCTTATCTGATTTTTGTGAGTTTATGGGTTCTATTAATTTATAGCCCTGTTGCCCACTGGGTATGGGGTGGTGGTTGGATTAGTAAAATTGGAGCAATAGATTATGCGGGTGGAACAGTAGTTCATATAACATCAGGTGTATCTGGTTTGGTTCTTGGGATAATGATAGGTATAGGTAAAAAGAAAGAAAAACATACTCCCCATAATCTATTAATTACACTTATAGGTGGTATATTAGTATGGTTAGGATGGTATGGATTTAATGTGGGCAGTGCATTTACATTCGATCACATAGCCATGATATCGTTTGTAAATACAGTTATTGGTGCAAGTGCAGGTGCTTTCGGTTGGTTAATCTTTGAATATATCTTGAAAAAGACTACAAGTTTACTAGGTCTTTTATCTGGAGCGCTCTCTGGTCTTGTCGCTATTACACCAGCAGCAGGATACGTCAGCTATATGAGTGCCATGATTATTGCAATAATGGGTGGCATAGGTTGCTATATCGTTATAAATTTAATTAAAGTAAAACTCCAATATAATGATGCACTAGATGCATTTGGTATTCATGGTGTAGGTGGTATCTTAGGAGCTGTGTTTACAGGAGTTTTTCAATCACATCAAATTAATAGTGCGGTGGAGAATGGTTTTATCTATACAGGTGATTTTAAAATAGTAGTGATTCAACTTGGAGCGGCAATTGCGACTGTCGTTTTTAGCGCAATAGTCACTTTTTTGATTGCTAGATTTATTAAAATTTTTACTCCTTTAGCTACAACTCAAGAAGAAGATAAAACAGGACTCGATGTTATAGTACACGGTGAGAAAGCGTATTTCTATGGAGAGCTAAATAAGTTTAATCGTCATATTAAGTTTTAAAATTATATAAATGACAATCACCTAACACGTCAATTTATTTAATCGTATTCTAAACAATAATTTCAACTATTTAAAGCGTTGGTTCATATGGTAAAATAAAAAGGAACGATTGATGACGTGATAGGTGATTTTTTATGAAAAATATATCAGATATAGCAAAATTAGCTGGAGTATCGAAAAGTACTGTTTCACGCTTTTTAAATAATGGATCTGTGAGTCCAGCAACGAAAGAAAAAATAACTAAAATAATAGAAGAAAATAATTATCAGCCAAATCAATTTGCACAAAGCTTAAGAGCTCGACGTACCAATTTGATTGGAGCAATTATTCCGCGTATGAATTCATACGCTGTTGACGAAACGATTAAGGGTTTGGTACACCAATGTAATCAACATCGATATCAGTTATTATTAAATTACACAGGATTAAAAATAGATGGTGAAATTTCGGCACTAAAAACATTATCACGTAGTAAAGTTGATGGAATCGTGCTAATGGCAACACATATTACTGAAGCGCATATTGAAGTCATTGAGAAAATTGATGTTCCTGTCATTATAGTAGGACAAGAACACGACCGATTATATAGTATATATCACGATGATTATGAAGCTGGATATAAAATTGGAGTACTCATTGGTGAAAAAGGTTGTCGAAATGTACATTTCTTTGGCGTTAGTGAAGAAGATATTGCAGTTGGTATTCAACGTAAGCTGGGAGTTATTCAAGCGCTGAAGGACTATCACATAAGTCCGAAAATTTATGAAACAACATTTAAGCATGAACAAGCTTTTAAAGATGTAAGTCAGCAACTTGAAAGAGTACATGATGCTGATGCGATAGTTGGAGCAACTGATACCATTGCTTTTGCAATCCATAAATATTGCTCTGATCATCAACAAAGGTTTTACAATTGTTCAATATATGGATTTGGTGGAGACCCTATGACTCAAATAGTATCACCTGTCATTCAAACGGTTAGCTATAATTACTTTGAAGCAGGAAAGCAAGCATTAAAAGAAATTAACCAACTATTAAAAGGTGAACAAACAACATTAAAAATAAAAATTCCTATCAAATTGAATTAACATGCATAGAAATCTTGTTTTAGTTAAAATGGAACCGATACCACATATAATGATAATTGCTAATCAAATTGGTATAATTATTGAGAAAGCATAGTTGAATGAAATAATTAATTAAATATTGACAGGTATCAATTGGATATTAATAAGCATGAATTTAAACATGTCAAAAAGTGACATTATTAACATATTTCTCTAAATCAATATGTTAAAATAATAGAGTTATTAATATATAAATAGTTGTAGTAGGAGGTAGAACATAGTGGAGTGGACTCGTGAAGAGAGATACCAACGTATTGAGGATGTTGATGAAACATATCTTGAGCAACTGAAACACCAAGTGGATACATCTTTATATAGACAAACATTTCATATCCAACCTGAAATGGGTTTATTGAATGATCCAAACGGACTCATTTATTATGAAGGATACTACTATATTTCACATCAATGGTTTCCGTTAGGTGCTGTGCACGGTTTAAAATATTGGTTTAATTATAAAAGCAAAGATTTATTACATTTTGAACCTCAAGGAACACTTCTTAAACCTGATACTAAGTATGATAGTCATGGCGTATACAGTGGAAGTGCTTTTGAATATCAAAATCATCTTTATTATATGTATACAGGCAATCATCGTGACCAACATTGGAATAGAATTTCCAGTCAAATGATTGCCAGAATGAACAAAGACGGAAAAATAGAGAAGTTTCCTAAACCTGTGATTCATGGACAACCTGAAGGGTATACAAGTCATTTCAGGGATCCAAAGGTATTTGAAAAAAATAGTCAACTGTACGCTATTCTAGGTGCTCAAAATGAAAATGAGATGGGGCGTTTACTTTTATATCGTAGTCAAGATGTTGTTGATTGGCATTTTGAAGGTGAAATTAAAACTAATCTGACACAATTTGGTTATATGTGGGAGTGTCCTGATTATTTTAGACTAGGCAATAAAGATGTCATACTCATGTGTCCACAAGGCGTTGAAGCTGAAGGAGATAAATATAGAAATATCTATCAATCAGGGTATATGATAGGAGATTTAAACTTTAATAATCTATTTTTCGACCATGAAAGTTTTCAAGAATTGGATAATGGTTTTGATTTCTACGCGCCACAAACGTTTGTTGATGCAGACGGGCAACGCATTTTAATTGGATGGATGGGACTACCAGATACAGAGTATCCTACAGATAAAGAGGGGTGGGCACATTGCCTTACTATTCCTCGAGTACTTACCATTGAAAATGGAAAACTTAAGCAGCGACCTTTTAAGCAGTTAGAAGATTTAAGAACTAATAAAGAAACAGCTTTGGGATATGCTAATAAATTTAAACGTAAATTACATCCATATGAAGGTAAGCAGTATGAGATGATTATAGATATATTAGAAAATGATGCTTCAGAAATATATTTTGAATTGCGTAGCTCTCGATCTGAATCTACACTGATTACTTATAATAAACACGAAAATAAACTCACTTTAGATCGTACCGATAGTGGGACACTACCATCAAATGTCGATGGAACAACGCGTTCTACCATTTTAGATTCACCATTAAAACAGTTACAAATTTTTGTGGATACATCTAGTATCGAAATATTCTGTAATGATGGTGAGCGTGTTTTAACCTCACGTATTTTCCCAAATGAGGATGCTACAGGTATAAAAGCTTCGACTGAATCTGGTCAAGTATATTTAAAATTCACTAAATATGAATTAAAAGGGTGATTTATAATGAGACGTCTATTTGCTATTGGAGAGGCATTAATTGATTTCATACCAAATGTAACGCATTCAAAATTAAAAGATGTTGAACAATTTAGTCGACAAGTTGGTGGCGCACCGTGTAACGTAGCGGCTACAGTAAGTAAATTAGGTGGAAAATCAGAAATGATAACACAACTAGGAAATGACGCGTTTGGTGATATCATTGTAGAAACAATTGAACAACTTGGCGTAGGTACGCAATATATTAAGCGAACTAATAAAGCAAATACTGCATTGGCATTTGTCAGCCTTCAAGATGATGGTCAAAGAGATTTCTCATTTTATCGTAAACCTTCTGCAGATATGTTATATCAACCTGAAAATATTGATGATATTCAAGTATTCCAAGACGATATTTTACATTTTTGTTCTGTAGATTTAATAGAGAGTGACATGAAATATGCCCATGAGAAAATGATTGAAAAATTCGAGTCAGTAGATGGTACTATTGTTTTTGACCCTAATGTACGCTTACCTTTATGGGAAGATAAACTCGAATGTCAACGTACAATAAATGCGTTCATACCTAAAGCACATATTGTTAAAATATCTGATGAAGAATTATTATTTATTACTGGTAAGAGGAATGAAGATGAAGCGATTCAATCTTTATTTAGAGGTCGAGTTAATGTAGTGATTTATACACAAGGAGCGCAAGGTGCAACTATTTATACCAAAGATGATTATCGTATTCATCATGAGGGGTATCAAGTACAAGCAATTGATACAACTGGTGCTGGTGACGCATTTATAGGTGCTATTATTTATTGCATACTCGAGTCTCGGTATTCTGAATGTAAAGATTTATTTAAGGAAAAGGGCAAGGATATACTAGCGTTTAGTAATCGTGTCGCAGCACTTACAACAACGAAACATGGTGCTATTGAAAGTTTGCCAACAAAAGAAGATATAAAAGACTATAATTGATTTAAAATATAAGAAATAAGTAAAACACCCATCTTTACAATTTCATATCGTAAAGATGGGTGTTTCATTATATTTTTTTAACATTACGTACTGAAGCGAAACAATTTTCGCCATTCTTAAAGTAAACAATACGTTCTTTTGAGTCAATAGATTCAATATTATGCCTGTTTATTACAAAACTGTTATGACATCTAAAGAAACGTTCATCAAGCTGTGCTAATTCCTTTAAATTTCCATAAAATTCAATTTGTCGATTATCAAGATGTGCAATGAGTCTATGAGATTTCGTAGATGATTCAAAAAACATAATATCATCATATTGAACGTATACTGAATTACTTCCCCGCTTTAACTCAATCGTATCTACATTACTTTCTTTTGATAATAATTTGAGTCGTGTATGTGCTGTTTCAAGACAATCTATGATTCTCATTTTTAATTCAGATGGATCATCTTTAAAAATAAAATCCATAGCAGCCACTTTATAAACAAACGTCAAATAAGTCAGCTCACTGTGACTGGTTACAAATATAATATTACCAACAGGATCATGTTTACGAATTTCACTGGCTAATTTAATACCGTTCATATCAGCTTCTAATTGAATATCAAGGAAGTAACAACCAATGTCATTAAGTTCTTTTGATTGCTCTAAGACCTCATAAGGATCATTTGTTGCTAAAGCTAACTCCATTGGCTTTTCTTCAATCATTATGTAGTTTTTAATGATTGATACCATATGTTCTCTTTGTCTTTGGTCATCTTCACAAACAAAAATTTTCATTTAATTCTACACATCCTTATGATTCCTTATTATTTATTTCTACTTTTTGTACAAAGTAACCATTTTCGATGACAGTATCTAATAAAACATTCTCGTTTGAGTCTGTCAGTTCTTTTAAAGTTGATAAACCTAAACCGCGATTATCACCTTTAGTAGAAAAACCTTGTTCAAACAACTCATGAATTTTAGGGATATCATTACTACATTTATTCATAACGATAAAAGTGACAGATTCCTCATTATCGATGAATGCGATATTGATGAGTGGTTCCTCAAGATTTTCTGAAGCTTCAATAGCATTATCAACTATAATACCGATAATACGACTAAGCTCAACAGTATTCATATCGATACGATCAATTTCATCAGGAACCTCAATACTAATTGGAATACGTTTTTCTTGAGCTTGAATAATTTTAGTAGTAATCAGCCCTTTAATTTCTCTCACTTTCAACTTTTCAATACCATTCATTTTAATAGAGCGAGTTTTTAATTTATCTTTCATTGGAACGATATTTTCATTAAAATATTTACGTAATCCAGGCATATCATCTTCTCTAATGTAATCTGAAAGAGTGGTGAGGATATTCACATAATCATGTCGGAACTTACGCATTTCATTGTTAATGCTTTCTATACGTAACGTGTACTCATAATATGCTTCGATTTCTTTTACATTACGTTTATACCTCATTTCACGGAGTGTAAAATTGGACATCACTAATATCACTACACTTAAAAAAACCATAATACCCAACAATAAGATGGCATATAATTTAAGGGTATCATTTCCTCGCATATCAGTTTGTGACACCATATAAAGTAAAATAAATGATATGAAAAGTACTATTGTTATTATCAATAAGTATCTTTTATTGAGTGACAAGTAGGATACTTTTAATTTATTGAACAATAGTTGAGTTAAATAAGCAATAATTAGAGTTATGATTACAAAAGAGGTAAAATGTATTAACTGTAAAGCAAATTTAAACGGAATATAATCTTTTATAGTCAAATGTATGTATACAGTTATGAAATTAGTTATATATAAGATCATAGTGGTGAATAATACAACTAATATTGAATAAAGCTTTATTTTTGTATAAAAGAAAATGGTGATTATTATAACCAAAACTATTAATGCTTTACTTTGCCAAAAGTAATACATTATTGCAGAAGGGATTACAATCGTAAAAACGATTATGTAATCCCTAAAATTAAATTTCATATTAATGATAACTTTAGTAACCCAAATCATTAAAAAGATTTGTAGGCCTGCAAACGGAAATAGATTAATATCATCCATATCTTACACACTTTCTAGGGTTATATTTACTCGTATAGTTTAGTCAGTTCTTCTGGTACTTCTGGTTCGTCAAAGTAAGAGGCACATACACTATCTCCTGCTACAGTACCAATAAATTCCAAGATTGTAGTGAAAAATTTTATAAATAAATTAAAAATGTTTTCCATGATTAATATCCTCCTTAGGGAAAAAGATGGGTAGTAATGTTAAAGATTCTAAAATTACACCGAATAAAATAAGTTTATTTACCGGTTCTTTAGTTACTAATGAAATAACTACGATAGTACAATATAAAAATATGGAGAGTATTTTTTTTCGCTTTACAAGACGTCTAGGTATAGGTTGTTTCTTAGTTGCTGCAGGTGCGTATAAAATGGTAATAATTAATCCGACTAATGCCATAGATAAAAGAACAAAATAGTTAATATCTAACTTTATTATTAAGTATGGAAAGATAATAAAGAAAATTATGTTCTGAATATGACATAACAATGACGAATTTGCATGCGTACCGTGTGCATGTCTCCTAATTAAAAAATAACTTAAATGAGTTAAAAGTGTGTAAAAGAAAGTATGAAAGATTATTGCTAGCCCATACACAACTATAGACTTTTCAATATTTATCGCTAGTACCTGCATCCCTAAACGAATTTTTAGAAACTGTATGTGATCTAAGTTATTTTTACGTTGTAAATATTGAGCAAATTGCTCAATTTTTTTATCGATGATTTTCACTTGTTTACTACTCTCCTCAAGTGTCATTATACAATTTTGCGCAACATTTTTTAGAAAGCATGCCTAACTGTTAAAAAAATATACCTAAGTGTTTTAATTAAGTACTATTAGATATTTTACCATATTTAGTTTTACAGTTGAGTACTAAATATTGCTATTTACGAAATTTTAATCTTTAAATGGAAAAATCATGTTTTAATAGACTCATATCACAGAGATGTGATTGAAAGATAGTTGAAAAATTTGCTTAATCTAGTCGAGTGAATGTTAAATTCATTCGTATCCATTACCTTAATTCGAAAGGAGTGAAGTTATAATGGCAGCAGATATCATTTCTACAATCGGTGATTTAGTAAAATGGATTATCGATACAGTTAATAAATTCAAAAAATAATTTTTGAATGAGTCTATTGTAACTTTTGTAACTTTGTTTTCTTCGTATAATTAATATTATTAGTGAGTTGTTGAGCCATCCCAACTTAATAATTTACTAATATAAACTAAGCAAGTGAGAAGCATTTGCTAGTAGCTGTAGTTTCCTTGGACTCAGTGTTACGTATTATTCTTAGCTACCTTAAATAGGTAATTATTTCTAGCATGTAAGCTATCGTAAACAACATTCAATTTATCATGTTAAATAGATAAATTCACTAAAATTTTTTCATAATTAATAACATCCCCAAAAAATAGATTGAAAAAATAACTGTAAAAACATTCCCTTAATAATAAGTTATCAAGCCGTGAGTCTCTCCCAAGCTCACGGCTTTAACTATGCTATTTATAAAGATGTGGTTTTAGATTTCTGAAAACTGGAATATATTCTCTTTGTTGATCTACTAAGTCTACATCGATATGTGTTGTTAGTACTCCTTCTTTATCATCTAAATGGTCTAAAATTTCACCATTAGGATTAATGACAATTGAATTTCCAGCATAATTGGTGTGACCATCATCACCACAACTATTACAAGCTACAATAAAAATATCATTTTCGATTGCTCTCGCTTTTAGTAATGATAACCAATGATCTAGTCTTGAGCTAGGCCACTGCGCTACATAAAAAGCAATTTTAGCACCTTTTCTAGCTGGATAGCGCAATATCTCTGGAAATCGCAAGTCATAACAAATGATTTGCGTCACAAGTGTTTGATCAGATAAATAAAAAGGTTCAGGGACTACATTTCCACCACATAAAAAGTCTGGCTCACGTAACATTGGCACGAGATGTACTTTGTCATATTCATTAATCAATTCTTTGTTTTTATTAATTGCAAAAGCAGTATTATATATATGGTTTTCTCTTATATTTGACACTGAACCTGCAATGATATCTACATTAAATGTATGTGCTAAGTCTTTTATAAAGAGAGAGCTGTCTTTAAGATTTTTATCAGCTTTTTGTTCTAATTCTTCTAATGCATAACCGTTATTCCACATTTCTGGAAGCACGACGACACTGGTATCTTTATCTAAGTATTGATTAAACTTAGTTTTGATATTTTGCATATTTTTATCAACATTTCCACGTTCTACATTGAATTGAAGTATTTGGATTTTCAATATATTCACCCGCCTATCGTTTTAGTTATAAGATACTAAAATTGCCAGTTAAAGGCAAAATTTCATTTAAAATATCTAAAATTTAATCATGTTAATCTATACATACAACTATATTGAACTAACATAAATTTTGAAATTTTGTTAGGCTTAGGGTAAAGCTTTAGCTTACATTTAATTATCAAGTAATAATTAAAATAAAAATATTCTTGAATTCTGTTGTTTACAAATAGTTACTTTTACGTTTCAACTTTATTAATATTAATTTTCAATAATCATATTTAAATGCAAAATGCTTAGTTTTTTTATATACTTGAACTAACAAAAGATTGTAATGGGGAGGTGGTTGAATTTATGAAAAAGTTTAACATTAAACATTCATTTATGCTTACGGGCTTTGCTTTCATGGTAACTACATCATTATTCAGTCACCAAGCACATGCTGAAGGTAATCATCCTATTGACATTAATTTTTCTAAAGATCAAATTGATAGAAATACAGCTAAGAGCAATATTATCAATCGAGTGAATGACACTAGTCGCACAGGAATTAGTATGAATTCGGATAATGATTTAGATACAGATATCGTTTCAAATAGTGACTCAGAAAATGACACATATTTAGATAGTGATTCAGATTCAGACAGTGACTCAGATTCAGATAGTGACTCAGATTCAGATAGTGACTCAGATTCAGATAGTGACTCAGATTCAGACAGTGATTCAGACTCAGATAGTGACTCAGATTCAGACAGTGATTCAGACTCAGATAGTGATTCAGATTCAGACAGTGACTCAGACTCAGACAGTGATTCAGATTCAGATAGTGATTCAGATTCAGATAGTGATTCAGATTCAGATAGTGATTCAGATTCAGACAGTGACTCAGACTCAGACAGTGATTCAGATTCAGATAGTGATTCAGACTCAGATAGTGACTCAGATTCAGATAGTGATTCAGACTCTGGTACAAGTTCAGGTAAGGGTTCACATACCGGAAAAAAACCTGGTAACCCTAAAGGAAATACAAATAGACCTTCTCAAAGACATACGAATCAACCCCAAAGGCCTAAATACAATCAAACAAATCAAAACAATATAAACAATATAAACCATAATATTAATCATACACGTACTAGTGGAGATGGTGCGCCTTTTAAACGTCAACAAAATATTATTAATTCTAATTCAGGTCATAGAAATCAAAATAATATAAATCAATTTATATGGAACAAAAATGGCTTTTTTAAATCTCAAAATAATACCGAACATAGAATGAATAGTAGCGATAATACCAATTCATTAATTAGCAGATTCAGACAATTAGCCACGGGTGCTTATAAGTACAATCCGTTTTTGATTAATCAAGTAAAAAATTTGAATCAATTAGATGGAAAGGTGACAGATAGTGACATTTATAGCTTGTTTAGAAAGCAATCATTTAGAGGAAATGAATATTTAAATTCATTACAAAAAGGGACAAGCTATTTCAGATTTCAATATTTTAATCCACTTAATTCTAGTAAATACTATGAAAATTTAGATGATCAGGTTTTAGCTTTAATTACAGGAGAAATCGGCTCAATGCCAGAACTTAAAAAACCTACGGATAAAGAAGATAAAAATCATAGCGCCTTCAAAAACCATAGTGCAGATGAGATAACAACAAATAATGATGGACACTCCAAAGATTATGATAAGAAAAAGAAAATACATCGAAGTCTTTTATCGTTAAGTATTGCAATAATTGGAATTTTTCTAGGAGTCACTGGACTATATATCTTTAGAAGAAAAAAGTAATAAAATAAGCATCTCGCCATGTATGATAATTAATTTATACATGATGAGATGCTTTTATTTTAAAATATAAGATGGAATATAAATGTTGCTTGTTCTTGCAATTTTTTAATAGAATCTCCACCCACAACTTGAGTTAATACAACCGAACCATTCATAAGCATGTGTATGCCTATAGGTACAGCAATTCGTTTTGTGTAAACATAAACAAGTGAGAAAATGACTCCCATTCCAAAATATACCGGTATAAATTTGAAGTCATTATGTGCTAAAGCGAATATTAGAGAACTTACTATAGAAGCAATGATAAAGCTTACCACACGTGATCCCTTTATAAAGTTATACAATTCTCCGAAGATAACTTTACGAAAAACGTATTCCTCTAAAATGGGACCTACTATGGATATTAAAACGATAAATATCGGCATTTGCTTAGCAATAGCCATTAACCTTTCAGTGTTTGGACTTCTTTGCGGACTGCCATTGATGGCAAATAAAATTATACTGATGATGATTTGGTAAATCATCACAATACAAAATCCTAATAGAACCCAGGCGAAAATATATCTTTTAGGTTCCTTATGTCCTTGTTCTAATTGAGTAGGATTTTTAATGGTTGCTTGCATGAAAATGATTAACAATGCAGCGATGATAAAGATAGATACTTGCATGATACTCATTGTTTGGGCAGTTTGCATTTTAGACATATCTCCAAGTAAATGGCTACCTAAAACCAACCCAGGTAGTATTTGAGCTAAACCGTAGAATAGAACGGTTAATAGGGATACCCATAACCTTTTCATAATTTCCCTCCATCTATATATGTATATTATGTATTTTATCGTAAATAAAGGTTAAGTACAAAATTAATAATCCTTTTGGCTTGATATATTGACCAATTTTGATTAATATTAAAATCAGATTAGCACTCTATATATCAAAGTGCTAAATCACATGTAAATGAAGGAGGAACAATCATGCTTAAACCATTAGGAAATCGTGTGATTATTGAGAAGAAAGAGCAAGAACAAACAACTAAAAGTGGCATCGTTTTAACAGATAGCGCTAAAGAAAAATCAAATGAAGGTGTGATCATTGCAGTTGGACAAGGTCGTTTATTAGACAATGGCACACAAGTTGCTCCTCAAGTCAGTGAAGGTGACACAATCGTCTTCCAACAATATGCAGGTACTGAAGTAAAACGTGGCGACAAAACATATTTAATTTTAAATGAAGAAGATATATTAGCTATTATAGAATAAAGAGCGAATTTTAAATATTAATTAAATGATTTAATAAGTGGAGGTTGTTTAGACTATGGCAAAAGATCTTAAATTCTCTGAAGATGCGCGTCAAGCAATGTTACGTGGTGTTGATAAATTAGCAAACGCTGTAAAGGTTACAATTGGACCTAAAGGGCGAAATGTGGTTCTAGATAAGGATTACACAACACCTTTAATTACCAACGATGGTGTAACAATTGCTAAGGAAATAGAGTTAGAAGATCCATATGAGAATATGGGTGCAAAATTAGTGCAGGAAGTTGCGAATAAAACAAATGAAATCGCTGGGGACGGTACAACTACAGCAACAGTTTTAGCACAATCAATGATTCAGGAAGGTCTTAAGAATGTTACAAGTGGTGCAAATCCTGTAGGCTTAAGACAAGGTATTGACAAAGCAGTGCAAGTGGCTATAGAAGCGCTTCATGAGATTTCTCAAAAGGTTGAAAATAAGAACGAGATAGCGCAAGTTGGAGCTATTTCAGCAGCAGATGAAGAAATCGGTCGCTACATTTCTGAAGCAATGGATAAAGTAGGTAACGATGGCGTTATCACTATTGAAGAATCAAATGGGTTTAATACAGAATTAGAAGTAGTTGAAGGAATGCAATTTGATCGCGGTTATCAATCACCATATATGGTAACTGACTCAGATAAAATGATAGCTGAATTAGAACGTCCATATATATTAGTAACGGATAAGAAAATTTCATCATTCCAAGATATTCTTCCATTATTAGAACAAGTTGTGCAGGCTAGTCGACCAATTTTAATTGTTGCGGATGAAGTAGAAGGCGATGCACTTACTAATATTGTTTTAAACCGTATGCGTGGAACATTTACTGCTGTAGCAGTTAAAGCCCCAGGATTTGGTGATCGACGTAAAGCAATGTTAGAAGACCTAGCAATATTAACTGGTGCTCAAGTCATTACTGATGATTTAGGTTTAGAACTTAAAGATGCATCTCTTGATATGCTAGGTACTGCTAATAAAGTTGAAGTGACTAAAGATCATACAACAGTCGTAGATGGTAATGGTGATGAAAATAATATTGATGCTCGTGTAGGTCAAATTAAAGCACAAATTGAAGAAACTGATTCAGAGTTTGATAAAGAAAAATTACAGGAACGTTTGGCAAAACTAGCTGGCGGCGTAGCTGTTATCAAAGTAGGGGCTGCAAGTGAAACAGAGCTTAAAGAACGTAAATTAAGAATTGAAGACGCATTAAATTCAACACGTGCGGCGGTGGAAGAAGGTATCGTTGCTGGTGGTGGTACTGCGTTAGTCAATATATATCAAAAAGTAAGTGAAATTAAAGCAGAAGGTGATGTTGAAACGGGTGTTAATATCGTATTAAAAGCATTACAAGCACCTGTTAGACAAATTGCTGAAAATGCAGGATTAGAGGGTTCAATTATTGTTGAACGTTTAAAACATGCTGAAGCGGGCGTTGGTTTCAATGCAGCAACAAATGAATGGGTTAATATGTTAGAAGAAGGTATAGTAGATCCAACTAAAGTAACTCGTTCAGCGTTACAACATGCAGCAAGTGTAGCTGCTATGTTCTTAACAACTGAAGCAGTCGTTGCTAGTATTCCAGAGCCAGAAAATAATGAACAACCTGGAATGGGTGGCATGCCAGGTATGATGTAAATATTTTATTGATTTTAGACATCAATATAAGTATTTAATTTAAATTACTATCAAGCCTCTCAAAAGTTGAATAGACTTTTGAGAAGCTTTTTTAGGTATGGGTTAAAATATTCGTAATTAAAAAATCATCAGATAAATCACTATATAGTAAAGTTATAATGTTTAGTCAGTAAAACTCTAAGAAATCAACGATTTTAATGCAGTTATAAAAGTGTTATTTCAATGTTGAAAGTAATAAAAAGTCTTTAGTATTATTAGGGGAAATTAAATTGTGAAAAATTAAAATACATGATATATTATAAATTAAATAACGTATTGTGTATATTTTATCGATTATGCTCACACTGTAAATCAGTATCATAAGCATTTGATATCGAAGTTTAATTTAAATCAAAAAATTAGGAGGCACATACAACTATGAAAGACAACAAACCTAATAATTCGAAATTAATTCAAACATATTTAAGTAAGAAAACTTTAAGATATGGTACAGCAAGTGCATTAACATTGGCACTCTATTTATTTAACAGTAACGTAACTGTGTATGCGGATGAAAATACTGCAAACCAAAATCAAGGAACATCACCAAAAATTTCACAGACAGCACCTACAAATAATACTGAAAATACAGATGCCACAGCCATAACAACAGATCAAAATAATAATGATGAAGAAGAATACGATGCGTCATATGAACTTCCAATTCTTTATGTAACTGTCTGGCTAGATGATCAAGGAAATATTATTAAAGATGCTGTGGAAGATGCTAAAACCCCTGCTTCAGAAAGGCAACCGGTGAAAATTCCTGGGTACCAACATTATAGAACTTCTGTGAGTGACGGAATTACTAAGTTTATTTATCGTAAAATTAGCACTGCACAATCACCTATAGTTGAAAATAATCAACAAGATAATAATACAAATAAAGTTGTTGAAACAACCAATCAAAATAAAGATGAAGTGAATGGAAAAGAACAAAATCAAGCAAATACTTCAGTAACAAATACACAAATTACCAAAAACGAGAAAGACGAAGACACAAAAACACTAAAGAAAGATAAAGATGAGAAAGAATCTAAAGACACAAAAACACCAAAGAAAGACAAAGAAAAGAAAGACATAAAAACTCCGAAGAAAGATAGAGAAGAGAAAAAACCAGTAATACCAAGTAACGGTAAAGTCGAGAAAGACGAAGACACAAAAACACCAAAAAAAGACAAAGAAAAGAAAATCACAAAAACTTTGAAGAAAGATAGAGAGGAGAAAAACCCAGTAATACCAAAAAGCGGCAAAGACGAGAAAGACACAAAAATAACTAAGAAAGACAAAGAAGACGAAATTACAACAACTTCCAAGAAAGATAATAACAATGATGTACAAGATAAATTACCGGAAACAGGTAAAACAAAAGATATTCAAAATCCTGCTTTAATAATGTTACTTACTGGATTAGGTTTATTAGGATTATTTAGAAATAAAATAAGAGAATAGTTAGTCATAGAGTGTGGATGTACAATCCACACTTTTTCTATATTAAAAACTTAAAGAATAGGGTGGCGAGTGTAGTTATTTGATAAATAATCATTGTAGAAAAATCACAGATACTCAACTTCGAGATAATGGAGATAGAAATCAAAAGTCAAAAACTAATGTACTGAGTATCAATTTATTCGTTTTAGCTTTTGTACTTAAATCACACAAAAAGAAAACAATAAATTATTAAAGTGTCGACTAACGAAATTGTGAATATTCTTAAAAATTATATCCGAAGAAAATAATAATTAATATTTTTTTGTACATATAATGTCATATCAAATTAAATTAAAAGGTTTTATCACATAGTTTTCAAGAGCATAAAAATCAAGATAAGAATAGAACTAGGATTATGAATGCTCTCTATTCATAATCCCAGCCTCAAACTTATTTAATATCATCAATTGCATTAGCAATAGACTCAAAGACATAAGGAATATCTTCTTTTTCTACACAACTAAAGGCAATACGAATATCTGTGCTATTTAAAGCAATAATACCAATTGAATAGTTATTAATTAAATGTTCACGTAATTCTTCTGGATCGACTTGATTTAATTTCAATGACATAAAGTATCCTGAATTAAAGTCATAGGCTTGCCAATATTTGGCATATTTATTATCATACACTACTTGTTTAGTTACTTCGTAGCGTTCTTTTAAAATATTGATATTTTGATCGATTTCTTTATCAAATTGCTCATGATGTTTAAGTACATGTTTGATTGCACTTTGAGAAGGTAGTGGAGAACTTGAAATATTGCTACGAATTAATCCTTTTACTTTAGCTTCTAGCGCATTTTTTAACGTTTCATGATCAATTCCAAACGTCATAAAGCCAACGCGGAACCCCCAAGAGAAGAATTCTTTAGTAGCTCCATCCAAACGCACTGGTAAAAGGTTTGAAGATTTCACCTGTGTTAAAGCCGTGAAAATCGACTGTTGGTAAACTTCTTCATAAAATAACCCATAGTATGCATCATCGACAACAGTTACTACTTTAGTACCTTTATTAGCTAGTTCTTCAATTGCATTTACAATAGTATTAACTTCTTCTTTATTTGGTGTGTAACCAGTTGGGTTATTAGGATAATTTAAAATAATAATCACTTTGTCTTTTTTATATTCTTTTAATGTTTTTACAAGTTCAGATGTAGTGAAGTGACCTGAGTTATCAAAAATAGAATACGTATCGATATGAGCACCGTGACGTGTGCTAAATACAAGTTTATAATTGCCCCAGTTGTGTGTCGGTAATAAGACGGTATCATCTGTATCTACAAATAAATCAGCTACTAGAGAAAGACCGTGCGTGAGAGCATTTGTAACGATGGGACGAGAGATAGATTTAGACTTTAAGTCGGGATTTTCTTTAAGCATTTTTTTCTGCCATAAATCACGTAATTCCTCTACACCTTGAGGAGGTGCATATGGGAAAATTTCATCCGGTGTAAGGTCATTAAACATTTGGTTAAGTGAATTTGCGTACATTTTACCTTCTTTTTTGGTTGCCATACCAATAGTAGCATTATATGTTGTGCGTTTTGCTTCGGCAGATTGCGATAAAATTCCTTTTGGATAAAACATATCTTTACCTAATTGTGACATCATATCTAATACTTCTGGACTTGATTGCTTTATTTCATCATTCAATTTTTGGGCTAATGGATTCATCATTGTCTTAACCTCTTTTCAATAATGTGTTTATATATATATTATCTTGTATTGCTTTAAAGATAAAGGGTTGTACTAAAGATATAAATTAAAAATTATCTATCAAAAACAGAACATACGTTCTGTTTTTATGTTAAACTATTGATAGGTCATCATATTATATGACACTCATCTTTTTGGGAGGTGTAGTATAATGACGTGGTGGCAAGATGGAATCATTACATTAATTACCGGTGGCATACTCATTGTCTTTCGTATTTGGTTGGAAATAAAATGGAAAGGCAAATAGATGACCAAAAAACCCCAAGTCTGCTGGTACCAGACTTGGGGTTGTGTAGTATAATACGTGGATACAATTAAATTGTAACATTGTACTAAATAGACCGCAAACAATATTATATAAAGTGATGCTATTGAGTGTGGTTCATAGTTTTGTTTTAATTTGATATACTTTTATATTACTGAGGTGAAATAAATGAAACACTTGACTAAAATATTTGTTGGATTAGCTATTGTACTATTTATAGTAGGGTATTATTTACAAGCGACAGATCACGATTCACAAGGTATAAAATTATTGTTAGCAGCAATTATGTTTATGATTTGTGCTTTTATTAATAGACATAATGAGCGTAAAAAAAAATAGATACATTCATATGATAAAACTTCAAACATTATTTTAAGTTTTAAGTATATTAAATCAAACAGATGAAGTTTGTTTTGCTATTTTAACAGTAATTTTAAAAGAATTTTAGTAATTGCTTTACGAAATTTGGTGAAATATTTAATTTTAGGGTGAAATGTAGAATTCAAATGAATTCAGTTTCATCCTTTTTGTATATAGATGATATATACAGTATATTCCTGATGAAATAGAGATTTCTACTAATTTTTCGAAATCACTTTACAAAAGTGTGTATATTGTATATATTATGTATATACAGAAGAAAAGGGGGACATCAATGAAAATAATTTTGAAGAACAATAGTGAAAGTCCTATATATGAACAGATTAAGCAACAAATTAAAGAAAATGTTTTGAAAGGTTATGTTTCCCCTGGTGAACATCTTCCATCAATGCGTGAGTTAGCTAAAGATTTAAAAGTGAGTTTAATAACGACAAAACGAGCATATGAAGATTTGGAAAAAGATGGATTTGTAACAACTATTAGAGGTAAAGGAACCTTTGTAAAGGAACAAGATAATTCTATTCTAAAGGAAAAGCAATTTTTTGTTATTGAAAATTTAGCTCACTCTATGTCAAAAGAAGCCAAAACAATTGGAATGCCTTTAGAGGAATTAATAGAAATATTGACTATGATTTATGAGGAGGACGACTAATGAACGCGATAGAACTTAAAGATGTTAATTATCGATCTAACGCATTTCAATTGCAAGATGTCTCCTTCAATGTTCCTAAAGGATATGTTACAGGTTTTATAGGTGGAAATGGTGCGGGGAAAACTACAATAATACGATTAATTATGGATTTAATTCAATCTGAAAGTGGTACAATCTCTGTTTTTGAGAAAGATATAAAAATTCATCCTCGTGAAATAAAAAATAAAATTGGATTTGTGTATTCTGAGATTTATTTTAATCAAAAATGGACAGTAAAAAAATTAGAAAATATCATTGCCCCTTTTTATGATCGTTGGGATCATGAAATATTTATAAAGTATTTAAAATTTTTTCAGCTGCCATATAAAAATAAAATAAAAACTTTCTCAACCGGTATGAAAATGAAACTATCGTTAGCAATTGCATTCAGTCATCATGCAGAATTATTTATCTTAGATGAACCAACTTCAGGGTTAGACCCATTAATAAGAAATGAATTACTTGAAATTATTCAACAAGAATTGATAGATGAAAATAAAACAGTTTTCTTTTCAACACATATTATTTCTGATTTGGAAAAAATTGCAGATTATATCGTTTTTCTCAGTGAGGGTGAAATCATATTCAATGAGTCTAGGGATAAACTATCGCAAAAATACAAAATCGTTAGTGGTTCTAATGAAGACTTAGATGAAGAGTTGGACGAACTTTTGATTTACAAAGAAAGTAAGCAAACAGGCTATATTGGTTTAACAGAATATTATCAAACATTTAATGAATTGTTTGGTAGTGGTGTTGAAATAAAAGATGCATCTATAGAACAATTGATGATTTATTTAGAAAAAAGTAAACATAAACGAAATACAAATTCAAAATACAAAGTGAGATTTAACTATGAAGCAATTAATGATTAGAAACTTAAAATTACGTAGTTGGACACTAATTATTTACGCATTATTGCTTTTATTCTTTCCCATTTATCATTTGTTAAATAAAGATACACCACTATATTCAATTATCTCAGGACCAATCGGATTAATACTGACGATGATATGTTTGATAGATATAGGTCATTTATTCAGAGTTAATCGTAGATTAGGTGGTTCATCTTCATATTATTTCTTTTATAGTTTGCCTGTATCAAAGAGAGATTTGCTTAACGCTAATTACATGACATGCATTTTATTAACTTTTATAGGTGCGCTTATCATTAGTTTATATGGATACAACACAAGCACAATAAAAACAGATTCGATTTATTTTTCGACGACTTTTTCATTCATAGTAGGGAATTTCTTTTCTATACCTATAGCGTTTAGTAAGAGTACTGAACGTAAAGATCGAGATATTCCATATATAGCTTATATTGTAGGAATTATGGTGGTTCTGCCATTTACTTTATCGGTCATTTTTATCTTAATCAATTATCTTACACACAATGATAGCCATATCCCAATGATATACTCATATTTCTTAAATTATGGTCTATTAGTTGTAAGTAGCATTTTCTTAGTCATTAATTATTTGATTCAAATTAAAAAAATAAAGTATTAACATTTTTAAGGAGGTCTATGATGAAATTACAACATATTACCAAAAAATATGGTCAAAATACTGTTTTAGACGATATAGATTTTGATTTCGGCGAGAGTCAAATCGTTGGTCTTATCGGTAAAAATGGAGTTGGTAAAACAACTTTGATGAAGGTCATGAATAATAACATCATTAACTATCAAGGGAAAGTCGACATGCCTAAAAGTGAGAATGTTGGTTATTTAATTGAGCATCCTAAGTTATATGGAAACAAGACAGGTTTATTTAATTTAAAATTATTTGCACAAGTATTAGGCGATGGTTTCGATAAGGAATATGCAAATCATATTATTGAAGCTTTTGGAATGAAACCATATATCAAGAAAAAAGTTAACAAATATTCAATGGGAATGAAACAAAAATTATCAATTGCAGTTTCATTAATGAATAAACCTAAATACTTAATTTTAGATGAACCTACAAATGGTATGGATCCAGATGGTTCGATAGATGTATTAAAGACAATTCAATCACTTGTTCAACAATTAGAAATGAAAATATTAATCTCAAGTCATAAATTAGAAGACATTGAATTGATTTGTGATAGAGCAGTATTTCTTAGAGATGGTAAGTTCGTTCAAGATGTAGATATGAAAGATGGGGGACCAGAGGATAGTACTATTCTTACTTTACAAAAAGATGACTTTAATAAAGCTTTAGATTCTCTTTCTGAAAACTTTAAAGTACAGCAGTCTCAAAAAGAATCGGGAGAAATTATCATTAAAGCTCAAAATGATTATAGAGAGTTACTTAAATCGTTATCCCAACTAGATATTTATCCAAAATATATTGAAACACGTAAAAGTTCACTACGTGATACTTACTTTAATATTAATCAAAGAGGTGATAAATAATGAAGAGCTTACAATTAGTCAAATATGATTTAATTAGTATACTTAAAAGTCCGTATACTTATTTAGCATTTATACTTGTAATTGGAATGACGGTATTCCAAGCTAGCATGATGGCAAATTATAGTTCTGCACATAAAGTTAATATAGATATGGTTTTTAATTTAGCTAATTGGCTTTTCTTGTTTGCTGGTCTTTTATTCATTATAAAAACAATAACAAGAGATTACTCACAAGGTACTATACAATTGTTTATGAGCAGAATAACTAGCAGAATGGGCTATATCATTACTAAAACAGTATCTATTGTATTAATTTCATTCTTATTTACAATTATTCACTACTTGGTAATAATTATTATACAATCTACAACTAAAAGTGAAAAAATGGATGGAGATAGATTTTTAAATAATATTTGGTTTTACCTTATTTTCTTTTTATTCTTTGGATTATTCTTATTACTAATCACTTTAATAGTAGAAAAACCTGCTGTCATATTTACTCTAGGTATTTTTTTAATACTCATCGTTCCGTTTATTCAGCCATTTATTCCAATGATTCCGAATATTGGCGATGATATTCAGGATTCATTTAAATATATACCATTTACGTATTTAACTGAAAAAATGACTGGTGAGATTAAATTCTCTAATTGGCAATGGTTTATCTCTATTGCATCAATAGTGGTCTTATTTATTGCAAATATGTTATATGCATCAAAGAGGGATATTTAAATAGTAAAATGTGGAGAAGTTAGTTAAGTGATTTAAACATATAAAAATTGTTTAGTCATTAACTAAAATTTATGAGGCGTATTTTATAGGGTGGGACGTAGAATTCATGATGAGTTCTGTCCCACTCGTTTTATTTATATAAAAGTTGATTAATTATTGAGTAAAAATCAAAATTAGGATGGGTTTTATCTGGCAATTTATTACTTCTAATTTTATTGACAAAACTTTGTACTTTTTTGCTCTTGGTCTCCAAACTGTCAATTGTTCGAATGAATCGTTCATGAAGACAAAGATAGGGATAGCCCTTGATTTACCATTTGTTAAATATTGATCAATCAGATGTGTATCATCATCTCTATGAAATACTCTTGCTATGATGTTCAGAAATTCAATAGTATGCTTTAATATTGGAATGTTCATCATGGCATCGCCACACCAATCCTCTTTAATTATAAGCACCTTATAATAATTCGATTCTCTTAATTGATTTAAACGTGCATCATTAAGTGGCAGGTGGAAGAAATTATAAATGGATAATAAATTGTCTTTACTTTCTTGTATTTTATTAATGAATTCATTGAGTGTTTGACTTTTATTAAAATAAGTTTCTAAATTTCTTATATAAAACCCCTCCCTTGAATAATTTAAAATGTTATATCAATTTTTTGAGTTTAAAGAAATTAAAGTAACTTAATATATGTATATTAAATAATGTGACTATCTTGTTAGATGAAACTACATTGTGCATATGCTATATTAATTAGAACAAGAGTGAAAGTGGTGACTCAGGTGCGAATTCAAAGTAGATGGTTAATATTCGCTATTTTTTTAACTGGAGCTATTTCTTTATTGATAGGTTTGACTTATTACAAAAGTATAAAATCTGTGGATTTATCTGGTTACAGTGTGAATCAAATTAGTTTAAATCATGGTTTTAATCAAAAAGGATTTGTGGTTAATAAGAAAATTAAATTAGATAGATATACCTTTTACAATGATAAAAATCATAAAGATTTTACAGTAAAAGTAAAAAATAAAACGCATAAGGTTAAAGGCATGGTTTTAGTCAAAGATGATAAAGTTGAAACAAATTTTGGTATTAAAATGGGTGACCCAATTGATAAAGTCATCAATAAATTGGGAGAAAACTACAAGATTAATAAAGTAGGGAAAAATTATCACTCAATGACTTATGTAGACCGTTTTAATAAATTAAAATTAAACATTTTATATAAAGATAACATTGTTAAAAGAATTGAGTTCTTTAGTAAATAATAATCAAAAAGTATTAGATATTTTTTAGTTCAGATTGAGAGCGTGCGTAAATATGGATAAAATAACCTTCTTAAATGAATTAGAATTAGCTTTAGATGATTTACCTAGGGAAGAAAAAGATAGTATTATGCACAAGTATGAAAACTTGTTCTATGAAGAAGAATTGAAAGGGATTAGTGAATCACAAATTATAAAAAAGTTAAATGATCCTTATCATATTTCCAAAGAAGTAAAAGCTAGAAGTGCTATTCATTATGCTAGTTACAAACCAACCTTAGCAAACATAGTAAGAGCAATACTAGCATCGTTAAGTCTTGGTATTTTGTCGTTATTTATTATTTTAATACCGGTTGTTATCATTGCATTACTTATTCTATTCTGTTTCCTTATTTCTATTTGTTTTATCTTTGCACCATTTGTTTTATTATTTTATTCAGTATTACATGGTTTCGAAAATGCTATAAGTAATGTGTTTTTTTCAATTTCTTTTACAGGTTTAGGAATTATGTTTATTGTTATTACTTTGAAAATTGGTGAAATAATTCATAAACTTATTTTGAAATATCTTCTTTGGTATATAAAGACTGTTAAAGGAAGCGTTAAAGAATGAAAAAGCTTTTTATTAGTGGTTTAATCATATTTATTATTTTCTTTGCTAGTGGTGCTATGACGTGGTTTACTATAGATAAAAATAAATACGATAATCGACATTATACCAAAACAATAAATAGCAAAATTGAACATTTATCTATAAGTACAGTAACAACCAATGTTAATATAATTTCTGGAAAAAAATTAGCTGTTTATTTTACTGGAGATAATAAAATAAATGTTACAAAAAATAATAAAAGGTTAAGTATTAAAGAAAAACGTGCAGTAGATAGAGGATATGGATTAAATTTTAATCCATTTCACTCAAACAATAGAAAGCTAACAATTGTTGTACCAGAAAAAGACCTTAAATCTCTTAATATTCAATCGTTATTGGGAGAAATTGATTTAAATCAAGTGAATTTGAAACATGTTTCATTGGAAACAGATAGAATTATACAACTTAAACGATCTGAACTCAATCAGGTAAACATCGAATCTTCTAAAGCAAATTTTTATATTACAGACTGTTTAATCAGGGAAGGTCGTATGAAGCTTGATAAGGGTATAACTCATGTTAAAAATAGTACATTAAGTGATACTGTTTTCTTGGTTAATAGAGGAGATATTTCTATGACGGACATGAAATCTAACAATGATATAAAAGCTTCTACACAAAGAGGTAATATTAATTATCATTTTGGCGAAAAACCTAAAAACACTTTGCTTAAACTTCATCCTGGTCATGGAAATAAAGAAATTAAAAATCGATATTTCGATAAAGGAAAAGTGGGAAATAGCGATAATATATTGGAATTTTACACTGTAGATGGCGATATTAAAATTGAATAAATAATATAAATTATTCGACCCTTTGATTTATCAAGATAGGGTCGAATTTTTAATTAGTATGTGGCAAAAGTTAATGGTGTATCTATTTCGCCTTCAAAGTAATTTATATTCAATTTCTTTCCTTTTAACCAATTAGAAAAATTGATTGAGGTTGGATGACTGTTTTGACCTAATGCCATCCATGCTATTAATGAATTAGGTTCATATAGTGAAGTATGAATTGTACCAGACCAACTTTTAAATAGGTTGCTATAGATTTCGTATTGCGGGTCGTTAAATAATTTGAATGCGATATCTTTGTTTGTAGAAGGAGTTGTTTTATTTATTACACGATTTAAGCGTTCTTTAGATTCTCTTGTATAGTTTCTATTTTCATGGGTAAGCAATTCAAAATGATTTGTGCATATATGTTCATACCTTACATCTATTGATCGAGGTGTAACTTCGACAATGGCATAATTCGAATGTCTATCCATTAGTATATAACTGAATGAACTACGATGCGGTACTTCCTTTAAAAATTTGATTGCTTCAGTTACATTTTTGCAATTTTCAAGTATTAGCCGACCAACCATGTAACATACAAATCCATTTGCAGGCTTTTTACGATGCATAAAATTATATGCCATAACTAAACCATACTCGTTCATACCATCCATTCTACCAGTCACTCTTGAAGTCGGTCCTATTTGAGATAATCCCCCGTCATTAGGTTGAAATAATAAGTATCTACCATCATATGTTGCAGGATGATAATCATAATTTCGGACTAAAAAATCACGACCTTTATATACTGTGCAACCACTGTCCTTTAAATCAGTAAATCGATAATGGCCAAAATTTAAAATCATTTGTTTTGTAGGTAGATTCAATACATCTTGCATACCAATTATTTCTTCCCAAATCTGTGGCGAATAGATTTGAAATATATCATAGGTTTCCTTGACATCAATATCAAAACGTGGAATTCTCTTTCGCCATTCTTTATTTCGATTTTTTAATAAAGGAGTGGTTTGTAACCAAAGAGCAGTCTTTACTCCTAAATCATAGTGAGAACCACGATGAGTCATTATATCAGAACGTACTTTTTGCATTTTATAATCTCTCCTTATATTTTTACTTCAATGTAATATAAAAGTAACTTATTATTAATTGAACTTGATTTACGTAAATCATACAATCTAAATTAAGATAATGACATTATCTCAATAGGAGTGATCATTCTGAATATTGATAATTACAAAGTAATCACTGATAAATTAAAATCTTGGTTGCTAAGTTAATCTGTGTGTACCATGATTAAAGAAATCATTTAATTGTTTCATTTTAAGCATCTTTAGTTGATATATTATCATAATTTATATTCATATTTAGAATAATTACCCGTAAAAAGGGTATATATTTAATGATAAAGTTAAGTATGCTATCATTATGAAATGTAGCTATGCATATTAATTATAGAGGTGAAAACTAATGTGGAACTTTATTAAAGGATTATTCAAATTTGTCTTTAGTTTATTAGCTATTACTACAGTAGTAGTAGGCATCGGTGTAGTTGCCTTTGCTTATATTTTTAAAAAAGACTTTGAAGATATCGAAAGAAAAACGAAAGAAATCGTTTCTGATATCGAAAACAACAATTAATTTATAATAATTTAGGAATAAGCCTGTACATCATTGAGATGTGTAGGCTTATTTTTATTAGTTGATTTTACCAATTATCAGTCAAAATTAATTATTGAATTCTAAAATTAATAATTAAATGATTTCATTCAGAAAGGCTTTAGATAACACTAAGTATGTTGGTGGTTATATAAGTGTAAAATGAGAAATTCATAATAAATTCTCTTGTACTCTTTATATAAAAGAAATATCTATAATATCTAAAAATGAAACTTTATGACGTTCTCTTGAATGAGGAGCAGTACCTTCAATCTCATAATTTATTGAATCAATCCGATGTACAATGAGCTCTATAAAGTTAATATATCCTTCTTCGTAATATTTGATATTGACTGGGCGTGATTGTTGTAGTGCTTCATGTAAATGTATATTTAGTTGCGAAAGTTGGTCGTCTGAAAGCACTGGTCTGCTCACTTTATTTTGATCTATCATATATTGATAAATTGTTTCAAACTGTTCTGGTAAAGTTGCGAATGGTTATATATATGTTGAAGAATATAGACTATTTTGTTTAAAATGAATCATATTTTAAGAAAAAATGAACAAAGTAAAAATATTAAATAGTCTTTTTTTATTACGTGTAATAAGTTTAATATGTATGATGTAAAAAGAATTTGAATAGTGTATACTTATACTATTAAAATTAGAAATGAGATTATTATGAAAATAGTAGAAGTAAAATCTAAGAATGGTACCAATTTTATGATTTTAGATGGTAATAATGAACCTATAGTAGATGCAGTAAGATATTTGAAGTATCTGGATAGTGTTAAGAAAAGTTTAAATACCAAGAAAACCTATGCCTATGCACTAAAAAATTTTTTTGTTTACTTAGAAAGTAAAAAGATATGCTATAAAGAAGTTAGTTTTGATAACTTTGTTGATTTTATAAGATGGATGAAAACACCTTTTGAATATGAGAATGTCCTCTCTTATCACCGAAAAGAAAAAAGCATTAGTCCTAAGACAATTAATCTGACTATGACTGTAGTATCTAATTTTTATGATTATCTCTATAGGAGTAAAAAATTAGATGTTAATTTCTATGATTTTATGCATATGGAAAGTAAATACTCTAAAAAATATAAAAGTTTCATGCATCACATAAATAAGGACTATAGAACGTTGAAAAATATTTTGAAAGTTAAAGAACCAAAGAAAAAAATAGAAGTGTTAACTAATGCGGAGGTTAAGAAATTATTAGAGGAAGCTAATAATATTAGAGATAAATTCTTAATACAATTACTATATGAAACCGGATTACGTATAGGTGAGGTATTATCATTACGTATTGATGATATTAAATTTGACTTTAGAAAAGGCCATCAAATAGTTTTGAAAAATAGATTTAATGATAATGGTACTTATTTGAAAACTGGGGAAAGAAAAATATTTATTTCCCAATCGTTAATTGATTTATACGATGATTATGTCTACGAAATAATTGACGAACTTTCAATATGTTCTGATTATCTTTTTGTAAAAATAAAGGGGAGAAATGTAGGAGAAGCTATGAATTATAGTGATATATATTCATTATTTAAAAGGCTAAAACATAAAACATCTATAAATGTTCATCCTCATTTATTTCGCCATACACATGCAACTGTTTTTTATAATGAAACTAAGGATATAAAACAAGTTCAAGAAAGACTTGGTCATAGTAATATACAAACGACTATTAATTTATATGTTCATCCCACTGAAGAAGATATACGTGAAGATTGGAATAAAGTAAAGCATCAATTTCAAGTTTTTAATAAAGGGGAATGACTATGTCAATACCAATTAATTTACCTACAAACAGTACTATGATTAATGAATTATGTACATTACAAAGTAGAACCATCAATATAAAAGGAGAGGTTTTAATAACTGAAATATATGATGATTACTTTTTTAAAAATGATGAGTGGCACATTACAGCTTTTAACAAATTCAAGCAATTTCAAGATAGTATCAAGAACTATAGAGACAAAAGAAAAAATGTTTTCTTTAGGATTAAAAGTAAAAATTTGAATTTAGAATTTAAATACCTTTTTTTGAAACTGATCGTTAAAGAGGATTGGTCCTTATCTAATTTATTTAATACTGGAGCAGTAAAGCTTAATAAGATTGCTAAGTTCTTTAATGAAGTTTATCCAAATTTAAATTCTTTACTTGATTGTGATATAAATACATTAGAAAAGCACTGGTTTAATTGGCTGACTGAAAATAATATACCAATAAAAAGAAGATCATCAACAATAGTTTTTGGTGATTATGAATACAAAAGCGGACTGGCTTCTTTTTTAAAGAATATGTACATTAATCTAATTAAGTTCATTGATAAGCGAGAAGAATGGGAAAAAGATAAATGGGATATTAGAAATTTAGAAAAATATGGATTGAGTTATAATAAAACACTAACTGGCAATTATTTAAACTTTGAAAAAATTGAGTCAATTAAAATGCGAGAATTAGCAAAAAAATATTTAAAAAATCGTTTGATAACTGGTGATATAGCATTTGCTACAGCAAGGTTTTATATAAGAGTTTTAACTAGGTTTTTTCAAAATATATCTAAAAATAAAGAAACAAGGAATAGTTTAAATGAACTAGATAGATGTCATATCGAAGCATATATAGAATTTTTGTTTGAATATGCAGCTAATAAAAATTTGCAAAGTACTAAGAATTTTGTGAGAGAAGAATTAAAAACAATTAGAAGGTTCTTAAACGATATTATAACTCAAAACTATGCTATAGCACCGTACCAAGATATACGATTTTTAATTTATCCTCAAGACTTACCTAAACACGAAAAGAAAAATAGTAGCCAAATTGATTATATCCCAGATTTTGTATTGGAACAGCTTTTTGAGCATATAAATGATTTGCATAAAGATTTAATACCTGTAGTTTGGATAGCTTTTAAAACAGGATTAAGAATTTCTGATGTATTGACATTACAAAATAATTGCCTTGCAAAAGTTAATGGAAAGTATTCAATAATCACAGATATTGCTAAAACTTTTGTTAAAGGACATAGAATACCAATTGATAATAAATTAGCTGATATAATAGCAGTTTTAATAGCCGATTCTAAAAGTAAAAGTACAAAAGATAATAATCCTAATAATTATATTTTTGCTATTTATAAAGGAAAAAGAAAGGGAATGCCCTTTACACAACATATGGTCAGAGCACACTTAAATCATTTATCAAAGACTAAAAATATTATTGATGAACAAGGAGAAATCTTCCATTTCAAAACTCATCAATTTAGACATACCTATGCAGTAAAATTGTTAAATGGTGGAGCAGATATATTAACGATACAAGAATTATTAGCACACTCCTCACCAGAAATGACTCTAAGATATGCTAAGTTACTTGATGATACAAAGAGAAAGGCTTTTGAATCAGTTATTGATCAAGGAGCTTTTAGTTTTGATGTTGACGGTAAAATTAAAAATATACAGCATAGTAGTGAACTATCTGAAAAAGCATTGAATTCTTTATGGCAAGAACATAAATTAAACGCAATGGACAATCCTTATGGCACTTGTCATGCTAGATTGAGTGGTGATTGTCCATACATGGAAGCTCCGCCATGCCTGACTTGTAATTCTGGGAAACCATGTAAGGATTTAGCTATTGGATTTTCTGATTTAGATGTTGAAAAATATGAATTACATATCAAATCAACGGTCAAATCTATAGAATTAGCTAAAAATAATAATAGACAAGATATGGTTGAAAAGCATATAAATATATTAAATAAATATGAAGAAATACTAGGTAATATAAAAGATGGAAACATTATATTCGGGAGAAGTAATAGAATAAAAGTATAGAGGTTAAGATGGAAAAATTTAATAGACAAGAACAATTAAAACAGTTGCATGCAGAACGAAAAGTTAAAACCGAGAAAAAAGTTGATAAAGCAATAAATGATTTAGTTCAAAAAAATAAAGAAATTAACTTTAACATCGTTTCTAAACATTCAAAAGTTTCGAAAGCTACATTATATAAAAATAATAAAATTCGAAAGAAAATAGAGAAGTTACGTGAACAAAACAGAGAAATATTTGTTCATAAAAATAAAAATGACGGTAAAGATGCGTTAATCTCCTCTTTAAAAAGAAAAGTAAATTCTTTAGAAAAAGAGAAAAAAATGTTGAAAGAAGAAATTAGCGTTTTATATTCTAGGCTGTATGAGGATATTTAAAATAATGGACAATAAAATTGAAAAGATTCTAGAAGATATTAATAAATTACAAGGCTATAAAGTAACATATCAATATGCTACTGCTATAAATATAAAAGATAATAACATGAACCCTTGGTTTGAAAAAATTGAGGAAATTCTATTGAATGTAAAAGGAGTTATACGCATTTTATCTCCTGACAACCCCCCGGTAAATTATGATTATTGGATTTTACCTGGAAGATATAAAAGACATACAAAAGAATATCACGAAAAACTAGAAAAATTTTTAGAAAAATTTGCTACTAATGCAAATATTAATGATGGATTGTTTGATCAAAATAATATACATGGATACAAATATAAAAAATATATATTCACTCCACATATTGAAATTACTCATGAGAACACTTTGAATTTATTTTTTTTAACCTTAACTATATTTAACAATGGTACATTTGTTATAGAAATCATTGAAGACTTAGAGAGTATAAACTTTGGAAGCGACTTGTATAGTACTTTCTCATGTGTAAAAGATAAGATATATCCTCTAATTAATCAAGAAAAAAATAATAGACAAAGACAGTATCAATTGTATGGTAATAGACATTGTAAAAATATTAGAGATGTTTCTAGACAAATTAATAGAATTATAAAAATTAATAGTAAGGATATTTTTGAATATAAAGTATCTAAAAATATGGGTTTTGAAGTTTATTATTTAGCTAATGAAAATGAATTTACTGATGATCCTTTCTATGAGGACGTGAAGATTCAAGAGTGGTTAGTAAATGCGCCTATTTTTTCATTTGAAGGAAAAAGTAAACATTTTAGGCAAGATGGTTATAGCGATAATTATATAAACTTCTTGAATAAAGCATCTGTTTTTGTAGTTTGGATGGATGAGCAAGAAGGAGATGTTTTAGAAAAATGTTCTCAAATGGCACTTTATTTCAATAGTTCTGCTAATTTCTTTTTCTTAGAAACTATGTTAAATGAATTACAATTGTATGGGTATCAACAATATAATTTAAATGGAAAAAAAGAAGCCCTATATTTTAGACAATGGATACTAAATTTCAAGAGATCTATTGCAATTATTTATAGAACAGAGCTTTTACCTAGTTTATATTTATATTTGTATCTAAAGAATAATAATGATTTTAAATCTCCACAATATATTGAAGAATTAAACAAAGAAGAATTATTACTAATTGAATTGGAGCAGTCATATAAGGAAGAAGAAAGAAGCGAAAAATTAAATAAACTTTTGTTAATAATAAGTCTTTTATCAATTTTCCAAGTAGTAGAAATTTTTTTCAGTGATAAAAATAATATATTTAATATCAGTATGATACTTATAATGATTTTGCTAGAAGTATTTCGAAAAAGGTAATTATAAGAACACTATTTAAACTTTTTAAAAGTTTAAATAGTGTTAAGTGATACTACAAACGTTAGCATTATTTAAATTATATATATTATTGTTAGTATCAGAAAAGGAAAATGTATTACTAATTTCATCCTTTTTTAAAATTTTTCCTGTATATTTTGAAATGTTACCGTCTTCCCAATATGAGATTGTACATAACTCATCATTTTGAATTTTTATTTGAAAAATCTGATCTAAATTATCTAATGAATCATGTGTTAGCAATGGTTTTTCTATTTTATTTTGATCCTTTATAATTTGTTCTAAAATTTCAAACTGTTGCGGGAGAGTCGCAAAAGCTTGCCATTTGATTTTTCCACGCCCTTGAGGGATTTTAGGGTTTAAATATTTTCTTGGTATTTTTCTATAATCAGTTTCATATTTATATTCATCTGGCGCATTAGGATTTGGAATCATGTTTACCACCTCATCATCATTGTAGAACGTATGTTCTTTTTTGGCAAGGATTATATAATTTTTTAATGTGATTAATTAATTAATTTAAAATAAGTTATTTTCTATATGGAAAAGTTGAGTAAGATTATCGAGCATTTATAATTATAGTAACTGGAATATGATGTTTGGTATGTTAATAGTATTTTCTCTTTTAAAAAATGTGAACATAAAAAAATAGAACATATATAATTATAAATAATATATATGTTCTTCGATATTATGAAGTTTTATGAAAGATAGAATTATATCAGTTTTTGTAGTACATTTAGACTATTAAAATTTGTTTATTACATTCTTGGCGGTTTCACTTATCAATTTATCATTAGGTTTATCACTTTTATTGTCTTTATTCGTAAAAATGACTAAAATAATAGGTTCAGATTGGTTCTTAGGATAAATAAAAGCTACATCATTTCTAGAAGCATATGTTATTGCTTGACCACTTTTATCAGCAACCTTATAGTCTTTTGGAACACCATCTTTAATTAAAGTGTCTCCGTTTTTATTATTTAACATTAAATCAAGTAAGAAATTTTTATTTTTTTTGCTTAATTTTCCATTTGCGATAAGTTTATTTAAAGTCTTGCCGAAAGCAGCAGGCGTTGAAGTATCTTTTTTGCTCTTTGGTGAATAGTAATTTAATTCTATTTCATATCTAACTGGATTTGTTACTTTATCTCCCAATTTTTTTAAACGTTTTTTAATTTTTTTGATTCCACCGATTTCGTTTATAATTTTATTGTTTGCTGTATTATCACTATACTTCATTGAAGCCTCAATAAGTTCTTTTAAAGTGATATCTTTTCCTACATATTTTTCTAAAATAGGAGAATAAGCAACTATATCATCTTTGTTAATATGTACTTTTTTATTTAACTTATTATAAGGTGCTTGTTCTAACAAAATAGCACTATTTATCGCTTTTGAAGTTGAAGCATAGGCAAATCTCTTATCGGCATTAAATTTTACTTCCTTACCACTTTTAGTATCTAATGCATAGACACCAATATTAGCATTATATTTCTTTTCTAAATTATTTAACTCTTTAGCATGTGAACTGGTTGAATTACATGCACTTAAAACTAAAGCAATTGCAATTAAAAGTATTAACTTTTTCAAAATATACCCTCCAATATTACAGTTGTAATTTCTATAAATCAATAATATTACAATTGTAATATTCTCGTCAATAGTTTATTATAAATATTTGAAAGAAGGTGTTGAAATGGCTAAGTTATTAATAATGAGCATAGTAAGCTTTTGTTTTATATTTTTATTGTTATTATTTTTTAGGTACATATTAAAACGCTATTTTAATTATATGTTAAATTATAAAGTTTGGTATCTAACTCTTCTTGCAGGATTAATTCCTTTCATCCCTATTAAATTCTCTTTTTTTAAATTTAATAATTTGAATAATCAAGAGCCCACAGTTGAAAGTAATTCACACAATTTGAATCCTAACATAAATACCACTAAACCTGTTCATGAGTTTACAACAGACATCTATAAGTTTAATTGGGATTCAATAGATAATATCTGCACAGTTATTTGGATAGTTTTAGTTATTATTTTAAGTTTTAAATTTTTAAATTCTTTATTATATCTTAAGTATTTAAAGAAACAGTTACTTTATCTAAATGAAAAAGAAAAAGATAAAATAAACAAGATACTTTTCAATCATCAATATAAAAGAAATATTGTGATTCGAAAAGCAGAATCTATTCATTCTCCAATAACTTTTTGGTATGGAAAATATATTATTTTGATTCCCAGTTTATATTTTAAAAGTATAAATGACAAAAAACTAAAATATATAATATTGCACGAGTATGCTCATGCTAAAAACAGAGATACTTTGCATTTAATTATCTTTCATATTTTTTCTATTGCTATGAGTTATAATCCACTAATACAAATTGTAAAAAGAAAGATGATTCATGACAATGAAGTAGAAGCCGATAGATTTGTCCTTAATAATATTAACAAAAATGAATTTAAGTCTTATGCGGAAGCTATTATGGATTCCGTATTAAAAACCTCATTTTTCAACAAAAATATATTAAGCCATTCATTTAATGGTAAAAAATCATTACTCAAAAGAAGATTAATTAATATAAAAGAAGGCAATCTGAAGAAGCAGTCAAAATTAATTCTAATTTTTATTTGTATTTTTACTTTTTTTATCATGATAATTCAAAGCCAGTTTTTAATGGGGCAATCCTTAACTGATTATAATTATAAAAAGCCCTTACAAAGCGATTACCAAATTTTAGATGAAAGTAAAAATTTTGGTTCAAATAGTGGATCTTTCGTTATGTACAGCATGAAGAAAGACAAATACTATATTTATAATGAAAAAGAAAGTAGAAAAAGATATTCTCCTGATTCAACTTACAAAATTTATTTAGCACTGTTTGGACTTGACCGTCATATTATAAGTGACAAAAATTCACGTATGTCATGGAATCATAATCATTATCCTTTCGATTCTTGGAATAAGGATCAAGATTTAAATACGGCAATACAAAACTCAGTTAATTGGTACTTCGAACGTATTAGTAATCAATTATCAAAGAATTATACTTCTGATCAACTCAAGCAATTAAATTATGGTAATAAAAATTTGGGAAGTTATAAAGCCTATTGGTTGGAAGATAGTTTGAAAATATCTAATCTTGAACAAGTAATAGTTTTAAAAAATATGATGGAACAAAATAACCATTTTAGTAAAAATGAAAAGAAACAATTATCTTCTTCGTTATTGATTAGAAAAAATGAAAATTATGAATTGTATGGGAAAACAGGTACAGGTATAGTAAACGGGAAATATAATAATGGGTGGTTTGTAGGTTACGTAATTACAAATCATGATAAGTATTATTTTTCTACACATTTATCAGATGAAAAAGCCTCTGGTGAAAATGCTAAATTCATAAATGAAAAAATATTAAAAGAAATGGGTGTTTTAAATGGCCAATAAGCAAGTTGAAATATCTATGGCTGAATGGGATGTTATGAATATAATATGGAATAAAAAATCAGTATCAGCTAATGAAATTGTAGTTGAGATTCAAAAAAATAAAGAAGTTAGCGATAAGACGATTAGAACATTAATTACAAGACTATATAAAAAAGAGATTATAAAACGATATAAATATAATAATATTTATTTTTACTCATCAATTATTAAAGAAGATGATATTAAAATGAAAACTGCTAAAACCTTTCTTAATAAATTGTATGGAGGGGATATGAAAAGTTTAGTGCTTAATTTTGCGAAAAATGAAGAATTAAATAACAAAGAAATTGAAGAATTGCGAGACATTTTAAATGATATTAGTAAAAAATAAATAGATATAGGGTTCAAACATAATACATATATAAATTATGTTTGAACCCTATTAAATTAGATTTTTTATGAGATTAGTACATATAATAAACGGTGCCCATTTAACCATACCACGACCGGTAGGAATATTTTTATCTAGCATGTCTCGTGGTATATTACGGTAATCCATTTCATTAAATATATCTTTCATTATTCAATCACCTTAATCCTTATAGTTTCATTATACGAACATTTGTTCTGTTTTTCAATATAAAGTTTTTGGCATTATAATTGTTCGTGATGTTTTAGTATGATCGAAGTAATTTCTAATTTGATTTCGTTATCATAAGTAGTAAGTTAATAAGTAAAATGACTTTTCGTTGTAAATTAAACATACTTAAAGGTAAAATTGAATCAATGATTAATGATTTTATGGAGGTTTTGGTATGACATTAGGTTATATAGGTTCTTATACTAAAAAGAGTGGTAAAGGTATATATCGCTTCAAACTAAATGACGAAACAGGAGTTATTGAAGCGTTAGAAACTGGTTATGAAATTGAAGCGTCAACTTATCTTACTCGTAATGAATCGTTTTTATATGCGATTACTAAAGAAGGTGAAGAATGTGGTGTAGCTAGTTTTAGTATTAAAGAAGATGGACAACTGGAATTAATTAATAAATGTCTAGAATCAAAACAGGGAACTGGTTGTTACATTCAAGTGTCTAGTAATGGTAAATATTTATTTGAAGCGGTTTATGGTGCAGGACTTGCAAGGATTTATAAATTAAATCAAATTACGGGAGCAATAGAGAAATTAATAGAAGAACTTGCGCATGAATTTCCAACTGGCTCACATGAAAGACAAGATTCATCACATGTTCATTTTTTAAATGAAACACCTGATCATAAGTATGTTGTAGCTACTGATTTAGGTACAGATAGAGTTGTAACATACAAATTTGGTGAGGATGGTTTAAAACAATATGCAGTTTCTCAATTCAAAAATTCAGACGGGCCTCGCCACATCGCTTTTAGTAATGATGGACGACACGCGTATATCGTTCACGAGCTATCAAATGAGGTGAGTGTTACAGAATACCAAGACGGTAAGTTCATTGAGCTAGAGAGACATTCAACTATTCCAAGTGACTTTAACGGGGAATCGAAATTAGCAGCAGTGAGACTATCACATGATGGGAAGCACTTATATATAAGTAATAGAGGGCATGATAGTATTGCTATATTTGAAGTTTTAGAAGATGGCAGATCACTGAGAAGTATTGAAATACAACCAAGTTACGATGCCTTTCCAAGAGACTTTAATATAACTGAATCAGATAACTATTTAATTTGCGCACATCAAGAAGGAGAATCAAAAGTTTCAATTTTTGAACGTGATAACATAACTGGTAAACTTTCATTAAAAGATAAAAAAGCTATAGCAAATGAAGGTGTTTGTGTACTACTATAAGATGTCTTTGAATAATAGAAAAGTGATATAAAAAGCCCTTGAGTGATTATGAGATAAAAAAACAAAACTCTGTATATCACTCAAGGGCAAATCATATGGAGATAACTAACACTAGTTCTTGAAGAAGGTTTTAATATATTTAAATTTACCTTTATATGGAGGGAAAAATAAACTCGATTCTAGACGTGTAGATTTAAATGTGTATGATTTCATATGACTAAATGTATCAAAAGAATACTTACCATGATATTGACCTATGCCTGAAGAACCTACACCACCGAAAGGTAAGTTAGGATTAGCTAAATGCATTAACGTATCGTTAATTGCACCGCCCCCAAATGATAATTCTTCAACCACTCTATGTGCCATGTTTTCATCTTCGCTAAAAAGATACAAACTTAGTGGTTTTGATTTACTTTGGATGATTTCAAGTACTTCATCGAAATTATCATAAGTAATAATAGGCAAAATGGGGCCGAATATTTCTTCTTTCATGATTTTATTGTCATTGGTTATGTTATCCAATAAAGTAGGTTCAATATATAAATCTTCTTTAGAACTATTACCTCCAAAAACAACATTATCTTTATGAATTTGAATCAAGTCATTCAACCGATTAAAGTGTTTTTGATTAACAATCCGTCCGAAATCAGGGCTTTTTTCAATATTTTCTCCGTAAAATTCAGTAATTGTTTTTTTAAGAGCTTTTATTAAATCATTTTTAACTTTCCGCTGAACTAATATATAATCTGGAGCGACACATGTTTGACCAGCATTAGTAAATTTACCAAAACTAATACGTTCACTCGCTACTTTGATATTGGCTGTATCATCGACAATGACAGGTGATTTACCGCCAAGTTCAAGAGTAACTGGAATTAATTTTCTTGCTGCAGCTTCATAGACAATTTTTCCGACTTTTTCACTGCCAGTAAAGAACATATAATCAAATGGTAGACTTAATAACGTTTGGGTTTCTTCAATACCACCTTCAACAACAGAAACGTATGCTTCATCAAATGTATCTTCAATGATGTCCTTGATCACAATGGCAACATGAGGTGTTAACTCTGAAGGTTTAACTATAGCAGTATTTCCGGCAGCTATTGCTCCGATGAGAGGCTCGAAAACTAATTGAACCGGATAATTAAATGGTCCTATAATAAGCACCGTACCGTAAGGTTCTTTTTTAATATAACTCTTTGTAGGGAATAAGTAGAGTGGTGTATCCGTTTGTTTGGTTTTCGACCAATTTTTTAACTCTTTGCGCATTAGCTTTATGCTTTTCAAAAGCATACCAATTTCAGTTGCGTATGCTTCAACCTTACTTTTACCTAAATCTTTATATAAGGCATCTAATAATTCATTTTCATGATTTTTGATATTTTTACTTAGTAATTTAAGTTGTTGTTTTCGAAATTTAAGGTTTTTTGTTTTATGCGTATTAAAAAAAGCTTTACTATTGTTAAATTTATCTCTAATTATTGTCATAAAATTACCTCCAAATTATTTTTTTGGTAAAGAGGTTGAGATAGTCCTGAATATATTAAATGAGAACATAAAAAGATTAGTGATTATTTCTTCTTAAATATAAAAATTTTGTTTAAAAAGTTACAAAAAGGGAGTGGAATAGAATTCATATCGAATTCTTAGTCCACTCCTGAAATTTAGAACTAACAATTTAATAACACCTGATATCAATGTGTTATTAAATCAATCAACTACTGAGAAATTACTCTAGGATGAAAAAATATATCATGGGCAACAATATAGTTTTAATGCTTTTAAAGTTATTGAGTTAAAACTTCAGTGATTTGAGGAACAACTTGTTTTTTTCGTGATACAACGCCAGATAAGAAAGCCATACCATCATCTAGTTGTACTTTAAATGCTTCTCCAACTTTATCTTTTTCAGCACCAACTACAAGGATTTTAGAATCGCTGTTAATAATATCAGTAACTACAAGAACGAATAAATCGTATTTTTCATTGGCACTCATTTCTAACATAACTTTTTCAAATTCCTCTTTACGATCTAAAACTTCATCAATATCTACAGTATTGACTTGAGCAATACGTGTTACATAATCTCCCATATTGAATGATTTAGCATCCATATTGACAAGTGTTTCAGCAGATTTATCTGTAGTTGAAGCACCTGCTTTTAACATTTCTAAACCATATGCTTCTAAATCAACATTTGCAATATCTTTAAGTGCTTGAGCAGCATCTACATCTTCTTTTGTGCAGGTAGGTGATTTAAATAATAAACTATCAGAAATTATAGCTGAAATCATAAGTCCAGCGATTTCTGGTTTAATTTCAAATCCACGTTCTTTATACATTTTATATAAAATTGTTGCACTACAACCAACTGGTTCTGCTCTATAGTATAAAGGGCCAGCTGTTTCAAAGTTAGAAATTCTGTGATGATCTATCACATGTTTAATTGTAGCGTTTGAAATAGTATCTGCACTTTGTTGAAACTCGTTATGGTCGACTAAAATAACATCTTGTCCTTTTAAATCTTCGTTTAATAATTCTGGAGCTTCTACGTTAAAATAATCTAGTGCAAATTGAGTTTCCGCACTTATTTCACCTAAACGATAAGCTTTTGCTTCAGTATTACCAGTTTGTTGCTCAAAATCAGCCATAATTAAAGCTGAAGAAATAGCATCAGTATCTGGATTTTTGTGCCCGAAAATAAAAGTTTTTGTCATTTTCAATATCTCCTTATACATATATTGTTAATCATATTTTATCATGATTGTTGTTTAATCTTCTACTTTTGCACCAAGAGAATTTTTAAAATGGGAGAGTGCCCATTGATGACCATCTTGATTAAAAGATGCTACGCCTCTAATTGGGATAGTGATGTTATAACCTAAATTGTATGCTGAAACAGCGGTATGCAAAATACAAATATCCGTGCAAACACCCACAATTTCAATATCATTGATTTGTCTTTCACGTAATAAACTATCTAATGGTGTACCGTAGAATGAATCGTATCTCGTTTTATCTAAATAATGTACATTCATTTGGTCTTTAATTGAGTTGTATAATCTACCTACCTCGCCATATAACTCACGACCTGGTGTTTGATGAATATTATGATTGGGGAATAATTTACTTTCAGGATGAAATTTATCATTTTCATAATGCAAGTCCATTAGGAAAAATATTTCCTGTTGATTATTATGATAATTTTTTATACGCTGAGTAATAAAAGTTTCAATTTCTTGTCCAGGTTTGCCACATGTTAATTTACCATTATCGTCAATAAAATCAAAAGAGTAATCTACAATGATTAATGCTTTGTTACTCATTAGAACAGCCTCCCAATATGTGTTTAAAAAGCGTTAGATTGGTATATTTATATAAAGCTAAAACTTTTGTAATCGTTTAAATTAAATTGGCAGTAAAAATATACACCATAATTAAAACGAAATGTAATTATAGTATATAGACTTTACTTTAAGCACACAATCATTATTTAAAATATATGAGGAGTTATAACATGTTTATCAATGCAAAAGATTTCGGATTAAAAGAAAAAAGTAAATATAAGGATACAAGAGCGATTCAAAAAGCATTAAATTACGCAAAAAAAGGCAGACACACTGTTTATATACCTAAAGGAACTTATTATATCAGAAAAGCTTTAGTTATTTATGATTCTACAACATTGTTATTGGAAGAAGGTGCAACACTTTTAAGAAAAGGGAAAGATGCATTATTAAAAAATGGTAGACGCTTAAAGCTATATCATGGCTATAATGGAAATAGTCACATTTATATTAAAGGAGGAACTTTTGATATGAATGGAGGCGAATATCCATATAATAATACAGCCATGTGCATGGGACATGCAGAAGACATTCAAATTTTAGGTGTAACATTCAAAAATATTGTTGGAGGGCATGCACTCGACGCATGCGGAATCAATGGTTTACACATATCAGAATGTGAATTTAAAGGATTTCTTGATATTGATGGAGATCGTTCTTTTTCTGAAGCAGTACAATTGGACATACAAGTACCTGGTGCTTTTCCTAAATTTGGAACTACAGATGGAACGATTACGAAAAATGTTGTCATTGAAAAATGTTATTTTGGCTGTTCAGATCATCCTAAAATGAAAGCGTGGAATAGAGCTATTGGCTCTCATGCCAGTAGATATAACTGCTATTATGAAAACATTCATATCAATCAAAACATCTTTGATAATTTAAATGAGTATGCTTTAACTCCTCTAAAGTCAAAAGACACATTTATTACAAAAAATAAATTTATAAATTGTAATGGTGGAATAAGATTTCTTGGAGTGAAGGATGGTAAAAATGCTGCCGATCCTATTACAGGACAAGTGATGGAAACTCAAGCTGGTGAGAATTTCAATGTGATAGGTAATACTTTTATTGGTAAGATGAAAAGAGATGCGATTCATATTAGAAGTTATCATCACGTCCAACATCAAAACGTTTTTATAGCGGCAAATCAATTTGAAGATGCTTCACAATCAATACATTTAGAAAATATTAATGGACTTACTTTAAATCAGGAACAAACAAAAATCAAAATCAAGAGTATTGATGTGAAAAACATCAGTAATTAAAGATTTAGAAATATATTAATCATATAGTAAAAGCATAAGAGTACAATCGTTAATAGGTAAAATGATTACTGAAGTTTCCATTGGTAGAGTAAGTTGAATCATGTCATAATTTTTATACTTAGGGCACCTCGTTAATTTAGTTTAGTGATGTTTATTAAATTATACGAAAGTGCCTTATTTTTTTAGAGTATTTCAATGTGAAATTACATATAAGAGCAAAGTATTTTGGCGAGACTCATGAGGGAATAGGACAAGCTGAAGACTTATATAGGCTGAAGCTGTCTCATAAGAAAGCAAGCCAACAATACAAAGTATTGTAAATAAAGAAGCCAGTAAATGAATTTACAAAAACTCATTTACTGGCTATTTTCTAGGAATTATGTCCCGGCCTCTTATTTTATGAAATTATAAAAAATATTGTATTCACAAGAATTTTTACAATTCATGTAAAGTTAGTTTTTCTTATTAAAAGCGCCGATAATTTTAACTTGAAAATCCAAAGTCTCTAAAATTGAAATAATTTTATTCACATCATTATTTATAGCAGTATCGGCTTGAACATAAAAATGATACATACCTAATTGAGTTTTAAGTGGTCTAGATTCAATCCACGATAAATTTATGTTGAATAAAGTAAAAGTATTTAAAACACTAGCTAAAAGTCCTGGCTTATCATACTTAGGCGTGATAAGGAAGATAGTTGTGTTTGGATGTTCAATAAAATGAGTATGATTTTTCACTACTAAAAATCTAGTTACATTATGAGGGTAATCTTGTATATGTTGATCTAAAGTATGGTAGCCATAAGTTTCCCCACTCCCAAGAGGAGCTATTGCTCCAATACCATCTTTTATCATGTTAAGGCTTTGAATAGTGCTATCTACATAATCATAGTCAAACTGTTGACGATGAATGTAGTTTATTGTTTGACTGATTGCTGGAGCAATTGAATATACTTTATGAATATCATCAAGTGAATTTGAATGATGACCGTAAAGTGAAAAATCTATATCTAGTTGAATTTCACCATGTGCGTATACATCATGATGTGCTAATGAATCAGCGACAATGTTAATAGTACCTTCAATAGAGTTTTCAATAGGGACAATTCCGACAGCCTGTTTATCTTTAGATACGGATTGAATGACTTCATGCAAGTTAGATAATGGAATGAAGTCATACTGTTCATGTGATTCAAATTGCTTAGCGGCTAGATATGAAAAAGTTCCTTTAGGTCCTAGATAATATAAATGCATTATGCCACCTCGTTTAAATTAATGGAAAGGGCACTTCATAGGTTCTTCTTTTTTATAGAAGAAATTCGTATGATGCATTGTATTATCATATCCATGATGATAGTTAGAAGTTAAAGTTGGTGAAAGTGGAGGTGCCAGCCAAGACCACTTACCAGTAACATTTCTGTTTTGTTGATGTTCATTTCGTTCAAACATTTCAAATTGCTTCGCTGCAGTTAAGTGGTCAACAATAGAAACACCATCAGCTTTAAATGAATGATACACAGCATGATTTAACTCTACGAGTGCTCGATCTTTATTAAATGAATTATTTTTAAGTGTATCAAATTCAAAAGCTTCTGCAACTTTTTCTAAAAGATTATAACGATAGGTGTCTGTGAAATTACGTACAGCAATTTCGGTTACCATATACCATCCATTAAAAGGTGCTGTAGGGTAAGTAATACCACCGATTTTTAAATCCATATTTGAAATAATAGGTACCGCATACCATTTTAAACCTAATTTTGAAAGCTTGGGATAGTGTTCATGATGTATAGAAACTTCTTTTACAATATCATTTGGAAGTTCGTGTATTTTTATAGTGTCGTTAGGCAATTGATAAATCAGAGGTAAAATATCAAAATTTGAACCTTTACCTTTCCAACCTAGATGTTCAGCTAAACGAGTAACCTTTTTTTCAGATGGATCGCCAACATTTTCATAACCAGCATAACGAATCAACTGATTATTATAAATTTTAGGTGTATCTTCAGGACTAAAAATTGTAATATATGGTTTGATTTTTCCGCCGTTAGTAGCTTCTTTAATATGTGTATGTATAAATTTTATAAATTCTTTTTCGTCACATACATCTCGGGCATCTTTAACATTTAAAGAATTCCAAAACAGTCTACCAATACAACGATTTGAGTTTCTCCATGCCATTTTTGCACCGTAAGATAATTCTTCATAAGTATGTGTGTAACTACCAGTCAAGTTAATTTCTTGCTCAATCTCTTTCATTCTATTTTCAATTTCATTAGTATTATATTTTAATTCGCTATACATGGTCTGAATAAATGATCTTGCTTTATCTATTAGCATTTAAAACACCTCAATTGTCATTATACGTGAGCATATACTGTTTCTTGAATAATATAGGTAATTGTCATAAATTTGTCGACACTATATTAGAATTTATTAGGAAATAAATGTAAATCAAACATGCAAGTACCTACTATATATGAATTATGATAAAATAATTGTAAATATTTAAGTCGATTGGAGAGGTTAAAGTGTACCAATATAACGACGATAGCTTAATGTTACACAATGATTTATATCAAATTAATATGGCTGAAAGCTACTGGAATGATGGTATCCATGAAAGAATAGCAGTGTTTGATTTGTATTTTCGAAAAATGCCATTTAATAGTGGATATGCGGTATTCAACGGATTGAAACGCGTTGTGAATTTCATCGAAAACTTTGGGTTTACAAATGAAGATATCACATATTTAAAATCGATAGGTTATGAAGAAGATTTTCTAAATTACCTAAAAGATTTGAAATTTACAGGGAATATTAAATCTATGCAAGAAGGTGAAATTTGTTTTGGTAATGAGCCATTATTAAGAGTTGAAGCACCTTTAATCCAAGCGCAACTTATTGAAACTATTTTGTTAAATATCATTAATTTCCAAACATTAATTGCAACTAAAGCCAGCCGAATTCGTCAAATAGCAACTCATGACACTTTGATGGAATTTGGTACAAGAAGAGCTCAAGAGATCGATGCTGCACTGTGGGGCGCTAGAGCAGCCTTTATTGGAGGGTTTGATTCTACAAGTAATGTTAGAGCAGGAAAACTTTTTAATATACCTGTATCTGGCACACATGCACACGCACTAGTACAAACATATGGTGATGAGTATATAGCATTCAAAAAGTATGCTGAGCGACATAAAAATTGTGTGTTCTTAGTTGATACTTTTCATACTTTAAAATCAGGAGTACCAACCGCAATTAAGGTTGCAAAAGAGTTAGGAGATACTATTAATTTTATAGGTATCAGATTAGATTCTGGTGATATTGCGTACCTATCTAAAGAAGCTCGTAGAATGTTAGATGAGGCTGGTTTTACAGAAGCTAAAATTATCGCATCAAATGATTTGGATGAGCAGACTATTACAAGTTTAAAAGCACAAGGCGCTAAAGTTGACGGATGGGGAGTAGGTACAAAACTGATTACAGGATATGATCAACCAGCCTTAGGTGCAGTTTATAAATTGGTTTCTATTGAAACAGATGATGGCACAATGAGTGATCGCATTAAATTATCAAATAATGCTGAGAAAGTTACTACACCAGGCAAAAAAAATGTTTATCGTATTATTAATAATAAAACAGGCAAGGCTGAGGGCGACTATATTACGCTAGAAGGTGAAAATCCTAATGACGAATCTCCATTGAAAATGTTCCATCCTGTTCACACTTACAAAATGAAGTTTATTAAATCATTTAAAGCGGTTAATCTACATCAATCTATATTTGAAAATGGCAAACTTGTATACCATCTTCCAGATGAATATGAAGCTCAGGACTATCTTAAAAATAATTTAAGTATTTTATGGGAAGAAAATAAACGATATCTTAACCCGCAAGATTATCCAGTAGATTTAAGCACTAAATGTTGGGAAAATAAGCATAAGCGTATTTTTGAAGTTGCTGAACACGTTAAAGAGATGGAGGATGAAAATGAGTAGATTGCAAGATGTTGTGGTTAATGAAATGAAAGTAAAAAAACAAATTGACAGTGTAGAGGAAATCCAGGAAATTAAGCAATTTATTAAAGCGTATGTAAAATCACATTCATTTATACAAACTCTTGTTCTTGGAATATCAGGTGGTCAAGACTCTACTCTAACAGGTAAGTTAGCACAATTAGCAGTAAATGAATTGAAAGAAGAGGGACGTAACTGTAAATTTATAGCAGTGAAATTACCTTATGGTGTGCAACAAGACGCTCATGAAGTAGAAGATGCACTTGAGTTTATTAATCCTGACACAACATATACAGTTAATATTAAACCAGCAGTTGATCAGAGTGTTCAATCACTTAGTGAAGCAGGCATCAAACTTACTGATTTTCAAAAGGGTAATGAAAAAGCACGTGAACGAATGAAAGTTCAATTTTCAATTGCTTCTAATACTCAAGGTATAGTTTTAGGAACTGATCACTCTGCCGAAAATATTACAGGATTTTACACTAAATATGGAGATGGTGCTGCGGACATTGCGCCTATCTTTGGGTTAAATAAAAGACAAGGTAAACAATTACTAGCTTATCTAGGAGCACCTAAACACCTTTATGAAAAAGTGCCAACAGCTGATTTAGAAGATGATAAACCTCAGTTACCAGACGAGGAAGCACTAGGCGTATCTTATCATGATATTGATGATTATTTAGAAGGTAAAGAAATTCCTGCAACTGCTCGTGAAACAATCGAAAAACATTATGTTAGAAATGCACATAAGCGTGAACTTGCTTATACACGATATTCATGGCCTAAATATAACAAATGAAAATTTATAAGTGACAAAATGATTGGCGACTGATAAAATAATCTGGATTTAAAAGTAAGAAAAGAGGAATAATATGTCAGCAATTGCTCAAAATCCATGGTTAATGGTCTTAGCAATTTTTATAATTAATGTATGTTATGTCACATTTTTAACAATGAGAACGATATTGACTTTGAAAGGTTATCGTTATGTTGCAGCAGTAGTTAGTTTTATGGAAGTCTTAGTTTATGTTGTTGGTTTAGGGTTAGTAATGTCTAGCCTAGACCAAATCCAAAATATTTTTGCTTATGCATTAGGATTCTCAGTCGGTATTATAGTAGGAATGAAAATCGAGGAAAAACTTGCGTTAGGTTATACAGTTGTCAATGTTACTTCATCGGAATATGAGTTAGATTTACCAAATGAATTAAGAAATTTAGGGTATGGTGTAACCCACTACGAAGCATTTGGTAGAGATGGAAGTCGAATGGTAATGCAAATATTAACACCAAGAAAATATGAATTAAAGTTAATGGATACTGTCAAGAACTTAGATCCCAAGGCATTTATTATAGCGTATGAACCAAGAAATATTCACGGAGGATTCTGGGTTAAGGGTGTACGTAAACGTAAACTGAAAGCTTATGAACCAGAACAACTGGAAGTTGTAGTAGATCACGAAGAAATAGTAGGTGGTAGCTCAAATGAGCAAAAAGTTTAGAGTTGAAGATAAAGAAACAATTGCAGATTGTCTCGACAGAATGAAAAAAGAAGGGTTTATGCCAATACGTCGTATTGAGAAACCAGTTTATAAAGAGAATAAAGATGGCAGTATAGAGATTTTAAAACAGGATATTATATTTGTAGGTGCTTTAATCCAATAAATATGATTAACTATAGAATGATAAAGCCTAGGACACTCACTATTGTCCTAGGTATTTTTATGCATTGATTACTGATAATAATGTTAATGCCGGTCTTATATAAATTGCTTTTAGACACTTGGTAATTCAACTGAAATGAGTTACTCTAGAAATTTTACAGGCGAAACGAATCGGAAATTTTATACTAAAAATTAAATAAAGCATTATCTTACATCTAACTATAGTTTTTACCAGATTGTGTTTCTAGATTGATTCAAATAAAATAGTAATAACTAGATAAACACTTATACATTTTAATCAAGTTCTGTTAAACTATAGATGAAAGCTTAGAAACGAACTTTTCTTATAAAAAATGTGATAATGTACAGTTTTTGTAGGAGCTATAATACATACGATAGGAGTTTACAAAGAATGATAGAACGTTATTCAAGAGATGAAATGTCTAGTATTTGGACGGATCAAAATCGCTATGAAGCATGGTTAGAAGTAGAGATTCTAGCGTGTGAAGCATGGAGTGAGTTAGGTTATATTCCTAAAGAAGATGTAAAAAAAATTCGTGAAAATGCCAAGGTAAATGTTGAACGCGCTAAAGAAATTGAACAAGAAACACGACACGATGTAGTTGCATTTACACGCCAAGTTTCTGAAACTTTAGGTGATGAACGTAAGTGGGTACATTATGGATTAACTTCCACTGATGTAGTTGACACTGCCTTAAGTTATGTAATTAAACAGGCAAACGAAATCCTTGAAAAAGATTTAGAAAGATTTATAGATGTATTAGCTGCCAAAGCTAAAAAATATCAATATACATTGATGATGGGGCGTACACATGGAGTTCATGCTGAGCCTACAACTTTTGGCGTAAAAATGGCTCTTTGGTATACTGAAATGAAACGTAATCTTAAGCGTTTTAAAGAAGTGCGTAAAGAAATAGAAGTAGGGAAAATGAGTGGAGCAGTAGGAACATTTGCCAATATTCCACCCGAAATTGAGGCTTACGTATGTGAACATTTAGGAATAGACACTGCAGCTGTTTCTACTCAAACATTACAAAGAGATCGTCATGCTTATTACATTGCTACATTAGCACTAATTGCTACATCAATGGAAAAATTTGCAGTAGAAATTCGTAATTTACAAAAAACTGAAACTAGAGAAGTCGAAGAGGCATTTGCAAAAGGACAAAAAGGATCATCAGCAATGCCACATAAAAGAAATCCAATCGGTTCTGAAAATATTACAGGTATATCTCGTGTGATTCGAGGATATATTACTACTGCATACGAGAATATACCTTTATGGCATGAAAGAGATATCTCTCATTCTTCTGCAGAACGTATCATGTTACCAGATGTTACAATTGCTCTAGATTATGCACTTAATCGATTTACGAATATTGTTGATCGACTAACAGTTTATGAAGATAATATGAGAAATAATATTGATAAAACGTATGGTTTAATCTTCTCACAACGCGTACTACTAGCATTAATTAATAAAGGCATGGTACGTGAAGAAGCTTATGATAAAGTTCAACCTAAAGCAATGGAATCTTGGGAAACAAAAACACCATTTAGAGAGCTAATTGAACAAGATTCATCTATAACTGACGTTCTATCAAGTGAAGAATTAGATGATTGCTTCGATCCTAAGCATCATCTTAATCAGGTCGACACTATATTCGCGCGTGCTGGTTTATCTTAATTAAATCAAATTTAATACAAGACAAATGATTCTAATTTCCTATACATTTTTCATGAAACTACTACACTTTAACGAATTAGTAAGTTAAAATAATGAGAGAATATTTGTATAGGGGTTGTTCGAGATGCAAATTGAAAAATTAAGAGGTCAGTCATTAGATGAATTATTTGATGCGATCTTAGCACTAGAAAACAGAGAAGAATGTTATCAGTTTTTCGATGATTTATGTACTGTAAATGAAATACAGTCATTATCTCAGAGACTTCAAGTTGCTAAAATGATTAAGCAAGGTTATACTTATGCAACTATTGAAGAAGAGTCTGGTGCATCGACTGCAACGATTTCTAGAGTAAAGCGTTCGTTACAATGGGGTAATGATGCTTATACAATGATTTTGGATAGACTAAATATTGAAACAAAGGCATAAGAATGCATATACTTTCGTATGATTTCAGTGTTTCATTTAATACATTAATAGCTTTGAAAGATTTATTGAAATCTTTCGAAGCTATTTTTTAATGAAGATAAATTTTTAAAGATAATTAATTTAAGCATTCTATCTGATTTATTATAACGAATTTACACAGTATCTAGTTATTGAATTTAGTAGCAGTATAGTCATTTTTGCTTAAAGCATATGTTAAATTACATATGACTTAAAATCATATAGGATTAACTTATTTAGTCTTTAGAACTTAAAACTTAAAAATGCTATAATTTAGGGTATGTTAAATAAAGGAGTTTCATAAAATGTACGACATAACCAAGTGGAAACATATGTTTAAATTAGATCCGGCTAAATCAATTTCGGATGAAAATTTAGAGGCACTGTGTATGTCTAACACTGATGCAATAATTATTGGTGGGACAGATGATGTAACAGAAGATAATGTTATTCATTTAATGAGTAGAGTAAGACGTTATCCGTTACCACTTGTCTTAGAAGTTTCGAATGTAGAAAGTGTGATGCCTGGTTTTGATTTCTATTTTATTCCAACAGTCATGAATAGTAAGGATACAAAATATCATAACGAAATTTTACTAGAAGCCCTTAAAAAATATGGACATGTGATTAATTTTGATGAAGTTTTTTTCGAGGGATATGTCGTTCTAAACGCAAATAGTAAAGTTGCAAAAATTACCAAAGCTTATACTCAATTAGGTATAGAAGATGTCGAAGCATATGCACAAATGGCAGAAGAATTATATCGATTTCCAATCATGTACGTAGAATATAGTGGCACATATGGAGATGTTGATAAGGTTAAAGCGATTGCAAATATGCTTCAACATACTCAATTATTTTATGGCGGTGGTATAACAAACATTGACAAAGCTAACGAAATGTCTAACATTGCGGATACCATTGTTGTCGGCGATATTATATATAACGACATTAAAAAAGCATTAAAAACTGTAAAGATAAAGGAGTCTAATAAATGAATGCGCTAGTAAAAAATATGAATTCAGAGCAAAGTGAAGCGGTTAGAACAACAGAAGGCCCATTGCTTATTATGGCAGGTGCTGGATCAGGAAAGACACGTGTGTTAACACATCGCATTGCGTATTTATTAGATGAAAAAGATGTATCACCTTATAATATTTTAGCTATTACGTTTACAAATAAAGCAGCTAAAGAAATGAAGGCGCGTGTCGAACATCTTGTGGGAGAAGAAGCGCAAGTGATTTGGATGTCCACTTTTCACTCTATGTGTGTAAGAATTCTGAGAAGAGATGCTGATCGTATTGGCATTGAAAGAAATTTCACTATCATTGATCCTACCGATCAAAAATCAGTGATTAAAGATGTATTGAAAAGTGAAAATATAGACAGTAAGCGATTTGAGCCACGTATGTTTATTGGTGCAATTAGCAATTTGAAAAATGAATTAAAAACACCTGAGGATGCTCAAAAAGAGGCGAATGATTTTCACTCTCAAATGGTTGCAACGGTTTACAAAGGTTATCAAAGACAGTTATCACGTAATGAAGCACTCGACTTTGATGATTTAATTATGACAACTATTAATTTATTTGAACGTGTACCCGAAACTCTAGAATACTATCAAAATAAATTTCAATATATACATGTAGATGAGTATCAAGATACCAATAAAGCACAATATACCTTAGTAAAACTATTAGCAAACAAATTTAAAAATTTATGTGTTGTTGGTGATTCTGACCAATCTATTTATGGTTGGAGAGGAGCTGATATACAAAATATTTTATCTTTTGAAGAGGACTATCCTGAGGCAAAGACAATTTTCCTCGAACAGAACTATCGTTCAACTAAGAATATTTTAAATGCTGCAAATGAAGTTATAAAACATAATTCTGAACGTAAACCTAAAGGTCTATGGACTGCAAATTCTGGAGGAGACAAAATTCAGTATTATGAAGCTATGACTGAAAGAGATGAAGCAGAATACGTTGTTAAAGAAATAATGAAGCATCAACGCAGTGGTAAAAAATATAGTGAAATGGCTATATTATATAGAACAAATGCCCAATCACGTGTACTTGAGGAAACATTTATGAAATCAAATATTCCTTATACAATGGTTGGGGGTCAAAAGTTCTATGACCGTAAAGAAATTAAAGATTTACTTAGTTATTTAAGAGTTATTGCTAATAGCAATGATGATATTAGTTTGCAACGTATTATTAACGTGCCTAAACGTGGTATTGGACCTTCATCTGTTGAAAAAATCCAAACCTATGCACTTCAAAATAATATAAGTATGTTTGACGCATTGGCTGAGGTAGATTTTATAGGTCTCTCTAAAAAGGTAACTCAAGAATGTATCAGTTTTTATGAAATGATTCAAAATTTAATCAAAGAACAAGAATTTCTCGAAATTAGTGAAATCGTAGATGAAGTACTACAAAAATCAGGCTATAGAGACATGCTTGATCGAGAACAAAGTATTGAATCACGAAGTCGATTAGAAAACTTAGATGAATTTATGTCTGTACCTAAAGATTATGAGGAAAATACTCCTTTAGAGGAACAATCACTTATTAATTTTCTAACAGATTTATCATTAGTTGCTGATATTGACGAAGCAGATACACAGAATGGTGTAACATTGATGACAATGCATTCAGCAAAAGGTCTTGAATTTCCTATAGTTTTTATTATGGGAATGGAGGAGTCGTTGTTCCCACATATCAGAGCAATAAAAAGTGAAGATGATCATGAAATGGAAGAGGAACGTCGTATTTGTTATGTAGCAATTACACGAGCAGAAGAGTTGCTTTATATCACAAATGCAACGACCAGAATGTTGTTTGGTCGTTCTCAATCCAATATGCCATCTCGATTTTTAAAAGAAATCCCAGAAGACCTACTTGATAGTCATACCGGTCAAAAAAGACAAACTATATCTCCCAAATCTCAACCTAAAAGAGGTTTTAGTAAGCGTACTACATCAACTAAAAAACAAGTTTCATCATCTGATTGGAAAGTAGGAGATAAAGTTATGCATAAAGCATGGGGTGAAGGGATGGTTAGTAACGTGAATGAAAAAAATGGATCTGTAGAGTTGGATATTATATTTAAATCAGAAGGTCCAAAACGATTATTAGCTCAGTTCGCACCAATAACAAAGAAGGAGGACTCATAGGGGATGCAAGATGTTAAAAAGCGTGTGGAAAAATTACATGACTTATTGAATCAATATAGTTATGAATATTATGTACAAGATAATCCCTCAGTGCCTGACAGTGAGTATGATAAGTTATTACATGAGCTGATTGAAATTGAAGAAAAATATCCAGAATTCAAATCGACAGACTCTCCAACAGTGCGTGTGGGTGGCGAAGCTCAGTCTTCTTTTGAAAAAGTAAATCACGACACGCCTATGTTAAGTTTAGGTAATGCTTTTAATGAAGAAGATTTAAGAAAATTTGATCAACGTATTCGTGATAGTATTGGTAAGGTCGAATACATGTGTGAACTTAAAATAGATGGTTTGGCTGTTTCGCTCAAATATGAAAATGGTCGTTTTGTTCAAGGACTTACACGTGGTGATGGTACGACAGGTGAGGATATCACTGAAAATCTAAGAACTATACATGCTATACCACTAAAAATTAAAGAACCTCTCAATTTTGAGGTCCGTGGGGAAGCTTATATGCCACGTCGTTCATTCATTCATTTGAATAATGAAAAAGAACAAAATGGTGAACAACCTTTTGCAAATCCACGAAACGCTGCTGCAGGCTCTTTAAGACAACTTGACTCTAAACTAGCTGCGAAAAGAAAGTTAAGCGTCTTCTTATATAGTGTGAATGACCTAACCGAGTTTAATGCAACAACACAAAGTGAAGCGCTAGAGGAATTGGACCAATTAGGTTTTAAAACTAACCAAGAACGTGAACGAGTATCAGATATTGAGGGCGTACTTAATTATATAGAGAAATGGACAAGCAAAAGAGGATCTTTATCTTACGATATTGATGGTATTGTTATAAAAGTTAACGATTTATCTCAACAAGAGGAAATGGGTTATACGCAAAAATCTCCAAGATGGGCGATTGCTTATAAATTTCCAGCTGAAGAAGTTATTACAAAATTATTGGATATTGAGCTAAGTATTGGGCGTACGGGTGTTGTGACACCAACTGCAATTCTAGAACCTGTAAAAGTAGCTGGTACTACAGTTTCAAGAGCCTCACTTCATAATGAAGATTTAATACATGAAAGAGATATACGTATCGGAGATAGTGTTGTTATTAAAAAAGCCGGGGACATCATCCCTGAAGTTGTAAAAAGTATTTTAGATAGACGACCTAACGAATCGGAAATTTATCATATGCCAACACATTGTCCTAGTTGTGGACATGAATTAGTTCGTATTGAAGGAGAAGTTGCTTTACGTTGTATTAATCCAAAATGTCAGGCACAGCTTATTGAAGGACTTATACATTTCGTTTCAAGACAAGCGATGAATATAGATGGTTTAGGTACTAAAATTATTCATCAGCTATACGAAAATCAGTTAATCAAAGATGTCGCAGATATTTTCTATTTGAAAGAAGAAGATTTATTACCATTAGAGCGAATGGGAAAGAAGAAAGTTGATAATCTTTTATTAGCGATAGAAAAATCTAAAGAACAGTCATTAGAGCATTTATTATTTGGACTTGGTATTAGACATTTAGGTGTAAAAGCTAGTCAAGTACTTGCTGAGCGATATGAAACGATGGATCAACTTTTTAAAGTAACTGAAAGTGAATTAATTGAAATTCAAGATATTGGAGATAAACTTGCACAATCTGTTGTAACATATCTCGAAAATAGTGATATTCGTTCATTAATTGAAAAATTAAGTAATAAAAATGTTAATATGTCTTATAAAGGAATTAAAACAACTGAAATCGAAGGTCATCCTGATTTTAGTGGGAAAACAATTGTATTAACAGGGAAACTCGAGCAAATGACGAGAAATGAAGCATCTGAATGGTTGAAAATGCAAGGTGCTAAAGTTACAAGCAGCGTGACTAAAAGTACTGATATTGTCATAGCTGGAGCAGATGCAGGGTCTAAATTAGCCAAAGCTGAGAAGTATGGTACTGAAATTTGGACTGAAGCAGCATTTATTGAAAAACAAAATGGAATCTAATAATTAGAGGAGTACGTGAATGAAGCGAACAATATTTTTACTCATGTCGATACTGTTATTATTAACGGCTTGCGGAGATGGACATAAACAAACTTCATCAGATAAAGAACAAAGTGAACATAAGGATAACCATAATAAAAATCAAGTGAAACAAATAGCGACTGATAAAAAAGTTCAAGGTGATAACTATAGGACTATATTACCCTTCAAAGAAAGCCAGGCTCGTGGATTATTACAAGATAATATGGCAAATGGTTATAATGGAGAAGATTTTGAAAGTGGTTTACTAGAATTAAGTAAAGAAATCTTTCCAACAAATAAGTATTTATATCAAGATGGACAATATTTAGATAAAAAAACGATTAATGCATACTTAGATCCGAAGTATACGAAAAAAGAAATTGACAAGATGAGCGAAAAAGAAAAGAAAAGCAAAAATGCTAATGAGAATCTTGGACTCAATCCATCTCACAATGGTGAAACAGATGAAGAGAAAATAGCTAAAAATTCTCCAGCCTATCTTTCAAATATACTCGAGCAGGATTTTTATGGAAATAGTGATTCTAAAGGTAAAAATATAAAAGGGATGACAATTGGTTTAGCTATGAATAGTGTTTATTATTACAAAAAAGAGAAAGATGGCGAAACATTTAGTAAAGATTTATCTGATAAAGAGATTGAAAAGCAAGGTAAACAGATGGCTAGTGAAATGCTTTCTCGTTTACGTGAGAATAGTGATTTGAAAGATATTCCTATTCATTTTGCTATCTATAAACAATCAAGTCAAGATTCCATTACACCAGGTGAATTTATAGTTGGTACTACGGTTGAAGAGGGTAAAACTAAAATTAACTCATGGGATAATATTAATGAAAAAGCAGCCTTAATTCCTTCGTCAACTGCAGCTGATTATGATGAAACGTTGAATAATAACTTTAAACAGTTTAATGATAATTTGCAATCGTATTTTTCAAACTTCACACAAGCAGTTGGTAAGGTTAAATTCGTAAATAAAAAAGCTAAACAACTTACAGTTGATTTGCCTATAGATTATTACGGACAGGCAGAAACGATAGGTATTACACAATATGTTACAGAGCAAGCCGAAAAATATTTTGATAAACTAGATGAGTATGAAATTAGAATCAAAGATGGAAATACTCCACGTGCTCTCATTAGTAAAACTAAAGACGATAAAGAACCACAAGTTCATATCTATCATAATTAGTTACCGATGATGTATGACACCCGTTTCATTGTATAGAAAAGAATAGAATTCGAATTAAGTTTAATGGTCAATCCATTACCAAAGGAATATATTTGCAATTTGATGTTATTGATGATTTTGACTCATTTTTCAAGCCGTCAATAAATTTAAATGAAAAAAATTAGCTATGAAGAAATTTAAATTGATAGATTTCTTCATAGCTATTTTCTTATGTGAATAAAATAAATTGACACTGTATATTAGAGAAATATTTAAATTATACTTGCAATTGTTATTTAATTAATCAATATTATAATGTTGATATAGTCTGATAATTGTACATTTATTCTTTAACGATGTGTTTAACTTTATTAAGATTTTCAATAACATAATCATCAGGTTTTTTTGTTAATTTACTTACGATGTAGGTAATCAATACGCTAATTATGAAACCTGGAATGATTTCATACATACCAAAGAATGCATTGATTGTAGCCAAGGGTTTTATCCAAGAAATCCAAACAATAACAACCACAGCACCAGCTACCATTCCGCTAATAGCTCCTGCACGTGTTAAATCTTTCCAATATAAAGAGTAGAGTACTAAAGGACTAAATGCAGCTCCAAAACCAGCCCAAGCATTACCAACTAAATTTAGTATTGTATCGTTTGGATGCCAAGCAATCGTAATAGCAACTATCGCAACAAGTAGAACTGATAAGCGTCCAATCAAAACAAACTCTTTTTGGTGTGATGATGCTTTATCTGAACCTCTGATTAGTTTATAGAAATCTTCAGTTAAAGAACTTGATGTTACTAGTAATTGTGAAGAGATAGTACTCATTATTGCAGCAAGGATGGCTGCTAATAAAAATCCACCTACAAGCGGATGAAATAATATTTGACTCATCACAATAAATAGTGTTTCAGGATCTTCTGATTTAATATGTCTTTCAGATATAAATGAAATTCCTGTTAATCCTACACCAATCGCTCCTAATAGACCGACTGCCATCCAACTTATTCCCAGACGTCTGGCTTTTGGTAGTAATTTATGTGATTTGATAGACATAAATCTTACTATAATATGTGGTTGACCAAAATATCCGAGTCCCCATGAGAATAATGAAACAATGCCTAAAACAGTGGTTCCTCTAAATAAATCTAAGTTTGTAGGTTTCATTTGAGCAATATCATGAAATGTATCCCAACCGTTGAGTTTAAGCAATGCAACGATAGGTACCATTACCATAGCAATAAGCATAATCACACCTTGAAAAAAATCAGTAATTGATACAGCTAAATAGCCACCAAAGAAAGTGTAAAAAATAACTATAATAGCCACTATCAAAAGTCCTGCATGATAATTCAATCCAAAAGCACTTTCAAAGAGTTTTCCGCCAGAAACGAAACCTGAATGCGTATATAGAGTGAAAAATACGACAATAATCAATCCTGAAATAATTTTAATAATATTTTTCTTATCATCTAGTCTATTTTTAAAAAAGTCTGGGAGTGTAATAGCATCTCCCGCAATCTCAGTAAAAACACGTAGTCTTGGAGCAACAACAAAATAATTAATGTATGCACCTAAGGTTAATCCAATGGTTATCCAAATGGCGGATAAACCTGTACTGTATACTGAACCTGGAAGTCCCATAATCATCCATCCAGACATGTCAGAGGCACCAGCTGATAAAGCTGTGATATATGGTCCGATACTACGTCCTCCCAACATAAATTCACTTAAGTTTCCAGTAGCTTGTCGATAACCATAGAAGCCAATAATTAGAAGGATTATGAAATAGACAATAATCATAACGTAAGTCTGCCAATTTGCATCAATTTGATTACTGAGAGCTGTACCTAATGTAAACATAATTAACACTCCCTTTATTAAATAATGATATAAGATACATGTAACATTATACAATGCAACTAAATGTTCAGAAAAGTAAAAATTTTAATAGTAGTATAAAAAGTCTTTGATAAAAAGTTTTTAACTCTAGGTGTGTCTTATAATTAATTAATATCTATTGCATAAATATGTATAAAATTATTGTTAGAATTAAACTTTAATTCATCTATCATTTTAAAACATAGAGATGACAATTAAGGGAATTCATATGTAAAAGTTTATTAAACACCTTAATATCAAGTGTTTATTTTGAGTAACTTATTCATAAATATTTAGATTTTTGGTTCGAAATTTGATACAATTTGGTGATGAATGAGTATTAAGGAGGCTTTTATTTAATGACTAAAGTAACACGTGAAGAAGTTGAACATATTGCTAATTTAGCTAGACTTCAAATTTCTCCTGAAGAAACAGAAGAAATGGCTAATACTTTAGAAAGTATTTTAGATTTTGCGAAACAAAATGATAGTGCCGATACAGAAGGTATTGAGCCAACTTATCACGTATTAGATTTACAAAACGTATTACGTGACGATAAAGCAATCGAGGGCATTCCTCAAGAATTAGCATTGAAAAATGCGAAAGAAACTGAAGATGGTCAATTTAAAGTGCCATCCATCATGAATGGGGAGGACGCTTAAGATGAGTATTCGTTTTGAATCTATCGAAAAATTAACTGAATTAATCAAAAATAAAGAAATTAAACCTTCTGATGTAGTAAAAGATATATACGCAGCTATTGAAGAAACTGATCCAACAATCAAGTCATTCTTAGCTTTAGATAAAGAAAATGCAATAAAAAAAGCCGAAGAATTAGATGAATTACAAGCTAAAGATCAAATGGATGGTAAACTATTTGGAATTCCTATGGGAATCAAAGATAATATCATCACAAAAGATGTAGAAACTACATGTGCAAGTAAAATGTTAGAAGGATTTGTACCTATTTATGAATCAACTGTAATGAACAAACTACATGATGAAAACGCGGTTTTAATTGGTAAATTAAACATGGATGAGTTTGCAATGGGTGGCTCTACAGAGACTTCATATTTTAAGAAAACATTAAATCCTTTCGATCACACAGCAGTACCAGGAGGATCTTCAGGTGGTTCTGCAGCAGCGGTTGCAGCAGGTTTAGTTCCTTTTAGTTTAGGGTCAGACACTGGTGGTTCTATTAGACAACCTGCATCTTATTGTGGCGTTGTTGGTATGAAACCAACTTATGGCCGTGTATCACGTTTCGGTTTAGTTGCATTTGCTTCTTCTTTAGATCAAATTGGACCAATCACGCGTAATGTTAAAGATAACGCATTAGTACTTGAGGCAATTTCCGGTGTTGATGCGAATGATTCTACAAGCGCACCTGTTGATGATGTAGATTTTACTTCTGATATTGGTAAAGATATTAAAGGTCTTAAAATTGCATTACCTAAAGAATATTTAGGTGAGGGTGTAAGTGAAGAAGTTAAGACTTCTGTAAAAGAAGCGGTTGAAACGTTAAAATCACTTGGTGCTGAAGTTGACGAAGTCTCATTACCAAATACAAAATATGGTATTCCATCATATTATGTTATTGCGTCATCAGAGGCTTCAGCAAATTTAGCGCGATTTGATGGTATTAGATATGGATATCATTCTAAAGAAGCACAATCGTTAGAAGAATTATATAAAATGTCTAGATCGGAAGGCTTTGGTGAAGAAGTCAAAAGACGTATCTTCTTAGGTACTTTTGCTTTAAGCTCAGGTTATTACGATGCATACTATAAAAAATCTCAAAAAGTTAGAACGTTAATTAAAAATGATTTTGACAAAGTATTTGAATCTTATGATGTTGTGGTTGGACCGACAGCACCTACAACAGCATTTAATATTGGCGAAGAAATTGATGATCCTTTAACAATGTATGCGAATGACTTATTAACTACACCAGTTAATCTTGCCGGTTTACCTGGTATTTCAGTTCCTTGTGGACAATCAAACGGACGCCCAATTGGTTTACAATTAATTGGTAAACCTTTTGACGAAAAAACGTTATATCGTGTTGCTTATCAATTTGAAACACAATACAACTTACATGACGCATACGAAAATTTATAAGGAGTGGAAATCATGCATTTTGAAACAGTAATCGGACTTGAAGTTCATGTTGAGTTAAAAACGGACTCAAAAATGTTCTCTCCATCACCCGCACATTTTGGAGCTGAACCAAATTCAAATACAAATGTTATCGACTTAGCTTATCCAGGTGTATTACCAGTAGTTAATAGACGTGCAGTAGATTGGGCAATGAGAGCTTCAATGGCATTAAATATGGATATTGCTACAAATTCAAAATTTGATCGTAAAAACTATTTCTATCCAGATAATCCAAAAGCATATCAAATTTCTCAGTTTGATCAACCTATTGGAGAAAATGGCTATATTGATATTGAAGTTGATGGAGAAACAAAACGTATCGGTATTACACGTCTTCATATGGAAGAAGATGCAGGTAAATCAACACATAAAGATGGTTATTCTCTAGTAGACTTAAACCGTCAAGGTACGCCATTAATTGAAATTGTATCTGAACCCGATATTCGTTCACCTAAAGAAGCATATGCTTATCTAGAAAAACTACGTTCAATCATTCAATATACAGGTGTATCTGATTGTAAAATGGAAGAGGGATCCCTACGTTGTGATGCTAATATTTCACTTCGTCCATATGGTCAAAAGGAATTTGGTACAAAAACTGAATTGAAAAACCTTAACTCATTTAACTACGTTAAAAAAGGTTTAGAATATGAAGAGAAACGTCAAGAAGAAGAATTATTAAATGGTGGAGAGATTGGTCAAGAAACACGTCGATTTGATGAATCTACTGGTAAAACAATTTTAATGCGTGTGAAAGAAGGTTCAGATGATTATAGATATTTCCCTGAACCAGATATTGTACCATTATATGTAGATGAAGATTGGAAAGCACGTGTAAGAGAAACAATTCCAGAATTGCCAGATGAACGTAAAGCTAAATACGTAAATGATCTTGGACTACCAGAATATGATGCGCATGTATTAACATTAACTAAAGAAATGTCTGATTTCTTTGAAGGCGCAATTGACCATGGTGCAGATGTTAAACTTACTTCCAACTGGTTAATGGGAGGTGTTAACGAGTATCTTAATAAAAATCAAGTTGAATTAAAAGATACGCAACTAACACCTGAAAATTTAGCTGGTATGATTAAATTAATAGAAGACGGAACAATGAGTAGTAAAATCGCTAAAAAAGTTTTTCCAGAACTAGCAGAAAATGGTGGAGATGCTAAACAAATTATGGAAGATAAAGGTTTAGTACAAATTTCTGATGAAGCAACACTACTTAAATTTGTAACAGATGCATTAGATAATAATCCACAATCAATAGAAGATTATAAAAATGGTAAAGGTAAAGCTATGGGATTCTTAGTGGGCCAAATTATGAAAGCTTCTAAAGGTCAAGCTAACCCACAAAAAGTTAATAGCCTATTAAAACAAGAATTAGATAACCGTTAATTCGAAAATTATAATACTTTAAGCTTCTAACAAAGGATATGAACTTTGTTAGAAGCTTTTATTACTTTTGAAAAGTTTAAGTATTAAGTTTCTTAATGTTTAAAATTACATATATTTTATCTTTGTAGTACCGATTAGTTTAGAGAAATCGGAAATAAATACTTTTAACTGATGTATAAATCATATAATATAAGTAATGAGTATATGAATTTGAGGGATTAACTATGAGAAAACGTGCAAGAATTATATATAATCCAACATCAGGAAAAGAACTTTTTAAACGTGTATTACCAGATGCACTGATTAAACTTGAGAAGGCAGGTTATGAAACGAGTGCATATGCAACTGAAAAAATTGGTGATGCTACTTTTGAAGCTGAAAGAGCACTAGAAAGTGAATATGATTTACTCATTGCAGCTGGAGGTGACGGTACGTTAAATGAGGTGGTCAACGGAATCGCCGAACAACCCAATCGGCCTAAATTAGGTGTAATACCAATGGGCACCGTTAATGACTTTGGAAGAGCACTTCATTTACCAAGCGATATAATGGGGGCGATTGATGTAATCATTGATGGTCACACAACCAAGGTAGATATTGGAAAGATGAATAATCGTTATTTCATTAACCTAGCTGCAGGGGGGAAACTAACACAAGTATCTTATGAAACACCAAGTAAGTTGAAATCAATTGTAGGACCGTTCGCGTATTACATTAAAGGATTCGAAATGTTACCTCAAATGAAAGCAGTAGATGTACGTATCGAATATGATGATAACATCTTCCAAGGAGAAGCTTTACTATTCCTTTTAGGTTTAACGAATTCAATGGCTGGCTTTGAAAAATTAGTTCCAGATGCGAAGCTTGACGACGGTTATTTCACGTTAATTATTGTAGAAAAAGCAAATCTTGCTGAATTGGGTCATATTATGACACTAGCGTCTCGAGGTGAGCATACAAAACATCCTAAAGTCATTTATGCTAAAGCGAAGTCTATTAATATTTCATCATTTACTGATATGCAACTTAATGTTGATGGTGAATACGGTGGGAAATTACCTGCAAATTTCCTTAATTTAGAACAGCACATAGAAATTTTTACACCTAAAGATGTATTTAACGAAGAACTATTAGAAAATGATACGATAACTGATATTACGCCTGATAAGCAATAAAATTATTACGACATCAAATTTGAGGTTAGGAATGCCACACATTATATTCCTAACCTTTTTGTATGTGGGAGGGAAAAAATTGGAAACAATTAAGAAAAACGAAGTTAAAACGGGAAAGGTTATTGATTTAACTCATGAGGGACACGGAGTTGTTAAAGTTGATCGATATCCAATTTTTATTCCTAATGCTTTAATTGATGAAGAAATTAAATTTAAATTAATTAAAGTGAAAAAGAATTTTGCTATAGGAAAATTGATAGAGGTCATAAGTGAAAGTGATGATAGAGTGACACCACCTTGTATTTATTATGCAAAGTGTGGTGGTTGTCAATTACAACATATGACATATAGAGCACAATTGGATATGAAAAGAGAACAAGTAGTTAATCTTTTTCATAGAAAAGGCCCTTTTGAGAATACGGTTATAAAGGAAACCATTGGCATGGTCAATCCCTGGCGATACCGTAATAAATCTCAAATTCCTGTAGGTCAAAGTAACTCGAATCAAGTTATAATGGGATTCTATAGACAACGTAGCCATGACATTATAGATATGGATAGTTGTCTTATACAAGATAGACAACATCAAGAAGTAATGAATCGAGTGAAGTACTGGCTCAATGAATTAAATATATCTATATATAACGAAAAAACAAAAACAGGTTTAATACGTCATTTAGTAGTAAGGACTGGTTATCATACCGATGAAATGATGGTTATCTTTGTTACAAATGGAGCAACATTTAAACAATCAGAACTATTAGTAAACAAGCTAAAAAAAGAATTTCCAAATATAACAAGTATTAAACAGAATATAAACAATAGCCATTCTAATGTCATAATGGGGCGTCAATCAATGACTTTATATGGTAAAGATAAAATTGAAGACCAATTAAGTGAAGTAACTTATCATATTTCAGATTTATCATTTTACCAAATTAACTCATCACAAACTGAAAAACTTTATCAGCAAGCTCTGAATTATGCTCAATTAACAGGAAAAGAAATAGTATTGGATACGTATTGTGGTATAGGAACGATTGGTCTATATATGGCACCACTAGCAAAACATGTTTATGGTGTAGAAGTTGTTCCGCAAGCCATAAAAGATGCGGAAGACAATGCGACTAAAAACCAACTTAAAAATACGACTTTCGAATGTGGAAAAGCAGAAGATGTTATCTTAACATGGAAATCACAAGGGATTAAACCAGACGTAGTCATGGTAGATCCACCTAGAAAAGGATGCGATGAAACTTTCTTAACTACTCTTTTAAAATTAAATCCGAAAAGGATTGTTTATATATCATGTAACCCTTCAACGCAACAAAGAGATGCGCAAATATTGGCTGAACAATACGAGTTAGTAGAAATTACACCAGTTGATATGTTCCCACAAACAACTCATATTGAGACTGTAGCATTATTTGTACGTAAAGAGGAAGAGTGAATTTAATAGAAGTCGATTCATTGTTATTTTGAAGTGATTGTTAAGATTATATTACAAGCAACTTACTTTATTGAAAAAGGTCTTTTTTAGCTATAATAAAAATTGTATACTGTTTTTGAAAATAGAGAACTGGAGGGGTGAATGTGCATAAAATAGATTTATCAGGCAACAAATTTCAAATCCAACGATTTGTTCTGTTGCAAATTGTATTGGCGCTATTTACAATACTATTTACTTATAAATGGGCTTATCAAACAACGCATATCATTGAACAAAATCTTGTCATGAATCTTATTTTTGGATTTGTAGGTTTCGCAGTACTAGTTATTTTGCATGAGTTTATTCATCGTATTTTGTTCATTATATTTTCTAAAGGTGAAAAACCATCTTTAAAATATGATAAAAACAAAATTATTGTACAGTTCTCTCAGACTTGTTTTCATCGGTGGCAATTTACAATTATCATGATAGCACCACTTGTTATCATAAGTGCGACCTTACTAGCACTTATTCAAATATATTCCTTCTCATCTTTAATCTTTATGTTTAGTATACATACAAGTTATTGTATGATAGATGTGTTTTTAGTAGCATTGGCATTACAAAGCAAATTCAAATATATACAAACCTATGGAGAAGGTTTGTATCTTTATCATCAAAAGCCTACTCAAACCTATTATGAATAATCACTAATTATAGTGACAAGCGTATATATCAAAGTTGATAATTGATTTAAAAATTTCATTTCTTATTTTTCAACTCGTTTCAATTGTAATAAAAAATCTCATTAAAATATGCAACTACATTCACATAACTACTTATGTAGAAAAGGATAGGACTATGAATTTATTCTAAAAATTGTAGTCCTATTTTTTTATTACATTAATTAAATAAACAATACAAATATTACCATGTGCACAATACATGTAAACATAGAAAGGATGGCGTATAATAATATAAAGCCATTATTTGGAAGACATAGTGAGGTGAGTCGATGACTGAAAGAAGAATTATTCATATAGATATGGATTATTTTTTTGCTCAAGTTGAAATGAGAGATAATCCTAAACTAAAAGGAAAACCTGTCATCGTTGGCGGTAAAGCGAGTCATCGAGGCGTAGTTTCTACGGCATCATACGAAGCAAGAGCTTATGGTGTTCACTCTGCTATGCCTATGACTCAAGCACATAAGCTATGCCCCAATGGATATTATGTAACAAGCCGTTTTGATACTTATAGAGAGGTATCTGGTCAAATCATGAAAATATTCAGAAGCTATACAGAATTAGTAGAACCCATGTCTTTAGATGAAGCTTATTTAGATATTACACATTTAGTGAGACCGGATTTACCAGCATCAACCATTGCAAATTATATTCGCAGAGATATATACGAAGTAACACGTTTAACTGCGTCAGCCGGCGTGTCTTATAATAAGTTTTTAGCAAAGTTAGCGAGTGGTATGAACAAGCCGAATGGTTTGACAGTAATTGATTACAATAATGTACATGAAATATTAATGCAATTAGATATTGGAGATTTCCCAGGGGTAGGCAAAGCTTCGAAGAAAAAAATGCATCAACATCATATATATACAGGTCAAGATTTATATAATAAAGATGAATTTGAATTAATACGTTTATTCGGTAAAAGAGGACGAGGTTTGTATAATAAAGCTCGAGGTATAGACCATAATGAAGTAAAGGCGAGTAGAGTTCGTAAATCTGTTGGTACTGAAAGGACATTTTCTACAGATGTTAACGATGATGATGTTATTTTAAGAAAAATAAGAGAGCTTTCAGGAAAAACAGCAGAACGTTTAAATAAAATTCAAAAATCAGGTAAAACAGTCACTGTAAAAATAAAGACCTATCAATATGAAACAATCTCAAAGCAAAAAAGTTTGAGAGATCCTATTCGTACTGAAACTGATATCTATAATATTGCCTATACTTTATATAACGACTTAAAAGATCCAGAGATTCCGATTCGATTAATAGGTGTAACGGTCGGGAGTTTAGAGCAATCTGATTTTAAAAATTTAACAATATATGATTTTATTTAAATGGCTGATGAACACAAGTTAAGTGGACAATCAGCCTTTATCTTTGAGATTTTTTCCATATATACTCAACATGCTTTGAAGATCATCATAATGTTTCAATAAGCGGTAGGTAATCATTGCACAAGCTTTAGCATCATTTAACGCATCATGATGACCGTGAAAATCTAAATGGTAATGATTCATTAAATGTTTTAGCCCATATCGATATGCATTAATTGTTCGTTTAGCTAATTGATATGAACAAAAGTATGTCAAAGAAGGTGTATCTATATTATGACTTTTTAAACTTTGATGTAACACATTCATATCAAAAGCAGCATTATGGGCAACAACAGGAAGTTGATCAATAAATTTTAGCATATATGGATAGACATGCTTGAATCCAGGAGCATCTTGCACATCTTCGGGATGGATGCCATGTACAGTAATATTTGTTTCAGTAAAGTAGTCAAAAGGATTCACAAGGGTATGAAATGACTCTGTTATTTGATTATCAATAACTTTAACCATACCTACAGAGCAAATACTTGTTCGTTTACTGTTAGCAGTTTCAAAGTCCAGTGCAACAAATGCATTTTGTACCATTATTTCATTCCTTTCAATTATTTTTCGTTATGTTAGTATTTAATGTCAATATTTTATTACAATAACAATCTTATAGATAGTAAAACGGGTTAGAACAAATGATTTATGCATAAAAAAACCCTTAAATCATTTATCTTTGAGGAGATTTAAGGGAAAATAACACAATATTTAGGAATAAGTTGTTGTATTTATTGTTCGTTGAATGAACGCGCTGCTAATTCTTTTTCATATAGGTAAAGTGTATTACAATCATCGCCAATACGAGTAAGGTAATCTATATGAGTTTCAAATGTAGATTCTTCTTCAACTTGTTCATCTAAGAACCAATTTAAAAATGAAATTGTAGCATAATCTTTATCATTCCGAGCTAATTCTGATAGATTATAGAAACGTTGAGTAACATCACGTTCTTGAGCTAAACTATCTTTAAATGTTTCTAAAATAGAAGAAAATTCTACTTTAGGAGCTTTAATTGTATCAAAGATGGCATGTTCGCCACGATCATTGATATAGTCATAGATTTTTTTACCGTGGAAACGTTCCTCTTTAGCTTGTTCTATATAAAAATTTGCAAATCCGTCATAAGATTCTTTGTCACAGTATGCTGCCATTGCCATATATGCATGCGCTGCAAAATATTCTTGATTCATCTGTTCATTTAAAGCTGCTAATAGTTCTTTACTTAACATCTTCAATCACCCCGTATAAATAAAAATAAGATTCTTTTATATTATAACAAAACTTTTCTCAATAGCAAATAATAATTATTCTAATCTAGATATAGTGATTGTCGTTCTTATTAATAATTATTCTAATTTGATTAATGAATAACATATCTTAGTTGAGAATCTTTTTTGTTATACCATTTACGTGTTATAATTACTCGAGTGCAAATTGGAGGAGGAAACGCATGAGACAATGGACTGCAACCCACATGGCTAAGTTAGCAAGGAAAGCAAGTATAGCTGTAGGTAAAAAGGGTACAGACTTGCCGGGACAGATTGCAAGACGTGTGGATCATAATATTTTAAGAAAATTAGCTAAACAAGTAGATGACATTGTTTTTATAAGTGGGACTAATGGTAAAACGACTACATCTAACTTAATTGGACATACATTAAAGAAAAATCAAATAAACATTATTCACAATAATGAAGGAGCAAATATGGCAGCAGGGATAACTTCTGCTTTTATTATGCAAAGCTCTAAGAATACTAATATTGCGATAATTGAAATAGACGAAGGATCTATTCCACGTGTTTTAAACGAAGTCACACCTTCTATGATGGTGTTTACAAATTTCTTTAGAGATCAAATGGATCGATTTGGTGAAATCGATATTATGGTTGATAATATTGCAAAATCAATAAGTAACAAAGGGATAAAATTATTATTAAATGCAGATGATCCGTTTGTGAGTCGCTTGAAAATTGCAAGTCATTCCATTGTGTATTACGGAATGAAAAAATTTGCGCATGACTTTGAACAAAGTACAATGAATGAAAGTAAATATTGTCCTAATTGTGGACGATTATTGCAATATGACTATATACATTATAATCAAATTGGACATTATCACTGTGAATGTGGATTTAAGCGAGAAGAACCTACATATGAAGTGTCATCATTTGATGCTTCACCATTCTTAAAAATGATAATAAACCAAAGTGAGTTTAATATGAAAATTGCAGGAGATTTTAATTCTTATAATGCAATAGCAGCCTATACCGTATTAAGAGAATTAGGATTAAATGATGATGCAATACGCAAAGGATTTGAAACATATACGTCTGATAATGGTCGCATGCAGTATTTTTCAAAAAATAAGAAGGAAGCTATGATTAATCTAGCAAAAAATCCAGCTGGAATGAATGCAAGTCTATCAGTAGGCGAGCAAATTGATGATAAAAAAATTTATGTTATTAGTCTTAATGACAACGCGGCAGATGGTCGAGATATTTCATGGATATACGATGCAGACTTTGAAAAGCTAGCTACCCAAGATATCGAAGCTATCATTGTAAGTGGTACACGTGCTGAGGAACTACAATTACGTCTCAAACTTGCTGAAGTTGAAGTGCCTATTAAGGTTGAAAAGGATATCTACAAAGCGACTGCATTAACTATGAAATACAGTTCATTTACGGTAGCAATTCCAAACTATACATCATTAACACCAATGCTTGAACAACTTAATCGCTCATTTGAAGGAGGGCAATCGTAAGATGAATGAACTAACGGTTTATCATTTCATGTCAGATAAGCTTAATTTATACAGTGATATTGGTAATATCATGGCATTAAAACAAAGAGCTAAAAAAAGAAATATTAAGATAAATGTTAAAGAAATCAATGAGACTGAGGGAGTCACATTTGATGATTGTGATATTTTCTTCATTGGTGGTGGGAGTGATAGGGAACAAGCGCTTGCCACGAAAGAATTAAGTAAAATTAAAACTTCTTTAAAAAATGCAATTGAAGATGGTATGCCTGGGTTAACTATATGCGGTGGTTATCAATTTTTAGGTCATAAGTATATTACTCCTGATGGTACCGAGTTAGAAGGATTGGGTGTTCTTGACTTCTATACCGAGTCTAAAAAAGAACGCTTAACTGGAGATATCATTATAGAGAGTGATACTTTTGGCACGATTGTTGGATTTGAAAATCATGGTGGTAGAACATATCATCCGTATGGAACATTAGGCCGAGTAACGTATGGTTATGGTAATAATGATAACGATCGAAAAGAAGGTATACACTATAAAAATCTATTAGGTTCTTATCTTCACGGCCCAATTTTACCAAAAAATCATGAAATAACTGATTATCTACTTGAGAAAGCATGTGAAAGAAAAGGGATACTATTTGAGCCTAAGAAGATCGATAACACAGAGGAAGAAGCTGCTAAGCAAGTTCTTATTAAACGTGCAAAAGAAAATAAAAAATAACTCAATATAACTTAATTTTTAATAATTATTGTTAATCATGACGATAATTAGTTATTTGTATAAAGACTTATTATATTAATGCCTCTAGAACATTAATGCATGTTCTAGGGGCATTTTAACGTATTAGCAGTTAATGACTGAATTGTAAATAACTTATGCCGATGGTTAATTAACAAAAGGTCATGAACAAAGTGATGAGCATTTCCTTCTAAAACGCTAAAGAAAATGTGGAAAGTGGGATGTGTTGAGATGAAAAAACAATGTCTTCTATATTTATACGTAGCACCTTTAGATATACATTTAGGAAACGTTAATGTTCATTAATCTTGAAACATAGACACTCAGGTGCTAATTTCTATTACATATGAAAAAAACACTTTGAAACATATACTTATTGTTAAACTGTAATTGAACCATACAATAAATATAGGAGTGAAAATATGAAGATTTTTAAATTGACGTCATTGACACTAGCTGCTTTAACGTTAGCCTTTCCGTTTTCACATGTCGCACAAGCACATACTTACTTAGAAAAGCATCACCAAACAAACGAAACCAAACAATCTCATAGCTTTTCTTTAGAAGGTGAGGCTGGTGAAAATCCAACATTTTTAACTCAACCTCAATTTATTAATTCCCTAGATAATGGTCATTTAAATATTAATGGTTATCAGATTCAGCAAGATGATACTAATGATATTGAATACAAAAAGGTTTATGATCAAGAAATTAGAGCTACAAGCAATCATACAGCGATAAGTGTACGTTTCAGTATTAATAATCAATCACTATCACTTGAAAGTATGAAAGATGCATACCCAAATGAGAGATTGAATCATATTCCACATACAAGCAATGATTCACAATATCCAGAAGACGGTATATATGTCTATCACGGTAAAATGATTAAATTACAATACAAAGTGACACATGGATTTGTTACGAGCGTGACGATAGGTGAAGGTGTAGACGAATAGTTAGCCAAACATTCAAATTCAATGTATTAAAGAGATTTATGCGTCTATTTCTATGTATCAAAAGAGCCGTAGATAAACTTTGTTCTACGGCTTTTTATCATACGAAATAATTTATATATATGTAATAAAGTAATTAGTTTTAACGTCATATTATTTTGCATAACGTGAATCTAAAATTTTGTATATGAGTAGAATTTCATATATGAGTGTACTTTTCATTTGATTTTGGTCAAACTCATCCATCTGTTTAACAGAAGACTTTAGTGTTGCAATAGATTTTTTTTGACGTGCAAAGCTTCCTTTTTGAATGATGCCATTAATACTATTACTAATATTAATCAATGCTATCTTCTCATTAGCATCAAAAGCAATAGACGTATGTTTGGGTAAATAAATAATGTTAGATAAATGTGAAATAAATAAACGGTTGTTATAAGCGCGATTTGTAAGGCGATTTAATAATTTCCAATTATCTTCATTTTTATGATAATGAAGTTCATCTCTTTGATAACTCATTAATGTTTCAACTTTTTGAGCAATAATGTTTAATTTTGATAATTCTTTACTAGTCTTTTCCGAGCTGAATTTTCCTAATAATAACTCATTACAGCGTTCATAAAATAAACGATACATTTTTTTCTCACTAAGGGCTAATTGCTCTTCAAGTTGATGATAATACTTAGGTGGTAAGATGATAAAATTGACTAATCCAGCTGTAACAAGTCCTATAAGAGCTGTAAGTAACCGTGAAAAGAAATTGAACACATATGCTTCATGTATACTTGGAATCATTGCAACGGAAGTTAATACTGCGACAGTTGTTCCTACCTGTAAATTAAGTTTAGTGCATATCAGAATGGTAAATGTAGCACTTAAAGCATAACTTAACGGTGATTGATCACCGAAGACATATGTAAAGACAACAGCAAATAACGCACCGATAACTGTTGCTGGCAGCCTTTTATACCCCTTTTTTAATGATGCTTTAGCAGTAGGTTCAATTGTAACAATTGCAGTAAGTATGGCAAAAATTGGAGTGAGGTTTAACAACATACAAAATAAAGACGTAAAAAAAGTAGCCAAACCAGTTTTAATAGTTCGCGCTCCAATTATATGTCTATACCATTTATCATTCATATCATACTGACTCCTCTTAAGAAAAGGAAATTCGAAAAGACTTTACTTTAGACAAATTCTCTTTCTTTGAAAATTAATTTAATTATTACGAATCGTTATACATTCATATTTAGTATATCAAAAAATTTTTGCTATAATAAGATGTAATATAATTTATAAAGGAACGGGATAAAATGATTGTTAAAACTGATGAAGAATTACAAGCGTTAAAAGAAATAGGTTACATTTGTGCAAAAGTCAGAGATACTATGAAAGAAGCTACTAAACCTGGAGTGACTACCCGTGAATTAGATCATATTGCCAAAGATTTATTTGAAGAGCATGGGGCGATATCAGCGCCTATTCACGATGAAAACTTCCCAGGTCAAACTTGCATTAGTGTTAACGAAGAGGTCGCGCATGGAATCCCTGGTAAACGAGTAATTCGTGAAGGTGACCTAGTTAATATTGATGTATCAGCTTTAAAAAATGGGTACTATGCTGACACTGGAATTTCATTTGTTGTAGGGAAATCAGATCAACCACTTAAACAAAAGGTTTGTGACGTAGCCACAATGGCTTTTGAAAATGCTATGAAAAAGGTGAAACCAGGTACAAAATTGAGTAATATTGGAAAAGCTGTTCATGCAACTGCACGCCAAAATGACTTGACTGTGATTAAAAATTTAACTGGACATGGTGTTGGACAATCACTTCATGAGGCACCTAATCATGTCATGAATTATTTTGATCCTAAAGATAAAACATTATTAAAAGAAGGGCAAGTCATTGCAGTAGAACCATTCATATCAACACATGCTACATTTGTAACTGAAGGTAAAAATGAATGGGCTTTTGAAACTAAAGATAAAAGTTATGTCGCTCAAATTGAACACACGGTTATAGTTACAAAAGATGGTCCGTTACTTACAACTAAGATAGATGATTAATTAAATATTAGTAATTCAAATTAGAAATTAAGATTATGATTTACTTTTTTCATATCTCGTCAGACTAAAGTATGAAGCATATATGGTTCCGAAGCCTATTTCATTAGGTTTCGGAATTGTTTTATAATAAAGCTTAATCAGTGACGAGGTGATATCATTGAATATTTTAGATTTATATTTACAACAATTTATAAAACGAATTACTAAAAAAAGTATCAATGACTATAAAATGTCATTAGATAAGCAAATTAAAAATATTGATACTTATATTAATTATTTAAGAGAAAAAAGATTACAATTAAAGAAGTTAATTGACACCCTCACGCTCTCATTAGAAAATAAATATATAGATTTAGTAAACAATCAAGCAATCTATTGTGCTGAGGAAATACATGACAATGATATTGATATGATTAAATCACAATTAAATGATGCTGAGTCTTATTATGCGAGAATTGAAGCGGATATAAATTTACAATCTAGAATGAAAATAACTACTGAAGAAGCATTCCACTTTATATATCATATGAGTGCTGTAGCATAGAAAGGTGGCGAAATATGACACGCAAATATATATCAACTGAAATGTTGATTATTTTTACTGCTTTAATGATTATTGCTAATTTTTACTATATATTTTTTGAAAAAATTGGCTTTTTACTAGTACTCCTATTAGGATGTGTACTTGTATATGTAGGGTATGTGTATTTTCATAAAGTAAGAGGACTACTATCTTTTTGGATAGGAACCTTATTAATTGCTTTTACACTTTTGTCTAATAAGTACACGATTATTATTCTATTTATATTTTTAATTGTAGTCATCATACGTTATTTGGTTTATAAGTTTAAACCATTAAAAGTGATTGCTACAGATGAAGACATCACATCACCCATTTTTATTAAGCAAAAATGGTTTGGTGAACAACATACACCAGTGTATGTATATAAATGGGAAGACGTACAGATTCAACACGGTATAGGAGACATACACATTGATATGACAAAAGCGGCAAATATTAAGGAAACAAATACCATAGTTGTGCGTCATATTTTAGGTAAAGTACAAGTAGTTGTACCTCTTAATTATAATATAAATTTACATGCGACTCTCTTCTACGGCACTGCTTATGTGAACGATAAATCTTATAAGATTGAGAATAACCATGTTCAAATTGAAGAAAAAACGAAAGATGATAATTATACTGTTAATGTTTACGTTTCATCATTCATTGGAGACGTAGAGGTGATTTACAGATGAATCACTACATAAGAGCTATAGGCTCAATGCTTATATTAGTATATAGTATGCTTATTGCTTTTTTATTTATTGATAAAGTGTTTGTAAATATTATCTTTTTTCAGGGGATGTTTTATACACAAATATTTGGAATACCTGTTTTTCTATTTTTAAATTTATTAATTGTTCTTTTATGTATTATAGTTGGATCTGTTTTAGCTTATAAAATTAATCAACAAAATGATTGGATTATTTCACAAATAGAAAGATCAATAGAAGGACAAACAGTAGGTATCAATGATCAAAATATCGAATTATATACAGAAACGATAGATATTTATCATACACTAGTTCCATTAAATCAAGAATTACATCGACTTAGAATGAAGACTCAAAATTTAACTAATGAAAACTACAATATTAATGATGTAAAAGTCAAAAAGATTATCGAAGATGAGCGACAACGACTTGCCAGGGAATTACATGATTCTGTTAGTCAACAATTATTTGCTGCGAGCATGATGCTATCGGCGATAAAAGAGTCGAAATTAGAACCACCTTTAAATCAACAGATACCAATTCTTGAAAAAATGGTTCAAGACTCACAACTTGAAATGAGAGCTTTGTTATTACATTTAAGACCGATAGGTTTAAAAGATAAGTCTTTAGGTGAAGGAATTAAAGATTTAGTCATCGATTTACAAAAGAAAGTACCAATGAAAGTTGTGCATGAAATTCAAGATTTTGAAGTGCCAAAAGGCATTGAAGATCACTTGTTCAGAATTACACAAGAAGCTATTTCAAATACATTGAGACATTCAAATGGTACAAAAGTAACTGTGGAATTATTTAATCAAGAGGATTATCTTTTACTAAGAATTCAAGATAATGGAAAAGGGTTTAATGTAGATGAAAAATTTGAACAAAGTTATGGTTTGAAAAATATGCGAGAACGAGCGTTAGAAATTGGTGCGACGTTTCATATTGTATCTTTACCTGATTCAGGTACACGAATTGAAGTTAAGGCACCATTGAATAAGGAGGAGAATTCAAGTGGCGATTAAAGTTTTATTTGTTGATGATCATGAAATGGTAAGAATCGGTATTTCAAGCTATCTTTCAACTCAAGAAGATATAGAAGTAGTAGGTGAGGGTGCTTCTGGTAAAGATGCTATCACTAAAGCGCATGAGCTAAAACCAGATTTAATATTAATGGATTTACTTATGGACGATATGGATGGTGTAGAAGCAACTACTGAAATAAAAAAAGATTTACCTCAAATTAAAGTAGTCATGTTAACAAGCTTTATAGAGGATAAAGAAGTTTATCGTGCACTTGATTCTGGAGTAGATAGTTATATTTTAAAGACAACAAGTGCAAGTGATATAGCTGACGCTGTGCGTAAAACGTATGAAGGTGAATCAGTATTTGAACCAGAAGTGTTAGTAAAAATGCGCAATCGTATGAAAAAACGTGCCGAGCTTTATGAAATGTTGACAGAAAGAGAAATGGAGATCCTATTACTTATAGCTAAAGGATACTCTAACCAAGAGATTGCAAGCGCCTCTCATATCACCATCAAAACAGTAAAAACTCATGTAAGTAACATACTAAGTAAATTAGAAGTACAAGATCGAACACAAGCAGTAATATATGCGTTCCAGCATAATTTAATTCAATAAATTATTAAAGGCGAAAGTAAAGATACATCTATCGATACTTTCGCCTTTCAATATTATCAGTCGCTTGTGTGATGTTCTTCTTTAGATTGATGATTGATATTATACGTGTCATCTTTATTAGAGATATCTACATCTTTGCTATCTTCATAGTATTCATAAGTCGTATTTTCGTTATAGTGATTTTCATTGTTATCATCATGTTTAATAGCGGCTTCTTCAGGCGTGTGACCAGCTATGACTTTTCTTTGGTGAATAATTGCATTGATTTCAGCACCGATAATAATAATAAAGCTTGTGATATACAACCATAAGAATAAAATGATAATACCAGCTAAACTTCCGTATGTTTTCGAATAGTTACTAAAGTTTGAAATATAGTAACCGAATGCAAAGGACCCTAGTAACCAAATAATGGAAGTGAAAATAGCGCCAGGAATAACAGAACGTAATTTTGTTTTAACATTAGGTGCAACTGAATAAAGTACAGTAAATATGATGAAAATAATAATCAATGGAATAACAATTCGTACTAAATTAAAAATCCATTCAATTTGATTATCAATACCTAGTGGTCCAAATAAAAATTTATTAATGACTGGACCTAGTGTTATAAGTACTACAGCAACAACAAATACTGCACCTAAAACAAGTGTATATAGAATACTTAATAATTTAACTACTACACCGTTTCGAGAATCCTCAACGTCATAAGCAACATTAAATGAGTTAATAATAGCGGACATTCCATTTGATGCTGACCAAATAGCTAAAATTAACCCAACTGACAAAATACCTCCACTGGCAGTGTCAGAGATATCTTTAACAATTCCACCAACGATGCTAGCTGTTTCTTGATCAGGGACATATTGACTTACTTTTTGATTAATCTGATTAGCATCAATCGTGATAAATTGACCAAGTAGCGTAAGTAAAAAAATTAGCATTGGGAAAAGTGCTAATACAAAATGATATGTCATCTGTGCTGCTAAACCTGCAGCGTCATCTTTACCTATCCTATAAATCAGGTAAGAAAAGAAATTAGAGTTTTCGGTGTATTTTGCTGGTTTATTCAGCCGGGAAACAAAAAATACTTGATTCTTTTTTTTAGGTTTCTTAGATTGGAATTCTTGAGGTTCTATATATGTACGGTCAACTTCTATTTTTTTATTCTTTTTATGCTCTTTATCTTCTATTGAATTAAGATATTTAGAAGTTGTTTTCTCTTTTTTTGACATAACAATCTCCTTTGCTTTTTATGTTTTACTTTTAAAATTGATATTCCCGTATTTGCGGTATAGTAAAACTAATATGGTTTTATTTATATATGATAAATCCAATACCCTTTAAAAAGTAATGTATTTTTAACACTCAATGATTATTTTGGCCTAAATTAAATAGAAAGGCAATAGTTTTTAAATATTGATTTATAGTTTTTAACATGAGTTAAAGTATTAAACAAGTGCGAGTCAAAATTTAACAATTATTGTAAAGTTTATAATCAATAAAGATAAAAAGAGTGGAGCAGAATCCATCTAAAATGAATTCCGTTCCACTTCATAGTTATTAAATATCATAAACTTATATGCGTACATTTTCCAATTGATGTCCTACTTTCTCTGAAAATGCTACGCATTTGAAAGTTTATTTACCTAAGCGTTGATTTTTACGATTTACAAAAGTTTCTTTGGCATCTTTAATAGAACGTTCTAATTCAGGATTATTACGACGTATTTCATCTAATGTATCTTTCCAATACATTACTTCATCTTTGATGCTACTTATTTTTGAAGGTTTACGTGTACGATTTCCTTCTTTGATGTCTTTGAATGATTGTTTTAAAGAATGACGTGTAGATTTATCAGCAAGAGCAGCCGCGCCACCAATTACGGCACCAATTAAAATACCAGGTACTAATTTATTTTCCATAGTTGAATTACCTCTCTTTCAAATTTGCATCTTTTACGATGTAGTCTATTAAATTATCACAAGATGATTGCACCATCTCGAAAACACCTTCAAAATTATTTGTGTAGTATGGATCTGGTACATCACTCTCTTCCATGTTACTAAATTCTAGCAATTTGAACAATTGTCCTTGTAAATTTGGATTGATTTGTTTGATATTGTCTACGTTACTTTGGTCCATAGCAATAATATAGTCAAAATCATCATCAGGTTCGAAAAGTTCACTCACCATACCATCATAAGGAATATGATACTTCTGTAGAATTTTTTGTGTTCCGTTATGTGGAGGTTCGCCTAAATTCCAACGTCCTGTTCCTCTAGAATGAACTTTTATATCTGAAATACCTCTTTCTTGTAGTCTTTGTCTCATGATAGCCTCAGCCATTGGAGAACGACATATATTACCGAGACATACAAATGCTACATGTATCATTAGTATCACTCCAAACTATGTATTTATATGCCCATTTTATATACTATCTAAACAATAAGAAAGTACTTAACCTCAAATTCTATCAAAGTTTAACAAACTATGATAATTTGATAGAATATTGAACTAAAGAGGTGAATTAAATGTCATTATCTAATGAAGAAATGATTTCTAATATAAGACAAAAATTAAATATTGTAAATCAAGCATTACTTAATCCGGAAAAATTTAAATCAACACCTCATCAAGACATAAGCGAAATATATGAATTCGTAATGTCTAAAGATTCATTCTCGCCTAGTGAGGTTACGGCTATTGCTGACCATTTAGGACAGCTTAGACAAGATATGGAGGATTAATATGACGAATTATCATAATAAGTTAAAACAATATGCAGAATTATTAGTAAGAGTGGGAATGAATGTACAACCACAGCAACCTGTTTTTATACGTTCATCTGTTGAAGCGTTAGAATTAACTCATTTAATCGTCGAGGAAGCATATAAAGCAGGGGCAGAAGATGTTCGAGTGAGCTACACAGACCCGAAATTAAAAAGATTAAAATTTGAAAACGAATCAGTTGAACACTTTGAAAAACAAGAACTCAAACAATATGATATTGAAGAGCGTCTGGATTATGTTAATCGTGGCGCAGCGAACTTGGCGCTCATTGCTGAAGATCCAGAGCTATTAAATGGAATAGATGCGCAAAAGTTAAAAGCGTATCAAACTGTATACTCAAAAGGATTTAAACCATATATGGAAGCAAGTCAAAAAAACCAATTTCCATGGGTAGTGGCTGCGTTCCCTACTAGGGATTGGGCACGTCGTGTCTATCCAGAGTTGGATGTTGAATCAGCATATATTAAATTCATTGATGAAGTATTTGATATTGTTCGTGTAGATGGACAAAATCCAATTGAAAATTGGGAAAAACACATTAAAGATTTAAGTGTTCATGCTAAACGATTACAAGAGAAAAACTATCAAGCTTTACATTACATATCAGAAGGCACGGATTTAATAGTAGGGTTACCTAAAGGACACATATGGGAAGATGCAACAAGTTATGTAAATGGGGACGGTCAACCTTTCATTGCTAATATCCCTACAGAAGAAGTTTTTACAGCTCCAGATAGAAACAATGTTAATGGATATGTAACCAATAAATTACCTTTAAATCTTAATGGTAACATTATAGACGGGTTTACATTGACTTTTAAAGATGGTGTGATAATTGATGTCAAAGCAGAAAAAGGTGAGAAATTACTTAAAGATTTAATTGCAACTGATGAAGGTGCTTGTAGATTAGGTGAAGTAGCACTAGTGCCCGATGATTCACCAATATCAAATCGACGCACAATATTCTATAACACTCTTTTTGATGAAAATGCATCATGCCACCTAGCTATAGGGTCAGCTTATAGTTTTAATATCAAAGGTGGTACTGAAATGACTACAGAAGAAAAAATTGCAAATGGACTCAATGATTCCAATATTCATGAAGATTTCATGATTGGTAGTCCTGATTTAACAATTTATGGGATATTGCAAGATGAAACAAAAGAATTAGTTTTTAAAAATGGAAATTGGGCTAAATAGTATAAGTGAAATAAACAATCAATTATTGAAATGAATTGGGAGTTTGTTTAAATATTATAAATTGGGGAGATTATGATTTATGGCTAACACAAATAGAAAAAGCAAAAAAATGTCAGATGCTAAATGCATCAAAACAAGACAGGTATATCCACAAGATACCAATCATCATCACACAATGTTCGGTGGAACTTTAATGGCAAATATTGATGAAATAGCTGCTATTACTGCTATGAAGCACGCTGGCAACCCAGTTGTTACTGCATCAACAGATTCTGTTGACTTTTTAAGACCTATTACAACTGGAGATATTTTATCATATGAAGCAATGGTTTCTTATGCAGGAACAAGTTCGATGGAGATATGTGTTCAAATTGTTATTGATGATGTTTATAAAAACGAGCGCCACTTGGCCGCTTTAAGTTTTTTAACTTTTGTAGCATTGGATAGTGATGGAAAACCAACATCAGTACCTGATGTTGAACCTGAAACATCTGTAGAAAAATGGTTCCATGAAACTGCGCCACAACGTGTTGCTAGACGTAAAGAACGTCGTAAAGAAAGTATAGATACAATTGAATATTTATCTAGAGTTAGACATATCGAAAAGTAAGAATTTAGTAATTAATGTAAATAATAAGATAATATAATTTTAACAATAAAGTTTTTCTTTTTATTAAAACAGTAACCACCCTATGAATGTTGAAAACAACATAGGGTGGTTACTGTTTGTTTATACTAAAATTTTGTTATGAAAATATTTGATGTTGATGCATGATTTGTTCTTTTTTCTTGAAATCAGTATTTGGGTAATACATATTTTTAACTAAAACATTCGGACCTAGACATTGATATTCTGCACAATGACAATTTAAAGATTGTGCAAGGTCAGTATTTAACCACTGGTTGAATACATCTGTCAATTTATCCTTTTGTATATTAGATATTGTACCATTTTCATCACCAAAATCAGTCACAATAACATCGCCAGTAAATACATTAACATTCAAACGGCTACGACCATCAGGGTCATTTCTCATTGTAACATTCTTCGATTTTCTTAAACGTTGCAATAAATGTTGATCATATTCATCATTTAAACATGGATAGATAGGTAGAGTACCAAACAACATCCATGTGTTTTCATCACGTATATCTAACAAATGATGAATAGCTTCTTTCATTTCTTTAAGAGATAATACATTTAATTGGCTAGCAAAATCAGATGGATACATTGGGTGAATCTCATGACGGCTACATTTCATGTCATTTACCACTTCGTTATGTATTTTACTTAGATAAGGGACTGTGCTTTGATTAAGCATTGTTTCTGCCGATACGAACATGCCTTGGTCTGATAAAGTGCTGGAATTTTCAAGCATTTGCTCATATAATTTCAACTTGGCTTTTAGAGGAGGTTGTTTTCTCATTGCACCAAAGCCAACATCAGTAAACTCTTGAATGGTTCCCCAATTATGTGAAATATGCATAACATCTATGTATTCTGCAATATCTAAATACCGGTCTTGAGGTAAAGTTAAATTTGAATTCATTTGAACATAAATACCACGATGTTTGGCATACTTAAGTAGAGGCTTAACGACGTTTTTGATTGATTTTTTGGAAAACATTGGTTCTCCACCTGTAATAGACAATGTTCTTAAGTTAGGTATCTCGTCCAAACGTCGATAGATGATATCCATCGGAAGAGGATCAGGATCTTTAGTTTGTAAAGTGTAACCAACTGCACAATGACTGCAACGCATATTACATAAATTTGTAGTTGTAAATTCTATATTACTTAATGTTAATTGGTTATGTTCTAAAATATCATTATATGCTTCCCATGGATCATTGTTGATAGAAATAGGGGATTTGTTTGATATTATCATAATTTATTACTCCTAAAATTAAAAAATTTCCATCTACTTTGTTTTGATTATGTGCAAAATGTACAATGAATATTATTATGATTATATCGCTTTTTGTCAAATTCTGTTAGGATAATATTATCGTAGTAAATACAAGTAAAAAGGAGTTCCAATATTTAATGAGTGAACAGCAAACGATTGATCAAATTAAAACACGATTAAACAAATTTATTGAAGACATTGATCATGTAAATCCGGATGAGGTACGTGTAGAAGATATTGATGAGTGGATTGGTTTACTTGATCAGTTGGAAGAAAAAGTGAAACAAGTTTCAAAATAATTATTTAGAAAGTCTAGGACATCAATAACAATCCTAGACTTTCTTAACGTATAGCCACTGAATAATTAATACATAAAAGTTTCCATATATTTTAGTATTGAGGCCCCAACAAAGAGAATTTCAGCGAGAAATTCAACAGACAAAGCAAGTTGGGGTTGGAGAATGACAATGTAAATAATACTAATAAGTTTAGCTCTTTTTTAATTTGAAAAATTTAGCAATAGATGTTTAACTCCCTAATTTTTTGTCTATATTATATCTAGATTCAAAAACAGATGAATGAAAGGTGATGTCACATTATGGCAAAAAAAGTAGCAATTATTCTAGCAGATGAATTTGAAGATATAGAATTAACAAGTCCTAAAGAAGCATTAGAAAATGCTGGATTTGAAACAGAAGTGATTGGTGATACAGCTAACCATGAAGTTGTTGGTAAACACGGTGAGAAAGTCACTGTAGATGTTAGCATTGCTGATGCTAAACCAGAAAATTATGATGCATTATTAATTCCTGGTGGATTTTCACCTGACCACTTACGTGGTGATGAAGAAGGTCGCTATGGTACTTTTGCTAAGTATTTCACTAAAAATGATGTTCCAACATTTGCAATTTGTCACGGACCATTAGTATTAGTTGATACTGACGATTTAAAAGGACGTACAATCACGGGTGTTATTAACGTACGCAAAGATTTATCAAATGCTGGTGCGAATGTTGTAGATGAATCAGTAGTGGTAGACAACAACATTGTAACAAGTCGTGTACCTGATGATTTAGATGACTTCAATAGAGAAATTGTTAAAAAATTAGAAGCATAAATTGTATTTATAATGAGCTAATCTGCACTCATTATTTTGATTTTAAATTATTGATTAAGACTGTTGTTAAAGTTTTTGACTTTTTCAACAGTCTTTTTTATGGCATTAAATAAATGATAAAAAACTGAATTTTGATAGGTAAATGATATCTTGGAAATGACAACTTGAGTTTAAATGAATAATTTGTACTTTTGACTGTACTTAAGTCTTAGAACTATTGCTACACCTTGGGACTGATTTTTTAACTTTACTATAGCTAAACGGTTAAACAATTGGTAAACTCACTTTAAAAGGGTGAGTTTGAGAAAAGGAGAAAACCCATGAAAAGAAGCGATAAATATACGGATGATTATATTGAACAACGTTATGAGTCTCAACGACCTCATTACAATACATATTATCAACCAATAGGGAAACCACCGAAAAAGAAAAAAAGTAAAAGAATTTTCTTAAAAGCAATTATCACTATATTAATTTTATTGATTATATTTTTTGGTGTCATGTACTTTATTTCTTCAAGAGCAAATGTAGATGATTTAAAATCAATTGAAAATAAAAGCGATTTTGTTGCTACCGAAAATATGCCTAACTATGTAAAAGGCGCATTTATTTCAATGGAGGATGAGCGTTTCTATAAACATCATGGCTTTGATATAAAAGGAACGACAAGGGCATTGTTTTCAACTATTAGCGATAGAGATGTGCAAGGTGGAAGTACAATTACGCAACAAGTTGTAAAGAATTATTATTACGATAATGAACGATCCTTTACAAGAAAAATCAAAGAATTGTTTGTAGCGCGTAAAGTTGAAAAGCAATACAGTAAAAATCAGATTTTAAGTTTCTATATGAATAATATTTATTATGGTGATAATCAATATACTGTAGAAGGTGCTGCAAATCATTATTTTGGTGTAACGGTCGATAAAAACAATTCAAATATGAGTCAGATTAGTGTGTTACAAAGTGCTATATTAGCAAGCAAAGTAAATGCACCAAGTGTGTATGATGTAAATGATATGTCGAATAATTACATCAATAGAGTTAAAACCAATTTAGAGAAAATGAAACAACAAAATTTTATTAGTGAATCACAATATCAAGAAGCTATGTCTCAACTTGGAAATTAAACGACTAAACAAATAAAAATGGAATGAATATAATGGGATTAGTTTATAGAAGCAATATTTTATTAACCATTTATTTATGATATTATATCAATCTTTTAAAACATATTGAGTCGATAGCTAAATAAATTTAAAGGAGTAGGACAGGATGAAATCTGTTTTACTCCTTTTTTAGTGCATAAAGTAGGGATATAAAATTCAAAGTCTTTTATGAAACATCTAATGATGTGTCATAATATATGTAAGAAAAACGTTTGAATATAGAAGTAGGGATAGTAAAATGCCAAAGGTAACTAAAATAGAAGTACAAAAAAAGAATAAAGAACGCTTTAATCTCTTTTTAGATGGAGAATTTGAAATGGGGATAGATATTGATACATTAGTTAAATTTAACTTAAAAAAAGATCAAATACTTGAACCGTCAGATATGCAGAATATTCAAGAATATGATCACTACCGTCGAGGTGTTAATCTTGCAATTCAATACTTGTCTTATAAGAAACGTACTGAAAGAGAAGTTATACAGTATTTAGAAAAAAACGATATTCAAAGTAATGCTATTCAAGATGTCATTGACTATTGCTATAAGGAAAAATTTATTGATCATGAAGACTACGCAGAAAGTTTAAAAAACACCATGATACACACTACAGATAAAGGACCAGAAATATATAGACAAAAACTCTATCAATTAGGTATTGAAGTTACGATTATTGAAAAATATGTCGAAGCATATGAACAACAACAACCATTAGATGACGTCATCAAAGTTGCTGAAAAAGTGATGAAGTCTAAAAAGGGTCCTGAAGCAAAGGTAAAGCAAAAAGTAACACAGTCACTTCTCCAAAAAGGATATAAGTTTGAAACAATTCAACTAGTTATGAATGAAATAGATTTTTCTCAAGACGAAGAAACATTAGACCATTTATTGCAACGTGATTTAGAGAAAGTCTATAATAAAAATTGTAGAAAATATGACAGTGATAAAAGTGTTATTAAAACCATAGAGGCACTCATGAGAAAAGGCTATAATTATGATAAAATTAAATCTAAATTAGAAGAAAGCGGTATATCTAATGAATAAAAAGAAAATGAGTGAAATGTCCGAGCAAGAACTAAGACATGAAATACAATTATTTAAAGAAAAAATGCGTAAAGCAGAGATGAATGGCATTATGAATGAATATGATGTTTATCAAAGCAAAGTGATTATAGCAGAAAGCTATCTTGTGGATCGCAATAAAATTGAACCTGGAAAAATCTATAAACTCAATGATGGTAGTAAACAGTACTTTAAAGTAGAACGACTCAAGGGTGTATTTGCATGGGGATTTAGAATAAACAGTAGTGAACCTGAGGAAGGTCTACCATTAGCATTATTAAAATTTTAGAAGGATGTATAATTGATGGGAAGCTCAATAGTTTTAAAATTACTCAAGGTAACACATTACTATAGAAATCATAATTCAAAAAAATGGTATCGACCATTAGGTTATGATGCTGAGGACATCAACCTAAATAATATTTCTTTGCATATATATCAAGGTGAAGCATTAGGTATAATCGGAGAACCTGGATCTTCTAAAACTTTGATTGGTAGAATTTTAAGTGGTTCAGTGAAACCTGATAAAGGTAAGGTCGTCCGAACTAAAAACTTGTATTTCGGTGATATTGATGATCGAAAGATTAATAATTTAACTGTGAGCCAATATGTGAGCGAACTCGTACAACTTTTTCCTTATGAAGTAACTGAGCATAAAGTTGAACAAATTATTCAATGGGCACATTTAGGTGATTACATAGAAGAAAAGGTTTCTAATTTAAGCGAAAAATCATACGCACAACTTTTACTTAGTATTGCACGTTCTTCAAAAAACGATATTATCATTTTAAATCATGTTTTATCACATTTAGATGAAACATTTATAGAAAGAGCTACAGTTTTATCAAAAGATTATATTGAAGCTAATAAAACACTAGTCTTAATTGATAATGATGTAGAAAAGATAAGCAAAACAAGTAACTACATAACATGGGTATCACACGGCCAGATACGCAAGGAAGGTTCTCTAAATCAGGTATTACCAACTTTTAGAGAACATGAAAAAGATCGTACTAGTTTAAAATCAGAAATGGAAATTGAGAACTTTGATTATGATTGGAAGCAGAATCGCTCTCGTATTCCTGAAATGACTTATAATTTTAAAAGAATAGAACGTTATAATCATGCTAAGCCACCAAGATTTCTAGTGAGATTTTGGACCTTATTTGTCAGCTTTTTGATTGGGCTTGTTTTAATGAGCGTACTTTTCTTTAACAACTTAGGTATGGTCAAACTAGGGAACATTAATACCCAAGCATCCATACAGAATCAGAATAAAGATACTTACGAAGAAAAACTTGCATATGGATTAGCATTAGATGGATCAGTTACTTTAAACGGGTCTAAAGATTTAAAAGTACCTAAGTATAGTTTAATTACAATTACTGGAGAAAATAACAAAAGATATCGGGTCGAAATGAATCAAAGGAGATATAGTGTTAGTAAAAATCAAGTGTTTTATTTCAATCCAGCTGGGTTATACGAATCTCATACTTTTAAGAAATTGTCACCTTATATAAAATCAAATTATAGTACTTACGTAGAGTACTTTAACAGTCACTTACATCAAAAACATGATAAAGTAACAGAAACGCTTAGACCTGATAAAGATAAAAAGTATGTTGTACCGATCACGCAACAACCTATAAAAATGATATTTGGTGATAATGATAAACTGTCTGGATTTGTTATTCCAATGACAAATAAAACGGAATTGAAAAAAACATTTAATATCACGAAAGATGTATGGATTACAAAAAGTGGAAGCGGTTATTTTATCGCTGATATGAAAGAAGAAAAATGGATTTATATTGAATTGTAGGTGTGAAAATGATAGATAATTTAATTGTATATATTAAAAACTTACCACATCTTTTTAGTTTTTGTACTCAAAGGCTTAAGCAAACATGGAAGTGGTTTGCAATTAGCCTAATTATAGGACTAGTAATTATTCTAGCATTAGAGGGATTTTTTAACTTCAACCATACTACCGATATTGTTCAAGTGCGTTGGTTATTCAGAATTTCATCATTCATCATATTCAGCATTATTATACAATCTATTTATATAGCTTATAAGTACTATATCAGAGATTTCGTTGTCATGAAGTCATTTCATATATCTGCAGTTACACCTACTATAGTTATAGCGATGTTAGGTTTAATAACAATACTTATTCTGGGGATAGTTATTATTATTCTTAAGCCTGTGAATTTTGAAGCATCAATACTTTCATTTTTATATTATTTAGTAATTTTAGCAATTTTTATCAGTGTGACTTCGATAATATTGGGCTTGCTGAGTTATGCAATTAAACATGTAAAACTGATATTTATTATAGTAAGTGCTATCAGCTTCTTTATGGTTCCAATTACATACATCCCTAATACAAATTTAAATGTGGTTAATCATATTATGATGTTAAATCCTCTGTATTATTTCGTAAATGGTAGTTCGCAAGCTATAGTATTTGGTACAATCAGCATGAGCAATTTACCTTATCATTTATATATTATTATTTTAATTGGAATCATCTGTGTGATTAATTATGCGCTTGTGCGTCACATAGCATTTGATAAATATCAAAACCAATCTAACCAAAAGAATTATTCAAAAAAGAATAAAGAAAAGGAATGTTTAAACGTAAAATTAGATAAGTAAATAGTTCAATAAAGTTATTACAATAGTACAATCTTTTATTAAATTAAGAATGCCTCAGACATCAATCAAAGTCTGAGGCATTCTTAATTTATAGGCGGTCGATGGCTAAACTGAAATTCTTTTATATCAAGTTTTCTCCAATGTTAGCATCGTAGTTAATATGAATTTTGTAACAATCAAATATATTATGAAAATAATTTACGTTGTAATTTATCTTCGCTAAATACCCACCCAATATAAGAGTGATCAATTTCATTTTCAAGTGTTAAATGTGCAATAGCTACAAAAGAATAACGACCTTTATTTAAGTATCGTAAATCCATAAGTCGAATTTCTGTTGTGCCATCATCTAATGGTGTAGTTTGCCAACGGTAAATTGAAGAAAAGTTTAAAAATGTATATATATCTTTATTACCTTTAACTTTCCATAATATCGAATCAGGAGTCATAGACTGGCGTTTAACTTTATCAGTGAAATCTACATTTTTCCATTTGGAAACACCAACATAATCATGCTTATCTGTTTGTATTGCGACCCGCCATACATGAAATTTTATTGTTGGAGCTACGAATACTTTTACTGGTGTATGCGATTGCTCAATTTTTTGGAGTGCTTGTTTTCTAATTGCTGCTTGCATCTTAAATCTTACAATATAATAGCCTATGAGAATTAATATAATTGGAAAGAAAACAATATACGGGTGAATACCTAATATCCACAATAAGACACCGGTACTTAAAATAATGAATATTATCGGATCAAAGGTATTAATCACGCTTAATTGAATCCATTTGTTAGTTATGGGACGTAATGCTTGTGTACCATAAGAATTAAAAATATCTACAAAGACATGTAAAAACACTGCTAGTTGTGCCCATAACCATACATGTAAAGGATTCGTTTGGCTAAATATTACAAATATAAAAAATGTAATTAATATAGGCCATAATATTGTAAAAGGTAATGAATGTGTGATTCCTCTGTGATGTGAAATATATGTCGCATTATCCTTTAATTTCAATACAGTATCACCGTCTGGTATTAAAGAACCTGCGATTAAAGTCGTCGCAGTAGCAGCAAATGATTCTGCCATAACTGGATCTTGCGTTGCTAAAGCTGTAAGACTCACACCCATAACGATATGTGTGGCTGTGTCCATAAATGCTCACTCTTTTCATCTTTATTTAATATATATTATAATCTAAAAGTTGAAATAACAAAATTAACTTACTTTAAATAAACATATACAAAGTAATGTATTATAGAGTCATGTTAAAGTTGAACTTAAGAATGCTTTTAACAATACATTCTTATGAAGCTAATAGAGAGGAAAGGTTTTATGTATCTAGAAAATTCTTTTAAAAAAGATATTGAAGATTGGTTTCATAAAAATCAAAGAGATATGCCTTGGAGAGAAACGACTAATCCTTATTATATATGGCTAAGTGAAGTGATGTTACAACAGACGCAAGTAAACACTGTTATCGATTACTACTATAGATTTATACATAGGTTCCCTACAATACAGTCGTTGAGCGAAGCTAATGAAGATGAAGTGCTGAAGTATTGGGAAGGGTTGGGCTATTATAGCAGAGCGCGTAATTTCCATACTGCCGTAAAAGAAGTTAATAATAATTATGATGGTGAGGTACCATACGATCCTGAATCATTTAAAAAGTTAAAAGGTGTGGGTCCATATACTCAGGCGGCGGTTATGAGTATAGCTTTCAATCATCCTTTAGCAACTGTCGATGGTAATGTTTTTAGAGTATGGTCACGATTAAACAATGACTATCGTGATATAAAGTTACAGTCCACTCGAAAAGCATTCGAACAAGAATTACACCCGTATGTGTTGAAGGATGCGGGAACATTTAATCAAGCAATGATGGAGCTAGGGGCGTTAGTATGTACGCCAAAATCACCATTGTGTTTGTTTTGTCCTATTCAAGAACACTGTGAGGCATTTCATATGGGGACTACACAAAAATTACCAGTAAAAACCAAAAGTTTAAATAAGAAAACCATTGAGCAAAAAGTTTTTCTTATTCGTAATGATAATGGTCAATATTTACTTGAAAAGCGTAAAGAAAAACTTCTTAATGGTATGTGGCAATTTCCAATGAGAGAACAAACAAATGCAAACGATGTGATATCTGATGATTTAGGAAAAAGTATCGAAACAATTAACGAACCAGTATTTAAATTAAAGCATCAATTTACCCATCTTACATGGGAAATTAAAGTATACAATGTTACAGCACCTCTTAATATAAAGGAAAATGATTTACCTAAACAAATGACGTGGTTTAATTTAGATGATAGGGAGCAGTATACATTTCCCGTACCAATGGATAAAATATATAAGTTTATTGAAGGTTAATTTATAAACATCAATCTCAAATGCCACTTATAAATGATAGGTTAATCAAGCATATTAAAATATGATATAATCTAAATGGTTAAATACGATAAAGGTGGTGTGGAGTATGGTAAAGGAATCCATACCTAAAGAAGGAGAAAACATTAAGATTCAAAGTTATAAACATGATGGTAATATTCATCGTGTCTGGTCAGAAACCACAATTTTAAAGGGAACGGAACATGTGATTATTGGTGGTAATGATCACACTTTAGTAACTGAAAGTGATGGGCGTACATGGATTACTCGAGAACCAGCAATTGTGTACTTTCATTCTGAATATTGGTTTAATGTTATTTGTATGTTTAGAGAAGATGGTATTTATTATTATTGTAATTTATCTTCGCCTTTTGCATGTGACGAAGAAGCGTTAAAATATATTGATTATGATTTAGATATCAAAGTTTATCCGAACGGAAAATATCATTTACTTGATGAAGATGAGTACGAGCAACATATGAACCAAATGAATTATCCACACGATATCGATATTATTTTAAGAAGAAATGTTGATATTTTACAACAATGGATAGAACAAAAAAAGGGGCCTTTTGCTCCTGACTTTATAAAGGTATGGAAAGAACGTTATAAAAAAATTAGAGATTATTAAGCAAAATAGATGTAAATAAGAATAAAATATTTTATATTGTAAAAGTAATCTATAAAAATTCATAAATGAAGTGTAACAACAACGGTAATTTGTTAGTTCATCTTTCTAACTTAATATCTAATAGAGTGTCTTCGTGTATTAGAGGTTGAGACATTAACATTTGTATCTTTTATTTTTAAAGTGTATACAAATGCAATGTGCCAACCTCTCTTCATTTTCAAATTATTAGGAGGGAAGGCGCATGATAAAACGATATTTAAAGTTTGTAAAACCTTATAGATATCGTATTATTGCAACAATTATAGTAGGGATTATTAAATTCGGTATTCCCATGCTCATACCTTTATTGATTAAATATGCTATAGATGGCGTGATTAATAATCATTCGCTTACAAATCAAGAAAAATTTAGTCACCTTGGTGTAGCAATAGGAATTGCATTATTTATTTTCTTAATTGTTCGCCCGCCGATTGAGTTTATTAGACAATATTTAGCTCAATGGACAAGTAATAAAATACTATATGATATTCGTAAACAATTGTATAATCACTTGCAAGCACTAAGTGCTCGCTTTTATGCAAATAATCAAGTCGGTCAAGTCATTTCAAGAGTGATTAATGATGTCGAACAAACAAAAGACTTTATTCTTACTGGATTGATGAATATCTGGCTTGACTGTATAACGATTATTATCGCACTTTCTATTATGTTCTTCCTTGATGTAAAATTGACGTTTGCTGCAATTTTTATTTTTCCATTTTATATTTTAACTGTTTATTTTTTCTTTGGAAGATTACGAAAACTTACACGTGTGCGCTCACAAGCTCTAGCAGAAGTACAAGGTTTCTTACATGAGCGGGTTCAAGGAATGTCTGTTATTAAAAGTTTTGCTATTGAAGACAATGAAGCTAAAAATTTTGATAACCATAACAAGAATTTTTTACAACGAGCCTTCCAACATACAAGATGGAACGCATATTCTTTTGCTGCTATTAATACTGTTACAGATTTAGGCCCAATAATTGTGATTGGCGTGGGTTCATATTTGGCAATTACAGGATCGATTACTGTCGGAACTCTAGCAGCATTTGTCGGTTATCTAGAACAATTATTTGGACCACTTAGAAGACTAGTATCTTCATTTACTACACTTACACAAAGTTTTGCATCTATGGACAGAGTATTTCAGTTAATAGATGAGGATTACGACATCAAAAATGGCATTGGAGCACAGCCAATTAAAATCAGTAAGGGTCAAATTGATTTAAAACATGTGAGTTTCAAATATAATGAAAATGAAAAAGAAGTATTACATGATATTAATTTAACAATTAACAAAGGCGAAACTGTAGCATTTGTAGGTATGAGTGGTGGTGGAAAATCTACTTTGATTAATCTTATACCAAGGTTTTATGATGTTACTCAAGGTGAAATACTTATCGATTATCATAATGTTAAAGATTTCCTAACTGGTAGTTTAAGGAATCAAATAGGCTTAGTACAACAGGATAATATTCTTTTTTCTGATACGGTTAAGGAGAATATTTTGTTGGGTAGGCCTGATGCGACTGATGATGAAGTCGTAGAAGCTGCAAAAATGGCGAATGCCCATGATTTTATTTCAAATTTACCGAATGGATATGATACTGAAGTAGGAGAACGAGGAGTTAAATTATCTGGTGGACAAAAACAAAGGTTGTCAATTGCACGTATCTTTTTAAATAATCCTCCTGTTTTAATATTAGATGAAGCAACAAGTGCATTGGATTTAGAGAGTGAAGCTATTATTCAAGAAGCACTTGATGTTTTAAGTAAGGATAGAACAACATTAATTGTTGCACATCGTCTATCTACCATTACTCATGCAGATAGAATAGTTGTAATGGAAAATGGACGAATTGTTGAGACTGGCACACACCAACAATTAATTAATAAACGCGGTGCTTATGAGCATCTTTATAGTATTCAAAATTTATAAAGCACTTATAACATTGAAAATGCCTGAGACTGTTATTGTCTCAGGCATTTTTGTACTGTTGGCAGTTATTAAAAATAAGAACTATTTTACCTATAATCAAAACTGCTAACTAGGAGAATTTCACTGATTAATCCAATAAAATTCTGATTTACCGTTTTATTATAAGTCAAAGTCCTCATCTGAAATGTCTATATCAGTATCAGAACGGTGATAGGTAAAGAAACTTAAACGGATTCTATCTAAGTGTTCAAGTTGATATCTGTATTCTTCAATTTCAGCAATAATTTGCATCATATTGCTATAAGAATATTGCGTCTGATGTGGGTTTTTAATTAATTCTTGCTGAAAAGCATCCATCAAGTTTTTCTTCTGAGGATTGTCAACTTCATAATCTAGTTGAGTGACATCATATCTAGCTTTTTTAGATAAACTCTTAAATATTTGTTCATGTAAAGTAACTAATGAATCAAGTTCTAATTTGATTTGTAAAAGTAATTGATTATTTAGTTGATATAAATCATTTTGATATCGTGACATTCGTTTTAGCACTTCATATGCTTGTCTAGTCGTTCTAACTACTTCTCTAAATAGTATTTTTTTTCTATTCTGTTGATAAATATGTTTTTTTGTTAATGGTCTTTCTTCATTGTAATAGTCGAAAATCTTTTCTAATTTATTGATGCGTGAGTTTAGTTGATCACCATCCTGTTTAATATTATGAAATTCTGATGTGTCATTGAGTACAAGTTTAAACCACACAAATATATCAGAAGAAATATTCATAGAATTATAATAAATTTTTGTTTCAAACTTAGGAGGTAAAAAAATTAGATTGACAACAGAAGAACTCAATACACCAATCATCACTAGTACAAATCTAAAAAATGCGGCAACATAGAAAGAACCAGTGTGTTGCCCCATAATTATAAGTGCAGTTACGCTTGCAAGTGTTGCTACATGGGCAAGATTAAATTGGAACAAAATTGCAATGAGTAAAATAACGGTAACGCCCATGATAATGAAATTATTACTGAATATCGTTACCATTGTTACTGCAAGTAATGCACCAATCACATTACCAATAGCTTGTTCAGAAACAGTTTTGATTGAGCGATAAACACTCGGTTGCATGGCAACTACTGCACTGACACCTGCTAACGTTTTTAGACCAATATTATCAGGAAGTAAAGAAGCGATAGACATAGCTAAGATAATGGCTATACCAGTTTTGAAAATCCGAGCTCCAAGTCTCAAATTAAATGCTCCTTTTAATTATTTTGAGTAAAAATAATACTCTCATTCATTATTGTTATACACCCCTGAACTTAAATAATCAAGTTTATCTATATGCAATTTGGTTTTTAGATGCAAAATGTTAAGAAATTAAGCAAATAGTTTTATTTTGTACTTTAAAAGCTATTAAATTTTATGAACTATAATAAATTTTGCTTTGGAAAAGTGAAAACGTAAATTTCCATTAAATTTTCAACAGTTAATCCATAATTGAACATAAAAAGAACTTGAACACATAGTTAATGTGTCAAGTTCTCATACTGTAGGTTATTTCATTTTACTAAATGCATAATCAGCTGCTTCTAGTGTGCGATCGATATCTTCTTCAGTATGTTCTGTAGTTAAGAACCATGCTTCAAATTTAGAAGGCGCGAGATTAATGCCTTGGTTCAACATTAATTTAAAGAATTGAGCGAAAGCATCTCCATCAGAGTTTTCAACTTGTTCATAATGTGTAACTTTTTCATTTGTGAAATACAATGTCAGTGAGCCATAGATTCTATTTATTGTTGCTGTAATATGATGCTTATCTATTAATTTTTGTAACCCTTCTTCAAGACGACGACCTAATTGATCAAGTTTATCATAAACACCTTCTTGTTCAAGTACCTCTAATAAAGCAATACCTGCTCTCATAGATAACGGGTTACCGGCCATTGTTCCTGCTTGATAAGCTGGACCTAATGGTGCAACGTGCTCCATAATATCTTGTCGACCACCATAGCCTCCAATTGGTAAACCACCGCCAACAATCTTACCAAAAGCAGTGAGGTCTGGTTTAACACCTAATAAATCTTGAGCTGCACCATAATGGAAACGAAAAGCAGTAATAACTTCATCATAGATAACTAATGTTCCATTATCATGAGAAATTTTATTTACTTCTTCTAAGAAACCTGGTTGTGGCATGACCATCCCAAAATTACCCACAATCGGCTCTACTAATACTGCAGCAATGTCGTCTTTCCAATAATCAATAGCTTCTCTATATGATTCTATATCATTAAACGGTACTGTAATAACCTCTTGTGCAACACTTTGGGGGACACCAGCAGAATCTGGAGAACCAAGTTGAGAAGGTCCACTTCCAGCTGCCACTAAAACTAAATCAGAATGACCATGATAAGAGCCTGCAAACTTAATGATTTTGTTTCTTTTAGTATAAGCACGAGCAACTCTAATTGTTGTCATAACTGCTTCAGTACCAGAGTTCACGAAACGAATCTTTTCTAAAGAAGGAACTGCTTCTCTAAGTTTTTTTGAGAAATTTATTTCTAATTCAGTAGGGGTACCATAAAGTACGCCTTTTGCTGCTTGATCTTGGATAGCTTCGGTGATATGTGGGTGTGCATGACCAGTTATTATTGGACCATAAGCTTGTAGATAGTCGATATATTTATTACCATCTACATCATATAAGTAAGCGCCATGACCTTCTTTCATTACTACTGGTGCCCCACCACCTACTGCTTTATACGACCTTGAAGGTGAATTCACACCTCCCAAAATATATTCATTAGAAAGTTGCTGAAGACGTTCGCTTTCAGTAAATTTCATATCTATCAACCTCTTTTTATTTAATATTTTCAATTAATATCGTATCATAAAATCAACACATTTAAGAAATAGGTGAGTATATGATTAGTAAAGGTGAACAATTTCCCTCTTTTTCTTTAGAAAATCAAGATGGCAATTTTATTTCAAATGAAACAATTAAAGGTCGTAAAACGATTCTTTATTTTTATCCAAGAGATAATACACTAACGTGTACTACTGAAGCTTGTGAATTTAGAGATCACATTGAAGATTTTAATCAACTTGATGTAGATATATATGGCATAAGCGCAGATTCTAAAAAGAAACATCAAAATTTTATAAAAAAACACCAATTGAATTTTGACTTACTCGTAGATAAAGATTATCAACTTGCTAATAAAGTTGGGGTTTACCAATTGAAAAAATCATTTGGCAAGGAGAATATGGGGATTGTAAGAACAACATTTATTCTCGATGAAAATGGTAACATTATTGATGTGATTGAAAAGGTAAAGGTAAAAACACAAATTGAAACAATAAAAAATATTCTGGAGGGTTAATTTTGAAAATTGTTAGCTTAAATAGATTAAATGAAATAGAAAATGAATTAAGAAAACAATTTCCAAACGAAGAATTTAAATTTTATGACAAAGCTATAAATATCCCTATTAATGATAGAAAAACTATGGACATTTTAATAGGTTATGATGGCACAATAGATCGTACCTTTATTGAACATTGTATCAACCTTAAATGGATTGGATGGTTTGCAACAGGTGTAAATAATTTACCGTTAAATTATATTAAAGAGCGAGATATCATTCTAACAAATGGTAAAGGTATACAAGCTAAACAAGTGTCTGAATATATAATGACATTCATTTTGGATGATTATAAAAAGATGAAAACTTCCTATAGAAATCAATTAGAAAAAAATTATGACTCCAGAATTACTGGTAAAAGATTAAACGAAGAGACTTTATTATTCTTGGGAACTGGTGCGATTGCACAAAGGGCTGCTTATTTAGCCAAAGCTTTTGGAATGAAAGTAATAGGGGTTAGTAAGTCAGGAAAAAATGTTGAACAATTTGATGAAGTTTATACAATTGAAGAGTTAGATGATGTTATTGAAAAGGCAAATATTATTGTTAATGCATTACCTGAAACAGAAGAAACAATTTACTTATTAAAAAGAAAAGATTTCATACAAATGGACAATAATGCCTTATTTATAAATGTAGGAAGAGGAACAATTGTTGATGAGGAAGTGCTCATCAATGTACTCAAAGATCGATTAATCAGACATGCTTATTTAGATGTTTTTGAAAAAGAACCACTTAGTAAGGACAATCCTTTATATGATTTAGATAATGTGACCATAACTGCTCATATTACAGGTAATGATTCTAATAATAATAGAGAAGCTACGGACATTTTCAAAAAGAATCTTGAGCATTTTCTCAATAATTATGATGTAATTGAGAATAAAGTAGACTTAGATTATGGTTACTAATTGAAAACAGCAAGTATTTATTGACATTTATTTATAGCAACAGTTATATTAATATTAAGTAATAATAATTATTATTTAGAAAGATGGTGAAATAAGTGAGTGCGGAACTTGAATCTATTGATCATGAACTTGAAGAGTCAATTGCTTCATTAAGAAAAGCGGGCGTTCGCATTACACCCCAAAGACAAGCAATTATGCGTTATCTTATATCTTCACATTCACATCCAACAGCAGATGAAATATATCAAGCACTTTCACCTAAATTTCCTAATATAAGTGTTGCTACTATCTATAATAATCTAAGAGTTTTTAAAGATATTGGTATAGTCAAAGAGTTAACATATGGTGATTCATCTAGTAGGTTTGATTTTAATACACATAATCACTACCATATTATATGTGAAAAATGTGGTAAAATCGTTGACTTCCATTATCCACAATTAGATGAAGTAGAGCAATTAGCTCAACATGTAACAGATTTTGATGTTACTCATCATCGGATGGAAATATATGGAGTATGTAAAGAATGTAAAGAAGAAGGAAATTGAAGAAAGTAAGGTCGTAGAATAGAAGCAAAATAAAAATTTAGTCATTATTGATACTCTTATGAAGTTTTATTGAGATAAAGTAATGATGAAATAGTATGACTGTTTAGCAATTTCATATAAATAATCGTATATAAGTAGTAGGGGCTGTAATAATTTGTACAGCCTCTTTCTTTTTACATATGACTTCGTTTTGCAGATGTACAAAACGAAAGTATTTACACTATATAAATATAATGTACTATATGTAGATATATATTCACTCATTAAGTAAATTTTAACTTAAAAAATCGATAATAAATATTGACGTTACGTTTATATCTTGATACTATATAAAAGTCGTCAAAAGCAGATTAATTAATTGAAAAGAAAAAGTTAAGAACTTTAAAATTTAGTTAATAAAGTGTAATTTTGACTATTGAAATTAAAATCATTACATTATAAAATGTTATTTGTTGAATTAATTAAGAAATGACAAGAAATGAAATGCAAATTAATTCTTGACTTAATAAATTCTGTTTGTTACAATAATGTATTGTAAGTGTTAAAGAACATTGAAAACTGAATGACAATATGTCAACGTTAATTCCAATAAACAGTAACGAAACGTTACAAACTATTTAGTATTTATGAGCTAATCAAACATCATAATTTTTTATGGAGAGTTTGATCCTGGCTCAGGATGAACGCTGGCGGCGTGCCTAATACATGCAAGTCGAGCGAACAGATGAGGAGCTTGCTCCTCTGACGTTAGCGGCGGACGGGTGAGTAACACGTGGATAACCTACCTATAAGACTGGGATAACTTCGGGAAACCGGAGCTAATACCGGATAATATATTGAACCGCATGGTTCAATAGTGAAAGACGGTTTTGCTGTCACTTATAGATGGATCCGCGCCGCATTAGCTAGTTGGTAAGGTAACGGCTTACCAAGGCAACGATGCGTAGCCGACCTGAGAGGGTGATCGGCCACACTGGAACTGAGACACGGTCCAGACTCCTACGGGAGGCAGCAGTAGGGAATCTTCCGCAATGGGCGAAAGCCTGACGGAGCAACGCCGCGTGAGTGATGAAGGTCTTCGGATCGTAAAACTCTGTTATTAGGGAAGAACAAATGTGTAAGTAACTATGCACGTCTTGACGGTACCTAATCAGAAAGCCACGGCTAACTACGTGCCAGCAGCCGCGGTAATACGTAGGTGGCAAGCGTTATCCGGAATTATTGGGCGTAAAGCGCGCGTAGGCGGTTTTTTAAGTCTGATGTGAAAGCCCACGGCTCAACCGTGGAGGGTCATTGGAAACTGGAAAACTTGAGTGCAGAAGAGGAAAGTGGAATTCCATGTGTAGCGGTGAAATGCGCAGAGATATGGAGGAACACCAGTGGCGAAGGCGACTTTCTGGTCTGTAACTGACGCTGATGTGCGAAAGCGTGGGGATCAAACAGGATTAGATACCCTGGTAGTCCACGCCGTAAACGATGAGTGCTAAGTGTTAGGGGGTTTCCGCCCCTTAGTGCTGCAGCTAACGCATTAAGCACTCCGCCTGGGGAGTACGACCGCAAGGTTGAAACTCAAAGGAATTGACGGGGACCCGCACAAGCGGTGGAGCATGTGGTTTAATTCGAAGCAACGCGAAGAACCTTACCAAATCTTGACATCCTCTGACCCCTCTAGAGATAGAGTTTTCCCCTTCGGGGGACAGAGTGACAGGTGGTGCATGGTTGTCGTCAGCTCGTGTCGTGAGATGTTGGGTTAAGTCCCGCAACGAGCGCAACCCTTAAGCTTAGTTGCCATCATTAAGTTGGGCACTCTAAGTTGACTGCCGGTGACAAACCGGAGGAAGGTGGGGATGACGTCAAATCATCATGCCCCTTATGATTTGGGCTACACACGTGCTACAATGGACAATACAAAGGGTAGCGAAACCGCGAGGTCAAGCAAATCCCATAAAGTTGTTCTCAGTTCGGATTGTAGTCTGCAACTCGACTATATGAAGCTGGAATCGCTAGTAATCGTAGATCAGCATGCTACGGTGAATACGTTCCCGGGTCTTGTACACACCGCCCGTCACACCACGAGAGTTTGTAACACCCGAAGCCGGTGGAGTAACCATTTGGAGCTAGCCGTCGAAGGTGGGACAAATGATTGGGGTGAAGTCGTAACAAGGTAGCCGTATCGGAAGGTGCGGCTGGATCACCTCCTTTCTAAGGATATATTCGGAACATCTTCTACGAAGATGAGGGATGACGTGACATATTGTATTCAGTTTTGAATGTTTATTAGCATTCAAGTTTTAATGGGCCTATAGCTCAGCTGGTTAGAGCGCACGCCTGATAAGCGTGAGGTCGGTGGTTCGAGTCCACTTAGGCCCACCATTCAATAATTTAAAACCTTAGGGGGCTTAGCTCAGCTGGGAGAGCGCCTGCTTTGCACGCAGGAGGTCAGCGGTTCGATCCCGCTAGTCTCCACCATTATATTTTGTACATTGAAAACTGGATAAGTAAGTAAGATTTTACCAAGCAAAACCGAGTGAATAGAGTTTTAAATAAGCTTGAATTCATAAATAATCGCTAGTGTTCGAAAGAACACTCACAAGATTAATAACTAGTTTTAGCTATTTATTTTGAATAACAATTCAAAATATGGTGGAAACATAGATTAAGTTATTAAGGGCGCACGGTGGATGCCTTGGCACTAGAAGCCGATGAAGGACGTTACTAACGACGATATGCTTTGGGTAGCTGTAAGTAAGCGTTGATCCAGAGATTTCCGAATGGGGGAACCCAACATGAGTTATGTCATGTTATCGACATGTGAATTCATAGCATGTCAGAAGGCAGACCCGGAGAACTGAAACATCTTAGTACCCGGAGGAAGAGAAAGAAAAATCGATTCCCTGAGTAGCGGCGAGCGAAACGGGAAGAGCCCAAACCAACAAGCTTGCTTGTTGGGGTTGTAGGACACTCTATACGGAGTTACAAAAGAACATGTTAGACGAATCATCTGGAAAGATGAATCAAAGAAGGTAATAATCCTGTAGTCGAAAACATATTCTCTCTTGAGTGGATCCTGAGTACGACGGAGCACGTGAAATTCCGTCGGAATCTGGGAGGACCATCTCCTAAGGCTAAATACTCTCTAGTGACCGATAGTGAACCAGTACCGTGAGGGAAAGGTGAAAAGTACCCCGGAAGGGGAGTGAAAGAGAACTTGAAACCGTGTGCTTACAAGTAGTCAGAGCCCGTTAATGGGTGATGGCGTGCCTTTTGTAGAATGAACCGGCGAGTTACGATCTGATGCAAGGTTAAGCAGCAAATGTGGAGCCGCAGCGAAAGCGAGTCTGAATAGGGCGTTGAGTATTTGGTCGTAGACCCGAAACCAGGTGATCTACCCTTGGTCAGGTTGAAGTTCAGGTAACACTGAATGGAGGACCGAACCGACTTACGTTGAAAAGTGAGCGGATGAACTGAGGGTAGCGGAGAAATTCCAATCGAACTTGGAGATAGCTGGTTCTCTCCGAAATAGCTTTAGGGCTAGCCTCAAGTGATGATTATTGGAGGTAGAGCACTGTTTGGACGAGGGGCCCCTCTCGGGTTACCGAATTCAGACAAACTCCGAATGCCAATTAATTTAACTTGGGAGTCAGAACATGGGTGATAAGGTCCGTGTTCGAAAGGGAAACAGCCCAGACCACCAGCTAAGGTCCCAAAATATATGTTAAGTGGAAAAGGATGTGGCGTTGCCCAGACAACTAGGATGTTGGCTTAGAAGCAGCCATCATTTAAAGAGTGCGTAATAGCTCACTAGTCGAGTGACACTGCGCCGAAAATGTACCGGGGCTAAACATATTACCGAAGCTGTGGATTGTCCTTTGGACAATGGTAGGAGAGCGTTCTAAGGGCGTCGAAGCATGATCGCAAGGACATGTGGAGCGCTTAGAAGTGAGAATGCCGGTGTGAGTAGCGAAAGACGGGTGAGAATCCCGTCCACCGATTGACTAAGGTTTCCAGAGGAAGGCTCGTCCGCTCTGGGTTAGTCGGGTCCTAAGCTGAGGCCGACAGGCGTAGGCGATGGATAACAGGTTGATATTCCTGTACCACCTAGTATCGTTTTAATCGATGGGGGGACGCAGTAGGATAGGCGAAGCGTGCTGTTGGAGTGCACGTCCAAGCAGTAAGGCTGAGTGTTAGGCAAATCCGGCACTCATAAGGCTGAGCTGTGATGGGGAGAGGAAATTGTTTCCTCGAGTCGTTGATTTCACACTGCCGAGAAAAGCCTCTAGATAGATAACAGGTGCCCGTACCGCAAACCGACACAGGTAGTCAAGATGAGAATTCTAAGGTGAGCGAGCGAACTCTCGTTAAGGAACTCGGCAAAATGACCCCGTAACTTCGGGAGAAGGGGTGCTCTTTAGGGTTCACGCCCAGAAGAGCCGCAGTGAATAGGCCCAAGCGACTGTTTATCAAAAACACAGGTCTCTGCTAAACCGTAAGGTGATGTATAGGGGCTGACGCCTGCCCGGTGCTGGAAGGTTAAGAGGAGTGGTTAGCTTCTGCGAAGCTACGAATCGAAGCCCCAGTAAACGGCGGCCGTAACTATAACGGTCCTAAGGTAGCGAAATTCCTTGTCGGGTAAGTTCCGACCCGCACGAAAGGCGTAACGATTTGGGCACTGTCTCAACGAGAGACTCGGTGAAATCATAGTACCTGTGAAGATGCAGGTTACCCGCGACAGGACGGAAAGACCCCGTGGAGCTTTACTGTAGCCTGATATTGAAATTCGGCACAGCTTGTACAGGATAGGTAGGAGCCTTTGAAACGTGAGCGCTAGCTTACGTGGAGGCGTTGGTGGGATACTACCCTAGCTGTGTTGGCTTTCTAACCCGCACCACTTATCGTGGTGGGAGACAGTGTCAGGCGGGCAGTTTGACTGGGGCGGTCGCCTCCTAAAAGGTAACGGAGGCGCTCAAAGGTTCCCTCAGAATGGTTGGAAATCATTCATAGAGTGTAAAGGCATAAGGGAGCTTGACTGCGAGACCTACAAGTCGAGCAGGGTCGAAAGACGGACTTAGTGATCCGGTGGTTCCGCATGGAAGGGCCATCGCTCAACGGATAAAAGCTACCCCGGGGATAACAGGCTTATCTCCCCCAAGAGTTCACATCGACGGGGTGGTTTGGCACCTCGATGTCGGCTCATCGCATCCTGGGGCTGTAGTCGGTCCCAAGGGTTGGGCTGTTCGCCCATTAAAGCGGTACGCGAGCTGGGTTCAGAACGTCGTGAGACAGTTCGGTCCCTATCCGTCGTGGGCGTAGGAAATTTGAGAGGAGCTGTCCTTAGTACGAGAGGACCGGGATGGACATACCTCTGGTGTACCAGTTGTCGTGCCAACGGCATAGCTGGGTAGCTATGTATGGACGGGATAAGTGCTGAAAGCATCTAAGCATGAAGCCCCCCTCAAGATGAGATTTCCCAACTTCGGTTATAAGATCCCTCGAAGATGACGAGGTTAATAGGTTCGAGGTGGAAGCGTGGTGACACGTGGAGCTGACGAATACTAATCGATCGAAGACTTAATCAATTTTTAAAAAACGTTTTGCGACGCAAAATCTTACTTACTATCTAGTTTTGAATGTATAATCATTCATTTGTCTGGTGACAATGGCAAGGAGGTCACACCTGTTCCCATGCCGAACACAGAAGTTAAGCTCCTTAGCGCCGATGGTAGTCGGACTGACGTTCCGCTAGAGTAGGACGTTGCCAGGCAAAATATCTTGGAGAATTAGCTCAGTTGGGAGAGCATCTGCCTTACAAGCAGAGGGTCGGCGGTTCGAACCCGTCATTCTCCACCATTTATAGCCGGCCTAGCTCAACTGGTAGAGCAACTGACTTGTAATCAGTAGGTTGGGGGTTCAAGTCCTCTGGCCGGCACCATCTTTTGAGCCATTAGCTCAGTTGGTAGAGCATCTGACTTTTAATCAGAGGGTCAGAGGTTCGAATCCTCTATGGCTCACCATTTAAATAGCGGGTGTGGCGGAATTGGCAGACGCACTAGACTTAGGATCTAGCGCCTTTACGGCGTGGGGGTTCGACTCCCTTCACCCGCATTCGCGGAAGTAGTTCAGTGGTAGAACACCACCTTGCCAAGGTGGGGGTCGCGGGTTCGAATCCCGTCTTCCGCTCCATTAATGATATTGCCGGGGTGGCGGAACTGGCAGACGCACAGGACTTAAAATCCTGCGGTGAGAGATCACCGTACCGGTTCGATTCCGGTCCTCGGCACCATCTTTAATATTTGCGCCCGTAGCTCAACTGGATAGAGCGTTTGACTACGGATCAAGAGGTTATGGGTTCGACTCCTATCGGGCGCGCTTATTTTACGGGAAGTAGCTCAGCTTGGTAGAGCACTTGGTTTGGGACCAAGGGGTCGTAGGTTCGAATCCTGTCTTCCCGATAGTAAAATAAATTTTGGGGGCTTAGCTCAGCTGGGAGAGCGCCTGCTTTGCACGCAGGAGGTCAGCGGTTCGATCCCGCTAGTCTCCACCAATATTAATTTACAAACTACATAACGGCGGTGTAGCTCAGCTGGCTAGAGCGTACGGTTCATACCCGTGAGGTCGGGGGTTCGATCCCCTCCACCGCCACTACTATTAGTTGTATAATTATATTCAGGACCTTTAGCTCAGTTGGTTAGAGCTAACGGCTCATAACCGTTCGGTCGCAGGTTCGAGTCCTGCAAGGTCCATATAATTTTGGAGGAATACCCAAGTCCGGCTGAAGGGATCGGTCTTGAAAACCGACAGGAGCTTAACGGCTCGCGGGGGTTCGAATCCCTCTTCCTCCGTTTTAATGGTCCCGTAGTGTAGCGGTTAACACGCCTGCCTGTCACGCAGGAGATCGCGGGTTCGATTCCCGTCGGGACCGCCATTTATTAAATTTTAATAGTTATTTACCTATAATTTGTGGAGGAATACCCAAGTCCGGCTGAAGGGATCGGTCTTGAAAACCGACAGGGCCTTAACGGGCCGCGGGGGTTCGAATCCCTCTTCCTCCGCCATTAATTATTAGCGCGGGATGGAGCAGTTCGGTAGCTCGTCGGGCTCATAACCCGAAGGTCGGTGGTTCAAATCCGCCTCCCGCAATATTATTGATATGGGTTTCGTGATGAAACAGTTGATATGCATATTGTTTTTTAGAACATACATGACTCAGTTTTCAAAGAGGTGTCATTACGATTTCTTATTTTGGTTCAGTAGCTCAGTTGGTAGAGCAATGGATTGAAGCTCCATGTGTCGGCAGTTCGATTCTGTCCTGAACCATACCTATAGCCGGCCTAGCTCAATTGGTAGAGCAACTGACTTGTAATCAGTAGGTTGGGGGTTCAAGTCCTCTGGCCGGCACCATTTTGGAGGGGTAGCGAAGTGGCTAAACGCGGCGGACTGTAAATCCGCTCCTTCGGGTTCGGCAGTTCGAATCTGCCCCCCTCCACCATCTTATATAGGGGCATAGTTCAACGGTAGAATAGAGGTCTCCAAAACCTTTGATGTGGGTTCGATTCCTACTGCCCCTGCCATGGCGGTTGTGGCGAAGTGGTTAACGCATCGGATTGTGGTTCCGACACTCGAGGGTTCGATTCCCTTCAACCGCCCTTTATATTAATGGGCTATAGCCAAGCGGTAAGGCAACGGACTTTGACTCCGTCATGCGCTGGTTCGAATCCAGCTAGCCCAGTTATTGGCGGCATAGCCAAGTGGTAAGGCAGAGGTCTGCAAAACCTTTATCACCGGTTCAAATCCGGTTGCCGCCTCCAGGTTATTATGCGGGAGTAGTTCAACTCTTAGAACACATTCCTTCCCGGAATGAGATATAGGTGTAAATCCTATCTTCCGCTCCAAATTTTAATATTATGCGGGAGTAGTTCAACTCTCAGAACACATTCCTTCCCGGAATGAGATATAGGTGCAAATCCTATCTTCCGCTCCAATTTTAAATATGCGGGAGTAGTTCAACTCTCAGAACACATTCCTTCCCGGAATGAGATATAGGTGTAAATCCTATCTTCCGCTCCATTATTCACTTCCATTGGGAAGTTTTTTGTTTATATATTGAGCCGGTGTGGCGGAATTGGCAGACGCGCGGGACTCAAAATCCCGTTCCTTTATTGGAGTGTCGGTTCGATCCCGACCACCGGTATACATTTATATTTTTAGAGTGAAACCATTGTAAATTTAATGTTTTCACTCTTTTTTTATTTATTTGAGCGCTAATTGTTATTTATCATTTGATAGTCTCAAAAATTTTATTAATGAGTAAGTTACTAATAATTGTGTCCAAATTCTTATAAAAAATATTTTAAAAAATAAATATAATATTTAATATAATGTAAACAGATAGGGTTTTTATTTTAACATTTAGGCATTTAATCACATATTTTATCAGTTTATATATATAATTTAATTGTAACAGCTGTTATTAAAAAAATAAATTTTATAATTTTTGGAGGTTATCATATGAAAAAGAGATTTTTATCTATATGTACAATGACAATTGCAGCGTTAGCAACTACTACAATGGTAAATACTTCTTATGCAAAAACCGATACAGAAAGCCATAATCATTCCTCACTTGGCACAGAAAACAAAAATGTTTTAGATATTAATAGTTCGAGTCATAATATCAAACCAAGTCAAAATAAAAGTTACCCAAGTGTAATATTACCTAATAATAATAGACATCAAATTTTTAATACTACACAAGGTCATTATGATGCTGTTAGTTTTATTTATATACCAATAGATGGTGGATATATGAGTGGTTCAGGTGTTGTTGTAGGTGAAAATGAAATATTAACTAATAAACACGTTGTTAATGGAGCTAAGGGTAATCCAAGAAATATTAGTGTCCATCCTTCAGCTAAAAATGAAAATGATTATCCTAATGGCAAATTTGTGGGTCAAGAAATCATACCGTATCCTGGTAATAGTGATTTAGCAATCTTAAGAGTGTCACCAAACGAACATAATCAACATATTGGTCAAGTAGTTAAACCTGCAACTATAAGTAGCAATACAGACACTAGAATTAATGAAAACATCACTGTTACTGGTTACCCTGGTGACAAACCATTAGCCACAATGTGGGAAAGTGTAGGTAAAGTTGTCTATATTGGTGGCGAGGAATTAAGATATGACCTAAGTACTGTAGGTGGAAACTCTGGATCTCCAGTATTTAATGGTAAAAATCAAGTTATTGGAATACATTATGGTGGCGTAGATAATAAATACAATAGCAGTGTTTATATTAATGATTTCGTTCAACAATTCCTAAGAAACAATATACCTGATATAAATATTCAGTAATTAAATTTAGTTTTTATAAAATATATATAACATATGCGTCCAAGGTTAAATATATAATTTAACCTTGGATGTTTTTTTATCAAATAAGTAAATGCTAAATATTATCCCTATTAAGTATAAATGCTCAAATTTCTTTAATTATTGACATGAAATTTGATATTAAATGATTGTTTATATTTCGTTTCTATAATACGATTAATTTAATGTTTTAAATGGAGGTTTAACATGAGTCATTCGCAAATAAATGGAAAGCGATTTTTTAACAACATTTTGAATGCAGTAGGAGCAGGGGTAGTTATTGCACTGTTACCTAATGCCTTATTAGGTGAATTATTAAAATTCTTCAAAGAAGGTAATCATGTACTAGAAACGATTTTTCAGCTAGTAACAATCATACAATCTTTTATGGCTTTTATTATAGGGGTTCTTGCTGCGCACCAATTTAAATTTAAAGGTACAGGTGCTGCAATTATTGGTATTTCAGCAATGCTAGGTTCTGGAGCTGTACACTATAATGGACAAACAATTGAATTAAAAGGAATTGGAGATATTATAAATGTAATTTTAGTAGTTATATTAGCGTGTTTCATTTATATGTTTTTAGAGGGGAAATTAGGTTCCTTAGAAATGATTATTTTACCCGTTTTAGTTCCTGTAATTAGTGGATTAATAGGGTTATTAACATTACCTTACGTTCAAGTTATTACGCAGTCACTAGGAAAATTAGTAAACAGGTTTACAGAATTAAATCCATTATTAATGTCTATATTAATTTGTGTAACATTTTCTTTATTAATGGTAACTCCAATCTCGTTAGTTGCTATAGCAACAGCAATTAACCTTACTGGTTTAGGAAGTGGTGCTGCAAATATGGGAATAGTTGCAGCTTGTGTAACCTTTTTATTTGGATCTTTAAGAGTTAATTCTCTTGGAGTTAACGTGGTATTACTCATAGGTGCTGCTAAAATGATGATTCCTGTGTACTTAAAGCATTTAATTATAGCCATACCATTGACAATTAATGGAGTCATATGTGGTATAATTGCTTATATTTTAAAAATTAAAGGGACTGCACTATCTGCTGGCTTTGGTTATACTGGATTGGTTGGTCCCATCAATGCATTAAACCGTATGTCGGGAAATCCATCTATGAATATTATTTTATTAATTATTGGATATTTCGTGATACCATTTGCAGGTGCCTTTATTGTACACAAAATTTGTAAAAAAGTATTAAGTACATACAGTGATGAAATATATAAATTTGAAATCTCAAAAGATTAATTTTAATTATTATATTAGGAATCAGTATATGATATGTAACAAACTCTTTACTTTTTTTAAGGTAAAAGTTGAAATTTGAATAACTTAATGAATATATTTATTAAGTTTAGATAGTATAAAAATACCCGAGACATTCAATGTCTCGGGTATTTTTTTATACTATATCTGAAAATCTAATTGCGCGAATATGTTTATTTATGTATAATAATGTATAATTATTAAAAAGGAGGTCAAAACAATGAAGTGTTTGTTCAAAATGCTATCAATCATAATAATAATGTTAAGTACTTTCACCTTATTCATCAGTCCGAGTACATATGCAAATGAAGATGAAAATTGGACTAAAATAAAAAATCGAGGAGAACTAAGAGTTGGATTGTCAGCTGATTATGCACCTTTAGAATTTGAAAAGACGATACATGGTAAAACTGAATATGCGGGTGTAGATATAGAATTAGCTAAAAAGATTGCGAAAGATAATCATCTAAAGCTAAAAATTGTAAACATGCAATTTGATAGCTTATTAGGTGCACTTAAGACCGGTAAAATCGATATTATTATCTCCGGTATGACAACAACTCCCGAACGAAAAAAAGAAGTGGATTTTACAAAACCTTACATGATTACAAATAATGTGATGATGATTAAAAAAGATGATGCAAAACGTTATCAAAACATCAAAGATTTTGAAGGCAAAACAATTGCTGCGCAAAAAGGGACAGATCAAGAAAAAATTGCACAAACTGAGATTGAAGATAGTAAAATTTCTTCACTCAATAGATTACCTGAAGCTATATTATCTTTAAAAAGTGGAAAAGTAGCAGGTGTAGTTGTTGAAAAACCAGTAGGTGAGGCATATTTAAAACAAAATTCAGAACTAACATTTTCAAAGATTAAATTTAATGAAGAAAAGAAACAAACATGTATAGCTGTTCCTAAGAACTCTCCTGTACTTTTAGATAAGCTAAATCAAACGATTGATAATGTAAAAGAAAAAAATTTAATTGATCAATACATGACAAAAGCAGCCGAAGATATGCAAGATGATGGAAATTTTATTTCTAAATATGGCAGTTTTTTCATTAAAGGAATTAAAAATACTATTTTGATTTCATTAGTAGGTGTGGTATTGGGGTCTATTTTAGGCTCTTTTATAGCTTTATTAAAAATAAGTAAAATTAGACCATTACAATGGATAGCAAGTATATACATAGAATTTTTAAGAGGTACTCCTATGCTTGTGCAAGTGTTTATTGTATTTTTTGGGACTACTGCAGCTTTGGGGTTAGATATTTCAGCTTTAATTTGTGGTACTATTGCGCTTGTTATAAATTCTTCAGCCTACATTGCCGAGATTATTAGAGCTGGTATTAATGCTGTAGATAAAGGACAAACTGAAGCTGCTAGAAGTTTAGGATTGAATTATAGACAGACTATGCAATCAGTAGTTATGCCACAGGCAATTAAGAAAATTTTACCTGCATTAGGTAATGAATTTGTAACCTTGATTAAAGAATCGTCTATAGTTTCCACAATTGGAGTGAGTGAAATCATGTTTAATGCACAAGTTGTACAAGGGATATCTTTTGATCCTTTCACACCATTGTTAGTTGCAGCATTACTATATTTCTTACTTACATTTGCACTTACACGTGTTATGAATTTTATTGAAGGGAGAATGAGTGCCAGTGATTAATATTAAAAATTTAAATAAAAAATTTGGAGCAAATGAAGTATTGAGAGATATTAATCTTACTGTTGAAAAGGGTGAAGTGGTTGCAATAATTGGACCATCTGGAAGTGGTAAAAGCACTTTACTCCGTTGTATGAATTTGTTAGATGTACCTTCAAAAGGTAAAGTTATATTTGAAGATAATGAATTAACTCAACATAATGTTCATTTAGATAATTTACGACAAAAAATGGGTATGGTATTTCAAAATTTTAATTTATTTCCTCATAAAAAGGTCATTGAAAATGTAATGTTGGCACCACTTTTATTACATAAAGATAGTAAAGATCAATTAAAAGAGAAAGCTTTATATTTACTTGAAAAAGTGGGGCTTAAAGACAAAGCAGATTCATATCCTAATCAACTGTCTGGAGGTCAAAAACAAAGAGTTGCTATTGCAAGAGCTTTGGCAATGGAACCTGATGTTATGTTATTTGATGAACCAACATCTGCACTTGATCCTGAAGTAGTAGGGGATGTTTTAAAAGTAATGAGACAATTAGCGAATGAAGGTATGACAATGGTGATTGTCACGCATGAGATGAACTTTGCTAAAGAAATAAGTGATAAAGTAGTATTTATGGCCGATGGTGTTGTGGTTGAATCTGGTACACCACAAAACATATTTGAAAATCCTCAGCACAGTCGAACTGAAAATTTTTTATCACGAGTGTTATAAAATTTATGTTTTCGAATGATAAAAGTCAAAGTTTACTATACTGAGTTAACGAATTTGTTATAGTGACATCATTTTAAACTTTTAAAAGAGAATTAGTATATCATGAAAATACTTATAGAAGTTTGGAAACAAATTGTTGTCTTAAGTTTAAAATGGTAAATAGGGTCAAAGTTATCTAAAACATGGATTTTTAAATATAAATATCGATTCGCTACAAAATTTGTAAAGAGGCTGGGACATAATTCCTAGCAAAAAAGTCAGTAATAGGTTTACATAAATCCATTTACTGGCATCTTTATTTACAATACTTCGTATTGTTGGCTCGCTTTCTTAGGGGACAGCTTCAGCCTGTAGTCTTCAGCTTGTCCTGTTCCCTCAAGAGTCTCGCCAAAATACTTTGTATTCATATGTAATTTTACATTAAAATACTTTTAAAAATTAAGGCCCTTTCGTATAATTTAATAAATACCAATAAACAAAATTAACGAGGTGCCTTATGTATAAAGACTATAACATGACTCAACATACTCTACTAATGGAAACTTCAGCTCTTATCCCCGCGAATGATATTTCACGACATGTAAATGATATTGCAGAAACAATTCCCGATACTGAATTCGATGAATTCAGACATTATCGTTGCTTAATATAATAAAGTAAAAGCTCAACGAGCTGAAAATAATAAAAAATTTAAAAAAGACAATTTCTATATTATTTCAATAGAAATTGTCTTTATTTACTTATCGTGGACTTTTTTGTCCCAACTTCTATATTTTTTTATCATCACAATATTATGCCAACTCTGATACATAATCTTATGTTAGAATAGCATATGTAATTTTAAAAAGGTGGCAAAGCTAATGAACAATAAACTAAAAAAAGAAATTATAGACTTTGCTCATTCTATAGGCATTGATAGTATTGGATTTACTACTGCAGATCCTTTTGATGAATTGAAACAAAAATTAGAGGAATACCATGCAAAAGGGTATGCATCGGGTTTTGAGGAATCAAATATATCATTACGTACAGAACCTAAACTAAGCTTACCTAGCGCACGTTCTATTATTGCAATAGCTGTGGGTTATCCTAATAAACTTAAAGGTGCACCAAAAAGTGTTAAAGGTGATCGTAGAGGCATGTTTGCAAGAGCATCATGGGGCCAAGATTATCATAGCATTATGCGTAAGAGACTTGATAAATTAGCTGATTTCATCAAAGAAAAAGTACCTGATGTCGAAATCCAATCGATGGTTGATACCGGTGTATTGTCAGATAGAGCAGTAGCAGAAAGAGCTGGATTAGGATTCACGGGTAGGAATGGATTTGTGATTTCTCCTGAATTAGGGACTTGGTCTTACCTTGGTGAAATGTTAGTAAGTATACCGTTTGAACCTGATGATCCTTTATTAGATAGTTGTGGTGACTGCACAATTTGTGTTGATCGCTGTCCAACAGGTGCACTTGTTGGAAATGGTCAGTTAAATAGCCAAAAATGTATTAGTTTTTTAACTCAAACTAAAGGTTATCTTCAAGATGAATATCGATATAAAATTGGAAATAGATTATATGGGTGTGATACATGTCAACAAGTTTGTCCTAAAAATCGTGGTATTAATACTCAGCATGATGATATTGTCTTGGAACCTGAAATTTTGAAACCACGTCTTGTACCTTTACTTCAAATGAGCAACAAGAAATTTAAAAGTACATATGGGCATTTGGCAGGTGCTTGGAGAGGTAAAAAACCAATACAAAGAAATGCTATTATAGCTTTGGCACATTTTAAAGAAGAAAGTGCTATACCAGAACTAAAAGAAGTTGCATTAAATGATCCAAGACCTATGATTAGAGGTACTGCATATTGGGCAATTGGACAAATTTTAGAGGATGATGCTATATCTTTTATTGATGAGCATTATGAAAATGAGATTGAAGAAGTGCAGCTCGAAATGAAAAAAGGTTTGCAAATGAGGAGAGAACAAAAATGACAAATCATATTGTACTATATCAACCAGAAATACCAGCAAATACAGGAAATATTGCACGTACTTGTGCGGGTACTTTAACCCATCTTCATCTAATTAAACCACTCGGCTTTAGTACGGAAGACAAAATGTTAAAACGTGCAGGACTTGATTATTGGGAGCATGTTAATATTACATATCACGATAGTATTGAGGAATTTTTTGCTAATACAGAAGGTCATTACTATTTATTAACAAAATTTGGTAAACAGACCTACAGCGATTTTAATTTTTCTAATACTAATGAGGATTATTATTTTATCTTTGGTAAAGAAACTACTGGTCTTCCTGAATGGGTTAAGGAGAAATATGCAAAAACAGCTTTAAGAATTCCAATGAGTGACAATATACGCTCTCTTAATCTTTCTAATACTGCTGCTTTACTGATTTACGAAGCTTTGAGACAACAAGATTATCCTAACCTTTCATAATTAACGCTAATAGATAAAGTAAATGCAAGATAAACCCAAGAAATGTTATATTAATTGTGAGCCAATAAAAAATAATAGTTTGATAATTAATACAAAGGGTATACTTTAAATTAAATCGACTTAAATAAAAGAGCAAACTTAGAGGAGTGTAGTTAACATGGCAATGAATTTTAAAGTATTTGATAATAGTGAAAAAGTAGCAGAATATACTGCAGATATTCTACGTAAGCAATTTAATAATAATCCAACTACTATTGCAGGATTTCATTTGAGCAAAGAACATGCACCAGTGTTTGATGAACTTAAGAAAAATGTAGAAAATCATACAGTTGATTTCAGTCAAATAAATATTTTAGATTATGATGATAATCATTCTTATTATGAGGCTTTGGGTGTGCCAACAGGCCAAATTTATTCCATTTCTTACGAAAATGATGCAATTGACTTTATCTCAGATAAGATTAAGACTAAAGAAAATAAAGGCAAACTGACAATGCAAGTCCTTACGATTGATGAAAATGGTAAACTTGACATTAGCGTTCGTCAAGGTTTGATGGAAGCTAGAGAAATTTTCTTAGTTATTACTGGTGCTAATAAACGCGATATGGTAGAAAAACTTTACCGTGAAAATGGTAAGACTAGTTTTGAACCATCGGATTTAAAAGCACACCGTATGGTCAATGTTATCTTAGATAAAGAAGCGGCTGCAGGCTTACCTGAAGACGTAAAAGAGTACTTCACTGCACGTTTTGCATAAAATAAGTTTGTGAGGGATAAATGATGGCGAACAAAAAAGATTCCAAATTAAATTATCATGAAGAAGAAAATGCTATGGTTACCGACTTAGATGATTTAAAAGAATTAGGAAAAGAAATGGAACAGATTTCACAGGAAAATGATGAAGAAAAATTAAATCAATCTCATGATAACGAAGTTCGTTCAGATTTAAAAAAACAGTAAATAGATTTCATAAAAATCCAGTAACTTATCAGTATGTTAAGTTATTGGATTTTTGCATTGTATTATCTTTCACATGATTTGTTGTAAAAATATTCACTCCTTTTGATTGGTTATGATATGATACTTACAGTCATTAACACAAGGAGATTAATTAAATGTTAAGAAAATACTGGATTCACTTTGTCATAGTTACTGTTATAGTGAGTTTGATATCTATAAAAGGTTTTCCACTTGCTTTAGGCGCTTTATACTTGCCACTACTGTTCAAAATTGTACAACTTCAGCTTAATTTATCAAAAGGTCTTATTGATAATGTCAATGTACATACATTTATAAAAAGTAATCAGTCTGGTGTGGTGATCAGTGTGATTTGTTGTCTATTAATAACGGGAGTTTTGACATACACCTTGGATGATTTTTATAATGAATTACCAGGATTTTTAGGTGTTTTAGTAAGTATAAGTCCTGTTACTCTCACTATAGGCGTGATACTATTTGTTTTAACTGCAATTGCTATTGTTCAGGCTACTAAAGCAAAATATCAACAATCTAAGAATTAAATAAGTAAGAAATAATTTAATATATGAGTCATAAATGAACATGAAAAAAATCATTTAGGACTCATTTTTATTTTAATAGGAAAAATTTTCTTTTAAATGTAAACGGTTTATTTCAACATTGCTCATACAATTTAAATAGTGCTATACTACAATTAAACAAAGAACAATAGGGGGAGCGATATAAATGTCAGTCAGAATTGAACATGATACATTTGGAGAAATTGAAGTACCAGAAGACAAATATTGGGGTGCACAGACTGAAAGAAGTAAACGAAATTTTCCAGTCGGCAAAGAGCATATGCCTATACAAGTCATTTACGGATTTGCTCAACTAAAAAGAGGTGCAGCCTTAGCAAATCATGAATTAGGAAAATTGAGTGATGAAAAAAAGAACGCCATCGTTTATGCTTGTGATCGTATTTTAAATGGAGAACTAGATAATCATTTTCCACTTGTGATTTGGCAAACAGGTAGTGGTACTCAAAGCAATATGAATGTAAATGAAGTCGTAAGCTATGTAGCTAATGAATACCTTAAGAAACATGGAAGTAAGGAAACTATCCATCCAAATGATGATGTAAATAAATCTCAAAGTTCAAATGATACATTTCCTACAGCTATGCATGTCGCATTGTTCCATGAAGTTGAAACTAAGTTAGAGCCAGCACTTAACCATTTACGTCAAACTTTTAAAGAAAAAGAAGACCAATATCAATCAATCATTAAAATTGGACGCACACATTTGCAAGATGCAACGCCTATTAAACTAGGTCAAGAGATAAGTGGTTGGCGCTATATGTTAGAAAAATGTGAGCAATTACTATCAGAATCAAAAAAGCATATTTTAAATTTAGCAATTGGTGGAACTGCAGTAGGAACGGGAATTAATGCTCATCCAGAATTTGGTCATAAAGTAGCCAAATATATTTCCCAAAACACAGGGTATGCTTTCGTATCATCTGAAAACAAATTTCATGCTTTAACTTCTCATGATGAAATTGTACAATTACATGGAACATTAAAAGCGCTAGCGACAGATTTAATGAAAATTGCAAATGATATTAGATGGCTAGCCTCTGGACCGCGTGCAGGTCTTGCTGAGATTTCAATTCCAGAAAATGAACCTGGATCTTCTATTATGCCAGGAAAAGTAAATCCAACACAATGTGAAATGTTAACTATGGTAGCAGTACAAGTCATGGGGAATGATACGACGGTAGGTATCGCAAGTTCTCAAGGTAATTTTGAACTAAATGTATTTAAACCGGTAATTATGCATAACACTTTACAATCTATTTACTTATTAGCAGATGGAATGAATACCTTTAATAAAAACTGTGCAATTGGTATTCAACCGATAGAAGAAAATATTAATAATTATTTAAATCAATCATTAATGCTAGTTACGGCACTGAACCCTCATATTGGATATGAGAAAGCAGCTCAAATAGCTAAAAAGGCACACAAAGAAGGACTTACTTTAAAAGAATCTGCAATAGAAAGTGGATATGTAACTGAATCACAATTTGAAGAGTGGATAAAACCAGAAGATATGGTAGACCCACATTGATTTTCTAGATTATAAAAATTGCATATAAAAACAAAGTATTTTGGCGAGACTCTTGAGGGAACAGGACAAGCTGAAGACTACAAGCTGAAGCTGTCCCCTAAGAAAGCGACCCAACAATACGAATTATTGTAAATAAACAAGCCAGTAAATGAATTTATAAAAAACTCATTTACTGGCTATTTTGCTAGGAATTATGCCCCAGCCTCTATATTAGTAGTTTGGCAATGAGAAAGATGAAATTAGGTGTTATGTTGACTTTTTTAATAAAACATTCTGTCCTATTTCATTAATTAATAGTTAAAATAATATAGTTTTTAATTCGATATTTAACTTAATGTTAATGATAACATCGACATATTGCTATTTATCATCTAGACTTACAGAAATAATTTCTTGAGTCAGTGGATGAGTAAATTCAATTTGATGACTATTTAGCTCTAATTGTCGTAATGTTGAAGTTCCATAAAGTGGATCCCCAATAACTGGATGGCCAATCTCAGCAAGGTGCACACGAATTTGGTGTGTTCGACCTGTATCTAGTTTAATGTCGAGTTGACATACACCTTCTTTAATCATTTTAGAGTTAATAATGTGAGTGATTGCACGTTGACCTGTGTTGGAAATTCTTCGTTTGTTTGAATGAAATTTATCTTTACCAATAGGCATATCTATCGTTTGTGGCTTAATAGGTAACAACGCTTTGACATTTGCTTTATATATACGCGTAATTTCATTATATTCTAACATTCGGTCTAAGATTTTTTTCATAAGCGGATTTTTAGCAACTATCAATAAACCTACTGTTTCTTGATCTAGTCGATGTATGGGCTCAACATATTCACTATCAACAGTGTAAATCACATGGTTCATAAGTGTGTTGCTCTCTTTTAAATCATTGGGATGCGTTTTAACACCTTTTGGTTTCATGACAATGGCCAAGTCATCATCCTCGTAATAAATTTGAGCATATCGATAACTTGGTAAATAATTACTTACTTCATTAGGGGTTGGTATCTCAACATGATCACCAGTTTTAACATTATTTAATAATGTACCGTACTCTTTATTAATTAAAATTTCTTTAGACATATTCAGTTGATGTAAGTCTTTTTTAGGTAATTTTAAATATTGGAAAATCTCTCTCAATGTATAATCGTTAAATTGTTTAGGTATTGTAAATTTCATTTTTTCCTCCTATAAACTCAGTTCTATCATATCATATATTTGCACGACTCTATAACTTGTTTTATTTTGAAAGTTTTAATAACATCGACATTGTGAGTTTTTAAAAACAAAGAATGAGATGTATAATAATGATAAAATGCTAAATTTGAGGGGATAAAATGGAGAAACCAACTAGACTTGCATTACTTAAGGAAATAGCCGAATTTCTAAATGAAGAAACTGAAATATATAGCATGATGCAAGGAGCTTTGCGTTTACTTATAAATGGGAGCGACTTTTCAACTGGTTGGATTTTCTATATTGATGAAGAGGGGCACCATGATTTAGTTTCCTCTGTAGATTTACCTGAAGCTTTATCTAAAAACCATTGTTACTATTTGACAAATGGTTCTTGTTGGTGTGTGCAAGCATATCAAAATCATAAATTAACTAAAGCTTCTAATATAATAAATTGTTCTAGAATCAATTTAGCTAATCATGCTTATGATAAAGAAACGAATCATATTACTCATCATGCTACTGTTCCATTGCAGTCTGGGAGCGAAAGATTCGGTTTGCTTAACGTAGCATCTCCTAACAAAGAACATTATAGTGAAGAAGACTTAGAACTATTAGAATCTGTAGCATTTCAAATTGGTTCAGCTATAAAGAGAATTCAGCTAACTAATAAAGAAAAAGAAAATGCCAAAATTAATGAACGTAATCGACTAGCTAGAGACTTACATGATTCAGTAAATCAAATGTTATTTTCTTTAAAATTAACGGCTCACGCTGCAAAAGGGATAACTACTGACGAGCAAGCGCAAAGAGCTTTTAAGACTATTGAGGAAACAAGTCAAAATGCAGTAAATGAAATGAGAGCACTGATTTGGCAACTAAAACCAGTTGGATTAGAACAAGGCTTAATTCATGCATTACACTATTATAGTAAAATGTTAGGATTAGATTTGAAAGTTACTATTAATGGACTAATAGATTTATCTAATGATATCGAAGAAAATGTATACAGAATTATTCAGGAAGCAATGAATAATGTTATTAAGCACGCTAAAACTAACAAAGTTTATCTTGATTTATCACAAAATGTTGATTATCTTGAGGTAGATATTAGAGATAACGGTCAAGGTTTTGACACGCAATCAATTAATACGTTTTTATTTAATGGTTTAAAAAACATAAAGCAACGTACACAGTATTTGAACGGTAAAGTTACTATAGAATCAAAAATAAATCAGGGCACTCGGATTTATATTAAAATTCCATTGAAGTTAAAGGAGCATCCTTATGCATAAAGTCATTCTCGTCGATGATCACTATATTGTAAGGCAAGGTTTAGAGTTTTTATTATCAACTGTAGATGATTTATCAGTTTTAAAGGGTTTTAAAGATGGCGCAACATTTTTATCTTATTTAAAAAACAATGAAAGACCGGACATCGTGCTTTTAGACTTAGTAATGCCAGAGATGAATGGTATAGAAATTACTGAAATACTCAAACAACAATATCCTGAAATCAAAGTATTAGTACTTACGAGCTATGTAGATGATGAACATGTTATTTCAGCTATTGATAAAGGAGCTGATGGGTATGAAATGAAAGATGTTGAACCTCAAAAGTTAATTGAGACAATTCATAAAGTTTTGCAAGGTGAACGTATTATACATCCTCAAGCTAAAAGCGTGATTAAGGCCGTATCAAAAAAACCGCATTATACGAATAAGTTATCTAAACGTGAAAAAGAAGTGCTTAAGGAAATGGTTAAAGGTAAAACAAATAAAGAAATTGCAAGAGCATTGTTTGTATCAGAAAAGACAGTAAAAACACATGTGAGTCATATTTTTAGCAAACTAGAAGTCTCCGATAGAACTCAAGCCGCTATTTATGCAATGGAAAATAAATTGATTTAAAAATTACATTGATTTTTATGAGTGTAATTGTGTTAAGTTGAGTTTTAGCCAATAGCACTTACAGCAATTAAATTTCTGCTTGTAGATTAATATCACTGTCTAATTATTTTGATAATTATGCCTATTATAAAAATAGACTCAAAAACGTATTTACTCTTTTATTTTTATTGAAAATATATTAAGATGTAATTTGTGTTTCAAGAAATGTGTATTATTGCAATTTCTTGTGTCCGGATAAAATATTTCCAATGAGAAAGGTAGATAAATAGAATGGATAGACAGAGTTTCACAGATTTAATTCAAACAAAATTTAAGATGGTCCGTATAGAAGCAGGCTATACTCAAGATACAATGGCACAAACCATTGGACTTTCCAAAAAAACATTGGTTCAAATTGAAAAAGAAAGAGTTCTACCAAACTGGACTACATGCGTATCAATTTGTGCTTTATTCAGAGATTCAGATGTATTAAATAGTACATTCGGTTGTGATCCGCTCGAAATTGTACAAACAATTTCTAGAAACCATTGTGCTTATCCAAATCACTCAACAACAAGTGATATTTACTGGAATACTATTGATACACGTAATGGTTTCATTTTACAAAGTAATAAAGTAAGTAACATTTATCGTGTTCTCAATAATGAAAAACAGCCAATCTTTGGTACTTCAAAAATGAGGGAAGCTGAAACTTACTTCAATAGAAATGCTAAAGAAGAATTAATACACGTATAAACATAAATACATAAGTGATAGAAGAATCATTTTATGATTGAATCACTTTGATCTAATATCATAAAAAATATAGGAGCATAAGTGTTAGACGATGAGACAACTTTTTGGTTTCATCGTTTTTTTATAAGTGAGTAAAATGAAATAGTTTTGAAACATTTTCTATTTAAAGGGAGTTTATATGATGCATACCATATTATTAGTAGTTTTTATGATAATTTTAGGAGCAATAATTGGTGGAGTAACTAATATGATTGCAATTAAAATGTTATTTCATCCATTTAAACCGTATTATATTTTTAGGTTTCGTATTCCATTCACACCAGGTTTGATCCCAAAACGTCGTGAGGAAATCGCCAGAAAAATTGGACAAGTTATTGAGGAACATCTTATTACTGAAGAACTAATTCGACAGAAGTTAAATCAACCGCAATCGAGAAATATGATACAGCAATTAATCCATAAACAAATAAGTAAATTAAAAAATGATGATGTGACAATAAAAAAAATAGCTGGATTTTTAGGGATAGATGTTAATGAGTTGGTAGATTATAAATTGACTACTAAATTTCTAAATAAACTAAACTTTTGGTATGAGTCAAATAAATATAGAAAGTTAAGTGAAATATTACCTCAGTCTTTCTTAGATCAATGTAAAGGTCAAATAGAATATATTACTGACTTCCTATGTGAAAGGGCTAGAAATTATTTAAGTTCTGAAAAAGGTGAACGTGATATTTATGAAATGTTAGACACATTTTTCAATGAAAAGGGACGCATCATTGGTTTACTACAAATGTTTATGACAAAAGAAAGCATTGCTGACAGAATTCAACATGAGTTGATTAGACTAACTCAACATCCTCAATCTCAAAAAATAATTACTAAAGTATTAAATGATGAGTATGAAATATTTAAAGATAAGAACTTAGATGAGATCATTAAAGAACAACAATTTAAAAATTATAGTCAATTAGTACTTAATGAATTAAAAACTTATTTAAATCTAAAAGATAAAACAGAGAGACCTATCAAACAAGTTGTTCCGCAGTTTATTCAATTCCTAGAAGATGATACATCAAAACGTATGACTGATTTTATTATTAAAGGTACTTCAAAACATTTAACAAACATTATGAAAAAGATTAATTTACGTCAATTAGTTGAAGAACAGATTAATACATTTGACTTAAAGTATATTGAAAATCTAATTATTGATATTGCCAACAAAGAATTAAAATTAATCATGACATTAGGGTTTATATTAGGAGGTATCATTGGATTTTTCCAAGGAGTGATTGCAATCTTTGTCTAATGGTGACAGATATGTTAAAGTATTCTGTGAGTGGTTAAAAACACAAATTAACTCAAAGGAGTGCAAAGACTTATGGCAGTAAATTTATATGATTATGCAAATCAATTAGAACAAGCTTTAAGAGATAGTGATGAATATAAAGCTATTAAAGATGCATTTGCTAAAGTAAAAGAAAACGAAGAATCAAAAAAATTATTTGATGAATTCCGTGAAACTCAAATGAACTTCCAACAAAAACAAATGCAAGGGGAAGAAATTCCTGAAGAAGATTTACAAAAAGCTCAAGAACAAGCTCAAGCTATAGAAAAAGATGAAAATATTTCTGAATTAATGAATGCTGAGCAAAAAATGAGCCAAGTATTCCAAGAAATTAATCAAATCATCGTAAAACCTTTAGATGAAATTTACGCTGACTAATAGTTAATCAATATCTACTTTGATTGAGCCTGGGACATAATAATTGTTCCAGGCTTTCTTATTTATATTTTATTATTTTTAAATCCATGGATTCTTCATCGACTGTCAACAAACAGATATGGTAAAATGAAAGAATATAAGGTAAAGTTATTTCTCATCATTCATACTGTAAAATTTTAGTTTATATACTTTATGCATCACATTAATGTATAAACAATCTTGTACATTTTTTCAATTAACTTTGCAGATATTCTAAGGAGAATCAAACTTATGGTTAAATTTATACACTGTGCTGATTTGCATTTGGACAGTCCTTTCAAATCTAAAAGTTATCTTAGTCCAAATATTTTTGAAGATGTCCAAAAGAGTGCATATGAAAGTTTTAAAAACATAGTCGACTTAGCTTTAAAACAGGAAGTCGATTTTATTATTATAGCAGGTGATTTATTTGATAGTGAGAATCGTACATTGCGTGCTGAAGTCTTTTTAAATGAACAATTTGAAAGATTAAGAAAAGAACAAATATTTGTTTATATTTGCCATGGCAACCACGATCCTCTTACTTCTAAAATAACAAGTCAGTGGCCTAATAACGTATCCGTATTTTCAAATCAAGTAGAGACATATCAAGCTATCACTAAATCAGGAGAAACAATTTATATTCATGGATTCAGCTATCAAAATGATGCGAGTTATGAAAATAAAATAGACGCATACCCATCAAGTCAAGGTCAGAAGGGCATACATATTGGTGTATTACATGGAACTTATAGTAAATCTTCGGTGAAAGACCGTTATACTGAATTTAGGTTAGAAGACTTAAATCAACGTTTATACCACTACTGGGCATTAGGACATATACACCAACGTGAACAGTTAAGTGACATGCCAGTCATTAACTATCCAGGTAATATCCAAGGAAGACATTTCAATGAATTAGGAGAAAAAGGTTGTCTATTGGTCGAAGGTGATCATCTTAAACTCACTACACAATTTTATCCTACTCAATTTATTAAATTTGAAGAAGCTACAATTGAAACTGATCATACATCTAAACAAGGACTTTATGATGTTATTCAATCTTTTAAAGATAAAGTAAGAACTGAAGGGAAATCATTTTATAGATTGAACGTACGCATTAATAGTGAAGACATTATTGCACCACAAGATTTAATTCAATTAAAAGAAATGATTACTGAGTTCGAAGAAAACGAAAATCAATTTGTTTTTATTGAAGATTTAAATCTTCAATATGTTCAAAATGACGAAATGCCAATAGTTAAAGAGTTTTCACCAGAATTACTTGATGATGCGTCACTTTTTGATTCGGCAATGACTGATTTATATCTTAATCCAAGGGCTTCTAAGTTTTTAGATGACTATAATGAATTTGATAAAGTTGAGTTAGTCAATCATGCAGAAAGACTTTTAAAGGATGAAATGAGAGGTGAACAAAATGATAATTAAATCATTAGAAATATACGGATATGGCCAATTTGTTCAACGTAAAATTGAATTTAATCGTCAATTTACTGAGATATTTGGTGAGAATGAAGCTGGTAAATCTACTATTCAAGCATTTATTCACTCTATTTTGTTCGGATTTCCTACTAAAAAGTCCAAAGAACCACGTTTAGAACCAAGATTAGGTAATCAATATGGTGGGAAATTATCACTCATTTTCGACGATGGCATTGAAGCAGAGGTTGAGAGAATCAAGGGAAGTGCTCATGGAGATGTCAAAATTTATCTTAAAGATGGTACTATTCGAGATGAAGTTTGGCTAAATAAAAAACTTAATTACATTTCAAAGAAAACATATCAAGGTATATTCTCTTTTGATGTTTTAGGTCTTCAAGATATTCATAAAAATCTAGATGAAGAGCAACTACAAGATTATTTATTAGAAGCAGGTGCACTTGGATCAACTGAATTTACAAGTATGAGAGATAGAATTGGACAAAAGAAAGAAGAATTATATAAAAAATCTGGAAAAAATCCAATTATTAATCAACAAATTGAGCAACTTAAACAATTAGAAAATCAAATTCGAAATGAAGAAAGTAAACTTGATACATATCATCGACTTGTAGACGATAAAGATAAATCATCAAGAAGACTAGAAAATTTGAAGCAAAATTTAAATCAATTATCAAAAATGCATGAGCAAAAACAAAAAGAGGTTGCTCTACACGATCAAACACAAGAATGGAAAAGGTTAGAACAGTCGCTTAATATAGAGCCTATAAATTTTCCTGAAAAAGGGATAGATAGATACGAAACTGCTAAATCTCACAAACAATCACTTGAACGAGATAAAAGTTTGCGAGAAGAAAGATTAAGCATATTAAATAAAGAGGCGGAGTCCATCAATCCAGTAGACCAAAAGTATATTGATTCGTTTAATAGCCTTTATCAACAAGAGACTGAAATTAAACAAAAGGAATTTGAGTTACGTTCAATAGAGAAAGATATTGCTGATAAGCAACGTGAACTAGAAGCTCTTCAATCTAATATAGGTTGGCAAGAAGTGTTTTACGACACAGACAGTACTGAAGCGATGAAAAGTCATATGAGTGATTTAGTATTAGGCAAGCAAGAACAAATTGCTTATATCAATCAGTTAGAACGTGGACTTGAAGAAAATAAAATTGAAAGAAACTCTAATTCTAATGAGATTAATCAAGTTGAGAATGAGCTTGTTCCTGACGAAACCTTTGAAAAGAAAAAGGAATATACACAACAAGTTTTAGAATTACATGAAAAAGAGAACTTGTATGAAAAGTTAAAAGAAACTTTTGAAGAAGAACAAACACAAAAAAATAAAAGACAAAAGTTTTTGAGAATAGGATTTATTGTTTTGACTATTCTATCAGCAGCACTTTCTATTTTTTCTTTTTTCACTGCAAATCTTATTTTTGGTATAATATTTGCTCTATTAACTGTGATTTTTGTAGTAGGTATCATTTTTTCTAGATCTAAAGCAGTAGATTATAGCACAGCAATAAGTCAGGAAATTAATGATTTAGAAAACCAACTCACGCAACTTGAAAAAGAATATAATCTTGACTTCGATTTAGAATATCAACAACAAGTTCGTGAACAATGGCGTCATGCTAAAAAAAATAAAAAAATACTTGAAGAAAAACATCAATATATCAATCAATCATTAACGACTGCAAATGAGCGATTAGATAGTTTAAAACATAGCATTATTGAAATAAAAAAAGAGTTACGTTTATCAGAAAAACTTTCTGATGAATTAGTGGTTGAAAGTATCTCAACCATTGGTCAAATTAAAGCGCATGATAAATACATTATTGATTTAAATCAACAACGCAATAATCTGCTAAAAGATATCAATCACTTTTATGAACGTGCACAATCTGTAACTGAACCACATTTAAAACTATTTAATCAGATGTCTTTCTTCCATGATGTGAAACAGTGGTTAAAAAATGCAGAAGAACAAAATGAGGCTTGGAATAAAAATCAAACTGAAACGCAATTACTCAATAATGAATTAAAGCAATTGAAGTCACGCTTAAGTGAAACGAATCAAATGATTAAGCAATTATTTGATTATGTTGATGTAGATAATGAAGAAGATTATTATACACATCATCATCATTTTGAAACATATCAAAGTGATTTAAATCGATTTAATGATTTAAATCAATATTTAGAAAATCAAAATTACACTTATGAAATGAGTTCGCAATTAAGTGAGAAAACTACTGCTCAACTAGAAGAAGAAGATCATAGATTGGCTAAACAAGTTGACGATTACAATGATCAATTTTTAGAAATGCAAGCAGAAGTTAGTGATTTAAATGCTCAGATTAATCATATGGAAACAGATAGAACTTTAGCACAATTAAGACATGAATATTATAGCTTAAAAAATAGACTTAACGATATTGCTAAGGATTGGGCAAGCTTAAGTTATATGCAAGCTTTAGTGGAAGAACATATCAAGCAAATAAAAGATAAGCGTCTACCACAAGTGATTAATGAAGCTGTATCTATTTTTAAAAATTTAACAAATGGTACTTACAATATGATTCATTATACTGAAAATCATAAAATACATGTAAAGCATTCTAACGGACAAGTATTTGAGCCAGTTGAGTTGAGTCAATCTACAAAAGAATTATTATATGTGGCTTTACGTATTAGTCTTATTAAAGTATTAAAACCGTATTATCCATTCCCAGTGATTGTAGATGATGCATTTGTTCATTTTGATAAATATCGTAAAGAACGTATGTTGAAATATTTGAGAGAACTATCAGAACATTATCAAATACTTTATTTTACTTGTACAAAAGATCATGTCATACCGGCTAAAGAAGTATTAACTTTAAATAAATTACAGGAAGGCGGGAAAAAATGAGAAATGTAGAAAAATTAAATCCCGGCGACTCAGTGGATCATTTTTTCTTGATCCATCGTGCAACTCAAGGTGTTACAGCTCAGGGTAAAGATTACATGACACTATTTCTGCAAGATAAAAGTGGTGATATTGAAGCTAAATTATGGACTGCTACGAAAGATGATATGCAAACTTTAAAACCAGAAACAATAGTTCATGTCAAAGGTGATATCATCAATTATCGTGGACGCAAACAGATGAAAATACATCAAATACGTCTTGCACAAGCTGAAGACAAAGTGTCAACTAAAGACTTTGTTGACGGTGCGCCAATGTCACCTACAGAAATACAAGAGGAATTATCGCATTTTATGTTAGATATTGAAAATGCTAACTTACAACGCATTACTAGACATTTAATTAAAAAGTATCAAGATCGTTTTTTCACTTATCCAGCAGCTAGTTCTCATCATCATAATTTCGCGAGTGGATTGAGTTATCATGTTTTAACAATGTTGCGTATAGCAAAATCTGTATGTGATATTTATCCTCTGTTGAATAGAAGTCTATTATATAGTGCTATCATTTTGCATGATTTAGGTAAAGTAAGAGAATTGAGTGGTCCAGTGGCGACGACCTATACTGTTGAAGGAAATTTACTTGGTCATATCTCTATAGCAAGTGATGAAGTTGCTGAAACAGCCAAAGAGTTAGGCATTGATGGAGAAGAGGTTATGTTACTTAGACATATGATTTTAGCGCATCATGGTAAAATGGAGTTTGGATCGCCTAAATTGCCTCATTTAAAGGAAGCTGAAATACTTTACTTTATAGATAATATTGATGCTAAAATGAACATGTTTGATAAAGCTTTCAAAAAAACAGAAAAAGGTCAATTTACAGAAAGAATTTTTGGTTTAGAAAATAGACAATTTTATAATCCAACAACACTTGATTAAATTCAGGTTCAATAGTACAAAGTTACTTTTAATGAATAGATAATTTTAAAGAAGTATCTATTCTTAGAGTCTTTGTACTTTTTTAATGTTTTTTAAACAACATGTTATAATAAATTAGTCGCCTAACTTTACTTCTCAGGCGTCGTATGACGAAGGGAAGGAGGTGCATATATGATTTTAGATATCTTTGTACACATCATCACCACTGTTATTAGTGGTTGTATAGTTGCGTTGTTTACGCATTGGCTACGTCAACGTAATGACAAACATCGATAGGCGACATTTTTTAAATTTAGCCACACTAAAAACCCCCTTACTACTGGCATAGTAAGGGGGTTAGTGCATATATGATAGATATCTTTGTCAAGTATATTATAACATGAGTGATGAATATTTCAACTAAGGACAATCAAGTTTGAAAGGTATTAAGAACCTGAATTAGTTAATCCAGAACCACCTTGTGATTGTTGTTGCTGTTGTTGTTTGATTTTATCTGGATCAAGAATAGAATCCTCAATTGCTTTTTTAATATCTCTATCTTTGTAGTCTACTTTATACTCTTTTAATAATTCTTTGTATGCATCAGTTAATAATTTAGGTTTCTTCTGTACCTTTTCTTCGATTAATTTTTGCTTGATATTTGATTTTTCACTATTAAAATCAGTTTCTTTATCTGCTTTTATAATGTGATAGCCATAGTCTGTTTTTACGACTTTAGAAACTTCTCCTTCTTTTAATTTAAATAGTGCTTTTTCGAAGCTATCTACCATTTGACCTTTAATCACATAACCTAATGAACCATCTTTCTTAGCTGAAGAACTGTCCATTGATTCTTTTTTCGCTATTTCTCCAAACTTATTTGGATTCTTTTCTACTTCTTTTTGAATTTTTTCAGCTTTTTCTTTCGCTTTTTTATCTGATAAACCTTCTTTATCGCTAGATTTAGATTTAACTTTAATTAAAATGTGTGATGCTTTTTTAGAGTTTTCTTTGATTTCTTTATCTGATACATTAACTTTATCTAGTAACAATTGTTTCTGATAAGCTGATAATTTCTTCTGTTCTTTATAATCATCAAATGACATACCTTGTTGTTTTAACATGCTTTCAAATTGATCTTTACCGCCGTATTGTTTTTCTTCTTTTTTAATATCTTTATCAATATCTTTTGTATCTACTTTATCTTTATATTTATCTGCTAAAACTTTGTTTAATACAATGCTAAAAGATGTGTTAGCAATTTGTTCTTTGCCCATTTTTTTCATTACGTCAGCAACTTTAACATCACCAGCTTTAGAAGAAATAAGTGTGTTATCCTTCGATTCAGTTGCATTTGAACCACAGGCACCTAACAAAAGTGCACTTGCTGTTACAGGTACGATAATTTTATTCATTAATTTCATAAGTTGATAGCTCCTTTATGTATTAATCATCGTAAATATAACATATTATTAATCATCAACCAATTAGAAACCCCTTTCCTCAGACTATAGTATGACAAGGAAAGGGGGTGTAACTACATAATTGATAGCGATTTAATTATGCATATTTTATTTATAAATATAAAGAATGTTGCATCTATTCTTTGTAAAGGATTTAAAAAATCAGTGTTGTATATAAGGATTGTCTACCTTGTTTAAAATATGAAGACCTGATTGATGTTCTTCGACATAATGTCCATCATTTGAAAATAGAAGTATCTTTAAATATAAAATATCCATCATTGAACAGCCTATGTTAAGTGATAATAAAAACATAAAATAATGTCCATATTGAGGTAAATATATACTTAGCATTATAAATATACCAGATAGGAAAAAGATGGGTAGAATGAGATTAATACAAAAATAAATTTTGTGAACAGGCGTATTAACATAAGTATTAAAATATGGTACCCATTTCTTACTAGATAATTTATGGATTTTAAAAGATTTATAATAAGGCAAAAAGAATAAAAGATGTACTATTTTATGAATAGGGTACATGAGCAATATAAACACTATAAGTACAAAAAAATGTCTATCTGAGAGTGGTGTATCTAAAAAATAATACATCACTTCATAACTAACTAAAAATGTAAATATTGTCGCAACTAAACTTAAAAATGCAATTCTTTGAATACCGAACCGTGCATGTATATCGATTTGCCGAGTACATAAAAACATAATATATGCCTCTTCTCTATGTTAATATTCGTTACGTATTATCTATGTCTTTTGCTCAATAGTCAATAGATATTGCTGATATTTGTTGGTTTTACTGAGTGAAAAGTTTAAACTATCTAAGATTTAGAAGTAAAAAAACTATGGCTTAGTTGCCATAGTTTTAAACTACTTATCGTTTGAAAGGTTATTACTAATATCTTCGCCACGATTTTGTAAATTTTCAATGTGGCTTTGTAATTTTTCGATGTTTGGATTAATATCAGATTTAAAATTACCAATCAATCCTTTAAACTCTTCGCCAATTGAACTTCCAAATTCAATACTTTCATTCTTGATTTGTGAACCGTAATTAAGAATATCATTGAAGGATTGTTTCATATTCTCTATTTCACGTTGTAATTCTGATTGAGCTCCAGTGGGTTGACTAGCATCAATCGTATGATTTTTTACGCTTTGGTCATCACGATGTCTTAAAGCAACTGCAAATCCTGCAACAGCACCTACACCTAAACCAAATAATATTCTTGAGACTTTCATTATGATTCTCCTCACTTTATTTGTCGGATAATTGTAATAGTTATTTCATACCCAGTATAACAAGAAATATGCATGATTAAGATATTTGTGCTTGAATTTGTGTTGCTATTTTTTGTTTAGTTTCATCATCGATTACATCTTCATGTGTTTCCCATTTATAGCCAAATCCGTCTATATCATTTTCATATCTCGGTATTAAATGGAAATGAATGTGAAATACTGATTGATCGGCATATTCACCATTATTTTGAATAATGTTTAAGCCGTCAGGGTGAAATGCGTTTTTAATTGCATTTGCTACTTTAGGTAAAGCAACCCCTATATGTTTCATTGTTTCTTCATCAGTTTCAAATATATTTGCTGAAGGTTTTTTAGGTACTAATAGAGTATGTCCTTTTGAAACTTGAGATATATCAAGGAATGCATAAACATAATCATTTTCATATATCTTAAAACTAGGAATCTCACCTGAAATAATTTTACTGAATATCGTTTCTGACATAATAATGACACTCCTCTACAAATGTTTGTTCATATTATATCATTCATTTTTTAAAACTACATCATTGTAAAGATTATTTTTAGGTCTATATAATTTTTTTTGATACAATAAAGTCAATGGAGGTGCCTTATGACAGTAAAAGTTGAACATCTTACAGGGGGATATGGAAAAAAACCTGTAATTAAAGATTTGAATTTTGAATTAGAAAAAGGTGAAATTGTAGGTTTAATAGGTCTAAATGGTGCTGGGAAAAGTACTACAATTAAACATATGCTAGGATTGATTAATCCAATGGAAGGCAAATTATCAATTTCAAATATTAAAATTAATGAAGATATTGAAAATTATAGAAGAAAGTTATCTTATATACCTGAATCACCAGTCATCTATGATGAACTAACTTTAGAGGAGCACATTGAAATGACGGCGATGGCTTATCAATTAAGTAGAGAAGAGGCTATGCGTAGAGCTAAACCATTGCTTAAAGTTTTTCGATTAGAAAATGAACTTAAAGTATTTCCAAGTCATTTTTCTAAAGGGATGAAACAAAAAGTGATGATTATTTGTGCATTTATAGTTGATCCAGAATTATATATTATTGACGAACCTTTCCTCGGTTTAGATCCTTTGGGGATACAGTCTATGTTAGATTTAATGGTAGAAAAAAGAAATGAAAATCGAACAGTATTAATGAGTACACATATTTTGGCTACAGCCGAAAGGTATTGTGATAGATTTATTATTTTAGATAAAGGTGAAATTGTTGCATTTGGTAATCTTGATGAGTTACGGGAACAAACAGGATTAAAAGATAAAACTTTAGATGATATTTACATCCATGTCACACAAGGTAGTAGTGCTTATGAATAACGAGGCGTTAACTTTGTTTAGAAAACGACAACAAGCTATACGTAAGGAGAAAAACTATTATAATAAATTTATATTTAATGGTCACTTTACAGTTTTTCTACTTATACTATTAGGAGCATTTATATTTGGATATGGCGAATGGTTAAGTCACATTCCTCCCCAAATAGACTATGCACTATTTGCTAGTATAGCATTAGCTGTTGTTTCATTATTCCCAATTCGTACACTCTTAAAAGAAGCAGACCAAATCTTCTTACTACCTTTTGAAAGACACATGAAAAATTATATTAATGCAAGTCTGTTTTATAGTTATATTTCAAGAATCAGTTTACCGTTCATTTTGCTAATCGTATTCTTTCCATTGTTTTATAAATTAAGTCACAATCATTATGGATTTTATATCGCATTTTCTATAAGTACATTGCTATATCCATATTTGGTATTACTCATCAAATGGCAATGGGTTAAATTAAATAAAAATGTGTTCATTATCAACATATTATTATTTATACCTTTAGCAGTAACGCATTACATGATTTTAAGATTTCATAACTATTTAGCTTTTTTAATAATGATTATATTATTTGTAATTTATTTAGTCCTAAAGACTAGAGCAGATTACTATTTACTTCCTTGGGAAAAAGTGATTGCAATTGAACAACAACATCACACAAATTATTATAAATTCGTTAATATGTTTACAGACGTAAAACACCTAAGAGAATCAGCAGTACGTCGTAGTTATCTTGATTTCTTACTACCCGTTCCTAAAGGTGCCAAATTTAATGAGAATCGGATGTATTTATATTTATTTATAAGAAGTTTTGTCAGAGGACGCGATGCTTTTTCTATTATTTTAAGATTAGTTATTATCGCTATTATATTAATGGTATGGTTATCACAACCGGTTGTTTCATTAATTATCGGTAGTTTGTTTATGTATATTATTTTATTACAAATGTCTCAATTTTATACGCAACAAGCATACGGTTTATGGCCTCAAGTTTGGCCTGTATCTGATACAAAAGTTATTGCGGGATATCAGCAATTTTTAAATCGCTTGATGATTATAATAGCTATTACATTTACGATTGTTTATGTAATCAAACACCATGAATTATTCTTTTTTGCTGTATTATTCTTTATAGTAGGCTGGCTAACCATTCGAAATGCAATTAAAAAATTAAAATATCAAGAAACATTATTACGTGACTAAATCAAATTTAGTTAGAGTAAAATTTATTTTAATTTATTAAAGTCAAAAGAGGGATTGAATGTTTGAAACGATAACGACAGCCGCCATCCTGTATATTGCTACAGCGGTTGATTTATTAGTTATATTATTAATATTTTTTGCAAGAGCTAACAATTATCAACAGTATAAAGATATTTATATTGGACAATATCTAGGGTCATTAACTTTAATTATTGTAAGTTTGTTTTTTGCTTATGTACTTAACTATGTACCAGATAAATGGATTTTAGGATTGCTTGGTCTTATACCAATTTATTTAGGAATTAAGGTTGCTATATTCGATGATTGTAAAGGGGAAAGAAGAGCTAAAGATGAACTAAATAAAAAAGGATTATCTTAGTTATCAAAATCTGTAGCAGTAGTCACACTAGCAAGTTGTGGTGCAGATAATATAGGATTATTTGTACCATATTTCACTACCATAAATAATTATGAATTAGTTATCACTTTAATCACATTTGTAATCTTAATTTTTATTCTTGTCTTTACCGCTCAAAAATTGGCTAATATACCTGGCCTAGGTGAAGTCATTGAAAGATTTAGTAGGTGGATAATGTCAATAGTCTATATTGGTTTAGGACTATTCATTATCATTGAAAACGGAACAGTTCAAAAACTCTTTCATTTTGTTTTTTAGTGTAATGAGATTATATTACAACTATAATTCATTCGGTAACTTCCATAGTAAATATGGTGGTTGCCGTTTTTTTAATTCAACAAACATAATCAATTGAGATGAGTTTGAGGATGAAATGCCATCTAATTAAAGCTATAGCTAAGAGGTAATACATCATGGCTAAATTAAAGATAGAATAAAATCGGTGTTTTAATCAATGTAAATTAGAATAAGTAAAAGTATTTAACTATATACAAAAAGATGCCTATGACCATGTGTAATGTCACAGGCATCTTGTCGTATAAACAATTGCCATAAATAGAAAAATGCACTTAGAAATTCTTTAGAAAATGCAATTTGAAAGATGTAAAAAATTAATGGATATAACAATTAATCAAATTTTTATCTCACTACACCAATCACTCTGCTTAGTATAGTTCCTTTTACAGGCAACAGATTAACCTAAAATTTGATAAATCTCTATCAACGGTTGAAATGTCTTTTAACATCATTCCATATAATTTATAAGTAGACTAAATAACTGTGTTCATATTTTTTGAATATATAATTTGTATTGACGAATTAATGATCTTCTATTGGATATAAATATCTTTCAAAGTAGCTAGAATGTTGACCACTAGCACCAAAGTATTGGCTCAATGCATCTTTTGAAAAGTTTTCATTAAATATATCAGAAGCTTTGAAATCTTCATATGCTGTTCGATTTGCAAAACCAAAGTAAATTTTGTAGGTAGACCCCTCAGTGGGTTTTAATAAACGATAGCTTTTAAAACCACCAAAATTTCTTAAAGGTACGTCTACGAGTAATAATTTTTTCTCTAGCTGTTGACGATGATCTTCAGATGTAGGGACAAAAATAGCACTATAAAAATGATGTTCGTTAAATTCACCTGTGCTATCAATCACTTGATATGCACTAGGATGTTTTAAGATTGATTTTCCCTCAGACTCTTCTAAGATTATTGAGGAATCATTAGTGGAAAATTGAAATAAACTACGTTCTTGATGATTAAGTTTAATTTGATTTAAAAATTGGTAAGTCCCATAAGATGTATATAAATACATGGCTCATTCCTCCTTTGTTTAAATTTATTATACGAGCCTACTGTTCTATATACAAATAAAGTTGATTAATTTGTATAAAAAAGTAATTTATTTTTTAATGACAAATTAAGAAAAATCATAAATTATTTAATATTAGTCATGTAATTTAATATCTATCCAACTTTTAGTAAATAAGAGATATCTTATTAAAGAATTTTATCCACTTGGTACAGTCAAATGTAGTGTGTCTTTTTTGTGACATTTAAGCATATTAAAATACTTAATTAAGTGCAATATGCTATCATTGGTAAGAATGATTCAATTGTGGGGGGACTCAAGGTTGCGCAGCAAAAACGATACAATTTTAAAAGCTATAAAAGGAGAAAGTACGTCACATACACCTGTTTGGTTTATGAGACAGGCTGGACGTTCTCAACCTGAGTATCGAAAATTAAAAGAAAAATATTCTCTATTTGAAATCACGCATCAACCGGAATTGTGTGCATATGTGACACATTTACCAGTAGATAATTATCAAACCGATGCGGCTGTATTGTACAAAGATATTATGACACCACTCAAACCAATTGGTGTAGATGTCGAAATTAAATCAGGAATAGGACCTGTAATTTCCAATCCTATTCAAACTGTTAAAGATGTAGAAAGGCTATCCCAAATAGATCCTAAAAGAGATGTCCCATATGTATTAGATACAATTAAGTTACTCACTGAAGAAAAACTTAATGTACCTTTAATAGGTTTTACAGGAGCGCCATTTACTTTAGCATCTTATATGATTGAGGGAGGGCCTTCAAAAAATTATAATTTTACTAAAGCGATGATGTATAGAGATGAGGAAACATGGTTTGCTTTAATGAACCATCTCGTCGACATTTCTATTGATTATGTTGTAGCACAAGTGGAAGCAGGAGCGGAAATCATTCAGATTTTTGATTCCTGGGTTGGTGCACTCAATGTGAAGGATTATCGCTATTATATTAAGCCAGCCATGAATAAATTGATTTCTGGCATTAAAGCTTATTATGATGTACCTATCATTCTTTTTGGTGTCGGTGCAAGTCATTTAATTAATGAATGGAATGATTTACCGATAGATGTACTAGGCCTTGATTGGAGAACTACAATAAAGCAAGCTGACAAAATGGGAGTCAATAAAGCAATTCAAGGTAATTTAGACCCATCTATACTGTTAGCGCCATGGGATGTCATAGAATCACGACTCAAAGACATATTAAATCAAGGTTTAAATCGTGGAAAGTATATTTTCAATTTAGGTCACGGTGTATTTCCAGAAGTTAAACCAGAAACTTTGCGAAAAGTGACTGAATTTGTTCATAATTATACAGCGAAATAGTTTTTAAAGATTTGGTTAGATTCCAAACCTTACTTCATTGATTCAAATTAAAGATTTAAAAGGAAGGTTTTTATTAATGACTAAAACAATAGGCTTATTAGTAATGGCGTATGGTACACCATATAAAGAAAGTGATATAGAGCCTTATTACACTGATATTAGACGTGGAAAAAAACCAACTGAAGAAGAACTGCAAGATTTAAAGGATAGATATGAATTTATTGGTGGGCTTTCTCCTTTGGCAGGAACAACCGATCGTCAAGCCGAAGCATTACTCGAAGCATTAAATAAAGAACAAGATGATGTGAATTTTAAACTTTATATCGGATTAAAACATATATCTCCATATATTGAAGAAGCAGTAGAGCAAATGCATAATGATGGAATTAAAGAAGCAGTAACAGTTGTTCTTGCGCCTCATTATTCTAGTTTTTCTGTTGGCTCTTATGATCAACGTGCTCAAGAAAAAGCAGATGAATATGGCATCCAGTTAACACATATTAAACACTATTATCAGCAGCCAAAATTTATTAAATATTGGACGGAAAAAATTAATGAAACATTAGAACAAATACCTAATCAAGAACATGATGAAACTGTATTAGTAGTTTCTGCACATAGTTTACCAAAAGGGTTAATTGAAAGAAATAATGATCCATATCCTCATGAATTGCATGAAACAGCGGAAATTCTTAAACAGGAATCTAACATCATCCATGTCGCTGAAGGGTGGCAATCAGAGGGGAATACTGGAACACCTTGGTTAGGCCCAGATGTCCAAGATTTAACTCGTGATTTATATAAGGAACACCAGTTTAAGCACTTTATCTATACGCCAGTAGGTTTTGTTTGTGAACATTTAGAGGTGCTTTATGATAATGATTATGAATGTAAAGTTGTTTGTGACGATATTGGGGTAAATTACTATCGTCCAGAAATGCCTAACACACATCCATTATTTATCGGTGCTATTGTTGACGAAATTCAATCACATATATAAATGAGTCTGTCATCCAAACCTATTAAACAAAACAATTCCTCCATTTTAATAGGGGGAATTGTTTTTATAATTTTTTCTTTTAGAGCCGATATATGGCGTATTTTAATAAATTTTTAAGCAATTCTGAAAGGAAGCGTGGAAAAGTGAGTAAGAAAGTGGCAATTATTGGAGCGGGAATCACTGGTTTATCTAGCGCATATTTCATTAAAAAACAAGACCCTTCTATTGAAGTAACTATCTTCGAAGCCTCAAATAGAGTAGGTGGAAAGATTCAAACATATAGATCAGATGGTTACACAATTGAGTTAGGCCCTGAGTCTTATTTAGGTCGTAAGACAATTATGACTGATGTGGCAAAAGATATTGGATTAGAAAATGACCTTATAACAAATACTACTGGCCAATCTTATATTTTTGCTAAAAATAAATTATATCCTATTCCTGGTGGCTCAATTATGGGAATTCCTACAGATATTAAACCATTTATTAAAACAAGACTCATTTCACCTATTGGTAAATTAAGAGCGGGGCTTGATTTGTTTAAAAAACCGATAGAAATTGAAGATGATATTTCTGTTGGTAGTTTCTTTAGACAACGATTAGGTAATGAAGTATTAGAGAACTTAATTGAACCACTAATGGGTGGTATTTATGGCACTGATATTGATCAATTGAGCTTAATGAGTACATTTCCTAACTTTAAAGAAAAAGAGGAACAATTTGGTAGTTTGATTAAAGGAATGAAAGATGAAAAAGAACAACGTATTAAAAAACGTCAATTATATCCAGGTGCTCCTAAAGGACAATTCAAACAGTTTAGACACGGATTGAGTTCTTTTATAGAGGCTCTTGTTAAAGATATTGAAAGTAAAGGTGTCCACATACGATATAACACGCCAGTCAAAGATATATTGATTTCGCAAAAAGATTATGAAATTTTATTAGAAGATGACAGCAAAGAGAAATTTAATGGCTTACTTGTAACAACGCCACATCAAGTATTTATGAATTGGTTTAGTCACGATCCTGCATTTGATTACTTTAAGAACATGGATTCTACTACTGTCGCAACAGTTGTTTTGGCCTTTGATGAGAAAAATATTACCAATACGTACGATGGAACTGGCTTTGTTATTGCAAGAACAAGTCAAACGGATATTACTGCATGTACTTGGACATCAAAGAAATGGCCATTTACTACTCCAGAAGGTAAAGTTTTAATTCGAGCATATATAGGAAAACCAGGTGATACTGTAGTAGATGATCACACCGATGAAGAAATAGTATCAATTGTTAGAAAAGACTTAAGCCAAATGATGACCATCTCAGGGAATCCTGATTTTACAATTGTAAATCGGTTACCTAAGAGTATGCCCCAATACCACGTGGGTCATATTAAAATGATTAAAGAAATTCAACAACATATTAAAACAACTTATCCTAGATTACGTGTTACAGGGGCACCGTTTGAAGCTGTTGGTTTACCAGACTGCATACAACAAGGTAAGAATGCAGTTGATGAAATATTAGAAGAGTTATAATAGTATAATGACACTTTAATTAGAAGAATGTAATAAGTTAGATTTACGCTATAAATATATGGCAAGGAAACTTATTCGATTTCTTTTTAAAGTGTTTTTATTTACAATAGAATTAATAAAGGAGTGAGAGGAAAGATGACAGACATTATAATTGTACACTCAAAACATGGTAATTCTAAAAATCATTGGTATGAATGGTTAAGGCATAATTTAACTTTGGAAGGGTATGATGTTTCTTTATTCAATCTTGAAGCAAATGATCATGCTCAAATTGATGAGTGGGTTAATGAAATGAAACAACAACTACATATCCGTAAAAAAGATACATATTTTGTGACCCACGGATTTGGCTCAATCGCTGCTTTAAAATTTCTTGAAGAAACGCATCATCACATTGAAGGTTTCTTTAGTATCGCAGGATTTAAAGAAGATGCACAAGATATAGACGAAGATGTAGATTTAAAAGGGGTAACCATCGATTACGATAAAATAAAAGAGCAAGTAGATAAATTTTATGGACTCACGTCTAAAGATGATCAATATGTTTCATACAAGGAAACACAAAGGCTGATGAATTCACTTAATGGACATACACGTGTAGTAGAAGATGGGGGACACTTTTTAGAAGAGGAAGGTTTTGTAACATTTACTTCTTTAATTAACAGAATGCAAGGATATATGACTAGGTAGGATGTTTACACATCTATCCTAGTCTGTACTTTCAAACATTAAATATTATTGATAATAATTCATATCATTTAGTAATTTAAATTATAAAATGATATATGAAGTAATTTTTTACACAAATAAATCGAAAAACGATATTGACTATTATGGCTTAAGTTTATATACTTAATAGGTAATTGTTTAGAGGGCGTTAAACCTTAAGTGTTACATTTATTCTTTAATAACATTTAAAGAAATTGTTAAAATAATTTAAATAAAGTGTTGACATCATTAACTATTTAATGATATGATTAATAGGTAGTCAAAAATAATATTAGCGCGGGATGGAGCAGTTCGGTAGCTCGTCGGGCTCATAACCCGAAGGTCGGTGGTTCAAATCCGCCTCCCGCAATACATGTTTTATTAGGTCTCGTAGTGTAGCGGTTAACACGCCTGCCTGTCACGCAGGAGATCGCGGGTTCGATTCCCGTCGAGACCGCCATTACAATTATGGTTCAGTAGCTCAGTTGGTAGAGCAATGGATTGAAGCTCCATGTGTCGGCAGTTCGACTCTGTCCTGAACCATTCGCTATTTTTGGCGGTTGTGGCGAAGTGGTTAACGCATCGGATTGTGGTTCCGACACTCGAGGGTTCGATTCCCTTCAACCGCCCCATAATCGTATTTCATTAAGCGGGTGTAGTTTAATGGCAAAACCTCAGCCTTCCAAGCTGATGTTGTGGGTTCGATTCCCATCACCCGCTCCATTTTATTTATCCACAGTAGCTCAGTGGTAGAGCTATCGGCTGTTAACCGATCGGTCGTAGGTTCGAATCCTACCTGTGGAGCCATGGCTCCTTGGTCAAGCGGTTAAGACACTGCCCTTTCACGGCGGTAACACGGGTTCGAGTCCCGTAGGAGTCATAAAAACAGAAGTGAAATATCGCTTCTGTTTTTTTATTACTATATTCTATCATGGAGAGTTGTCCGAGTTGGCCGAAGGAGCACGCCTGGAAAGTGTGTAGGCGTCACAAGCGTCTCGAGGGTTCGAATCCCTCACTCTCCGTAAAAGCGCTTAAAATGGTTTAAAACTATTTTAAGCGCTTTTTTTTGTTTGCTTATAAATACCGTTATATCAATGTATAAACTGATTTTTATAAAATACTACTTTTGAATTGTTTAGATTCATTTTGAAATAAAAAGACACATTGTGACTAAAAATATTTTTTATTATTTAATTTTGGTCATAAGTAATTTGAATTTAGTCACAAGATTTTAGTCACTAAATAAATCGTTTAAATTTTTTTCTATAAGACTATTTTCACTATCTTCGAATTCTTTAATTAAATGTGAATATATTTTAAGTGTTGTATGTATATCAGCGTGTCCTAGACGCTTTGAAATATATTGTATAGAAATACCTTTAGCTAATAAATAACTACAATGAGTGTGTCGTAATGACTTTAGAGTATATTTATCGTATTTATATTTCAAACAAAATCTGACAAGTACGTCATTTATAGCAGAATAAGAGATAAAATTGATGAAATTATGAAAAATATATCCATTTTGATTAATAGGGTGTTTATTAATCACTGATTGAATGTACTCTAAATCTTTTATGCGAACTTTTACGTTTCTTTTTGAATATTTATTTTTAGTATCATTTAAATGAATACAAGACTTTTTGAAATTCAAATCTTCATATCTTAAATGTTGAACTGGTTTAAATCTAGAACCAGTGATAATGAGTATGTATATACACAAGTGTGAAAGTGCATCATTCTTTTTAACATAATGAATTAAATTTTTCATTTGAGTAATACTCATAAATTTATCATCAATTGATTGTGATGATTTCAAACCAAATGGTTTGGCATTTTTTGCTGGGTTCTTCTTTATATAACCTTGTTCTACAGCTGATTCAAACGCTTGTTTCAAACAATTATTCATTTTACTCACTGTGTTACTTGTTCTAGGTCTAAGTTGTCCATTATTCAAAAAATGACCGCGACCATAATCTTTTAAAAATTTTTGATACGAAAGAGAGTCGATATCTGAAATTAATTTATTACCGAAACAATCTTTAAAGGCTTTAATAGCTGTGATATAACGTTTATATGAAGTGTCGTTAATGATATCTAGTTTAGTAATCTCTAACCATCTATAGTAAAAATCTACAAACGTTAAGTTATTGTCAGTATCATAGCCCTCCAATAAATCATTTAGCTTAATATTCATAGCTATTTGAGCATCTCTTTTAGTTAAATAACCAGACTTTCTATATCTTTTCCCTTTAAAGTAAAAATCGTATTGAAAAGTATTTCCTCGTTTATATACATTCATGATGTCCACCAATCCTAATCAATAGTTAATATGATTATATATTATAAATTTTTTTTATTCTATAATTATTTTTCCAATACGAACGTAGCGAACATTAATAATGATAAATCATGCCAAAATAAGAATGTTTGTTCTTGTTTGGAATGGATTTTTTAGTTAGTTTTTAATGAAGTTTACATGTAATAAAATTTGTAAATGATATTGTAATTGAAAAGGTGGTGTTCAAATTGGAAATGTGATTCAGAGTTTTTGATTAAAATACCTTTATTTTGGATTTTAAAGGGGTATTTTGAGGCGAAAACAATTTTTAAGATAAAATTATATCAAAAATATAAAATTGCTCGAAATGATACCTTAAAATGCGAAATTCGACATTTAGCTATTTTGTAAGTGTGGAATCTTTATGCAAAATTTAGAAGTTCCATACCGGAACTCCAGAAGTTCCGAATCGGAACCACGGAGTAAAAATAACTTAGTAATATTATTTTTAAAGAAAGATAGATTAAGTATATATTCATATAGATGTATATATATAAATATATAATATATAAATAATATATATGGCATTAGGAGTAAAATCAAGAATATAAAATTAACTTAAATTTCTAGTTATTAACGTGAATAGTTATTAATTGTGTTTCTGTAAATAAAATAAATCTAAAGTGTTTTGAAATTCGTTAAGAACATACGTACTATTTATGCATTTTGATATAGAGAATATACGTTCTATAAAATACATAAATATATGATAACCATTTAACTAATTTATTACAGCTTTATTGATTAATATTCATTCTATTTCAACTAAAGAAATTGTAATGACTAAAGTTCTAACAATTTCTAATAAAGATGCAAAGGTAAAATGTACGATTATATCGCCTTTGCATCTTTTTATTTGTTGAAATGTTTTTCTATTAAATCAATATACAAGCTGAATAAATAGATTAATTACAAAAGAATGAGAGGTAGTGAGCTATGGTAAATGTAATTGATGAATTAGTTGAGTGGAGTGTGTATATATTAACGCATAAGAAAGGGGAACTAAGTAAACTAAATAGGTTAGAGAAATTAAGAATTGATGCAATAAATCAATTTGCCGTTGTTACTACAAAGAAAGTTAAGATAGAACCTTTAAGGAAAAATGTATACCAACTTACTTTATTTGATTTTATATAATATAATTTAATTAATGAATTGGAGGTTTTGATATGAAAAAAGTAAAAATAAAAAATAAATTAATCCTGCTAATTGGTATTATTTTATTAAGTGGAATAAGCTTATACGGTTGTGGTAAAAATGATGGAGATGAAATCGTTGGTAAAGAGTTTAAAGTGATTCATAAAAATAAAATAGAGGCAATCATGAAATTTGGAGTAAATCATGAATTAACTGTTATTTCAGCACAGGGGAAATACAATGCTGGGCAAGAATTTAGAGGTAAATATCAATTGAAAGAAAAAGAGGGAAAATTATTTTTATTAATTCCTAAGATAGACAGAGAAATATTAGATATTCAAAATTTTGGGTATCAAACTGTTGAAATACACAGAAAAGACAGTAAAGATTGGTATGTATATCAGTTAGAAGAAAAAGATAATAAATTTTTTATGTATGATTTAACTATTAAAGATGGTAAAGAAGATAAGTTTAAAGGTGTTAATGATTTAAGTATGTTAGAAATTAAAAAAGAAGATGATAAAAATGATATTAACTCTATTTTAGAAACTAATGACAATTCAAACTAATATTAATTTGAAACCTAAAAACAATTTATAGAATATTATGATATTTAACTTGACAAACAACTTTAATATCGGCTACATTATCATTAATCAAATAAGAATTATTATACGTCTATTAATATACATTAAATTTAGACATATAAAAAAGGGGAATAAAGAAGATAAATTGGCGTTTATCAACTTTACATCATCTAACCACTAACTGTACTAGTGACTAGACTTATCCCCATAACTTTGTGTGATGATTAAATTATATTGGCGTATAATTTAATCAAATAACACTTATTTAAATATATTATATAGCACAGGGCGTTGCAATAGTTTATGAGCTGTAAAAATAAAAATTATTTTATATTTATTATAAAGTTATGGATATTATCAATGAGATTTTGGATAGGATTTAGCAATCACAATTTTAAAGTGGTTGTTAAATCCTTTTTTTGTTCCTCTTTTTTATTTGTTTAAATAGGAGGTTCCTACATATTTGAAAAATAACAGGCTTATTTATACAAGAAAACCAGTAAGTATTTATGAATTAATTCAATATGGCTATAAATATAAATGTCGTAATGGAAAAACATATATCAATATTGGGAATGGCTATTGTATACATCAAACTTATTTAATAAAAAATGACCTGCTGATGCAACGCATTCGAACTGTAAATAATATTAGTAATATTATTCTTTCAGTTTTTGATAGTAACAACAGATTGATATTTAAGAGAAATCGGAAAGGTATTTTAGTAAAAATACGATTTGTAAAAAGAAAGGAAAAATTTGCTATTGAACAATCAATTAATACGAATAATTGAAATTTTGAAACAACAAAATGTTAAAGCGACTTTAGTTAAAGTAAAAAAATAAATGCTTAGATTTGGTACTTGACTCGTACAAATATATTAATTTGTACAGCACATTGACAATTTAATATAGGTACTCGGGCTTGCACGAAACCGTAACTAGCAAGTTTAACTGTATCATTTTGAATACAGCCCGTAAGAGCAATAGCTACTAATATCGGTTGGTCAGATTTGTACATAGGTACAAGAAATCTTTTGAAAAATAAATAGAAAAGACTACTGTTAATACATTTTGCGATGAGATGAGCGAAACTAGGTAATTGCGATGAGATGAGCGATTCGGTATTAATTAAGGTTCGATGCTTCAATGCCATAAAGCACAATATGACCCTTATTATCTTTTATAATCACTTAAACATTTAGAATGTATTTGTACGAGTGAAGTGCCAATTTTATATAAAAGTTTAGATGAATGTAGGTGAACATCATGAATAAAACATTAAATTCAGAATCAGTATCTATAGAGATACCCATTCAAACAATAATGAATGCTATTCACAGTTTTAGCCAAGATAATCAATTAAATCAATTGCAATTAGTTATTTTGACTAAAGAACAATACGATGAATCACAGAATAGTGAAAAAAGTGTACAGATGAATATGTTAGAACTTCAAGAAGAAATGCAGAGAGATAGAAGTTGGATAATTAAGCACTTATTCCAAGATGAATATTTTAGAAGAAAGATAGCTAAATTTTCACAATTTCCAATTAATGATAGTGGAAAATATTTATTTCATAGAAAAAGTATGTTGAAATTTTTAAATGATTACGCTGAAGAGATTGTTGAAAGAAGTAATAATACGATTCGTATAGAAAAGAATAGAAACCAATCAATGAAACCAAGGAAAAGAGGTAGAGCATGATTACTGAAAATTTATCTAATAATAAATATGTTTCTATATTTGATGTAGATGTAAACAGTGACTTTATGACTTTACCCAAAGCTTTTATTAATATTAGTTATTATAGAGAAATGAGTGTAGATTCTAAATTTATATATATAATATTATTAGATAGAGCAAAATTAAGCTTTCAAAATGACTGGTTTGATAATGAAGGTAGGATATATTTTAATTTTAAAAACGATGATTTGCGATTTATAACTAATATACCTAGTAAACAAAGATTGATAAAAGCCAAAAAAGAATTGATGGATAAAAATTTATTAGAGCAAAAAAGATACGGGCAAGGAAAACCCAATAGATTATATATATTATATCCTTTAACTGAATTAGAATTACGACAACTAGAATCAACAAGAGAATTAGGAGAGGGAATTAATGGAGAAGAAGAATTATTATACAATTGATAATTTGTTAAAAAGAAAGATGATACGTATGCCTGTTGTATTAATAATTAGTCCTAGATACAACTGGCTAAGTAGTGATGCGAAAATCATTTACTCAATGATGTTAGAACTTACAAGAACAAATAACCCATTATATGAATTACCTAAAAATAAAAATGTGAAAATAGATTCAAATATGAATTACTACTTTCAAGGTTATAAAGATGAACTTATGGAATTATTTACGATTCAGAATGAATATAGTTTTCTAAACGCAATTGAAGAACTAGAGCAAGCTAATTTATTAACCAATGTCGATATTAACAATTCAGATATACAACTATATCCACTTCTATATTCTATAGATGAAAATGAAAGAGAGGTAATTGATAGGTTGCAATTTGCAACTCAATTCTAATCAAATGTTTATTTTACAAAATATATTATTAACGTTACCAGTTAATTATCGAAAGTTAGACTTTATATTTTTAGACGAAAATGGATTGTTCTATTATGAAAATAGTAACAAAATAAAATTGGATAAGTTAAAAAATTATGTGTTTTATTTTGTGAGTGAAGAATTAAAAATTGAGGTAGTTTTAGACTGGACACCAGAAATAACATATCAATATTTAAAAGGAAAAGATTATACAAAAAAGAAATTTATATTTTCGAAAGTATAGAGTAAAGGTTTGTGACTGATTAAGAGCCACAAACCTTTGTTAGATTAAATTTAACAAATTCTTTATGAAATTTAATGTTATTTGTAAACCATTATGATAATTAATAAAGCTTAGAAAGGCGAATAGAACAGTTAAGGCAAGCCAAATAAAAAATCTTTTAATTGTTTGATTAAATAGTTCATCTTCAAATTCTGAATTAAATAAATAACTATATAAGATGTAATTCGAAAAAAATGCAGTTATAAACCCAACCATTAGATATAAAAACGAAATTATAAATGACAATTTTGGTTCTTGAATAGAATAATGAATATCTTTACTATCTATACTTGATGCACTAATTAAGACATAATAATTTAAAATTCCATATAATAAACTTGAAACTGCAACTCTCCATTTTAATTTCAACTTCAACATTGAAATTAAAATAACAAGCACTGCTATAATAAGATTTATTATTAATAATACTATTATAGCGCTTTTATAGGAAATGGTTAGTATATCCGTAAGTTTTTCAAATGATGGAATAAATGAATTTATGAAATCCGCGATAGTGTAGCCTTTAAATTGTTCTTTAAAATAATGAATAACATATAAAATAAATGAAAGCACGAATAAAAATATAGTAAAAATATAGGCTATATTCCTTGATGTATTTCTTGATTTTAAAGTATTTTTTAAATCTTGATTTATATCTATTATTTCATTTTTGATATTTGTTTCATTATGTATAGTAGTGTTAAATGAATTTGATATATTATTGTTGTTTGAAATATTTTGCTGATGCAATTTTTTTTGTAAATCTTCACGTTGCTTTTCTAGTTGCTTTTTATTTTTGTTTAACCAAAATCCTCTAATTAAATTATAAATGGTAAATAAGCTGATTATAATGTTCATAGATTTATCTATATTATCAAGAATTTTTTCCACCTCAATTTTAAATTTTTACTATTTATAAATAATTATAACATCACACTATTTAAAATTATATATGTAAAATTAAATTAATTAATAATAAAGACCTCTTAACTAATTATGTTATGAGGTCTTTTATGTTAAAGGAGGTTTTTAAAATGACGAGGTGCAGGTCACCAACCTATATAACTATTAAACAAATTAAAAATGAAAGGAATCAAAATATGAAAAATAAGAGAACTTTATTGAAAGTAATCACATCGACTAGTGTTGCTTTACTTTTAAGTAATTTAGTGATGAATTCAGTCGTTAGAGCTGAATCAAACACTTCAGTTTCTTCTTATCAAACAACAATACAAAAATATATCGTTAATAAAAACAAATTGGTTAAAGAAATTAAAATAAATAAAGGAGATAAAGTTCAATTTTTAATCAAAAGTAAAGTATTAAACAATGAACCAATTACTAGTATTAAATTCAGTGATGATTTCGAAAATGTGTTTGATATTGATAAAAATGTAGAAGTCTTTATCCCTAAAGATGAAACTACTGTTCATGATTCATTAAATTTCAAAGAAGATTTTAACAATGTGACAAAACAGGGTGTACTAAAAGTAAACGAAGATAATGAAAGTTTCGAATGGATAGCAAATAATCCTAATGAATTTAGTGGTAAAACGCTTTATTTAGTTGTAAAAGGAACAACTAAAAAAGATGCTGATTATAAAAAATATATTAGTGATAAACTTACATCAATTTCTGATGTAGCTAAAGAACAAATTAATTCACAAGAGCTCACGTCTAACAGTGTAGATGTGATTATTAAGCCAGACTCAAACAAGAACCTTGTATTTATACAAAATGCTTTAGCACATCAACACATTAGTTTAGATTTATTGAATGATAAGAAAAATAAAAAAGCAACAAATATAAATCAAATACAACAAACTTCTAGTAAGTCTAAAGATATTCAAAATTCAAACAACAAGGTAAGTAATTCGAATAATAAAATAACATTGAATATTACAAGTGATGAGTATGAAAAAGAAAAAAAGAATAGTAAGCAAGTTCAAGATTCAAATAAATTAGTAGATAAAGAACAAAAAAATACTCAAAATACTAAAGATTTAAAAAAAGAAAATACTAAAGATTCATCAAAAAATAATTTAGACTCCAAAGATAAAGAAAATATAAAAAAAGACAATAACATAAAGAAAGCAACTGACAAACCTACTAAAGAAAAACTATTACCAAATACAGGTATGACAGATAATATTACATACGTCATGGTAGGGTTAATTATTAGTTTAGGTAGTTCTATATTGTTATTAAAAGTTGCATCTAAACACTATAAAAATAGAAAGAAATGTTAGGAGAAAAGATATTTGAGTGAAAATAACGAGATTAACAATAAAAATAATTATATTCAGTATATTTTTACTATTGATAAATATTAAAAATATAAGCTATGCACAGCCGATTAAAACATTTCCAAAAGTAGAAGTTCCTAACAAAAATTCTGAGGCTAGTAATAAATATGCAGTTATCGCTAATTTTGTAAAAGGTAAAACAGAAGTTAAAACATTTGGAAATGTAAAATGGGAACATATTGTATTCAGTGGAGTTCCGTGTTTGAATTTAACCAATCCACCAGAATCTCAAAAAGGTAAATTTGGGATAATATATACTAATGTCGGCACATATGAAGGGAAACAATTAGATTTAAAAATTACCATAAATAATTGGGACAAGTATTCTAAAAAGAATGCTTCTATTTCATACGTGTTAAATACAATTGGACATCTACAGGGTGGTTTTAACTGGGTTGACCAAACTTGGCAATATGTTGACCATGAAACTGGTAAACCAGCTCACATAAGTGGTTCATATATGACATTTAATGATTTAGATGGACTTCAATACATTCAATTTAGCCGAGAAACAACAAAAAATATTGATAAGATGTATGTTTCAAATAACACTTGGGTAGATGGTTCTAATCAAAATGGAGAATTTAGAATAAGTGAAGTAAACGATAAAGTATCTAAAGATGAAGATAAATTTGCGATGGTTACTGCTTTGTTTTCTGGGAATGAAATTCAATTTAAATGGGGCAAAGAGTATCCTTCTAACAATTATACACCGGAAAAAAGTTGGGATACTGGTTTGTATTATTTTGGCTTTATTGGAGAAAAACCAGTTAGAACAGAAGTATTAAGACCTACCAAACTAATTGATGATAAAGATGAAAAACAGGTTAAACAAAATACTATTCAAACTAAAAATGAAATATTTAGTTATGATATTAGTCACACTGTTCCTAATGAATGGAAAGAATTCTTTTATAAATCATATAAGTTCGTAGATGATGTTCCTAGTGTACTTGAAATAGTAGGTGAACCATCAATTATTAATGAGGCTGGTAAAAATGTTAGTGAAAAATTCGAAAATATTTCAAGTAACAATCATATAGAATATAGAGCAAAAAATTCTACATTATCTAAAAGTGACTTTTATGGTCATACTTATCATATGAAAATAAAAGTTAGAATAAAATCTAATACAGATGTCGAAAAAAATCTAGATAATGATGGATATTATCATGTGAGAAACATTGCTAATATTGAAAAAGATAATAGAACAATGTCAACAAATGAAGTGATAACTAAATATAAACCTTTTAAAAAGATGTTACACAAATCAATCATTGATAATAATCAAGAAGTAGAAGAAAAGAAAGTCCGAGTAGATGAATCATATAAATATCGAATTAAAGGTGTCGTAGGTAACAATGAAACAATCAATGATTTTGCAATTATAGATGATGGGGAAGATGTTTTATCTTTTGAAAGTGCCAAAGTATTTGATGCAAATCATGAAGAAATAACTAATCAAGGAAAATTAACAATAGATAAAGATAAGAACTTAATTAAATGGGTACCAAATGATATTTCTAATATATATGGCAAAACATATATTATGGAAATCGACTCTAGAATCAAACAAAATACAGATTTAAAAGCATATAAGCATGATGAAAGGTATATCATACCCAATACAGCTCAGTTTAAAATAAACGATAATGTAGTCAATTCAAATACAGTCAATGTTTATAATATTCCTATTAACAACTCACTACATAAATCAATCATTGATAATAATCACGAAATAGAAGAAAAAAAAGTGAGAGTTGATGAACTATATAAATATCGTATCAGAGGTATAGTAGGAAATAGCGAAACTATTCATGCCTTTGCAATTGTAGACAATGGAGAAGATGTCTTATCTTTTGAGAATGTCAAAGTTTTTGATGCAAATCATGAAGAAATAACTAATCAAGGAAAATTAACAATGGATGAAGATAAGAACACAGTGAAATGGGTACCGAATGATATCTCTAATATATATGGCAAAACATATATTATGGAAATTGACTCTAAAATTAAACAAAATGTAGATTTAAAGGCATATAAGCATGATGAAAGGTACATCATACCCAATACAGCACAATTCAAAATCAACGATAAGACAGTCAATTCAAATACAGTCAATGTATATGATATACCTATTACGAATGCACTTCATAAATCAATCATAGATAATAATCAAGAAGTAGGAGAAAAGAAAGTTCGAGTAGGTGAACAATTTAAATATCGTATTAAAGGTGTAGTAGGTAACAGAGAAACAATTCATGAGTTCGCGATTGTAGACGATGGAGAAGATGTCTTATCTTTTGAAAATATCAAAGTTTTTGATGCAAATCATGAAGAAATAACTAATCAAGGAAAATTAACAATAGATAAAGAAAAGAACATAGTAAAATGGGTACCGAATGACATCTCTAATATATATGGTAAAACATATATTATGGAAGTTGACTCTAAAATCAAGAAAGGAGCTAAGTTAAAGAATTATAAAAAGAAAAATATGTATATTATTCCTAATACAGCACAATACATTATAAATAACAAAGTTGTTAAATCTAACACAGTAACGATATTAACACCAGTTAAAGATAAATCAAATTCAATTAATATTAATCAAATACAGCAAAGTATAAAAGATAATCATAGATTGAAAAACTCTAACAATAAGATTTTAAATTCTTTTAATGATATTACAATTAATATCAAATTTATTAATCATATTATAAAAGATTTAAATCAAGATAATATGTCGTTCTTAGATTCAAAAGTTGTGGATAAACAACTTAAATCTTTATTACTTAAAAAAGATGATAAGGATGGAAGAAAAAACAGAATAAAAAATCAAAAAAATGGCGATGAAAATAAAGTGAAAGATGTGCAAACAGAAGAATTACCTAAAACTGGATTAACTAACAATTTAACTATTGTTGTATTAGGCAGTTTATTAATTCTATTAAGTATAACGCATGTATGTCTATTATTACTTAGGAAGGTTAGATAAATGTTAACTTTAAAACAAATTAAAAAAGAAGTAGAAAAGCAAGGTTTGAATTTTGATGAGTGGCGAAAAAACATAATTGATAAAAAAATGCTATCATTGATTTCAAAAGAGAAAGATTACTATAGTTATTGGGAACTTAGAGAGTTAAATGATTCATTATTTAAATTATTATTAAATAAATCATCTAATAAAAATAATAGTTATAGCAAAAATGATAGTAAGAGTTCACATAAAAATGCTATATCAAGAAGTGATAAAGAAATTAAATAATAAAATAACAAAACGTATAAGAGACCCGACGACTTTGATTTTAAAAAAGGTCGTTTTTATTTTGTTTGAAAAATCTTTCAATACAAACTTATCAGTCAACTAGAAAGGAAGATAATATGAATTTACTAATAGATTTCTACAACATTTTGCATTTGCAGAATATTTTAGAATTATTACAGTATAACGATATATTTGACAATGGTAGACGTATTTTTATGGCACTATTATCTGGCTTACGTAAAGTGGCTCCGGGCGCTGGTGGTGCTTGTTTAGCAATAGGAGCTTATTTTTGGATGTTCGGTGGAGAAACGGGCAAGCAAACAGCTAAAAAATGGTGGGTTGGAACAGCCGTTGCTATTGCAGTTATTTTTGGAACAGATGCAATCATTTCATGGTTACAAGCAAATGCTAAATTCTAATTTGCATTATTCAGCCTAGGAAATTTTTCCTAGGTTGTTTTTATAAAATTTACAGAAAGGAAGGGTGTAATGCTCAAGGCAAGGATACAAAAAACTACTAATAAAAAGCTATTTAAGAAGTTAAATATACTATTAGGTAAAAGTTATTCTTTAAAAGAATTAGACTATTTAGTAAATTTACTTGTTGAAGAGATAGCTTACAAAAAAAATGGAACCATAAACATAAAATTAGAAGTTATTGATAGTGAAACGGAAGTGCTTAAGTGGTATAACGACAATATTGAATTAAATAGTTATTTAGACTATATACCATCGAATGATATTGATAGTAAATTAAATAAAGATAATAGTTTAATAAAATTGATAATTAAAAGAGATTTGAACCAAGACCCAGAAGTAGATGAAGAAGATAAGTTAGAATTTTTTAAATTATATGATGATTCATATGATTTTCAAGAAACTACTAAAGATAAAATGATATTCAAAAAATTACCAAACATTTTTAAGTTTGGCAAAAAGAAAATGGATATCAAAGATTATAATTCACAAGAAACTTTGATTGAAGAAAAACCATCATCATTAGAAGAAGATTTTAATAATCAAAGTGATAATGTATCAGCTATTGATGTAGGATGTGAAGAACAAGAACCTCAATTTGAAAGTTATCAAATTGAAGAAAAACCCAATTCCAATTCAAAAGATGAAGAACATTTACCAGAACAACAAGAAATGATACAAGAAAAGAAAGAACTTAATAATATTTATACACTTCCTATAAAAATACCATCATTCATACCTAAAGAACCTATTAAAAAGTCAGGTGAAACAGCTCTTGATGATTTGAGAGAAGACTTTCTTTATCTTAGAGCAATAGAAAGAGAACAATATAGAAAAACACTATATGAAAATATAGTACATAGTTTGAATCAAAAAGATAGTGATTTAAATGCTGAATTTGAAAGAAAAATAATTTTATATAAAGAAGAAAATGAACTTACGGATAATGAAATTGAAAATATAGAATTAGAAAAACGTAATGAATTAGAAAAACAATTAGATGCATTTAGATTGAGTTTAGAAAAAAATAAAGACACAGAATTGTTATTGCTTAAAGAAGAATACGATATTAAATTAAAAGACAAAGAACATGCTTTAGAAAGTGAATTAGATGATAAAATTCAAGAAAAAATTTCTGAAAATGAGAACTTAATAAACAATTACATAATAAATTGTTTACAAAAACAAGATGAATTAATCAATTTAGATGTTAAAGATTTAACTAACAAATTCAATATAGAAAAGGTAGAAATATTGAATTTGGAATTGAATAAATCTGAAAATGAACTAAATACAAAACTAGAAGAGTTTGATAAAGATACTTTTAGCCAATTAAAAGATAAGATATTTGAATTTAAACAAGAAATCATTGCTAAACAGTTAAGACATAATCAAAAATTAAAACTTGAAAATGAACAATTAAAACTTAAAAAAACTTTAAAACAAGCAAAACAGCTTGAAGATGAAGTTGAAAAAGCCAAAGAAGAAGCTAAAATTAGAGAGTTTAAATATAAAGAAGAAAAAGAAAAAGCTAGAATATTAGATTTAGAATTGAATAAAGAAAAGCAAAAATACCAAAATAAATTACTAATTGAAACTGAGCGAGAAAATGATTTAAAACAACGTGAATTGGATATGCTAGATATTAAAAATAATAAATCTAACATAACAGAAGAAAAAAATAAGGAAAATAAAAATAATGAAATTAAGTATAATAAACCTTATTTTTATAAAGGAATTCTATTAATATTACTTGTATGTTTGATTATAGCAAGTATAACTGGCTATGGTATTAAATCTTTTATTGATATGAATCAAGCAAATAAAATAGAAAATCAAAATAAAAAGGAAGAATTAGATAGTCTATTGTCTAAACATGATTATAAAAAAGCCATAAAATTATATCCAAATAATACAAATGAAATTGTAAATTATGCTTATAAAAATAATGATGTTAATGGATTAGAATTAGTTATTGCTGATAAAGATGATGCTCAAGCGAAAATCTATAAAGGATTACTAGAAAAAAATCCAGAAAAAACAACAGAGTTATATATGAAAAATAAAAATAAAATAAAATTGTCGGATAGTGATTTGGAGCAAGTAGGAATGATGATGCTAGATGATAATAAAGTTGACCAAGCCATTGATATTAATAAAAATCTAAAATCTAAAAAATTAGGACAAAAAATAAAAGATTATAAAATACTTTCTCAATATAAAGAAAAGAAAACTAAACAAGTAAAGGAAGATAAATAAATGTATTCAAGATTAAAGCTTAAAGATGCTACACGCTCTATGATTTCAAACAATGATAAAGTATTAATGACATTAGAAGATGAAAACATTAATATACTTCATATTGAAACTGATATTAATACTGCTGATACATTAATACAACATTTTTCAAATCAACACCACGTATTTATAAAAGATAATATAAAAGAAAAAAATAAAAAAAGTCACTCTAAAAATATTAAACTGACGGACTTATTCATTTATAAACAATTACCTATGTTAATCGAAGACAGACAGCAATTAGATTTTGAAAATAATATCAATCAGCCAATAAATAACCATTTTACAAACTTATATAGTGAAATAACAGACATAGAAAAGTATTCAGAATCATTGAGTGTAAATGAAGTGAAAACATATATTAGTGAGTTTGACTTTAAATCAAAAGAAATAATCGAATTAATAAGTATAACGATTCTTGTTTCCAGACTAATTAAAGAAATAGAAAATGTATTCACATTTGATAATTTATTAGAACTTATTTCAAGTAAAGAAAAGTTAATTAGTACTATTAATGAAATTAGTAATCGTGATGATTTATTTAATTATAGCAATGCCTCTTTCTTATTTGAGGAATGGAACAATATTAATTCAATTGATGATTCTACATTTGATGAATTCAAAAAATTATTTGAAAGTTTAAAGGTTAATTAATGGTACTTGTTAAAGATAAGGCAAAAAGTAAATCAGAAAATAATAAAATATTAACTTTTAATAAAAAGAAAAGGTCGCCAATTGAATATAGTGACTTATTTCGAAATAAGAAAGCTATAATTTTAGTTTGGATGATTTGTATATTCATCATAATGTTTATTACTAATACGATTGTAAATATAATAACTCAGACATTCATTAATTCTTTTATCGATGGGAAATTTAAGTTATTTGACGTACCTAATCAGTTTTCTGAAGAGGTAACAGATGTTTCAAACTATTTTTTAATTTTTCATCTAAAAATCATTTGTATCATTTTACCTTTTGTAATATTAATAGTTACAATTCAAATCATTAAATTATATAGAAAAAATAGAAATGTGGATTTTGGAGAAGAAGGAGATTCTCGTTGGACAACATTGAAAGAAATCCAAGAACAATATAAAGAAATACCAGATAGTGATAAACACTATAGTGGTATTGCTGGATTTCCAATATCTCATTATAAAGATAACTATTATATAGACACTGAAACACATAATACTTGTATTATAGGTACTTCTCGTAGTGGTAAAGGTGAAAGTGCAGTTACTGTAGCTATTGATATTGATTCTAGAGCAGAAGAAAAAGCTAGCTTAATCATTGGTGACCCAAAAGAAGAATTATTAAACGGTTCAGCTGAAACGTTAATTAAAGAGGGGTATAGACTTGTTCCACTTAATATAATGAACCCCGATAATTCAATTGCTTATAATCCATTAGAACTTATCAAAAGACAGTACATACTAGGTAACTATTCTAAAGCTGAAAAATATACTGGTGTTTTAACTAATCAAATATACTTTGACCCAAATGCAAAAGACCCATTTTGGAACGATTCAGCGTCAAACTTAATTAAAGCTATTATTTTAGCATTATTAGTGCAGTGTGATTTAAATAACGAATTAGAAAAATTTAGTATGTATAATGTTGCCAAAATGTTATCAAACTTAGGTGGTAATACTGATAAAGATGAAAACAATTTATTAGATGTATATTTTAAAAAATTACCTAGTAGCCATATTGCAAAAGATGCATATGCACAATCAAATTTCTCAACAGGTAATACAAGAGGTTCTATATTTACAGTAGCAATGGGGAAATTACAAATATTCTTAGAACAAGATATCGCTAAAATGACTTCGACAAATACAGTTGATTTAAGACGTTTTGGTTTTAATAAAATAATAAATGTAAGTTTTGATGACACTTTTAGGTTTTTAAAAGGTCATTATTTTTTTACCATAAAAGATAAGAATGCTAATGAAAAGGTAACTGAAAAAAGAAAAATTGAACTTGATTCTTGTGGAAATATTGAAATTGTTTTTAAAGATACACTAGAAACAGGTTCAAAAATTCATTTCGAAATAAATAAGGAAAATGATGTTGTAAAAAGTGTTTATGAGCTTGAAATACCACATGAGGTTGATGATAAAAATACTCATGATGAAGATATTAGATTTATTCCTTTGAAAGAATATTCAAATATAGAAACAAAAATAATCACTGGTACATATTCCAATAAACCTATTGCTTTATTTTTAGTAGTACCAGATTATGATTCATCAAGAAATGTTATAGCAACGCTATTTATATCACAAGTTTATACATTATTAGCCGAGATGACTTCAAATCGCTTTGTTGTAAATGATGGAAAATGTCATAATTTTGTGAAATTTCGTTTAGACGAATTCGGAAATTTACCTGCAATTAAAGATTTTGAACAAATTTTAACTGTATGTGCAGGTAGAAGAATTATTTTTGAAGCATATATACAATCATATGCTCAAATATTTGCGAAATATGGAGAGGTAAATGGAAAAACGATTAAAGAAAACTTCCAAAACCACATATATATTTTAACAACAGATATTGATACAGCGAACGAATTTAGTGAGAAGTGTGGTTATTATACAGCAACTAAAAAAACAAAAAATATTCAAGATGGAAATACTAGCGTATCTTTCCAATTAAACTCAGAAAAAAGACCTTTAATATTGGCTCAAGACTTACTTCAAATTTATGAAACTCATACAGTCGTATTGAGGTTTACTAAAAGACAAGATTTAAATCGTAAAAGAGTTAAAGCCTATCCTATTTATAATGAGGGCGTTACAAGTATGCCATATCGTTATGAATTCTTAGCTCATCGTATAAATCCTTCAAAACGTGCTGAAATACCTGAATTGTCAAAACATAAATATTTAGATTTAAACACACATATTGTTAGTCAATTTGACAATATTAAATTAGATTCAGATATTGATAAAATAGAAGTTAATACAAATAAAAGTTTTTTAAATGAAAATGAAATTAATACTTTAAAATCTTTTGTTTCAATATATTACAAAAATACTCATGGAGAAGATATACCACAACACATTCTTTTGAGATTTATATTCGTTTGCCAACAAGCAGAATGTTCAGATGACATTTTAAGTTTTATTGAAGATGAAATAGCTGATAACTATGATGACTTTAATGAATTGAAATTAAAATTAATGAAAAATATTTTTGAAAAAAAGGAGTTGATTGAATGATAAATTCCTTTTTTGTATTAGGACAATTAGAGCCACAAGATAAAGAGGCAATTAAAATCTTAAAAGACAATCAAGATTTATTTCATTCAAATGGTTCTTGGGATTTTTTAATTCACTTTTTTGTAGATATTGGTTGGTTCTTAACCAATTGGTTATATAAGTTTGTTAATTTTGTCGAAGATGTATTAGACAAAATTGTTACTTTTGGTGGTTTAATGAATTCACAAGAAGTTACTAATTTAAGTATGAAGATGATGCCTATCGCATTTACATTAATGGCAGTTATTATTGCGATACTAGGTTTCTCTATTATGATGGGTATGAAAATATCATTATCGAAACTTGCTATAAATGTAATTTTAGCATCTCTATTTATTGTTTCGTTACCTGGAATTTTTCAACAAGCGTTCGATTTAAATCAAGGTTTGTATAAAGATATAAAATCGAGTGAATTTACAGGAAAAAGTGATTTGAATTTGAATCGTAATAATAATTTAAAAAGATTAAGTAGTCAAATTATGGCTAATAATATTACAGACTTAGTTTGGTATGCAAACCATCATTATAAACCAGCATCCAATGACATCAATAATGAATTTGTTGACGATTCATTTACAAATGGTTATCGTCGATGGACTGAAAAAATAAAGCCAGCAGATAAAAAGGAAAATAAGGAGGAAGGATTTAGATATTATAAATCAATTTCTACCTCAGATGTTAATAAGGCAGTATTTAATAATTCAATTGTACAAGCTGATAGTGACGATGATAATGCTTATGATGGTTTTGTACTTAAACCTTTATCGGAGGGGATAGGTAAAAGTTTCTTATCGAATACTACTGAAGCTTTTAGTGGTTATTACCAACGTTATCAAGCTAATTTTTTTGCGATTTGGTTTGAATTAGGTGTACTTACTTTTGTTTACGTACTAACAGCGTTCAAAATTGCACGACTAGGATATGAAGTAACAGCACAGAAAATTGTTGCACCGTGGGTAGCCGCAACTGATATAGCTACATTACAAAAAATCAAACAATTAATGATTAATTTATTTACGAATTATGGTCTAATTGCTTTAATTTTTATTTTGTTAAAAGTGTTTGTGATATTAAGTAACACCACATTTAAATCAGATATACCTTTATCAGCTAAATTAATTATTTTCCTAGTGTTAGCTATAGGAACAATAGATGGTCCCGATGAGATTAAAAAATTACTTGGCGTGGACGCAGGTATTCGAGATGGTTATAGAACGGCTATGGCAGGTATGGCTGGAATGGCTGTTGCCGGTAAAGCTGGAGGTAAAGTAGCACATGCAACTAGTAGTGGAGTTAAAGGTATACAAAATACATTTTCTTCAAATAAAAGAGCAGAAAATGCTAGAAGTTCTGCAAAATCAGTAGCAGATGAAATACATGATAAACATATGTTAGATAATGCAGGTTCATATAATAAAAGAGATAATCAAAAAAATAAAGATGAAAAAAGCTTTATTAACCCAGATAACCCAAATTTACAGCAAGATAAAAAGCAAGGGGAAAACAGTTATTCTGATACTGGAAATGACTCAAAATTAAATAAATCAAATAATCAAACTGAAGAAGCAGAAGACAATAAAAATGGTCACGATAAAAATATAGATTCTAAAGAAAAAGATAGTTTAGGTAATAATGATTTACCTGAGAATGTATCAGTTGATATAGCAAACGAAGATAATCAATATAAATATGATAACGACAATATTGATGATAGTAATCATGAGGATTTCCATGTAGATGGAGATTCAAACGAAATATCAGAAGATAGTAAAATAATGCATAATGAAGATTTAGAACATCCAAATGATGACTTTGATTCAGTATCAAATGGAAATGGTTTAGATAATGATTTAATTGGTAATGAGTTAGAACATGAGAATGCAAAAGTATCTCAATTAGAAAACAAAGAAGATATTACTGAAAATGAACCAAATGATAGTTTAGTAGAAGATAAAAACTCTAAATATTCTGATAATAAACGATTTGAAAACATTTCAAATGAAATTGATAAAGAAATAAAAGACGATTCTCATTCAAAAATTAATAGCAAAGGAACAAGAGATTATCAATATTTAATAAATGAAGATAACCAACATCTTAATAATGATATGAAGTCAAATGTAAAAGATTCAGATTCATTTGAAACAATTAAATCAAATGGTAATGCACAAAAATATAGAGGTAGTAAAGCAGTTAATAAAAGTTGGCTTGAATATAAAATAAATAAATCAAATCAAGGAGGTAAACAAAACTAATGTTAAAAATAAAAAATAAATTATCGAGAGAAAAAATGATTCATACAATCATTTTTATGCTTGATGATGGTGGAATACGTACACAAGATATTGTAAATCGAACTGGGCTATCATCTGTGATTCATATACGTAAACGATATAGTTTACTTTTAAATATTAGTTATAAAGATATTACAAAATTATATGAAGTAGCTGTTGAACTTGTAGGTTATAAACCGTCAAAAGAAGAAATGATTGAAGAAGTACAGAATTTATTTAAAAGAAATATGTCAGATTATGAAATACTACAAAAAACTGGAGTAGCTAATGTAGGGCGTTTTAAAAACAATGAAGAAGAAAGGTTTAGATATGATACTTTATATAAACTTTATAAATTCGAATTAAGTTTAAAAGGATTATGAAAGTCTACAAAAATGTAGGCTTTTTTATCTATAACGAGGTGTATTAATGAAATCAGAAGAAAAACCTAATGTTTATCACGTTCCTAAAGGTTATGATAGTAAAATTGTCGTAAAAGGTCTTGTTGCTTTTAAGACACTTTTATTATGGTTAGGATTTGTTGCGTTGGGATATCAAGTATCCAAATATTTTAATCTTGATGGAATTATGAAATTAATTACAATTATTTTTCATATGGTAATTGGTATTGTGCTATTAACTCCTAGAATATCACACCCAGATAGACCTACGTATCAAATATTAATTCATATAATTTTAGAACGGGATAACAATAAGTATTCAAGCATAGATATCAATCAATATAGAAAAATTTAAAGTAGGTGGCATTATTGCTGATTAAGAAGAATGATTTTGACCAACGAAAAAGAAAATCTTTGAGAAAAAAAGGCAAGAAAAATCAAAATAAAAGTACTTTAGATATAGTACCAATAAAAACTTTTACTGATAAAGATGAATTTACTAAATTTGTAGATGGTACAGTATCACAAACATATAAACTGAATACAGTCGCAATAAATGATATATCTCAAAGTGAAAATAATGCTTTGATGATAAAGTTTGCAAAATTGTTAAGAATGTATGACGAATCTATAAAAATAACAAGTAGTAACTTTTTTACAAATACAATAATACAAATTGCGTATTGGCAGGAACAGTTAAGCATCGCAGAAAAAGAAAATAAAAAACAACGAATAAAAGTAATAAACGAAAAAATAGTCACATTGAAAGTAATTAGTAGAATTCAAATTAACAAAGAGCATTATATTAGTATTTATGCGAAAGATATTGAAGATTTAAAGACCAAAATTAATATTTTTCTTTTCAGTTGCAGTACGCTGATATACCCTCAGCCTCTCAATAAAAAACAAAAATCGCAAATATTTGAAGATTTTAATAACCCGAGAGTTTTCGATTAAGTTATAAATTTAAAGGAGTGAATATATGCTGAACTTTAAAAATAAAACTGAACCCCCAATAACAGAACTAGACTTTATTGATGATGGATACGATATAGAGACAATTGCTAAAATTCAACCACAAGGTGGAATTGAATTCAAAGAAAGGTATTTTAGAACAGGTAGTGGTTATACAACTGCTATAACAATTTATGAACTACCTAAAGTATTAAACGATAACTGGTTAGACCCAATTATCAATCAAGCTGGTATAGTAGCAGTATTTGATACTATAAGTATTGATAGGCATGAAGCAATTAAAAAGATAAATCGGTCAATAGGAGAGCAAGCAACACGTAAATACGAGAAAACAGCAAAAACATTAGATAAATTAGAGGCAAATGATACTTATCAATCATTACTTGATTTAGGTTCAAATATTAAAATACATGGTGAAATAATGAAAAGAGTAGTTATTAGGTTATATTTAACTAAGTCTACAGAACAAGAGCTAGAAATATTTGTAAAAAAAATCAAGAAAGAATTAGAATCAAGAAGTTTTAAAGCTCAGTTAATGCAATTTGAATCAAAAGATAATTATTTATCTATGTTTTTAAGCTATGAGCAACAAAAAAAGAAATTAAAGCATTTTAGAGTAGGTTGTCCTATTCAAGCAGGTCAGCTAGCAGGAAGTTATTATTTTAACCATCAAGAGTTATTGGATGAAAGAGGAACATATTTAGGTAATACAATGACAAATGGTTCTGTTATATACGACCCGTTTAAATTTGATGATGTAAGAACATTTTTTAATATTTTAGTATTAGGAAAAATGGGGATGGGTAAATCAACATTATTGAAAATGATAGAAGAAGACCAATTTGCACGTGGTAACTTTATTAGAGGTTTTGACAAAGCAAGAGATTTTGCTCCAATGATTAAAGAACAAGGTGGCAAAATCATTTGTTTAGATGGAACTGATGGTTGTATCAATATGCTACAAATTTTTGCATCAGCATCAATATCAGAATCTGATTTACGAGTGAGCCAAGTAAATAGTTATAAAATACATTTAGATAAACTTAAAATGCAATTTAAGTTATTAAATGCAGATTTAACTGAAACAGATTTAAAAATGGTTAAATCTGCATTTGATATGTTTTATGAAGAAATAGGTTTAATTGATAAATCAAAAGGAGAAAATCAAAATATAACAGATTTACCTAATGAAAAATATCCAATCATATCTCAATTCAGAACATTTTTTAAAACTACATATAAAGAAAGAACTATTACAAATGGTACTACAGAGATTATGAAAAATGGTTTTGAAAAAATTGAGGCAACATTAAATGAACTATGTGATTCATATAGTGAAATATTTGATGGCATTACTACAATAGAGAATATGGAAAACGAACAAGTTGTGATGTTCGATATTGAGGGGTTAACATCATACGATGAATCAATTAAAAACTGTATGTTATATACTTCTTTACAATTGATTTGGGCGCAAGCAATTAAAAACGGACGTAAATATAAAAATCTTGTTGAATCGGGAGAACTTGATGAAAAATACGCTAAACGATTTATGTTCTTTATTGATGAGTGTCACAACTTAATCAATTCTAATGATGAAGATGTTGTTGAGTTTATCGTTAAGTTTCAAAAAGAAATGCGTAAGTTTATGGCAGGGGTAATTTTTGCGACACAATCACCTCAAGAGTTAATTCCAGAAAACATCAATGCTAAAGTCGAACCGAAATTAAAGCAAGTTTTTGCATTAACTCAAGCTAAATTCTTATTGAATATGGAAGAATCAGATGTGAGTGTAGTTGAAAAAGCTTTAGGTAGTGTTATTAAAGAATCAGAATATAGAAGAATACCATTTTTAAAAAGAGGTCAAGCACTATTAAATATATCTGGTTATACCACAATGTTTTTCAACATTGAACCAACATCTCAACAATTAGCGAGATTTAAAGGTGGTATTTAATGTATGAGAAATTTGATTACTGCAATGATTAAAAAGAAAATTTTACTTGCATTATTAACTTCACTTTCGAGTGGAGTTTTTTTATTAATAGGTGGTATTGCTGTGATAGTTGTTTTAGTAGTCATAATATTTATTGGTGGAGAAGAAAGCGACGGTGGAAGTGCTGGTTGTGGTACAGTAGGTGGCGATTTAACTATGGCACAAATGAAAGCAAATTTTGAACCAAATGCAAAAGGTGGAATATTAGAGGGTAAATCTCAATACTTATTAGATTTAGCAAAGAAAAATAAAATTCCTCAATCGTTATTTGTTGCTATTCTTGCACAAGAAAGTGGATGGGGAAAATCCCAAAATGCAATACAGCATAATAACGTTGCGTCACTAATGGGCAATAGTAATGAGCTTTGGGGATATAAAACTGTAGAAGATAATTTAGAACATTATGCAAAGATATTAAAAAATGAATATATTGATAAAGGTTTAACTACTCCAGAAACAATAGGTCCCAAGTATGCTCCAACAGTAAATGCAACAAATGATTCAGGACACATTAACAACAATTGGATTCCTACTGCCAAACTTATCATGGCTCAGTTAGAAGGTAAAAGTAGCAAAGATAGTAAAACAGAATCAAACATTGGTTGCACCACACATCAAGGTGAAACATTAGAAGGATTAAAAAAATATCATGGTAACTTACCAAAGACAAAGCATCCAGAATTTGGTGGTAATGCATATGCATTTAGACAATGTACTTGGTGGGTTTATAACAGACGTTTAGAACTTGGTTTACCATGCGACCCATTTTTTGGGAATGGTGGTGATTGGGGAAGTACCGCACCATCAAAAGGGTATAGCGTAGGTAAAAAACCTGTGCAAGGTGCTGCTGTATCATGGCCTCCATATGTAGGTGGCGCTGGTGGATATGGTCATGTGGCTTTTGTTGAAAAAGTATTAGATGGTGGTAAAAAAATTCATATTAGTGAACATAATTGGGATGTACCTTATGGATATGGAGAAAGAACTATAGATGTTTTACCACAGATGACATTTATTTATGACAAGAAAAAATAAGTAATAAAGGAAGTAGTATTATGGAAAATAATAAATTTGTTTTAAGTTCTTTAGCTATACTATCAGTTGTTTTAATTGTGATAGTTTTGATTTTTTATATAAAATCATTAAATCAAAATCAAGTCATAAATGAATATAGGGAACTTAAAAATGAAAACACTAATTTAATAAGAGAAAAGGAAAGAATGAAAAAACTTTTAAGTTTTAAACCTAGTGATAATAAAAATATTTTTGAAAGTTCTTCAGTACTAATAAAGAATATGATGAATACTCAAAATGAAAGTAATTATAACAATGCTAAAAATGAAATGAAGAAATTTTCTTCTAGTAAATTTATGGATAAATTTTTTAAAGATAGCCATCCACAATACAATCGACCATTAAACACCAAAATTACAGATATAAAGTATTTTAATGAAGATAATAGTAGTATGAATGATAAAAAAATAGTAATAGCGACTTTAACTAGAAAAGCGTATGAAATAGATGGAACAAAAATTACAGATAAAGTAATAGCAACTAATAATATGGTTATAAAGGTTAATTTTAAAAATACTGATGGAAAATGGCTAATTGATGATTTTAAAGTAATCGGTGATATACCAATTGGAGAAGAAAAATGAGTAATTTAAAAGAAAAGATATTAGATTATCGTAATCACTTTAGAAATAATAAATCATCAACCTATATTTTAATAATAGTCGTTATCGTATTATTTTATGTTTTTATAGCATGTCAAAGTTATTTTAAAGACCCAACACGTATTTATTCTGATGATGTAAAAAAAGAAATTATAACGGTTGGTAATATTCAATTGAACTTAGAAGAACAAAAATATAATCCTGATAACGGACTTTATGTTTTGAAGTACAAAGCAACAAGTACAGCAAATAAAACGGTGGTTGTTAACTCAGAGTTATTAAACGTTAATGTTTTTATGGAAAAAGGTTTAACTAAATTAAATGATGTTAAAGTATTTTATCCACTTAGTAATTATTTTATAGTTGAGATAAAAAATTTACCTAAAGACTATAAAGCATTAAAAATTAATTTTAAACTTTTAGACAAGGAAGACGAGAATGTTTCGAGTAATTCAAAAGAGATGAGCCAATATACAAGTGCAGAAAAAAATAATAGAGATTATAATTTACAACCAAAAACAAAATCAGAATACTATGTTGATGCATTTCAACTAAGGTTAAAAGAATTAGATAGTAAATATAAAAACACTGAAAAAGAAATAAAAAAATTAAACGAGAGAAATTCTGTTTTAGTAAAAGAAAATGAACTAATTAATCCTAGTGATGAAACTTTATCGTCAAAAGAGAAAGAAACAGCAAAAAATACTATAGAAGAAAACCAAACTGAAATGAATGAAAATGAAAGAAAGGTTAAAGAATATAAAAAAGAATTAAGTGAAATTAATAAAACTATACAAGAAATTAATAACAAATTAAGAAATAGGAATAATTACTAAATAAACGTCAAAACCTATTAATTTAAGTACATGAGCATAAGGGAACATGTCCCCATTTTTGTGCAAAGTTTTGCAAAAAATGAGGAGTTTGGCAGTGCCAAACATGTTCAAAAGATGGGGACAAAAAAAGTGCAATTTAACATAATTTGAACATACTTTTTCATGGTTACAAATTACATTTTTTGATTGGTTTTATTAAATCTAGATGAAAGGATTGAATTTTATGAGTGTTGAAGTTAAAGAAATAAAAATTAGAAATTTAAATTTGGACACGTATTTAGAATTAAAAAAAGAAGCAGAATATACAAATCTAAGTATTAATACAATTATCAAAAAAATAATTGAAGAATCGATAGAAAGTAGAAAACTAGATAATATTTCTTCTGAATTAGCAGATAGATTAAATATACAAGAACAAGCTTTAGAAACTATGTGTCAAAATATTCTAGAAGTAAATTACAAATTAGCAATACTAATATCGTTAATGAATTCAGTTTTTGAATTTGAAGAAGATGATGTTGGATGAAAAAAATAAACAAACATTTCTATTTAAATAAAGAAGCGATTGAAAAGTTAGAAATAATTAAACAAGAAAAAAGGTTGAAAACTAATAATGAAGTTATTGAGTATTTGATTAACATTTATGAAAAGAAAAATGACAATAGTGATATTGAAAAGGTATTTTTAAAAAAATTATCTTTTATTGATAAACAAAGTCAGATTATTTTATGGCAAAGTTCATTACTATTAAATTTTTTCAAGGTAGAACCCATGGAACAAGCTAGTTTTCTATACGATTATATTAAAGAAGCTAAAAAAGATATAGAAAAGGAAAACAGAATTAAGCAATTAGAATTTTTAAGCAGGAGTTGATTGAATGCCACCTGCAATAATATTAAAAACTCAATTTAGTACAAGTAAATTTAAAGGTTATCTTAAATATATTAATGATGAAAAAAGCAATAAAGCGAATCATGATAAAAAGAAAATTCAAAGTTTGAATCAAGACATAGAGAATATTAATAATGAAATGAGTAATCTCAATTTAAATTCTTACTCGTCCTATATTATTGGATATATGAAAAATAATAGTATTACTAAAAAAGATAACCAAAACAAAAAGAAAGTAATTAAAAGAACTACAGCTCCATTCAATAATAATAGTTATACATTAGATAATAAAGAATTAAATAAATTAAAAGATGATTTTGATACGGCAGAGAAACAAGGTTGTATAAATTATCAAGATATTATTTCATTTGATAATGATTTTTTAATAAAGAATCATCTTTATGACGCTAAAACAGATGAATTAAACGAAGATGTTATTAAAAAAGCTACTATTAAAATGATTAATAGAATGATAAAAGATGAAAATATGAATCCATATCAAACTAGGTGGATGGCAAATATTCATTATGATACTGATAACATACACATTCATATAAGCACTACTGAATTAAAAAACACTCGAAAAATAATAACAAATGGAAATGGTAAAGTAGAAATTAAAGGTAAAAGACGAAAGAAGACATTAGAAAATATGAAATCATCTTTTTCTAATTCTTTATTAGATAGTACTAAATATCTTGAAAATATTACGCAAGTCAGAAATGATTTATATCATAATTTTAAAATAAGAACAGACGAATTAGAAACACTTCAAGCTATTAAAAACTTAAAAAAACAATTACCAGTAAGTAAAAAACATTGGCAATATAATAATAAAGAAGTTAAACACTTGCAACCAGATATTGATAAAATCACAACAAGTATAGTAAATCGAAATAATGTACATTCATATAACCAGTATATGGAAAGTATTGGTTATGTAGCTAATTTTTATAAAGAGATTTATGGAGAGAATTCAAATGCACTTAACTATATAGACAATAAAAATAAAGAATTAAAACAAAGATTAGGTAATAAATTGTTAAAAGAATTAAAAAAAGTCGATTACGACAAAAAAAGGAATAACAAAATTACTGAAAATATATATCGTCACAGTAAAAAAAATGATTCTTTTAATAATAGGTTAGTAGCTAAAACTAATAAATCTATAGTTACGAAAGGAGATTTATATAAAATAGATAAAGCAATCAACGATGAAACTAAAGACTATTTAAATCAAATAGAGTACGAAAAATTACAAAGAAAAATTGAATTTGAAAATAATCATTAAGCCAAACCTAAAAAAGGTTTGGTTTTTTTAGGAGGAATAATATGACAATTTTAATCATTGCTGAAAAACCAAATCAAGTCAAAAAATATGTGGAAGCTTTAGGAAATAGTTTTAACAATAAAGATGGATATATTGAATTAGAAAGTGAATTGTTTGATAAGAAAGTAATCGTAACTTGGTGTGTTGGACATTTAATTCAATTAGCCCATATGGAAGATTATGATTCAAATTTAAAGCAGTGGAGTAAAGATACATTACCATTTATTCCAGAAGACTTCATTTTTAAAGTATCTGACTATGGTAGTAAACAATTTAAAATCATCAAAGAACTATGCGAAAATTTAAATTCAGATTCAGAAATTATAATTGCAACTGACCCAGATAGAGAGGGAGAGGCAATAGCAAGATATGTTCTAAATAAAATACCATGTACTAAAAATCTTAAATTAAAAAGGTTATGGGCAAATACACAAGAACCAGAAGGTTTAAAATTAGCATTTAAAAATCTTAAAGATGCAGATGATACTTATAGATTTTATTTAGAGGCTGAGGCAAGAAGTATTGCTGATTGGCTTGTTGGTATGAATTTTACAAGATATGTGACTTTAGAAATGAAACAACTAGGAATAGATGAGGGAGTATTTTCAGTCGGACGAGTGCAAACCCCTACATTGTATATGGTATATAAGAGAAATAATGAAATTAAAAATTTTGAATCTAAAACTTATTATGAAATGGTAGCTAAAGATAAAGAAAATGAAAATGCAGTATTTAAAAGTGAACATAAGTTTGATTCTATAGATGAATTTGAGCAATTTCTTAATGAAAATAACTTAAATTGTGAATGTGAGGGAGAAATTAAAGAAATAAGTATATCTGAAAAGAGAAAAGTAGCACCTAATCTTTTTAAATTAGGAGGCATACAAAAGGTTGCTAACCAAAAATGGGGATATACATTAGATAAAACGTTATCTATTGTACAAAGTTTATATGATAAAGGCTATCTCAGTTATCCAAGAACAGACTGTTCATTAATTACACATAGTGAATTTGAATATTTAAAAGATAATTTTTCGTCTTACTGTAAATTATTAAATATTGAGATTGAACAAAAAAATATAGAACCTAGAACTCAATACGTAAATGACAGTAAGGTATTAGAACATTACGCTATAATACCAACTAAACAAATACCCGAAAATGATGTTTATAACAATTTTAGCGATGATGAAAAGAAAATATATGACGAGGTTGTTAAAAGAACGATGTTAATGTTTATGGAAGATTATATTTATAGTGAAACTAAAATAGTTCTTTGTATTGAGAATGTAGAATTTAAATTAACTGGTAATGTAGCTAAAGAACAAGGTTGGAAACTACTTGATTCAGAAAATAAAAATTCAAAAGAAAAGTTATTACCTAATTATAAAGAAAATGAAAAACTATCATTGAATTTAGTTCCGAAAGAGCTGAATACTAAACCACCAAAGTATTTAACTGAGGCAACTCTAGGTGGAGAGGGTGGATTAATGGAAAATTGTTCAAAATTCATTGAAAATGAGGAATTAAAAGGTAACTTAAAAGAAGTACATGGTATAGGGACACCAGCCACACGTTCAAGTATCGTTAAAAGTCTGATAGATAGGGGATATTTAGAAACTAAAAAGAAACATTTAATGATTACACCTAAAGGTACATTGCTTTGTAGCGCGTTAGAAAATACAAATTTAGTTTCAGTTGAAATGACCGCTAACTGGGAGTCAACTTTAAAAGATATTTCAGAAAAGGGTCATCGAATTCGACAAAACGAATTTATTGATTCGATTAAACAGTATATTAAACAAATGATTAATAGCGATAATAAATTATTGAAATTGGAGAGCAATGACAAAAATATAGAGAAAGCGATTGAACAATCTACAATTTGTAATTGTCCTAAATGTTCTAACGGAAGAATTAAGAAGTTATTAAGTAAGAACAAAAAACTCTTTTATGCATGTAGTAATAAAGATTGTGATTTTATCATATTTGGAATGATTTCAAATAAAAATATTACTCCACAAATTGTTAAAGAAATAATTGAAAAAGGTAAAACGAAAACTATTAAAGGTTTTACAAGTAAAGCAGGTAAGAAATTTAATGCAAAATTAAAATTAACAGAAAAAGGTGTTGAGTTTGATTTTAATAAGAAAAAATGAATATTTAACTAAAATATGTAGGCACCTAAAAATTGATTTAGGTGCTTATTTTTTACTGATAATAAGTCAAATAATATTATCATTGCCGATAATGTTTTTTAATAATAAATCGACTAACTTATCAGATAAAACTAATCATTATATCGATAATTACTGGTTATTAATAATTGCACTTTTAATAAGTCCAATTATAGAAGAAAAGTTATTTAGAGAATATCTTTGGAAGAAAGTATTGATGAAACATATTAAGAATATCTATATTTCAGCATTATTATCATCAATGTTATTTTCATTAGCACATTTAAGTTTAAATTTTCTTCCATTTGTAGGTAATGGTTTAGTTTTTTGTTGGGTTTACCACAAAACTAACTCAATCATTAACAATATATTTCTTCATTTTATCTATAATACATCTTTAGTTACTTTAGCATTATTTTTAATGAATTGAGGAGGTACATATGAGTGCTAGAAACAGAAGAAAATTAAATACAATGGTCAATAAGATTTTAGTGAATTCATATATTGTTTTGACAATTTTTTGTTTAATAATTGGATTATTATTATTTTTTCATAAACCAATTATAAGTCATTTTATAGCACCACATAAAATGGAACAAACTTATAAGAATTTAAATAACGGTGGACTTAAATTTAAGCCAAATTCTTATGTTGATAATATTAAGTATTTAGATAGTGATAAATCAAAACTTGACTCTAATATTAATTATAATTTTAAATCAGTTAAGCCAATCAATTTATTAGATATTAAAGATGCTAAATTAGACAAAAGATACGTTAGAGGACAAATTGTGATACCATCTATTAATTTAGATTTACCGATATTACAAGGTGTATCTAATAATAATTTATGGTTTGGTGCCTCAACAATGAAACCGAATCAAAAGTTAGGAGAAGGTAATTATGCTTTAGCAGGTCATACTACAGATAATTCTAGCTTATTATTTACACCATTACACCACATAAAATATGGAGATAGCATTTATCTAACTGATTCAGTAAATATATACATTTACAAAACAGATAGCATAAAAATAGTTTCTCCAAATAGAGGAGAAGTTATTCGAGATGATGATAACAATAAGTTATTAACTTTAGTTACTTGTTCAGACGTTAAAGGTACAAATAGGTTAATCATACAAGCGAAATTTATCAAAAAAGAAAAATTATCTCAAGGTAATATTGGTATTTTCAAATTATAAATATAATCCTTAACTTAAAGGGGGTGATAATCCAAAAAGTTAAATCAATAAAAAAATAAAGGAGGTGTAAACGTATTGATAAAAGAAGAAATACTAATTAATAATATTTCAGATTCCAAAGATATCTATATGTTAGATATGTTACTGGATGAACAAAAAGCACAGTTTTACGACCATAGAAATGATACATTTTTTATTATTGATTTAGAGAAATACGGTTTATTAGAAACTATAAACAATGATGAAAATAATGTAGGTAATCTATACGAGTTACCAATTCAAAAATAAATTATTTTACACTTTAAAGACACTCATTTTTGAGTGTCTTTTTTGTTTTGAAAAGAGGAAATAGTATGGCTTTTAATAAGAAGAATTTTGCATTAGAAAAGAAAAAAGAATTACAAGAAATGACGAACAGTGCTGTACGAAGAGTATTAGATTTTAAGAAAGACCCTAATAAAGTAATAGAATTATTAAATTTTATGGCAAGAAGCCCACAATATTCTTTTAAAAATCAAATGATGGTTAGTTCTCAATATGAAAACTCTAACTTTACTATGGGTTCTAGACAATTTAAAGAAACAATGGGATTAAAAGTAAATGAAAATGCTACACCTATTAAAATAGTTGCCCCAGTAATGAATACTTTTTTTAAAAGAAATGATAAATTAGTACAACTACGCTTTGCTAATAAAGAAGAAAAAGAAAAGATAAAAAATAAAGAAATTAAAACTATTCAAAACGTTTGGTACTATAAATTAGTCGATGTATACGATATTACACAAACGAATGCAAAACCAGAGGATTTTCCAGAATATTATCCTGACAGACGTTATAATTTTTATGTGAAAAATACAGAAGTAATAGATGATATTATTTCAGCTAATAAAAAACTACTTAAAGATAATAATATCCATTTAATAGAGAACCATACCTATAATCAGTTAGGAACAAGTGTCGGATTTGCTGGTAAAAATTTAACTGGAGATAAAATAGTGGGCTATCGTGATGGTTTGAATAAAACAGAAATCTTGCACACACTTTTACATGAAACAACACATGCTTTTTATCATCAAAAAGAAAATCCAGAAAAAACAACGGAACTAAAAGAATTTGAGGCTGAGATGACAGCTTATATAGTAGCAAAACGATTTGGTGTTGATACATCAGAACATACAATTAAATATGTATCAGATTGGACAGAATCAATGTCAAAAATTGAAGATATTGAACAATCTATTAAAACAGTATCAATGTATTCTTCTAGAATTATTAATGATATTGAAAAGCAAATAGACCCAGTAAAAATTAAAGAATTCTACAAACAAAATCCAGAATATAATGTTGATATTAAAGAATCATCTATAAAACAAATGGATAAAATTGATATTAATAAAGAAAACAAGGATATGTTTCAAAATGTATCAAAAGATGAAATTAAAAAGGCTAGTCAAATTGATATAGTCAAATTAGCGATACATGAGGGATATAATCCAAAAAAAGTAGGTAAAAACTTCTATATTGATAAAGATAATCATCATTTAACATTTAATAGTGAAAAGAACACTTATTATGACAAAGAAAATAAACTAGGTGGAAATCCTATTGTATTTTTTAGAAATCAAAAAAATACATCTTTTGTCAGTACTGTTAAATACTTAAATGAATTATCTGAAGATGCAACATTTAATAATATAGAAGTAGAACAAAATAAATTACCAATTTCAGAAGAGCAATTGGAAAATGCTAAAAACAAGTCGATTCTAGATGTTGCTAGTGAATGTGGATATTCTTTTAGAAAATCGGGCAAATATTACATAGGTAATGAGCATGATTCACTTGTGTTAAATGCTAATAAAAATACCTATAATTGGTATTCTAAGCAAGAATACGGAAATACAATCAATTTCATTCAAAATGAAAAAGGTCTAGATTTTATAGATGCAGTAAAATATCTAAATAATGAAGAGTTTCAAGTGGCTAATTTTAAAGAAGAAAAAGTTGTTTATGATTCATCAAAGTATAAATACAAAGAGAAAGAAGATATGGCTGTTTCACGTGATTATTTGATTAATAAAAGAATGTTAAATGAAGATTTAGTTAATCAATTAATTGAACAAGATTATATTAAAGAAGATAAAATGAAAAATGTATGTTTCCAATGGAAAAATCAAGATGGGGAAATTGTTGGCTCAGATAAACGTGGTACTGGTAAGACACCTTTTAGAGGTATAGATAAAGGCAGTGATATTAAACATGCTTTTAATTTCAGTACTACAGAGAAGCCAAAAGATATATATATATTTGAAGCTCCAATTGATGCGTTATCTTATAGAACCCTAAATCAAGATAAAGACGGAATATATATGTCAATGAACGGATTAAAACAAGATGCTGTGAGATATCAAATAGCATTTTATATGAAAAGATATGAAACTGACCCCGAATCAGTTCATTTATGTGTTGATAATGATGAAGCAGGAAATAAATTTATAAATAATTTCCAAGGGCTTATTTCTAATCAATCAGGTAAAGAAATAAATATTGTTCCTGAACAACCAAAAGAAGATGGTTGTAAAGATTGGAATGATGTTTTAGTTAACCATGTTTATAAAGAAAAAGACAGAAACTTTAATGCTAAAAAAACAAATGTTTTAAACAAAAGTAAAAGTGTGGCAATGGAAATTTAATATTGTAATATAAAATATTTATGTTATAATTTATTTATAAGTCAGCGACCACGCGTGACTATAAAAAAATACGTGGCGAACGAGGACTAGATTACTTTCAAGTGAGTAATCTGGATAATTTAAATACTTGAAAAAGAAGTTAATCATTTTTACATGATTAGCTTCTTTTTATTCAAGGGGAAATAACATCATGAAAATCATCACTATAAATCAATTTTATTTTAATAAAAATTTCGGAGATATACTTAAAAGTAATAATAATGAAATTCAAGATAATAAATTAGGACGTAGACCTTATTTTTTAGCGACTAAGTATAATGAAAAACATCAAATATTATTTCCTTTCAGGTCTAATGGCAATCGAACTCCAAATTTGTATTCATTTAGTCTTAAAAGTGTTTATTCTGATAGAAAATATCCAATTATTGATACAACAAAAGTAATTATAATTGAAAATAAAGATTTGAAGGAAGCAACTCATCAAATAAAAATCACTGACTCTGCATTTAAATTATTAAAAACAAATAAAAATATTATACTAAAAAAGTTTAATCATCATATAAATGATTATATTAAATCTAAAGTAATGGAAAATATAAAAGGTAAAAATAATATAATAAAATTTTCAACATTACAATACTTCCATAAAGAATTGGATTTAGATAGAAAAATTAATAATAAGAAAAAAGTTATTTTAATTAATGAGCTTGAAAAAAAAGAAGAATCTATATTTTTCAAAAAGTTATCTAAAGAAGTACCAAATGCAAATAATTTAATAGAATTATTAGAATACAAAAATTTATGTCAATATTATTCATTTATAGACCCAGAAAGTGACTTTAAAAATCCAAAATTAATTATCAGAACGACAGAGGATAATTTCAAAACTATTTCTTTAAATACTATTAATCATTTAATAGAAACAAATAATGTTTCGAAATTAAATGATTATTTTTTATTGCCTAAAATAGTAAAAGAAAAGAAAGGTAATAATCAAAAGGGGAATTTAGAACTTTAATAAATTAGCTAATTTTGAAGAATGACTAAAGTAACTTGTTATAATAAAAACTAATAATTTAAAACCACACTACTTATTCATTTAAGAGTGTGGTTACTATTTTGTTGAGTATATAAATTTGTTTAGCTTTTGAAAACTTTATAAGAAATATCAAGATTAAAAATTGCCTAATGTACATCATAATTATTGTGAAATCATTTATATTTAATATCTTTCATTGTTTTAAAATGAGGTTCTTTAAAATCCCAAGTTTTGTTAATGAAACGGTTATATAAATAATAATTAAGTTTTAATTCTATAAGTTTATCAGAAATAACGTAATAATTGGCAGTGTTTATATTTGCTTCATTTAGAAATCTCGCTTTATCTTGTGATAATTGCACTATGAGGTTGTCTGAGGAATTTATAGAAATATCTTGAAATTCAATGCATATAAATGGGGAAATAGGCATTATTATTTGTTTCCAATTATCTGTTGCTATAACAGGATTATCACTAGTAATTAGATTTATTGGGCTAACTGCAATATGGAAAAACATATTTTTAGGTTTGTATCCTATTAAAAAATATTTCATTGTTTCTTGAGCATTTAAAAAATTGTTTTTCGGACTTTGAGCATTCAAATAATTTTCTAAAATACCATCTTGTTTAAATATGCGATTAAACTTATCGATTTTATTTTTATTTTCATCACTTCTTATTTCTTTCAATTCGATTGGTTTATTTCGTGGTACATATGAAAACAGATTTTCAAATAGACTTATAAAATTAATTCTTCCTGCATCAGTTCTTAAATATTGTAAGTTCATATATTTGTATAAAAATTCTTCATCCCCTTTAGTAATATTCAGGGTAGTATTTTCATTAAATGACTTAATAATTTTATCAATTATTGAACAAGCTTTTGATTCATAATTTCCTAACAATCTTTCTAAAATATTATCTACAATATCCCTACTTTCGTAAGCATAATGTTTCATACAAACATTACTGTAATTCATTTCTCTAATTTTGTTTGTTTGTACTATAAAAGTATGTACCATATCTCTGTCATTAGCAAAATGCTTTAATAAACCTCTTGGATAATAATGTTGTTTTTTTGTTATCATATATTCTCCTATAATTATTTAGTATATTTTTAATTAGGATACTTACCACTTTGATTATAAGATAACTAAATTTTTTATACAATGTGATAGTTATTTCTTTGAATTAGTGATGGTTAGATTTCTTTATTTATTATAATTTATAAATAAAGCTTGAAAAAGTAAGAGATTTAATAATGGTTTTGTAATATTACAATGAAAATTATGCTTTTAATCTAAAATGATAGGATATATATTAAATTAATGAAAAATATGTATATTTTCCATGATTTTATGTATAATGATATTTGAGAGGTGATAAAATTGATAAAGTCAGTAGAACTTAAAAACTATAAGTCTTTTAAAAAAGTAGAAATAGATTTTACTAGTAACATACAATCAGAAAATAAATTTAGTTTTATATACGGAGAAAATGGTTCTGGTAAATCAAATATTATTAGTGTTTTCCATTTTTTAAAGTCCTCAATTAATACTATAAAAAATAATGAAAGATTTATTCAAATTTTACACAAAGCAGATAAAGAAGAATCCAATGAGTTATTCTTAGATTTTTTGAAAGAACAACCATTTGGTCAATCTATAAATTTAAAAAAAATAATAGAACATGAAAATTTACTTTATATGGATTCCAATGAAGATATAGAGATTAAATTACAGTTTATTATTAAAGATAAACTAGCTACATATTACATAAGATTAAATCCTAATTTTGGAGTTATTGAAGAAAAATTGAATTATCTATTAGAAAAAAATACAGGAGAAATGTTTCATTTATTCAGCGAAAATAACGAAGTTAAGTATAGATTTTCCCCCAAATTATTAACTAATAACTTTGAAAAAGATATTAAAGACAAGATATATAAATATTGGGGTAATCATACTCTTTTATCTATCATCAATTATGAATTAAATCAAGATAATGCAAACATATTTTATTTGAAGTCCGCTATAAATAAAAATCTCATTAATTTTTTAGATAATATTAGAGAGCTATCTGTAGACTATAAAGGTACAGATTATAGAGCGATTAGTAAAGTAATTAATAATGAAGTTTATGAAAATATTCAAGCAGGCAGAATAGATGTCGAAAAATTTGATAAAAATGAAATGGAAGAAATTGAAAAAATAGTAGATTATTTGTTCAAGTCCCTATATACGGATATTTTAAAAGCTTACTTTGTTTACACTGAACAAGAACAATATATCAAATACAAGTTATATTTTAAAAAGAAAATATTTGGAGAAATTAAGGATATTCCAACTAGTATTGAATCTTCAGGTACTAAACAGATTTTAGAACTTGTACCGTTTTTAATCTCTTTGGTTAAAGGAATGACTGTAATTATAGATGAAATTGATACTGAAATACATGATTTATTAATGAAAGCATTAATTGATGGTCTTATGGATATTGAAACAGGACAGTTGATTGCAACTACACATAATACTATGTTAATGAATACATTAGATAAAAAAAATGTGTTCGTTATAGATATTGATTGGGATGCAAATAAAAATATTATTAATTTAGCAAAGCATCCACATAAATTACAAAATACGCATAGTTTATATAATCAATATTTATTAGGGAATTTTGGGGGTATACCATTTGTAGAATACTTTGATGCTGATTATTTTAAAAATATAGCTGGAGAAGTAACGGATGAAAAAGAATAATAAAAAAAAATCAACTAATTGTTTAATTATATGTCATGGTAAATCAGAATATTTGTTAGCAAACTATCTTAAAAGCAATTTACGTATCCCAGCTAAAATTGTATCGGATAAAAATGGTAAGAAAAGTATACAAATTAATTCATTGAAAAATTTGTTTAGTGGTAAATATTTTAAAAGTAAAAACATTTTAGAAAATCATTATGGATTAAATATTAATGAAAATTTTAAAATTTTTATAATAATGGATACTGACGATTGTAATAAAGAAGAAGCATTAAATTATAAAAATAAATCAATGTTTAAAAATTATTGGTTTTATAAATTTGTAATACCTATTTATAATGAGCCTAATATAGAAAATGTAATAAAGAGTAGTAATTTGTCTGCAATGAAAAATAAAACTGACGTACATAGAATATTTCCGATTGATGATAATATAAATAAGATAGAATCAATTATTTTCGTCTCTAGTAAATTAAAAAAATGTAATTCAACGAATATGGATATAATGTTTGAACATTTACTTGATATGAAAAAGTTAATATAGATTAAGAATTTATTACTCCGTCAAAATGTGACTTTTTTATACCTTGAATGATAATTATGGTTGGATTTTCTTTATCCCTCACTCTCCGTTATTTGTTTGTACCTCGTTAAATCTCGTAAAACAAAACGTTGATTTGACGCGGTTTTGTTATATCTTATTAACTTTCGTTAAACCTCGTAAGTCAAACTAAACGTTCCCGTAACATTCCTCTATATTGTTAAATTGATAAAAACGTCCCCGCAAAATTAAATTACGTTCCCGTTCATATTTTCCAATACATTCACTGCTTTTTCTCTTTCTGTCTGCTCTACTTCATCTAATAGATGCGAAATATGCATCCATAGTATTTTTAATATTTTTGTAACCTAATCTCTTTGAAGTGTAATAGATAGATACGTCGTTGTGTAGTAAATAAGAACAATGCGTGTGTCTTATACTATGCAAAGTATATTTACCTATTTTATTTTCTAAACAAAATTTTTGTAACACTTTAGATACAGCATTGTGTGTAATCAATCCTACACCTGTACTGAATAATTGATTTGATAAACTCACTGGCATTTTAGATAATGTTTTTCTTAACATATTCATATCTGCAGCAGGTATATCTACAGTTCTATCTGAAGTTTCTGTTTTCGTTCCTGGTAAGTGTATTGTATTATTTTTATAATCTAAATCACTTCTACTTAGTTTTTGAACTTCTCCAAAGCGACCTCCAGTGACGATTAAAATATAAACAAATACATATGATTGAATAGGGGGATCAGATACATACTTCTTTAAATTTACAAAATTTTCTATGCTCATAAACTTTTCATCTTCTTTTTGTGCAGGTGTCTAGGTAAGATGGTTGGTAAAATTAGAGGTGTGACACCTAGAAACGATTTGTTAAATGCTAATATTACCGGACAACTTAATTTAAATTATAGATTAATTTAGTTAGGTTTCATCACTAGTAAAAAAGACATGGACTATATAACTAAGAACATCAACAGTTTTACTAAGAGACTTGCAGAGGCTATCAATGGTAGACAAATAAACGCACTAAAAAGCAACCCATCTAGCAAAAAGATAACTTGGAACTGGGGAGGTACTTTCTACCCTAATGCACCTAAAAGTGGTATTAGAGTTAGAAGGTCGCTAGGTATCAATGGCGCTATTGTTGAAAGTGGCTCGTGGTTATACAGAAAGACAGATTGGGTTAAATTCGACCAAGTTATTAAAAAAGATGGATATTGGTGGCACCACTTTAAATATCAAGCACCAGGTTCAAGTAATAAACATTTCTATTGAGCCGTTAGTAAAATTATAAACAAACAACAAAAAATAAAAAATGAGTAATATTGGGGTAAAATAGACTGGAAATGATATAATTAAATTACCAGGTCATTGTACAAGGGTAGTCGCTATGGCTACCCTATTTTTTTATACAAAAAAAGCGACTAAAAAGTCGCTTTTAAAAGTGTTATTTCTTTTTATTAAAATACATTAAAGTGATTATAATTGAATACGTGAAAAGAAATATCATTATAAACATTGCCATGTAATCACCTTTTCCTTATTTACAAATATAGTTGGTTGCACCAGTACAGCCTAGAGAGCTTATCAGACCACAAATTGTAGCTAATGAAAAGCCTCCCCAACCAGTAGTAATACCTAAAGCTGTAGCAGTTGCCCAACAACCTGCAGCTCCACCGGTACCACATAAAGCTCCTACTGCCCATTCACACCAACCACGCTCTTTAGGTGGTAAGTTTTTAGCAGAATCTTTTTCGATTTCATCTTTAGAGGTATGTTTAAAGTTTTTATCGTAGTAATGACCTTTCTGATCTATATTAAATTCATAATAAGGTTTGCCATTTAAAATGCCTTTCATATTAATATATTCTTTATTATTATATTTAACAAATTTTGAATACATCATATGATTGTAGAAAACTTCATTGTTTGCTTCGTTATATTTTAATTCAATCATTGCAAGGTTATCATTCATTTTAGCTAATTTTTTACCAAATACATAGTTAATAGAATATACATTGGTGTTTTTACCTTTATCCAAATGAACAATAATATCGTCATCTTTTATTGAGTCAATAGAAGTTGAATTAGCGTGCTTTTTATAAGCATTAGATTTTTTTATTTTTTTAATAATATTTTGTTTAGTTTTACTATCCACATTACTTTGAGGTTTGCTCACCTCATTATTTGCAGCATTAACGTTTTGAAACCCTGTTGCAACACAAAAACTTGAAATTATTATAATAGATAAAATTGATAGAAATAATTTTCTCATTAGAATTCCTCCTTATTGTGTTCTATACTCATACTATCATTTTAACTAATTAATATAACGATAATTCCTATGTGTTTATTATCATTTCGTAGATGTTGATATCAAAATTTTAACCATTTTACTAAAAGGGATGTTTTTTATTTTGGCAGAAATCTGTAATAGTCTGTTTAAAACATTTTGTATATGTTTCATATCTTTTATAGCAATTGAAATGATTTTATTAGCTGATTTTGTCATAGTACTTCTTAAATGAATAGTACTATTGATATAATCTAAATCGTTACATTGTAATTTTGTACCTCTACAAAACGTCCACCTGCAACTATAAGTATAAAAATAGCTAAATATGATAATTCATTTTTACAAGTTGAGCATAATTTTAATTTCTTGTATTCAGTTAAAGACATGAATTTAACTTCTTCTTTTTTTGTAGGTTTCTTTTCATAGATAGGGGCGTTCCAAGTTGGATCACGTTCAATTATTTCCTCATTTAACGCATCTTTAAAAGCTTGTGAAAAGCAATTATTTAATTCTTGAACACTTGCTTTCGTATGTCTTTTTTTATGTCCACCAATAAAGTAACCTTCTGCATACTCTTTTAACATTTTTCTATATTTGAGTTGTGAAAAATCTTTAATAGCTGTATTGCCAAACTTTTCATCTAAGATATTTAATGCATTATAATAACGGTTTAAAGTTGATTGTGATATTTTGTTCTCTTCATTAATTTTTATTCAATCTTGAAAGTATTCTAGAAACGTTGTGTCAGACGAAATGAGTTGATTCTTATTTATTTCATTGTATTTAAGTTGCATTGTCTTATACGCTACTTTTTAGTTTTATAACCTCTTTTACGATAGCTCTTATTTTACATCTAAAATCATAAGACCATGTTATATTAATTTTTTCACATTCATTCTCGTTGTTCTTCTCTTGATGCTAAAAAATAGGACGAGAAAGTAACTCGTCCGTAAACTTAATTATCCAAATGCTCAATAGCATATTTTGCTTCTGATTCTGTAAATTTTTCACCGTAGTTAGACACCAAAAGATCGTAAATTGAGTCATTAGACATATGCATATCTTTGGCATATGATTTTGCTTTCTCAAGTGCATTCTTTTCATAATCAGCCTCTAGATGATCTATAGCATATTGTGCATCTTCTTTATCAAATTTTTCTCCATATTCAGATGTTAAAATATCATAAATTCCTAGTTTAGACATGTGAAAATCATCAGAATATGACTTTGCCTTTTCAAGCGCAGAGTTCTCCAATCGTGTTGCAGATTCATTTTCTTTTCCAGGTTCTTTAGTATTTTCTTTGGTGGAGTCATAATTAGTTTTTGTTTCTTCTACTGCAGCTTTATGATTTCGCTCGTCTTTATCATTTACATTATTCTCTGTAGTTTCTTTAGTTTCGTTATTTGAATTTGATGTTGCTGGTACAATCATTTGTAGATTACCATAATAGGTAATGCTTGCTAATACGATAACTGAAATTGCAACAGTAATGATTGTTCTTGCAATAGATGGCCACTTGCTAAATTTCCACATGAGAAATAAACCTAGTGGAAAAATGAATAAAAGTGATAAAACTATAAACCACTCTTGTTTGTACCATGATGTCGTTTCTTGTTGCATAAAACGTCCTCCTGTGTATCTATTTGATGAAAAGTAGCAGGTTTAATTTTTAATATATTGAAAAAAGCAAATTTGTATATTTAAGGTTATAGAATCACATTGTTTGAAATAAATGTGTAGTAGGTAAGTTAAAGTAATTACTCAAGTCTTGAAGTGTTTTGCAATCGTGAGCGTTGATTGCTTTTTCAATTTGATTTAAAGAGATTAGTGCGTTAGTTAAATTACTTTTCACATAGTACATAGTAAGTGTTGATGTCTTCTCTCACATAAGAACTTGATGATAATTTACTGTTAACATATAATGCACTACCTAAAATGACTTATTCTAATTTATTTGGCATATCAATATATTTAATATCTATATCATCAATCAACTCCTTATATTGATGCATAATTCTCACTCCTTATTTAGTTTTAGAAATTGTATATATTTTATATATAACATCAACTCCTATATGAAACTTTAAATTATGCATAATTTTATTTATAAAAAAAAGAGACTTAATCATACTAAAGTGTAAATTAGTAATATAAGCGTCTCTCTTTATTTATCGCTATTTTTCTTTTGTTTTTATTAATCCATAAAAGCTATAATTTCTCTCATTTCATCTTCAGTAACATCAGGTGTAATATAAGAGATAATTTGATTGTTTTTCATTATGAAGTTTTATTCTGTTAATTTAGAAACATTAAACATTATCAGTTACAGTTTAAATTCTCTTTATTCCTATTGGAATGTTAGAATGAGTGAATTTTATAGCTTCATCTATTTCCCTTCAATCTATACTTTTATTATTCGTTGAAATATCTCGGAAAAAGTATCTAACAATTTCGGTACTCATATAAGACCCCATAGTGTTATATAAAGTAATTTAAAAATATCACAAACTAAACGGTGTTACAATATTATTTAAATGAAATATATTAAATAATGAATTCATGAGGTGATTCTTTTTGAAAAGAGAACGATTCTTATAAAAAATGTATATATAGCCAATAAAAGAATGATTGATTAAAATAAATAGAGTACTTTATAAATTGAAATGTGATAATGAAAGTTGCGTAGGTTACTAACTTAAAAGCATGACTATATTAGAGACTTATAGGTGACGCATGTAGTCCACATTTTCAATAGGTGATTGACTTTTAAACATATTACTTTAAGTTGAAAATAACATATTAAGCTCAACTACTGATATTTAATAAGCAAGTAGGTATAATTATACGTGTATATAATTTGGAGGAATGCATTGTGAATTTTTGGTTACAGGAACAAGCTCAATCAAATGGAAATCGATTGGCGATTGTTACAAATCAGTTATCTTTAACGTACGAAGAATTATATCATCGTGCAAAAACAATCGCGCAATATTTAACTTCTTTAAATCAGAAAAGGATTGGTTTATATATAAGCAATGATATTGATTCAGTTGTTTTGATTCATGCTTGTTGGTTAGCTCATATTGAAATAGCTATGATAAATACACGTTTAACGCGACATGAGATGATAAATCAAATGAATTCAGTCGACATAGCAACGATTGTACACACGTTGCCTTTAGAATTAGAAGGGTTTAATTTATATCATTTTAATGATTTAACACAATTAGATAAACATGATGTTTCAGGTTACAAATTTAATTTAGAATCGATTGCATCAATTATGTTTACGTCTGGAACGACGGGACCTCAAAAAGCTGTGCCTCAAACGTTTAATAATCATTTAGCCAGTGCTAAAGGCTGTAAACAAAGTTTAGGATTCGAACAAAATACTGTGTGGCTTTCGGTCTTACCTATATATCATATTTCTGGGCTCAGTGTTATTTTGCGCGCAGTGATAGAAGGATTCACTGTCAGACTTGTTAAAAAGTTTCAAACTGATGATATGTTAACACAAATAAAGACTTATCCAATCACCCATATGTCCCTTGTTCCACAAACGTTAAAGTGGTTAATGGATGCAGGATTGACTCAACCATTTTCTTTAGAAAAAATTCTGCTAGGTGGTGCTAAATTATCACCACAATTAATTGAGCAAGCATTTGCTTATCGTTTACCTGTATATAATTCTTTTGGTATGACAGAAACTTGCTCTCAGTTTCTAACAGCCTCACCTCAAATGCTCAAAGAACGTTTCGATACTGTTGGAAAACCAAGTGAAAATGTCGAAGTGAAAATAAAAAATCCCAATGCATATGGACATGGAGAGTTATTAATTAAAGGTGAAAATGTGATGAATGGTTATTTATATCCCAAATATTTAAAAGACACATTTGATAATGATGGGTATTTTCAAACTGGAGATATAGCTGAAATAGATGATGAAGGTTACGTCATAATATATGATCGGCGTAAAGATTTGATTATAAGTGGTGGAGAGAATATTTATCCTTACCAAATTGAAACAATCGCAAAAGACTTTGAAGGCATTGAAGATGCCGTATGTGTAGGAATATCAGATGATACTTGGGGTCAAGTACCAATATTATATTATGTGACAAATCAAGACATTAATCAAAATGAATTAATAGAACATTTTGAGAATCATTTAGCTAGATATAAAATTCCTAAAAAATATTATCAGGTCGAATCTTTACCTTATACATCGACAGGTAAATTACAACGTAAAAAGGTCAAAAGTGAAGACTTGAATGAGGGAAAGAATAATGAAAGTTAAGGCAATCAATCTATATACTTATAAGGAACCTTTTAAATCACCAATTTCAACACCGAAAGTGAAGTTAACGCATCGAGAAAGTTTGTTTACGGAAATAGTAACTTATAGTGGAGAAACTTATTATGGAGAGTGTAATGCATTTTTAACTAATTGGTATGATAAAGAAACAATACTCACAGTCGTAAATAGATTAAGACAGTGGATACCGCAAGTACTTCATAAAGATATGACATCTTTTAATTCATGGTTACCTTACCTAAATCAAATGAATGATGCGCCAGCTGCTAGATCAATGGTTGTCATGGCTGTTTATCAAATGTATAATGACCTGCATAATTTTGAAGTACAATACGGTGCTACAGTTAGTGGCTTAACTAATAATCAAATTGAAACATTATTAGAAACAAGACCGAAACGTATAAAACTTAAATGGTCAACATCAATCATCAAAGATCTTGAAACTATACGTTTATTAAATTTTGATTGTGATATTGCTATAGATGCAAATGAATCATTAACAAAGCCATCATTTTTACAATTAGCCAACGTAAATACATCAGATATTATATATATTGAAGAACCTTTTAAAATTCTAGAAGATTTAAATGATATTGATATGTCTATTTTTCCTAGAATTGCCATCGATGAAAAGGCACTTTCTATAGAAAAAATACAATCAATAATTCAGCAATATCCCATACAAGTCGTCGTGTTAAAACCATTTAGACTTGGGGGAATAGATAGAATGTTAAACGCCATGAAAATTTTGAAAGAAAAAAATATAAGGTTTGTAGTTGGTGGCATGTATGAGTTTGGTCTAAGTAGGTATTTTACAGCAATGTTAGCTAAAGAAGGAAGTTATCCGGGTGATATTACGCCACACGGTTATTATTTTGCTAACGATATCGTAGAGACAAGTGGCATATTAAAAGGGGGAATGATTTATTTCACTCCCCCTAAAGTCAAACGTTCTTTACTTAACAAAGTTTAATGATGATGTGTGGTTTTAGAATTTTTATCTTTTTTTAATGGAACAGGATCAAAGCCACCTTTATGCAATGGATGACATTTAAGTATGCGTCGTACACCGAGATAAAGTCCCTTTAGTGCACCATGGTATTCGATGGCTTCTCTAGTGTATTGTGAACATGTTGGATAAAATCGACATGTTGGTGGTGTAAGTGGAGAAATAAAACGTTGATAAAATACAACTAGAGATAATAATATTTTTTTCAACATTGATAAAGGCCTCCAACTAAATATTTAATAATTATATTTTAACATAGGATGAGAGGAAGTGAGGAACGTGGAGTTTGAGGATAAAGATGGAAGGATTGTAACATTGAACTATAAAAATGAAAATGATATGCCTAATGGCAATCACGTTCTTGCAATTCCTGTATACAATAATCAGTTATTATTTACAAACCATCAACATCGTGGGATAGAGTTTCCTGGTGGTAAAGTTGAAATAAGCGAACAAAGTAAAGAAGCAGTAATTAGAGAACTATACGAAGAGACGGGTGCAATCGCAAAATTTATCTATTATTTTGCACAGTATAGTATAAAAATGGGGCATGATGAGCCGTTTATAAAGGACGTTTACTTCGTTGAAGTAAGTCATTTGGAATATGTAGATACCTATTACGAGACTTTAGGCCCTTGTCTTTATCATCAAATTAATGATATTCCTTTAAATAAAAGAAGTTTTTTAATCAATGATAAGGCGATTCTTCATTGTTTGGAAAGGGTGAAAACACTTGGATTTTATTAAGGAAAAGCGCATGCCAATCGAATATGAAACTCATTTTTTTAATGAAGTAACATATCTTGTAGATTATTTAAAAGTCAAGGCTCTGATGATGATTCCGAAAAATAAAAAAGATATCAAACGTATCGTTATATACTTAAGAGGTGGTAAAGGGCAAGTTGGAAGAGTGAGAGCTGCAAGACTTATGCAATTTGCAAATGAATATACTTTAGTTATAGGTCCATACTATAGAGGAAATAATGGAAGTGAAGGAAGAGATGAATTTTACCGCGGTGATTTAAATGATGTAACGCATTTGATTCGACTTTTAAATCAAAACTATCCTTCTGCATTTATACATATGGTAGGATTTTCACGTGGAGGTCTACAAGGATTACTTACTTTTAATGATTTGCCTGTAGATAGTTATATGATTTGGGGTGGCGTATCTGATATACATTTAATGTATGAAGAACGAGTTGACTTGAGAGGTATGCTACGACGAATGGTTGGACATCCAAAAAAAGATGCGAAAGCTTATAAAAGCAGAGATGCAATGCAATTTATAAAAAAAGATAGTCCTCCTATTCTTATTATTCATGGTGGCAAAGATATTCAAGTTGGAATACATCAAGCTTATGATTTAGAAAAAAAATTAAAATCCAAAGGAATTTATTATCAAACCTATTATCAATTGGATGAAGGTCATGTACCACGACCTCCTGCGATGAGAGACGTAATTCGATATATACATCAATGGATGAACAACGTCGAAAATAAAAATTTAAATATATAGTGACAATGGATTATACAAGTTGATGATAGCAATGTAGATATTAGGAATAATTAGTTATTAAATAAAGAGACTGTATGAAACTCTAGAAATGTAATATCATATCTAGATATCCTCAAATAAATGTATTATTATTTCCATCGTCATTTAAATAAAAATTTAAGTGCCCGAGATATTAAAAGCTTTCTCAGGCACAATGCTTTTAAATTTAGCGTGATAAATGTGTATATTAATTATTGATTAAATGCACCTTTGTTGGCAATATGTTCGACTTCCTTGCCGAATTTTTTAAAATTATTATTAAAGCGTTGAATCAAATCGTAAGCTTGTGCTTTGTAGTTATCTTTATTGTTCCAAGCATTGATAGGATTTAGAATAGTTGTAGGTACACTGTCAATCTGAACTGGAATATTTAAGCCAAATGTATCATCTTTAATATATTTAGTATTTTTTAATTTACCTGATATTGCTTGATCTACCATTTCACGAGTATAGTGTAGACTAATTCTTCGCCCTATACCATATTTACCACCTGTCCATCCAGTATTTACTAGATATACATCTACATCATGAATATCGATTAAATTTCCAAGTAGATCAGCGTACTTTGTTGGACTCAAAGGTAAGAATGGTGCACCAAAGCAAGTTGAAAACGAAGGTTGAGGTTCAGTAACACCACGTTCTGTTCCAGCTAGTTTAGACGTGAATCCACTTAAGAAATGATACATTGCTTGATCTTTAGTTAGCTTAGAAATAGGAGGGATAACTCCAAATGCATCAGCGGTTAAGAATATAATCGTATTCGGATGTGCTGCCTTTGAAGGTGTAACAATATTCTCTATATAGTCAATAGGGTAGGCGGCGCGAGTGTTTTCAGTATAGGTGTTATCATCAAAATCTATCGTACCGTCATCATTTGTAACTGTGTTTTCTAATATTGTTCCGTATTTAATAGCATTATAAATTTGAGGCTCTTTCTGTTTAGATAAATGAATTGCTTTTGCATAACACCCACCCTCAATATTAAAAACGCCATTTTTATTCCAACCATGTTCATCGTCACCAATTAACTTACGTTTTGGATCGGCAGAAAGCGTCGTCTTACCAGTTCCTGATAATCCAAAGAATAGTGCTACATCTCCTTTTTCTCCAACATTAGCTGAACAATGCATACTCATTATATCCTGCATTGGAAGCAAATAGTTCATTACAGAGAAAATACCTTTTTTCATTTCACCAGCATATTCTGTGCCACCAATTAAAATCACTTTATGTTTAAAAGATATAATGACAAATGTTTCACTATGTGTCCCATCTAATTTGGGATTAGCTTTAAAGTGAGGTGCTGAAACAATTGTGAAGTTGGGTTTTATATTTTGAGCTTCATCTATAGATTCTGGACGAATAAACATGTTACGAGCAAATAAATTATGCCAAGCTAATTCATTTATCACCTTAAGTTTAAGACGTGACTCTTTATCGCTCCCTGCATATCCACTAAATATGTAAAGTTCCTCTTTCTGATTTAAATAATCGAGTACTTTATTGTAAAGTTTTAGAAATGTTTCTTCATCCATGGGCTGATTGATATCTCCCCAATTTATATTATCCTTATACGATGGTTCAGTGACTATAAATTTATCTTTAGGTGAACGACCAGTGTACTTACCTGTTTTAACATTTATTGCCCCCAGTTCAGTTAACTCACCCTCATGATTTTTTAAAATTTTTTTGTATAATTGTGTTGATGATAGTTGAAAATGTGATGTAGCTTTTTCTATTAGCTGATTTATCTTAAGTGTTTCTGTGTATGTATCTATAGACATACCCAATCCCTCCATACGATAATTTATGTAAGCCCTTACATTTAGATAGTATAACATACAGATTGAATTTATCCACTTTAAAATAGAAATAGTGACAATGTATAAAATTGACAACATACTTTGAATTAGATATTATTAAGTTTAACGGATTCTCTTATCCTGAGTGGTGGAGGGACATGGACCCAATGAAACCCAGCAACCTCTTTATTTAAAGAAAGGTGCCAAACCGTTTGCAGACAAATATGGTCTGAACGATAAGAGCGAATGGACGTTTAAGAGCCTTCTCTCTATCTATATAGTGAAGAAGGCTCTTTTATTTAGCTCTCATATTTAAAGAGAATTTTCGTAATTTATTTAAAGGAGAAAATGATGACATACAATAAACGATTATTTACCTCAGAATCAGTTACTGAAGGCCATCCTGATAAAATTGCTGACCAAGTTTCAGATGCCATTCTTGATGAAATATTAAAGGATGATCCCAATGCTCGTGTAGCATGTGAAACAACAGTAACAACAGGAATGGCACTTATTTCTGGAGAAATCTCAACAACTACTTATGTAGATATTCCTAAAGTGGTGAGAGAAACGATTAAAGATATTGGTTATACTAGAGCAAAATATGGTTATGATTCACAAACAATGGCAGTGTTAACTGCGATTGATGAACAGTCTCCTGATATTGCACAGGGTGTAGACAAAGCTCTTGAGTATCGAAATGATATTTCTGAAGAAGAAATTGAAGCAACAGGTGCAGGTGACCAAGGATTAATGTTTGGATATGCAACTGATGAAACTGATACGTATATGCCTCTACCTATATTCCTGTCACATCAACTTGCTAAACGATTGGCTGATGTACGAAAAGATGAAATTTTAGATTATCTTCGTCCAGATGGAAAAGTACAGGTGACTGTTGAATATGGTGAAGATGACAAACCTAGACGTATTGATACCATTGTAGTTTCTACACAACATGCTGAAGATGTAGAGTTAGCACAAATTGAAAAGGACATTAAAACGCATGTTATTTACCCAACTGTAGATAAAGCTTTATTAGATGATGAAACTAAATTTTACATTAACCCAACTGGACGTTTCGTTATTGGAGGACCTCAAGGAGATGCTGGTTTAACTGGACGTAAAATTATAGTTGATACGTATGGTGGATATGCCCGTCATGGTGGAGGTTGTTTTAGTGGTAAAGATCCTACTAAAGTAGATCGTTCGGCAGCTTATGCTGCAAGATATGTAGCTAAAAATATTGTTGCAGCTGGTTTAGCTAAACAATGTGAAGTACAACTTGCATATGCAATTGGTGTAGCAGAACCCGTTTCCATTTCAATTAATACGTTTGATACTGGAAAGGTTTCAGAAGCACGATTAGTTGAAGCTGTAAGAAAGCATTTTGATTTAAGACCAGCAGGTATCATTAAAATGTTAGACTTAAAACAACCGATATATAGACAAACAGCAGCGTATGGTCATTTTGGACGTACAGACGTATTGTTACCATGGGAAAAATTAGATAAAGTCAATGTTTTAAAAGATGCTGTTGAAATTCAATGACTTGTAAAATAGAAAATAAATAATTATAAAATATATGTCGAAAATAAGCCTTTTTTCTATTATAATTAGAGTTATTGAAACTGATAAAGGAGCGTTGTTTTAATGGATTTTTCTTCACCGACAGTAATTGGCTTAATTGTTGCAATACTTGTGGCTGTTTTATTCTTTGTACTCTTCTTAGTAGCGAACCATAGTAAGAAGAAAGTGAAAAATCAAACAGAAGCACATTATAAAGAAAAAGAACAACATCTAAAAGAATCTCATGAAGAAGCTTTAGAAAAAGAGAGAGTTGAGAATAAAAAAGTTGTTACAAAACAAAAAGAAGATTTTGACGTGACAGTTAGTAACAAAAATCGTGAAATTGATGCGTTGAAACTATTCTCAAAAAATCATAGTGAATATGTTACAGATATGCGATTAATTGGTATTCGTGAGAGACTAGTAAATGAAAAGAGAATACGCCCTGAAGATATGCATATTATGGCAAATATTTTCTTGCCTAGTAATGAGTTAACTAATATTGAACGTGTGAGTCATCTTGTACTTACACGAACTGGCTTATATATAATTGATTCTCAATTATTAAAAGGCCATGTTTATAATGGTATTAGTGGTGCGCAATTTAAAGAATTACCTACGATGTCACAAGTTTTTGACACGCTCGACTTAGATTCATCACAGCCGCAGACATTGGTCTTAGATCAAAATGAAGATCAACATTCATTATCTTTTGTTAATTATTCAGATAAGATTAAACATATTGAAAAATTAGCAGGAGATTTACAAAATGAATTGAATACCAAATATACGCCTACATCAATACTGTATTTTAATCCTAAAAAGGATAATGATGTTACAATTTCTCATTATACGCAGTCATCAAATGTTAAAGTTTTAGTTGGTCCTGAACAATTAGATGAATTCTTCAACAAGTTTGTTTTCCATGGACGCATACAGTACAATGTGGATGATTTACAAGATATCATGGATAAAATCGAGTCATTCAATTAAATTATTAAAGAAATTACTTTATTTTTCATATGAGTGCTTATTATAGTCTTCAAAACAATTACTACAAATTAATTGTTTTGAAGGCTTTTTTGATTTGATAGTATTACTTTTTTAAATAGTAAAAATAGGGTATGTATTACTAGTAAACTTTTCAATTACAATGATTAAAGGAGAGATTATATGGAGACGGTTCAATTTTATAACGGAAGAACAATGCCGAAAATAGGGCTCGGAACTTATAGAGTAAAAGATGGCGATGAATGTAGAGAATCTGTAAAATATGCTATCGAACGGGGTTATAGAAGTATAGATACGGCAATGATTTATGGTAACGAAGAAACGGTAGGTCAAGGTATTAAAGAAGGATTAGAATCGACTGGTTTAAGTCGTGAAGATTTATTTATAACTTCTAAATTATGGCTAACTGATTTTGGACGTCAAAATGTGGAAGATGCCTATCGACAATCTGTTGCAAAATTAGGACTGGATTATTTAGATTTATATCTGATGCATTGGCCAGGTACAAATGAAGCGGTAATGATTGATACTTGGAGAGGTATGGAAGACTTGTATAAACAAAATCAGGTGAAAAATATTGGTGTGAGCAATTTTACTCCAGAACATTTTGAAGCATTGCTTGCCCAAGTTTCTATTAAACCGGTCATTAACCAAGTAGAATTTCATCCTTATTTAACACAAAATAAATTACGAAAGTATTTAGAAGCTCAAAATATTATCATGGAATCATGGTCTCCATTAATGAATTCACAAATTCTCCATGATGAAGTCATAAATGAAGTAGCTAATGAAGTAGGAAAAACTCCAGCCCAAGTTGTAATAAGATGGAATATTCAGCACGATGTTGTTGTTATACCTAAATCCGTAACACCACATCGCATAGAAGAAAATTTAGACGTATGGAATTTTGAATTAAGCGACAACCAAATGGAAAGAATTGATCAATTAAATCAAGATAAAAGAATTGGACCTAACCCTCTTGAATTTGACGGTAAGTAAATCAATAGTAAAACATACTAAGATTAGCTATGAAGAAATCTATGACGATAGATTTTTTCATAGCTATTTTTTATAGTTATAGAGAGAAGTAGACTGTCCAGACTCTTGGATTTTAAATCCGTATAAAAAACAAGTCAGCTTTACTCTCGCCTTTTGAAATTCGTTTGTAGTATGTTGGGTTCTTGAAACCGTGTATAGGAAAATGAAATGAGAAAGGTTAAGTAAAGTTTTTAGCTTCTCAATTATTCAAAGGAGGTTTTTTTATCGATTACTTAGGTGTTGATATTAGTAAAAGAAGTAGTGTAGTTGCACATTATAAAAATGGAAAATTCCAAAAAGAGTTTTTCATCCAGAATAATAAAAATGGTTACAATTATTTACTCAAGTATTTGAATGACTTAGACCACCCACAACTCATTTTTGAATCTACAGGTATCTATTCAAGAGGTATGGAACGATTTTGTTGTGTAAATCAAATTAACTATATTCAAATGAATCCGTTAGAAGCCAAATTTAAAACGAGCGCTCTAAGATCATGGAAAACTGATCAGGCAGATGCTCATAAGCTTGCTTGTTTAGGACCGACGCTTAAACAAACAGACAGCTTACCTATACATGAGTTAATATTCTTTGAATTAAGAGAACGCGTCCGTTTTCATCTAGAAATCGAGAATGAACAAAATCGACTTAAATTTCAGATCCTTGAATTACTCCATCAAACATTCCCTGGTTTAGAAAGATTGTTTAGTAGTCGATATTCAATCATTGCACTCAACATCGCAGAAATCTTTACTCATCCAGACATGGTTCTTGATATCGACAAGGAGGTACTGATTACACATATATTCAATTCTACAGATAAGGGAATGTCAATGGATAAAGCTACAAAATATGCACTTCAATTAAGGGTGATTGCTCAAGAAAGCTATCCTAATGTCGATAGACATTCCTTTCTAGTCGAAAAATTACGCTTACTTATTCAACAATTAAAACAATCTATTCATCATCTCAAACAATTAGATGATGCCATGATTCAATTAGCACAACAACTCGATTATTTTGAAAATATTCATTCGATACCTGGTATTGGTAAGCTAAGCACAGCTATGATTATTGGGGAGATTGGTGATATTAAGCGATTTAAATCAAATAAACAACTCAATGCTTTTGTTGGCATTGATATCAAACGATATCAATCAGGTCATACACACTGTAGAGATACCATCAACAAGCGTGGTAATAAAAAAGCGAGAAAACTTTTATTTTGGGTGATTATGAATATAATAAGAGGGCAGCATCATTATGACAATCATGTCGTCGATTATTACTACAAACTAAGAAAGCAGCCTAATGAGAAACCTCATAAGACTGCCATCATTGCTTGTATAAATCGATTATTAAAAACAATTCATTATCTTGTAATGAATCATAAATTGTACGATTATCAAATGTCACCACATTAGCCAAACGTACAATCAAATATAGTTTAACACCTTATTCAAAAAAATTAAAATGAACGGTTTAGTTAAGTAATGCTTATTTTAATTATAAGTACTTGACTAATCGTAGGAAAGAGTCCGGAACATAAAGTTCCAGGATAAGTAAATAAAGACAATTTCTATTGAAATAATATAGAAATTGTCTTTTTTATAGTTTTTTGATTATTTTCAGTTCGTTGAGCTGTTACTTTTCTTATATTAAGCCACGATGATGTCTGAATTCATCGAATTCAGTATCGGGAATTGTTTCTGCAATATCATTTAGATGTCGTGAAATATCATTCGCGGGGATAAGAACTGAAGTTTCCATTAGTAGAGTATGTTGAGTCATGTTATAGTCTTTATACATAAGGCACCTCGTTAATTTAGTTTATTGCTATTTATTAAATTGTACGAAAGGGCTTTATTTTTTAAAAGTATTTTAATGTAAAATTACATATGAATACAAAGTATTTTGGCGAGACTCTTGAGGGAACAGGACAAGCTGAAGACTACAGGCTGAAGCTGTCCCCTAAGAAAGCGAGCCAACAATA